>Ga0153992_100005_pt1 | contig 182113 bp, 176 predicted proteins | sample TSNC076MetaG_FD_104683 | JGI IMG/M metagenome (GOLD analysis project Ga0153992, IMG submission 104683) | Attine ant fungus gardens microbial communities from North Carolina, USA - TSNC076 MetaG | ecosystem: Host-associated > Fungi > Mycelium > Unclassified | place: USA: North Carolina, Lumber... | reverse complement strand
GATGGAGACCGCCCGTTCCGTGGCGGGTCCGACCGTCCGCGTCGTGATGGGGACCGTCCGTTCCGGAGCAATGATGACCGTCCGCGTCGTGACGGAGACCGTCCGTTCCGCAGCAACGACGACCGTCCCCGTCGCGATGGGAACCGCCCGCTCCGTGGCGGGTCCGACCGTCCGCGTCGCGACGGCGACCGTCCGTCCCGGAGCAACGACGACCGTCCGCGTCGTGACGGCGACCGCCCGTTCCGCGGCGGCTCCGACCGTGACCGCGGCGGCCGGCCGCGCTTCGGCGATGGCAGCCGTCACGCCGGCGCCCGGTTCGGCGAGTCGTCGCGTGACGACTGGGAGGACCGCGACCCCTACGGCACGAAGTCGATCCGTCCGCGGCACGACGACCCGGAGATCCCCGAGGAGATCACCGCGCGCGACCTGGACAAGGTCGCCCGCGCCGAGCTGAAGACCCTGAGCAAGGACAACGCCGACTGGGTGGCACGCCACCTGGTCGCCGCGGCGATGCTCGTCGACGACGACCCCGAGACCGCGAACCAGCACGCCCTGAGTGCCGCTCGCCGTGCGGGTCGCGTCGGGGTCGTCCGGGAGACCGCGGCGATCACTGCGTACCGCCTCGGTGACTTCGCCACAGCGCTCCGTGAGCTCCGCACCTACCGACGCATCTCGGGCCGGAACGACCAGCTGCCGATGATGGTCGACTGCGAGCGGGGCCTCGGCCGTCCGGAGCGCGCGCTGGAGCTCGGCCGGTCGGTGGACCGTGCCGCCCTCGACACCGCCGTGCAGGTGGAGCTCGCGATCGCCATGTCCGGCGCCCGTCTCGACCTCGGAAACCCCACAGCCGCGCTCGGCGAGCTGGAGATTCCACAGCTCGACCCGTCCACTGCGTACTCCTGGTCCCCGGCGCTCTACAGTGCTTACGCGGCCACGCTCGAGGAGCTCGGCCGCCAGGACGAGGCCGACGAGTGGTGGGCCCGTGTCGATCGCGCGGCCGAGGCCCTCGCCGAGGTCGCCGACGAGAACGCTTGGGAGACAGTTGATGTGGTCGAGGAAACGGTCGAAGTCGACGACGACGGGTTCGACGGAGCCGTCGATGACGAGCCGGACGCCGAGCTCGCCGACGAGCCCCTCGGAGACGAGCCCGACGACGACGAACCGGCCGGGGACGAACCCGGAGAGGTCGACGACGACAACCCCATCGACGTCGACGGCTCAGCGGCCGACTGACGCGAGCGGGTCGACGCACGCGACGGAGTCGCGTGCCGTGCCGAAGCCGCCGACGGACGGTGTGGACGTCGTCCTCACCGACCTCGACGGCGTCGTGTACCGCGGGCGGAACGCGATCCCGCACGCGGTCGAGGCCCTGACGCGTGCCTCGCTGACCGCACGCGTCGGGTACATCACGAACAACGCCTCGCGCCGACCGGTCGACGTCGCGGAACACCTCGAGCGCTACGGGCTCGAGGTGTCCGAGGACGACGTGGTCACCTCGTCGCAGGCCGGCGTCCGGCTCCTCGAGACCCTCGTCCCGGCAGGGTCGACGGTGCTCGTCACGGGCGGGCTCGGGCTGACGAGCATCGTCGAGGCGGCGGGCTTCACCGTGACCACGAGCGCCGAGGACTCCCCGGCGGCCGTGATCCAGGGCTTCTCGCCCGACCTCGGGTGGACGCACCTGGCCGAGGCGTCCTTCGCCCTCGCCAACCCGGAGATCCCGTGGGTCGCGACGAACATGGACTGGTCGATCCCGGTCGAGCGCGGCATCGCGCCCGGCAACGGCACGCTCGTGTCGGCGGTCCACCAGGCGGTGGGCCGGATGCCGGTCGTGGCGGGCAAGCCCGAGCGGCCGATCTTCGACGCCGCCGTCGCCCGGTTCGGCGGCGAGCACCCGCTGTTCATCGGTGACCGGCTCGACACCGACATCAAGGGCGCGAACGACGCCGGCATCCCGAGCGTCCTCGTGCTGACCGGCATCGACACCGCGAAGCAGGTGCTCGCGGCGGACCAGCGCTCGCGGCCGACCTACATCCTCGAGGACCTCCGTGGCCTGTCCGAGCCGTACCCCGTGACGATCCGGCGGGAGGACCCGGACGGCACCCGGTACGCGACCGTGGGAGACGTCACCGTGGCCATGCGCGGGCACGTGGTCCGGGTCCTCGACGACGGCGACCCGATCGACCTGCTGCGTGCCGGGACGGCGCTCATCTGGGAGTCCGGGCTGGCGATCTACGGCCTCGACGTCGACCCGAAGCTGTACGGCGGCGAGTAGCGTGGTGGACGTGCCGAACGACGAGCAGGGACCCGACGACTTCGCCCAGCGTGCCGCTGCGGTCGAGGCCCTCCCGCTGACCGATCGAGCCGACGCGTTCTCAGCCCTCCACGACGAGCTGCGGACGCGGCTCGAGACCGGTGGCTCGGCGAGTGCCTGACGACTCCGCGGTCGCTCCGGTGTCGTCGCCGGTCCGACTCGACGCACTCGTGGCTGCCCGCGGACTCGCGAAGTCCCGCACGGCCGCCGCGAAGCTGATCCAGGCCGGCCGGGTGACGGTGTCCGGCTCCGCGGTCGTGAAGCCGTCGGCCACCGTGGCCCCGTCCGCCCCGATCGAGGTCGACACCGAGGACGAGTGGGTGTCCCGGGCCGCCCGCAAGCTCGTCGGCGCGCTCGACACGTTCGGCGTCGACCCCGCGGGCCGTGTCGCCCTCGACGTCGGCGCGAGCACGGGCGGGTTCACCCAGGTGCTCCTGTCCCGCGGTGCTCGCCGGGTCGTGGCGCTCGACGTCGGGCACGGTCAGCTCGACCCCGTCGTCGCCCTGGACGAGCGGGTCGCCGTCGTCGAGGGCGTGAACGCGCGGAACCTCACGGCCGACTCCTACGCGGCGCTCGACCCGGCCGCCACCGAGACGAGCCTGGTGGTGGGGGACCTGTCGTTCATCTCGCTCCGGCTCGTCCTGCCCGCGCTCGTCGGGGCCGTGCCGGCGGAGGACTTCGTCCTGCTCGTCAAGCCGCAGTTCGAGGTCGGACGGGGCGGTGTGCGGGAGGGCATCGTCCGCGATCCCGGCCTGCGGACCGATGCCCTGATGAACGTGCTCTGGGCCGCCTGGGACCTCGGTCTCGGCACGAGCGGCGTCGCGGCCTCCCCGATCGTGGGGACCCACGGCAACCACGAGTACCTGGCGCGCTTCCAGCGTGGTGTCGGTGCCAATCCGACAGAATGGATCGGCCGCGCGACGGCACTGGCGGAAGGGACGGCATGAGCGACGACCGGCACATCCTGTTGGTGTCCCACACGGGTCGACGGGACTCCATCGACGCCGCGGTCGAGGTCTGCGACCTCCTGCACGCCGCCGGCCTCGTCCCCGTGATGCCCTTCGACGAGTACGCCGACATCCGCCGGGCCGAGGCGTCCGTCGGTCAGGTGGACATCCTCGGCGTCGACGTGCAGGCGGACCGGCTCGAGATCGTCATCGTCCTCGGCGGCGACGGCACCATCCTCCGGGCCGCCGAACTCGTCCGCGGGACCCGGGCGCCGATCGTCGGGGTGAACCTCGGCCACGTCGGCTTCCTCGCCGAGAGCGAGCGCGACGGGCTGCGGTCGACGGTGGAGCGTGCGCTGTCCGGTGACTACCACGTCGAGGAGCGCGTCACCCTCCAGGTCGACGTCGTCGTCGGGCACGAGGTCGTGTACTCGTCCTGGGCACTGAACGAGGCCACCATCGAGAAGGCCTCGCGCGAGCGCATGCTCGAGGTCGTCACCGAGGTCGACGGTCGCCCGCTGTCGTCCTTCGGGTGCGACGGCGTGGTCGTCTCCACGCCGACCGGATCCACCGCGTACTCGTTCTCCGGCGGCGGCCCGATCGTCTGGCCGGACGTCGACGCGCTGCTCATGGTGCCGCTGAGCGCGCACGCCCTGTTCGCCCGACCGATCGTCGTCGGCCCGGACTGCACCCTCGCGATCGAGGTCCTCCGACGCACCAGCGGTGTCGGCGTCCTGTGGTGCGACGGTCGGCGGACGCACGACCTGCCCCCGGGTGCTCGCGTCGAGGTCAGGCGGTCGCCCGACCCGGTGCGGGTCGCCCGCCTGAAGGACGCCCCGTTCACCGACCGGCTCGTGGCGAAGTTCCAGCTGCCGGTCGCCGGCTGGCGGGGGCCGCAGACCGACGACGAGGACTCGCTGTGATCGAGGAGATCCGGATCGCGGACCTCGGGGTGATCGGGGAGACGACCCTCGAGCTCGGACCCGGGTTCACGGTCGTGACCGGCGAGACCGGGGCCGGGAAGACGATGATCGTCACCGCGCTCGGGCTCCTGCTCGGTGCCCGTGCCGACGCCGGATCCGTCCGTCGCGGTGCCGCGAACGCCGTCGTCGAGGGCCGCTGGCACGTGCCGGAGCACGACGCCGTCGCCGAACGCGTCGAGGACGCCGGTGGTGCGGTCGAGGACGGCGAGCTCATCCTCACCCGGACCGTCTCGGCGGAGGGCCGCAGCCGTGCGACCGTCGGCGGGCGAAGCGCCCCGGTGGCGGTGCTCGGCGAACTCGCGGACCAGCTCGTCACGGTGCACGGTCAGTCCGACCAGATCCGGCTGACGTCGGCCACGGCACAGCGTGCCGCGCTCGACGGGTTCGGCGGGGCACCGCTCGAGCGGGCCCTGCAGCGGTACGTGGCCGCCTACGACGCGTGGCAGCAGCACGCCGGCGAACTGGAGACGCTGACGCGGGACCGTGACGACCGTGTCGCCGAGGCCGAGCGGATCCGTGCCGCCTCGGACGAGATCGAGGCCGCGGACCCCCAGCCCGGCGAGGACGTCGAGCTCGCCGAGCGTGCCGAGCGCCTCGGGAACCTCGAGGAGCTCCGGCTCTCCGCGGGGCTCGCGCACGAGGCGCTGTCGAGCGAGTCCCTCGACGGCGTGCAGGACGTCGTCGGGCTGGTCGAGTCCGCTCGCCGCGCGATCGAGCGGGTCGCCGGTTCGGACGCCGAGCTGCAGCCGGTGCTCGAACAGCTGACCGAGCTGGGCATCCAGGCGACCGAGGCGTCCGCGAGTCTGTCGAGCTACCTCGGGTCGCTCGAACCCGACGCGGGGCACGACCTCGAACTCATCAACGAGCGCCGCGCGCTGCTCGCCGGACTCACGCGGAAGTACGGCGACACGATCGACGACGTCATCGCGTACGGACAGCGTGCGAGTGATCGCCTGCTCGAGCTGGACGGCGACGACGACCGGATCGCGGCGCTCCAGCAGTCCGTCGAGGCCGACGAGCAGGCACTCGCGGAGGCGTCGGCCGCGTTGACGGCTGCGCGCACGACGGCGGCGGCGGACCTCGCGAAGCGGGTGACGACGGAGCTGGGGACCCTCGCGATGGCGGGCGCCTCCCTCGTGGTCGAGGTGACCGACGCGGGGGAGTACCGTCGACACGGCCGCGACCAGGTGTCGATCCTGCTCCAGCCGCACTCGGGCACGGATCCTCGGCCGATCAGCAAGGGTGCGTCCGGTGGCGAGCTCTCCCGCGTGATGCTCGCGATCGAGGTCGTGATGGCCGGCACGACGACGGTCCCGACGTTCGTGTTCGACGAGGTCGACGCGGGCGTCGGCGGCGCTGCTGCGATCGAGATCGGCCGGCGCCTCGCCAAGCTCGCGGAGCGCACGCAGGTGATCGTCGTGACGCACCTGGCGCAGGTCGCGGCGTTCGCGAACAACCACCTCAACGTCGTGAAGGACGCCAGCGGTGCGGTCACCTCGTCGAGCGTGCGGCGGTTGGAGGGCGAGGAGCGGCTCCAGGAGATGGCGCGCCTGCTCTCCGGGCTCGGCGACAGCGCGAGCGGCATGGAGCACGCACGGGAACTCCTCGACGTCGCCGGTCAGAAGGCCTGACCGGACAGCCGGCCACACCCCGGACAGCCGGCCACACGCCCGACGCAACGCCCACGGCGAACCGAGGTCGCGCCTCCCGGCGGTTCTGACGTACGATGGAATCCCGTGGCGGACACTCTCAGCGGCGGTACTCAATCTTCGAACGCGACCCCGAAGGTGACGAAGCAGATCTTCGTGACCGGCGGGGTCGTCTCGTCTCTCGGCAAGGGCCTGACGGCGGCCAGCCTCGGCAACCTCCTCACGGCACGCGGCCTCAAGGTCGTCATGCAGAAGCTCGACCCGTACCTCAACGTGGACCCGGGCACCATGAACCCGTTCCAGCACGGTGAGGTCTTCGTGACCGACGACGGTGCCGAGACGGACCTCGACATCGGGCACTACGAGCGCTTCCTCGACATCAACCTGTCGCAGGCCGCCAACGTGACCACCGGTCAGGTGTACTCGACCGTGATCGCCAAGGAGCGTCGCGGCGAGTACCTCGGCGACACGGTCCAGGTCATCCCGCACATCACCGACGAGATCAAGCGTCGGATGCGCGAGCAGGCGCACAACGACCCGCAGCCCGACGTCATCATCACCGAGGTCGGCGGCACCGTCGGCGACATCGAGTCGCAGCCCTTCATCGAGTCCGCTCGGCAGGTGCGGCACGAGCTCGGCCGGAACAACGTGTTCTTCGTGCACGTGTCACTCGTGCCGTTCATGAACGCCTCGGGCGAGCAGAAGACCAAGCCGACGCAGCACTCGGTCGCGGCGCTCCGCTCGATCGGCATCCAGCCGGACGCCCTCGTGCTCCGCAGCGACCGCCCGGTGTCCGACGCGAACAAGCGCAAGATCGCGCTGATGTGCGACGTGGACGAGGACGCCGTGGTGAACGCGGTGGACGTGCCGTCGATCTACGACCTCCCGACGCTGCTGAACAACCAGGGGCTCGACCAGGTCATCGTCGACGCGCTCCGGCTCGAGGCCGGACCGGTCGACTGGACCGCGTGGACGCCGGTGCTCCGCGCCGTGCACGAGCCGAAGAAGGACGTCACGATCGCCCTGGTCGGCAAGTACATCGACCTGCCGGACGCGTACCTGTCCGTCACCGAGGCGCTCCGCGCGGGTGGCTTCGCGCACGATGCGAAGGTGACGCTGAAGTGGGTCGTGTCGGACGACTGCACCACCCCCGAGGGTGCGGCGAAGCAGCTCGGCGACGTCGACGGGATCTGCGTCCCGGGCGGGTTCGGCGTGCGCGGCATCGAGGGCAAGCTCGGCGCGCTGCGCTTCGCCCGTGAGCAGGGCATCCCCACGCTCGGCCTCTGCCTCGGCCTGCAGTGCATGGTCATCGAGTACGCCCGGCACGAGGTCGGCCTGACCGACGCGTCGAGCACCGAGTTCGACCCGGAGACCTCGACGCCGGTCATCGCGACCATGGCGGAGCAGGTGGACATCATCGCGGGCGGCGACCTGGGCGGCACGATGCGCCTCGGCCTGTACCCGGCGTCGTTCACGCAGGGGTCGCTCGCGGCCGAGCTGTACGGCGCGACGGAGGCCTCCGAGCGCCACCGTCACCGCTACGAGGTGAACAACACGTACCGCGAGCAGATCGCGGCCGCCGGCCTGGTCTTCTCGGGCACCTCGCCCGACGGCTCGCTGGTCGAGTACGTCGAGCTGCCGCGCGACGTGCACCCGTTCTACATCGCGACGCAGGCGCACCCGGAGCTCCGGTCGCGTCCGACCGACGCGCACCCGCTGTTCGCGGGGCTCGTCGCGGCCGCGATCGAGCGGCACGAGGCATCCAGCCTCTTCGACCCGCAGACCGAGGAGCAGGTCGCGTAAGCGCGGCCCAGCCACGATCGGACGGGAGGTGGGCCCCACCAGCCGGTACCGGCGCACCGCGCCAGCGGGGTGACGGCCGTGCCTGGAGGGACGGTGCCAGCTGGCACCGCGCCTCCAGTGCTTGGATGGTCGCGTGACTGACGCGCCCCTCTCCGACGAACCCGCCTCCTTCGAGGTCACCGACTCCACCGTCGTCTACGAGGGGGCGGTCTGGGACGTCCGGCGCGACACGATCGCCTACCATGACGACACGATGGTGCGGGAGTACATCGACCACACCGGCGCGGTCGCGGTCTACGCCGAGGACGACGAGGGCCGCGTGCTCGTCATCCAGCAGTACCGGCACCCGGTCCGGGTCCGCGACTGGGAGCTCCCCGCCGGCCTGCTCGACATGGCGGGCGAGGACCAGCTCACCGCGGCGAAGCGTGAGCTGGCCGAGGAGGCCGACCTCGAGGCCGACGAGTGGGAGCCGCTCGTGACGTACAACACGTCGTCCGGCGGGAGCGACGAGTTCCTGCAGATCTACCGCGCCCGAGGCGTCCGACCCACCGCGACGGCCTTCGACCGCGAGGCCGAGGAGGCCGACATCGTGAAGCGCTGGGTGCCCCGGGCCGAGCTGGTGGAGGCGATCCTCGACGGCCGGCTGCACAACTCCGGGCTGGTCGTGGCCGTGCTCGCGGTCGATGCCGCCGAGCGGCAGCGGGCCGGCGCGTGAATCTCGCGGCGCTGCTGGAGGCGGGGCGCTGGACGCACGAGCCCGTCGCCGCCGTGCTCGACGGGGACCGGCTCCGGGTGACGGCGGCGCAGGGGAGCGACGCCTGGCGGACGACGTCGTACGGGTTCGTCCACGACTCGGAGCACGCCCTCGTGCAGGAGCTCGCCGGGGCCGCCGCGGTCGAGGTGTCCTTCGTGCTCGACTTCGCGGAGCAGTTCGACCAGGCGGGCGTGTTCCTCCGCGTCGACGACCGCAACTGGATCAAGGCCGGGGTCGAGTTCTCGGACGGACAGCCGCAGGTCGGGGCCGTCGTGACCCGCGACGTGTCCGACTGGTCCGTCGCCCCGGTGCCGGAGTGGGCCGGACGGACCGTGACCGTGCGGGCGAGCCGGGACGGCGACGCGGTGACGATCCGCGCCTGGGCTGACCACGAGCAGGCACGGCTGGTGCGGGTCGCGCCGCTCGCGCCGGACGCGGCAGTGTCGGCGGGGCTCTTCTGCGCCGCCCCGACGCGCGACGGGCTGACGGTGACCTTCACGGGGTTCCGGGACGGAGCGCCGGACGCCGCCCTGCACTGACCGGGCCGCAGCGACGGTTAGCCTGTGCGGGTGATGCCCCTCGACCGTGCCACAGAGACGTACCTGCGGCACATCGCGATCGAGCGCGGGCTCTCGCAGCACACGCTGTCGGCGTACCGGCGGGACCTCGGGACGTTCGCGTCCTGGCTCGCCGCGGCCCCGGTGGTCGAATCGGACGGCGCCGACCGCGCCGGGGGGTCCGCGGTGCTCGACGACGTCGGGCGCATCGCGCGTGCCGACCTCGCCGGCTTCGTGACGCACCTCGCCACCCGACCGGAGGGGCCGTTGGCGCCCCGATCGGTCGCGCGGATGCTCAGCTCGGTGCGGTCGTTCACGGCGTTCGCGGCGGCGGAGGGTTGGCTGCCGCTCGACCCCGGCGCGTCGGTCCGCCCGCCGAAGGCCCCGATGCGGTTGCCGAAGGCGATCTCGGTCCACGACATGGAGCGACTGCTCGCGGCCGCGGCGACCTCGGACGACGACCCGGTGCAGCTCCGGGACCGGGCGCTGCTCGAACTGCTCTACGCCACGGGAGCACGCATCTCGGAAGCGGTCGGGTTGTCCGTCGACGACGTGACGACCCTGTCCGACGCCGGGGGAGCGCTCTCCGTCGTGAAGGTCACCGGCAAGGGCAACAAGCAGCGGGTCGTGCCCCTCGGCAGCTACGCCCGGGCGGCGATCGACGCGTACCTGGTGCGGGCACGGCCGGTGTTCGCGGCACGGGGCGCCTCGACGCCGGCGCTGTTCCTCGGGGCGCGGGGCGCGCGGTTGTCCCGGCAGAGTGCCTGGCTGGTGATCCAGGCGGCGGCGTCCCGGGCCGACCTGGCCGAGCACGTCTCGCCGCACACCTTCCGGCACTCGTTCGCGACGCACCTGCTCGAGGGCGGTGCCGACGTGCGGGTCGTGCAGGAACTGCTCGGGCACGCGAGCGTCGCGACGACGCAGATCTACACGATGGTCACGGCGGACATGCTCCGGGACGTGTACCAGACGTCCCACCCGCGCGCCCGGCGTACTTCGTGAGCAGGAATGGTCGGGTTGCCTGAGGGCACCCGACCACTTCTGCTCACGATGAGCCCTCGGGGCCACGTGCCGGTCAGAACAGGTGGAACTGGGTCGAGGCGGCCACTGCGGCGGTCGCCACGGCGAGGACCAGGGCGCTCGCCGAGGCACTCCGTGCCAGGACCCGCCAGCCCCCGGTCGCGCCGGGCCACACCACCGCGAGCAGCCCCGTGACGATGGCCGCGGCGCTGCAGACGCCCCACGGGTTCATCACCACCGAGAGCGCGGCGAACAGCACGGCGAGCGACGAGAACGCGCTGAAGCGGTGTACGCCCGGACTGCCCGAGGCCCAGGACCCCGTCCGGACGGCGGCGGGCTGCACGGAGAACGACGGACCGACCGGAGCGACGACCACCGGCACGACCGGCTCCGTCCGGCTCGGCGTCGCGCGTGTCGCCGCTCCCCAGGCGTGCCCGTCCCACCAGCGCAGGCGACTGGCGTCCTGCGGGTCCGGGAACCAGCCGGCGGCCGGCAGCGTCACGGGGTACTCCTCGAGGTGCGGTGGATGGTGCCCCTCGACGCTACGGCGACCCCTCGCCCCGCCACAGTCCCAAGCCGGGTGTCGGCACAAGTGCCGACACCCGTGCGCTCACGCGGGGACGGGTGCGGCGTCCACCTCGGCGAAGACGTCCTTCACGGCGGCGAGCAGCCGGGCGTTGAAGTCCACGCCGAGCTGGTTCGGCACGGTGACGAGCACGGTGTCGGCAGCGCGGACTGCGGCGTCGGCGGCGAGCTCCGCCACGAGCTGCTCGGGCTCACCGATGTACGACCGCCCGAAGCGTGCGAGCCCGCCGTCGAGGTGCCCGACCTGGTCCTGCCCCTCGACCTGCGCCCGCACGCCGAAGTAGTGCCGGGACTCGTCGTCGATGATCGGGATGATGCTGCGGCTCACGCTGACGCGCGGGGTCCGGTCCCAGCCGGACTCGGCCCACACCCGCCGGAAGCGCTCGATCTGCTCGGCCTGCAACTGGTCGAAGGGCACGCCGGTGTCCTCGGTGAGCAGGGTCGACGACATGAGGTTCATCCCTTGTTCGGCGGTCCACTCCGCGGTCGCGCGGGTCCCGGCGCCCCACCAGATGCGGTCGCCGAGGCCGTCGGACAGCGGGAACACCGGCAGCGACCCGACCGATCCCGTCATCTGCGGGTTCGCGTTCGCCATGGGTTCGCCGGCGATCGCGCGCCGGAACACGTTCGTGTGCGCCCGCGCCATGTCGCCGCCGTTCTCGTCGGAGGCGTCCGGCACGTACCCGAACTGCTGGTACCCGGCGAGGGCGGTCTCGGGTGAGCCACGCGAGACGCCGAGCTGCAGGCGGCCGCCGGAGATGAGGTCGGCCGCCGCGGCCTCCTCGGCCATGTACAGCGGGTTCTCGTAGCGCATGTCGATCACGCCGGTGCCGATCTCGATGCGGCTGGTCCGGGCGGCGATCGCGGAGAGCAGCGGGAACGGTGCGGCCTGCTGCGGCGCGAAGTGGTGCACGCGGAAGTAGGCGCCGTCGATGCCGGCCTCCTCGGCGGCGACCGCGAGGTCGATCGCCTGCACGAGGGCCTCGCGACCGCTCCGCACCTTCGACCCCGGCACGTCGCGCCAGTGTCCGAACGACAGGAACCCGATCTTCGTCATGTCGATACGAACGCATCCGACCACGCGCCCATTCCGGGACGACTACGGTGTCCGCCATGGACGACCCCCGCGCGGCGCTGCTCGCCGAACGCGCGCGCAACGAGCGGCTCCTCGCCGACGTCGAGCGGAGCATGCAGGACGTGAGCGACGCCAGGCAGGACGCCAACGCCGACGACGAGCACGACCCGGAGGGTGCGACCCTCGCGTGGGAGCGCGGCTCGCTCGGGGCGGTCCGCGACGACGCGCGGGAGCGGCTGCGCCTGGTCGACGCCGCGCTCGCGCGGCTCGACGCCGGCACCTACGGGCGGTGCGCCGTCGGTGGGGAGCCGATCCCGGAGGCCCGACTCGCCGCCGTCCCGTGGGCCGCGACCTGCGTCGCGCACGCGTGACGCGCCTCCCGGGCACCGCCACCTGACGGACGGGAGGCGCGGATCGCCGCCGCACCGCGCCTCCCGGCCGGCGCGCCTCGGCACGTGCACCTCGCGTGCACCGCCTGCGCCGAGGATTCCCAGCCGCGCGCCCTACATTTCGGCACATGGAAGGCGAGCCGAACGACCGGACCGACGCGGTCGACCGTGCCGAACCGCCGCACCGCCGGTTCCAGTGGTTCCACGACGTCCGGGCCTGGATCCACGCGCGGCCGCACCTGCACCTCTTCTACAAGGTGCTCGTCGGGATCGTCGGCGGACTCGTCGTCGTGATCGGGTTGATCCTCGTGCCGCTGCCCGGGCCCGGGTGGCTCGTGGTGTTCATCGGGTTGACGATCCTCGCGAGCGAGTTCCACTTCTTCCACAGGATCATCACGTGGCTCCGGGCGCAGCTGCACCGCTTCTGGGACTGGGCGAAGGGGCACGGGCCGCAGTGGTTGCGGAACGCTGCCGACCGCGGCAAGGCCGACGTCGATGCCGCACACGCCGACGCGCACCGCAGCGTCGGGGTCCGGGGCCGCGGCACGGAGCGCGCCCGTCCCGGCCACTGACGCCGAGCACGGTGCGTGCGGCGTGCTACTCCGCGGGGGCGACCCGGACGGAGCCGGTGCAGGTGCGCTCGAGGACCTCGGCGGCGTGCTCCTCGACCTCGGCGGCGCTCCGCGAGGCGAGCTGCAGCACGAGGGCGACCGCGGCGGCGAGGACGATGAACGCGCCGTACCCGGCGATCACCGGCACGAGGCCGATCGCGGGCTCGAGGAGGCCACCGATCACGGCGGGGACGCCGAACGCCAGGTAGCTGACGACGTAGATCGTCGACAGGAGTCCGGCGCGGTGCGTCGGGGCGGCGGTGGCGAGGAGCATCCGCAGGGGCGCCTGGAACCCGGCGCCGAAGCCGACGCCCGCGATCGCGCTGCCGACGACCAGGCCGGGCAGCGAGTGCACCATCACGAAGGCCACCGTGACGACCGGCCCGAGCACGAGGGCGACGAGCCCGATGAACACCGCACGGCGGGCGTCCATCCGCTGGATCGCGAGGCCGGTCAGGGCGCCGACGCCGGTGACGACGGCGATGAGCGCTCCGGCGGCGAAGTGGTTCGTGATGCCGAACACCGCGCCGAGCGCCGACGGGACGAGGGACAGGAACATGCCGCCGAGGGCCCAGCTCGCGACGAGGGAGCCGGCGACGCCGCGGAACAGCCGGCGGGAGGACCGCGGGACGCTGATGCGCGGGGCGAGGGAGCGGAGGGCGCCCGGGCGACGGGTGACCTGCTCGGGGACCACGACGAGGGCGACGACCATGAGCACGAGGAGCGCGCCGAACAGCACGTAGACGAGTTGCTCGGGCGCCGGGCCCCACTGCACGAGGGCGCCGCTCGACATGGCGCCGGTGGCGAGGGCGATCGGCGGGATGACGCCGTTCAGGACGCCGGCGAGGTTCGGGTGTCGCTCGAGGGAGTTGTCGATGAGCGCGGCTCCGAGGGCACCGATGAGCAGGCCCACGGAGACGCCCTGCACGATGCGGTCGACGATGAGCGCGCCGACGCCGTCCGCGACCGCGAACAGGCCGAGCGACAGGGCGACGCCGAGCCCGCCGACGACGAGGACGGGCTTGCGGCCGACGTGGTCGGACAGGCGACCGGCGACGAGCAGGCTCGCGAGCAGGCCGGCGACGTAGATCGCGAACACCCCGGTGAGCATGAGCGGCGTGAGGTGCCACTCGGCCGCGTAGACGGGGTAGATCGGCGAGGGGACCGCCGACGAGGCGACCGAGACGAGGAGCATCGCCGCGAGGATCCAGAACCCGGCGACCGAGCGAGCTGACTGCGCCATGTGCGCCACCTTCCGTTGCGAGTGACCAGTACGAAGAGAGTCGTACAGTATCGAGTCGACCAGTACGACGCAAGTCGTACTGTGAGGGGAACGGTGGTAGCGTCCCGTCCATGCCCGAGTCCGTGGACGCCCCCGAACGCCTGCCGCAACCGTCCGTCGCGGAGCTGGACCTCCCCGTCGTGATGGACGCCCTGAGCGACCCGATCCGGCTCGCGATCCTGCACCGCTACCTGGTGGACGCCGCCGGCGGGATCCGGAGCTGCGGGTGGGTCGGCATCGACCGGCCGAAGTCGACGCTGACGCACCACTTCCGCGTGCTGCGCGAGGCCGGGCTCCTCGAACAGCACCAGGAGGGCCTCACCCGCTCGAGCCGGGTCCGCATCGACGACGTGCAGCAGCGCTTCCCGGGTCTGCTCGACCTGGTCTTCGCGTGGGAGGTCCCCGCGGCCCTGATGCGCGAGGACGTCCCCGCGTGAGCGCGGTCCACACGCTCCCGACGATCGGTGCGGACGCCGGCGTCACCGACGCGCTGCGCCGGGACCTCACCGACGCCGGCTTCACCGTCGAGCGGGTCGACACGCTCTGGGGTGCCGAGGCCGCCGCATCGCTGCACCGCGGCTCCCGGGTGGCCGCGCTCCGAGCGCTCGCCGCGCGGGGCACGACGCCGCTCAGCACGCTCGCCACGCTCTTCGTGCTCGGGCTGCCGGTCACGCGGGCCGAGGCCGAAGCGGCGTTCCCGAGCGCCGGACTCCGGGCGGTCGAGGCCGCCGGGCTGGTCCGCACCGCCGACGACGCCGTCCACCCCACCGTGGACCTCCGCCCGTACGCCTTCGTCGACGACCTCGGCGCCGGGAGCTGGTGGATCGTCTCGGACCTCGGCGAGCTCGCGCTCGGCACCGCCCTCGGCGAGGAGCACGTCCTCGGCATCGGCGGTGCGACCACGACCCTGTCCGGACTGCAGCTCCCCGTCCCGGTTCGCCGGGTCCTCGACCTCGGCACCGGGTGCGGCATCCAGGCCCTGCACGCCCGACGCTTCGCCGACGAGGTCGTCGCGACCGACATCTCGCGTCGTGCCCTCGACATCGCCCGCTTCAACGCCGACCTCAACGGCGTCGACGGCATCGAGTTCCGGTACGGCTCGCTGTTCGAGCCCGTCGCGGGGGAACGCTTCGACCGCATCGTCTCGAACCCGCCGTTCGTGATCACGCCCCGCCGCGAGGGTGTCCCCTCGTACGAGTACCGCGACGGCGGCATGGTCGGTGACGCCCTGGTGGAGACCGTCCTCCGCGGGCTGACGGACCACCTGGAACCCGGCGGGACCGCGCAGCTCCTTGGCAACTGGGAGTACCACTGGGGTGTCGACGGACTCGACCGCGTGCGCTCCTGGTTCGAGGACGCCGACGCCGACGGACGAGGGCTCGATGCGTGGGTGCTCGAGCGGGAGCGCCAGGACCCCGCCGCGTACGCCGAGACCTGGATCCGGGACGGCGGCACGAAGCCCGGTACGCCCGACTTCGACGCCCTCGTGGACGCCTGGCTCGACGACTTCCAGGAGCGGCACGTCACCGGCGTCGGCTTCGGCTACGTCGTGGTCCGGAAGCCACGGACCGGGCCCACGCCGCATCTTCGGCGCTTCGAGCGCGTCCCCGAGGCGCTCGGCGCCAACCCCGCCGGGCTCGGTGCGACGGTGGCGCGCGTCCTCGACGCGGCCGAGTGGCTGGCCACGCACGACGACGCCGCGCTGGCCGCGGCGCACCTGGTGGTCGCGGGTGACGTCACCGAGGAGCGGCACTACTGGCCCGGCAACGACGACCCCACCGTGATGACCCTCGTGCAGGGCGGCGGGCTCGGTCGTCGCGTGGACGCGGACACGGCGCTCGCCGCGTTCGTCGGCGCGTGCGACGGGGACCTGTCCGTGGCGGCCATCGTCGGCGCACTCGCACAGATCACGGGCGTCGACGAGCAGGCGCTCGCGGCGGACCTGCTGCCGGCCGCCCGTGACCTGGTGCTCGACGGACTCCTGGTGCCGCGGGCCTGAGGCTCAGGCGCGGTGGTCGCGCCAGCTGTGTTCGGGCGCGTAGCCGAGGAGCTCGCGGGCCTTCTCGGACGACAGCAGCGAGCTGACGCCGTCGATGTCGGCGCGGCGCTCGATGTCGGGCACGTAGCGTTCGACGAGCTCGATCGTGGGGGTGTCCATGACGGTGTCCGGGCTGGCGATGACGAACGCCTCGAACCCGGTCAGCTCGGCCTCGACCGCCTTCCGCACGGCCTGCGCGCCGTCGCGGGAGTCGATGTACGACCACAGGTTGAACGTCTTCGCTTCGGGGGTGGCGTCCCACGGGAACGCCGGGTAGTCGGTCTCGTCCATCACGTTCGAGAACCGCAGGCCGATCATCTTCAGCTCCGGGTCCCACCGGGTGAAGTGCCGGGCCATCTCCTCCTCGACGGCCTTGCCGAGCGAGTACGACGACTGCGGCCGGACCGCGAACTCCTCGTCGACGGGCAGGTAGGGCGGGTGGTGCTCGCCCATCGGGATGCCGAGCAGGGTCTCGCTCGACGCCCACACCAGGTTCCGGATCTTCGCCGCGCGGGCGGCGTGGAAGACGTTGATCGACGCCGTCACGTTGTTCGTGATGAGCGCGACGTCGGGCACCTGGCCGGGAGCCGGGATCGCGCCGAGGTGCACCACGGCGTCGACGTGGTCGTACCGGTCGTCCACGCCCGTGAAGGCGCCGAGGACCTGTCCGTAGTCGCCGAGGTCGGTGCGGACGAACTGCACCCGCTCGGGCTTGTCGGGGGAGGGGACGCGGTCGAGCAGCACCACGTCGTACCCGTGCTCGTCGAGGTCGCGCACGACCGCTCGTCCGAGCTTGCCGCTGCCACCGGTCACCACTACACGCGTCATCGCGTCACTCCACATCGTCGTCGGGTCGGCGTCTCCGCCGGCACGACCCATCTTGCCGTGCGGTCGCCGGGCGTTCCCAGGCCCTGTCGGTACCTGTCCGTGCCCAGACTAGGCGGGGGTGACCGCCTGCGCGATCGCGAGTCGCGCGACCAGCTCGACGTGCTCGGCCATGTCCCGCGTCGGGTCGTAGAGCCACTGGATCTGCATGCCGTCCGAGACGGCGAGCAGGACGCTCGTGAGCTGCTCCGGGTCGACGTCCGGGCGCAGCCGGCCGTCCTCCTGCATGGCGCGGAAGTCCGCCGCCAGGGTCCGGCGTGAGTTGTCGTAGCGCTGCCGGAAGTACTCGTGCGCCGGGTGCTCGGGGTCGGTCGCCGCGGCGGCGGAGAGGTTGACGAACATCTGCACGAGGCCGGGGACCTCGGTGTTGTGCCGCACGATGGCGGCGAGGAGCGCTGCCGGGTCGGACGCGTGCCAATCCGTGGTGTTGTCGACCTCGTCGCGGCGGCGGAGGACCTCGACCCAGAGTTCGTCCTTCGAGTCGAAGTAGTGCAGCAGTCCGGCCTGGGTGAGCCCGACGGCGTCGGCGATGTCCTTGATGCTCGTGCGCCGGAAGCCCTGCTGTGCGACGAGTTCGAGCGCCGTCGTGAGGATCTCCCCGCGCTTCGCGATGCCCTTCGCGTACGAACCCCGTCGTGCCATGGCAGGACTGTACCGCTCGGAGTCCGCCCAAAAAACCTAGCACCAGTTTGTTTTGGTACTACGGTGGCATGGACCACGGACGACGGCGTGCGTGGCGCTGGACGAGAGGACCGACCACCGTGACCACCGTGAACGACCCGACCACCGCCTCCAGGACGGCGATGCAGCCCACGGCCGAGCGCATCGACGCGCTCGTCGCGCAGCTGACGACCGAGGAGAAGGTGCAGCTGCTCACCGGGCGTGACTTCTGGACCACTTGGCCCATCGAGAAGATCGGGCTCCGCCGCATCCTCATGTCGGACGGACCGTCCGGCGTCCGGGGCGAGGTGTGGGACGAGCGCGACCCGTCGCTGAACCTGCCCTCCGCGACCGCCCTGTCGGCGTCGTGGGACCGCGCCGTCGCGAAGCGCTACGGCGCAGCGGCCGCCGTCGAGGCTCGTCGCAAGGGCGTCGACGTCGTGCTCGGCCCGACCATCAACCTGCACCGCTCGCCGCTCGGCGGGCGCCACTTCGAGGCGTTCAGCGAGGACCCGGTGCTCACCGGCGACCTCGCGGCGTCCTACGTCGAGGGCGTGCAGGAGAACGGCGTCGCCGCGACCCCCAAGCACTACATCGCGAACGACTACGAGACCGACCGCTTCACCGCGTCCACCGAGGTCTCCGACCGGGCGCTCCGCGAGCTCTACCTGCTCGCGTTCGAGAAGGCCGTGACCGAGGCGCACGCCTGGGCGGTCATGTCGTCGTACAACTCGATCAACGGCGTGACCGCGTCCGAGCACGAGCTGCTCGAGACGCCGCTGAACTCCGAGTGGGGCTTCGACGGCATCGTCGTGTCCGACTGGACCGGGGTCCGGTCCGTCGCGTCCGCGAAGGCGTCGCAGGACGTCGCGATGCCCGGGCCGAACCCGTCGTGGAGCGAGGGACCGCTGCTCGCCGCGGTCCGGTCCGGCGAGGTGCCCGAGGCCGCGATCGACCGCAAGGTCCGCCGCATCCTGACCCTCGCGGCCCGCGTCGGCGCACTCGAGGGCTTCGAGCCCGTCGCCGCGACCCCCGTGCACGTCGAGGACGGCATCGCGTTCGTCCGCGAGGCCGAGGCCGAGGGCACCGTCCTCGTCCGCAACACCGGCGTCCTGCCGCTGGACGCGCCCGCCGTGTCCCGCATCGCCGTGATCGGCCACAACGCCGACCAGGCGCGCACCCAGGGCGGCGGCTCCGCGACCGTCGTGCCGTCCTCGGTGGTGTCCCCGCTCGACGGCATCCGAGCGGCGTTCCCCGGCGCGACGGTCGACTACGCGATCGGTGCCGTCGTGCAGGAGGGCATCGCCGAGTTCCCGCTGTCCACGATCACCGACCCGACGACCGGGGAGCCGGGCGCGCGGGTCGCGTTCGTCAAGGACGGCGAGGAGCTGTACGTCGAGGACCGTCGTGCCACGGCGCTGTTCTGGTTCGGTGGCGACGCCCCGACCCGTGAGGCGGACCGGCTCGACATCACCACGACCTACACCGCGCCGGCGACCGAGACCGTCCGCATCGGCATCGGGGCGGCCGGTCGCTCGCGGATGTGGATCGACGGCGAGCTGGTGCTCGACGAGGACGTGCCGTACGAGGGCGACCAGCTCGGTGCCGCGTTCCTCAACCCGCCGGCGCGCTCGGTGCCGGTGTCGGTCACCGAGGGGCAGGAACTCGCCATCCGGATCGAGTACGACGTCGTGCAGGACGAGACGCTCGGCGGGGTGCTCGCCTACCAGTTCGGCACCGAGCCGAGCGACGAGGACCCGTCGGTCCTCATCGACGCGGCCGTGGCCGCCGCCACCGGCGCGGACGTCGCGGTCGTCGTGGTCGGCACGAACTCGAAGGTCGAGTCGGAGGGCTACGACCGGTCCTCACTCGCACTCCCCGGCCACCAGGACGACCTGGTCCGCGCGGTCGCCGCGGCGAACCCGAACACGGTCGTCGTGGTGAACGCCGGTTCCCCGGTCGAGATGCCGTGGCGGGACGACGTCGCCGCGGTGCTCCTGACCTGGTTCGGCGGGCAGGAGTACGGCAACGCGGTCGCCGACGTGCTGACCGGTGCGCGGGAGCCCGGCGGCCGGCTGCCCACCACCTGGCCGGCGGCGATGGCCGACGTGCCCGTGCTGGACGTCACCCCGGTCGACGGGAAGGTCTCGTACGACGAGGGTGTGCACATCGGCTACCGGGCCTGGCTCCGGTCGGGTGTCGAGCCGGCGTACCCGTTCGGCCACGGTCTCGGCTACACGAGCTGGACGATCGACGGCGTCGCGGCGACGCCGACGGTCCGTGAGGGCGACGCGGTGATCGTGACCGCGACGGTGGCGAACACCGGCGACCGGGCCGGCAAGCACGTCGTGCAGGTCTACGCGTCGCGGGAGTCGTCCACGGTGGACCGTCCGGTCCGCTGGCTCGTCGGGTTCGCCCCGGTGCGGCTCGCCGCGGGGGCGTCGACCGAGGTGTCCATCGAGGTCCCGGCCCGGGCGTTCGCACACTGGGTCGGTGGGAACACCGACGGTGCCTGGGCGTACGAGCCGGGCACGTTCACGCTGCACGTGGGCGCATCGGTGACGGACGAATCCGGCACCGTGGCCCTCGAACTGGTGTGATCTCGTCCGGTTTCCGCGCCACCGCGGTGTGCATTCAGTAGCATGGACTTGCGCCAGGCGGCTGGTTACCGTCGGCGCGCGCACCGAGACGGGGTCGCCATGCGTGCGACACGGCCTCCTGATCCGGCCGATGGAGCCCTGGCCACCCTGGTGCGTCCAGAATGCGTCCCCGCGTCCGCGCGGGGGCGCATTCGCTTTCTGCCGTTGCTCGAACGGCCCTCGGATGCCTGCGCTCAGCCGAACTACTGACGAACAGTCAAGAAATCCGTCCGGTTCCCGCGATCAGGTGTGACAAACGTTCCCGACGGTGGAACGATGGGCGCACCATCCCGTACGGATCAGGGACGGGATGGTCATCCGGCCGGGCTCCCGGGAGCCTCACCACCCCCGTCGTGAGCCGGCCGGATGCCCTCGCCGGTCAGTGGCCGTCGCGCACCGCGGGCGCGATCTCCTCGGCGACGATGCGCAGGATCCGCTCGTGGACGGCCGCGTCGCCGTTGGCGGGCAGTGTGATCACGAGCTCGTCGGTCGCCGTCACCGCCGGGTCCGCGAGCAGGGCGTCGACGATCGCCCCCGGTTCGCCGGAGAGGACCTTGCTGAACCGGAACGGCGGCGTCCCCGAGAGCGGGCGGCCCTCGTCGTCCATGCCGCTCGCGTACCCGGTGAGGAACTCCTCGTGCACGGCGCGGTCGTGGTCGTCGAGCAGCGGCACGACGATGCGCCCGACGGCGACCTCCGGCGTGCGCTCGGGGTGTCCGCCGGTGCCGTGCAGCTCGGCGAACCGTGCACGGTAGGCCGCGATCTGCTCGGCCTGGGCCTCGGCGAACGGGGCGCCGGTGTCCTCGGTGTTCAGCGTCGAGCAGTGCAGCCGCAGGCCCTTCTCGGCCGTCCGCACCGCGGTGCCCATGCTGCCCCCGCCCCACCAGACCCGGTCGCGGAGTGCGGGGCTGAGCGGCTGCAGCGTGAGGTCGGCGCCGGCAGGGATGCTCTCGTACCCCTTCCCGGCGGTCCCGAGGCGCTCGCCCTGCAACACCTCCAGCAGACGTGCCGCACGTGCCTCGGCCTCGTCGCGGAAGCTCCGCTCGGACCCGCCGAAGACCGGGTCGAGGATCGGTCCGTAGCCCGCGATCCCAGTGCTGATGCCGAGTTGCACGCGTCCACCACTGAGGAGGTCGACGGTGCTGGCGTCCTCGGCGAGCCGCACCGGGTCCTCGTACCGCATGCCGAGCACCGCCGTGCCGAACCCGATCGTGCTGGTCCGCTGCGCCGCTGCCGCGAAGAACGTCATCGGACTGGTCAGGTACGGCTCGAAGTGCCGGCCGCGGACCCAGCCGGTGCCGTAGCCGAGGGACTCGGCGGTCTCGAAGAGGCGGAGCCCGTCCTCGTGGGCGGCGGCTGCGCCGGCGGTGCCGCCGTGGTTCGGGACGAAGGAGAGGAAGCCGAGTTCGCGCACGACGCGAGTCTATGCGGACGCATCCATGTCTGGTCCAGGAGGCGCGGTGCAGGCCCGCACCGTTCCTCCCGTCGGTCACCACCCACCTGGGAGGATGGTCCCATGACCGACGTCACCACCCAGGCACCCCTCGTCGCCGCACTGCCGGCGGCGGTCGACGGCGCCGTCGACCCCGACGAGGTCTACGAGGCCTTCGCCGCCTGGGCCGCCGAGGGCGGACGGCCGCTGTACCCGGCCCAGGACGAAGCCGTCATCGAACTCGTGTCCGGCGCCAACGTCGTCCTGAGCACGCCCACCGGGACCGGCAAGTCGCTCGTCGCCGCCGGCGCGCACTTCGCCGCGCTCGCCGAGGGGAAGCGCAGCTACTACACCGCACCGATCAAGGCGCTCGTCTCGGAGAAGTTCTTCCAGCTCGTCGACCTGTTCGGCGCGCAGAACGTCGGCATGGTGACGGGCGACTCGAGCGTCAACGCGGACGCGCCCATCGTGTGCTGCACGGCGGAGATCCTCGCGAACCTCGCCCTGCGGCAGGGGCCCGACGCCGAGGTCGACGTCGTGGTGATGGACGAGTTCCACTTCTACGGCGACCCGGACCGCGGATGGGCGTGGCAGGTGCCGCTGCTCGTGCTCGAGCGTGCGCAGTTCCTGCTGATGTCCGCGACGCTCGGCGACGTCACCACCATCGCCGACGACCTGTCCCGCCGGACCGGACGCCCCACCGCCCGGGTGACCGGGGTGTCGCGCCCCGTGCCGCTCGAGTACGAGTACGTCATGACGCCCGTGCAGGAGACCGTCGAGCGGCTCCTCGAGGAGGGCAAGGCGCCGGTCTACATCGTGCACTTCGCCCAGGCCGCTGCGCTCGAACGGGCGCAGGCACTGATGTCCGCGAAGGTCGCCGATCGCGCTCGACGCGACCAGATCGCCGAGGCCATCGCGGGCTTCCGGTTCAGTGCCGGGTTCGGCCAGACCCTGTCCCGCCTGATCCGGGCCGGCATCGGGGTGCACCACGCGGGCATGCTGCCGAAGTACCGGCGGCTCGTCGAGCAGCTCGCCCAGCGCGGGCTCCTGCCGGTGATCTGCGGCACCGACACCCTCGGCGTCGGGATCAACGTGCCGATCCGCTCCGTCCTGTTCACCGGGCTCACGAAGTTCGACGGCACGAAGATGCGGCAGCTCTCCGCCCGCGAGTTCCACCAGATCGCCGGCCGGGCCGGACGCGCCGGCTACGACACCGAGGGCGACGTCGTGGCGGAGGCGCCCGAGCACGACATCGAGAACGCCCGCGCCGTCGCCAAGGCCGGCGACGATCCCAAGAAGAAGAACAAGATCAAGCGCAAGAAGGCCCCCGACGGGTTCGTGTCGTGGGGGCAGGCGTCGTTCGAACGGCTCATCGCGGCCGAACCCGAGCCGATGGTCTCCCGGATGCGGATCACGCACGCGATGGTGCTGTCGGTCGTGGCGCGCGGGGGTTCCGCGTTCGACGCCGTGCGCGCACTCGTGTTCGAGAACCACGAGCCACGGGCGCGGCAACTCGCCATGGCCCGCCGAGCACTGACGATCGCGCGGACGCTCATCAACGCCCGGGTCATCGAGAAGGTCGACGGGGAGTACCGGCTGACGGTCGACATCGCGCCGAACTTCGCGCTCAACCAGCCGCTCTCACCGTTCGCGCTCGCCGCGTTCGAGCTGCTCGATCCTTCGTCTCCCAGCTACGCGCTCGACATGGTCTCGATCGTCGAGGCCACCCTCGACGACCCGCGGGCGATCCTCGCGCAGCAGCAGTTCAAGGAGCGGGGCGAAGCGGTGGCCCGGATGAAGCAGGAGGGCATCGAGTACGACGAACGCATGGAGCTGCTCGAGGAGGTCACCTGGCCCAAACCGCTGGACGAACTGCTCGGGGCGGCCTACGAGGCGTACGCGGCCGAACAGCCGTGGGTGCTCGACTTCGCGCTCTCGCCCAAGGCCGTCGTGCGCGACATGTACGAGCGGGCGATGACCTTCGGCGACTTCGTGCGGTTCTACCAGCTCACCCGCTCCGAGGGGCTCGTCCTCCGGTACCTCTCCGACGCCTACCGCACCATGCGGCAGACGATCGCCGACGAACAGCGCACCCCGGACCTCGACGACCTCATCGAGTGGCTCGGCGAGGTCGTCAAGCAGACCGACTCGTCCCTCGTCGACGAGTGGGAGGCCCTGATGAACGGGTCCGTCGAGATGGCCGCTGCCGAGCACGAGGAGATCGCCCCGCCCGCGCCGGCTCGGCTCACCGGCAACGTCCGGGCGTTCCGGGTGCTCGTGCGCAACGCCCTGTTCCAGCGCGTGCTCCTCGCCGCGGCGGACGACGTCGCCGGACTCGCAGCCCTGGACGGCGCTGCCGGTTTCGGTGAGGACGCCTGGGACGCCGTGCTCGAGGAGTACTACGAGTCCCACGACGAGGTCGGGACGGACGCCGACGCCCGGTCGATGCAGTACCTCGTGCTCGACGAGGACGGCCCGGGACGGACCTGGCGGGCGCGGCAGATCTTCGCCGACCCGTCCGGGGACAAGGACTTCGGGTTCTCGGCGACGATCGACCTCGATGCCTCGGACGACGCGGGGGAGGCCGTCGTCCGGGTCACCGAGATCGGACGGTTCGACGGCTGGTCCGAGGTGGACGTCGACTGATGTCCGTGACGGTGCGCGAGCTCGGCGGGGCGTCGGCCGACGGTGACGTCGCCGCGCTGCAGGGACTGCTGGAGAGCGTCCCCGACTACGCCGAGCGGATCACGGGGTACCCGCCGGGGCCCTCCGACGGACTGAGCGCCCTGCTGTCGGTCCCCGACGGGTTCGACCCTGCCCACAAGCACGGGATCGGGCTGTGGGACGGACCCCTGCTGGTCGCGTTCGCCGACGTGCTCCTCGGCTACCCGTCGGCGTCCTTCGCGTACATCGGACTGCTCGTCGTCCGAGGCGAACGGCAGCAGGAGGGGCTCGGCGCAGCGATGCACGAGGCCGTCGTCGACCGGCTGCGTCGGACAGGGACCGAACGACTCCGGCTCGGCATCGTCGCGACGAACGCGGAGGTCGCGGAGCCGTTCTGGCGCGCACTCGGGTACGAGCCGACGGGGGAGCGGAAGCCGTACCGGTACGACCACGTGGAGAGCACCGTCGCGCTCTGGGAACGACCGGTCTGACGGGCGCCGATCGGCCGCGTGCGCCCGGCCGCGCGCGCCCGGCCGCGAGTGCGCCCGGCCGCGCGCGCACTCGTGCGCCCGGCCGAGCGCGCTAGAGGAGGGTCGCCGGCGGTTCGACCTGCACCGGCTCCGGCGCGGGAGCGACGTCCGTGCCGGGCCACCCCGGCCCGGTCGGCACCTCGGTGCGGTTCTGGTACGCGGTCGCCGCACCCCGGGCGCGGACGTCGGCCGCCTCGTTCATCTCGTGGCCCATGTGGCCGCGGACCCACTCGAACGTGACCTTCCGGCCCTGCAGCTCCGCGTCGAGTTCCTTGATGATCTCGACGTTCAGGACCGGCTTGCCGTCGGCCTTCCGCCAGCCCTTCCGCTTCCACCCTGCGAGCCACTCGGTGCACGCCTTGATCGCGTACTGGCTGTCGCACAGAATGTGCAGCGGTTCGCCGGTGTGCTTCGTGGCCCGGAGCAGCTGCAGCACGGCGGTGAGCTCGCCCTGGTTGTTCGTCCCCCGAGGCCAGCCGCCAGCCGCCCAGCGGTCGTCGTCGACGTACCAGGCCCAGCCGGCGGGGCCGGGGTTGCCGAGGGCTGAGCCGTCTGCTGCGGCGACGATCGTCACGGTGGGACCTCCTGCGTGTGGCGAGTGCTGGTCAACCGTAACGGACCGCACCGACCACGACGCCCTCAGCGCGAGGCGGGGTCGAGGTTGAGGGTCGTGTCCTCGTAGATCCAGCCGTTGTCGTGCACCTGCATGGTGGGGTTGAGCCAGCGGAGTTCCGGGATCGTGATGCCGAAGCGCTTCGCCACCGTGGTCTGGTCGTCGCCGTGCGCGACCTGGTAGGTCGAGGGCGTGCCGCCGTCGGTGAGGCGCTTGCCGTCCGCACCGAAGACGAAACCGTACGCGCCGGGGCGGTCCTTCCCGACGGTGACGCGGAGGTCGGGGAAGGGGTGCGGGATCGTCCAGTCGAGGGCGCCGATCGCGAGGACCGACCCGACCCACGGGCGCGTGTCGGAGTCGCCACCTTCCTTCGGCGCCGGAACCAGGACGACGTCGTGCAGCCAGTCGGGGTAGGCCCCGGCGTCCGCGAGGCTCACGTCCGCGGGAGCGTCCTCGTTCGGTTCCCACGTCGTCGCGGCCACGGCCGCGTTGTCCCAGTAGTCGCCGTACTCCGCCGTCCGCCGGAACTCGACGGTCATCGGCTGGGGCTCCGTCGTCCGGTAGCCGGAGAACTCCGCCTCGAAGGTGCCCTGCTCGTCGGCGACGACCCGCACGTGGATGCTGGTGTCCCCGCTCTTCGAGACGGCGTCCGTCTCGGCGACGACCGTGCCCGCCGGCACCGCCTGCTTCGCCCCGACGGTGCTCAGCGTCGGGTCCGGCTGCGGTGTCCCGCCGGTGGTGTCCTCGGCTGCCTGCCTCGACGGCTTCGGCACGCTGTCGTCTCCACCGAACGCCGTGCAGCCGGTGAGCAGCAGTCCCGTCAGTACCGTGCCGATGACCGCCGTCGTCGCGGTGCGTGTTCCTCGCATCGTTCCCCCTCGCCGCGATCGTAGCGGCGCCGTCCGCCGTCATGGAGCGTCGTGACCGAACTGGTACCCGGGTGACACGGACTACCGTGCGGCGCAGGAGGCACCATGAGCGACGACACCCCCGACGCACCGGGTCCCGAGGCGTCCGATGACCGAGCCCGGAGCGACGCGCTCCGCGACGCCGCGCACCACGAGGGTGCCGACGGCGTCGACGACCGAGAGCAGCGTGCGGCGGACACGGCGTACAGCCCGTCGAGCGAACGGGAGACCGTCGCGTCGCAGACCCAGCAGCGGGACCGCGCCGACCTGGAGGCGGACGGCATCGACCCGTCGCGCGTGGTCGCGGCGCCGGGCACCGGCGGTGCGGACGACGCCGGCGACGTCGAGCCCGAGCCGGGCGACCTGCACCTGCCGTGGCAGTCGGAGGACGACCGCCGGGGCTGAGCGCTCGGGGGACACCGTCCTCAGCACCGGCGTCTACGGTCGGCGCCATGCCGGTTCCCTGGATGGAACGCACCGGTCGGACTCCTGGAGGGGCCGTCGGTGCGTGGTTCAACGTGATCGTCTGCGCGGGGCTCGTCGTCGCGCTGCCCGTCATCACCCTCGCTCGTGGGCTCGACCTGGCGCACATCGGCTTCGCGGTCTTCCTGACCGCGATCGCCGTCACGATGGAGGTCGTGTTCGTCCGCAACCTCCGTCAGCAGATCGCACGGAGGCGCGGCTGATGACCGCAGCCGCCTGGTTCGGGATCGGAGCGGTGGTCGTCGCGCTCTGGGGCATCACCATCACCGTGTTCAACCGCTGGGCGCAGTCGATCGTCGGCGACGAACTGATGAACGGTCGGCCGCTCACGCCGCGGTTCGTGCGGGTGATCGGTGTCTTCCTGGCCGTCGTCGGGACGGGGATCGCGATCGTGTCGTTCAGCGGGCTGCTGCCCGAGCACTGACCGGCTACGACACCGTGTCCGGGTGCGAACCGGTCCGCTCGCCGGACTCGAGCGACGCGATCGCCGCGAGGTCTTCGTCGCTCAGCACGAAGCCGTCGACGTCGAGGTTCGACCGGATGCGTGACGGCGTCACCGACTTCGGGAGCACCACCACCCCCTGCTGCACGTTCCACCGCACGAGCACCTGCGCCACGCTCACCCCGTGGGCGTCGGCGATGCGGGTGAGCACCGGCTCGTCGATGAGGCGACCGCGGCCGAGGGGCGACCACGCCTCCGTCACGATGCCGTGCTGCTCGTGGAAGGCGATGAGCTCGCGCTGCGGCAGCCACGGGTGTCGTTCGACCTGGTTCACAGCCGGGACCTCGCCGGTCTCGCCGATGACGCGCTCGAGGTGCGGCACCTGGAAGTTCGAGACGCCGACACTGCGTGCCCGGCCGGACGCCCGGAGCTCCACGAGGGCGCGCCAGGTCTCGACGTAGCGGTCGTTCGCGGCGGCCGGCCAGTGGATGAGGTAGAGGTCGACCGCGTCGAGCCCCAGCCGCTCGAGGCTCGCGTCGAACGCCCGCAGGGTCGCGTCGTGCCCCTGGTGGTCGTTCCACACCTTGGTCGTCACGAAGACGTCGTCACGGTCCAGCCTGGAGGCACGGATCGCCGTCCCCACGCCGGTCTCGTTGCCGTACATCTCGGCGGTGTCGACGTGTCGGTAGCCGGCGTCGAGCGCGAGACCGACGGCCGACTCGGCTCCGGCGTCGTCGACCTTGTAGACGCCGAAGCCGATCGCGGGGATCGACGCGCCGTCGCGGAGGGGGACCGAGGTGACCATGCACCCATCCTGCCGATCGTCGCGGACGCACGCCGCGCCTCCCGGCCGGGCGAAGCGGCTCACCGCGCATCGCTGATATCTACAATTTGATACTTGACCCCGGAAGAAGTACCGGTTTCACTCTTCACATGTTGTTCTCCGGTCTCGCCCTGACTTGCAGCGGCGTCATCGTGTCCCTTGTCGGCGAACTGGCCGCCCGAGGTGTCCTGCGACGGAACGGCGGCGCGGGCATCCGTATCGCTTCTGTCATGAGGACCGAAGCAACGTGGAAGGCCGGTCACCGAGCAGCGCGTCCGTGGCTCCACGGCACCGGCGGTTCGTTCTGCGGCGCGGGAATCCTGGAGATGGTCGCGGCTCCGAGCATCGCTGAGCCATTGGTCGTCGCCGGCATGGCGGGCGGCTTGGTCCTTCTGCTCAGTGGAGCCGTCGTCGCGCGTCGAGCCGCGCGTCGCGTCGAAGCGGACGCCGCAGGGGAGGAGCCAGCGGGCCATCGAAGATCCTGAGCCGCTGTGCCGGCCTATCCACTCATCTTCACCTCCGAATGAACAGGAACTCCATGAAAGCCCTCATCGCATCCTTCGCCATCGTCGCTACCGTCGTCGCGGGGACTGTCAGCGCCGCTCACGCGCAGAACGCAACGTCGTGGTCCGACGAACAAATCGTCCGAGGCGTCGTGTTCGGTCAAGGGCCTTTCGCTGCCGAGATCGAAACCGACGTCGCTCTTCCGGAATCGCTCAGTGCTTCGGCTCTGCAGGAGTACGCGGTTCTGTCAGATCGGATTGTCGCAGACTTGTTCGATGAGCCGTCGCGCGGGACAGCCAGCGCACTGCGTGCACTCAGGTCCGGGGACCCGTACAGAACGCTGGACGGGTTCAGTTCCCTGCGGCACGGATTCGCAGACGCTCTTGTGGAGCACTACCCCGAGGCAGCGGCCGTGACTCCCGAGGCGAACGCGCCGAGAGTCTGCGGTCCGACAGTCTGCGCGGCAGCGATCGTCCTTGCCATCGCCGTCGGGACCGCTATCGCCGCGGTCAACTTCAACGTCGCCGGCAACGTGAACATGGTCGTCAACCAGAACGGCCTCTGGACCAACAACGGTGTCTGGAATTCTCGCTCCGCGGAGAGCTCCAAGAGTGGACTGCCGACGGCAGATCCAGCGGCCGTCGCCGTCGAGTATCCGCGTTTGGTCGAGACCGAAGTGGCCGCCCGCGTTGCGGCAGTGTTCGCGGGCTCGTGAGCACTGGCGGTCCAGGCGCGAGCGTCGGCGTAGCAGTCGTTTCGATCGCCTGCTGCGCCACGATCGCCCTGTTGTCCTTCCTCGGGAACAAGGCGCCGCAGACAGTCAGCGACCCTGCAGGTCACCGTCTGGACGGACAACCGGTCGCGCAGCTGTTCCGCCAAGGCTGGGGCTTCTTCACTCGAGACGCGCGAGAAGACATCGTGCGGACCGCACGACGCGAGGGCGGCCGCTGGGTGGTGAAGGAAGGCAACTTGACTTCGTCGAGCGAGAACCTGTTCGGGCTGTCCCGAAAGGCCCGCAACTTCGATCAGGATCTCTCCGTCTTGTTGGAGAGCCTTCCCGCTCATCAGTCCTGGTCTCCCTGCAGGAAGGTGTCCACACCGGGGTCGTGCGTCGACAAGAGCGACTTCTCGACCGCTCCGGCAATCGAATTGCACAGTTCCACGGAAGCACTGTGTGGAGAAATCGTGCTCGTACGTCACCCACCGATTCCGGTGTCGTTCGCACGGTTCAGCGCCTCCCCGCCCGGTGCTGTGCTCCCGGTGAGGGTCGAATGCATCGCCTGACCGGTGGCGTGGAGAAGCTGGCTCGCATCGTCATTCGTCATTGGGCTCGATCCCCTCACGGGTTCCAGCTGACCTTGGCCCGCTCTGTACTCGCGGCGTCCACCGTGGTGGTTCTCACGTTCAACCGTGCTTCCGTTCTCTTGCACGACCCAACGACGGCGAGAGCCTCCCCGACCTCGTGCGACAATTTGGCCTCGCTCGGCGCATTCTGTATCGCGTCGGCGGAGCACCTGGAGCAAGTTCGATGGCTGTTGATCCTCTTGTGCGCTCCCGCGCTTCTCGGTCTCGTGCCGGCAGTCGCCGCGCCTTTGCACGCGTACGCCGCGTTCACGGTCGCCTCCAACACTGTTGGCATCGAGGGCGGAGACTTCCTGGTCGCCAGTTCCAGCCTGATCATGGTGGTGGTGTGTGCGACAGACTGCCGCCTGCACGGATGGTCGGCCCGGAGTTCCGCAAGGCCTGCATCGGCGTACATACCGGCACAGGTCTTCTTGCTTGGTCTGCGAGTCCAGGTCGCCTATGTCTACCTTGAAGCGGCGACAGTCAAACAGGTGCATCCGATCTGGGCGGACGGAAGTGCGCTCTGGTACTGGACGCAGCAGCCCAACTTCGGCGCGCGCCCCGAGGTTCGCGATCTCCTCGAGGTCGTGCTCGCGCAAGGGTCGGCGGTGCATGCGCTGACTTGGGGAGTGATCGTGACGGAGTACGTGCTGGCCTTCGCTGTCCTCGCCGCGCGCCGACGGTTGCCGCGACTGTTGACGCTCGCGCTCGGCGTCTCGATGCATCTCGTGTTCGCACTCGTTCTCGGGCTGATCACCTTCTTCGTTTCCATGCTGGGCGTCCTCTTGCTCGTCACATGGCGAGCCGGCGACGCGATGCCGTGGAAGCTCTTCCGTCTCGTCCGCTCGACGAGTCGAGTACGAGGAGGAGCGCCCCTCCGGGCCCTCCCGAGGCTGCGATGACCGACCGGCGTCAGGTGGGGATGTTCACGGGCTCGGTGTCGGGGATGGGGCTCGCGTCGCGACCGCGCAGGTCCGGCAGCCACCGCTTCGTCACCAGCGGCAGGACCACACCGACGGCGGCCATGACGGCGCCGACGGTCATGCCGCCGGTCGCACCGTGCAGGTCGATGAGGAAGCCGGCGACCGCGGAACCGCCCGCGGCGCCGATGAGCTGCCCCGTCCCCATCCAGCCGTAGGCCTCGGCCGTGTCGGAGAACTTCACCGTCGCCGACACCGAGCCGAACATCACGGCGAGGGCCGGTGCGATGCCCGCGCCCGCGATGACGAGGGCGAAGCAGAGCCACCAGAAGTTCGTGCCGCCGACGGCCAGGGCGAGGCCGACGAAGACGATCGACATGCGCGTCCAGAGGGTGTTCCGCGAGATCGGACGGTGGCCGAGGGCGAGCCCGCCGATGAGCGAGCCGATCGCGAACACGGCGAGGACGATGCCGGCGTTCGGGCTCCCCTCCCCGAAGACGCTCGTGACGCTCGCCTCGACCGCGGCGCACGCCCCGATGAGCAGGAGGCCGGTCAGGGTGGCGACCACGACGGAGGGCCGCTTCAGGACGACCCCGAACGCGCGCTTCGAGCGGGGGATGCGGACGCGGCCGAGTTCGGGCGAGGCGATGAACCACGTCCCGCCGACCACCAGGAACACCATCGCGACGATGATCGCCTGCACGGTGCCGACCTGCGTCGCGACGAACGTGGTGATGACCGGGCCGGCGACCCAGATGAGCTCCTGCGCACTCGCGTCGAGGGAGAAGAGGGGGGTGAGCTGCGACGAGGTCACCATCTTGGGGTAGATGGTGCGCACGGCGGGTTGCACCGGCGGTACCGCGAGGCCACCGAGGAACCCCACGACCACGTACCCCCAGAGCGGCATCACGACGAAGGCGATCACGCCCATGCTCGCGAGGGCGACGAGGCTCGTCAGGACGAGCACGGGGCGCATGCCCCAGCTGCCCATCCACCGGCTGGTGAGCGGACCGGCGAGCGCCTGCCCGACACTCGTCGTCGCGAGTACCAGGCCAGCCGCGCCGTAGGAGTGGAAGACGTGCTCGACGTGCAGCAGGTAGGCCAGCGAGAGCATCCCGAACGGGAAGCGCGCGGTGAGCTGGGCGGCGATGACGCGACCCACGCCAGGGGTCTTCAGGAGGGGGCCGTACGTGCTCACGTCACGAGTGTACGGACCGGACGGGAGGGGGTGTCACCCGTCCGGGGGAGGTGTGGACGACGGGCCGTCCGCGACACGCCGACACGCAGATTCCACACTTGTGGATCGAACCTGTCCACGGGTGTGGGGAAGTGTCGGTGGTGCGCCGGAGAATGGCGGAATCACGGGCCTCTCCGAGCTGTTCACACTGTGGAGGGACTTGTGGAGAACTACACGCCTGTAACACTTCCTCTTGTGGTCGGTGACTCGGCCAGCCACTAGATGTAGTGTGGAGCCATCGCAGCGGCCCCTCCCGGAACCTGCTGCACAGCACCCGCGAGACCGGGTCCCAGCACCACCTCCACAGCCAGCACCAACCAGCAAGAAACCAGGGGAGATCATGGCCGTCACCGTCTACACCAAGCCGTCCTGCGTCCAGTGCACCGCGACGTACCGGGCGCTCGACAACAAGGGCATCCAGTACGAGGTGCACGACGTCTCCACGGACGAGGCAGCCCTCGAGCACGTGAAGAGCCTCGGCTACATGCAGGCCCCCGTCGTCGTCACCGACGACGACCACTGGTCGGGCTTCCGTCCCGACAAGATCGCGACCCTCAGCGCCGAACTGGCGTAAGGCGTCCGCTGTCCGGCGGACGGTGGACCGAGCTCGTTCAGGACGCTCGGCCCGCCGCCCCCGGACACCCCACGGTCCGTCTGTCCGCACCTTCTCACCCGGAGGGGCACCATGAGCCGACTGGTCTACTTCTCGAGCGTGTCCGGGTACACCGCACGCTTCGTCGAGAAGCTCGGCCGCGACGCGGACCGGATCCCGCTCTACCCGAGCGACCCGTTCCTCCACGTGGACGAGCCCTACGTGCTGTTCCTGCCCACCTACGGCGGCGGCAACGGCGAGGGCGCGGTCCCCAAGCAGGTCATCAAGTTCCTCAACGACGCGCACAACCGCTCGCTCATCCGCGGTGTGGTCGTCGGCGGCAACACGAACTTCGGTGAGGCCTACGGCCTCGCGGGGGACGTCATCGCACAGAAGTGCAACGTCCCCGTTCTCTACAGATTCGAACTCTTCGGGACCCCTGACGACGTGCAGGCGGTCAACTCAGGATTGGATGCATTTTGGACGCAGCAGTTGCAGACGTCGATCTGACGTCGCCGCAGACGGGGATGGACTACCACTCCCTCAACGCGATGCTCAACCTCTACGACGCGGACGGGAACATCCAGTTCGACAAGGATCGTGAGGCCGCCAAGCAGTTCTTCCTGCAGCACGTCAACCAGAACACCGTCTTCTTCCACAACCTGAAGGAGCGGCTCGACTACCTGGTCGAGAACGAGTACTACGAAGCGGCGACGATCGAGCAGTACTCGCTCGACTTCATCCAGAAGCTCAACGACCTGGCGTACTCGAAGAAGTTCCGGTTCCAGACGTTCCTCGGCGCGTTCAAGTACTACACGAGCTACACGCTCAAGACGTTCGACGGCAAGCGCTACCTCGAGCGCTTCGAGGACCGCGTCGTGATGACCGCCCTCGGCCTCGCGCAGGGCAACGAGCAGCTCGCGATCGACCTCGTCGAGGAGATCATCGCCGGCCGCTTCCAGCCCGCGACCCCGACGTTCCTCAACACCGCGAAGGCCCAGCGCGGCGAGCTCGTCTCGTGCTTCCTCCTCCGCATCGAGGACAACATGGAGTCGATCTCGCGCGGCATCAACTCCTCGCTGCAGCTCTCGAAGCGCGGCGGCGGCGTGGCCCTGCTCCTCTCCAACATCCGCGAGGCCGGCGCCCCGATCAAGCAGATCGAGAACCAGTCCTCGGGCATCATCCCCGTGATGAAGCTGCTGGAAGACTCCTTCTCCTACGCGAACCAGCTCGGTGCGCGTCAGGGTGCGGGTGCCGTCTACCTGTCCGCGCACCACCCGGACATCATGCGGTTCCTCGACACCAAGCGCGAGAACGCCGACGAGAAGATCCGCATCAAGACGCTGTCGCTCGGTGTCGTCGTGCCGGACATCACGTTCGAGCTCGCGAAGAACAACGAGGACATGTACCTGTTCTCGCCGTACGACGTCGAGAAGGTCTACGGCGTCCCGTTCGGCGACGTCCCGATCTCCGAGAAGTACCGCGAGATGGTCGACGACCCGCGCATCAAGAAGACGAAGATCAAGGCGCGCGACTTCTTCACCACCATCGCCGAGATCCAGTTCGAGTCGGGCTACCCGTACATCGTGTTCGAGGACACGGTGAACAAGGCCAACCCGATCAAGGGTCGGATCAACATGTCCAACCTGTGCTCGGAGATCCTGCAGGTCAACACCCCGACGACGTTCAACGAGGACCTCTCGTACAACGAGATCGGCAAGGACATCTCCTGCAACCTCGGCTCGCTGAACATCGCGCTGACGATGGACTCGCCGGACTTCGGCCGCACCATCGAGACCGCCATCCGCGGCCTCACCTCGGTGTCGCAGATGTCCCACATCACCTCGGTCCGGTCCGTCGAGGACGGCAACGACAAGTCGCACGCCATCGGCCTCGGCCAGATGAACCTGCACGGCTACCTCGCTCGTGAGCGCGTGTACTACGGCTCCGAAGAGGGCATCGACTTCACGAACATCTACTTCTACACGGTGCTGTTCCACGCCCTCCGCGCCTCGAACAAGATCGCGATCGAGACCGGCGAGACCTTCGACGGCTTCCGCGACTCGAAGTACGCGTCGGGTGAGTTCTTCGACAAGTACACCGACGCCGTCTGGGCGCCCGCGACCGCCCGTGTCGAGGAGCTCTTCGCCACGGCGAACATCGCGATCCCGACGCAGGACGACTGGAAGGCGCTGAAGGCGTCCATCCAGGAGCACGGCATCTACAACCAGAATCTGCAGGCCGTCCCGCCGACCGGTTCGATCTCGTACATCAACCACTCCACGTCGTCGATCCACCCGATCGCGTCGAAGATCGAGATCCGCAAGGAAGGCAAGCTCGGTCGCGTCTACTACCCGGCGCCGTTCATGACGAACGACAACCTGGACTACTACCAGGACGCGTACGAGATCGGCCCGGAGAAGATCATCGACACGTACGCCGCGGCGACGCAGCACGTCGACCAGGGCCTGTCGCTCACGCTGTTCTTCAAGGACACCGCGACCACGCGCGACATCAACAAGGCGCAGATCTACGCATGGCGCAAGGGCATCAAGACGATCTACTACATCCGCCTCCGCCAGCTCGCGCTCGAGGGCACCGAGGTCGAGGGCTGCGTCAGCTGCATGCTCTGATTGCTTCCGCAATCACCCTTTGGCCTGGAGGCGCTGTGCCAGCCCGCACCGCGCCTCCAGGCCGTCACATAGTCACCATCTCTTGAAGGAAACGTGCGTTGGTCGAGAAGCTGAAGCTCATTGATCGGGTCCAGGCCATCAACTGGAACCGCATACAGGACGACAAGGACGTGGAGGTCTGGAACCGCCTCGTCAACAACTTCTGGCTGCCCGAGAAGGTGCCGCTGTCGAACGACGTGCAGTCGTGGAACACGCTCACGCCGGCCGAGCAGAAGATGACCATGCGCGTCTTCACCGGCCTGACGCTCCTGGACACGATCCAGGGCACCGTCGGCGCGGTGTCGCTCATCCCCGACGCACTCACCCCGCACGAAGAAGCCGTCTACACGAACATCGCGTTCATGGAGTCGGTGCACGCCAAGAGCTACTCGTCGATCTTCTCGACCCTCGCGTCGACGCCCGAGATCGACGAGGCCTTCCGCTGGTCCGAGGAGAACCCGAACCTGCAGAAGAAGGCCCAGATCGTCATGGACTACTACCAGGGCGAATCGCCGCTGAAGCGCAAGGTCGCGTCGACGCTGCTCGAGTCGTTCCTGTTCTACTCCGGCTTCTACCTGCCGATGCACTGGTCGTCGCGGGCGAAGCTCACCAACACCGCCGACCTCATCCGCCTCATCATCCGCGACGAGGCCGTGCACGGGTACTACATCGGGTACAAGTTCCAGAAGGGCCTCGAACTCGTCAGCCAGGCCGAGCGCGACGAGCTGAAGGACTACACGTTCTCGCTCCTGTTCGAGCTGTACGAGAACGAGGTGCAGTACACGCAGGACCTCTACGACGAGGTCGGGCTGACCGAGGACGTCAAGAAGTTCCTGCACTACAACGCCAACAAGGCGCTGATGAACCTGGGCTACGAGCCGATGTTCCCGAAGAACATCACGGACGTGAACCCGGCGATCCTCTCCGCCCTGTCGCCGAACGCCGACGAGAACCACGACTTCTTCTCGGGGTCGGGGTCGTCGTACGTGATCGGCAAGGCCGTGAACACCGAGGACGAGGACTGGGACTTCTAGGTCCTGTTCGCACTGGGATCGCCCCGCTGGCTTCGGCTGGCGGGGCGTTCTGCCTGTACGGGGAAGAACGACGAGGTCGGATGGCCAATAGGCGTTCCAAGTGGCCATCGATCGGACGCAATTGGCCATCGGAAAAGCCATTTGACCATCGGCCTTCTGACGGCTCTTCGTCCTTTGGAGTGGCCGCCCTTCGCTAGACCGCTTGGCGGATCCTGATTGTGATCGACGTTCAGATCTCCAAGGTCAGTGGGTCAGACTTCGATAACACCGCGAAGTTCGCCTCTGCGCTGGCGCCGCACCGTTGTCACGGCCCACTCCGACATATGCCCAAGCCGTCTTCGACTGGCCAGGCACCTTGGACAGCCCGGCAGAGTCACCACGGCCGGCGCGATCACCTCCGCGCCCGGGTTCTGCAACCTGACCAGCTGTATCACTGGAAGCTTCGTCGAGTCTGCCTGCTCCCCACCCAACGACACCCCGCCTTGTGGCGCGCGTCGTTTCTCTAATTGCAGCAATCCCTACAGCGTTTGCGACGTAGTAGCGAGTAGTTCCTCAGCTCCTGTCTGCTCTGTTCCGTCGAGGTGGTTAAGGCACACGACGGCTAGGCCGCTCCGTGCTCTGGAGAAACAGACGTATAGAAGCTTGCGGGAGCGATTGATGCGGGCCTCAGTGTCATTTCCGCTGAAGACCCCTGCGAAACTATAGTTGCGCCACAGAGTGTCGTCGACGATGACTAGGACGTTTTCGTACTCTGCACCCTTCACGCCGTGCTTTGTGGAGAACGGGGTGTGCTGATCTGCGTAGTCGACGAATGCGACGACCTCTGACCAAGGCACTTCGAGCACTGCTTGGTAGTGGGGGCGACGTTTAGTGAAGCTCTCATCGTCATCGTCGGGGTCAGCAATTCTGGCCAGCAGGGACGCTGTCGGGCGCGGTAGCGGCATGAGCTCGCTCGCGGCTACTGCTTCGACTACATCCCTCACGGTTCCATTGGCCCGAGCAGAAGCAAGGGCATTCACTTCGGCCCGCACGCTTCTCTTGTCGACTGCTGACTTGATGGTGAAGCCGGACTGTCCGAGAAGATCGAGGAACGCCCCATACTTACCAGATTCATAATTGGAAACCAAGCCCTCGACGAACGTGAAAAACTGTCCAAACTCATCCTGGCGTTCCATCAGGACATCGTTCCCGAAGGACCGCTTCGCATACGCATCAAACAGCGATGAGCACCCAATCTCCCTAGCAATACCACGATGTGTGAGCATCAGGATCTTTGTATTGTCCGGAGACCAGCCGATCGAAGCAAGTGACTCGAGGGCCTTCGTATGCACTCCGGTGTTAGCGGACGGCGCGAGAAAAAGGTGGACGTCACCCTCTCGGTTGTTACCTGATGGAACCTGCGCCAGATCCGTGCGAAGGCGGTTCAGGACGGAGATGACCTTCACTGAGCATCGGTAGTTCTCAAGCTTGGTAATCGTCTGCAGGCCATGCTTACGGGCGACATCCGAAATCTTCGAGTCGTAGATCTGCTGCATCGTGTCCCCGAAGAACCCCACGACAGGCTTCCGCACATTCTTCGCGAAGTAGTCGAGTAGCAGCTCGACGACTTCCACTGCGGTATCCTGGTATTCATCGACAAATATGTAGGGAAAGCGGTCCGCCGCGATGCGAGTGATCTTTGGATACTTTTCGAAGAGTGCGCGTGCTATCACGATGACGTCATCGTGAAAGAGTTCGCCACGATCGAAATGTCGCCCGAACTGTCCGTAGGAGATCCTCTCCGTGCTCAGCTTGACGTCAAGTTCCTCTATGGGTTTTTTGGACTTTGCGTTGATTGCGAGCACTTCGATTTTCAGTTCGCGCTGGTAGGGTGCGATTACTGACCACAAGAATTCATGAATGGTGTCGACGAGTACAAGAGGGTCGCCGTTGAGGCGGTCGATGATTTCGTTCTTGGCCACGTTCGTGTAGGTGATACAGACGATTTTGTGGTTGCGGGATTCGAGTTCGCCGCGCTCGCTGGTTAGAAGACTCTGGATGGTTTCGATGAGTGAGCGCGTCTTGCCGGACCCTGCGCCTGCTTCGACAACAAATGAGGCGCGTTCTCGAATCGCGTGCTCGATCTCGGCGAGGGTGCTGGCTACTTGCTCAGCCATTCAAGGCCCTCCTTTATGTACAGCGGCACAATCCAGCCCTTCATCTGAAGGATGTCGAACGCGAAGTCAGTCTTCTTATCGATTTTGCGCGATAGCTCGTACGAACTCGACTCGATCTCGGCGGCTGTCTTTCCTGCGAAAATCCGTTTGTGGGCGAAGCCCACCGTCATCTCAAGTACGTTCGGGTTACTGAGGATAAAGGCCTCCTCGAAGCTGCGACCGACCGCCGACTTGCCGGATTCAGGAATTTGGTATGCAATTGCGACTCGCCCGTCAATTTTCTTGTCTTTCGGGACGGCGAGGAGGTCGTCGATGGTCGTTTTTGCGGGCAGCCAGCTGATCAAGGTCTGGTTGCTTGTGGCCGCGCCACTCCGGACTTGGACCGCAGTGCGGTTTGTCAATGCAATTGAATCGATGTCGGTGACGACGAGCGTCTGGACGTTCAAGAACTCGATGATGCCGCGGAAGAGATGGGCGTAAGCTCCACCGACCTCGATGATTGACAAGTATTCGTGAGCGAGGGTCGGGGTGACTCTCGCGATCATTTCCGGCAAGAGCAGTCGCTCGACCGTACCTTCGATGAGAATTAACTTGTCGGCGAAGAACATGTCGCATCGGTTGAGGACCATATACTGCTCGAGGAAGTGGACTGACTCCGCGCCGGCCTCCGACTTGAGCTGCTCGGCGCGAAACACCGACAGGTCGCGGACGCTCATCGGTGCCACGGAATTATCGAAGTAGCGGATGCAGTCGAAGCCGCTCTCGGCGATCATGTGTGATGAGTGTGTCGTGATAACCGTCTGTGCATTCCAGTCGGCCTTCTCGCTCACGAATTGTCGAATGTTCTTGACGAAGACGTACTGCATCTGAGGGTGGAGGTGCGCCTCGGGCTCCTCGACAAAGATGAGCTGCATCGGCGGACGTGGAATGGCTCGCCGGAGCTCCTCGTAGAAGCCGATAAACTGAAGAATTGTAAAGATCAGCTTTGAGTATCCAAGGCCGTTGTGTGCTTCGGGGAGACGCTTGGTTGCTCCGTCGTCGTTGTAGTAGAGGTGAGTGCTGCCCCGGAGGACGCGCACGGCTTCGAGTTCCGCGACGACACTCAGTTTTGGTAGGCCGGGCATGCGCCCAACCCCGAACATTCCGAGATCGTCGTAAATGGCTTGAAAGAGTTCCCCGTAACGCTTGTCGAGGTCGATGCCGGCGGCCTCGAGCACCTCAGTGATTTTGTCGGTTGCGCTGTTGTCCGCTTCGTTCGATCGGTAAAAATCTTCAAAACCCTTGGAAAGTCGTCGTCCAGCGTCGGAAGCGAGATCATCGATCTGGTTCTGGGCATAGATGAACTTGATGGATAACATGCGTTGCAGGTCTGCGTCGGTCAACCGCCTGACGTTTGTCTCGTCGTTCTCGTCGATCGCCTCAATCGTCGATGACGTGGCTGTCGAAAAGCGCTTCCGCAAGAACGCGAAAAGCTCTGTCGGCTTAACGCTGTTCATCAAATCGTATGCCTTGAAGAGCTCGAACGGGTCTTTGATATGAGTGCGGTACCTCAACGTCGCATGATGCCGGTCTGGGTCCAGGTCCAAGATGATCGGTGATAGCGGTGTCAGGTCCTCATGGTCCGAATATTCGATGGTGAGAACGAGCTCTATCGCCGGGAGGTCTCGCGTAGCGACTGCTTCACGTTCTGCTGTGGGATCGTCGCCCGCGTCTTTCGCTTCTAGCCACCGGCCGTACGCCTGGTGAGCTGCCTCGAATTGAGGGTGGGTGCTAAGGGATAGATCGTCGAAAGTGAAGGCCGAGGGATCCGCCTTCGATAGCTTTCGGAAGATCTCGACCACGGATGTCTTGCCGCTGTTGTTCCGACCGACAATCATCGTTGACTCTTCGTCAAAGGCGATGGATGCGTTCTCTAGTAGTCGGAAGTTACGGATTTGAACTCGGCTTACTTTCATTAAATCTCCTGGGTACAGGCCATATTGGGCCAATCGCAATAGCGGGGATTAGTGTGTGTCGGTGAGCGGGTAGGGGTCGAGGCGACGCGCTGGTGGAGTTCCCGCGCCGGTCATCCGGGAGACCGCGACTTGTCCGACGCTACCTCTTCACTCGAGATCTCATCACGTTTTGCGTGCTAGACCCAGATACGTGGGCCGTCAGCTGCCTTGACGGACGCGAGCAGCGCGTCGAGGGCGACAATCGGCGGTGATTGGCGCGAGGTTGCGTGAACTGCTCTCGACTCGCTGTGTACCAGCGCAGGGCCTGCTGAAGCTGCGGAGAGGTCCTTTGACCGCGGTAGCGGTGTTGGCCCCGGGCTCATCGGCATTCATTGCTCCGGCGATCGCTGCCTCTACGGGTTGGGTGCTGCGTCGATGCCGCCGGGGTCTTGCTCGGCTTGGCTGACCAGCGCTCCTACCTGCGCAGGATCGATTCTCCAACGTCTCATCTCATCGTCCCCTCTTCGTCGATCAGACCGCAAGCCCGGCGCACTGCACGATGAGCCACCGGGATGGAGACGAGCCCGCCCCCGACGAGCACCACGGCAGCAACGATGACAGAGACCGGGGCGCGGAGCGGTTCGACACCGATGCTCACGGAGCACCACAACACGGTGACGGTTCCGGCGATGATTGTCGGAAGCAGCGCCGCGCGGTGTCCGATTTGCCAGGCAGCATCGCTGGACATCGTGATCCGCGTCCGCACCCCGGCGAGGTCGTTCCGGGCCAAGGTTCCGTTCGCGGCCCTCCAGGTCAGCCACGTCACGAGCACGGCTGCACCGATCTCAGATGCCAGTGCGAACACCATTGCTCCACCCACGCAGCAAAAGCTAGCGGCCCGACGGGAGGGACGGCAATATTCTGCATCTGGCGATCATTGGGAGAGGGGTGGGGCGTGCGGGACGCGCGGAAGACATTGGGACAATGGCGCGCGAGCGTCCGCTCGGGTAGGGCTTGGCGATCGGTGCAGGACGCCCGGGGGTCGTACTCGAAAGGCTCCCTCGTCGAGTGGGGCAGCATCACGAAGGGCCTCGTCGGCACCGCGGCCTGTCTGTCGCTCGACGTCGACCGCCCCGTCGCTGACTTCCTCCCGCAGGTCCCCGACAAGCGCATCATCATCTCCGACCTCGTCCACCACACCTCGGGCCTCCCGCGTGTCCCGAGCGGCATGGGTGACAACCCGCTCGGCGACCCCTACCGGGCGACGGTCGGCCAACCACTCGACCAAGCCGCGATGGTCCCGGTCACGCCCCGCGGCGATTACGTGTACTCGAACCTCGGCTACGCGCTCCTCGGCGAGGTGCTCGACCGCGTGCACGGCGACTGGTTCGAAGCCGTCCGCGAGCACGTCCTCGAGCCGGCGGGCATCCGCTCGGCGACGATCGACCCCGATCCGGACCAGCGTGTGCTCGCGAAGCTGATGTTCGGGAAGACCATCACGCCATGGACACTGACCGGCTCCCCGTACGCGGCAGCCGGTGGTGTGTGGTCGACCTTCGAGGACCTCTGCCGCTACGCCGAGTGGGCCTTGGGGGACGATGCCCCGGCAGCACGGCGAGTGAGCTGGCAGCGCGAGGGGCCGACGACCTGGATCAACGGCGAGGTGCGAGCGGCCGGCGCGGTCATAGCAGAAACCAGCGGAGTCACCGCCGTCGTCCACACCCTCGCGAAAGCACCCCACGCCGCCGACAAGATTGCCACGGCACTCATCCGGCAGGAGTTGAGCCGCTGACCGTCCGCCGAATCCGCGCTTCCGCCACAGCCCGCACCGCCGCATCGGGATGGTGCCCGAAGATCGCCAACTCCACCCACAGGTCGTAGAACGCGAGTCGCGAGCCAAGTGACGGTCGCGCGAACAGCGAGGGGTACGCCTCCTCCAACCACCCCCGGACCGGAGCCAACGACGCCGCATCAAGCCCCCGAGACGACGGCGTCGGCGGGAACTCCTTCGGCCGCGCACACCACCGCAGGATCGTGTCGAGCTCGACGTCCGCCGGCTGCGCCACTGCCTCGGCGAAGTCGATCAGCCCCGTGACCCGCCCGTCCTCGACCATGATGTTCGACCCGTGCAGGTCCCCGTGGACGAGCACGTGCGGATCGGCGTCGAACAGCGGCAACCGCTCCGATACCCACGACAAGGCCGAGGAAGCCAGCGGCCCCGCATCCTCGATGAGCGACATCGCCGCCTCCGCGACCGGCGGGTGGTACGCCGGCCACGGCTCGCCGTCCAGGGCCCCGCGGAGCCACGGCGGCTTCAGGCCAGCGGGAGCCGGCACCTGGTGGAGCGCCCGCAACGCGTCCCCGAGCGAGTGGATGATCGACCGACGCTCGGCGACCGATGCGGTCGGCCACGCGTCGTGCAGTGTGCGCCCGGGCAGCCGGGAGGACACGTACCAGGCGCCATCAGCCGTGGTCCCGTGCGCGATGTGCCGAGCGTGCGGCACGTCCGTCCCCTCGAGCAGCGCCACGACGGACGCCTCGTGCTCATAGGCCCCCGCGGCAAGAAGCGGACCCGTCCGCACGACGTACGACGACCCCACCCATGCCCGACTGACCCATCCACCTTTCGCCTCGTAGTGCCCATCGGTCGGCAGGCCAGCAGCAGCGAGGACGTCATCAAGCGTGATCACGTCGACTGCCGCGGCACGAGGAAGCACTCCGCCGTCCGGACCCCGCCCTCGACGACCTCGCCCGCGATCTTCCGCATGAGCAGGTCCGCCGCCTGCCGCCCGACCTCGCGCAGGTTGAGGTCGACCGACGTGATCGAGGGCCGCGCAGCATCGGTGATGACGCTCCAGTTGTCGACGCCGACGACCCCGACCTGCGTCGGCACAACGATCCCCGCTTCGCGCAGGCAGTCGACGACGCCCCGGGCGATCTGGTCGCTCGTGCAGAACACCCCGTCGAACTCGGTGCCGAGCAGTCGCGTGGCGGCTTCGTACCCCCAGCGCTCGCTCCACTCGCCGTACAGGGCGTCGCCACCGGCGAGCGTCGCCCCCGCTGCGGCGATGGCGCGCTTGGCGCTCTCGACGCGGTGCGAGCTCGCGGTGTGGCGACGGGCGCCCGAGATGACCGCGATGGAGCGACGGCCGGAGCCGATCAGGTGGTCGATCGCGCGTGCGGCGCCGGCTTCGTCGTCGGGCACGATCGAGACGTCGTCGGGGTCGAGGGATGGCGACAGGGCGTACACGGCGGGCACGCCGAGCAACCCGGTGATGGACGGGCGCGGGTCGCTCGAGCGACCGGTCACGACGATCCCGTCGACGCGCTGGTTCAGGAACGTCTGCACGTAGTGCGCCTCGCGGATGGGGTCGCCTCGGCTCTCGGCGAGCAGCATCGACACCTCACCCGGTCCGAAGGTGTCCTCGGCCCCGGTGAGGATCGGGATGGTGAACCGTCCGTAGGCGTCGGTGGAGAGCACCCCGACCAGGAAGGACCGGCCGGGAGGCACGACTCGCGTCTCGGCGCGCACGCTCAGTCCCAGCTCGGTCGCCGCTGCAGCGACGCGTTGCCGCGTCCCCTCGGCGATCTGCCCTCGGCCGTTGAGGACCTTGGAGACGGTCCCGACGGAGACGCCGGTCTGCGCGGCGACGTCGGCGAGCGTCACCTCACGACGGTTGACCACGGCGTCCTCCTTGCGATGCGAGCGTACGGCACTCGGCAAACCTTGCCGCATCACGATTCGGACGTCAAGCATTGACACGGCTTTCGTCCCGTTCTACCTTCGGCAACTACAGCAAACATTGCCGCAAAGGTGCGGCGAGCTGCACAGCGGGAGATGACGATGAAGACATCCACGATCCGGCGGTCCGCGATCGCGGCAGCCGCACTGACGATCGCCGCACTCGGGTTGGCCGGGTGCTCCTCGAGTGGGACGGCCGACAGCGGGGGCGGCACCGCGAAGGGCACGGTGACGCTCTGGCAGCGTGACGGCGGCGTCGACCTGACCGACCAGGTGAAGGCTTACGAGAAGGCCAACCCGGACGTGCAGGTCAAGCTCTCCACGATCCAGGCCGACCAGTACCTCACGAAGCTCGCGAACTCCGCCCGTGCGGGATCGGTCCCCGACCTCGTCAGCTACGACATCGTCAACACCCCGCTGCTCGCGACCCAGGGGCTGCTGGCCGACGTCACCGACAAGGTGAAGAGCCTGTCGAACAAGGACGACCTCGCGCCGGCCGGTGTCGAGATCGGCACCCTCGACGGCAAGAACTACGCCCTGCCCGTGGCGCTCACCGGATCCCAGATGTTCTGGAACAAGTCCCTGTTCACCAAGGCTGGCCTCGACCCGACCAAGCCGCCGACGTCCCTCGCCGAGGTGAAGGCCGCGGCGGAGAAGATCCAGGCGCTCGGCGGCGGGGTCACCGGGTTCTCGACCCTCGGCGGAGTCGGGCAGGCATGGACCGGGTTCCCGAGCTCGTGGGCGAAGAGCGGCAGCGTCCTGACGGCGGCGGGCAAGAACCAGAAGGCGGAGTTCACGAGCGACAACCTCGTCGGGATGGTCGACTGGTACCAGGACATGTGGAAGTCCGGGCTCATGCAGAAGACCGACCAGCCGAACCAGGACCCGGGCAACGTCGGGCAGGAGAACGCCCTGAACGGCAAGGTCGGCATCATCTTCGGCGGCGCGAACACCCTCACCGCGAAGAAGGCCGACTTCGGCAGCGCAGTCGGGATCCCCGGCGTGGACGGCGGCTCCGGCTCGTTCCTCGGCGGTGACGAGATCGGCATGACTGCCGGCGCGAAGAACACCGACGGAGCATGGTCGCTCATGAAGTGGCTCGTCAGCTCCAAGAAGGCCGCCGAGATCGACTTGTCGCAGGGCTGGATCGCTCCGGACCTCACGGTGGCGAAGAGCCTGGCGACGGACGACTGGTCGAAGGACATCGTCGACACGCTCGCGATCGGCAAGCTCCCGAAGAGCATCGCCTACAACGCGGTGATCAACGACCCGAACGGCCCGTGGGCGCAGCAGTCCCAGAAGGTGATCTTCCAGGGCGCCGACGCGAAGACCGCCCTCGCGAGCGCCGAGAAGCAGGCCAACTCGCTCATCGAGCAGGCGTACAGCCAGGTCGGGAAGTGACGGCCGTCACCTCCTCGGCGCTCGCCGGGGCCGCGGACGGGGCGAAGCGCTCCCGTCCGCGCTCCGCGAGTCGTCGTCGCCAGACGCTCGCGTGGGTGCTCGTGGCCCCGGCGCTCGTCCTCGCGGTCGTGTTCTTCGTCGTGCCGATGGTGCTGCTCGTCGGGATGTCCTTCTCGAACTGGCCACTGCTCGGCAAGGTCAGCGTCGCCGGAGTCGCGAACTACGTGCAGGCGTTCCAGGACGCCGCGTTCTGGCGCTCGCTCGGCTTCTCGCTGCTCTTCACGGTGGTCTCCGTACCGCTGGGGATGGCCGCGAGCTACGCGGCCGCGACGATGGTCCGCGGTGAGGGACGACTCGTGTCCTTCATCCGGACGGCCTTCTTCATGCCGGTCGTGATCGGCTTCACCGCGGCCGCCTACATGGCGAACGTGCTGCTCGTTCCCGGGACCGGGGTCATCAACGTGCTCCTGAAGTCGATCGGCCTGACGAACGGGAACACCGCCTGGTTCACCGCGCCCGACACGGCGTTCTGGGCCGTCATCGTCCTGACTGTGTGGAAGTCGATGGGTGTCGCCATGATCCTCCTGATGGCCGGCATGCAAGCCGTGCCGAACGAGGTCATCGAGGCGGCGAAGATCGACGGCGCCGGCTGGTGGCGACGGGAGGGCTCGGTGATCTTCCCGCTCGTCCGGCGGCAGTTCGCGCTCTGCATGCTGCTCGCGGTGTCCGGCTCGATCCTGGTGTTCGACCAGTTCTACGTCCTGACCAAGGGCGGCCCGAGCGGCTCGACCACCACCACGGTGATGTACACGTACCAGCAGTCGTTCGTCCGCTACGACCTCGGCTACGGCGCGGCCCTGTCGATGATCCTCACCGTGATCATCCTCGTCATCGCGGTCGTCCAGCTGCGGGCACTGCGCTCCACCGGACAGGAGGACGAACGATGAGTGCGACGGACGTGACCGGACGCGCGACCGTAGCCGGTGGGCGAGAGGCGATCCGCGCCTCCAGGCCGGGTGCACCGGGCCGGACCGATGTGCCGGGCGCGACCCCGCCGCGTCGTCACCGCGTGCACGCAAGCGGCGTCGCGTACGTCGTCGTGGGCACGGTGCTCGCGCTGCTGTTCATCGCTCCGGTCCTGTACATCCTGTTCCGGTCGTTCCTGCCGGCGGACGCCGACGCCCGCGGCATCGGGTTCGAGTCGCTGGCGACGCTCACGCTCCGGAACTACACGAAGGTGTTCGACCCCTCGGTCGATCTGCGGCAGAACATCGTCAACTCGTTCGTCGTCGCGATCTCCGTCGCCGTGCTCGTCGCCGTCGTGTCGACGCTCGCCGCGTACGCGCTGTCGAAGATCCGGTTCCGCGGCTCGACGATCGTGTTCGTGCTCCTGCTCGCGCCGCTCGTCGTGCCGTTCCAGGGGCTGCTCACGCCGCTGTCCATCGTGCTCGGCAAGCTCGGGCTGCTCGACTCGCTCGCCGGAGTGGTGCTCGTCCTCGTGACGCTCCAACTGCCGTTCTCGGTGTTCGTGATGCGGAACACGTTCGACGGCATCCCCTCGGAGCTCGAGGACGCGGCAGCGATCGACGGCGCCGGCACCGGGCGGATCCTGCGCTCCGTGATGCTCCCGCTCGCCTGGCCCGGACTCGTCACCACGGCACTGTTCGGCTTCATGGCCGGCTGGAACGACCTGCTCAGCTCGGTCACGTTCCTGTCGACCGACAGCAAGTACACCCTCCCGCTCGCGCTGTCGAGCATCAGCACGTCGTTCAAGATCCCCGGCGTCCCGGTGATCGACCCGGGGCTCCTCACCGCCGTCGCCTGCGTGGCGACCGTCCCGGTGGTCGTGCTGTTCCTCGCACTGCAGCGGTACTACACCAGAGGTCTCATCGGAGGATCCATCAAATGACCGTCACGGACACCCCGACCACCAGCACGTCCGCTGGGGTCCCCGCACCCGCTGGACGGCCGCACCGGCCGCTGCCGCTCGGGAGCATCACCCCGCGCGGCTGGCTGCTCGACCAGCTCCGGCTGCAGGCCGACAACATCACCGGCCAGCTCGAGGCGATCTGGCCCGACGTCGGACCGGACAGCGGCTGGCGCGGCGGACCGGGCGAGAACTGGGAGCGCGGGCCGTACTACCTCGACGGCCTGGTGCCGCTCGCGCACGTGCTGCACGACCAGCGACTGCTCGACCTCGCGACGCCGTGGATCGAGTGGATCCTCGGGTCGCAGCGCGAGGACGGCTTCTTCGGACCGGCGGGCAACGACGACTGGTGGCCGCGGATGGTCGCCCTCAAGGTGCTCACGCAGCACGCTGACGCCACCGGCGACGAGCGGGTCGCACCCTTCTTGGAACGGTACTTCCGACACCAGCTCGGCGCCCTGCCCGGGCGCCCGTTGACCTCGTGGGGACGTGCCCGCGGCGCGGACAACGCGCTGTCGGTCTGGTGGCTGTACGAGCGGACCGGTGATGCCTGGCTGCTCGACCTCGTCGACCTACTCGCGGCCCAGACGATCCGCTGGGACGACTACCTGACCGGGGACCTCATCACCGGCGCCGCGCGGGTGTTCTCGCACCGGACGCACGGACCGAACGTCGCCATGGGGTTGAAGACCGGCGCGGTCGAAGCCCTCCGCGACCGCGACCTCGCCGGACACGCGGCCCGCACGGAGTCGGCGTTCGGGAACCTCGACCGGTGGCACGGGCAGGCGCACGGGTGGTTCTCCGGCGACGAGTGGCTCGGGGGACCGGCCGCGACGGCGGGGGTCGAGACCTGCCAGGTCGTCGAGATGATGTTCACGCAGGAGGTCCACGCGCAGGTGTACGGGCGGGCGATCGACGGGGACCGGCTCGAGTCGCTGGCGTACAACCTGCTGCCGGCGTCGAGCGACCCCGAGATGCGCGGCCACCAGTACCACCAGCAGGCCAACCAGGTCGAGGTGTCGGTCGCCCGGCGGGAGTGGAGCTTCTCCTCCGACGACGCCGGCATCTTCGGCCTCGAGCCGCACTTCGGGTGCTGCACGGCGAACCTGCACCAGGGGTGGCCGAAGTTCGTCGCGAGCTCCTGGTTGCGCGACGACGACGGACTGCGCGTCGTGGCGTACGCGCCCGTCGCCGTGCAGACCTCCGTGGGACCCGATCCCGTCGCGATCGAGGTCGACACGGCGTACCCGTTCGAGGAGACCGTGACCGTCCGCGTACGGACCGAGCGGACGGAACCGTTCGCGCTGCGGCTCCGGATCCCGGAGTGGGCGACCGAGGCGACGCTGACCGTCGGGGGAGCGGCGGTCGCGCTTGACGCCGCCGACGACGGCTACGTCACGCTGGAACGCGACTGGTCGACGGCAGGAGAGGTCGTGCTCGTCCTGCCGATGCGGGCGCGGGTGACGCGCCGCGAGCGGCAGGCGGCATCGGTGCGGCTCGGCCCGCTGACCATGGTCTACTCGCCAGGGGAACGCTGGGTGTCGCACGACGGGGCGCCCGGTATCGGGGAGTGGGAGATCCATCCGCGCGGGTCGTGGAACTGGGCGCTCGACCAGGTGCAGGCAGCCGCGTCCTGGCGGGTGACCCGCGGAGCCGTTCCTGCGGCGCCGTGGTCGCTCCGGGACCGGCGAACCGCCGCGGTGGTGCTCCACGCGCCCGGCGCACGGGCGACCGAGTGGCGGATGGCTGGCGCGCAGGCGGACGTTCCCCCGGCGAGTCCGGTGCTCGACCATGGACCGGATGACGACCTCCGGCTCGTGCCGTACGGTTCAGCACGGTTGCGGGTGACCGAGTTCCCGGTGATCGGGAACTGGCGGGACGTGGACGACGTGGAAGGACCCGGGCGGTAGGGCGGCACGCGATCCGGACTGGAGGCGCGGTGCCGGTCGGTACCGCGCCTCGCCACTGCGGTTCCGATCCTGAGGACCGGCGTCCGATCGGAGATGGCCCGCCGAGGTGGCGGGCGAGTTGGCAACGCGAGGGGGCGACGACGTGGATCAACGGCGAGGTCCGAGCAGCCGGCGTGGCAATGGCGAAGGCCGGGGGAGTGACCGTCGTCGTCCACGTCCGCGCGAAGTCCCCGCATGCCGCCGACAGGATCGCAAGCGCCCTCCTCCAGCAGGAACTGCCCCGTGCCCGCCGATGAGGGGCAGGGGCAGGAACGGCTTCGCTGCTTTCGCTCTCAATGCTTCTTGCGACGGCGTGCCTGCGATCCGACCACCGACACACGCCGACTCCGCGCGGTAGATTCCGGCCATGCCAGATCAGGAGATCGCGACCGGGCTCACCCGTTCCGTGCGCCCCCTCGACCCATCGACCTGGGCGGCGTTCGAGGAGCTGTGCACCACCAGTGACAGCTATCCGGGCGGTTGCTGGTGCATCGCCTTCCACGAGGAGGGCGCGACCCGGGATGCCGCCTGCAATCGGGTGCGCAAGTACGAGCGGGTCATCGCCGGGACGACGCACGCGGCGCTGGTCTTCGAGGGTGCGCGTTGCGTGGGGTGGTGCCAGTTCGGTCCGGCCTCCGAGGTCGTCCGCATCAAGAACCGCCGGCAGTACGACGCGTCGCAGGACGGACCGCTGCCCGACTGGCGGATCGGCTGCAACTACGCGCGAGCCGGCCACCGTCGTCAGGGGGTCGCTACGACGGCGTTGAACGGAGCGCTGCGGATGATCGCTGCAGCCGGTGGTGGCCGGGTCGAGGGGTACCCCGAACCCGCCGGGGCTGTCCCGGCCGGCTTCCTGTTCCACGGCGCGCTGTCGACGTTCGAACGCGCGGGCTTCTCCCGAGACCGGATGATCGGCAAGCATCGATGGGTCGTGACTCGGATGGTGAGCCCGTCGGAGCCCGCAGTCTGAGGGAGATGGCAGCGCGTGGACGCGGACCCGGATCCGAGTGGGTAGCGGTTTCGGTGAGCTCGCGGCTACCGAGACGAGCCGTCGTCGCCGTCCCTCCGCGGCGGGAGGAGTCCTGCGCTGGACGAGCAGGCGACACCGACGACGATCGCGGTGAGGCAGATCCACAGCGGCGCGGGGCGTTCTGCTGATGCCGTGCCCACCATGAACGCGATGCTCATCAGCGTGAGGAACCCGCCTGCTCCGCCGACGAGTGCCGCCAGCACCGTTGGTCGTGGTGCGCGTCGGTCGCGAACCACGCCGAGGAAGATCAACACGCGCCGCATGCCGGGAGCCTCCGTCCCAGTGGGTGCTCTACCGAGGCAGCCGCTCGCCCGGAACTGTCCGCCGTCCGACGGCGAGCCAGGCGACCGGCCCGAGGAACGGCACCACGAGGATCAGTGCGGCCCAGACGAGAGCGAGCCACGGCGACATCCGCGGTGCGGTCCGGCTGAGGGACACGACCGCGATGACGATGAGCACCAGGTACGAGACCGCGGCGACGGACCACACGACGTCGTAGCCCTGCGGCACGAGGGGGTTCTGCGCCTCCATGCCCTGAACGATAGTGCCTCGGGTGCCTCCACGCCCCGGCGGACCACAGCCGCGGTGGCGGGACCGACCGTCAAGCGGCCTCTCGGGTCTTCGTCCCGGGTCCCCGCTGGGAGTCGGGCCCACACCCCGGTCCAAACCCTCGGCGTGGCGGGATCACGAGTGGTCCGATGATGCCGACGAGCACCACGACGAGAGCCAGGTACTGCCGCGTTCCGAGGTGGTCCCCGGCGATGAGTACGCCGAGCGCGACCCCGGTGAGGGGGTTGAGGAGGCCGACCACGCCGACGACGTCTCCGCGGAGCCGGTCGAGCGCCGCGAACCACGCGAGGTACGCCACCGCCGTCGCGATGAGCGTGAGGAAGGCGTACGCCGCGATGCCCGTCGGGTCGACGGATGGCGGTGCGCCTTCCGAGGCGACGGCGAACGGGATGAGCAGTGTGCCCCCGACCACGAGTTGCCAGGCTGTGGAGGGAAGGACGCCGACTTCGGGATTCCAACGCTTCCCGAGGACGAACCCGAACGAGGACGCACCCATCGCTGCTGCGGAGACGGCGACGCCGAGCCAGTCCACCGCCTGTGTGCCGTCGAGCAGGAGCAGGCCCACTCCGACGATTGCGACGATGGTGCCGACGAACCGGATCGGCGACGGTCGCTCGTGCACGACGAGCCACGAGATCAGCGCGAGGGCGACGGGCGACGACGCCATGACCGCTGCAGCGATGCTCGTCGGGAGCAACTGGGCCGCCTGGTAGACGAGGACGAAGAACGACCCGACGTTGAGCGTTCCGAGCACGACGCTCTTCCACCACCAGGATCGAGACGGCAGCCGGCGGGCGATGAGCAGGAGCAGCAGGCCGGCTGGCAGTGCTCGGATCGCCCCGCCCCACAGCGGATCCGGGGGCAGGAACGTCTTCGTGACGAAGTAGGTGCTTCCCCACGCGATCGGTGCGATCGCTGCAACGAGCACCCATCGTCGATTGTCTTCCATGGAAGACAATATAACTTGCCGGGAAGGTATCCTCTTCCGTGTGGTGCAGAGCAATGACCGGATCGACCTCATCCAGGCGGAATGGCGGCGCGAGCGGCCCGATCTCGATGTCGCACCGCAAGGCGTGATCGGGCGTCTGCACCGGCTCGCTGGTCACCTGACGAACGAGATCGTCGCGGTCTACGCGGAGTACGGCTTGACCGAGGGCGAGTTCGACGTCCTCGCGGCGCTTCGCCGTGCCGGCACTCCGTTCGAGCGCTACGCCGGTGAGCTCGCTGCATCGACCATGATCACGACCGGCGGCATGACGAAGCGCCTGGACCGGTTGGAGGCGGCGGGACTCGTCCTCCGTCGTCGGAGCGACACCGACGCACGTGGACGGATCGTTCGCCTGACACCGCGAGGGGTCGAGGTGATCGACGACGCCGTGACCGCTCACCTCGCGAACGAGCGTCGCTTGCTCGACCTCGTCCCGGAACACGATCGTGTCCTGCTCGAACGGCTGCTCCGGGCTTGGTTGGGACACTTCGAAGCCGAGCCGGCCGGGGCGGCCGAGCCGACAGAGGCGGGGCGCCGCCCGCGCCGGGACCCCCGGTAGGCTCCCGCCGTGCTGGAGTTCCCCATCCCGACGGACCGGTTCGTCCTCACTCCGCTCGACGCGACCGACCGGTCGGCCTTCACCGCGTACCGGCGCGATCCCGCCGTTGCCCGGTTCCAGTCCTGGACACCGGACTGGTCAGGATCGGACACCGACGCGCTCATCGCAGCCCAGCCGGCACGGCTGGCCGCTCGCTCGGGTGACTGGCTCCAGATCGCGGTCCGCCAGGCGGACACGAGGACGCTCGTCGGCGACGTCGCCGTCCACGCCCTCGCGAACCAGCCCGACACGTACGAGCTCGGCGTCACGGTGGCACCGGCATGGCAGGGCGTGGGAGCCGGCCTGGAGGCACTGGGTCGCCTCGTCGACGCCGTGTTCCGTGAGCAGGGTGCTCACCGGGTCATCGCGACGACGGACGCCCGCAACACTGCCGCGGCTCGCCTCTTCCGGCGTCTCGGCTTCCGGCACGAGGGTCGCGCCGTCGACGCCGACTGGTGCAAGGACGAGTGGACGAGCCTCGACACCTGGGCGCTCCTGCGTGCAGAGCACGTGCCGGGTGGGTACCGCTAGGAGGACGGTCCCAGGACGCCGTGCAGAGCGGCCCACTGCACCAGCAGGATCGTCTTCCCGTCGACGATCCGGCCGTCCTCGAGCATCGCCAGGGCCTCGCGGACGGGCACCTCGAGCACCTCGATCTCCTCGCCCTCCTCGACCACCCCGCCGCCCGCGTCGACCAGGTCCTCGGGTCCGTACGGCGCTGCGTAGCAGTGCACGCGCTCCGTGACGGATCCGGGACTCATGTAGGCGTCCACCACGTGGGTGAGCGGTCCGAGTCGGACACCCAGTTCCTCGTGTGCTTCGCGACGGACGGCGGTCTCCGAGTCGTCGGCGTCGAGCAGACCGGCAGCGACCTCGATGAGCATCCCGTCCGGGTGGTCGTTGACGTACGCCGGCCACCGGAACTGCCGCGTGAGCAGCACGGTGCCGCGGACGGGGTCGTACGGCAGCACGGCCGCACCGTTGCCGCGGTCGTACGTCTCGCGCTGCTGGGTGGTCCATGCACCGTCTCGGCCGCGGATGTCGAACGTGGTCCTCCGGAGCACGTGCCAGCCGTCGGACGTGACCTCGACGTCCCGGACGACCACGTCCGGGTTGCGGTCGAGATCACGCCCGACCCGGTCGAGACCGGTCCTGCCCCTGCTGTCCGGTTCGTCTGCCCCGCGCATCGTCGTCACCCTCCGACGGTAGCGGACCGCAGGACCGGGACGCTCCACGCACCCCAGCGCGACGCGACGCGGTCGGCGCAGAGCGACTAGCGGCCGGCCGGGACCGCCGCCCTCGTGAGCTCGGCCCGGACGATGTCGGCGCCGGCCGACAGGGCACTGAGCTTGCCGAGTGCGGCCCCACGAGCCAGTGGAGCCATGCCGCAGTTGGAACTCGGGATGAGCTTGTCGGCGTCGACGAACTCGAGCGCGCGACGGAGCACCTCGGCGACCTCGTCCGGGGTCTCCACGGTCTCGGTCGCGACGTCGATCGCCCCGAGCATGACCTTCTTGCCGCGGATGAGCTCGACGAGGTCGAGCGGGACGTGCGAGTGGATGCACTCCAGCGACACGATGTCGATCGACGACTGCTGCAGGAGCGGGAACGACTGCTCGTACTGCCGCCACTCGGCACCGAGCGTCTCCTTCCACTTGTTGTTCGCCTCGATGCCGTAGCCGTAGCAGATGTGCACGGCCGTCTCGGCGCGGAGGCCTTCCGCTGCGCGTTCGAGCGCGGCGACGCCCCAGTCCTGCACCTCGTCGTGGAAGACGGTGAAGGCGGGTTCGTCGAACTGGATGATGTCGACGCCGGCGGCTTCGAGCTCGCGGGCCTCCTGGTTGAGGATCGTGGCGAACTCCCACGCCAGCTTCTCGCGGCTCTTGTAGTGCTGGTCGGAGAGCGTGTCGATCATCGTCATCGGGCCGGGGAGCGCCCACTTGATCGGCCGGTCGGTCTGCGCGCGCAGGAACGTCGCGTCCTCGACGAACACGGGCTGGCGGCGGCTCACCGCACCGACGACGGTCGGGACGGCCGCGTCGTAGCGGTCGCGGATCCGCACGGTCTCCTTGCGCTCGAGGTCGACGCCGTCGAGGTGCTCGATGAACGTGGTGACGAAGTGCTGCCGGGTCTGCTCGCCGTCGCTCACGATGTCGATGCCGCGGCGGACCTGCTCGTGGACGGCGGAACGGAGTGCGTCCTGCTTGCCCTCGGTCAGCGCGGCGCCCGCCAACTGCCAGGGGGACCAGAGCCGCTCGGGCTCGGCCAGCCAGGAGGGCTTCGGCAGGCTGCCGACGATGGAGGTGGGCAGGAGGGTGCTCATGGAGGTGTGGTTCCTGTCGGTCAGAGGATCGGGGCGGCGTGCTCGGCGGTCCACCGTTCGAGGAGCGCCCGGTGGGGGCGCACGAGGTGCTCCTCGGTGTACCGGCCCTGCGTGACGCCGAGGCGGCTGCGCTCCTCGCGGTCGTACGTGACCGCGGTCGGCGAGAAGTCGGTGTGGTCGAGGGTCGGCCGGAACGTGCTCGGGGCGGTGGTGTTCGCGTTGTAGATCTCCGGCCGGTAGATCTTCTGGAACGTCTCCATGGTGCTGATCGTGCCGATGAGCTGGAGGTCCGAGTAGTCGCCGACCAGGTCGCCGCGCGTGTAGAACGCGAGCGGTGCCTTCGCCCCGGGCGGCATGAAGTAGCGCACCTGCATGCCCATCTTCCCGAAGTAGTCGTCGGTGAGGGAGGAGTGCTCGTGCGTGTACTCGGCCCCGAGGACCGGGTGGACGATGGTCGTCTGCCGGTAGGTCTGGCTCGTGGACACGCTGATGCAGACGACGGGCTCGGCGGAGAAGTGGTCGCGGTACGCGTCGGACTCCAGGAAGCGCTGGAAGAGCTGCCCGTGCAACTGCCCGAAGTCGTCGGGGATGCCGGCGGACCTGTCGAGGGTCGGCAGCAGGACCGAGAAGTCGTAGTCCCGGAGGTACGAGGAGAAGTTGTTGCCCAGGATGCCCTGGTGGCGTTCTCCGGTGTGCTGGTCGAGGATCGCGACGTCGAGCACCTCGAGCAGCGGGAACGCGCCGTCGGTCCCACCGTCGTCGAAGTGCGCCGTGACCGAGACGATGTCGAGCTCGACGCGGTACCGGTCGCCGTCCTGGTCGCCCGCCAGGTCGTTCGCCCGACGGTCGATCATCGCGAGCGCGTTGCGGAGGTTCTGCTGGCGGTGTTCGCCGCGCGCCAGGTTGGCGAAGTTCGTGGTCAGCCGGGAGCTGTCGGCGGGGGAGTAGTCCTCGTCGAAGCGCGTCCGCGCGATGCTGAATGTCAGGTCGTTCGCCATCCCACGATCATGACGGGAGACGCGGGTCATCGGGTAACTCGGAATCACTATGCGCTGGTATAGCCTCCGCCTATGGCTCGGGTCCCGAACGACATCACCCTGCAGCAACTCCGGTACTTCATCGAGGTCGCGTCGGAGGGTTCGATCAGCGCTGCCGCCGATCTGTTGTACGTCGCGCAGCCGACCCTGTCCGCGGCGATGAAGGACCTCGAGACGCGGATCGGGCGGTCGCTCTTCGTCCGGTCGGCCCGTGGGGTCGTGCTCACCGTCGACGGCGTCGAGTTCCTCGGCTACGCCCGGCAGGTCGTCGAACAGGTCTCCCTCCTCGAGCAGCGCTACGTCGGGCGGCAGCCGTCGCGGCGCCTGCTCGGGGTGTCCGCGCAGCACTACTCGTTCGCCGTGGAGGCCTTCGTCCGCATGGTCGAGGCAGCGGCGGCGGACGAGTACGAGTTCTCGCTGCGTGAGACGCGGACGTGGGACATCATCGAGGACGTCCGGACGCTGCGCAGTGAGGTGGGCATCCTCTACCGCAACGACTTCAACCGACAGGTCCTGGGGAAGCTGCTCCGTGACGCCGGGGTCGTGTTCACGCCGTTGTTCATCGCACAGCCGCACATCTTCGTGGCACGCCGGAACCCGCTCGCGTCACGGGAGCGCGCGACCCTCGCCGACCTCGCCGACCTCCCACGGCTCACGTTCGACCAGGGCGCGAACAACTCCTTCTACCTGGCGGAGGAGATCCTGTCGACGATGTCCAGCAAGCGGGAGATCCGCGTCTCCGACCGGGCGACGATCTTCAACCTCATGATCGGCCTCGGCGGGTACACGATCTCGACGGGGCTGATCAGTGACGACCTCGACCCCGAGATCGTCGCCATCCCGCTCGACGTCGACGAACGCATCGAGATCGGGTGGATCGCCCACGCCTCGGTGCCGCTCACCGTGCAGGCGCAGACGTACCTGGACGAGCTGCGGGCGGTGGTCGCCGGCTACGGCGTGGAGTTGCTCGGGTAGGGGGCGGGCGAGGGTCCGGACGTCGGGTCCCGCAGCGCGCACCGGACAGCGCACGCGTCCGGACACCCGGACGTCACCGGCGGTTGCTAGAACCGCCGCATGAACGGATACGACGCCGACTTCCTCGGCCAGGTCCTGCCCGCGCCGGTGGTCCCCGCGACCGACCCCACGATCGAGCTCTCCTACACGCACTTCTCCGTGCAGTTCGCCCCCGAGCGCAAGCTCGCCGCCGCGACCGCGGTGAACGTCGACGGCGCCGCGCTCGTCGACCTCGGACGTGCAGACGACTGGCACCTCGAGCCCCGCGTGCCCGAGGCCGAGCAGGCGGGCCCGGACGTGTACGCGCGGAACGACCTCGACCGCGGGCACCTCGTCCGTCGTCGGGACCCCGTCTGGACGCCCGACGCGGCCCGGGCGAACGAGGACACCTTCGTGTACACGAACGCTGCTCCGCAGGCGGCCGCGTTCAACCAGGGCGAGAACCTCTGGGCGGGCGTCGAGGACCACGTCCTGGACTACGCACGCGTGCACCGCCTCCGGCTCTCCGTGTTCACCGGCCCGGTCTTCGCCGCCGACGACCCGCCGTACCGGGGCGTCGCGATCCCGCGACTGTTCTGGAAGATCGCGGCCTGGGTCACCGGCGACGACCACCGGCTCGCCGCCGCGGGCTTCGTCCTCGACCAGACGCCCTCGCTCGACCGCATCGACCTGCACACGCTCGCACCGACGGACGTCCCGCCGCTCGGCCCCTTCCGGACGTTCCAGGTGCCGGTGGCGCACATCGCCGAGCTCACCGGCCTGGGCCTCGGGATCCTGGTGGACGCGGACTCCCTGCCCGCCGCACGCACGCTCCTCACCGGCGGACGGGCCGACTGGCGTGCGCTGGGGAGCCTGCGGGAGGCGGTGCTCTGACGGTCGCCGCCCCGAAGCGCAACGGAATCGTGACCGGCCGCGGCACCTGCGCCCGGCGACCCCTCTGCCAGGCTCGTCCCATGACGGACACGAGCTCCTCCGCCACCACCGCCCGACCCCCGGGGGCGACCGCGCGACCGTGGTTGCACGCGCTCATGGCCGCCGTGGTCGGAGCCGGCACCGCGCACTTCGCGCACATCGCCGCGTTCCTCGTGTTCTTCACCGGGTGGGTCGGGCTCGCGGCGCCGATCGTCGTGGTCGCCGTCAGCGGTGTCGCGCTCGCCGCGGTCGCCGTCGTCGGGACCCGTCGGCGAGCGAGCGCATGGCTCGGACTGACCGCGCTCGTCATCGTGCCCGCCGTCCTGGTCGCCGACTTCGCCCCGGGGTTCGACCTGTCACCGGGCCCGCTCCCGTACGTCGTCGGGGTGGTCCTCGCGGTCGCACCCGCGCTGCTCCTGCACGCCGGGCGGCCCCGGCTGGTGGGCCTCGCCGTGTCCGGGGCCGGGGTCGTCGCGGTCGTGCTGGTCGCGACCGTGGTCGGCGTCACGGCGCACGAGCGGGTGGTGCAACGCGATCGGGAGGCGATCGCGCGCGCCCAGGTCGCGATCGGCGTGGACTTCCGGCCCGTCACCGTCGCGCCGTCCGGCTACGGGTCGATCTACGAGGCGAACATCGAGAAGCGTCTGCCCGGCTTCCTGCAGGTGTTCACGTCGCCGGCGTCGAAGGGGCACGCACCGGGGCAGACGAGCGGCGACGACCTGACCGTCGTCACCCTGGCGGCGGGGACCGAGGCGTGCGGTCGCGCGCTCGAGGGCGTCGGGACCGACGGCGCATCGGAGCCCGAGACGTCGTGCACGGCCGGTGCGCGCTCCACCCACCGGGTCAGCGAGCACGGTCACGAGGTCGCCGCGGTCGTCGGGGACACGCTCGTGGCGGTCAGTGCCCGCTCGGAGGTCGACGTGGCGGTCCTGGAGGCCGCGGTGCGCTCCGCGGAACCGATCGACGACGCGGCGTACCGGCACGTGCTGCTCGGCGACGGAGACGAGTACACCGATGAACTCGACGGCAACCGCTGCCCGGTGACCGGGGCCGCCTGCGGCTGACCGGCCGGCTCACCCGTCGGTGTCGGCGTCCCCGTCGAACGGCACCGGTCGCTCGTCGTCCGGCAGCAGTTCGTCCTCCGCGTCGTCCACCACGGGGAGGTCGTCGGGGTCGTGCACGGCGGGGGCCGGTTCGTGGTCGGTGTCCTGCGCCTCGCGGAAGTCCTCGAGGGCGTCGTCGTCTCGCGGATCGGTCATGCCGCGACCGTACCGCGCGGGCGGAGCCGGTGTCCGGGTCGACCGGCACCGGCCGCGGGCCCCCTCACCGGAGCCAGCGGTACTCGTACTCGGGCCGTCCGGGTCCGCTGTGCCGCACGTCCTTCTCCGCCTGACCGACGGTGACGAGGTGCTCGAGGTACCGGCGTGTCGTCACCCGGGACATCCCCGTCGCGGCACCCGCCTCGGTCGCCGACACACCCGCCGACGCGTTCCGCAGGACCTCCCGGATCGCCTGCAGGGTCTCGGGCGCGATGCCCTTCTCGACGTCGGGCGCCGTGACGGGACGGAGCGCGCCGAGGCTCTGGTCGATGTCCGCCTGCGTCAGCGTCCGACGGTCCTCGAACCCGCGGCGGAACTCGCGGTAGGTGGTCAGTCGCTCGGCGAAGGTGCGGAAGCTGAACGGCTTGACGAGGTACTGCACGATCCCGAGTGCGATCGCGTTCCGGACGGCGCGTGCGTCGTGCGCGGCGGTCACGGCGATGACGTCGACCGCCGAGCCGGCCGTGCGCAGGGCGCGGACGAGCTGGAGGCCGTGTGCGTCGGGCAGGTTGAGGTCGAGCAGCACGAGGTCGGGAGGATCCGCCGCGACGGCCTCGAGCATCGCCCGCCCGGTGGCGGCCGAGCCGGCGACGGCGAACCCCTCGAGGCGCGAGACGTAGGCCGCGTGGGCCTCGGCCGTGAGGGGCTCGTCCTCGACGATGAGGACGCGGATGACGTCGGTCACGCGGGTACCTCCCCGGGCGTGAGGTCGACCACGAAGGTGGTGCCGTCCGGGCCCGTCGTGACGGTGACCGCACCGCCGATCCGCTCCACGGTCGACCGGACGAGGTCCAGGCCGATCCCGCGTCCTTCCGGGCCGGCCGACTTCGACGACCATCCCCGCCCGTACGCCGCATCGAGGTCGGGGATGCCGGCCCCGTCGTCCCGGACGACGATGCGGACTCCGGCACCGACGGTCTCCACGGTGACGGAGACGCGCCGGTCACGGTCACGGTCGCGGTCGTCGTCGGATCGCGCTTCCGTGACGGCGTCGACGGCGTTGTCGACGAGGTTGCCGAGGACGGTCACCACGTCGCCCGTGGTGGACGGCAGGGTCCCGCGGAGCCGGGTGGTGTCGACCGTCAGGACGACCCCGCGCTCCCGAGCCTGTGCCTGCTTCCCGGCGAGGACGACCTCGACGACCTCCGCGGTGGCGCCGGAGCTCGGTGCGTCGCCGCCGGGCCGTGCCCGCGTGTGCCGGTCGATCTCGTCCGACGCGAACAGGATCGCGTCGTCGACGCGGCCGAGCTCCATGAGCGCGACCACGGTGTGCAGACGGTTGGCGAACTCGTGCGTCTGCGACCGCAGCGCGTCGGTGAGGGTCCGCGTCGCGGCGAGCTCGCCGGACAGGTGCAGGAACTCGGTCTGGTCGCGCATGGTGGCCACGGTGCCGAGCGGTCTGCCGGTGGCCCGCGAGAACGCCATCTCCTGGTTCACGACGAGGACCCGGTCACCCGCCTCGTGGGTCTCGTCGACGGCCCGGTCGCCGGAGGCGAGCAGCGTCCGGAGCCCGTCCGGGAGATCGATCGAGGCGAGGGGGATCGGGGTGTCGTGCTGTTCGGTGACCGGGAGGCCCAGCAGCTCGGCGGCGCGGTCGTTGCGGAGCACCACGGAGCCGGATCGGTCGATGACGACGAGCCCCTCGTGGACGGAGTGCAGGACGCCCTCGTACGAGGCGAAGACCCGCCCCAGCTCCTCCGGCCCCCGGCCACCGGTGACCCGGCCGAGGTACCGGCTGAGCAGCCACGAGAACAACGCCGAGACGGCGACGACCGCCAGGGCGAGCACGACGACGGACACGAGCCTCGGGACGAGCGCGGAGGAGATGTTCGCGACGGTGACCCCCGCGGCGACGAGCCCCACGACCTTCCCGTCCTGGTCCGTGATCGGGGTGACGGCGCGCACCGAGGGCCCGAGCGTCCCGGCGAACGTCTCCGTGAAGGTCGTCCCGCGGAGCGCCGGGGCGATCGTGCCGCGGAACGGCAGTCCGATCTCGGCGCGGTCCGGGTGCGTCCACCGGGTCCGGTCCGGCGCCATGATCGTGATGAAGTCCATGTGCGTGTGCTGCATCACGTCGAGCGCGTACGGCTCCAGCTCCGCCGAGGGGTCCGCGGTGCGGGTCTGCTCGAGCACGAACGGGTTGCGAGCGATCGCGACGGCGACGGCGGTCGACTCGGTGCCGGCGTCGGCCTCGAGGTCGGCTCGTGCCGACGCCCAACTCCAGGCGCCGCCGACCGCGACGCCGACGACCACGAACAGCAGCTGCAGCACGAAGAGCCTCGTGGCGATGCTCCACCGTCTCCGCGCCATCGTCCGACCTCCTCGCCTCGTTGCGGGACCCCCATTCTCCACGGCATCGACCGCATCGACGGCAGTGTCCGTGAACGCAATGAACGCAACCCGTCGTGATGCGCCCGTCGGCACCAGGGTGGGCAGATCCCTCGGGGAGCAGCCGACCGGCGCGACGACGCTCCGGTCCTGACGACAAGGAAGTCTCATGGCATCGACGCAATCCTCGGCGGCCCGCTCCGGTCGGCGCCGCCGTCTCGACCGCTCGCACTGGTTGTACATCGCCGTCATCGTCGCGGTGGCAGCGGGTGTCGCCGTCGGTCTCGCGGCCCCGGCCTTCGCGGTCGGGCTGAAGCCGATCGGCGACGGCTTCATCGCGCTCATCAAGATGATGATCGCGCCGGTGATCTTCTGCACGATCGTGCTGGGCGTCGGGTCGATCGCGAAGGCCGCGACGGTCGGCAAGGTCGGCGGGCTCGCGCTCGGCTACTTCATCGCGATGTCCACGTTCGCGTTGGCGATCGGGCTCGTCGTCGGCAACCTCATCCACCCGGGCGACCACCTGGACATGTCGAAGGCGACGTACGAGGCGCCCGCGGGGACCGGCGAGGACACGTCGTCGACGTCGGGCTTCCTGCTGAGCATCATCCCGGCGACGCTCGTGTCGTCCCTGACGAGCGGCAGCATCCTGCAGACCCTCTTCGTCGCCCTGCTCGTCGGGTTCGCGCTGCAGGCGATGGGGCCGAAGGGTGCGCCGATCCTCACCGGGATCCGACACCTCCAGGCGCTCGTGTTCCGGATCCTGGCGATGGTGATGTGGGCCGCTCCGATCGGTGCGTTCGGTGCCATCGCCGCGGTGGTGGGCGCCACCGGGGTGTCGGCGCTCGTCGCCCTCGGCACCCTGATGGTGGCGTTCTACATCACCTGCATCGTCTTCGTCGTCGGGGTGCTCGGCGTCCTGCTCCGCGTCGTCACCGGCGTGAACATCTTCCGGCTCATGCAGTACCTCGGGCGGGAGTACCTGCTCATCGTGTCGACGTCGTCGAGCGAGGTCAGCCTGCCGCGCCTCATCGCCAAGATGGAGCACCTCGGTGTCTCCAAGCCCGTGGTCGGCGTGACCGTCCCGACCGGGTACTCGTTCAACCTCGACGGCACCGCGATCTACCTGACGATGTCGTCGTTGTTCATCGCGAACGCCCTGGGCACGCCGCTGAACATCCCGGAGCAGATCTCGCTCCTGGTGTTCATGATCATCGCCTCGAAGGGCGCGGCCGGCGTCACCGGCGCCGGACTGGCGACCCTTGCCGGCGGACTGCAGGCGCACCGCCCGGACCTGGTGAACGGCGTCGGGCTCATCGTCGGCATCGACCGGTTCATGTCGGAGGCCCGTGCGCTCACGAACTTCACCGGCAACGCGGTCGCGACCGTCCTGGTCGGCACCTGGACCCGGCAGATCGACAAGGACCAGGTCGAGCGCGTGCTGTCCGGGAGTGCGCCGTTCGACGAGCGGACGATGTCCGCCGACGACCACGGCGGCCCGGCGGCCGCCGGCACCCCGACCGAGCGCATCTCCACCGAGGCGGTCCGCACCATCGTCGAGCCCGAGCGCGCCTCGGCGGCGAACCGCCGCTGACGGACCGGACCGACCACCGGACCGGAGGCGCGGGGCGGCCCCGACCCGCGCCTCCAGTCCGTCGGTCCGCGCGTCCCGCACCGCCGTGCGGTCGGTGGGTCGGCGTAGCCTCGGGACGGTGATGGGTGAGGTGCGATGAGAGCAGCGTGGTACGACCGGCAGGGGCCTGCGAGCGAGGTCCTGCACGTGGGGGAGCGGCCCGATCCCGTGCCCGGAGCCGGCGAGGTCAGGGTGCGCGTGACGTTCTCCGGCGTCAACCCCGGTGACACCAAGAAGCGCGAGGGCTGGCTCGGTTCGGGGATGCCGTACCCCGAGGTCATCCCGCACAGCGACGGAGCGGGGATCGTCGACCAGGTCGGCGCGGGCGTCGACCCGGCACTGGCCGGGACACGTGTCGCGGTGCACGGCGCGCAGTCGTACCGGGCGTCCGGGACGGCTGCCGAGTACGTCGTCGTCCCGCAGGAGCTCGTGACACCGCTGCCCGACGGCGTGCCCGACGAGGTCGCCGCGCTGCTCGGCATCCCGGGGATCACGGCGCACCGGGCGGTGTTCGCCGACGGTCCGGTGGCGGGCACGGTCGTGCTGGTGCACGGCGTCCGCGGCGGCGTGAGCGGCATCGCGGCGCAGCTGGCGGTGTGGGGCGGGGCCAGGGTCATCGGCACGGTGCGCCGGTCGTCGGACCTCGGTGGTGCCGGTCTGCCCGACCTCGAGCACGTGGTCGCCCTCGACGACGACCCGACTGCTGCGATCCGCCGGATCGCGCCGGACGGGGTCGACCGGGTGGTGGAGGTGGCACTGGACGCGAACGCGGACCTCGACGCGGCGGTCATCGCGAACGACGGCGTGATCGCGACGTACTTCGCGCACGGCGAGCGGGTGAGCCTGCCCTTCCCGCCGCTGCTGTTCGCGAACGTCGTCCTGCGGTTCCTCGGCAGCGACGACTTCCCGGCCTCGGCGAAGCGTGCGGCGATGGACGACCTCGTCGTCGCGGTCGCGGCCGGTGCGCTGCGCCTGCAGGCCGGCGAGGTCCTGCCGCTCGAGGAGATCGCACGGGCGCACGACGACGTCGACGCTGGTCGGTCCGGCCGCGTGCTCGTGGCGGTCACGCGCTGAGCACGTCGACCGTGGTGGCCCTGTGCGGACGCTCACCGTCGGGGGACAGGGCGGTGTCCGTGCCGGTCGGACCGGACAGGTGCCGCGGCCTACCGTGGGGGCGTCATGGCAGCTGAACACCGCAAACCCGTCGAGCCCGATGCGGCTCCCCTCGTCGAGCACCACGAAGCCCACCACGTGGCCACCGCCGACGCCGCCCCCGAGTCCACCGCCGACCCCGCGGGCGGCGGCCGCGCGGCCCGCGGCGACGCCGACCAGCCGGACCCGAAGCGCTGGAAGGCACTCGTCATCTGCCTCCTCGGCGGTGGCATCGTGCTGCTCGACGTCTCGATCGTCAACGTCGCCCTGCAGTCGATCTCGACCGGTCTCCCGGGCGCGACCCCGGAAGCGGTGCAGTGGATCCTCTCCGGGTACGCACTGTCGTTCGGGCTGCTCCTCGTCCCCGGCGGTCGGCTCGGCGACGCGACCGGGCGCCGTCGGATGTTCATCGTCGGCGTCGGGCTCTTCACGCTCGCGAGCGCGCTGTGCGGGTTCGCCCCGAACGGCGTCGTGCTCGTCGTCGCCCGGCTCGTGCAGGGGCTCGCGGGCGGTCTGCTCACGCCGCAGGTCACCGCGCTCATCCAACAGCTGTTCCGCGGCAAGGAGCGTGGCACGGCGTTCGGGCTCTTCGGCGCCACGGTCGGCATCGCGACCGCGATCGGCCCGCTCGTCGGCGGGCTGCTCATCACCGCGTTCGGCACGGAGAACGGCTGGCGGTTCGTCTTCTTCGTGAACCTCCCCGTCGGGCTCGTCACCATCCTGCTCGCGTTCCGGTACCTGCCGGCGGCCGGCCGGGAGGAGCGCGGGCGCAAGCACGACTTCGACCCGGTCGGCATCGTCCTGCTCGGTGCCGCCGTGGTGGCGCTGCTGCTCCCGTTCGTGCAGTCGCAGGAGTGGAAGGGCTCCGCGAAGTGGTGGCTGGTGGTCGTCGCCGTCGTGCTCGCGGTGCTGTTCGTCCTCTGGGAGCGCCGGTACGGCCGGACGAAGGAGCCGGTGATCGACCTCGCGCTGTTCCGTCGCCGGTCCTTCTCGCTCGGGGTCGGTCTCGCGACGCTGTACTTCGCCGGCTTCACCCCGCTGTTCTTCGTCCTCACCCTCGCGCTGCAGTCCGGATTGCACTACTCCGCGTTGCTCGCCGGTCTGTCGTCGGTGTCGTTCGCGGTCGGGTCCGGCATCGCGTCGACGATCGGCGGCCGGATCGTGCACCGGTTCGGCCGGCAGCTCATCGTGATCGGCACCATCCTCGTGCTCCTCGGGCTGGGCGCGGTGGTCTGGGTGGTCGCGAACCACTTCCGGTCGGACCTCGGGTGGTGGCTCGTCGGGCCGCTGCTGGTGGCGGGCATCGGGTCCGGCCTGACGATCTCCCCGAACCAGACGCTGACCCTCTCCGAGGTGCCGGTCGAGCAGGGCGGTTCCGCCGGCGGGCTCATCCAGGTCGGGGCGCGGGTCGGGTCCGCGGTCGGCATCGCCGCGGTCGGGAGCGTCTTCTACTCCGTGCTGGCGAGCTCGAAGGGCGACTTCGCGCAGGGACTGCCGCTCGGGCTCGGGGTCTCCCTCGGCTTCGTCGGGGCTGCGTTGCTCGCCGGCATCGTGGACGTCGTCGTCGGGCGGGTGCGGGGGACGCCGGCCACGGTCTGACCGCGCGCCGGGTCACCGCCCGCGCGCCGGGTCACCGCCCGCGCGCCGGGTCACCGTCCGCGCGCCGGGTCACCGCCCGCGCGCGTAGGCGCTGCCGTCGCAGCTGTGCACCGCGTCGTCGTCGTCGAGGAGCCGGAGGCTGTAGGCCGCGCAGTCCGCGAACGTGGCGATGCTGATCCACCGGCGGGAGCGCCGCAGCACCCCCTTGGACGGACCGTCCGACCCGATGCCGGCCCGGTGCACCGCCCACTCGAGGTCCATCGCCTCGTCGGTCAGGTAGCGCATCACCGCCTCGTTGTCCGCGTGCTGCCCGAGGTAGCCGCGGGCGATCGTGCTGCGGACGAGGCGGAGCGGCGGGGCCAGGCGGGTGCCCGGCGCCGCGCTCAGTCCGCCCGCCTGGTACAGGAGTCGGCGCGTGCCCTGCCGGCGCATCGCGGGCACGAGCGTCCGGAAGAACTCGGTGTTCACGGGACGCTCGCGCTGTGCCGTGACGTCCCCGAGCATCGCGACCACCCCGTCGACGCCGTCGAGCAGGCGGTCGAGGTCCAGTGGTTCGGTGATGGAGCCCTGGACGACCTCGAGCGCGTCGTGCGTGATCCCGAGCTTCTCCGGGGTCCTGGCGAGGGCGCGGACGTGTCGGCCGTCGGCGAGGGCGAGCCGGGTGAAGTGGCGGCCGGTCTGTCCGGTCGCACCGAGGACGAGGAGGGACTGTGGTGAGGTCATGGTGCCAATCTAGGCATTGACTAGAATCTAGTCAATGCCTACCGATCGCTACGATGATGAGCATGACCGAACGGCCCTTCCACCACGGCAACCTCCGAGCGGCCCTGCTCGACGAGGCCGTGACGGTGCTCCGGAGCACCGGTGTCGACGGGCTCTCGCTCCGGGACCTCGCCCGACGGGTCGGCGTCAGCCACGGCGCCCCACGGAGCCACTTCGTCGACCGGCAGGCGCTGCTCGACGCGCTGGCCGTCCAGGGCTTCGACCGGCTCCGGCAGCGGACGCGGGACGCGCTCGCCGGCGGACACGACCTGCCGGACCGGTTCCACCGGGTGGCGCGGGCCTACGTCGACTTCGCGATCGACGACGCGGCGCTCATGGAGCTGATGTTCCAGGCGAAGGCGGACGGTGCCGGCGGGGCCGTGCAGGAGGCCGCGGGGGCACTGTTCACCGAGTTGGACCAGGCGATGGGCCCACGACGATCCGCCACCGGGAAGGACGCCGACGCGGACGCCGACGCGGACGCCGACCGGGAGGCGTTCAAGCTGCTCTTCGCCGCCACCATGCAGGGGATCGCGGCACTCGTCGCCTCGCACCGCATCCCGCGGGCGCAGGGCGACCGGCTGGTCGACGCCGCGACGACGATGATGCTCGGCTCGGACCTCGCCGCCCGCACCGTCGGCGACGCGTCGGTCTGAGGTCCCGGCGCACCGAGGCGCTCAGGCGGCCGGCCCGTTCGAGCGGTCCAGACGGTCAGCGGCACGGCCGAGCAGCCAGTTGACCGCCCACCCGACGACCCCGACCACCGGCACCGCGATGATGACGACGGTCCACACGATCTTCACCGCGTCGCTGCGTCGTCGGTCGCGCCAGACCTGGACGAGCGCCAGGACCTCGATCGCCAGGAACACCGCGATCACCAGGATGTGCACTCCGCTGACGTTGCCCAGCATCTCGTCCTCCCCTCGTCGCCCGTGACGACGACCGTCCGGGCGGCAGCCACGATACGGAGGACGCCAGCACCGGTCGTCATCCGCGCGACGGACATCGCGCGCCGGCCCGGCATGACGGGTCGCCACGGTGCGCGGGTCGGACGGGAGGCGCGTGGCGGCCCCGCACCGCGCCTCCCGTCAGAACCGGGTCGAGCCGCGCAACCGGCGGGGGCGACCGTCCGGGTCGACGGCGATCCGCGCGGCCGGACGCGCCCAGAGGCGCTGCAGCGCCGAGACCGGCTCCGGCTCGTGCTGTCGGATGCGGCCCGGTGGGCGCGGTCCGACGCGGCCGTCCTCGTCCCAGTGGTCCACGGCGCGCGCCCGCGACCGCCAGAGCGCGAGGAGTTCGGCACCGGACCCGGTGAAGCGCTCGTCGTCCGGCGTGGTCGCGAGGTGCTCGGCCCACAGCTCGTTGCGGAGTTCCCGGGCGAGCGAGGTGCCGTCCTCCGCGGTGTCGACGACCGCGCAGGTCAGCTCGCTGTCGGACGTCCACGACCGGCGGTTGAAGTTGTCCGAGCCGATGGTGAACCACTCGTCGTCGACGATGCAGACCTTCGCGTGGATGTAGATCGGCCGCCCGGACTCGTGCTCCAGGTCGAAGACGCCGACGCGGTCCGGAGCGGTCCGGCGGAGCGTCCGGATCGCGTCGATCTGCCCGAGGCGGCTCGGCGGCCCGCCGAGCGGCCCGTCGGAGTTCGGGTACCGCGGCACCAGAGCGATCACCCGCAGGTCGGGGTTGCGCTCCAGGGCCTCGGCGATGCCGGTCGCGACCTCGCGGGACCAGAGGTACTGGTCCTCGATGTAGAGCAGGGACCGGGCGCGGGCGAAGGCCTTTCCGTACGCGCGGGCGATGCTCCGCTCGCCCTGCGGGGCGAACGGGAACGGCGGGTGCTTCACCCCGTAGGTGCGGAGGAGCTGCACCGCGTGGTGGCCGGCACGGGGCGGCGGGGGAGTCCGCTCCGGCAGCGGCTCGGGACGACGCGGCATGTGGACGAGGCGCTGCAGGAGCATGCGGTACGGCAGGCTCCGGTCCAGCGGCTGCGGGTCGTCCCAGCGCTCGGCGAACACGGCGAGGACGTCCGCGACGACCGGGCCGCGGAGCTCCATCGACGCGTCGTGCCAGGCGGGGCGCTCGCCGTACCGGGCGTCGATCGACACCGGCTGCGGGTCGCCCTCGTGCGCGGCGTCGTCGCGTCGACTGTGGCTGAGGTCGATGCCGCCGACGAAGGCCACGTCGCGGGACGGGTCGCCGCGGTGCTGGATGACGAAGAACTTCTGGTGGTGGGAGCCGAACACCCGGACTCGCTGGTCGAGCAGGACCTCGCCGCCGGCGTCGTTGATCGTCCGACCGAGCAACTCGTTCGACCGGGCACTGATCGAGGCCGAGACGCGTTCGCCGTGGGAGCGCCAGATGAGCCCGCGCACCTCGACGCCCGATCGAGCACGGTCGGCGAGCAGGTCGCCGATCGTCGGACCGTCCGGCAGCAGGCGCTCGTCGGCGTCCCCGCGCCAGTCGGTGAACCAGACGCGGTCCCCGGGCTCGAGGGCGGACAGCTCGGCCGCGATGCGTGCGAAGTAGGGCGCGCCGTGCACCAGCGGCCGGACGAGGTTGCCGTCGGACCAGGGGGCGGCGTCGCGGCCGGTGTCGCCCTCGGCGTCGGGGGCGTGCGTCCCCGGATGCGTGTCGGTGGCGGGGTCGGGCGACCCCGCGTGCACGTCGGTGGCGAGGTTGCCGCGTTCGTCGCGGGACAGGAACCAGTCGTGCGGTTCGGTGGGCACGCCTCGAACAGTACGGGACGATGTGCGAGGGTGTGCGCAGGGCAACGGGAGGGGACGCCGTGCGGAGGACGATCGCAGTCGCAGCAGGGCTGCTCGTGCTGCTGACCGCGGGCACGACCGGCTGCGCGCTCCAGACGGGCTCCTGCCGCGACTACGTCTCGCTCGACACCGCCGAGGCGCGGACGGACGGGGCGGCGCTCGTGGTCGACGCCCGGGTGACCGCGACCGACCGGACCGTGGACGTCGACGGCGTCTACCCGCTGCACGCCGCTGCCGTGACGGACGTCCGGAAGGGGACGGCGCCGGCGCGCACCCTCGACGTGTTCGCACCGACGGACCAGTGCACGACCGGCGGGCAGGCCGTCGAGTACTCCGCGGGTGATCCGCTCGACGAGCCCGGCACCTACCGCTTGTACCTCTCCGAGGAGCGCGCCGGGCTGTGGCGGCTCATCGTGCCGGACGCGGCCGAACGGCTCGACTGACCCGCGTCCCCGTCGTCAGGGGCGCGCGCTCGGGAGCGGGATCTCGCGGGTCCGGTCCCACGGCTCCGCCCACCCCAGGCGGTCGAACAGGGCATCGAGCAGCATGGCGGTGAAGCCCCACACGACGTGGGGGTCGGTCGCACCGTCGACGGTGAACGCCGGGCCGCGCCACTCCTGCCCGCCACGTCGGATCACCGTGACGCCCCGGTGCGCCGGGTCCAGCAGATCGGCCACCGGTGCCCGGAACACCGCAGCGGACTCGGCCTCGTCGACGACCCGCACGGCCGAACGCTCCCGCCACCAGCCGAGCACCGGGGTGACGAGGTGCCGCGAGAACGCGAGCGGCACCGGGGCGATCGTCCCGAGGACGTCCACGCCGCCCGGGTCGAGCCCGGTCTCCTCCTGCGCCTCGCGGAGTGCCGCGGCGACGGCGTCCGCGTCCCCGGGGTCGACGCGGCCGCCCGGGAAGGCGACTTCGCCGGGGTGGGCGCGGAGCGTGGTGGCCCGGGCGAGGAGCAGCACGTCGAGGTCCCGCGACACGGCGTCGTCGTCGGCACCGCGGTCGCTCGGGACGTCGTCGAGGGCGCCGAACAGGATGAGGACCGCCGCGTTCCGGGAGGCCGCGGCCGTGGGCATGCCGGTGACGAGCGGGGCGGCGTCCGGGCCCACGAGCGCGGAGAGCTGCCGACGTGCCGAGTTCACGTCGTCAGCCTAGGTCGGGTCATCCACAACGCGTGGCCACGAGGGGTCTCGGCAGGGAGGCCACGTACGGTCCGAGGACGACACCGGTGCCACGGCGGCACCGGGACCACTGCGAAGGAGCAGCCCATGAGCGACACCGACGGCACCGCACCGGCGAACGACCCCGAGGGCACGCCGAAGCCGGACGGCCTCGGCGAGGACGGCACGATCCCCAACGAGCCGGACGGCCTCGCGGCCGGGCACGCGGGCGACGACTCGCACTTCAACCCGGAGGAGGACGACGGCGCACGGTAGCGGGCAGCGACCCGCTTCGCCGTGGGCCCGGATGGCCCGCTGACCGCCGCTGGGCCGCGCTGCCGGAGCAGCTCGCGCCCCGCGTGGACACCGTCGAGTTCTGCACCGGTCGGGACTGCTCCCCGGAGATCGCGACGGTGACGGCGAGCGCCGACGGCGGCACGTGGGTGCTCACGGTCGAGGACACCGACGACGGGACGGGCCGCGTCGCGCTCGTGGATGCGGACGGCACCCGGATCGACGAGCAGACGGTCGACCTCGCCTGGACCGACCACCTGTACGGAGCGCCGCTCCAGTGTCGGCAGTCCGGTGCCGCCGACGTCGTCCTCGACGACCGCTGACCCCGGCGGCTACAGCACCCGCTCGAGCAGCCGCAGCGTCCCGGCGATGTCGACGTCCCGGTCGAGCAACCACTGCACCTGGAGGCCGTCGAACGCAGCGATGATGAGCGACGCCACCTGGTCCAGGTCGGCGTCCGTGTACCTCCCGGAGGACGCGAGCTCGTCGCGGAGCTGCGTCGCCAGGTCGGCCCGGACGGTCGCGAACCGTGCGGCGAAGTACGACCGCGCGGTCTCGTTGCCGGACTCGACCGAGGTGCCGAGCAGGGTCGTGTAGAGCGTCACGAGGGCGGGTTCGCTGACGTTCCGGTCGGCGATGACCCCGAGTCGGGTGAACACACCGGCGGTGTCGCCGAGGGCACGGTTCGACGCGTCGTCACGCTCGCGGAGGACCTCGACGAGCAGGGCTTCCCGCGACGAGAAGTAGTGGCGGAGTGCGGCGTGCGAGACCCCGATCGCCTCGCCGATCGCCCGGAGCGACGTGCCGTCGATGCCGCGGCTCGCGATGACGTCGAGCGTCTCGTCGAGGATCTCCTGCCGCCGCTGCACGCCCTTGGCGTAGGGCCCACGGCTGCGGGTTCCGTCGTTGGAGGTCACGGCGCCCAACCTACCGGCCGCACCCGGACCGCTGCCGCCGCGGGAAAGTACCGCAACAAAAACTTCCACGTGGAGGTTTCCGGTGCTACAGTCCCGATCACCTAGCAGCACTAGGGATTCAGCGGGCCCCGGAGCCCCCTATGACTCGAGGAGGAGTCATGTCGACACCGACGTCGAACGAAGAACCCCAGTCCGGCATCGCCGGTACCGCCAACCCGCCGGTCACCGCGGCCGCGGGTGCGACGAGCACCGACCCCGCAGCGGCATCGCGTGCCTTCTCGGTCGAAGGACTCACGCAGACGGTCAGCGCCGTCCGCGTCGGCCCGGGCTACCTGTGGGCCCTCAGCCTGGCGCAGTTCGGACTCTTCGCCGGCCTGCTCACCCCGGTCATGGTGAGCATGTCCATCAAGGCGACCCAGCTGAACCCGGACAGCCCGGAGTCGATCGTCGGATCGGTGCTCCCCTTCGGTGCGCTCGGCGCACTCTTCGCGAACCCGCTGTTCGGTGCGATCTCGGACCGCACCCGCACACGCTGGGGTCGACGCCGCCCCTGGATGCTCGGCGGCATCGTGCTGTTCGTCCTCTCGCTCGTCTGGCTCGCGTACTCGCCGGACGTCCTGCAGCTGACCCTCGCCTGGATCCTGGCGCAGGTCTCGGCCAACGCCGTGCTCGCCACCCTGACCGCGAGCTTCGCGGACAACGTTCCCGAGTTCCAGCGTGGCAAGGCGTCGAGTGTCATCGCCCTCGCGCAGAACATCGCCATCCTCGCCGGCACCTACCTGGCCGTCTACCTGGTGGGCAACCTGCCGCTGCTCTTCATCGCCCCCGGCATCCTCGCGATCGCGGCGATCCTCGTCTACTGCTTCGTGGCGCGGGACGACCTGCCGACCACCCCGATCAAGCCGTTCAGCTGGATCAACCTCATCAGCTCGTTCTGGACCAACCCGATCAAGCACCGCGACTTCGGGCTCGCCTGGTGGGGTCGCTTCCTCATCACCTTCGGCACGTTCATGTTCACCACGTACCGACTGCTCTACATGGAGGACCACCTCGGCCTCCCGCAGAGCCAGGCCGTGGGCGCCGTTGCGTTCGGTGTCCTCCTGTACACGATCGCCCTCCTCGTCAGCGCAGCAGTCTCCGGTTGGGTCTCCGACCGAGTCCGCCGCCGCAAGGTCTTCGTGTGGGGTTCGACGGCGCTGACCGCGGTCGGTCTCGTGGTCCTCGCCCACGCCGACACCGTCACCGGGTTCTACATCGCCGAGGTCGTGATGGGATTCGCGTTCGGGATCTACGCCGCCATCGACACGGCACTCATCGTCGACGTGCTGCCCGACCCCGAGCGTCCGGGCAAGGACCTCGGCGTGATCAACATCGCCAACGCCCTGCCGCAGTCGCTCGCCCCCGCGGTCGGCCTCTTCCTGCTCGGCATCGGCGGCGGCCAGAACTACACGCTCATGCTCTGGGGTGCCGGCGTCGCCGTCCTCCTCGGTGCCCTCGTCATCCTCCCGATCAAGAAAGTCCGGTGACCCCGTGAACCCCGCCATCTCCCTGCAGCTCTACACGGTGAACGCCGCGCTCGACCCCGACCTCGACGGCGGCGTCCGGCGCCTCGCCGAGATCGGCTTCGACACCGTCGAGGCGTTCGCGTTCGTCGATCGAGCAGCGCAGCTCAGGTCCGCGTTCGACGCCCACGGCATCGCCGCGAAGACCGGCCACGCGTTCCTCGTCGAGGAGACCATCCCGCTGCCCGACGGCAGCGTGATGACCGCGCCCTCGCACGCCGACACGTTCGCCGCGGCGAAGGAACTCGGCATCGAGATCGTCATCGACCCGTTCGTCGGTCCGGACCACTGGACCACCCGCGAGGGTGTCGAGCGCGTCGCCGCCCGCCTCAACGCCGCGGCCGCCGAAGCCGCAGCGCACGGCCTCCGCGTCGGGTACCACAACCACGACCACGAGCTCCGGCCACGGATCGACGGCCAGCCCGCCCTGCAGGTCCTCGCCGGAATGCTCGACCCGGGCGTGGTGCTCGAACTCGACCTGTACTGGGCATCGGCCGCGGGCATCGACCTCGTCCCGTTCATCGAGGAGCTCGGCGACCGCATCGTCGCCGTGCACGTCAAGGACGGCCCGATGCGTGACGACATCTCGACTGCGACGATCCCCACCGACCAGACCCCGGCAGGCCAGGGCGACGTGCAGCTCGCCGCGGCGCTCCGGGCGGCGACGGCGCTCGAGTACGCCGTGATCGAGTTCGACGGGTTCGACGGCGACGTCTTCGACGGGGTCGCCGAGTCCTTCACGTGGCTCCGGGCCACCCTGAGCGAGCAGGAGGTGTCGGCATGACCCGCACCGGCAAGGTCGGCATCGGCTTCATCGGTGCCGGGATGATCAGCGAGCAGTACCTGACGCACCTCACGACGTTCCCCGACGTCGAGGTGGTCCGCATCGGCGACATCGACACCGAGCGGGCCGCCGCGTCCGCCGCGAAGTGGGGCGTCGCGGCCTCCGGTACCGGGGACGACGTCCTCGCCGACCCCGACGTCGAGATCGTCGTCAACCTGACGCTGCCCGCCACGCACGTCGAGGTGTCGACGGCCGCACTCCGCGCCGGCAAGCACGTGTGGAGCGAGAAGCCCATCGGGGTCGACCGCGAGAGCGCCGCCGGACTGGTGGCGCTGGCCGACGAGCTCGGGCTCAAGCTCGGCATCGCACCCGACACCGTGCTCGGCCCGGGCTGGCAGACCGCCAAGCGCGGGATCGAGGCCGGCGCGATCGGCACCCCGCTGACCGCCGTCACGAGCATGCAGTGGCAGGGGCCGGACGTGTTCCACCCGAACGCGTCGTTCCTCTACGCCAAGGGTGCCGGACCGCTCTTCGACATCGGTCCGTACTACTTCACCGCCCTCGTGCACCTGCTCGGCCCGGTCGAGTCGGTCGTCGCGACCGGCTCCCGGTCGCGCGAGACGCGCCGGCTCGTGGTCGGCCCGGACGCGGGTCGGGAGTTCCCGGTCGAGGTCCCGACCCACGTGTCGGTGCTGACGTCCTTCGAGCAGGGCGGCAGCGCCCAGTCGCTGCTGTCGTTCGACACCCCGCTGTTCCGGCACGGCGTCTTCGAGGTGAACGGCACCGAGGGCACGATCGTGCTGCCCGACCCGAACACCTTCGGCGGCGGGCACCCGATCCGCATCGCCCGGCCGCTCGGCGCGGACGTGTCCTTCCCGTTCGAGCAGGAGTGGGAGACCCTCTCCGACGAGGAACCCACCGTCGGCCGCGGGCTCGGTGTGCTCGACATGGCGCGGGCGATCCGCGGAGGTGGCTCGCACATCGCGACCGGGGAGGTCGGGTACCACGTGCTCGACACCATGGTGGCGGTCGAGGAGTCCATCGAGCGGCGGTCGTTCGTCGAGGTCGCGTCGACGGTGGCGCCGATCGCGTCCCTGCCGGAGGACTTCGACCCCCTCGCCGCCACGCTGGAGGGCGCTCCGGCAGCGGCCTGACGGCTCACCAGGGGACGACGCCGGCGTCCTCGAAGAACCCGCCACGCGGGCCGTCGTCGGGCAGGGTCGCGAGCCGGATCGCGGTCGCGGCGCCCTGCTCGGCGGTGCGCTCCCCGGCGAAGCCGTTGAAGTCGGTCGCGACGAGTCCCGGGCACGCGGCGTTCACGATGATCGGGGTGTCGGCGAACGTCCGGGCGTACTGCGTCGTGATCCCGTTCAGGAACGTCTTCGACGGTGCGTACGCGGCCATCACCGGGCCGGGCTGGCGTCCGAGCGAGCCCATGCTGCTCGACGCGTTCACGATCCGGGGCGCGGGGGAGCGTCGCAGCAATGGCAGCATCGCGTTCGTCACCCGGATCACGCCGTACACGTTGACGTCGACCACCTGCCGGACCACGTCGAGGTCGAGGGTCGTCGGGTCCTGCGTCCAGGTGACCGGGTCGAACGGGCCGGAGATCCCGGCGTTGTTGACGAGGACGTCGAGCCGGCCGAAGCGCTCCTCGACGTCCGCGGCCGCCGCTGCCGCACTCGCGTCGCTGGTCACGTCGAGCCGGACGCCGTCCGCGTCGACGCCGTCCGCCCGCAGTCGCGCGACCGCCTCGTCCCGTCCGGCGTCGCCCCGCGCCCCGACCAGCACGCGCAGTCCCCGCGCGCCGAGGCCCGCCGCGATCGCGTACCCGATGCCCTTGTTCGCGCCGGTCACCAGCGCTGTCGTCACGTCGTTCTCCATACCGGTCATCGTCGGTCCGCCGTCGGGGCCGCGTCCAACACCGATCCGGTCCGCTGTGGTACCCGCCGGGTATCGCCGACGTAGGCTCCGTGTGTGGACGATGTCGAGACGCGTGAACTCCGGTACTTCGTCGCCGTCGCCGAGGAGCTGCACTTCGGCCGCGCGGCGCTCCGGCTCGGGATGGCGCAACCACCGCTGTCGCGGGCGATCCGGCAGCTCGAGGAGCGCATCGGCGTCCGCCTGTTCGACCGCGACCGGCGCGGGGTGACGCTGACCGCGGCAGGATCGGCCCTCCTGCGTGAAGCACCGGCCGCCCTCGACGCCGTCCGGGCAGCGGTCCGTCGGGCCCGTCGTGCCGGGGCACCCGAGCGGCGGCTGGTCCTCGCGACGAAGGCCGGGTCGTCGCACGAGTTCCTGCAGGCGCTGCTCGACGCCGCACCCGAGGACGTCCCGATCGACGTCGTCCTGTGCGAGATCGGCGAGCAGGCCGGTCTGCTGCTCGACGGGACGGCGGACGTGGCGGTGATGCACCGGCCGTTCGACGACTTCACCGGCATCGAGTCGGTCGACCTGACCTCGGAGCCGCAGGTCGCGATCGTGCCGGCGTCGCACCCGCTCGCACGCCGCGGGTCGCTGACGATGGCGGAGGTCTCGTCGGTGCCCGACCTGCCGATGGCCCGCTGGCCCCTCGCGGACTGGACCTACCCGCCCGGGCCGGGACCGGAGGTGCACTCGCAGTCCCAGCTGGCGCAGCTCGTCGCCCTCGGCCGGACGCTCCTGGTCATCCCGCGCTCGAGCCGCGCGTGGCAGTGGCCGGAGCACGTCGCGGTGCCGGTGCTCGACGCGCCCGTCGCGACGACGGTGCTCGGCTGGCCGGCGGGCCGGAGCACCCCGGCCGTGGCGCGGCTGGTCGAGACCGGCGTCCGGATCAGCGCGGCCGAGACTGCTGCGAGCGCCTGAGCGCGACCACGACGTCGTCGAGGAAGTCGTCGACCTCGCCCTGGTCGTAGCCCTCGCGCCAGCGGGTGGCACGGAAGCGCGTCGTCACGACGTCCTCCGGCGTGAGGGGGTCGACCGGACGCCCCTGCTCGTACCCCGCGAAGGTCGCCTGGACCCGGTCCAGGAAGTCGTCGACGTCGCGCTGGTCGTACCCGTTGCGGAACTTCGTCGGCTGGAACCGCTTCGCGGCCACGTCCGATGCGAGCATGTTGCGTCCCCCTCGTTCGGTGCTTGCCCGGCCATCCTGGCACGACGGCACCGGTCAGCGGGAGGACACCGACGCGTAGACGTCGACCACGTCCGCCGTCCGCTGCTCGATGCGCGGTCGGGCGGCGAGCGCCGCCTCCGACGCCCGGGTGATCGCGTCCGGGTCGTCCCGGAGCCGCCGGACCTCGGCCGCGAGGCCGTCGGCGTCGGGCGTCGGCGCGAGGAAGCCGCCCCCGTCCGGGACCACCTCGGCGAGGTCGGGGTCGCAGTACAGCACGGGGAGCCCGGTGGCGATCGCCTCGAGCATCACCATCGGCTGGTTGTCGAAGTCGAACGAGCTCGACACGAGCAGGTGCGCGGACCGCATGGCCGCCAGGACCTCGTCGTGCGGGGCGGACCCGTGCAGCGTCACGGGAGCGCCGGCCGCCGCTCGCGCGGTCGCCGTCCGTGCGACCCCGTCGCCGTAGACGTCCACCCGCACGCCGTCCGGGAACGCGTGCGCGGCACGGACGAGGACCTCCGGGCGCTTCTCGGGTGAGAGCCGGCCCACCCACACGATCCGCAGCGGCTCGTCAGGTGCGAGGGTGCGCGCCGACACGTCGCCGACGGTGTCGATGACGGACTGCTCGATGCCGTTGGTCAGCACGGAGACCGGTGTCCGGACACCCTGGGCGAGGAGCTTCGCCGCGAAGTGCCGCGACGGCACGAGCACGTGGTCGACCGCCCGGGACTGTGCGAGCATCACGCGCCACATCCGCCGTGCGGTGCGGGTCGCGGTGTAGGGCGTGTCGCCGGCGACCCGGATGCCGGCGGCGCTGACCTGTCGGCCGTGCAACGCCGCGAGCAGGACCGTCGTCACCGCGGGGACCGGCAGGACGTTCCGCGTGTAGACGTCGATCCGGCCGTGCATGGTGTGCACCACGGGGAGACCGAGGTCCTGGGCGGCGCGGATCGCTGCGAGCGCGGCGAACATCTCGGAGTGGGTGTGCACGACGTCGATCCGCCTCTCCGCGAACGCGCGCCGGAGCACGTCCCGCAGGCGTCGCGGCGACCAGGCGAACGGGTAGCCGTCCGGTCGGAACACCGGGGAGACCGGCAGGCCCACGACGCCCGGGTCACCGGACGGGGCGGACAGCGGGCAGAAGACGATCGCCTCGTGCCCGTCCGCCCGCAGGCTCTCGGCCAGGGCCCGGACGGCGGTCTGCACCCCGCCGAGCGTCGGCAGGTAGTAGTCGGTGACGAGGGCGATCCGCACGGGGCCGAGCCTAGGGGAGCGCACCGGGGCGCCTAGTATCGGTGGGATGGGGGAGAACGCGCTCGTCACGGGCGCCAGCGGGTTCCTCGGCGGCCACGTCGTCCGGGACCTGCGGGCGCACGGATGGACGGTGACGGCCGCCGGCCGTCGTGCGGCGGCGTTGCCGGACGGCCCGACGTTCGTCGGGGACCTCGATGACCTGGGCCGGTTCGACCCGGGCCGGTTCGACCCGGGCCGGTCCGATCCGGGCCGGTCCGATCCGGGCCGTCCGGACGTCCCGGTCGACGTCGTCGTGCACTGTGCCGCGCTGTCCTCGCCGTGGGGACGCTGGTCGGAGTTCGAGCACGCCAACGTCACCGGGACGGCGCAGGCGTTCGCGTTCGCCCGTCGTGTCGGCGCCCGGCGCTTCGTGCACATCTCGTCGCCCGGGATCTACGCGGCGCCGCGCGACCGATTGGCGATCCGGGAGCACGAGGTCGACCCGAGCCGCCCGATGAACCACTACATCCGCTCGAAGCTGCACGCCGAAGCCCTGCTCCGCGCCGCCGACGGCCCCGAGGTCGTCGTCCTCCGCCCGCGCGGCATCATCGGTCCGGGCGACCCCGCGCTCGTCCCGCGACTGCTGCGGGTGCACGAGCGCGTCGGCGTCCCGCTCATGCACGGAGGGCGGGGTCTCGTCGACCTCACGGCGGTCGAGAACGTGGCGCTCGCGGTCCGGCTCGCGGCCGAGGTGCCGGAGGCCGCCGGGCTCGCGTTCAACGTCACGAACGGCGAACCCCGGCCGTTCGTCGAGCTGCTCGACCAGCTCCTCACCGGCCTCGGGCTGCCGTTGCGGCACCGACGGCTGCCGGCCGGGCTGGTCTACGGCGTCGCCGGGGTGCTCGAGGCGGTGTGCGGCGTGCTGCCGGGGCGTCCCGAGCCACCCGTCACCCGGTACACCGTCTCGACGATCACCCACTCGCAGACGCTCGACATCACCCGAGCGCGCGAGGTGCTCGGCTACGAACCCGTCGTCACGCTCGACGAGAGCCTGGCGAGCTACGCGCACGCCGCGCGTCCGGGGACCGCCCGTGGGTAGCCTCCGCGTCCACGCGTGCGGCACCACCACGCACGGCGTCCACCAGCTGCTCCGCGGCGCTCCCCGGGAACGCCGGGTCTTCCCCGCGAACGTCTTCCGGTACGAGGACGGCGACCGCCACGTGCTGTTCGACTCCGGGTACGCCGCACCGCCGTGGCGCACCGGGCCCGCCGGGTGGGCGTACCGGCGGCTCCTCCCGCCGACGGTCCCGCCGGGCGCGAGCATCGGCGAGCAGCTGGGCGCGGCCGCGGCCACCGTCACGCACGTCGTCCTCTCGCACCTGCACCCGGACCACATCGGCGGCCTCGCGGCATTCCCGCACGCCACCGTCGTCGTGACGGAGCCGGTACGACGGACGATCGCGCGTCCGACGCTGCGTGCCGGTGTGCTGACCGGACTGCTGCCTGCCGGGCTGGAGCCGCGCCTCCAGGTCGTCCCGGACCGCGCCTTCTGTGTCGACGCGACCACCGGGCTGCGGACCGCCGACCTGTTCGGCGACGGCACCTACCGGCTCGTGGACCTGCCCGGCCACGCCGACGGCCACGTCGGCGCCCTGGTGGAGGGGCGTGTCCTGCTGGCCGGCGACGCCGCCTGGGGCCGCGCGCTGCTCGGGCACGAGGCGCGGATCCGACCGGTCCCGCGTGCCGTCGCGCACGACGCGGCGGCCCAGGCGGAGACGGCACGGCTCCTGCTCGACGCCGAGGCGCAGGGCGTCCGTCTGCTGTTCAGCCACGACCACCACCCGGTGGACACCGACCTGCTGCAGGGGCAGCGCACCGACGAAGGGGGACCGTCATGAGGAGCTGCCGGATCAGCGGATGGGGCACGTACCTGCCCGAGACGACGGTGACCTTCCCGTCGCGGTCGGGGACCGTCACGCGGCACCGCATCCCGGACGACGTGTCGCACCTCGACATGCTCGCCACCGCCGCCGAGCGGGCGATCCGGCACGCCGGCATCGCACCGGACGGCGTCGACTGCGTCATCGCCGCCTGCGCCGCTGGGGTCCAGCCCATCCCGTGCACGGCGGCGCTCGTGATGGAGCGGGTCGCGCCCGGCGCCCCTGCCGCGGCGTTCGACGTGAACTCGACCTGCACGAGCTTCATCACCGCGGTCGACGTCGCGTCGCGGTACCTGGCGGACGGCGAGTACGAGCGGATCCTCGTGGTGTCCGGGGACGTCGGGACCCGGTTCCTCGACCCCGAGCAGCGTGAGTCCTTCGAGTTGTTCTCCGACGCGGCCGCCGCGGTCGTGCTCACGCGCGGCGAGGACGGGCAGGGCGTGCTCGCGAGCCTGCAGCAGACCTGGCCGGAGCACGCGCACGACACCGAGCTCCGCGGCGGGCTGTCACGGTTCCCAGCGCAGGACTACGCGGACGGCGACCCGGCCGACTACCGCTTCGACATGCACGGCCGACGGGCACTGATGGGGATGCTCAGGGTCCTGCCCGGGTTCTTCGACCGCTTCTTCGCGAAGGCGGGCCTCGGCCTCGAGGACGTGGACCTCGTCGTGCCGCACCAGGCCAGCGGGGCGCTCGGCATCGCGATGCGGCGGATCGGGATCCCGCCGGGCCGCTACGTGGACGCGGTCGCGGAGTACGGGAACATGGTGTCCTCGTCGGTGCCGTACACGCTCGCGCAGTGCCTGGATGACGGGCGCCTCGCGCCCGGCGACACCGTGCTGCTCTGCGGCACGGCCGCCGGCCTCACCGCGAACGCGCTGGCGTTGCGGCTGTAGACGCGACCGGGCGACGGACGGGAGGCGCGGGGCGGCCCCGCCCCGCGCCTCCCGTCCGGACGGGGCCGGGCGGGTCAGTCCGTGGGGGACCAGAGGTGGGCGATCGGGACCTCGTGGCCGAGCACCGCGACCGCGGCCCGGTGCCCGGAGTACAGCGCCGCCGCGACGGTCGCGGGGTCGTCGGTCCAGGTGGCCTCCCCGGCGAGGTGCACGCGGCCGTCGATCGGTTCCGCCAGGTCGTCGTGGTCCGCCGTGGTCGACCCCGGCAGCATGTGCGCGTAGGACCCCCTGGCGAACGGGTCGTCCTGCCAGGCCGTCACCTGCACCGTGCTCGGAGCGGGGACGCGATCGCCGTACAGCCGGCGGAGCTGCTCCAGCACGGAGGCGGCGACCTGCTCGTCGTTCCACCCCCGGATCGCCCGGGCTGCCGGTCCGGCCGCGAAGGTGAGCAGCGTCGGGACCCCGTCGAGCCGGGTCAGGTCGTACCAGGAGTGCCACCACCGCCCAGCGGGTCCGAGCTGCCGGATCGCGTAGACGTCGTCCGGCCAGAACCGTTCGGGGAAGCGCAGCACCACCTTCTCGAAGGCGTTCATCCGGAGTCGGTCGAGGGCCTGCCGGTGTCGTTCGGGGAGCGGTGGCTCGATCACGAAGTCGTCGGACTGCAGGACCCCGACCGGCACCGTGACGACGACCGACCCGGCGTGGAACGTCCCGCGGTCGGTCGTGACCACGACGCCGTCGTCGCCGTGCCGGACGCCGCGGACGACGTGTTCGAGGCGCACGTCGAGGCCCTCGGCGAGGTGCGTGGGCAGGGCATCGTACCCGTCCGGGAAGACCACCTCGTCGCCCTCGATCGTGTCGTCGTCGAGGCCGTGCGCGGCGAGCTCGTCGCTCGGGACCCCGTACTGCTCCTCGCTCCGGTGCTCGAGGTGCTCCCGGACGCGCTCTGCCCGCGACGCGTCCCAGCCCTGCAGGTCGATGGCCCGCTCGACCACGTCGCGGTAGCTGTCGGTCGGACCCGATCCGGCCACGACGTCGGCCAGGGCGGCGTCGACCGTGTGCACGTCGGCGCTGAACCGACGGGTGGCATCGTCGTCGAGCCGGTGTCCGTCGGGACCGTGGTAGGCGATCGGCCGGCTGTCGACCTGGTAGCCGCCGACGGTGAACTCGACGGTGGGGATCCCGAAGGCCGCGGCGGCCTCGGCGACGGCGCTGCCGTCCACGCCGTGGATCCACGAGGCGCCGAGGTCCGTGACGTGGCCGTCGCTCCGGTCGGTGTGCACGCGCCCACCGATGCGGTCCCGCGCCTCGAGCACGACCACCCTGCGCCCCGCACGGGTGAGCAGTCGCGCGGCGGTGAGTCCGGCGACCCCGGCACCGATCACGACGACGTCGACGGTCTCCATTCATCAAGATTGGCACAGGCAGGTGCGAAAAGCGTCGCGGGGGTTTAGTTTCAGTGCTCGTATCCACAGTGTTGTGGTGCGACGGCGACGGTATTCGTCGCTCGCCATCCGGAGAAGTGGTGGGTCATGCGAGACGAACGAGTCGTGACGGTGTCGACCGAGACCGTCGGTACCGAGAAGGGACTGCGCAACGGGGCCATCGGGCTCGTCGGCAGCGTGGTGATGGGCATCTCGTCCACGGCCCCGGCGTACAGCCTCGCCGCGAGCCTCGGCCTGGTCGTGGCCAGCGGCGGTGCGCTCCTCGCCGGGGTGAAGGCGCCGGCGATCATGCTCCTCGCCTTCATCCCGATGTGGATGATCGCCGTGGCGTACCAGGAGCTGAACCGCGAGGACCCCGACTGCGGCACGACCTTCACGTGGGCGACCCGGGCGTTCGGATCCGTGACGGGCTGGCTCGGCGGCTGGGGCATCATCGCCGCCGACGTGATCGTGATGGCGAACCTCGCCCAGATCGCCGGGTCGTACGGGTACTCCTTCGTGGGGGTCGTGACGAACGACCCCGCGATCAGCGCCCTCGGCGGGAGCACCCTCTGGTCCACGGTGGCGGGCGTCGCCTGGATCGCCGTGATGACCGTCATCTGCTACGTCGGCGTCGAGGTCTCGGCCCGGCTCCAGTACGTGCTGCTCGGGATCGAGGTGCTCGTCCTCGTCATGTTCGCCGCGGTCGCCCTCGTGCGGGTCGGCACCGGCAACGGCGTCGCGGGGTCGCTCACCCCGTCGCTGTCGTGGCTGTGGCCGAGCGGGATGGACCCGGCGTCCGTCATCGCTCCGGCCATGCTCACCGCGATCTTCATCTACTGGGGCTGGGACACGGCGGTCTCCCTGAACGAGGAGACGACCGACCCGGAGAAGACGCCCGGTCGGGCCGCGGTCATCAGCACCGTGCTCCTGCTCGTCATCTACGCACTCGTGTCGATCGCCGCCATCGCCTTCGCCGGCGTCGGGACGAGCGGCATCGGTCTGGGCTCCCAGGCGAACGCCGACGACGTGTTCTCCGCGATCGGACCGGCGCTGTTCGGGAACTCGTTCCTCGGCCACGCGGCGATGGCGCTGCTCTCGTTCTCGATCCTGACCTCGGCGTCCGCCTCGACCCAGACCACGATCATGCCGACCGCGCGCACCTCGCTGTCGATGGCGGTCTACAAGGCGCTGCCGTCGCAGTTCGCCCGCATCCACAAGCGCTTCCTCACGCCGACCTGGTCCACCGTCGGCATGGGCGTCGCGTCGATCGCGTTCTACGTGCTCTTCACGGTGATCTCGACGAACCTGCTCACCGCCCTGATCGGCTCGGTCGGACTCATGATCGCGTTCTACTACGGGCTGACCGGGTTCGCGTGCGTCTGGGTCTACCGCCGGACGCTGTTCCGGTCCGTGCGGAACTTCGTGATGCGCGGCGTCGTCCCCCTGCTCGGCGGTCTGACCCTCGCCCTGACGTTCGTGTACGGACTCGTGCAGTTCGCCCAGCCCGACTGGCTGCAGGGCGACGACGGGAAGAACGTGACGATCCTGGGGATCGGCGCCGTCGCCGTGGTGGGCGTCGGGGCGATCCTGATCGGTGTCGTGCTGATGGTGGTGTGGTGGCTCCGGTCGCCGGACTTCTTCGCGGGCCGCACCCTCACCGCGACGAGCAGCATCCTCGTGCTCGACGGTTCGGTGCCCGGACCGGAGCCGACCGTCGTCGCGCCGGACTTCTCGAACCTGCCGACCGGCAGCGTGGCGGTCGACGAGGAGACCGGGAAGCGCTTCCGCCGGACGCGGTCGCGGCGCGACGACGGGTGAACCCGCCGGACGGGAGGCACGTGGCGGGCCCGCGCCGTGCCTCCCGTCCGGTGCAGCTCAGTGTCGCGGGCGGTGACGGCCGAACAGCGCGGCCAGCAGCCGGGGCATCCGCGAGCGTGGCACCGGCTTCGTCTCGATCGACCGCGTGGGTGCGCGGAACGCGAGGTCGTGCAGCATGTTGCGCTTCGAGCCGTCCCAGTTCGCGAACAGGTACGCGCCGCCCAGGAACGACAGGCTCCGCACCGGCGTCCGCTTCCACGAGTCCGCGGCGACGTAGTACCCGGCGTGCCCGGCGTGGATGTTCTTGATCACGGTGTCGACGTCGATGACGCTGGTGGTCGTCACGACGGCGGTGATGCCCGTTCGGTCACGGGCGACGTACTCGATGAGGTGTTCAGACACGAGGGGCTCTTGGTCGAGGGGTCGGCTCGTCGCGGTGGGGGAGCACGACGAGGCATGGCCGGAATCGTCGTTGCTTCCGGAAGCCAAGAATACGCCGTGAACGCTGCGTGTGGCGAGGAGGAACCTGTCCGGATGCGCACAACGAACACCATCGGGGGGATCCTGATCGCCGCGGCCCTCGCCGTCGGGCTCGCCGGCTGCAGCGGCGGCGGGACCCCCGAGCCGACCGCGACCAAGACGGTGACGGCCACCTCGACCACGACGGCGGAGCGCCCCACCCCGACGCCCACGTCCGCGTCCACGCCCACTCCGACGCCGACCTGCGGACCGACGAGTGCCGCCACGGCGATCGCGGGGCCGATCGCCGACCTGCCGCTCCCCGCCGGCCTGGAGGAAGCGAAGTGGGACGCCGCGAACGCCGACGTCTCCGGCTACGACGCCTGCGCGCCGCTGTCCTGGGTCGCCGTGAGCGTGGAGCGGGCCACCGGGAGCTCGCCGGTCGCGATCCTCCTGTTCCACCAGGGTCGCTACCTCGGCACGGCGACCAAGGAGGCGTACGCCTTCGTCCCGGACATCGCACGGACCGACCCGTCGACGATCGCGGTCACGTACCACTACGCGAAGCCGGACGAGGCGACCGCCGACGCGAGTGGTCGCACGCAGGCGACCTTCACGTGGGACGCCGCCGCCGGCCGCGTGGTCATGAGCGGCCGGACACCGCCCGTCGGCTGACGCCCGCGCGCCGTCCTGCCATGCTGGACGACATGCCATCCACGCGCGCGGACGTCACTGCGTCCGTCCCCGGGGTCGCGCTCGCCCTCGCGATCGGACTCGTCGCCACCCTCGTCGGACGGGCGGTCCCGGTGGTCGGCGGCCCCGTCCCCGCGGTCGTCCTCGGTGCCCTCGTCGGTGCCCTGGTGCGGCGCCGGGGCCAGGGATCGCTCGGCGCGCTGCAGCCGGGGGTGAAGTTCGCCTCCAGTCGCGTGCTGCAGGTCGCGGTCGTCCTGCTCGGCGCGCAGCTGTCCATCGGCGAGGTGCTCCGCATCGGCGGCGAGACGCTCCCCGTGATGCTGACGACCCTGGTGGTGTGCCTCGGTGCCGCGTGGGGGATCGGCCGGCTGCTGCGGGTGTCGAGTGCGCTCCGCACGCTCATCGGCGTCGGGACCGGCATCTGCGGCGCCTCCGCGATCGCGGCCGTCACCCCCGTCATCGGCGCCGTGAGCGCGGACGTCGCCTACGCGATGTCGACGATCTTCCTGTGCAACATCGCCGCCGTCTTCGTCTTCCCGCTCGTCGGGCACGCGCTCGGGCTCTCGCAGCACGCCTTCGGCGTGTTCGCGGGCACCGCGGTGAACGACACCTCCTCGGTCGTCGCCACGGCGACGGTCTACGGTCGCCAGGCGACCGACACCGCGGTGGTCGTCAAGCTGGTCCGGACGCTCATGATCATCCCGATCGTGGTCGGGCTGGCCGGTCTGGAGGCGCGGCGTGCCTCCCGCGAGCAGCTCGCCGCCGACGGCGGGTCCGGTCGGGCCGGGGGCGTCCGCGTGTTCCGGCTGGTGCCGTGGTTCCTGATCGGCTTCCTCGTGGTCGTCCTGCTCCGCACCGTCGGGGTCCTGCCGGCCGCCGCGGCCCCGGGCTTCGCCGCGGCGGCGACGTTCCTCATCACGGTGGCCCTGGCCGCGATCGGGGTCTCGACGGACTTCGGTGCGCTGCGGCGTGCGGGGTTCCGGCCGATGCTGCTCGGCATCGCCCTGTGGGTGCTCGTCGCGGCGACGAGCCTCGGTGCGCAGGCGGTGTTCGGCCTGCTCTGAACCGGCGACGCGGTGCGGGGTGGGCCGACCCGCCCACCCCGCACCGCGCCTCCCGTCCGGTGTCGCGGCGTCAGCCGCGCAGGGCCTCCGCCAGCTTCACCCGGCCGCCGGTCCGGAGCAGCGCGTTCTCGTAGATCCGCGCGCCGACCACCACGACCAGCACCACCGAGACCGCGACGATCACGAGGGACAGGACCGGCTCCCACCACTCCGCCGTACCGAGGAAGATCCGCATCGGCATGCCGATCGGCGCACTGAACGGCACGAAGGACATCACGCCGAGGATCGTCGGGTTCTGGTACGCGACGATGATCAGGATGTACGGGATCATCACGAGCATCATCACCGGGGTGGTGACGCTGCCGACGTCCTCCTGCCGGGACACCAGGACGGCGGCCGCCGCGAACAGCGAGGCGATGAGCACGAACCCGATCGCGAAGAAGCCGACGAACCACAGCATGCTCGGGCCGAGGACGGTGAACATGTTGTCCTGGCCGGTCACCGCGAGGGTCACGGCCGCCGCGATCGCCACGGCGACGATCTGCGCGAACGCCATGACGCTGTTGCCGAGGACCTTCCCGGCGAGCAGCGCCCGGGCCGGGATCGCCGCCATCAGGATCTCGACGACGCGGGTCGACTTCTCCTCGACGACGCTCTGCGCGATGGACTGCCCGAACGTCACGGCCGACGCGAAGTACACGACGCCGAACGCCAGCGCGACGAGGTAGATCAGCCCGCCGGGGATCGCGCCCGGGTCGAGCAGCTCGATGCGCGGTGCGACGCTCAGCGCCTGGACGACGTCGGCCGGGGCGTCGTCGAGCCCGACGACCTTGTACCCGAGCGGGTCGTCCGAGGGCAGGACCGCCGCATCGACGTCGCCGCTCTCGACGAGGCGTTCGGCGGCGGCCGCGGTCGGGGCCTCCGTGACGTCGAGCCCCCTGCTGGTGGGCAGCGTTACGCCGTCCACGACCGCGACGGGAGTGGTGTCGCCGGCGGTCGCCTTCCCGACGACGCCGCCGACCACGATCGACGCGACGACCATCAGGACGAGGATGCCGGCGGAGACGACGAACGCCTTGCTGCGGACGCGGGCCTGGATCTCGCGCGCGGCGACGAGCCGGACCGATCGGACGAACGAGCCGTTCACCGGACGACCTCCCGGAAGACCTCGCTGAGCCGGGGGACCCGTGGCGCGAACGACCCGACGGTGCCGTGCTGGACGGCACGCTGCAGGACGCGCTGGGCGGTGGCGTCGTCTGCCTCGAACAGGGCGTAGCCGCCGTCGAACTCCCGGATGGCGACGCCGGGTTCGTCCCGCAGCCAGGCGACGTCGTCCTCGACGAGCAGCTCCCAGGCGGGCGGACCGGCGTGCCGGCGCAGGTCCTCCTGGGGGCCGGCGGCGCGGATCGTGCCGTCGGCGATCACCACGACGTCGTCGCAGAGCCGCTCGACGACGTCCAGCTGGTGGCTCGAGAAGAGGACCGGGACCCCGCGTGCGGCGGCCTCGCGGAGCACGGCGAGCACGACGTCGACGGCCATCGGGTCGAGGCCGGAGAACGGCTCGTCGAGCACGAGGACCTCGGGGTCGTGGGCGAGTGCCGCGGCGACCTGCACGCGCTGCTGGTTGCCGAGCGACAGCTTCTCGACCGGGTCGCCGGCGTGCTGGGCCAGCCCGAGCCGGTCGAGGAGGTCGGTGGTGCGGTCGGCCGCGGTGCGCTTGTCGACCCCGTGCAGCCTGGCGAAGTAGGTGATCTGCTCCGCGACCGGCATCTTCGGGTACAGGCCGCGTTCCTCGGGCATGTACCCGAAGCGGCGCCGGTCGGACGGCCCGATGGCGGTGCCGTCGATCGACACGCTGCCCGTGTCGGCCTGCAGCACGCCGATCAGGATCCGCATCGTGGTGGTCTTGCCGGCGCCGTTGCCGCCGACGAACCCGGTCAGGCGTCCGTCGCCGACGGTGAACGTCACGTCGTCGAGCACGCGACGGTCCCCGTACCGCTTGGTCACCCCGTCGATGGTGAGCATCTCGTTCCCCTCTCGTGGCGGTTCGGTCCGCCTGCGTCGACGCTATTGCGACGGGGTGGTCCGGTGCCTCCGGCTGAGGGCGGGGATCCGGTCGTGGCCGACTCCGCCGTGCGGGGGAGCGGACGCGCGCGGGGTCAGGCCGTGGTGCCGGCGACGCCGTGCTCGAACGCCCAGACGACGGCCTGGATGCGGTCACGGAGGCCGAGCTTCTGCAGCACGTTCGACACGTGGGTCTTGACGGTCGCCTCGCCGACGAAGAGCTCGGCGGCGATCTCGGCGTTGCTCAGGCCGCGCGCGAGCAACCGGAGCACCTCGGTCTCGCGCTCGGTGAGCCCGGCGGTGGCCAGTGCCGTGTCGGCGTCGGGTCCGGCCGTGTCCGCGCTCGACGGCTGCACGGCGGACGTCGCCCGGCTGATCACCCGGCGGGTCACGTCCGGTGCCAGCAGTGCGTCCCCGGCCGCCACCGTCCGCACGGCGTCGATCAGGCGCTCGGGCGTCGCGTTCTTGAGCAGGAACCCGCTCGCGCCGGCCTCGAGCGCCTGGAAGAGGGCGTCGTCGTGGTCGAAGGTGGTGAGGACGAGCACCGCGGGGGGATCGGGGAGCGCGGCGATCCGCCGCGCGGCCTCGAGACCGTCGACGTTCGGCATCTGGACGTCGAGGCAGACCACGTCCGGCCGGTGTCGGCGGACGGCCTCGACCGCCTCGGCGCCGTCCGCGGCCTCGCCCACGACCCGGAACCCGGGCTCGGACTCCAGGATGACGCGGAACCCGGCCCGGACGAGCTCCTGGTCGTCCGCGAGCACGATCGTCAGGTCGTCGGCAGCCATGCCCGCACCAGGTAGCCTCCCCGGGCGCGCGGCCCGATCTCGATCCGTCCGCCCACCGCGGCCACGCGTTCGCGCATCCCGACGTGGCCGAGTCCGCTGCCGGCGGTGCTGCGAGCTCCCCGGTCGCCGTGTCCGTCGTCGGTGACCTCGACCTCGACGCAGTCCGCCAGGTAGCGCACCCGGACGTCGGCCCTGGCGGTCGGTCCCGCGTGCTTGAGGACGTTCGTCACGGCCTCCTGAGCGATCCGGTACGCCACCGTGGACACCGTCGGTGGGACGGGTCGCGCGTCGCCGACGACCACGTACTCGGTCGGGTGGCCCGCCGTGCGCGCGGCCTCGGCGAGCTCCTCGATGCGACCGAGCCCCTCGGTGCTCGGCGCGTCGCGGGGGGCGTCGTCCGACGGGGCGTCGTCGTGGGACCGCAGGGTGCCGAGCATGCGACGGAGCTCCTCGACGGCGGTCCGGGCGCTCTCCTCGACGACGCCGAGCGACGCGACCGCCTGGGTCGGGTCCCGGTCGATCACCCGGCGTGCGGCACCCGCCTGCACGCCCATGAGCGACACGTGGTGGGCGACGACGTCGTGCAGCTCGCGGGCGATCCGGACGCGTTCGATCGTGACGGCCTGCGCCGCGCTCCGCTCGCGTTCGGCCGCGAGTTCGGCGGTCCGGACGTCGAGCTCGTGCTTCGCGACGGCGGACGCCCACGCCCGGTTGCCGGCGTACCAGGCGGCGCCGAAGTAGATGACGTTGATGACGATGTTGAGCAGGGAGAGTGCGATGTACGGCGGGACGAGGCCGCCGTCGTCGTTGGGGAGCGCGTTCGGCACCGCCCACCCGAACGCGATCGCGACGAACAGCCAGGCGAACATGCCGCCGATGACCACCCACCGCACGACCTCCGCCCGGACACGGTCGGAGCACCACGCCCCGACCGTGTACAGCGCGATGAACAGGGTGAAGTTGACGAGGAAGACCTCGGGCACGTGCAGGATCTGCAACGCCGCGAAGGCCAGCGCCGAGACGACGGCCATGCTCATCGGCCAGCGGCGGCGGAACGCCACCGGGGCGGCGTTCGCGACGATCATGAGCGCGGACACCCACCACGCGGCCTGGTCGTCGCCGTAGGTGCCGGCGGAGCCGTAGAGCGTCGTGGTGATCGCGAGGCCGGCACCGAGGACGACCGCGAGGACCGCGTCCTGCCGGAGCTCACGGCGCCCCACCGGCAGCCGTGTCCACGCCGTCGTCGTCCCCATGGCGACCACGCTAGCGGGTGGGCCGCGTCAGCCGTCGGCGTCCGCGGTCGTCGCGACGCGCACCCGTGCCGGCAGCCCGGCGACCGCCGATCGCCAGGCCCACGCCGCGCCGGCGAACACCGCCGCGGTCAGCAGCCAGAGCACCCACGGCACGTCCGTGTCGAGGAGCCCGAGGGTGAGTGGGAAGAGGGCCGTGCCGACCGAGCCCGCGGTCTGGAACACCCCGATCGCCCGGCCCCGGATCCGTGGGTGGGGTGCCTCGGCCATCACGGCGTTCGCGGCCGGGAGCGCGACCATGTCGGCGACGGCGATGAGCACGGCCACGCCCACGACGTACGCCCAGGCACCGACCCCCTGCAGCGGCGGCAGCACGATGAGCGGGACGACGGTCGTCCCGGTGAGTGCCGCGCCGACGGCGACGAGCACCCCGCGGTCGAGGCCGGCGACCCACCGCGTCACCGAGGTCTGCAGGCAGGCCGCGAGCCCGGTCGCCACGGCGAACTGCACGGGTGCGACGGCGGCGGGCATGTGCCACCGCTCGACGAACAGCACGCTCAGCGCCACGTTCGGGAGCACCATCGCGGGGCCGATCAGGAACTGCCCGAGCGTGACGAGCCGCATCGACGGGTCGGCGGCGAACGCGCGGAGCGACCCGGTCCGACCGTCGTCGAGGTCGCGCACGTCGACCGTGCGCCGGGTCCCGCCGGTGCGTTGCGATGCGAAGACGACGGCGGCCGCGACGCTCGTCACGACGTTCGCGAGCACCAGCCACCGAAGGCCGTCCTGTCCTCCGCCGGCGAGGGTCACGGCGGCGACGACGGCGCCGGCACCGAGGGCGGCCGCCTTCGTCGCCTCGAGGAACGCGAACCAGCGCTCGAACGGCCTGCCGCCGGACAGGTCGTGCACGTAGGCCGTCCACGAGGTCCAGTACAGCCGCTCGGACGCGTTCGCGAGGAAGATCGCCGCGAACACGACCACAGGATCGTGCGCGACGGGGTAGAGCGCGAACCCGGCCGCGGACATCAGGTTGTTCGTGATCATCGACGCCTTCGCGCCGAACCGGTCGGTGACGACCCCGCCGAGCAGCCCGATGGGCAGGGCGAGGAGGGACGCCGCGGTGGAGAGCACGCCGATGCGTCCCAGCGAGAGGTCGGTGGTCAGGGTGAAGTAGACGATCGTGAGCGGCAGCGTGAGACCGGCGCCGACGGTGTCGACGAGGACCGCGAACGTGACGAAGCGGTGCTCGGCGAGCGTGGAGAACGAGGCCCGGAAGCGGGCAGAGAGGAAGAACACGGGAGACCCTCGGTGTCGTCGCACGGCATCGGTGCCGTGCGGGCTGACGGAAGCGCGCGGACGCTGTGGTCCGCGTGGAGGGGGAGCCGGCTCTGGTGCCGGCTCAGCGCTTCGTTGCCATGTCTCCGCTGTCGTTCGGGGCGTCCGCGGTCGCGCGGGCGCTCGCCGTCACGCTACCGCAGGTGTAGCGTCCCGCCAACGGAACAAGGGAGTCAGCATGCGGTTCCTCGTCAACGTCATCGACGACGGGCAGGCCGCCGCCGCCGGTCGGACCGAGTCCGCGTCCCAGGCCGAGATGGAGGCCGTCGACGCGCTCAACCACCGGCTCGGCGACGCCGTCGTCTTCGCCGCCGGGGTGTCCGCACCCGGCGACGCCGTCGTCGTCGACGCGCGACGGGACCCGGCGACCACGAGCCCGGGGCTGGTCGGCAGCCCTGCGGAGTACGTCGCCGGGTTCTGGGTCATGGACCTGCCGGACGCCGAGACCGCGCTGCGCGTCGCGAACGAGGCGTCGGCGGCGTGCAACCGGAAGATCGAGCTCCGACCGCTGCTCTGACGACCGGCCCGAGCGCCGCGCTGCCCGCCGTCACCACGGCCCCCGCGGCGAACGCGGCGAGCGTGCCGGCCGACCCGACGAGGACCCCGGCGAGGGCCGCCCCGCCCGCCTGCCCGAGCACGAGCGCCACGAAGAGCACCGAGGTGCCCGCCGACGCCCGGGCGGCGTCGATCTCGGACGTCCAGGTGATGAGGGCGCCGGTCGCCGCCGTGTAGCCCCACCCGAAGACCGCGCACGCGACCAGGGCGGTCGGCGTCGACTGTGGCCAGACTCCGAGGGCGACGACGGCGACCGCCACCGCACCGGTCGTGGCCGTCCAGGTCGTCGCCGCCGGGAACCGGCTCGTCCACCGGGTCGTCAGCACCACGGCCGCGCCGCCGACACCGAGCGCGATCCAGGCCGCGACGGAGACGACGACGGGAGCGCCGGCGTCGACGAGGACCGAACGACCGTACGTCCAGACGACCGCCGACCCGGCGCCGAACAGCAGGGCGAGGCCGATCACCCCCAGGTGGGCGGCGGTCCTCCCGCGGTCCGGGCCGCGGCCCCGGTCGGCGGAGCGCGAGGTGCGCTCGTCGCCGTGGCTCGCCGCCAGGAGCACGCCCCCGGCCACGAGCGCGAACACCCCCGAGACCGCCCAGGCCGTCCGCCAGTCGGGCAGGAGCACCAGCGCGAGCGCGCCGGCGCCCACGAGGCCCGGGCCCGTGCCGGCGTTGACGACCGACTGGGCCCGGTCCTGCCGGTCGTCCGGGACCCCCGCCGCGACGAGTCGGACGAGCGCGGGCGAGGCGAGGCCCGCGGCCGCCGAGCCGACCACCGATGCCGTCCCGAACACCACCGCGTCGGGCGCCGCTGCCATCCCGAACGCCCCGGCCCCGGCGACGAGGGCGGCCGCGAGCACCAGTCCACGGGGGACCCGTGCCGCGAGCAGGAACCCGCCGGCCGCACCGATGCAGTAGAGCACCGACGCGCCGGAGGAGATCCACCCGGCGGCGCCGTCGTCGAGCCCGAGGTCGCGCTGCACGTCGGGCAGGAAGAGCCCGTACGCCAGCCGGACCAGGCCGTAGGTCGCGGCGATCAGGCTCAGGCCGCTGGCGAGCAGGACCCGCTGTCGGAAGGAAAACGATCGTTTCACTTTTCAGAGCCTAGGGTGCTCTCATGGCGATGCGTCCAGGAACCGAGCAGAAGCTCCTCGACGCCGCCGAGGAGCTGTTCTTCACGCGGGGCATCGCCGCGACGCCCATCGACGCCGTGCTCGAGCGGGCCGGGGTCTCGAGCGCGACGCTGTACCGTGCGTACCCGAGCAAGGAGTCCCTGGTCGCAGCGGCGCTCGGCCGTCGGCACGACGACTGGCTCGCCACGTGGGACCGCACCCTCGCCGCGGCCGACGACGACCGCACCCGGCTGCTCGCCGTGTTCGACGCCCTCGACGCCTACCGCTCCACCCCGTCCGGATCCCGGTGGTGCGCGTTCCTCGGCACCGCCGCCGAGTACGTCGATGCCCCGGCCGACGTGCGCGAGGTCCTCGACCGCGAGACGGGCACGCTCCGGCGTCGCCTGCTCGCGGCCGCCGAGCCCGTCGTCGGCGCCGAGCGTGCCCCGGCGCTCGCCGACCAGCTGCTGCTCGTCGTCTCCGGGTACCTCGCGATGCGCCTGCGCGACCCGGGGCTCGGCACCGCGACGGCGCGGGCGATCGCCGACACCCTCGTCAGCGCAGCAGGGGCACGACCTGCTCGCCCAGCAAGCCGAGGCCGATGAGCACCATGAGGGCGCCGGAGACCTTCGTCACGACGACGCTCGCCCGCGGGCGCGACCGCAGGATCCGTCGCGCGGCCAGGGCGACGAGCAGGTAGACCACCGCGCAGTCCACCAGATGCAGGCTGCCGAGCACGCCCATCTGCACGGGGGCGGGCCACCCGTGCGGCGAGACGAACTGCGGCAGGAGCGCCAGGAGCAGCAGGACGCCCTTGGGGTTGATCCCGCTCACCCCGGCGCCGCGGAGGAACCGTGACCGCGCACTCGTCCCGAGCGGTCGGTCACTCGCCGCGACCACCGTGCCCGTCCGCGCGAGCAGCGTGCTGACGCCGAGGTACAGCAGGTACGCCGCACCGGCGAGCGTCAGGATCGTCAGTGCTGCCGGGTACTCGGTGACCAGGGCACCGATCCCGAGCGCCACCACCGCGACGACCACGACGTAGCCAGCCACCATGCCGAGGATCGACGGCACCACGGATCGGGGCTGCAGCCCCGCCGCGATGGCGTACGCCCAGTCGGCGCCCGGCGTCAGGGCGAGCAGCAGGGCCACCGACCAGAACTGCAGCATGAGGGTCACGTCCACAGTCCGAGACGCTACGGAAGATCGTGCGGAATGTGCTCCGGTTCTTCCGCGCGACACCCCCTTCCTCTGCAATGATTGCCGCCATGGACGCACTCGACCGGGAGATCCTTTCGCTCCTGCAGCACGACGGGCGGATGAGCGCCACCGACCTGGCCTCCGAGGTCGGGCTGAGCCTGTCCTCCTGCCACCGCCGGCTGAAGGCGCTCGAGCAGTCCGGCGCGATCGAGCGGTACCGAGCCGTCGTCTCGCCAGAGGCGGTCGGGCTGCACTTCGAGGCGATCGTCTTCGCCACCCTCGGTCGCACCGACCTCGAGACCATCGGCGGGTTCGAGGAGCGCGTCCGGGCGATGCCGAACGTGGTCGAGGCGCAGCGGCTGTTCGGCGACCCCGACTACCTCCTGCGTGTCCTCACACGTGACCTCGCCGCGTACCAGGAGTTCTACGACACCGAACTCGGTACGTTGCCCGGTGTGCAGCGGATCTCGTCGACCCTCGTGATGAAGCGCGTGACCTCGGACGGAACGGTGCCGCTCGGATGAGCGGCACGCGCGCGGGCCGGATCACCCGCCGGTCCCTCATCGTCGGCGGGGCCGCCGTCGTGGCCGCGGGCGCCGCTGCCGAGGCGGTGAACCTGCGGATCCTGCCCGGCCGGTCGACGATGTACCGGGTGCTCGGGCTCGACGGCCCGGCCGGCACCGTCCCCGACGTCGAACCCGTCCCGTCCACCTCCGGCACGTTCGTCTCGGCCGCGCGGAAGGGTGCGACGGTCGGGTGGACGGTCGCTGCACCGGCCACGGACGCTCCGCTCCCGGTCGCGGTCGCCCTGCACGGCTACGGCGACGACCACACGGACTTCTTCGGCGAGCACCTCGGCTACGACCGGTTCCTCGCCGCGCACGTGGCAGCCGGCGGCGCACCCTTCGCGATCGCCGCGGTCGACGGCGGCAACCGGTACTGGCACCGACGGGCGGACGGCGACGACCCGGGCGCGATGGTCGTCGACGAGTTCCTGCCGTTGCTCGCGCGCCGCGGGTTCGACACCGCGCGGCTCGCGTGCACCGGGTACTCGATGGGCGGCTACGGCGCGCTCCACCTCGCCGGCCTGCTCGGCTCGGCGCGCGTGCGGGCGGTCTCCGCGATCAGCCCGGCGCTCTGGGAGGCGGCGGGAGAGACGGCCCGCGGCGCGTTCGACGACCCCGCGGACTTCCGGGCGAACACCGTCCTCGGGCGGCAGCGCGCGCTCGACGGCGTCGCGGTCCGGGTCGACTGCGGCACCGGCGACGGGTTCGAGCCCGCGGTCCGCACGTACGTCGACGGCTTCACGACGGCACCGGCCGGCGGGTTCGAGCCGGGCGGTCACACGACCGCGTACTGGCGGCGGCTCGCGCCGCTGCAGCTCGCCTTCCTCGCGCGCAACCTGCGGTCCTGACCCGCGCCGACGGCGGCCTGGAGGCGCGTGGCGGGCCCGCACCGTGCCTCCAGGCAGTCACCTGGTCACCTCGACAGCGTCAGGACCGGGACGGGACTACCTGGTGCCGGAGAGCGCTGCCGCGGCGAGCTCGGCGAGCCGGTGGTCGTTCGCCTCCTCGTGCGCGGTGATCGTGACGACCGCGTGGCGCGCCTGGTCGACGACGACGTACTGGCCGTAGCGACCGTCCAGCCGCCACGTGTCCCCGGGGCCGTCCCACGCAGCGAGCCCGTAGCGCTCGAACGGTGCTCCGCCGCCGGTCTCCACCCAGTCCGCGTGCATCGCGTCGACCCACGCCGGGGACACGATCTGCGTCAGGCCCCAGCGACCCCGATCGCGCAGCAGCGCACCGATCCGGGCGAGTTCGGACGTCCGGAGCTCGAGCCCGCTGCCGCCGACGATCCAGCCGAGCGGACAGCGGTGCCACTGCGGGTTGTGGATGCCGAGCGGGTCGAAGAGCCGGGGGAGGAGCCAGTCGCGGACGTCCCCGACCACGGCGCCCAGCATGCGCATCGCGACGTACGGCGAGGCGTCGCTGTACCGGAAGACCGAACCGGGGCCGGCCGTGGGGCGGCCGAGCATCTCCGCCGCCAGGTCGGGCCACGGGACGACCTCGTCGCCGAACCACGCGAAGTCGATGCCGCTCGTCATCGTGAGCAGGTGCCGGACCGTGACGGCCTCGACCCCGTCGCCGAGCTCGATCTCCGGGAGGAGCTCGGGCACGCGGGTGTCGAGCGTGAGCAGGCCCTCGTCGACCGCGATGCCGATCGCCAGGGCGCACACGCCCTTCGACACCGAGTAGAGGTTCTCGCGGTCGTCGCTGCGCCAGCGGTGCTCAGCCTCGGTGTCGCCGATCCGCACGTGCACGCCGTACGCCCCGAGGCGCTCGGCGTCGATGCCCTCGGTGATGCGCTCGAGCGCGGCCGCCGCGGCGCCGGAGGTCATCAGGCGCGCCCGCGGTTCCGGCGGCGGATCTCCTTCGGGGCACGGCCGGCCATGAAGGACCGCGCGGGGTCCACCAGGAAGCCCTGCCGGAGCGCCTCACGCCCGACGAGCATCCGGAAACCCATCTGGTCGCGGTTGCTCAGGGTGACCTCGGCGTCGAACACGCGGCCGGCGAGGGTGAGCTTCGTCAGGACGACGATGCGCTCCTGGGTGTGGCCCGTCGAACTGCGGACGATGCGACGGTCGTGCACGGCGCACTCGATCGTGACCGCGTCGGCGTCGGTGTCCTGCCACGGGTGGACCGAGAACCGGACGCGGTCGCCGGGGAGCTCCTCGAGGTCGAACGCGTGCAGTGCGGAGCTGCGTGCACCGGTGTCGAGCTTCACCTTGATCCAGGGGATGTCGAGGTCCGGCAGCGCGGCCCACTCCCGCCAGCCGGCGACGACGAGACCGCCGTCCGGTGACTTCGGGGTTCGGGGCATGTGCCCATCCTGTCGCATGCTCGGACACCGCGTCCGCATGCTTGGATGGAGCGTCGCCGTCGATACCGATCACCCAGCGGAGCAGCCCCGATGAAACTCGCCATCCTGTCGCGTGCCCCGCACGCGTACTCGACGGAGCGCCTGCGGGCCGCCGCGATCGACCGCGGGCACGAGGTGAAGGTGCTGAACACCCTCCGGTTCGCGATCGACCTGACCGGCGACGACCCCGACCTGCAGTACCGGGGCAAGTTGCTCTCGGACTACGACGCGATCCTGCCACGCATCGGGAACTCGATCACCTACTACGGCACCGCGGTGGTGCGGCAGTTCGAGCAGATGGACGTGTACACGCCGAACACCGCGAACGGCATCACGAACTCGCGCGACAAGCTCCGGGCGAACCAGATCCTCTCCCGGCACGACATCGGCATGCCCGCGACCACGTTCGTGAACGGCCGGGCCGACGTCCGGGGTGCGATCGAACGCGTGGGCGGGGCGCCGGTCGTGATCAAGCTGCTGGAGGGGACACAGGGCATCGGCGTGATCCTCGCGCCGGAGGCGAAGGTCGCCGAGTCGATCGTCGAGACGCTGCACTCCACGAAGCAGAACGTCCTCATCCAGAGCTTCATCTCGGAGAGCCGCGGCAAGGACATCCGCGCGCTCGTGGTCGGCGACCGCGTGGTGGCCGCGATGCGCCGGAGTGCGTCCGGCGACGAGTTCCGGTCGAACGTGCACCGCGGTGGAACGGTCGAGAAGGTCACCTTGACGCCCGAGTACGAGGAAGCCGCGGTCCGGTCGGCGCAGATCATGGGGCTGCGGGTCGCCGGCGTCGACATGCTCGAGGGCAACGACGGACCCCTCGTGATGGAGGTCAACTCGTCGCCCGGGCTCGAGGGCATCGAGCGCGCCACGGGGCTCGACATCGCCGGCGCGATCATCGACTTCATCGCCAACCAGGTCGCGTTCCCGGAGATCGACGTCCGGCAACGGCTCTCGGTCTCGACGGGGTACGGCGTCGCCGAGCTCCTCGTGCACAGCAACGCCGACCTGGTGGGCAAGACCATCAAGGAGTCCGGCCTCTGGGACCGCGACATCACCGTCCTCACGGTGCACCGGGGGTCGAGCGTCATCCCCAACCCGCGGAGCGGCGTCGCCCTCGAGCCCGGCGACCGGCTGCTCTGCTTCGGCAAGCTCGAGGAGATGCGCTCGATGATCCCCGAGCGTCGGAAGCGCCGCGCGAAGCTCCGGAAACTGCCGAAGGAACCCCGCCAGTCCGACGCGTGAACCCGCCGTCCAGCGCATCCGGATCGCGTACCCAGGCCGGATGCGGAAGTATGTGTCGGTGACGATCATGACGGAACGGCCGGTCGACCAGGCGACGAGCAGCGAAACGGAGCGGCCCGGCAACGCCACGGCCAAGCACGACAACGTCGCGCTGTTGTCCGTCGCGACCACCGTGGCCGAGCGGGTGACCACCTCGGCCGACATCGAGGAGAAGCTCCGCGGCGTGCTCCGCCGCCTCCGCCTGCCGATGGGTCTGCTCGAGCGCGTCGCGGGTGTCAAGGAGCGTCGCAACTGGGGCGAGGGGCAGTCCTTCCAGGACGCCGCGATCGACGCCGGACGCCGTGCGATGGCCGAGGCGGGCATCCGGCCCGAGGACGTCGGCCTCCTCATCAACACGTCGGTGACCCGGCCGCACCTCGAGCCGAGCGTCGCCGTGCGGCTGCACCACGGGCTCGGCCTGCCGTCGTCGGCGATCAACTTCGACATCGCGAACGCCTGCCTCGGGTTCGTGAACGCGATGAGCGTCGCCGCGGGCATGATCGACTCCGGGCAGATCAAGTACGCCCTCGTGGTGGACGGCGAGGACGCCGACCAGGTGCAGCTCAACACGATCGAGCGACTGAACCAGGGCGGCCGCAACCGCAAGGACTTCATGAGCGAGTTCGCCAGCCTGACGCTCGGTTCCGGTGCCGCTGCGGCCGTGCTCGGCCCGGCGGACGCGCACCCGGCCGGACACCGGATCGTCGGCGGCGTCACCCGCGCGGCGACCCAGTGGTACGACCTCTGCGTCGGCAGCGTCGACGGCATGTTCACCGACGCGAAGATGCTGCTCAAGGGCGGCATGGAGCTCGTGGTCGCCGCCTGGAACGAGGCACGCGCGCACTTCGACTGGGCGGACATGGACCGCTACGTGCTGCACCAGGTCTCCGACGTGCACACGAACGCCTTCGTCGAGGCGATCGGGGTCCCGCGCGACAAGGTCCCCACCACCTACCAGCGCTTCGGCAACGTCGGTCCGGCGTCGATCCCGATCACCCTGGCGGACGAGGTCGCCCGCGGCTCGATCCGTCCCGGCGACCGGGTCTTCCTCGGCGGGGTCGGCTCCGGCATCAACACGGCGATGATGGAACTCCGCTGGTGACACCGGGCTTGCCCCGCGCCGCCGCGAGCACCGCTCCGGCGACGCAGCCGCCCTCCCTGCCCGGACTCGACCCCGCGTGGTCGCGTCTGGTCGCGGTGTCCGAGTGGTCCGGAGATCGTCCGGGAGGAACGGATCGCGCCGCGCGCACCTGGCACCTCCTCGACACGGCCGGCTCCCTGGCGGCGCTCGGCGTGGAGCCGGTCGGCACGCTGCTCTGCGTGCACGGCAACCCGACCTGGTCGTACCTGTGGCGGTCGGTGCTCCGCACCTCGCTCGAGGTCGCGGCAGCCGGCGGCCCGGCCTGGCGGGTGGTCGCTGTCGACCAGCTCGACATGGGCTTCTCGGAGCGCACCGGTGCCCAGCGCGGCCTCGCGCAGCGCGTCGCGGACCTCGGCGCCCTGACCGACGAACTCGGGCTGACCGGCCCCGTCGTCACGCTCGGCCACGACTGGGGCGGCGTCGTCTCGCTCGGGTGGGCCGTCGACCACCCCGACCTCGTGGTGGCGGTCACGACGTGCAACACCGCCGTGCACCAGCCCGACGACGCCCCGATCCCGGCACCCCTGCGGCTCGCACTCCGCCCGCAGCTGCTCGGTCGCGCGACGGTCCTGACGCCGGCCTTCCTCGAGACGACGCTCGCGATCGCGCACCCGAGGCTCGACCGTGCCGTCGCCGACGCCTACCGTGCGCCGTACCGGGGCGCTGCCCGCCGTGGTGGGGTCGGCGGCTTCGTGGCGGACATCCCGGTCGACGCCGGTCATCCGAGCGCGCCCGAACTCGACCGGATCGCGGCCGGGGTCGCTGCGCTCGACGTCCCGGCCCTCGTCATGTGGGGGCCGCGTGACCCGGTGTTCCTGGAGCGCTACCTCGACGACCTGGTCGAGCGCATGCCGCAGGCCGACGTGCACCGTTTCGAGGGCGCCGGGCACCTGCTGCCGGACGACGCCGACGTCGCCGGGACGGTGTTCGAGTGGCTCGGCGACCACCTGCCGGACGGCCACGTGCCCGCCGCTGACGGGCCCGAGTCTCGGGCCCAGCGACCGATCGTGGGTCCCGGGGCGCGAGAGACGTCGCCCAGCCCGAGTCTCGGGTTCGGCCAGCGCCCGCTCTGGGCGGCACTCGACGACCTGCGCGACTCGGACGAGCCCGCGCTCGTCGAGATGGCCGCACCGGGCGGTCCCCGCACGATCAGCTGGCGGCTGCTCGCTCGCCGGATCGACGAGGTGGCCGCCGGCCTGCTCGCCGTCGGCGTGAGGCCGGGGCACCGGGTGTCGCTGCTCGTCACACCCGGCGCCGACCTCACCGCAGCGCTGTACGCCAGCGTCCGGATCGGCGCGACCGTCGTGGTCGCCGATGCGGGACTCGGGCTGCGAGGCCTGACCCGAGCCGTCCGCGGAGCCCGCCCCGACTGGATCATCGGTGCACTGCCCGGCCTCGGTGCCGCTCGCGCACTCGGCTGGCCGGGCCGACGCATCGCGACCGTGGCGCTGCCCGGCCCCGCTCGCCGTGCCCTGCGCGTCGAGCACACGCTCGTCGAGGTGGCCCGACTCGGCGCGCGCCGACTCGCCGCTGGTGTCTCGCTGCCGGACGCCCCCGACCCGTCGACGCCCGCTGCCGTCCTGTTCACGTCGGGTTCGACCGGCCCCGCGAAGGGCGTCGTGTACACCCACCGGCAGCTCGGCGCCGTCCGGGACGCCCTGTCCGCGCAGTACGACGTCGGCGTCGGCACCGGACTCGTCGCCGGGTTCGCGCCCTTCGCCCTGCTCGGCCCCGCCCTCGGCGCGCGGTCGGTCGCCCCGGACATGGACGTCACCGCGCCGCGGACCCTCACCGCGACGGCCGTGGCCGCATCCGTGGCGGCGGCCGACGCCACCGTGGTGTTCCTGTCGCCGGCCGCACTCGCGAACGTCGTGGCGACCGCCTCCGTGCTCACCGACACCGACCGCGCGTCGCTCGGCCGTGTGCGGCTGTTCCTGTCCGCCGGCGCTCCCGTGTCCGCCGCGCTCCTCACCGCGGCGACCGAGCTGATGCCGAACGCGAGCGCGCACACGCCCTACGGCATGACCGAGGGGCTGCTCATGACCGACGTCGACCTCGACGGCGTGCGTGCCGCCGCCGAGTCGGCGGACGAGGGCATCTGCGTCGGCGTCCCCGCGGCGAACGTGCGCGTGCGGATCGCTCCGCTCGACGCCGCCGGCCAGCCGACCGGTGCGCTGACCGTCGAGCCGGGCGTGACGGGCGAGATCGTCGTCGCCGCGCCCCACGTGCGGCAGCAGTACGACCGGCTCTGGCGGCAGAACCGGGTTTCACGGCTCGGGGTGGAGGACCCGCGCGGGCACCGCACCGGTGACGTCGGTCACCTCGACGCCGCCGGACGGCTCTGGGTCGAGGGTCGGCTGCAGCACGTGCTCACCACGCCGGACGGTGTCGTCACGCCGGTCGGTCCCGAGCAGCGGATCGAGCGGGTCGACGGCGTCGGTCGTGCGGGGCTCGCGGGCATCGGGCCGAGCGGGACGCAGCAGGCCGTCGCGGTGGTGGAGACCACGGGCCCCGGCCGCACTCGTCGTCCCGCACTCGCTCCGCCCGTGGTGGCTGGAGCCGTGCGGGCCGCCGCCGGGATCCCGCTCGCGGCGGTGCTCGTCGTGCCGGTGCTGCCGACCGACATCCGGCACAACTCGAAGGTCGACCGCGCGCGCCTGTCCCGCTGGGCGGACTCGGTGCTGTCGGGCGGACGGATGGTCCGCCCGTGAGGGTCCTCGTCACCGGCGCCAGCGGCTTCCTGGGCCGGGCGACGGCGGCGGCCGTGCGGGATGCCGGGCACGAGGTCTGGACCTTCCAGCGCCGTCCGTCGGGGGTGGCCGGGGTGTCCGACGTGCTCGGCACGATGACCGACGCGGCTGCCGTGGCCCGAGCGGTCGCGGACGTGGACGCGGTGGTGCACCTCGCCGCGAAGGTCTCCCTGGCCGGCGACCCCGCCGACTTCGCCCGCGTGAACGTCGACGGGACCCGGACGATCGTCGACGCTGCCCGTGCGGCGGGCGTCGGCCGGTTCGTGTTCGTGTCCTCGCCGTCCGTCGCGCACACCGGCTCGTCCCTCGTCGGGGTGGACGCCGGTCCGGCCGAACCGGCGCTCGCCCGCGGCGACTACGCCCGCGCGAAGGCCGCTGCCGAGCGCATCGCCCTCGGCGCGGACGCCCCGGACTTCGCCGTCGTCGCCGTCCGCCCGCACCTGGTGTGGGGGCCTGGCGACACGCAGCTCGTCGGCCGGATCGTCGACCGTGCTCGGACGGGTCGGCTCCCGCTGCTCGACTCCGGCGCGGCACTCATCGACACGCTCTACGTGGACAACGCCGCGTCCGCGATGGTCGCTGCCTTGACGCACGCCGCCGACGAGGGCGTGCACGGGAACGCCTACGTCGTCACGAACGGGGAGCCCCGGCCGGTGGCGGACCTGCTGGCGGGCATCTGCACCGCGTCCGGGGTCCCGGCGCCACGGGTGCACGTCCCGGCCGGGGTCGCCCGGGTCGCCGGGTCGCTCGTCGAGGCCGTGTGGCGCGTGCGCCCGGGGGAGGACGAGCCGCCGATGACGCGGTTCCTCGCCGAGCAGCTGTCGACGGCGCACTGGTTCGACCAGCGCCGGACCCGGCGCGACCTGCAGTGGGCGCCCGCGGTGTCGATCGACGAGGGCCTGGCGCGCTTGGCGGCTGCCGCACGCTGAGCGGCCGCCGGCGGCGCCGCCGCCTGCGGCCCGTGCGCCCCTGCCGGCGCCGTCGCGAGTCTCGGCCCACGCGACCGATCTCGGGCGCGCGGCCGCGAGAACCGTCGCGCAGCCCGAGTCTCGGCACCACCCCCGCCCCGAGTCCGGCCCGCCCAGCCCGAGTCCGGCGTGGCCGGGGTCCCGGAGGTCCTGCGGTCAGGCCTCGTCGGCGGCGACGTAGACCCACGCCGTCGTGCCGGAGTCCAGCGTGACCCGGATGCGCGTGTAGTCCGAGACCTCGTACTCGTCGACCGCGCGGAGCTGCCACTCGTACCCGAGGACGAGGTACGCGCCGTCGACCCGGTCCCCAGGCGTGCCACGACGGAGGATCGGGTGCCGGTCCGAGCCGCTCGTGCGGATCACTTCCGGGTCCGTGATCGTCACCCAGTCGAGACGCCAGCCGGGCAGCGAGTCCTCGATCGTCCGGACGACACCGCCGAACAGGGCGTCCTGCACCTCGGCCTGGCGGAGGGTGCCGTACGAGAACACGCGGTTCTGCTCGGCGTCCAGCGCGGGGCGGCGCGGAGGGCGGGGAGCGAGGGACGGGGCCGTGGTCCAGACGATCGCCCCGGCGAGCCCGGTCAGACCGAGGTGCAGCAACCCGACGATGCCGAGCACGCTGCCCCAGAGGATGCCCGAGTCGTCGGCAGCGCATCGGGTCTCGGGCCACACGTCGCCCGGTCCGAGGCATCCGTACCGGTTCGACAGGCCGACGATCAGCCCGATCAGGCCGACGACGGAACAGGCGAGCGCGAACACGCCCAGACCGAGGACCCAGCGCTGGGCTGGCGACAGACGACTCACGCTGTGAGGGTAGTGCCCCACCAGGGCGGATCGGGCCTGCCGCGGGCACGCCGAGGGCGCGAGTCTCGGCCCACGCGACCGATCTCGGGCGCGCGGCCGCGAGAACCGTCGCGCAGCCCGAGTCTCGGCACCCCTGCCCCGAGTCTCGGCACGCGCGCTGCGAGCGGCGTCAGTGGCCGCGGCGGGCGGCCTTCGCGATCTTCTTCCCGAGCTTCTTCCGGCCCTTGCGAGCGCGCGGGTCGTTCCAGAGCCGACGAGCGGTCTCGGCCTTGGAGGTCTTGATCACGGGCCGGTTGGCGCGTGCGCCGAACCAGAACCCGATGAGGACGATCGCCCCGATGACGATGATGCGGTTGCGCATGTGGAACTCCTTCGTTGGTGGTGCACGTGGTCCGGCGGTCAGCCGGTGAAGCGTTGCCAGAGCTCCGTGACGACGGGCCAGACGTCGCCCGCACGGTCCGCGGACCCCACGGCGACGAGCACGACGGGGACGGCGGTGACGGCGAGGCTCACCAGGACGGCGAGCACGACGGCGATCGTGGCCGTGGTGGTGTGCCGACGGGTGAAGGCCAGGAGGAGCAGCCCGAGCACGATGACGGCTCCGAGCACTGCTGCGATGGTGACGCGGAGGAACGGGAACGGCACGAGTCCTGCCGTGGTGGCCGTCACGCCGCCGAGGAAGCCGACGAGGGGGAGGAACACGCCCAGCACGGTGCCGAGGACCAGGACGAGGCCGATCCCGCCCGCGATCCAGACGCCGCGCGGGCGGGGCCGACGGACCTTCGTCCGCCGACTGCCCGACCACGCGGTCGTCACGGCCGGTCCCGCCGCTCGGTGACGCCGGCCGACGGCACCGCGCCGTCAGCCGAAGGCACCGTCCCGTCAGCCGGACGCACCGCCCCGTCGGCCGACTCCGCCGCGGCGTCGGCCGAACGCGTTGCCGCGTCCGCCGCGTCCTCGGCTGCATCGGCGGCGTCCGCGGCCGCGTCGGCCGCTGCGGCGGCACGGTCGGCCGGGACCGCGGCGGTCACGGCGTCCCGAGCACCGGCGGCAGCGTCCTTCGCGGACTCCGCCGCGTCGGCAGCGAGCTCGGACGAGCGCGCGAGGGCGCCGGCGGCGGCGTCGCCGACCCGGTCGGTCGTCTCGGCCGCGCGGTCGACGGCACGCGTCGCCGCGTCCGCGGTCGCGTCCGCGGCGTCACGTGTGCGGTCCGCGGTGGCCTCTGCGGCCTCCTTGGTCGCCTGGGCCGTGGCGTCGGCGGCCTGACGGGTGACGTCCGCGGTGGCCTCGGCGGCGCGCTTCGTCGCGTCCGCGGTGGCCGTCGCAGCGCGCTTCGTCGCGTCGCTCGTCGCCTCCGCGGCCTGCTTGACCGCGTCGCCGGTGGCGTCCGTGGCCCGCTTGACGGCGTCGCCGGTCGCAGATGCTGCACCCTTGACCGCGTCGCCCGTCGCCGATGCCGCCCGTTCGAGCGGCGACGGCTCGTCGTCGAAGGGCCCGTGCACGTCGAGGACGCGGACGTCGACGGTCGTCGGGACATCCGACACCTGGCGCGTCGCGGCGGTGACCTGCTTCCGCACCTCGTCGGCGACGGCGATCACCGGGTGCGGGTAGCTGACGACGACGGAGACCTGCACGCCGAGCGCGCCGTCCTCCTCGTCGACCTGGACCCCGGCGGTGCCGGCGCTCCGCCCGAGCTGCTTCCGCAACTGGTCGGCTGCGCGGGCGGCGATCCCGCCGAGGTGGTGCACGCCGGGGACGCCCAGCGCGGTCTCCGCCGCGGTGCGTGCCACGATCGTCACGGTGTTCGCGTCGTCGGGCAGCGGCTCCGTGAGCTCGGCGGGCAGGGCCACCTCGGTGACCTGCGTGTGCGCGTTCGGGTCGTGCTGCATGCTTCCTCCTCGTTCGGTTCCGCCGGAACGCATCGGGGCACCCGCCTGGCGGGTGCCCCGACACGGTTCGTGGACTTACTTCTTGAAGACGTCCTTGATGTCCTCGCCGGTCTGCTTGACGCTCGCGGAGGCCTGGTCGGTCTTGCCCTCGGCGACCTTCTGGTCGTCACCGGTGGCCTTGCCGACGGCTTCCTTCGCCTTGCCGGCGAGGTCCTGTGCAGCGTTCTTGATCTTGTCGTCGAGTCCCATGACGGGTCCTTTCTTCGGTCGGGCGTGCGCCCGGTGGTTGGTGCGATGGTCGGGCCGGGAGGCCCGGGGTGCGTCCGGCGGACGGCCTTCAGTGGACGCGGGTCGGCTTCGCGAGCGCCGAACGGGTCCCGCCGGTCAGGTGCACCAGGACGGGCACCTGGCGACCGAGGGTCCGGTCGAGGACGGCGATCGCACGGTCGACGGCGTCGAGCACGGTGACGGCGTCACCGCCGCGACGGACGGCGACCCGGATCCGTGCGGCGCGCTGCCGACGGACGAGGTAGGTGTCGACCCGGGAGCCGACGACGTCGCGGACCCCGTCGAGCTCGTGGTCGACGATGTCGCGGACGAGGGCGACGTTCACCGTCACCGCGTCGTCGCCGGAGCGTTCCCGCACGGCGACGGACGTGCCGCCGCCGCCGCGGGTGGTCGCCCAGACGAGCGCGAGGACGATGACGACGGCGCAGACGCCGGCGACGATCCAGAGCGACGACGCGGGGACGTCGAGGCTGCGCGGCAGGGAGACGTACGGGTCGATCGCGTCACGGACGGCGGGCAGGACGCCCGCGCCGATGACGACGCCGACGACGATCGCCACGAGGCCGAGGACGAAGAGGATGATCCGGTTCAGGGTCCGGTTGCTCCTGGTCATGCGAGGGTTCCCTTCTCCTCGACCCGCACGCGGACGCGCTGGCCGAAGCGTTCGTCGAGCCCGCTGAGGCGCTCGCGGACGGCGTCACGGACGACGGTCTCGTCGACGGGGACGCCGGTGACGGGGACCACGCGGACGTCCGTCCGGCGACCGCGAGCGGTTGCCGAGGCGTTGCCCTCGGGGACGCCCGCTGCCGAACCCGCCGCGTTGGCAGCGGTGGACGCGACGATGCGGGTGTCGATGATCACGGCCCCGCGGTCGTGCTGGACGACGGAGCGGTGCTGCCGGCCCGGCTTGAGCGCGAGGACGACGAGCACGACCCCGAGGACCACGAGCACGACGGCGACGACCTCGGCGATCGTGACGAACGCCGCGTCCGGCCGCAGTGCGGCGTCGACGACGGACTGCGGGTCGGCGAGGAGCGGAGGACGCCCGATCGCCCGGAGGACGGACTCGGTGCCGATCCAGGCGGCGACCAGGGCGAGCACCACGAGCGACACCGCCACTGCGGTCGAGCGGGAGCGGTGCACGCTCCGACGTCGGATGCGTCGTTCGACGGAACCGTTGCTCATGATGGCCTCCTAGCGGATCCGGGTCTCGCGCTCGCGCACGATCCCCGTCAGTTCGATGTGGGCGCTGCCGACGCGGCGGCCGGTGAGTTCACCGACGCGGACCTTGACCTCGTCCGCGACCTGTCCCGCGTGGGTGACGAGGTCGTCGTGCGCGGCGATCGGGCCGGTGATGTCGAGGGACAGTGCCCCCGACGCGTCGCCGAGTCCGACCCGCACCCGCTTGGCGGGGGCGCCGAGCCCTTCGGCAGCGACGGCCCGCGCCAGCGAGGTCAACGCGCGAGCAGTGATCTCGACGCGGCCCGGGACGTCCGGGCCGGCGCTCACCGGGAGCTCCGGCGCCCGGTCAGCACGTCGGTCAGGGCACCGCGGTCGATGCGGCCGGTGACGAGCGCAGCCACGAGGGCCCCGACCGCTCCGAACACGACCACGAGCACGAAGCCCCAGAAGCCGAACTGCAGTGCCACGACGGCGAGGACGGCGCCGATGAGGGCGCCCATCAGTGTGTTGCTCATGCGACTCGCGCTTCCTTCTTCTCGTCGTCCTTGTCGTCGTCGTCGCCCGGGATGAAGACGTCCTGGACGGTGACGTTCACCTCGGCGACCTCCATGCCGACGATCTGCTCGAGGGCACGGGCCACACCGGCGCGGACGCCGTCGGCGACCTGCTGGAGCGCGACCGGGTACTCGGCGACGATCACGATGTCGGCGGCGACCTGCTTCTCGCCGACCTCGACCTTGACGCCCTGGCCGAAGTCACGCTGGCCGATCGCGTCGCGGATCGCACCGATGGCACGGGCGGCGCCGTTGCCGAGCGAGTGGACGCCGTTGACCTCACGCGCCGCGATGCCGGCGACCTTCGAGACGACGGTGTCGTCGATGACCGTCTTGCCGGTGACGCCGCCGGTGTTCGCGGTGGCGTTCGTCGCGCGGGGAGCCGTGGTGGCGGCCGGGGTGGTGGTCGTGGTGTCAGCCATTGTCGTTCCTTCCGATTCGTCCCGCCGGGCGTTCCCAGCGGTTGCTGTTCACGGATGAGACGGGGCTCACCAGACGTTCGTCACACACGGGTCACCGGATTCAGGAACTTTCCAGTGACACGGGTCGATGCCCGTGTTTCCGTACCCCGCCTGTCGGGACCGTCAGCCCTGCGCGCCGGAACCGTCTGCTGCGTTGCGTCCGGACGCAGCACGGATCGACCGCACGGCCGTCATCGGGGACTCGCCCCGTTCCTCCAGGAAGAGCTGCTGGAGCCGTCGGGGCCGCACCCCTGCGGCGTCGGCGAGCACCTGCAGGGAGAGGTCGTCGTCGAGGTGCTCCTCGATGTACGTGAGTGCCAGGTGGAGGCGCCACGACGCGCGACCGGGCCGGGCCGACCGGGCGGACCGGAGGGTCGTCCCCGGTTCCTCGCCGAACCGGTCGCGGTACGCGACCGCGAGCCGGCCGGGGTTCGTGAACCCCCACCCATCGGCGATCGCTGCCACCGTGTCGGGCCCGGAGGCCCGCAGGAGCTCTCGTCGGACGCCGTCGAGCCGGTGGTCGCGGAGGAACCGGTGCGGGCTCGTGCCGAGCGTCCGCGCGAACACGTCCTGCAGCCCGCGCTGGCTGAGGCCGCACGCCGCCGCGATCTCGGGGACGGACGGCCGCTCGGCGGCGTGGTCCTCGATGAAGCGGACGGCGTCCCGGAGACGGTTCGCGACCGGGACGTCGCTGCCGCGGTTGCGGATCGGGAAGGTGTCGAGGACGACGACCGCGAGTCGCCGGTTCAGCGCCGTCCGCATCGGACCGAGGACCCGGTCGTCGACGAGCATCGGGCCGATCTCGTGGATGAGGTGCCGGAGCGGCTGCTGGCGTGCGACCGCCTCGTCCTGCTGGTCGAACAGGAGCGGACCGTCCGGGAGCCGGAACCCGAGGTCGCGCCCGACCTCGCGCAGGAAGCCGTCGGCGATGTGGACCCCGTTGTACACGGTGTGGGACGACTCGAAGCGGTAGGCCTCGGACGCCGACGCGATGTACGGACTCCCGGGCTCGACGACCCGGGACCGGTCCGGGAAGTGCATCTCGAGCCGTCCCTTGGTCAGCCAGAAGACCACGTGGTCGTCCCGCGGTCCGATCACGCCGCCGCGCCGGCCGCCCTCGGCCCGCATCGTCCGGAGCGTCAGGTCGGCGTCACCGACCACGGTGTACTCGTAGCGCGCGTCGTCGGTCGCGAAGGTGTCGGAGGCGAAGTCCGAGCCGTGGTACTCGGCTTCGAAGATGGCGGAGTAGTCCGAGCCGTCGACGTCGGTGAACCGCAGTCTGCGGAAGCCGTTCGTCGCCGCGTCGGTCATGCGCGCATCCTGCCACGGTTGCGCCACGGACGTGATGGAGTACCCTAGGGGGGTACCGTATTACACCAGGCGGAGGTCAGCATGCACGAACACGTCGGCTACATCGGCGACAAGGACGATCTGCTCAAGCGACTCCGTCGCGCCGAGGGACAGGTGCGCGGCATCGCCAGGATGGTCGAGGACGAGACGTACTGCATCGACGTCCTGACCCAGATCTCGGCGGCGAACCGCGCGCTCGAACGGGTCGCCCTCTCGTTGCTCGAGGACCACCTGCAGCACTGCGTCGCCGAGGCCGTGGCCGAGGGCGGCGAGGCCGCCGACGCCAAGGTGCGCGAGGCCAGCGAGGCGATCGCACGTCTCGTCCGATCCTGACCACCGAACCCATCCAGAAGGGAACCACCGTGAACACCGAACTCCTGCTCGTCGAGGGCATGACCTGCGACCACTGCGTGATGAGCGTCACCGAGGAACTCTCCGAGGTCGACGGGGTGTCCGCCGTCGCGGTGCAGCTCGTGCCCGGCGGCCGGTCCGAGGTCACCGTCACGTCGGACGCCCCGGTCCCCGCGGAAGCCCTCCGCGGCGCGGTCGGCGAGGCCGGGTACGAGGTCGTGCGATCGTGACGGACGCGGCCGTCGAGCTCGACATCACGGGGATGACGTGCGCGTCGTGCGCGAACCGCATCGAACGGAAGCTCGGCAAGCTCCCCGGCGTGACGGCGACCGTGAACTACGCGACCGAGAAGGCCACCGTCTCCGGGAGCACCGACACCGATGCCCTCATCGCGGCCGTGGAGTCCGCCGGGTACGGCGCGTCCGTCCCCGCTCCGCCCGCGTCGGACGACGCCCCCGGCGAGGGGGCCGACGACCCCGCCGCGCCGCTCCGGCAGCGCCTGGTCGTCTCAGCGGTCCTCGCGGTGCCCGTCGTCGTGCTGTCGATGGTGCCCGCGCTGCAGTTCCCGAACTGGCAGTGGCTCGCCCTCGCCCTCGCCGCCCCCGTCGCGGTGTGGGGAGCCCTGCCGTTCCACCGGGCGGCGTGGGTGAACGCCCGGCACGGTGCCGCCACGATGGACACCCTCGTGAGCGTCGGCGTGCTCGCGGCCTTCGGCTGGTCGCTGTACGCCCTGTTCCTCGGCGACGCCGGGATGCCCGGCATGCACATGACCTTCTCGTGGTTCGCGACGGACCCCGAGGCGACCGACCTGTACCTCGAGGTCGCCGCCGCCGTGACCGTGTTCATCCTCGCCGGCCGGTACATGGAGGCCCGGGCGAAGCAGCGATCAGGAGCGGCGCTCCGTGCGCTGCTCGAACTCGGTGCCAAGGACGCGACCCTGCTCCGCGACGGCCCCTCGGGCCCGACCGAGACCCGTGTCCCGGCCGCGTCCCTCGCCGTGGGCGACGTCGTGGTCGTGCGGCCCGGCGAACGGATCCCGAGCGACGGCACCGTTCGCGAGGGCTCGTCCGCCGTCGACCTCAGCATGCTGACCGGGGAGTCCGTCCCGGTCGAGGTCCGTCCGGGCGACGACGTCACCGGCGCCACGATCAACGTCGGCGGCCGGCTCGTGGTGACGATCACGCGCGTCGGTGCCGACACCGAGCTCGCACGGATGGGTCGGCTGATCGAGGACGCCCAGACGGGGAAGGCCGAGGTGCAGCGCCTGGCCGACCGCGTCTCCGGGGTCTTCGTGCCGGTCGTCATCGGGCTCGCCGTGCTCGCGTTCGTCGGCTGGCTGGTGTTCGGCGGTTCCGTGACCGCGGCGTTCACCGCCGCCGTCGCGACCCTGATCATCGCCTGCCCGTGCGCGCTCGGCCTCGCGACCCCGACGGCGCTCCTGGTCGGGACCGGTCGGGGCTCGCAGCTCGGCATCCTGATCGGCGGCCCGCAGGTCCTCGAGCAGACCCGCGGCGTCGACACGATCGTCCTCGACAAGACCGGCACCGTGACCACCGGGGCGATGGCCCTCCGCTCGGTGACCGGGACGCCCGGGGCCGACGACGACACCGTGCTGCGACTCGCCGCGGCGGTGGAGGACGGCTCGGAGCACCCCGTCGCCCGCGCCGTCGTGGAGGCCGCCCGTGCGCGCGGGCTCGCCGTCACCGGCGCCGAGCAGTTCGCCGCGACCCCGGGCGCGGGCGTCCAGGCGGTCGTGGACGGCGACGTCGTGCTCGTCGGCACGGCCAGGTGGCTCGTCGAATCGTGGTCCGTCCGCGTCCCGGGCGCCGTGTCCGACGCGGTCGCCGCAGCCGAGGCCGACGGCGGCACCGCGGTCGTCGTCGCCCGGGACGGGACCGCGCTCGGCGTGGTCGTCGTCGGCGACACGGTGAAGCCCGAGGCCGCCGACGCGGTCCGCCGCTTCGTCGAGCTCGGCCTGCACCCGGTGCTGCTCACCGGCGACAACGAGGGCGCTGCTCGTGCCGTCGCCGCCTCGGTGGGCATCGACGAGGTGCACGCCCGCGCGACCCCGGCCTCGAAGCTCGACACGGTCCGTCGGCTGCAGGCCGAGGGGCGGAGCGTCGCGATGGTCGGCGACGGCGTGAACGACGCTGCGGCGCTCGCGGCGGCGGACCTCGGCATCGCCATGGGCGCCGGGACCGACGCGGCGATCGCGGCGAGCGACATCACCGTGGTGAGCGGTCGCCTCACGGTCGTGGCGGAGGCGATCCGGTTGTCGCGGGCCACCCTCCGCACGATCAAGGGGAACCTGTTCTGGGCGTTCGCGTACAACGTGGCGGCGATCCCGCTCGCGATGGCGGGGCTGCTCAACCCGGTGCTGGCCGGTGCCGCGATGGCGTTCTCCTCGGTGTTCGTCGTGACGAACAGCCTGCGGCTCCGCCGCTTCACGCCGCTGCCCTGACGGGCAGGATGGGGGCATGGTGCCGCTGCCCGGGGTCCTCGGATCCGTCGCCCCCGTCCACGTCGCCCCGATGGCCGGTGGCCCGAGCACCCCGGCCCTCGTCGCGGCAGCGGCACGAGCCGGTTCGTCCGCCCAGCTCGCGACCGGGTACACGACACCGGAGACCCTCGCCGCCCGGCTCGCCGCGGTGCGGGCGACGGGCACCGCGGCGTTCGGCGTGAACCTCTTCGTGCCGAACCCGGTGCCGATCGGCGACGCCGCGTACGACCGCTACCGGACACTGCTCGCGGACGAGCCCGGCGCGGTCGCCGTGCCGAAGCGCGAGGACGACGACGCCTGGGACGACAAGGTCGCGCTCCTGCTCGACGATCCCGTGCCCGTCGTGTCGTTCACGTTCGGGCTGCCGGACGCCGCGACGGTCCGGGCGTTCCGGCAGCGCGGCACGGTGACCGTCCAGTCGGTCACCGACCCCGACGAGGCCCGTGCTGCCGCGGAGCTCGGCGTCGATGCCCTCGTCGTGCAGGGCGTCGCGGCAGGCGGCCACTCGGCGGTGTTCGATCCCGCACGGGCCCCGGCGGAGCGCACGCTGCCGGACCTCGTCCGGGCGGTCACGGCGGCCGCCGCACTGCCGATCGTGGCCGCCGGCGGGATCGGGACGCGGGAGGACGTGGTCGCCGCGCTCGCGGCCGGTGCGAGCGCCGTCGCGGTCGGCACGGCCGTGCTCCGCACCGACGAGGCCGGCACGGGGGACACGCACCGCGCCGCACTCGCCGACCCGGCGTTCGTCGAGACCGCCCTCACCCGCGCCTTCACCGGCCGGCCTGCCCGGGCCCTGGTCAACGACTTCGTCCGGCGGCACCCGGACGCGCCGCTCGGCTACCCGGCCCTGCACCACCTCACGCGGCCGATCCGGAGCGCGGCCGCGGCTGCCGACGACCCGCAGCACCTGCACCTGTGGGCCGGACGCGCCTGGCGCGCCGCACCCACCGGCCCGGTCGCGGACGCGCTCGCCGCCCTGCTGCCGTGACGCGCGCAGCGAACGCGCACCGTGCCTCCAGGCCGTCGGTGCGCACCACCCGCCGGACGGCGCTACGCTCGAAGACGGTCCGCGACGCAGCGCTGCGGTGACCCGCGGGCTTGTACGTCTTGAAGGTGATCCCAGGAGGACCCAAGTGACCGAATCCGCTCCCGTCGACCCCACATCGACCGACGGCTGGAAGAAGCTCGAGCGGCGCGCCGCCGACTTCACCCCGGACCTGCGAGGGTGGTTCGACAGCGACCCCGGTCGTGCCGAGCGCTACACGTTCCAGGCCGCGGACCTGACCGTCGACCTGTCGAAGGGGCTCATCGACGACGAGATCCTGTCGGACCTGCTGCAGGTCGCGAAGGACACCGGCGTCGCCGAGCGGTTCCAGGCGATGCTCGCCGGTGAGCACATCAACGCCACCGAGGACCGCGCCGTCCTGCACACCGCGCTCCGCCGTCCGAAGGGCGCCTCGCCGGCGCTCGTCGTCGACGGCCAGGACGTCGACGCCGACGTGCACGCCACGCTCGACAAGGTCTACGGCTTCGCCACGAAGGTGCGCGACGGCTCGTGGACCGGTGTCACGGGCAAGCGCATCGAGACCGTCGTGAACATCGGCATCGGTGGCTCGGACCTCGGGCCGGTCATGGTCTACGAGGCGCTGAAGCCCTACGTGCAGCCCGGGCTCGAGGCGCGCTTCGTCTCGAACATCGACCCCGCGGACATCTACGAGAAGACCGCGGACCTCGACCCCGAGACCACGCTCTTCATCGTCGCGTCGAAGACCTTCGGCACGCTGGAGACCCTCACGAACGCCCGCCTCGCGCGCCAGTGGCTGTGGGAGCGGCTCGGCCTCGCCGACGCCTCCGACGACGAGAAGTCGAACGCCGTCGCGAAGCACTTCGTCGCGGTGTCGACCGCGCTCGACAAGGTCGCCGCGTTCGGCATCGACCCGGAGAACGCCTTCGGCTTCTGGGACTGGGTGGGCGGCCGGTACTCGGTCGACTCGGCCATCGGCACGAGCGTCGTCGTCGCGATCGGCCCGGAGAACTGGGAGCAGTTCCTCGCCGGGTTCCACGCCGTCGACGAGCACGTCCGCACCACGCCGCTCGAGCAGAACGTGCCCGTCCTGATGGGGCTGCTCAACGTCTGGTACTCGAACTTCCTCGGCGCCCAGAGCCACGCCGTCCTGCCGTACACGCAGTACCTGCACCGCTTCGCCGCGTACCTGCAGCAGCTCACGATGGAGTCGAACGGCAAGCGCGTCCGCTGGGACGGCTCGCCGGTCACCACCGAGACGGGCGAGGTCTTCTGGGGCGAGCCGGGCACGAACGGCCAGCACGCGTTCTACCAGCTCATCCACCAGGGCACGCGCCTGATCCCGACGGACTTCATCACGGTCGCGAAGCCGGCCCGTCCGCTCAAGGACGAGACGGGTGACGGGAAGGCCGTGCAGCCCGGCCAGGACGTCCACGCGCTCTTCCTGGCGAACTTCTTCGCGCAGACGAAGGCGCTCGCGTTCGGCAAGACCGCCGACGAGGTCCGTGCCGAGGGCACGACGGACGAGGCCATCGTCGCCGCCCGCACGTTCACGGGCAACAAGCCGTCGACGTCGATCCTCGCGCCGGAGCTCACCCCGAGCGTCCTCGGGCAGCTCATCGCGCTCTACGAGCACATCGTGTTCACCGAGGGCACGATCTGGGGCATCGACTCGTTCGACCAGTGGGGCGTCGAGCTCGGCAAGCAGCTGGCGCTGCAGATCGCCCCGGCGGTCGACGGCGACCAGGAGGCGTTGGACGCGCAGGACTCCTCGACGAAGGCGCTCATCGCCAAGTACCTGGAGCTGCGGGGCGAGTAACGCGCGCACCTGACGGCCTGGAGGCCCGTGGCGGGTCCGCCACGGGCCTCCCGTCCGTCTTGGGGTCGCGTCCGGTCCGGCCGGTGCCGACGTGGGCCGAGTCTCGGGGTACGCGACGGTTCTCGCGCTCCGCAGCCCGAGAACGGTCGCTCAGCGCGAGTCTCGGTGCGTCGCCGGCGCGGCGCGGGCGGCGCGGGCGGGGCCGGCGGCGGGCCGCCGTCAGCGGCCGAGCGGGTCGAGGTTGAGGGAGGTGCCCTCGTAGAGGTGCTGGTCCTCGCCGAAGACCTGCACGCCCTCGTTCAACCACACCAGGTCCCGCACGGTGATGCCGAAGCGGGCAGCGACGTCGCCGATCAGGTCGTCCGGAGCGACGGTGTACGTCTTCGGGGCACCCGCGGCGGTCGTCGCGGTGACCGGACCCGTGGCGTTCGCCCGGGCACCGGCGTCCTTCGGGTGCACGTTCGTCTGGCGCGCCGGGACCGACCAGCGGACCGTCGTGACGGCGAGCACCTTGTCGGCGGCGATCTCGACGGGGACGTCCTGGCCGGGAGCCGCTGCCGAGTACGTCACGAGGGTGCCGAGGTGCGCGGGGTCGACCCCGGAGCCGGTCAGCGGGACGTTCGCCGCGATCGCCGACGACGTCGGGCCACCGAGGACGTGGTCGCCGACACCGTGGTAGGTCAGCCCGTCGCCGACCTTCCGGGACAGGTCGAACAGGCCGACGCCGATCGGGACCGGCAGCGTCGAGGTGATGCCGGAGTACTGCGCGGTGAAGGTGTCGTCACCGTTCGCGACCATCCGGAAGTGGAAGTGGATGCTGCCCTTGGGGGAGGCGACGTCGCCCTGGGCGAGCACCGTGCCGCCCGGGATCGGCGTGAGCGTCGGTGCGGGTGCGGCGGCCTCGGTCGGTTCCGGCGTCGGCGTACGGGGGTTCGCCGATGCCTCGAGCAGGTCCGCTGCCGATTCGCCGTCAGGGGTCTCCGTGGCGCTCGGCGTCGGGGCGGGCGTGGTCACCGGCGGGCTGGACGGAGCGGGCAACGCTCCGTCCGAGCCGCGCAGCAGCGAGCAACCGGACAGTGCGACGGTGGCCAGTACGACGGCACCGACCGTCACGATCCGCTTCATGATTCCCCCTCGCCGCGATGCTAGCCGAGCGCCGGGCGACTCAGGGAGATCGTGACCGGGATGTGTCCTCCGGTACAGCGGCTACTTCTTGCCTCCCCCGAGCAGCCCGCCGAGCCCGCTGAGGATCCCACCGACGTCGAGGCCGCCGCCCTGTCCGCCGGACCCGCCGCCGAGGAAGCCGCCGAGCAGCCCGCCGAGGTCGAACCCGCCGCCGGACCGGGTCTCGGCGGCCTTCTGGTTGCCGAGCTTGCTCAGCACGAACGGCGCGACGAGGGGGAGCACCTTGCCGATGATCCCGCCGAGGTCGACGCCGCCCCCGCCGCCACCCGTGCCGCCGAGCGCGGCGGCGACGTCCTGCTGCTTCCCGCCGAAGACGTTCGCGACGATCTTCTTGCCGTCCTCCTCGTCGACGTCGTCGATCGCCGTGGGGTCGGCCGCGGCGGCGTGCTGGTCGAGCGCCTCGTCGAGCGAGGCCGCGCCGCCGTTCTCGACGTTCTTCTGCAGGCCGCCGACGAGTGCCGGCACGGCCTTCTGCACCGCCGCGGTCGCCGTCGCCTCGTCCACGCCGAGCTTCTTCGCCAGCTCGCCGATCGGGATCTGGGAGAGGAGGTCCTCGAGTCCGGCCATGTCGCACACCTTCCGTTCGTCGGCGGGTCGTGCGGGCCGCACGTGCTGCCGCTGCTGGGTGGAGGCTATCCGCCGGACCCGCCGCAGGTCCGGCGGTCGACCCGCCCCCGGTCCGGCGGTCGACCCGCCGCCGGTCCGGCCGCCGTCGCGGGCGGGGTGCTGTCGGTCGGACGGGCTACCGTCGTCGGTATGGAGCGTTCGGAGATCCTCGCCGCGGCCGCCGCCGCGCACGCCGCCCGCATCGCCGAGGAAGGCGGTGACGACGCCGCCGCCCGTGAACGGGCCGAGAGCGTCCGACGCCGTGCGGACGGCCTGACCGACCGGATCGAACGGAGCGAGGCCGCGGACGCCGATCGTGATGCCCGCCGTCGTCGTGACGGTGAGGCGGACCGAGCGGCCTCCCGGACCGAGGGCGCGCTGTCCGACTGGCACCGGATGGGCACCCGCCGCGGGGTCACCCCGGACGAGCAGGTCCGCTCGGCGTGGACGATCGCCGGTGTGCCGGAACCGGGCGAGGCACGTGCCCTCGCGAACGTCCTGCTCTCCACGGCCGGGCACGCCGGACGGGTCGCCGACGCCGCGAAGCGGAACCCCCGGCTCTCCGGGGCTGCGAGCGCCGCCGCACGCCGGACGGTCCGGCGCTACACCGACCACGGCGCGGACATGCCCTCGCTGGGGGACGTGCTCGAGCAGCCGGCGCCGGAGCCGACCGAACGGGTCCCCGAGGACGACCAGGGCTGACCAGGACTTTCGTGGAGCGATCCAACACGGATCATGTCTTCATGTGTGATTGACAGGACATGGAAACGGGTTACGATCCTTCCAAGCGATGAAGCGTGATCACTGACGAAGGAGTCACCCGAATGGTCGACATCAAACCGACAGCCCCGAGCGTCCAGCTGCCCCCGGTCGGGCAGGGTCCCCACGTGCGCCGTCTCGGCGTCCTCGCCCTCGTCGCCACGTTCGGCGGCCTCCTCTTCGGCTACGACACCGGCGTGATCAACGGCGCCCTGCTGCCGATGAAGCAGGAGCTCGGGCTGACCAACCTCACCGAGGGCGTCGTCACCAGCTCGCTCCTCTTCGGTGCCGCGATCGGCGCCATGCTCGGCGGGCGCATCGCGGACGGCTGGGGGCGCCGGAAGACGATCATCCTGCTCGCGGTCACGTTCTTCGTCGGCACGCTCGTCTGCGTCTTCGCCCCCGTGTTCGGCGTGATGGTCGTGGGGCGCGTGATGCTCGGCCTCGCGGTCGGTGGCGCGTCCACGGTGGTCCCGGTGTTCCTCGCGGAACTCGCGCCGTACGAGATCCGCGGGTCGCTCTCCGGCCGCAACGAGCTGATGATCGTGATCGGTCAGCTCGCCGCCTTCGTCGTGAACGCGATCATCGGCAACCTCTGGGGCGAGGGCAACGGCGTCTGGCGGGTCATGCTCGCGGTCTGCGCCCTGCCCGCCATCGCGCTGTTCATCGGCATGCTCCGGGTCCCGGAGTCGCCGCGCTGGCTCGCGTCGAAGGGCCGCAACGACGAGGCGCTCCAGGTGCTCGGGCAGATCCGTTCGAAGGAGCGCGCCGAGGCCGAGCTCGAGGACATCAAGCGGTCCAACGAGTTCGAGGCGAAGGTCCAGCAGCAGAGCGGCTGGCGCACGCTGCTCGGCAACAAGTGGCTCATCCGGATCGTGCTGATCGGTGCCGGCATCGGCGTCGCGCAGCAGCTCACCGGCATCAACTCGATCATGTACTACGGCCAGACGGTGCTCATCGAGTCGGGCTTCCAGCAGTCCGCGGCACTCATCGCGAACATCGCGCCCGGCATCATCGCCGTGATCGGTGGCGTCATCGCGATCTACAACATGGAGAAGATCAACCGGCGGACGACGCTCATCCTCGGGTACTCGCTGACGACCCTCTGCCACTTCCTGATCGGCATCGCCTCGATGACGCTCGTCGAGGGCAACCCGGCCCGCCCGTGGGTGATCCTGTTCCTCGTCGTCGCGTTCGTCGGGTCGATGCAGACGTTCCTCAACATCGCCACGTGGGTGATCCTCTCCGAGATCTTCCCGACCCAGATCCGGGCGCTCGGCATGGGCATCGCGGTGTTCTGCCTCTGGATCGCCAACGCGTTCCTCGGGCTCTACTTCCCGACGATCGTCGCCGCGACCGGCATCACCGGGACGTTCTTCGGCTTCGCCGTCGTCGGCGTCCTGGCGCTCCTCTTCATCTGGAAGTTCGTGCCGGAGAGCCGCGGCCGCACCCTCGAGGAGGTCGAGGAGGGCGTCACCACCGGCAACATCTTCACGGTCCCCGCGAAGCAGTCGCGGCGGTAGCAGCCGCCGACCGGCGGACGGGAGGCGCGGTGCCAGCTGACACCGCGCCTCCCGTCCGTCCGTCACGTACGATCGACGGCGATGTCCGAACTGCGCGCCGAGTCCTTCCCGTCCGCGGTCACCGCGGTCTCCGCCGGACTGCTGGCCGTCGCGGTGCTCTGTGCGGTCGTCGTCACCGTCGACGTCGTGCGGCACCCGCAGCGGATGCGCGTGATGGGGTTCGTCTGGCCGCTCACGATGCTCTTCGGCAGCGTGGTCTGGCTCGTCTTCTACTGGCGGCGCGGTCGTGCCACGGTCGGCGGGCACGGGCGGTGGGCGGGTACCGCCATCGACACGAGCCACTGCGGGGCGGGTTGCGCGCTCGGCGACCTCATCGGGGAGTTCGGGCTCGTGGCGTTCCCCGCGCTCGGCGCCCTCGTCGGCCTCGGCTCGCTGTACCAGGACCGCATGGTGGCCGGATGGGTGATCGACTTCGTCGTCGCGTTCATGCTCGGCATCGCGTTCCAGTACTTCGCGATCGCGCCGATGCGCGGACTCGGTGTCAAGGACGGACTCATCGCCGCGCTCAAGGCGGACACGTTGTCGATCACCGCATGGCAGATCGGCATGTACGGCGTCATGGCCGCGTGGCAGCTCGGTGTCTTCCCGTCGCTGTTCGGGGGACGGGCGAGCGCGCTGTCGCCGGAGTTCTGGGTCGCCATGCAGCTCGCCATGGTCGCGGGCTTCGTGTGCGCCTACCCGGTCAACGCCTGGCTCGTCCGCCGCGGCGTCAAGGAGGCGATGTGACCGGCTGCGAGGATGACCGGCATGGATGAACGTGCCGATCCCGTGACCGAAGCCGTCCTCGGTGCGTCGCGAGGACTGCTCGGTGTCGTCGCCCGATCGCTCGCGCCGGCACTCGAGTCGGTCACGGTCCCGCAGTTCCGGTTGATCGTGCTCGTCGACACCCTGGGCCCCACCCGTGCCGGGGACCTCGCGGAGCGGCTGGCCGTCGGCCCGTCGACCCTGACCCGGAACGTCGACCGGCTCGTCGCCGGCGGGTGGGTCGAGCGCCGGACCGCGGAGGACAGCCGCCGCGGGGTGGTGGTGGCGGCGACCGATCGTGGCCGTGCCCTGGTGGCCGAGGTCACGGACCGTCGCCGGCGCGAACTCGAGGAGATCGTCGCCCGGGTCCCCGAGGCCGAGCGCGCGTCGGTCGCCGCGGGGATGGCCTCGCTGCGCCGGGCGATGGGCGAGCCGTCGCCCGAGGAGGTCTCCGGCTTCGGGGGATGACCTCGTTGAGTTGTACGCGTACAATCGTTGTGCTCGTACAACTCAGGAGGACCGTGCCCACGACGACCCAGACCACCCGCCCCCACCTCGTGACCGCGGGGACGAGGTTCGGCGGTGCCGCCGCCCGACTGGCGCTGCCCGCGCTCCTCGTCGGTCTCGGGGCCGGCGGTGCGGCGGTGGTCTTCCGCTGGCTGATCGTCCACGCGACCTGGGTCTTCAGCGGCCACGCCGACTACGCGGCCACCGAGGGGCACCCCGCGAACCCGTGGGTGCCCTGGCTCGGCGCCGGCTTCGTGGTGCTCGCACCGGCGGTCGGTGGCCTGCTGTACGGCCCGCTCATCCAGCGGTTCGCACGGGAGGCCCGTGGACACGGCGTGCCCGAGGTGATGTTCGCGGTCGCGCGGAACGGCGGCCGCATCCGGGGCAGCGTCGCCGTGGTGAAGTCCCTCGCGAGCGCCATCTGCATCGGCGCGGGCGGATCGGTCGGCCGTGAGGGGCCGATCATCCAGATCGGCGCGGCCCTGGGGTCGACGATCGGTCGGTGGACACGGATGCCCGAGGCGCGGCTCCGGACGCTCGTCGCGTGCGGCGCGGCAGGCGGGATCTCCGCGACGTTCAACGCCCCGGTCGCCGGGATCTTCTTCGCCCTCGAACTCCTGCTCCGGGACTTCACGCCGACGTCGTTCGGGGCGGTCGCGATCGCCAGTGTGACCGCGGCGCTCGTCGGTCGTGCCGTGTTCGGCGACGCCGCGTTCCTGCACCTGCCGTCGATCGGTGCGATCACGCCGCCCGAGTACCTGCTCTTCGCCCTGCTCGGCCTGCTCGCCGGCGCGATCGGGATCGGGTTCACCCGGGTGCTCTACCTCGTCGAGGACGCCTGCGACCTCCTGTGGAAGGCGTCCAGGGGTCCCGAGTGGCTGCGTCCGGTCGTCGGCGGTCTCGTGCTCGGGTGCCTGCTGCTCGTCCTGCCGCAGATGTACGGCGTGGGCTACCCGGTGCTCGAACGGGGCGTGTCCGGTCAGTACGCCCTCGGGTTCCTCGCCGTCCTGGTCGTGGGCAAGGTCCTCGCGACCTCGCTCACGCTGGGCATCGGCGGTTCCGGCGGGGTGTTCGCGCCGTCGCTCTTCATCGGTGCGATGAGCGGAGCGGCGTTCGGCGAGGTCGTCGCGGCGATCGACCCGTCGATGCAGGGGCAGGTCGGCACCTTCGCGGTCGTGGGCATGGGCGCGGTCTTCGCCGGGTCGACGCGCGCGCCGATCACGGCGGGCATCATGTTGTTCGAGCTGACCGGTGCCTACGAGCTCGTGCTGCCGCTCGTCGTCGCCGTGGTGATCGCCGGCGCGGTGTCGAAGGTCCTCTCGCGGGACACGATCTACACGCTCAAGCTCAGTCGCCGTGGCGTCGACCTGACCGATGCGGCCGTCACGACCCCGGTCCCGGTGACGGCAGGCGGTGCGGCGCGTCCACTGGCCGTCGTGCTCGACCGCGGGGCGACGGCCGCGCGGGCGCTCGAGGTCCTCGAGGGGTCCGGCGGCGGTCCGGTCGTGGTCGTCGACGACGCGGGTCGGCTGGCCGGCGTCGTCTCGGCGCGGTCGATCGGTGACGCGGTGCTCGGCGACGACGGCTTCGGGGACCGCTCCGTGGGCGACGTCCTGGCCGACGTCGGGGCGGTGTCCGCGTCGGCGCCGCTCGACGGCGTCGTCCGTGACGTGGTCGACGCCGCCGAGACGGCCGGGCTGCCGGTCGTCGACGACGACGGGCGACCCGTCGGCTGGCTGGGGCAGGCGGAGGCGCTCCGCGCGCTCGTGCCGGCCTGATGACGGACGGGAGGCGCGGTGCCGGCTGGCACCGCGCCTCCCGTCCGTCCTGCAGCTGCGTCTACGGGCGCAGGAGCACCTTGCCGACCCGGCCGGCGGTGTCCGAGGCGCGGACCGCGTCACGGACGTCCTCGAAGGCGAACGTCTCGGCGACGGGGAGCGTCAGCGACCCGTCCAGCACGCGCGTGATGAGCTCACCGAAGAGCTGCCCCTTCGTCTCGGCCGGCATCGTCCGGCTGACCACGCTGCCCCAGAAGCCCTTCACCGTGAGCTGGCCGAAGATGACCTTGCCGGAGGGGATCTCGAGGGTGGGGGAGGCCATCGCGCCGAAGACGACGAGGGTGGCGTCCTCGCCGAGCACCGACGCGATGTCGCCGGCGGCCTTCCCGCCGACGGACTCGACGCCGGCGACGATCGGGGCGCCGCCGGTGATCGCCGCGACCTGGTCCTGCCAGTCGTCCGCGTCGGTGGCGACGATGCGCTCGATGCCCTGCTCGCGGAGCTCGTCGACACCGGCGGCGCGACGCACCAGTCCGATGACGTTGATCCCGCGTGCGGCGCCGAGCTGGGCGACCATGCGGCCGACGGCGCCGTTCGCGGCGTTCTGGATGAGCCAGTCGCCCTCGTGCAGGTCGAGCGAGTGCAGGAGGCTGATGGCGCTGAACGGCATCGACACGAGCTGCGCGGCGGCCTCGTCGGGCATGGCGTCGGGCACCGGCACGAGGCCGGCGGCGCTCGCCGTGTAGTACTCGGCCCAGACGCCGAACGCCCCACCGGCGACGCGCTGGCCGACCTGCAGGTTCGTGACGCCCTCGCCGAGGGCCTCGACCACGCCGAGCGCCTCGGTCCCGGACGCCGCCGGCAGCTCGGGCTTGAAGCCGTAGGTGCCTCGGACGGTCCAGAGGTCGTGGTTGTGGATGGGGGAGAGGACCGTGCGGACGAGGACCTCGCCGGCGCCGGGCGTGGGGACCGGGCGCTCCTGGACGCCGAGGACCTCGGCCGGCTCGGCGAAGGTCTCGTGGACGACGGCGCGCATGGTGGTGGGGGTGGTGCTCATGCTCAGTCCTCCGAGACGGTGATGGTGACGTCGATGTTGCCGCGGGTCGCGTTCGAGTACGGGCACACCTGGTGAGCGGCGTCGGCGAGACCCTGCGCGACCTCGTGCGTGAGCCCGGGCAGGACGACCTCGAGCAGGACGGCCAGCTGGTAGCCGCCCTCGCCGTTCGAGCCGATCTGCACGCGGCCGCCGACGGACGAGTCCGTGATCTTCACCTTCTGGCTGCGGGCGACGCCCTGCAGTGCGGAGTGGAAGCACGCGGCGTACCCGGCGGCGAACAGCTGCTCGGGGTTCGTGCCGTTGCCGGAGCCACCCATCTCCTTCGGGATCGCGAGGTCGAGCGCGAACGATCCGTCGCTGGTGGCGACGCGGCCGTCGCGGCCGGCGCCGGTGGAGAGGGCCTCGGCGGTGTAGAGGGCTTCCATGGTGTTCCTTCCTTCGTGGGGGTCAGGTGGTCCGGGCCCGAGACTCGGGCTGCGCGACCGTTCTCGGGCTCAGCGGCGCGAGAACGGTCGCTCAGGCCGAGTCTCGGCCCGCGGCGGTGCCCGCGGCGGGACGCGCGGCGGCGTGCATGGTCTCGGTCAGACGGTGCAGGGTCGCGATGAGCTCGATCGCCGACTGCTCGTCGGGCAGTCCCATCCCCGCCGCGATCGTCGACGGGATGTGCGCGAGCTCGGCGCGGATCGAGCGTCCGCGTTCGCCGAGCGTGACCGTGACGACGCGCTCGTCGGTGCTCCGGCGCTCCCGACGGACGAGGTCCGTCTGCTCCATGCGGCGCAGGAGCGGTGAGAGCGTGCCGGAGTCGAGCTGCAGGTGGTCGCCGAGGGACGACACGGTCTGATCGCCCTCGAGCCAGAGGGTGACGAGGACGAGGTACTGCGGGTACGTCAGCCCCCACGGTTCGAGCAGCGTCCGGTACGCCTGGGTGGTCGCACGGGACGCCGCGTACAGGGAGAAGCACACCATCTCGTCGGTCACGGGCACCGTGCCAGCATTGCACGCAACTCAGTTGTGCACAACCTGTTGGCACCGACGTGGAGCGCGCTCCCGGCCGGGGTACGGACACCGTCGAGCGCACGCATGGCCCGGGCGGTTAGGCTGACGTGACCCACGATGACCACCAACGACCTCGACCACACCGCGACGCCCGGAGCAGACGGCACCACCAGCCGCACCGGGAAGGCGTCATCCCACGGCAAGACGATCCTGATCGGGGAGCACGCCGTGGTCTACGGCGCACCCGCACTCGTGCTGCCGGTGCTCGACGCCACGGTCCTCGCGACGGTCACGCCGGTCTCCTCGGACCAGGCGCACCACCTCGAGTCCGCGGTCCACACCGGCCCGCTCGACCTCGCGCCCGCCGCCGTCATGCCGACCGTGACGGCCGTCACCGCGACGCTCCAGCACTTCGGGGTCACCGACCGCCGGTTCCACGTCCGGGTCGACAGCGAGGTCCCGACCGCCCGCGGCATGGGATCGAGCGCTGCCGTCGCCGCCGCCGTGACGGCAGCGGTGGCCGACGCCCTCGGTGCGACGCTCGACGCGGAGACGCACCACGAGCTCATCCAGGAGTGCGAGCGCGTCGCCCACGGTCGGCCGTCCGGGCTCGACGCCCGCGGGGTCGTGGCCGACGCCCCGGTCTGGTTCGACGGCGGACGCATCGAGCCGGTCGAGCTCGGCGCACCCTTCACCTTCGTCGTCGCCGACACCGGAGTGCCCGGCCACACGCGCGAGGCGGTCGCCGCCGTCCGCGAACGGCACGACGCGGACCCGACGACCGTCGGCGGGGTGATCGACCGGATCGGTGCCCTCGCCCGGCGTGCACGGGGGACGCTCGTGGACGGCGACGCCCAGGATCTCGGTGCCACGATGGACGCCGCGCACGACCTCCTGTCCGCGCTCGACGTGTCGAGCACGGACCTGGACCGGCTCGTCGGCGCAGCACGTGCTGCGGGTGCCCTCGGCGCGAAGCTCACCGGCGGCGGGCGGGGCGGGTGCGTCCTCGCCCTGGCCGCCGACGCACGAGCGGCGGACCGCATCGCGGACGCACTCCGCGGCGCAGGTGCCGCAGCCACCTGGACCACCACGATCGGAGCCCGCGCTTGCTGACCGCCACCGCCGTCGCGCACCCCAACATCGCCCTCGTCAAGTACTGGGGGAAGGCGGACGCGTCCCTCGCGCTGCCCGCCACGGGCAGCGTCTCGATGGGGCTCGACGTGTTCCCGACGACGACGACCGTCACGGTCGACGGCGGTGCGTCGGACGGCGGTGCGGTGGCCGGCCGGGAGGCGCGTGATGCGTTCACGCTGAACGGTCGCGTCGTCGAGGACGGTGCGCTGGTGCGGGTCACGGAGTTCCTCGACCTCGTCCGCGAGCTCGCCGGCAGTGACGCCCGTGCCAGCGTCGTGTCCGAGAACACGGTGCCGACCGGCGCCGGGCTCGCCTCGAGCGCCTCGGGCTTCGCGGCGCTCGCCACGGCGGCCGCGGCGGCCTACGGCCTCGAGCTCTCGCGGCGCGACCTGTCCCGGCTCGCCCGGCGCGGATCGGGATCGGCGACGCGGTCGATCCCCGGTGGCGTCGCGGTCTGGCACGCCGGCGACGACCAGGCCTCCTTCGCCGAACCGGTGTCCGCTCCGCCGATGGCCATGGTCGTCGTGACGATCGACGCCGGCCCGAAGCCCATCGGGTCGCGCGAGGCGATGCGCCGCACCATCGCGACCTCGCCGTTCTACCCCGCCTGGGTTACCTCGACCACCGAGACCGTCGGCGACGTGCTCGACGCGTGCGCCGCGGGGGACTTCACCCGGATCGGCGAGCTCACCGAGAGCAACGCGCTCCGCATGCACGCGACGATCGAGGGCGCGTTCCCCCCGATCCGCTACCTGAACGCCCGCAGCGTCGCCGTGTTCGACGCCGTGGCCGAGCTCCGCGCCGCGGGTGTCGAGGCGTACGCCACGGCCGACGCCGGCCCGAACGTCGTGGTGCTCACGAAGCCCGAGGACCGGTCCGCCGTGGCCGCCGCACTGGCCGGGTTCGGCGACGTCATCGAGTCCGGCACCGGACCAGGCGCGCGTCTCGTCGGCTCCGAAGGAACGGGGACGCCCGACCCGGGTGTCGTCCCCGACCAGGAGGAGTCCGCCGAGTGATCGAGTTCCGTGCCCACGGCAAGCTGTTCGTCGCGGGCGAGTACGCCGTCGTCGAGCCCGGGCAGCCCTCCGTGCTCATCGCCCTCGACCGCGCCATCACGGCGCGGGTGTCCGAGGGGCACGGGTCCGGCAGCGTGCACTCCGAGGAGTACGGGCACCTCCCGCTGACCTGGACCCGCGCCGAGGACGGCATCGCCCTCGACACCGAGCACCACCCGTACGACTACGTGATGGCGACGATCGACCTGGTCGAGAAGCTCCGGCAGGAGCAGGGGATCGCCCCGCGCTTCCACGACCTCCGCATCTCCAGCCAGCTCGACGACGCGAGCGGCCGGAAGTTCGGCCTCGGGTCCTCCGCAGCGGTCTCGGTGGCCACCGTCGGGGCGCTCGACCGCTTCTACGGACTCGGGCTGTCGCAGCGGAAGCGCTTCCAGGTCGCACTGCTCGCCACCATCCGGGTCAACCCCCGGGCCTCCGGCGGCGACCTCGCGGCGAGCACCTTCGGCGGCTGGCTCCGCTACAGCGCCCCCGACCGGGAACGCCTCGCCGCCCAGCTCGACACCCGCACCGTGAGCGCGATCCTCGCCGATCCGGACGCGTGGCAGGGCTTCGACGTCCAGCGGCTGCCCGCGCCCGAGAACCTCGAGCTGCTCGTCGGGTGGACCGGTTCCCCGGCGTCCACCACGAAGCTCGTCGGTGTCGTCCGTCGGCACCGCAACGGCGGCTACCAGGCGTTCCTCGACGAGAGCCGCGCCTGCGTCGACGACCTGACCACGGGCCTCCAGACCGGCGACGCGTCGATGACGTTGGACGCCCTGCGCCGCGCGCGCGTGCTGCTGCAGCGACTCGGCACGTCGGTCGGCTCGCAGATCGAGACCGACCGGCTGGCCGCCCTGTGCGACGTCGTCGAGGCGGCCGGCGGGGCGGCGAAGCCGTCCGGTGCCGGCGGCGGCGACTGCGGCATCGCGCTCGTCCCGGCGGACACCGACCTCGCCGGCATCCACCGCGCCTGGGAGGCGCACGACATCAGACACCTCAGCGTCGCGGTGCAAGCGCCCGAAGGGAGCGTCGATGACTGACCTGCTGACCCCGATCCCCACGAAGTGGGTGGGGCCGATCCGCATCAGCGGCAACGCGGTGGAGGGCGAGCACGAGGTGCCGCTCGCCACGTACGAGTCGCCGCTGTGGCCGTCCGTCAGCCGTGGCGCCCGCGTCTCGCGCATGGTCGAGGGCGGCATCGTGTCGACCGTCGTCGACGAGCGCATGACCCGTTCGGTCGTCGTCCGTGCCGAGAACGCCGCCGCCGCACACCTCGCGACCGGGCGCATCCTCGCGCGGCAGGCCGAACTCGAGCAGCTCGTCGCCGGGCAGAGCCGGTTCGCCAAGCTCATCGAGGTGCACCCGGAGATCGTCGGGGACCTGCTGTTCCTGCGCTTCGCGTTCACCACGGGCGACGCCTCCGGGCACAACATGGTCACCCAGGCCGCGGACAAGCTCCTGCCGGCGATCCTCGCGTGGGAGCCCGGCCTGCGGTACGTCAGCGTCTCGGGCAACTTCTGCACCGACAAGAAGGCGACCGCGGTGAACGGCATCCGCGGTCGCGGGCGGAACACCGTCGCCGAGATCGTGATCCCGGGCGAGGTCGTCGAGAAGCGCCTGCGGTCCTCCGCCGCACGCATCGCCGAGCTCAACGTCGCGAAGAACCTCGTCGGCTCGACCATCGCCGGGGCCATCCGCTCCGCGAACGCGCACTACGCGAACATGCTGCTCGGCTTCTACCTCGCCACCGGTCAGGACGCCGCGAACATCGTCGAGGGCTCCCAGGGCATCACGAGCGCCGAGGACCGCGACGGCGACCTGTACTTCGCGACCTCGCTCCCGCACCTCATCGTCGGGACGGTCGGCAACGGCAAGGGCGGCGACCTGCCCGTCGTCGAGGAGGCGCTCGTGCGGCTCGGGTGCCGTGAGGACCGCGAGCCCGGCGCGAACGCCCGTCGGCTCGCCGCGCTCTGCGCCGCCACCGTGCTCTGCGGCGAGCTCTCCCTGCTCGCCGCGCAGACGAACCCGGGCGAGCTGATGGCCGCCCACGTCGCCATGGAACGCCGCGGCTCGCGCCCGGCCGGAGGTGCAGCATGACCCGCATCGGCATCCACGACCTGGCCGTCGCCACCGGTCACCACGTGCTCGAGCTGGACGACCTGGCCGAGCGGCTCGGGGTCGACCCGGCGAAGTACCACGTCGGCATCGGGCAGGACGCGTTCAGCGTGCCCGCCCCGGACGAGGACATCGTCACGATGGGCGCCGCCGCGGCGAAGGAGCTCATCGACCGGCACGGCGTCGAGGGCATCCGCACGGTGCTGTTCGCGACCGAGTCGGGAGTCGACCAGTCCAAGGCCGCCGGGGTGTTCGTGCACGGCCTGCTCGGCCTGCCGCAGAACGTCCGCGTCGTCGAGCTGAAGCAGGCCTGCTACGGCGGGACCGCCGCCGTCCAGCTCGCCCTCGGCATCGTGGCGCGGGCGCCGCAGGAGCGCGTGCTCGTCATCGCCGCCGACGTCGCACGGTACGACGTCGACACCGCCGCCGAGCCGACCCAGGGCGCCGGCGCCGCCGCGATGCTGATCGCCGCCGACCCGGACCTCGTCGAGCTCGAACCGGCCGCCGGCGTCTTCACGGCCGACGTCGACGACTTCTGGCGGCCGAACGACCGCTCGACCGCGCTGGTCGACGGGCGGCTGTCGGTGAGCGCCTACGTCGACGCCTTCGTCGGGGCGTGGGACGACCTCGCCGCACAGGGCGGTCCCGCGTACGAGGACATCGTGCGCTTCGTGCACCACCAGCCGTTCACGAAGATGGCGCTCAAGGCCCACCGGAAGCTCACGCAGCACGTCGGCGTGCCGTTCGACGAGTCCGAGCTGGCGCTCGGGTTCACGTACAACAAGCAGACCGGCAACACGTACACGGCGTCGCTCTGGATCGGGCTCGCGGCGCTGCTCGACCTCGACGACGACCTGGCCGGCGAGCGGATCGCGCTGTTCAGCTACGGCTCCGGCAGCGTCGGCGAGCTCCTCACCGGGATCGTGCAGCCCGCGTACCGGGAGCACCGCCGGCAGGGTCGGGTCCGGGAGCTCCTGGACGCCCGGGTGCGCCTGACGGTCGACGCGTACCGGGAGCTGCACGCCGCCGGTGCCGCGACGAGCGAGGACGTCGAGCGGCCGCGGGTCACCGCGGGGCCGTTCCGGTTCGCTGGCGTCCGCGGCGGCGCCCGGCACTACGAGCGGACGGCGTCCGCCTGACGCGACCCCATCGCGAAAGCGACAGATCTCCGCGGAAGCGACCCTCGCGGAAGCGACAGATCCCCGCGGAACATCCGCGGGGATCTGTCGCTCTCGCGGACCGGACGTGGCCAGCGCGCGCGATCTGTCGCCTTCGCGGGTCCACCTGACCGGAGACGGACTGGAGGCGCGGGGCGGGGCCGCCCCGCGCCTCCAGTCCGTCGCGGCTCACGCCGGTGCGGCCAGCACCTCGCGCTCGAGACGTGCGTAGCTGGTCTCCATGCCGTCGGTCATCCCGGTGGCGAGGACCATGTCGCGCTGTGCCTGGTCGGGGTAGGTGACGAGCAGGGTCATCAGCGTGACGCCGTCCGCCTCGTCGAACTGCAGGTCGTTGACGTTCGCGGGGAACGGCGCACCGGTCATCCGCGCGGTCGAGACGATGCGGCGCTCCGGATCGACGACGAGGTTCTCGCCCTCGAAGCCGAACGGCTCGCCCTCGGTGTCGCCGACGGGCGCCCATGCCTGCCGGTACGCCCCGCCGACGGTCAGGTCGTTCTCGCACACCGTCATCTCCCAGCCGTCCGGGCCGAGCAGCCAGCGGCGCATCAGCTCCGGTTCGGTGTGCGCCCGCCAGAGCAGGTGCCGCGGCGCCTCGAACGCGCGGGTGATCCGCGCGTGCGTGTCGTCGACGAGCTCGGTGACCGTCCCCGTGCCGAGCGCGGTCTCGCGCAGGTCGGCGAGCACGCGGTCGAGCTGCCCGAAGGCCTGCGTGTAGCCCTCGAGCATCCCCATCTCGAGCATCCGGTCGAGGTCGGTGGACGACGGGAAGGTCGTGACGACGGTCACCCGTGACCCGGTGTCGAGCGGCTCGAAGGACAGGACGGTCTCGCTCGCCGGCATGGACTCGTCGACGGCGCCCTCCTCGGTGGAGAACAGGTCGGCGAAGACGATGCGCTCGGGTTCGACCACCTCGCTGATCCGCCACAGCGACAGGAACCGCTCGCCCTGCGGGGAGGTCATCCGGTAGTCGGCACGGCCGCCCGGCCGGAGGTCGAAGGCGGTGAACGTCGCGGGGAACCCGGGCGGGCCCCAGAACCGCTCGAGCTGTCGGGGGTCGGTGAACGCGCCCCAGAGTCGTTCGACGGGGACGGGGAACTCGGCCACGAGGGTCATGGTGCGTTCCTCGGGATCGGTGTGGACGGACGTGGTGGGCATCAGCGGTTCCCTTGCTCTCGGTCTTCTCCCAGCAGTGCGTCGAGGCGGTCGATCCGTCCGCGCCAGAGGTCGGCGTAGGCGTCGAGCAGGCTCCGCACCCGGTCGATCTGTCCCGGATCCGCGCGCACGATGCGGGCGCGCCCCCGGGCTTCCTTGGTCACGAGTCCTGCTCCCTCGAGGACGGCGACGTGCTTCTGGACGGCGGCGAACGACATCGCGTAGGCGTCCGCCAGCGCGCTCACCGACGCCTCGCCGACGAGCGTGCGCCGGACGATGTCGCGCCGGGTCGCATCGGCCAGGGCATGGAACACCCGGTCGACCTCGGCGTCGCTCATCTCGATTCGTACAACCATTTGGTTGTACGTTACGACTGCGTGGGTTCGAGCGCAACCCCTCCCTCGGGATAGGGTTCCACCGAGGATCGGAGGGGCGATGGCAGGACGCGGGGACGCCACGACGGTCGTCCGCGACCTCGTCGCCACGCTGCCCCGGTCGCCACGCCTCGCGGACGTCGTCCAGGGCGTCGGCCGGTTCGTCGGGACGCCGACCCGCGTCGTCGAGGTGGACGGGCCGAGCTGGGGGACCCTGACCGCCCTGGTGTCGCAGTTCGAGCACGAGAACCTCGTCCTGGTGCCGGCGGGCACACCCGAGCTCTACCGGATGCACTGCGTCCTGCACGAGCTCGGACACCTCGTGCACGGCGACGCCGGCACCCCGACGACCGATGCCATCGCGACCTTCGCAGCCGGCGGCCACGTCTGCCGACGGTCGCTGGACGCCGACCCGGGTCTGGCCGGCCCGTCCGGCGGCGACGAACGGTTCGCCGAACGCTTCGCCTACGAGATGGCGACGATCGTGCTCGCGGGCAGCGCCGGGGACGACGAGCGGGCGTACGGCTGATGGCTGCGCTGCACGCCGTCGCCTTCTGGTGCGCGGCGCTGATCTTCCTCGCGCGCACCCCGCACGTCCTGCGCAACCCCCGGGGTCGCGCCGCCTGGGCCGCGACGGGTGTCGGCGCACTCGGGCTGCTCACCCTCGGCAGCGTCGTGCCGCAACCGACGCTCGACGGACTGCTCGGCGGCACCAACCTGATCAACCTCGTCCAGAACGTCTGCGCGACCGCGGCGTTCTGGTGCATGCTGCGTGCCAGCACCTCCGACCTGGCCGTCCGACCGCTGCTCGCCCGGCCGACCGCCCTGGTGGCGATGGTCGTCGCGTTCGCGGTGCCGTTCTCCCTCGTCCGCGACCGGGGCACCACGGACTTCCACTTCATCGTGCGCGGCATCGACCAGCCGGCGATGTGGGTCTACGCCTCGGTCTACATGGTGTGCGTCGCGGCACTCACCACCGTGACGCTCGTCCGCGGCGTCCCGGCGAGCCGCGGAGCACTCGTGCCGTTCCGCGTCGGGCTCGTGCTCGTCACCGCCGCGAGCATCGAGGAGGTCGTCTCGCTCACGGCCGACCACTTCGCGCTCGGGAGCCCGCTCGTCCGCGACGTGCTCCGGTCCTCCTTCGATCCGCCGTTCTACCTCGGCATCGTGCTCGTCGTCATCGCGATGGCCTCGCTGACCCTCCGGCGCTGGGCGCGCGACCTCCGCTGTCGCGGGCACCACCGCCGGCTCCGCCGGATCGCCCGACGGCACGAGCTCCGCCCGGTCCGACGCGCCGGTGACGTCCGTGTCCGCACGTACGACCTCGTCATCGCCATCCGCGACGCGGAGGTGCAGGGCAGCGCCCTCGACGACACCGAACTCGTGCACGTCCGCGCCGCGGAACGCACCCTGACCAGGAACCTCGGAGGCTGACGCCGGTGACGATCGTCTGGTGGGTGCTCGGCGCCCTGGTCGGAGTGGCCCTGCTCGTGGCCGTCGTGCTCCTCGTCGTGGTCCGTGCGGTCGTCGGTCGGATCGTGCTGCCCGGCAAGCAGCGGTGGACGCCGGTGCTCGAGGTCTCCGAGGACGCGATCCGGCTCCCGCTCACCGACGACACGGTCCGCGCGGGGGAGTACGGGTTGTGGCACGACGCCGCGGGACACACCACCGTCGGCCCGGTGCTCGAGGTCGACGAGGCCGGCGGGACCGTCCGTCGAGCGGTCCTGCGGACGAGCGGTGACGTCCCCGCGAGTGTGCGGTGGAGCGGACACGTGTACCCGGACCCGGCGGCGATGGGGGTCGACTGGTCCGAGGCGGCGATCACGACGCCGGTCGGGCCCGCGCCGGCCTGGGTCGTCCGGCCGGAGCGGACGCCGGGCGTGCACGGCGTGCCCGGCGTCGACGAGGCGGCCGGTGTCGGCGACGTGCCCGGTGTCGGCGACGTGCCCGGTGTCGACGACGTACCGGTCGGCGCGCCCGTGCCACCGGCCACCTGGGCCGTGCACGTGCACGGGATCCGCACCACCCGGGTCACCGCGCTCCGCACCGTGCCGGCCGCGCTCGGCCTCGGCTGGACCTCGATCGTGCCGTCCTTCCGCGGCGACGGCGAAGCCCCCTCGGAGGGTCGGGCGTCGCACCTGGGCGCCCGCGAGTGGCCCGACGTCGAGGCCGCCCTCGACCACGCCGTCGCGCACGGTGCCGAACGGATCGTGATCGTCGCGTGGTCGATGGGCGCCACGATCACCCACGAGCTCCTCGCGCGCTCGGCGCACCGGGACCGGATCGCCGGGCTGGTGCTCGTCTCGCCGGCGCTCGACTGGGAGGCGACGGTCCGGTCGCAGGCGTCGCGCTCGGGCGTACCAGGGCCCGTCGTGGGGGCTGCGCTCCGGGCGATGGCCTCGCCGGTCGTGTGCCGCCTCGTGGGGCTGCGCTCCCCGGTCGACGTCCGGGCGCTGTCCTGGCTGCGCCGACCGCCGGTGCTGCCCCCGACACTCCTCGTGCACTCGTCGGGTGACAGCACTGTGCCGTTCGCCGTCAGTCGTGCCTTCGCCGAGCAGCACCCGGACACGGTGACGCTCGCGGTGAGCGAGCCGGCCGAGCACGGGTGGGAGCGCAACGTCGACGCGGTGTGGTTCGACGAGCAGATCGCGCGGTGGGCCGCCCGGTTGTCCGGAGGATCGCTCAGCTAACACACCCGTCCGGACGGGTCAACCCTCGCGTTCCCGGGCAGCGCGTCGTACGGTGGGCCGTACCGCTCGCGTCCGAGCCGGCCTTGGGAACCGGAACGGGTGCAGCGGTCGAGGGGGGAACCACGTGACGAGCGAGGGAGTCCCGGATCAGGGGTCTCCCGCCCCGCGCCTCCTCACCGTCGCCCCGGCGTGGATTCGGGTTCCGCACCGGGGCGGCGCCGCGCCCGGCGGCCCTCGCACCGCCGCGCGCCACGCGTCGCAGCGCGGCCGCGCCTAGTACACGTCGCGGACGTACCGCTTCCCGCGCCGCATGTCGGCGAGGTACGCCTGCGCGTCGTCCTCACCGCGGCCGCGCTGCGACGCGATCACCGACAGGAGCGCCGCCTCGACGTCCTTCGCCATCCGCGAGGCGTCGCCGCACACGTACACGTGCCCGCCGTCCTCCAGCCACCGGTAGAGCTCCGCACCCTGCTCGAGCATCCGGGTCTGCACGTAGACCTTCTCGGCCTGGTCGCGCGAGAACGCCAGGTCGAGACGGTCCAGCACGCCCTGCTCCTGCAGCGTCGTGAGCTCGTCCTCGTACACGAAGTCGGTGTCGCGGTGCTGGTCGCCGAAGAACAGCCAGTTCCGCCCGGTCGCGCCGGACACAGCACGCTCGTGCAGGAACCCGCGGAACGGCGCGATGCCGGTGCCCGGACCGATCATGATCATCGGTGCGCTGTCGTCCGCCGGCACCCCGAACGAGGCGTTCGGCTGCAGGTACACGTCCACGGTGCCGTCGGGGGAGACCCGGTCGGCGAGGAACGTCGACGCGACGCCGGCGTACATCCGGTGCGGGTCGCCGTAGCGGACGGACGCGATCGTCAGGTGGATGCGGTCCGGGTGCGCGAGCGGACTCGACGAGATCGAGTACTGGCGCGCCTGCAGCGGTCGGAGGTTCGGCAGCAGCTCGTCGAGTCCCGGCGCCGCGGGTCCGGCGTCGCGGAGCAGGTCGAGGACGTCGCGCCCCCAGAGCCAGCGGTCCAGCTCGTGCTTGTCGCCGTGCGACACGACGGCGGCGAGTTCACTCGACGGCGCGCGCTGCACGAGGTCGGCGATGAGGTCCTTCGAGGGCGTCCGGATCTCGCGGTCGGTGCGCAGGACCTCGGTGATCGGTCGACCGTCCAGCGACTCCGAGCCGTTCGCGCCGACCTGCTCGAGCAGCTCGCCGACGAAGACCTCGTCGTTCACCGGCACGACCGCCAGGGCGTCGCCGGCCGCGTACTCGATGCCGGAGTCGCCGAGGTCGAACTCGTAGTGCCGGATCTCCTTCGCGCTGCGCGGCGAGGAGAGCAGCCGGTTCTCGACCAGTGCCGCCGGGTACGGGTTGCGCTTGTTCCACCGGGAACCCGGCCTGGAGGCGCGGCCCGCGCCCGCCCCGCCGGTCGCCGTCGTCGACGTGGCCGGGTCGCCGGCCGGAACGGACGCACCGGGCTGCGCACCGGCTTCCGCCGCGAGTCGGTCGAGCACCGCGGCGCTCCACAGCGCTGCGGGGTCCTCGAAGTCCACGTCGCAGTCCACGCGGTCGTGGATCCTCGTCGCGCCGAGCTGCTCGAAGCGGGTGTCGAGGAGCTTCCCGGCCTGGCAGAACTCGTCGTAGCTGGTGTCGCCCAGCCCGAGCACGGCGTACTGCAGCCCCTCGAGCCGCGGCACGGTGCTCGCCTGGATCGCGTCCCAGAAGAGTCCGGCGTTGTCGGGCATCTCGCCCTCGCCGTACGTCGAGGTGACGACGAGCACGTGCGACATCCCGGCGAGCTGCTCCGGTGTGACGGCGTCGAGCGCGGTGGCCCGGCCGCCGAGCCCGCGGGCCTTCGCGCCCGAGACGAGCTCGTCGGCGAGGAACTCCGTGTTCCCGGTCTGGGTGCCGAACAGCACGTCGATCGTCGTCGTCGGAGCGCCACCCGAAGCGCGCTTGCCGGCGGCGGCGATGCCCGCGATGAACCCGGCGAGCCAGGACTCCTGGGCGGCCGAGAACGGTGCGTCGACCGGGATCAGCGACCCGGTCGGGGGCAGGAGGCTCACGCGGACACCGCCTCGGTCGGCGCCAGGGGCGCACGGCGGGCGATGTCCTCGAGGGCGGCGGTCGCGAGCAGCTCGTCGAAGCGGGCCTCGCGGACACGGCCGTCGTTCGCGGCGTTCTGGTACATGATCCACCCGGTGGTGCCCGGCGCGTCCATGCTGCGGTTGTTCCGCTGCGTGAGCGCACGCTTGTAGTCGTCGAGGCGCTTGATCGCGATGAGGGTCGCGAGCTGGTCGTCCGCGAACCGGTCGAGCGTGCCGCGGAGGTACTTCACGACGCGCTGCTTCACGAAGAAGTCCTCGGTGAGGACGAGGTTCTTGACGGCCTCGGCGACCCGGGGGTCGTTCGGGCCGGCGGCCCCCGGCACCCGCTCGAGCGCGAGGTCCTGGGCGACGCCGAGCACCGTGTACGACGACAGCAGCGAGAACATGTCGTCGCCCTGGTCGCCGAGCGCGGGCGCACGGCCGTCGAGCAGCGTGCGCTGGTCACGGTAGTCGACCTTGAACGCGCGGAGCTTGTCCGTCGCGATCGAGGTCGCGAGCTCGTCGAGCAGCTCGTTCCGGCTGGAGGCCGCCAGGATCTCGCCCGCGTCCTGGGTGAGCAGGAGGGCTCGGGGCATGCCGACGTAGACGTGCCGACGGGCGGTCTCCCACTCGGCGAGCAGACGCTCCGCCAGCGCCGACCCCGTCGCCTCGACGTGCCACTCGAGCAGCAGCCGTGCGGCGGCCTCGTGGAACGCTCCGCGGGCGGTGTCGGTGACCGGGAACACGAGGAGCGAGTCGGTGCTCGCGCGCTCGGTGACCTCGCCGGAGGGGTCGTACTGGTACAGGAACCCGCCGGACATGCCGTTGCCGAGGCCCTTGCCGAACCCGCCGAGGTTGAAGACGGCGCCGCCCGTCATGTACTCGCAGCCGAAGTCGCCGATGCCCTCGACGACCGCGGTCGCCCCGGAGTTGCGCACGGCGAACCGGTCGCCCGCCTCGCCCTCGACGAATGTGCGGCCGCCGGTCGCGCCGAACAGCGCGAAGTTGCCGACGAGGACGTTGCCGCCCTGCCCGCTGCTCCCGCCGCCGGGGGCCCGCACGATGATCCGTCCGCCGCTCTGGCTCTTGCCGACGCCGTCGTTCGCGGTGCCGGTGTGGTCGAGGACGATGCCGTCGTTGGTGAAGACGCCGTACGACTGCCCGGCCGACCCGACCGTGCGGATCGTGACGGCGCCGTCCACCAGGCGACGGCGGCCACGGTCGTCCGTGGTGATCGCCGGGTGCCCGGACAGGTCGGTGCCGCGGAGCTCGTGGTTGAGCAGCCGCTCGACGTCGATGCCGAGCTGGCCGCCGACGGACTTGTCGCTGTTGCCGAGGGTGACGCCGTCGATCCGGACGGTGTGCTCGTGCCCGTCCACGAGGGCGGCACGGACCTGGTCGAGCAGCGCGTCGTCGGTGTGGAAGTCCTTCTCGAGGTACTCCGGGTCCGCGACGACCTTCTCCGGGACCCGTGCGAGGAGCGCCCGGACGTCCAGACGGCCGACGCTCGCCGGGTGGTCGAGGAGCTGCAGCAGGTCGGTGCGGCCGCGGGCCTCGCGCAGGGAGCGCAGGCCGAGGCGGGCGAGGATCTGCCGCACGTCGTGCGCGATGTTGAGGAGGTACTGCGCGAGCGCACGCGGGTCGCCCTCGAACGCCTCGGCGTTCGTGGTGAGGCCCGCCGGGCACTTCACGTTGCAGTTCTTCGCCATCACGCAGCCGAGCATCATGAGCGCGGTGGTGCCGAACTCGAAGCTGTCGCCGCCGAGCAGGGCGCTCGTGACGACGTCGCTGCCGGTCTGGTGCGCGCCGGAGCAGCGGAGCGTGACCTTCTGACGGAGACCGTTCGCCACGAGGGCCTGGTGCACCTCGGCGACGCCGATCTCCGCGGAGCGGCCGGCGTACTTCAGGCTCGTGACGGCCGCGGCCCCGGTGCCGCCGGTGTTGCCCGCGACGTTGATCACGTCGGCGCCGGCCTTCGCCACGCCGACCGCGATGGTGCCGATGCCCTCGGAGGACACGAGCTTCACGACCACCCGGACGCGGGCGGCCTTGCAGTCGTGGATGAGCTGCGCGAGGTCCTCGATCGAGTAGGTGTCGTGGTGCGGCGGCGGCGAGATGAGCTCGACGCCGGGCGTGCCACCACGGGCCGCGGCGATGTCCACCGTGACCTTCGGCGCGGGCAGCTGCCCACCCTCACCGGGCTTCGCGCCCTGGCCGATCTTGATCTCCAGCTCCTCGAGCATCGGGTCGGCGAGGTAGCCGGCCCAGATGCCGAACCGGCCGGAGGCGAACTGCTTGATGCGGGAGCCGCGGATCGTGCCGTACCGGGAGTGGTGCTCGCCGCCCTCGCCGCTGTTCGACATGCCGCCGACCATGTTCGTGCCGTGCGCCACCGCCTCGTGCGCGGTCGCGACGAGCGCGCCGTGGCTCATCGCGCCGGACGCCAGGGTCCGGGTGATCTCGTGCGCCGGCTGGACCTCGTCGAGCGCGACGCTGTCCGGGGCACTCTCGAGCAGTGCGAGCAGGTCGACCGCCGTGCCGGTGGCGCGGAGCGTCACCTGGGTCGCGTCGACGGAGTCGACGTCGACCTGGCCGGGGTGCAGCAGCGCGAGGCCGTCCGCGAGGGCCGCGTGGCGCAGTGCACCCGTGGTCCCCGTCGACGTGAGCCGCAGGCGGAAGCGCTCCGTGCCTCCCGGCAGGTCATCGGAGGAGGACGGACGCGAGCCGGACAGCCCGCGCACCGTGATGCTCGCGTTGCCGGTGGTCGCGAAGCGGCCGAGCTCGCGGGCGAAGTCCTCCGCCGTGTCGAGGCCGGTGACGTCCGCGGGCAGCGCGAGCACGTCGCGGAGGGCCGCCGGACGGCGCGAGCGCTCGTCGTGCGTGGTCTGCAGGAACGTGACGTAGCCCGGGGTGATCCGGTGTGCGTCGATCTCGGCGTCGCTCAGCCGGTCGTACCCGGTGTTCCGGTACGCCGTGTCGGTGATGCCGAACGCGTCGTCGAGCTGGCCGAGGGTCAGGAGTCGCAGCGCCTCGGAGTCGCCGGAGCGCTCGAAGGACGGACGCTCCTCGGTCATGCCACCGAAGCCGCGCACGCTGGCCACGCCGAACGAGTGCCCGGCGCCGTCCGAGCGCTCCTTGAACAGGCCGAGCATCGGCACCTGGCCCTCGGACTCGACCGTGCGGGCACGCTCGTGCCAGTCGGTCGCCGCCTGGGCGATGCGGGTGAACCCGACGCCGCCGACGGGAGCCTGCATGTGCGGGAAGACCCGGGCGAACAGGTCGTCACGCGTGTCGAGGTAGTTCGGCTCGAAGAACTCGCCGCCGATGTAGCTCTCGGCGGTGCAGAGTCCGACGCGGCCCATGGTCTTCGCGAGGGCCTTCTCGGCCGCCTTCCGGAACCGCTTGAGCGCGAGGTCGGTCGCGGTGAGCTCGCCGGCCGGAGCGGGTGCGGCGGGGTACTTCTCCTCCGCACGCAGCCGCGCGGACAGGCTGTACACCGCTGCGGCGCCGAAGCCGAGCGCCGTCGCGACGTGGTGCGAGGACGGCAGCTGCCCCGACTCGGCGACCACCGACACCCGCAGGCGCAGGCCGGTCTCGATGAGCCGCTGGTTGACCGCGGCCACGGCGAGGATCACCGGGAGCGGCGCGCGGGTGGACGAGACCTCGCGGTCGGTGACCACGGCGATGCCGCCCGTCGTCGCCGCGAACCGCTCGACCGCGTCGCACAGCTCGTCGACGGCGGCGCGCACGGCGTCGGCGTTGGCCTGCTCGTCGCCGAGCACCGGGGTGTAGAGCATGTCGAAGCGCTCCAGCGGCACGACGTCCTGGTCCCGCAGGCGCACCATGTCGAGGTGCCCGAGGACCGGGGACTGCACGACGAGCTGCCGTCCGGTCGTGCCCGTGCCGTCCGGCTTGGCGCCGAGGGCGACGCGCATGCTCATGCCGTCGGCCTCGCGGATCGAGTCGAGCGGCGGGTTCGTCACCTGGGCGAAGCGCTGCGAGAAGTACTTCGCCATGCCGCCCTCGGTGTCGCTCAGGGCGTTGATCGCGTTGCCGTAGCCCATCGCCGAGATGCGCTCGGACCCGTTCTGCAGCATCGGGTCGAGCATGAACCGGAAGCTCTCCTGGTTCAGCGAGTACGCCACGTAGCGGCCGGCGAGCGACAGGTCGCCCTCGTAGCCGAGGGTGGACGTGGTGCGCTGGTACTCCGGCGCCGGCAGGTCGTCGAGGTTCACGCGGGCGGCGTCGAGCAGGGTCCCGTAGGGCTTGCGCGCCGCGAGCATCTCGAGCACCTCACGGGTGCGCATGAGCGTGCCGGTGCGGTGGTCGACCACGAGCATGCCGCCCGCCTCGATGCGGCCGCGGTGCACGACCTCGTCCGCGTCGAACGCGACCTGACCGGCCTCGGACGACACCATCAGGTACTCGGCGGTCTGCACGGAACGCAGCGGGCGGAGGCCCAGGCGGTCGAGCCGTGCGCCGACGACGTCGCCGTCGCTGAAGATCACGGCGGCGGGGCCGTCGTTCTTCTCCTCGTACAGCGAGAAGTACTCGAGCATGTCCCGGACGTCCGGGGTCAGCGTGCGGTCGTTCTCCCACGCCGGGGGCATGAGCGAGACGACGGCCTCGACGATCTCCAGCCCGTCGTCGAACACCCGGCTCTGCAGGGTCTGGTCGAGCCGGCTCGAGTCCGACTGCCCGGGTGGCCGGACGATGCTGCGGGTGCGCGCACGGGCCAGGGCCTCGTCGGACAGCCGGTTCTTCCGGTCGGTGTTCAGCTCGCCGTTGTGCGCCATCAGGCGGAACGGCTGCGCCATCGTCGGGTGCGGCTCGGTGTTCGTCGAGAACCGGGTGTGGAAGTACAGCGTCCGGACCGAGTGCCGGGGGTCGCGCAGGTCCGTGAAGTACCCGATGACCTCGCCGGAGTTCAGTCGGCCCTTCAGGATCTGGGTCCGCGCACTGAGCGACAGCGGGTACAGGGCGGCGTGCTCGGCGTGCTGCTCGGCTGCCTCGCCGTACGACACCGCCTCGATGGCGAGCAGGGCGCGGTTCGCGGCGGCGTCGACGGCCGCCCGTGTCCAGTCCTCCGGCGCGCGGAAGACCCACTGCACGATCGGCAGCTGGTACTGCTCGGCCTCGGGGCGGGCGACGGAGTGGTCCACCGGGACGTCGCGGACGAGCAGGAGCTCGAAGCCCTCGTGCTCGATGGCGTCCGTCACGGTCTGCTGCGCTGCGGTCCGCTCGTCGTCCCCGGTCGGCACGAAGCAGTTCGCGACGCCGAAGTGGCCCGCGCGGAGCTGTTCGCCGGTGATCGCGCTGAAGAACTCCACCGACAGGTCGATGCTCACGCCCGCGCCGTCGCCGACACCCTCGGCGGACTTGCCGCCGCGGTGCGGGATGGCGCAGAGCGCTTCGTCGCCCTTGCGGATGACGTCGTGGCTCGGCGTCCCGTCGAGGCGGGTGATGAAACCGACGCCGCAGTCGCTCGATTCGCGGGCAGGGTCGTAGAGACCGAAGGAGGAGGGGTTCACGGTGCGGGTCCAGTGGGGCGTTGCCGGCAGCGGACGGCCAGGCTGCATCAGTGGAGCGCTCGCCGCGGGCAGACCGGTGGTGGCAGTCGGGCCCTGTGGGGTTGTGGTGCGGTGAGGCGATGCTACGGCGCGGTATACCGCCCGCGCAACAGACCGGCCGGACGGGGCGTGGCGTGCGTGCGTGCGTGGGCGGGCGCGCTCGCACCGGGTCACGCGCCGCGCACGGTGCGAGGAGCGTCCTCGACGGGGATCGGCTCCGTCGCCGCCGGTTCGGTGCCCGGCCGGATGCGTTCGGGGCGACGCCGCGTGCGGAACACCCACGCCTTGAACAGGACGAACCGGACGCCCGTCGCGACGAGGTTCGCCGCCGTGAGCACGACGATCTCCACACCGTGCGAGGACCCGGGTGCCGCCGCGTGCAGCACCACGAGCGACCCCGACGTGATCGCCCACGCGATGCCGAACACGACCAGCCCCTGCACGTGGTGCCGTCCCGCGCCGCCCCGGCCCCGGACCCCGAACGTGAACCGTCGGTTGAGCGCCGTGTTGCCGATCGCCGTGAGGAGCAGCGCCGTGAAGTCCGCGGCCTGTGCCCCGATCGCCGGTCGGGACAGCGCGTACAGCGCGGCGAAGGCCACGGTCGACAGCACCCCGATCGCCCCGAACCGGAGCACCTGCCCGAGGATCCCCACGTGCGGCGGGGTGAACGGCCGGCGTCCGATGGCGTCGTAGACGTCGGCGACCGGGACCCGGCCGGACCCGATCCCCCGGGAGACCCGCCACATGCCCTTCAGGTCCTCGGTCGCCGTCGACGCGATGTGCACCGACGAGTTGACGTCGTCCACCCAGTCGACCGGGACCTCGTGGATGCGCAGTCCCGCGTGCTCGGCCAGCACCAGGAGCTCGGTGTCGAAGAACCACGCGTCGTCCTCGCAGAGCGGCAGCAGGTGCTCCGCGGCCTGCCGGGTGATCGCCTTGAACCCGCACTGCGCGTCCGAGAACGAGACGCCCATCGTCGTCCGGAGCAGCAGGTTGTACGAGCGGGAGATGAACTCGCGCTTGCCGCCGCGCACCACCCGCGAGGAGTCAGCGAGCCGCGTGCCGATGGCGACGTCCGAGTGACCGGACAGCAACGGTGCCACGAGCGGCTCCAGCGCGGCGAGGTCGGTCGAGAGGTCCTCGTCGACGTAGACGAGCACGGACGCGGGGGACGCGCCCCACACGGCCTTGAGCGCGCGGCCGCGACCCTTCTCGGCCAGGTGCACGGCCCGCACGTGCGGCAGCATGGCGGCGAGGTCGTCGGCGATCCGAGCCGTGTCGTCGGTCGAGGCGTTGTCCGCGATCGTGATGCGCCACGAGTGCGTGATCGACGTCCGGCAGAACGCGTGCAACCGCCGGACGTGGGCGGCGAGCGTGTCCTGCTCGTTGTAGCAGGGGACGACGATGTCGATGTCGATGTCGATGTCGATGTCGAGGGGGTGGTTCGTCTCCGTCATGCCGCTCATGCTCGGCAGCGGCCATACGTGCTCCGCTGCAGCGCCCTGTGCCGCCGGTAAGAACGCCCGCGGCCGCCCCCGGCGACCTCCTCCGACCCGAGTCTCGGGCGGAGCGACACTTCTCGCGTGCGAGAGCCCGAGACGTGTCGCTGGGACCGAGACTCGGACCCGGTGTCAGTGCGGCAGCAGGATCTGCACGACGGCGATGACGACGAGCACCGCGATCGGGACCCCCGCGATCCACGCGCCCGCACGGATCTGTGTCCGGCGGATGGAGGGCCGTGCGTGCGAGGTCCGCGCGAACTCCGTCGCGGCGACGAGCTCCGGCGCAGCGGCGGGCGGCGCGGGCTCTGGCTGCGGCCGGTCGTCCTCGAACGCGGGCACCTCGACGACGAGGTCCTCCGCGCGCGGGCGTTCCGGCAGTCGTGCGAAGTCGCCTGTGGTCGTCATCGTGCCCCCTGCGTCCTGGTGACTCCAGTATGCGTCCTGCTCAGTCGAAGACACCCGCGTCCGCGCCGCCCGACACCACACCCGGCAGGTCCACCGTGAAGGCCGTCCGCCCCGGCTCCGATGCCACCCGGACGCCGCCGCCGTGCGCCGTGACCACCGCCCGGACGATGGCCAGCCCGAGCCCGCTCGTCCCCTGCTCCCGGGAGCGTGAGGCCTCGCCCCGGGTGAACCGGTCGAACAGCGTCGGCAGCGCGTCGGCGGGGATCGGCGGCCCGTCGTTCGACACCACGAACCGCACGACGTCGCCGACCCGCTGCAGCGAGACCACCACGGCGGTGCCGGAGGGCGTGTGCGTGCGGGCGTTCGCGAGCAGGTTCGTCACGGCCCGGCGGAGCTGTCGCGGGTCGCCGGTCACCACGAGGGGGTGGTCGTCGAGCACCTGCAGGGTCCAGCGGTGTCCGGGTGCGGTCGCACGGGCGTCCACGGTGGCCTCGACGACGAGCGAGGTCAGGTCGACGGGCTCGCGCGCGGGTGCCGGTTCGGCGGCCACCGCTCCGGCGTCGAGTCGCGCGAGCAGCAGGAGTTCCTCGACGAGGTCGCCCATCCGCACGGCCTCGCGCCCGATCCGGTCGACGTTCCGGTGGATGGTGTCGACGTCCGTGGAGGACGCGGTGAGCTCGGCGTACGCTCGCACGGTGGCGATCGGCGTCCGGAGCTCGTGGGAGGCGTCGGCGATGAACGTCCGCATGCCCGTCTCGGCGTCCCGGCGGACGGTGAGGGCGCGGGCGACGTGCCCGAGCAGCCGGTTCAGGGCGGTGCCGACCTGCCCGACCTCGCGGTTGGCCGACAGGTCCGCCGGAGCGACGCGGACGGGGATCGCCGGGTCGCCCCGCTCGAGGTCGAGTGCGGTCACGTCCGACGCCACGGCGGCGACGCGCTCGAGCGGCCGGAGCGAGCGTCGCACGAGCAGTCGCAGCACCAGCGCCGCGACGACGAGCCCCACCAGCGTCACGATGCCGATGACGAGCAGGAGGCGTGCGATCGCGGCGTTCAGGTCGCCGAGCGGCAGCGCCGTCACGAACACGTCGCCGTCGTCGCCGATCGCCTGCACCCGGTAGGCGCCGAGCGTCCCGAGGTCGACGGTCGCGGGGTCGCCGTCGCGCGGGACGGCGGACAGCGTCCGTTCCTGGGCCGACGTCAGCCGGTGTTGCTGCCCCGAGCTGTCGGTGTAGCCGCCGAGCACGGACTCGCCGTCGCGGAAGATCGCGACGACGGTGCCGGCTGCCTGCCCGGGAGCGCCGATGAACGCGTTGTCCGGGTCCGTGCCGGAGGACCCGGTGGGCGGCGGTGGCCGCTCGCCGTCCGGACCGCCGACGGTACGGTTCGCCGCGGTCGCGAGTTCGGCGTCGAGCCGCTCGACGAGGTACCCACGGAACGCGACGACGGTGACGGCGCCGACGACGACGTTGGTCGCGACGAGCAGGAGCGCCACGGCGGCCACGATCCGCCACCGCAGCGACGGGACACGTTCCTGCCGGGAGGCGCGGATCGCCTCCGACGGTCGGCTCACGTCGTCGGCCGGAGCACGTACCCGGCCCCGCGCACGGTCTGCAGCATCGGCTCGCGCCCGGCGTCGAGCTTCTTCCGCAGGTACGACACGTACATGTCCACGAGGTTCGACGACGTCCCGAAGTCCATGCCCCACACGTTCGCGAGGAGTTGTTCCCGGGACAGCACGCGGTTGGCGTTCCGGGCGAGGTGGCGCAGGAGCTCGTACTCGGTCGGGGTGAGCTCGACGGGGTCACCGGCACGGCTGACGGTCCGGGCGTCCTCGTCGAGCCGCAGGTCGCCGACGACCGTCTCCGATGCGCCACCGGTCGCCGTGACACGCGCCGAGGTCCGGGCGAGGATCCGGGCCCGGACGAGCAGCTCCTCGACGCCGAAGGGCTTGGTCAGGTAGTCGTCCCCGCCGCCGGTGAGGCCGGCGAGTCGGTCCTCGGGGGCGTCCCGCGCGGTGAGGAAGAGCACCCGCACGTCGTCCCGGGCGTCGCGGAGGCGCTCGAGGACCTCGAATCCGTCGATGTCCGGCAGCATCACGTCGAGCACGATCACGTCCGGCCGGAACTCCCGGACCGCGAACAGCACGTCCCTGCCCCGGTGCACGGCCCGCACGGACCAGCCGTCGCCCGCGAACGCCTGCGCGACGGCGTCGGCCAGAGCGTGCTCGTCGTCGACGACGAGGGCGCGGACGGGGCTGCCGTCGGTGCGCTGCAGCGGTGGCGCGAGCATGTCCCGGAGCCTATCCACCGCGCCCTCGCCGGCGGTCACTTCGCGGCGCTCAGGTCGTAGACGGTCTGACCGCCGACCGTCGTGCTGTCGTAGTTCGCCGCGACCCACTCCTGGATGGCCGACGCCGTGGACGATCCGCCGCCCATGCCGCCACCGCTCCCGGAGGAGATGTAGTAGCCGATGTCCCCGGCGGCGACCCAGGCCTTGAACTCGGCGAGCGTCGGCGCCGGGTCGCTCGACCAGCCGCCGATCGCCATCACGGCGGTGTCGGTGTCGAGCTCGAGCTGCGCGGCCGACTGCGAACCATTGACCGCGGCGGCCCACTTCGCGTCGGAGGCCTCGAGGAGCTTCTGCAGCGCCGACGAGGTGGTCGATCCCTCGCCGCCCATCCCGCCGGTGCCCCTCTGGGCGCCGTCCGACGTGCCCTCGGCGGAGCCGCCGGGTGCCTCGCCGGTCGTGCCCTCGGCGGAGCCGCCGGGTGCCTCGCCGGTCGTGCCCTCGGCGGAGCCGCCGGGTGCCTCGCCGGTCATGCCCTCCGGCGGGGTGCCGCCGGGGCCCTCCTGGGTGCCGTCGGCACTGTCGGTGTCGTCGGAGCCGCCGGTCCCGGCACCGGGGGCCGATCCACCCGGTCCCCCCGCGCCTCCCGGCAGACCGCCGCCGGTCCCGCCGCCCGTGCCGCCGGAGCTGCTGCCTGCCGGACCGACGCTCGGGATCGAGCCGGAGTGCGCGACGGTCGTCGTGGCGAGGGCGTACGCCGTGGTGCCGGTGAGCCCGAACAGGGTGCCGGCGAGGACGCCCACCGTCACGGCCTTCCGCAGGGACGGCACGCTCCCGAGCACGATCGCCGCGGCGGACAGCAGGCCGCCGAACAGCACCACCCATCGCAGCCAGGGGAGCCAGGTCGGGTTCTCGTTGAGCAGGCACCAGCTCCAGAACGCCGTGGTCCCGGTCATCGCGGCCAGGCCGAGGCGGGCCAGGAAGCGGGCGCGGGCGTGCCAGAGGACCGCGCCGCCGGTCCCCACGAGCCCCGCGACGGCCGGGGCCAGCGCGACCGTGTAGTACGGGTGGATCGTGCCGGACATGTACGAGAACACGAGCCCGGTGACGAGCAGCCAGCCGCCCCACAGGACGAGCCCGGCACGGACCGGATCGGCGAGGTGCCGGCGGCCGACGACGACGAGGCCGACCACCAGGGCGACGAGTGCGGCGGGCAGGAGCCAGGAGATCTCCAGGCCCATCTCCGACGAGAACAGGCGGTCCAGTCCGGTGGAGCCGCCGAACGAGGACCCGGCGGTGCCACCGCCCGCGCCGCCACCGCCACCGCCGTTGCCCGAGCCGCCGAAGATGCGACCGAGGCCGTTGTAACCGAACACCAGGTCCAGCACGGTGTTGTTCGTCGAACCGCCGATGTACGGGCGGGACTCCGCGGGCCACAGCCAGACGGCGACGACCCACCAGCCGGCCGAGACCACGAGGGAGCCCGCGGCGATGAGCAGCCCGACCACACGCCGGCCCCACGTGGCGCGGGCGGCCACGAGGTACACGAGCCCGAAGGCCGGCAGGACGAGGAGCCCCTGCAGCATCTTCGTCAGGAACGCGAACCCGAGGGCGACCCCGGCGAGGGCGATCCACCGCCAGCTCCCGCGCGGGAGCGCCCGCACCGTGCAGTACGCCCCGGCGGTCATCAGGAGCACGAGCAGTGCGTCGGGGTTGTCGAACCGGAACATGAGCGCCGCGGCCGGGGTCGCCGCGACGACAAAGCCGGCGAGCAGGGCGCCGACGTTCGCGGTCGTCGTGCCGAGTCGCGCGAGCGTACGCCGGACCGTGCCCCACACCAGTGCCACCGAGCCGACGGCCATCAGCGCCTGGGGGAGCAGCAGGCTCACGCTCGAGAAGCCGAACAGCCGCGCGGACAGCACCATCACCCAGAGGGACGCGGGTGGCTTGTCCACCGTGATGAAGTTCGACGAGTCGAGCGAGCCGAAGAAGAACGCCTCCCACGACTTCGTCCCGGCCTGCACGGCTGCGGCGTAGAAGCTGTTGGCGTACCCCGAGACGCCGAGGTCCCAGAGGTACACCACGGCGGTGACGACGAGGAGGGCCCAGAACGCCGGCCGGAGCCAGCGGGCGTCCTCGTGTTCGCCGAGGAACAGGCGTGCGAGGGGCTTGCGACGCCGATCCCGCGCGTCACGGTGCGCACGGTCGCGTCGATCGGTCACGGGTACCGGGTACGTGGTCATGCGGATGAGCCTCCCGGGCGTTCCCCGAACGACCCGATGCCCCGGCTTGGCGCTCCCTAAGACCGTGTCAGGCGTAGCGGCGGGCTGCCCGGAGTGCCGCCCCGGTGTACGAACCGCCGAACAGGTACACGTGCAGGAGCAGCGGCGCGAGCTGGTGCAACTCGACCCGCTCCTGCCACCCGTCGGCCAACCGGGACTCGTCGTCGTACGCGGCGAGGACGGTCTCCAGCCGGGGGAGCCCGAACAACGCCAGCAGCGCCAGGTCGGTCTCCGCGTGGCCGCCGTGCGGGTTGGCGTCGATGAGCACCGCACCGGTCGGCTCCGCGTGGTCGTCCGGCCAGAGGACGTTCCCCGCCCAGAGGTCCCCGTGCAACCGAGCGGGGCCGTCCCCGACGAGCGCGGGCTGCGGCGACCCGAGCGTCCCGTCCTGCACCCGGTCGGCCACGCGTTCGAACACCGCGGCCTCGGCGGCGTCGAACCCACCGCGGTCGACGATCCGGCGGACGAAGTCCCGGATGCGGTACTCGGCGAAGAACGCGCCCCACGTCGCGGGGGCCTTCGCCGCGGTGACGAACGGCGTGCCGGACCGGCCCATCCGGAGCGGACCGTCGGTCGGGAACCCCGGGGCCGGCGTTCCCCAGCCCTCGGCGCCGGCCGCGTGCGTGTGCGCGAGCGATCGGCCGAACCGCTCCGCCTGCGCTGCGGTGGGGGAGCCGTCGTCGATCAGCTCGAGGTCCAGGACGGTCGGCGAGGGGCGGCCGAGGACCCGGGCGATCTGGGTGCCGCCGTCCTCCTCGGCCGATGCCAGCCATGCGAGCCCGGCGGCCTCGGCGGCGGCTTCGTGCGGGTCGGTGAAGGTCTTCACGTGCGTCTCGGCCATGACCCCATCCTGCCGAGCGTGTGCCCGGAGCGTGTCGGCTCACACCGCGTCGACCAGCGCCCGCGCCAACGGGTGCCACTCCCGCGACGCCGGGCCGCTCAACACCAGCGTCCGCGACAGCCGCCGGGCCATCGGCACCATCACGAGGTCCGGCGGCAGCATCCCCCGGCCGAGTGTCGGCACGATCGACACGCCCTCGCCCCGCTCGATCATCCCGAACATCGTGCTCATCTCCCGGACGCGGTGAGCCCAGCGGAAGGGCTGCCCCTCGAGCTCGTGCAGCCGTTGGATCTGCCGCTCGCAGCCGCCGCCGCCCGCGACGAGTCCGTCCTCGTGGAGGTCGTCGAGCGTCAGGGCCGGGAGGTCGGCGAGCGGGTGGTCGCGCCGGACGACCGCGGCCATCTCGTCCTGCGCCACGACGACACCGCCGGGCGGTACGGGCGACGGGTCGACCAGGACGGCGGCGTCCACGGTGCCGGCCTCCAGCCATTCGGGCATCTCGTCGTCGTCGCCTTCGTAGACCTGCACGTCGACGTCCGGCAGGGTGACCGCCCACACCTCCCGCAGCCGTGGCAGCAACCCCTGGCAGACGGTGGGGACGGCGGCGAGTCGCACGGTGCCGCGCGCCGTGGCGGGCCGGACCACTGCCTCCAGGGCGTCGACCGAGGCGAGCACGCTGCGGGCGTGGGCCAACAGGCGGTCCCCGAGCGACGTCGGGACCGCTGTGGTGCCGCGGCGCACCACCGGGCCGCCGACCTCGCGTTCCAACCCGGCGACGGCGTGCGAGACGGCGGACTGGCCGACGCCGAGCGCGACGGCGGCGCTGGTGAAGGAGCCCGCGTCGACGGTGGCGACGAACGCGCGGAGCTGTGGCACCGAGACGGCCATGCGTCCTCCTCATGGGTTCATGAACCCCATGCGTTTGCCGCATGCGGCGATGGTGTCGACACTAGGCCACGTGAACGCGCTCCTCTACCTGCTCGTGGCCCTGACCTGGGGCTCCAGCTTCCTGTTCGCGAAGATCGGCCTCGACGGGCTCGCGCCGCAGCAGGTCGCCACGGTGCGCACGGTCCTCGGCGCCCTGACCCTCGTGGTCGTGCTGCTGGCGACCCGTCGACGCTGGCCCCGCGAGCCACGGGTGTGGGGGCACCTGCTCGTCGTGTCCGTGTTCCTCAACGCCGTGCCGTCGTCGCTGATGGCCTGGGCGGAGCAGACCGTGCCGTCCGGCCTCGCGAGCATCTACAACGCCACGACCCCGATCATGACCATGGCGGCGCTCGCCGTGCTCGTGCCGTCCGAACGGCTCCGCGGCCGACAGGTCGTGGGGATCGTGCTCGGCATCGTCGGGGTGCTCGTGCTGGTCGGACCGTGGGACGTCATCGGTGACCCGGCCGTGCTCGCGAGCGTGCCGGGGCAGGTCGCGCTGCTCGGCATGACCGCCTGCTACGGCATCGGGCTCGCCTACCTGCGCCGGGTGGCGGTGGGCAGCGCGTACGACCCGGTCACGCTCGCGACGGTCCAGCTGACGCTGGCGTCCGGGCTGCTCCTGCTCGTCGCCCCCGTCATCGCGACGGGTCCGGTGCGGCTGGACTGGAGGATCGTGGCCGCGATGGCAGCGCTGGGATGCGTCGGTACGGGGCTGGCCTACGCCTGGAACACGCGGCTGGTGCAGGCGTGGGGAGCGGGCCGCGCCTCGACGGTGACCTACCTGACGCCCGTGGTCGGGGTGGTGCTCGGGGTGCTGGTCCTCGGCGAGCACGTCCGGTGGAACGAACCGGTCGGCGGACTCGTGGTACTGCTCGGCATCGCGTTGGCGTCGGGGGTCGTCGGCCGTCGTCGCGCCTCCGCCGTCGTCGCCTGACCGCCCCGGAGTGGGGTACCCGGTGCACGGGCGCCACGCGGGTCCGCGCCGTAGGATCCGGACATGCACTCGTCAACGGAGACGGAGGCCGGCACGGCCGACGCCCAGTCCAGCACATCCCGACGGACCCAGGCCACCGCCTCCGTCGCAGCGATCCTCGCCGAGTCCGCCGCGCGGATGCCGGACGACGTCGCCGTGATCGTCGGTGACCGGCGGACCACCTACGCCGAGCTCTGGTCGCAGACGCTCGCGTACGCCGGGGCACTGCGCTCCCGCGGGGTCACCGAGGGAGCACGGGTCGCGATGCTCGTCCCGAACGTCGAGGACTTCCCGCGCGTCTACTACGCCACGCTGGCGCTCGGCGCGGTCGCCGTCCCCGTGCACGCGCTCCTGAAGCGCCGCGAGATCGAGTACGTCCTCCGCGACAGCGGTGCGACGCTGCTCGTCTGTGCGGCACCGCTGCTGGCCGAGGGAGCGGCTGGTGCGGAGCTCGCCGGCGTCGACGTCCTGACGGTGCTCGCCCCGGAGGGGACCCCGGACCGGCTCGAGGCGCTGGCGCAGGAGGTCGAGCCGCTGGACACGTACGTGCCCCGCGACCCGTTCGACACCGCCACGATCCTGTACACGAGCGGGACGACGGGCAAGCCGAAGGGTGCGGAGGGGTCGCACTTCGCCCTGCTCGAGCAGGTCAACACCAACCTGATGACCACGTTCGACATGCACCGCGGCGACGTCCTCCTCGGTGCGCTGCCGCTCTTCCACACCTTCGGGCAGACCTGCACGATGAACACCGGGTTCCGTGCCGGCGCGACGATCGTGATGCTGCCGAAGTTCGACGGCGACGCCGCGCTCGCCGCGATGGTCGAACACGGGTGCGGGATCTTCATGGGCGTCCCGACGATGTACATGGCGCTCCTGGACGCCGCGACGCGCTCCGAGCTCCGACCGGCCCTGCGCTACGCGATCTCGGGCGGCGCCTCGCTGCCCCTCGCCGTGCTGGAGCGCTTCCAGCAGGTCTACGACGCGCCCATCCACGAGGGCTACGGCCTCACCGAGACGTCCCCGGTCGCGACGTTCAACCACGTCGGCCGGGAGCCGCACCCGGGCACGATCGGCACGCCGGTGTGGGGTGTCGACGTCGAGATCGCCGATCCCGAGGTCACCGACCGCACCGTCCTCCTGCCGCACGGCGAGATCGGCGAGCTCGTGATCCGCGGCCACAACCTGATGAACGGCTACCTCGACCGTCCGGAGGACACCGCCGCGGCGATCGTCGACGGCTGGTTCCGCACCGGCGACCTCGGCACGAAGGACGACGACGGGTACCTGACGATCGTCGACCGCACGAAGGACATGATCATCCGCAACGGCTACAACGTGTACCCGCGGCAGGTCGAGGAGGTCCTCGCGACCCACCCCGACGTCGCGATGGCCGCGGTCTTCGGCGTGCCGCACGAGGTGCACGGGCAGGAGATCGAGGCCGCCGTGGTGCTGCGCGCCGGGGCCACCGTCAGCCCGCAGGAGCTGGTGGACTTCGTCGCGGCGGAGATCGCCGCGTACAAGTACCCGCGGGCCGTGCACGTGCTCGACGCGCTGCCCCTGGGGCCGAGCGGGAAGGTGCTCAAGCGGGAGCTGGTCACGCGGTTCAGCACGGACGAGGTGCCCGCCGCCTCCTGACCGGCTGGGTGGCCGGAGCCGCGGAGTCGGCGTCGGGTCAGCGGGTCTGTGGCGCCGTGTCGTGGGCGGGGCTGTCGGCGGTGTCGTGCGCCGGACGGTCCGCCGTGTCGTGCGCCGGGCGGTCCGCCGTCTCGCGGGCCGAACGGTCCGCGGCGACGAGGCGCCGGGCCTCGCGGAAGCGCTTCCGGGCCTGTTCGACCGGCACCTCCACCGCGTACGCGGCGCCGGTCGCCACGAGCAGCGCGGCCGCGACGAGCCAGACCGTGCCCCACGCCCCGATCGCGTACGTGCCGAGCAGGGCGATCACGAGCGGGTGCCAGAGGTAGGCCGAGTACGAGACCCGGCGACCGAACCAGGACACCGGCGTCCAGGCGAGCGCCACCGAGAGCGGTGACCGCACCGAGACCAGGCCGCCGATGAGCAGCGCGGACACGATCCCGGTCGCCGGGATGACGATCCCGAACGACCACCCGTGCTGCGTCCAGTCGCCGTCGATCCAGAACTGCACGGCGGCCAGCGCGACGATGCCGACCCAGGTGCCGACGTGGCCGGCGATGCCGGACGCCCACGTCCGGACCCGTTCGTCGTCGAGCAGCAGCGCGAGGAGGCACCCGGTCGCCAGGGGCACGACGCCGAGCACGGGGGAGAAGTAGACGTCGGGGGTCGCGCCGCCGTGCGGGGTCCGGTAGCTCAGCCACGACGCCGCGGCCGCTCCGACGATGACGACCCCGAGGCCGGTCATCAGCCAGCGACGCCGCGAGCGGAGGGCGAACAGGAGCACGAGGACCGGCGGCCAGACGAGGTAGAACTGCTCCTCCATGGAGAGGCTCCACGTGTGCGCGAACACGCCCTGCGTGGTGTCCCAGTACGAGCGGAAGAGGTTGCCGGTGTAGCTCAGGGCGATGAACGCCGCCTCGCCGGGGGAGAACGAGGCGCCCTTGTAGTCGCCGACCCAGTTCCAGAGCGCGAGTCCGACGACGACCAGGGCGAGCAGGGCCGGGTAGAGGCGCAGGAGGCGCTTCGTCCAGAACGACCCGAGCCGGATGCGGCCGGTGCGGCGTCGCTCACCGAGCAGCAGCGTGGTGATGAGGAACCCGGACAGGACGAAGAACACCGTCACGCCGAGGAACCCGCCTTCGAACTGCGGGACGTGCAGGTGGTAGAGGATCACGATCAGGATCGCAATGGTGCGGAGACCGTCGAGTGCCGGGGCCCGGTGGGTCAGCGGCGGTGGGGGCGTGGGACGAGTTGCCCTGCCGTCGGTGCCGGCCGGCGCGGAAGTGGTGCTGGTCCGCTCCGGCGTGAGCGTGGTCGTGGCCACGGACGCCTCCTGCGAGATCGGTACGAGGGGGCCACGAGCAGTCGTGCCGTGACCGTTTCGTTACATGATGCTCGCGGAACCCAAGAACGCGCTCAACGACCGGGGTGCACCAGGCTCGTCAGGGCGTCCAGCCGCTCGTGCGCGATCTCGGTGAACGGCCGGACCTCGTCGTCGGCGATCCACTGCGCGAAGGACAGGTGGAACACGGTGACCGCGGTCTCGGCCGCCATCGTCGCGGCCGGCTCCGGGACGCCCCGGTCGCGCAGGACCTCACCCAGGCGGACCTTCAGGGAGGCGAGCTTGCCGAGCTCGCGCTCCCCGAGCGCCGGGTTGGCGCCGATGATGCGCTGGCGTGTGCGGGACCACGGTCGACGCTCCTCGGGGAAGAAGCCGCCCGCGGCGTCGAGCGAGCGTCGGACGAGGTCGAACGGCGCGGCGTCCGCCGGCGCCGCCTCGATCGGTGTGGTGAACATGCCGAGGAAGTCGTCCTGTCCGGCGAACAGCACCTCGCGCTTGTCGGCGAAGTGCCGGAAGAAGGTGCGTTCGGTGACCGCTGCCGTGGCGGCGATCTCGGCGACGGTCGTCTCGTCGTAGCCCTGCTCGGCGAAGAGCTGCAGCGCGGTCGCCTGCAGCCGTTCGCGCGTTCCGGGTTGCCATCTGACCATCACCGCAGTCTACTGATGACAGCCACTGACATCGAGTGCTACTGTGATGTCAGTTCATGACATCACGCCGTGGACACCTGCGAAGGGAAAGCACACATGCACGTGTTCGTCACCGGAGCCTCCGGGTGGATCGGCTCCCACACCGTCGACGAGCTGCTCGCCGCCGGCCACACCGTCACCGGGCTCGCACGCTCCGACGCGTCCGCCTCGGCACTCGAGGCGAAGGGCGTCACGGTCCTCCGCGGCGACCTCGACGACCTCGACGCCATCCGCCGCGGCGCCGTCGATGCCGAGGGCGTCCTGCACCTCGCGAACAAGCACGACTGGGCGAACCCGGTCGCGACGAACGCCAGCGAGCGCGCCGCCGTCGAGACGATCGGCACGGCACTCGTCGGCACCGACCGGCCCTTCGTCGTCGCCTCGGGCGTCGCCGGCCTCGCACCGGGTCGTCCCTCGGCCGAGACGGACGCGAGTCCGTTCGTCGGACCGGACAGCATGCGGGGCGGCAGCGAGAACCGCGCGTTCGACTTCCTCGACCAGGGCGTGCGGACCATCGCGGCCCGCTTCAGCCCGACCACGCACGGCACGGGCGACCACGGCTTCATCGCCGCGATCGTCGCCGCCGCACGGGAGCGCGGTGTCGCCGGCTACGTCGGCGACGGCACCAACAGCTGGGCCGCGGTCCACGTCACGGACGCCGCGCGACTCGTCCGGCTCGGCCTCGAGCAGGCGCCGGCCGGCTCCCGGTTGCACGCCGTCGCCGAGACCGCGATCCCGACCCGGGCGATCGCCGAGGCCATCGGCGAGGGGCTCGGGCTCCCCGTGACCTCGGTCGACCCGGCGGACGCGGAGTCGCACTTCGGGTTCATCGGGCGGTTCTTCGGCATGGAGATGTCGGCGACGTCGGACGCCACGCGCGAACTCCTCGGGTGGGAGCCGACCGGCCCGGGGCTGCTCGAGGACATCGCCGCCGGCGCCTACTTCGAGGTGGCCGCGCGCCGCTGATCCGTTCGGTGCGCGCGCGGCGGCACCACCGCACATCATGAGCAGCAGTGGTCGGGTCCCGTTCCGAGACCCGACCACTGCTGCTCACGAAGCGTGCGCGGCCTACTCCGCCTTCTGCATCTGCCACGGCTCGGGCTCGCGGTCGCCGTTCGGCCGCACGGGCCGGACGTCGCCGACGATCGGGATCGCGCGCTTCCGCATGAACCACAGGTAGCGCACGAAGAAGTGCGACAGCGTCGACAGCCGGTTGCCGTTGCCGAGCAGCGACGCGATGTGCACCGCGACCCAGGCCGCCCACGCGACCGGGCCGACCATCGTGATGCCGCCGCGCAGCTGGGCGACCGCGGCGTTCGTGCCGATCGTCGCCATCGTGCCCTTGTCGAAGTACTTGAAGTGCTCGGTCGGCTTGCCCTCGAGCAGGCGCTTGATCTGCCGCGCGGAGTGCCGCCCACCCTGCAGTGCCGGCTGGGCGAGCTGCGCCAGGGCGTCGTCCTGGGCAGCGATGTCACCGGCGGAGAAGATCCGCTCGACGCCCTTCACGCTGAGGTCGTCGTTCACCTGGATGCGCCCGCCGTGGGTCTGCGGCATGCCCCAGCCGGAGACCTCCTTGTGCGCGGCCACACCGGTCGCCCAGATCACCTGCGACGCGGGGATGAACTCGCCCGCCGCGGTCATCACGCCGTCGGGCTTCACCTCGGAGACGCCGGTGTTCAGGCGCAGCACCACGCCGCGCTTCCGCAGCACCTTCGCCGCGTACCGACGGAGCCGCGGGGCGAACGGCTTGAGCAGCTCGCCGCTCCGGTGCACGAGCGTGATCGAGATGTTGCCCCGCTCGATCTCCGGGTACGCCCCGACGAGCGCCTGGTCGCGGAGCTCCGCGAGGGCGCCGGCCATCTCCACGCCCGTCGCACCACCACCGACGATGACGATCTTGATCTCGTCCGGGCCCTGGTTGGCGGCGGCTTCCTCGAGGCGGGTGAACAGCTCGTCGCGGATCCGGAGCGCCTGCGACCGGGAGTACATCGAGTACGCGTACTCGTAGGCGCCTGGCGTGCCGAAGTAGCTCGTGTTCACGCCGTTCGCGAGGATCAGCCAGTCGTAGTGCAGGTGCTCGCCGTCGGACATCTCGGCGATGCGTTCGTCGGGCCGGATGCCGGTGAGCAGCCCGTGCCGGAACTCGGCGTTGTCCTGCTTCGCGCGGAGGCTCCGCAGGAAGTACGTCACGTCGCCGGCGTTCAGCCCGCCGGTCGCCACCTGGTACATGAGGGGCTGGAACATGTTGTAGACGTGCCGGTCGACCAGGGTCACCCGCACCGGAGCGTCGGCGAGTTCGCGCATGGCGGCGACACCGGCGAATCCACCGCCGACGATGACGACGTGCGGGCGGGTGTCCTGGGGCATGCTGGCTCCGGCTTCCTCGGGTGGTGCGATGGTCACCACCGAGGGTACGCGCGGTTCCGGGGGCTGTTGCACCGCCTGGAGGCGCGGCTCCGGTCCGTCAGGCGTCGAGCCTGGCGTAGGTGCTCACGACGTTGCCCTTGCTCGTCACGGAGCTGTCGACCAACCGCAGGCGGGTCGCCGGGTCGGTCGGCTCGAAGAGCTTCCGGCCCGCACCGGCGATGGCCGGGTGCACCATCAGCTGCAGTTCGTCGAGGACCCCCGCGAACAGCAGGCTGCGGACGAGCGTGACGCTGCCGCAGACCGCGATGTCCGCGCCGTCCTGCTGCCGCAGGCCGCGCACGAACTCGGGGACGTCGCCGTGGATGCGCGTGCTGTTCTCCCACGCCAGGTCGTCGCCGAGGGTGGTGGAGGCGACGTGCTTCTCGATCGGGTTGATCCACTGGCCGAACGGGTCATCGGGGTGCGCCGGCCACCACTCGGCCCACTCGAGGTAGCTGTTCCTCCCGAGCAGCACGGTGTCGGTACGGGCCATGAAGGCGCCCATGCCCGCGCCCAGTTCGTCGTCGAACGAGTCGTACTGGAAGGTGTACGGGTCCTGCACGACGCCGTCGACCGACGTGAACAGTCCTGCGGTGACCTTGCGCATGGTGGGAGCGTAGCGGTCAGCTGTTCGGGGCGGAACCGTCCGTGCCCGATCCGGTGCCACCCTCGGTGCCGCCGCCGGGGAACTGGTGCGTGCCGCCGCCGGGGAAGCCGTTCCGTCCGGAGCCGGGGAGCTGCGTCGTCGACTGTCCCGTGCCGCCGCCGATCGCATGGCCGACGGCGAACCCGACGCCGCCGCCGACCAGGAGCGCCGCGAGTCCGATCACCACGGCGAGCACCGGCCAGAACCACGGCGGCCTCGGTGCGCGCCGGCGCTGCCCCGTCGGCGCGGTGGCGGCGGCGCCGTACCAGGGGGTCGGACCGGCGGGGACGTCGTACGTGGCCGTCGAGGTGGGTGCCGGTGCGGCTCCCCAGCCGGCGGGGCTGCTCGGGTACGCGGTGGTGGCGTGCGCCTCGGTGCGCTCGGTGGGGGTGTCGTCGCTCATGCGGACGAGTGCACACCCGTTGGCTGTGCGTGCGTGATGACGAGGCTGACCCCGTCCTGTGTCCGCCGCGCAGGGCTCGGAGTCACGCCGCGTAGCCTCGGGTCGTGCGCGCCAAGGTGGAGACGGTCCGGATCGACGGACTCTCCGTGCGCCTGCACACCCTCGCTCCGGCCGGACGGGTCCGGGACGTCCTCGCCCCGACGGTCGTGCTCGTGCACGGCATCGGGATGTCGCACCGGTCGTTCGCTCGGTCGCAGCAGGTGCTGGCCGCCGACCACCGGACGGTGAGCGTCGACCTGCCGGGCTTCGGTGGCCTGCCGGCAGCGGGTCGGCGGCTGTCGATGGCGGAACTCGGCGACCTGGTCGTCGCCGCCGTGCGGGCGAGCGGCGCGGGCGACCTCGTCCTCGTCGGGCAGTCGATGGGGACGCAGGTCGTGGCCGAGGCGGCGTGCCGGCACCCGGACGTCGTCTCGTCGGTGGTGCTCGTCAGCCCGGTCGTCGACGCGCGCCGTCGTTCGGTGGCGGCGCAGGCCCTCGGGCTCGCCCTCGACGGGTTCGTCGAGGGGGTCAGGATGAACACCGTGCTGGTCACGGACTACCTGCGGAGCCTGCGCCAGTACCTGCCGGAGCTCCGGCCGATGCTCCGCTACCGGCTCGAGGACACGATCGCCGGACTCGTGCAGCCGGTGCTCGTCGTCCGGGGCGCGCAGGACCCGATCGCGCGCCACGACTGGTCCGCCCGGCTCGCCGCGACCGCCCCGAGCGGGGCGTTCGTCGAGCTGCCCGGTCCCCACCACGTGCAGGAGCACCAGCCCGTCGCCGTCGCCCGGCTCATCGGGGAGTTCCGCCGCGCACGGACCCTCGAGGGGCTGCGGTGACGGACGCGACCACGTCCGGGGGTGCGGCGACGCGCACGGACCGCACCGCGCCTCCCGTCCGCACCTCGCTGGTGCGCCGTGGATGGTGGGCCGCACTCGACTGGTGGTACGCGGTCCGCTGGCAGGTGCGCAGTCTCGGACCGACCACCGCCGACGACTACCGGACCGGTGCCGGGCAGCCCGTCGTCGTGGTGCCCGGTGTGTACGAGACGTGGCACTTCATGCGGCCGCTGATGGACGCGTTGCACGACCGGGGGCACCCCGTCCACGTGCTCCCCGTGCTGCGGCACAACCTGCGGCCCGTGCCGGAATCGGCCGCGGAGGTGCTCGCGTACCTCGAACGGCACGACCTCCACGACGTGCTCCTCGTGGCGCACAGCAAGGGCGGTCTGATCGGCAAGTACGCGATGACGCGGCTCGACGACCACCGCCGGATCGACCGGATGGTGGCGGTGTCGACGCCCTTCGGCGGCTCGGGGTACGCGCGGCTCGCACCCGTGCGGCACCTGCGGGCGTTCCGCTCGTCGGACCCGGTGCTGGCGGGGTTGGCGCGGGAGCTCGACGTGAACGCGCGGATCACCTCCGTGTACGGCGTGTTCGACACGCTCATCCCGGAGGGCAGCGCGTTGGCGGGGGCCACGAACGTGCGGGTGCCGGTCGGCGGGCACTTCCGGATCCTCGGCGATGCCAGGACCCGCGCGGCGGTGCTCGCTGCCGTCGCCGCGCCGCCGTCGTCGCCGCCGTCGTCGCTGCCGCGAGACTCGGCCTGAGCGACGGATCTCGCGGCCCGGGGCCCGAGACGGGTCGCGCAGCCCGAGTCTCGGCCCCGCGAGCCCGAGTCTCGCCCCGGCGAGCCGTGCTCAGGCGCCGGGCAGGAACAGGCAGAACGGGTGCCCGTCGGGGTCGAGCAGCACCCGGACGTCGTCCTGCGGCTGGAACGCGGCCTGCCGTGCACCGAGCCGCTCGGCCCGGGCCACCGCCGCCGGCAGGTCCTCCACCTGGAAGTCGAGGTGCAGCTGCATGCCCGGGGCGTCCTCGGTGCCCGGCCAGGTCGGCGCGGCGTACGCCGGTTCGTGCTGCACGGACAGGCCGGGGCCGTCCTCGGGGCGGACGCGGGCCCAGGTGGGACCGTCCTCGTGGACGGTCCAGCCCGTGAGCGCCCCGTAGAACCGGGCGAGCGCGATGGGTTCGGGTGACTGCAGGACGGTGGCGGAGAGCGTCGGCATCGACGGGTCGGCGGCGGTCATGCGCCGGAGCGTACGCCGAGCCTGTGTCACCGGGTGGCGACGCTCGCGCGTTCGACGATGCGGTGCGGGATGACGACGGTCTCCGGGGTCGCGTCGCGGTCCGCGATCCGCCGGGTCAGCAGGTCCAGGGCGGCCGTCGCGAACGCGCGTCGGTCGAACGACACCGTGCTGAGCGCCGGGATGGCGTAGGCGGCACCGTCGACGTCGTCGAACCCGATGACGCTGACCTGCTCGGGGACGCGGACGCCCCGTGCCGCGAGGACGTGGAGCACGCCGAACGCGATCGAGTCGGTGAAGGCGAACACCGCGTCCGGCAGTGGGTTCCCGTCGAGCCAGTCGGCGAACGCCGTCGCCGCAGCGCTCGTCGTCCACGCCGGCAGCGGCACGCGGAGCGACGGGTCCGCCGTGATCCCGGCAGCCGTGAGTCCGGCGAGGTGGCCGCTCTCCCGGAACTCGCTCGTCGCCGTCGCCGCGTCCGGCCACGCTGCACCGACCACCGCGATCCGCCGGTGCCCGCGCCCGATCAGGTACGCCGTGACCTGCTCGGCCGCGGCCACGCTGTCCACGTGCACCTGGTCGACGTGCTCCGGCTCGACCTCGCCGATGACGACGGTCGGCGGGAGCCCCTCGGTCGACGCCAGGACGCTGGCGCTGAGCGACACCGGGTTCAGCACGAGTCCGTCGACGAGGTGCGCCCGGGCCCGGGAGACCAGGTCGCGCTCGCGGGTCGGCTCGTTGCCGGTCTGCTCGAGCTGCACGGTCCAGCCGCGCTCCCGGGCGAGCTCCACGAACCACTGCGCGAGCTCGGCGGAGTACGCGCTCGCCATCTCCGGCAGGGTCAGGGCGATCGCGCCCGATCGACCGTTCCGGAGACCGCGGGCGGACAGGTTCGGTACGTAGTCGAGTTCGGCGAGCGCACGTTCCACGCGCTCGCGGGTCTCGGGGCGCACGACGACACCGCCGTTGATGACGTTGGAGACGGTCTTCGGCGACACCCCGGCGAGGGCCGCCACGTCCCGCACGGTCGCGCGCATCGGGACGAGCGTAGCGCGGGGGCGGATCAGGGCCGTACGTACCGGTGCACGTGCGTCGTGTAGGCGACGGGGACCGTCACACGGTCGGCGGTCTCCGGGTCGTCGTCGAGGAGTCGCTGCACGGCGTCCAGGAGCGCCGTCCGCTCGGCGTCGGGCAGCACGATGACGTAGCTCCGCGAGGCGACCATGTCGAGGAACGCCGACCGGTCCTGTTCGTGCACCCAGTCGAACCGTTCGTAGCCGCCGTCAGCGAACGGGGGACCGACGACCGGCGCCCCGTAGTCCATCACCCGGGACTCCGGCTGCTTCATGAGCGCCCCGAGCCGGGCGGCCCACGGCCGCGTCTCGTCGCGCACGTTCCAGACCAGGCCGAGCACGCCGCCCGGACGGAGGACCCTCGCGACCTCGGTCGCACCGCGGCCGGGGTGCACCCAGTGCCAGGCCTGCGCGAAGGTCACCGCGTCGGCCGACCCGTCCCCGAGCGGGATCGACTCGCCCGTCCCGTCGAGGGCCCGGACGTCCGGCAGCACTCGGTGCAACCGGTCCCGCATGGCCGCGTCCGGTTCGACCGCGACGACCTCGTCGGCCCGGTCCACGAGCGTGCGCGTGAACTTGCCCGTGCCCGCGCCGACGTCGGCCACGAGTCCGACGTGCTCGGGGAGGAGCCACTCGGCGACCGCCGCCGGGTACCCGGGACGGCCGTGCTCGTAGGCGTCGGCCGCCGCTCCGAACGACTGCGCGTACTGCTCGAAGGTCATGCCCCCAGCATGCCCGGCATCACCCGCCGGTGGCCGCCCGCACCGCCGCCGTCACCTCGGGCTCGATGACCGGGGCCATCGACCGCGAGAACGTCCGTGTCACGTGCTGCACCTGTCGGTAGACCACGACGCCGCCGATCACCGCCGGGCACGTCCCGTCGCTGCAGAACAGGGCGGTCGAGTCGATCAGCCGGACCCCCGGCGTGGTCCTCGCCGCCTGCGCGACCGCGTCGTCGAGGAGCCCGTCCGCCTCGCGGAAGTCGCATGCGCCGTCGACGCCGGACCGTTCCACGCAGCTCGGGACGTCCGGGACGCCACCGATGCTCGGGTCCGGGTTGTCCCGCATCGCGACGACCGCCGACCCGGCGTGCTGCAGGCGGACCCACGCCGCCGAGTACGCCGCGGCGGCGTCGTCCCGCACCGACGGGGTGAGGTCCTCGACGTGGTGGACCATGCCGTGCGGCCACGGGGTGCGGGACATCGCCGCGACGAACACGACGTCGTACCGCTCCTGCTCGAGCTTCGCGAGCGTGGCGTCCTTCCACTGGTTGCAGGCGCCCGCGATCGGGGCCTCGGTCAGCGGGCACCCCGAGTGCAGGTACGTCGTCAGGCTCCAGTGGTGCGCCTTCGCGATGAGCTGCAGCGCGGGGACGACGTTCGCGGCGTGCGAGTCACCGACCACCGCGAGCCGGACGGCGCCGTCGGGGTCGCCGACCTCGCACGGCTTCACGGTGGTGTCGTCGCCCTGCACCTGGCAGCCGCGGCCGTCCTGGTCGGCGAAGTCGTCGCCGGCCGCCTGCACCGGACTCGGTCGGAGGTCCGCGGTGTCGACCTCCGGGCAGTCCGCACCGGCCCGCATCGCCGCGGCGCCGAAGCACGCCGGTCCGGTGAGGGTGCCGTCGGACCCGACGGTGATCCCGGTGGTGGTCTTCGCGGGGGCCGCGGTCTGCTCACGGACGACGGCGCCGTGCATGCCGGCGGCCGGCAGGGTGACGACGAGCATGCCGACGATCGCGAGCACCAGGATGCCCCGGTGACGGGGGTTCCTGGCGCGCATGCGTTCGGCCGAGAACGCGATCACCGGCAGCTCGACGAGTCGCCGCGAGAAGTGCGCCAGCACGAGGGCGACGGCGAGCACGAGGAGCTTCGCCCAGAGCGGCGTCGGGGTCCCGGACCGGAGGTCGATCACGAACGGGACGACGATGAGCAGGGGCCAGTGCCAGAGGTACAGGGAGTACGACACGTCGCCGAGCCACTGCACCGGACGGAGCGCGTACAGGCGTGCCGGGCCCCAGCGTGCCTCGGGCATCGCGCCGGCGACCACCATGGCGACGCCGAGCACGGGAACGATCGCGGTCCAGCCCGGGAACGGGGTCGACGCGTCGAAGAGCAGCACGGTCGCGGTGATCACCGCGATGCCGGCCCAGCCGAGCGCAGCGGCCAGGACGTCGGGGATCCGGACGCGCTGGAGTCCCAGCCAGAGCAGCCCGCCGGCGGCGAACTCCCACGCGCGGGTCGTCGTCGTGAAGTACGCGGCGGGGGTCTGCCCGGTCTGCCAGACCGAGGTGGTCAGGGACAGGACGAACACCGCCCCGAGCGCGATCGCGAGGGCCGGTGCGAGGGACACCCCGCCCCGGCGGCGCCGACGGTAGCGGAGCCGGGCGGCGAACCACAGGACCAGTGGCCACAGGGCGTAGAACTGCTCCTCGGCGGACAGCGACCAGAAGTGCTGCACGATGCTGGAGTCGGACGCCAGCGCGGAGTAGTCGACGGCGTTCGCGGCCAGCGCCCAGTTCTCGACGTAGAGCGCGCTCGCGATGATCTGCTCGGTGAAGTCCTTCCACAGCGTGCGCGGCACGAAGACTGCGGTGAGCAGGACGGTCACGAACAGCACCGACATCGAGGCCGGCAGCAGGCGCCACGCGCGCCGGGCGTAGAACACCCGGAAGCTGAACCGGCCGGTCGCGAGGGGCTTCGCGATGTGCGCCGTGATCAGGAAGCCGGAGATCACGAAGAACAGGTCGACGCCGACGTACCCGCCGGGCAGGAGGTCCGGGAACAGGTGGTACAGGACCACCGCGGCGATCGCGACCGCACGGACCGCCTGGATCTCGAGACGGAGGTGCCCCGTGGATGCCGCTGCGCCCGGGTGGCGGCTGGTCCGGGCTGCCCGGTGTCGCGCGACCGGCGCGTACCGGGCGGCGCGCGGTGGCGCGACGGTCACGGAACCCCCTCGGTGCACGGTGCGCGGCCTGCAACGCGCCATGCGAATCTACCGCGCCCGAGGTGACGACACGAACCCGGGAGGCGCGGTGCGGGCCCGCCCCGCGCCTCCCGTCGGTCCCGACGCGGCTACCGGTCGGCAGCCGCCCGCCGCGAGGCCCGTCGCGCCCGGACGCGACTCGTCACGGTGCCGGCGAGCACGACGACGAGCACGCTGTAGAGCACGATCGGGATCGGTCCCGCCACCAGCACCGAGAAGTCGCCGTCGGCGCTCAGGGCGGCGTCGCGCAGGCTCGTCTCGGCCAGCGGGCCGAGCACCATCCCGATGATGAGCGGGGCGAGCGGCACGTCGAGGGCCCGCATGAGGAAGCCGACGATGCCGATGCCGAGCAGCATCAGCAGGTCGAACACCGAGCCGCTCGTGGCGTAGATGCCGAGGCCGCAGAAGACCGCGATGCCCGCGTAGAGGTACGCACGCGGGATGCGCAGGAGCTTCGCCCAGAGCATCGCGAACGGCAGGTTGATGACGAGCAGCACGACCATCGCGATGAAGAACGAGGCGAGCAGCGCCCAGACGAGGTCGGGCGACCGGTCGAACAGCAGCGGACCCGGCTGCAGGCCGTACTGCCGGAACGCGGCGAGCATGATCGCTGCGGTCGCCGACACCGGCAGCCCGAGCGCCAGCAGCGCCCCCATCGCCATGCCCGTCGTCGAGTTGCCGGCGGCCTCCGGTGCGGCGAGGCCGCGGATCGCACCGCGGCCGAACTGCGGGTGCCGCCGGCGGGCGTCCAGTCGCTTCTCGAGCCCGAAGGCCAGGAACGTCGGGATCTCGGAGCCGCCTGCGGGGACGACGCCGAACGGGAGCCCGATCGCGGTGCCGCGCAACCACGCGGGTGCGGCCTCGCGGAGCTCCTTCCGCGACAGCCACGCACGACCCTGCGGACGCACCATCCTGCCGTCCTGCAGGTGTCGCGCGAGGCACGCCACGTAGATGACCTCTCCGAGGGCGAGGACCGCGACGGTCACCGTGACCAGGGAGATGCCGTCGAACAGCTCGGGCACGCCCATCGTCGAGCGCGGCGCACCGGAGATGCCGTCGACCCCGATCGTGGCGATGCCGAGGCCGAGGAACAGCGAACCGAGCCCCTTCAGCGGGTCGTCGGTGACGACGGACGAGGTCGTCACGAACGCGAACAACGCCAGGGCGAAGAACTCGGCGGGCCCGAAGCTCGACGAGAACGACGCGAGGGCCGGTGCGAGGAAGACGACGAGGACCGACGCGATCATGCCACCGACGAACGCACCGATCGCGGCGGTCGCGAGTGCCTGCGCCGCGCGGCCGTCGAGCGCCATCTTGTGGCCCTCGAACGTCGAGGCGATCGCCGACGCCTGGCCGGGCGTGTTCATCAGGATGCCCATGGTCGAGTCGCCGAAGAGGCCACCGAAGTAGACCCCGGCGAACATGATGAACGCCGCCGTCGGGTCGAGTGAGAACGTCACGGGCAGCAGCAGCGCCACCGCCATCGACGAGCCGAGGCCCGGGAGCACACCGACGGCCGTGCCGAGGAGGCAGCCGACGACGACCCAGAGCAGGTTGGCCGGCGTCAGCGCACCGGCGAAGCCGTCGCCGAGGAGACCGAGTACGTCCATGTCAGGACCCCCATCCGAGGATGCCCGAGGGCAGCGAGAGTTCGAGCGCCATGTCGAAGGCGATGTAGCTGATCGCGCTCACGGTGAAGCCGACGACGAGTGGCCGCAGCCAGCCGGGGGCGCCGAGGCCCTTCGCGACGCCGAGGAACAGCAGGCCCGCACCGACCACCCAGCCGAGCACGTCCAGCAGGAGTGCGAACGCCCCGAACGACACGACGACCCACAGCAGCGAGCGCCAGTCGACACGCACCGTGCGCTCGGGTACCGCGGAGCCGTCGGCTCCGGTCCCGGGTGCGTCGGGTGCGTCGGATCCGTCGACCGCGTCAGTGGGCGACCCTTCGGACAGCCCCGCACGCGCACCCGCCCGGGACGCACGCACCGACCGGACGACGAGCAGACCGGCGAGCACGAGGAGGGCCGCGGCGACCAGGCCCGGGAAGACGGCCGGCCCGGGGAACGGGGTGCCGTCGGGGACCTGCATCGTCACGATGCCGACGACGAGGTAGAGCGCGAAGGCGGTGAGGAGCGCCGGGGTGGTCAGCTCCTTCGCGATCGCGGCCAGGCGACCGGGGTCGGCGCGCAGCCGGAGCCGCTGCCCGACGACGGCCGACGACGATGTCGGGTTGCTCGGGTGCGTCATCGTCCCAGCTCCTCGTACAGCGCCTCGATGCGGTCGCGTTCCTCGACGATGAACGCGTCGAGGTCGTCGCCCGTGATGATGCGCTCGGTCCAGTGGTACCGGTCCATCGCCTCCGCCCACTCCGGGGTCGCGACGGTCTCGAGCACGATGTCGGTGAGCTGGGACCGCTCCTCGTCGTCGAGGCCGCCCGGCGCCGCGATCATGCGCCAGTTCGTCAGCGTGACGTCGTAGCCCTGATCCACCGCCGTGGGGATGTCGATGCCCTCGACCGGCTCCGCGGCGACGAGCGCCAGCGCACGGAGGCGTCCGGACTCGATCTGGTCGATGTTGTCGGGGTAGCCGCCCGCAGCCGCCGCGGCCGTGCCGTTGAGCAGCGCCTGGATCGCCTCGCCGCCACCGTCGGACGGGATGTAGTTCGTGTCGGTCGGTTCGAGGCCGGCGGCGACCGCGAGGTCGGTGACGACGAGCTGGTCGTAGGAGCCGCCGCCCGTCCACGGCACGGACCCCGGTCGGTCGCGCCAGGCGGCGACGAGGTCGTCGAGCGTCTCGTACGGCGAGTCGGCGGGTACGACGATCACGTCGTACTCCTCCACCGTGACCGCCAGGGGCGTGATGTCGTCGTGCGTCGCGGCGGGCCCGTACTGGACCTCTGCGGCGAGGAGACCCGTACCACCGACGAGCAACGTGTCCGTCTGACCCTCGAGACGTGCCACGTTGCCCATGGCGATCGTGCCGCCCGCCCCGGGCATGTTGACGACCTGCACCGAGTTCACGATGCCGTTCGCGCGCTGTGCCTGCTGCATCGAGCGTGCGACGCCGTCCCACCCGCCACCGGCGGCGGCCGGTGCCACGATCGTGACGGAGGTGGTGGGGTCGCCGCCGGCCGCGGCCGAGGTGATCGACCCGAACACGGCGACGCCGATGGACACCGCGGCGACGGCGGCGCCGACCCCGCGGGCGATGGTGCGACGGGCCCGCGGCCGTGCGGGCGTCTCGGTCGCTGACCGGTCTGTCATGGATGGCTCCCTCCTGCGCACGTCGTCGTGTCGCAGGTCGAGAAGTACGATGGCAGCCGCCGTCCGGACGAGCACCCGACGGTGGAGTTGTGCTCATTGACGCTCACGACGACGCGACCGGAGGGGGACGCCACGGTGACGGTGCCGCGACTCGGCCGGTTGGGGCGCCTCGCGGTCCTCGCGCTGCCGAGCGTCATCGTCCTGGGGGCGACGGGTGTCACGACGGGCGTGGCGGCGGCGGTGCAGGAGCAGAGCATCCGCGCGGCCGTCGTCGACCGGGTGTCCGGCGTCGCGTCGAGCCTCGCCGCCCTGCCGGAGGTGCAGGACGCCGTCGCGTCGGTCGTCGACACCGGTGCTCCCGGTGCCCTCGCCGACGCCGACGGCCTGGCGTCCGCCACCGCGTCGCTCCAGCCGATCGCCTCCCTCGTCGAGGACGCGTCCGGCGTCTCGTACGTCGTCGTCACGGATGACGAGGGCGTCCGCATCACCCATCCCGACCCGGCCGAGCGTGGCGAGCGCGTGCAGACGACGATCGCCCCCGTGCTCGCCGGCGGGCGGTTCGTCGGCACCGAGACCGGCCCCTCGGGTCCGACGCTCCGTGCGAAGGTGCCGATCGTCGACCCGGACGGCCGCCTGATCGGCGTCGTCGCGGTGGGGGTGCTGGAGTCCACGATCGCGGCGGACCGTGAGCGTGCCCTCGGCGCCCTGTTGCCCTGGAGCACGGGCGCCCTCGTCGCGGCGGGGCTCGCGAGCGTGCTGCTGTCGGTCGCGATCGCGCGCAGGCTGCGCCGTGCGGACGCGGTCGACGCCGAGAGTCGGCAGATGCGGCGCACGACCGACGCGCTGCGCGAGCAGGCGCACGAGTTCGGCACCCGCCTGCACGTCGTCCGGGGACTGGTCGCGCAGGGCGACGGCGAGGACGCGATGGCCTACATCGACGCCGTCGCGCCCGGGCTCACGAGCGGCGGGGGTGCCGGCTCGCCACGGCGCGGTGCCGTCGCGACGGCCACGATCGAGGCGATCAGGGCCGAGTTCGATGCCCGCGGGGCCGCGCTCGAGCTGCGGGTCGCCGACGACGTCGTGCTCGACGACGAGGTGCTGCTCGTCGTCGCCAACCTCTGCCGGAACGGCGTCGAGGCCGGCGCGACGACCGTCCGCTGCACCGTCGGGACACGGGGACGCACGGTGACGATCACGGTCGAGGACGACGGCGACGGCATCGACCCGGCGGACGCACACCGGGTGCTGACGCGTGGGTGGTCGTCGAAGGAGGACGACACCGGCCTCGGGCGTGGCATCGGCCTCGCGGTCGTGCTGCGGGTCGCGACCGATCGTGGGGGCTCGGTGGTGGTGGGGCGCTCCTCGGCGCTGGGCGGCGCCCGGCTCGACGTCGAGATGGCGGTGACCACGTGACCGCGCCCGTCCGCGTGCTCGTCGTCGACGACGATGCCGGTGCACGTGCGCTGCACACCCGCTGGGTCGCCTCCACCGAGGGCTTCGAGGTCGTCGGCGCGGCGGCGTCGGGTGGGGCGGCACTCGCCTCCCTGGAGCACGGCGTCGACCTCGTGCTGCTCGACATGCGCCTGCCCGACATCAGCGGCATCGAGGTGCTGCACCGCATGCACGTCGCCGGCGCCCAGGGTGTCGACGTCCTCGTCGTCAGTTCGTCCCGGGACCAGGTCACCGTGCGACAGGCGCTCGCCGCACACCCCGTCGGGTACCTGATGAAGCCGTTCGACCGGACCGCGCTGCAGGTCCGGTTGCGCGCGTACGCCGCCGAACGACAGGTCCGCGACGGCGCGCAGCGCGACGTCCCGATGGGGCAGGGCGACGTCGACCGGCTGCTCTCGACGGGCTCGGTGCGGGTCGTGGCGTCCGGGAAAGCGGCGACCGCCGGGCCCCGCGACGAGCTCCCGAAGGGCGTGAGCGCCACGACGCTCGACCGCGTCGTGGCCGCGCTCGACCCCGCCGTCGCCCGCTCGGTCGACGAGGTCGCGGCCGCCACCGGGACCTCGCGTGCGACGGCCCGGCGCTACCTGGACCACCTCGTCGCGACGGGAGCCATCGATCTCGCACACCGGTACGGTCGCCGCGGTCGCCCGCAGGTGCTCTACCGTCTGGCGCCGGCGCCCTGAGGCGACGCGGTCAGACCGGCTCGGGAAGGTGTCCCCGCGACGGCCGGACCATCCGGACCTCCCGCACGCCGTCCTCGACCTGCTCGACCCCGTCCGCCACGAACCCGCGCTTCCGGTAGAACGCCTGCGCCCGCGGGTTCGGGTCGGCCACCCACAGCACTGCCTGCTCGTTCGGCGAGATCACCGCGTCGAGCAGCGCAGAGCCCGCGCCCGAGCCGTGGTGCCCGTCGAGCAGGTACAGGACGTACAGGTGGGACCGCCCGCGGGCGTCAGCGTCCGTCGCCGGACCCGACATCGCGATCCCGACCACCTCGCCGTCGTGCTCCGCCACCGCGACCCGGTTCGCGGCGAACCGTTCGTCGGTCAGCGCCGTCGTCCAGAACCCTTCGCGGCGAGCCACGAACCCCGGATCGTCCAGCATCGCGTCCGGCATCAGCCCGCGGTAGGTCGACCGCCACGAGGCGACGTGCACCCGCGCCATCGCCGCAGCGTCGCCGGGCACGGCCGGTCGGACGGTGACGGTCCCGCTCATGCCCGGAGCCACCCCGCCTCGGCGAACACGCTCTGCAGCTCGTCGACGAGCCGCGACCCGTGGAACCCGTCGGTGACCGCGTGGTTCACCTGCACGGCGAGCGGCATGATCGTGCGCCCCTCCACGTACCGGTACCGACCGATGGTGAAGATCGGCAGGAGGTGGTCCCACCCGTCCCGGACGTGCAGGGCGAACCCGGTGAACGACGTCCCCGGCAGGGTCGAGATGTCGAACACGTTCCGGGGACGGTCCTCCTGGGGGAACATCCGGTGGTCGTCCCGGTACCGCTCCATGGTCGCGATGGCGGCCTCGTGGAACCGGGCAGGATCCTCGTCGTACGGCACGACCAGCACGGAGAAGGTCTCGGTGTCGGGGTGGAACACGGTGAACATGGGGTGCACGACGTCCCAGACCGCGGGCGATCCGTCCTCGAGCAGTTGCATCCGGAACTCGGCGCGACGGTTCACCACGGACGCGATCGCCCAGATCTGCGACGCGTAGGTCCGCCGGTCCGTCGCATGGACGGTCTCGGCGAAGTCGGTGACGTCGAGTTCGACGGTCATCTCCCACGTGCACGGCACCCGGTCGCGGTAGTGCTCGAAGTGCTCGCGGCGCGGCCAGTGCTCGACGTCGAGGGGTCGGAGTTCCGTCATGGCAACAGTTTGGTCCCGAGCGCGCGGTCGAGTGCTCCGCGATCGCCGTCCACCGTGAGGTCCACCATGTCGGGTGTGCGTCGCCCCCACAGGACGAGGAGCAGGTCCTCGGCTCGCCCCGCGACGCGGACGGCGGGCTCGCCATCGCCAAGCACGGCTTCGCCGAACGCGTCGGTGAACGCGAAGACGACCGGTTTCGTCAGCGCTTCGACGCGGCCGAGCCGCACCTGTCGCGTGTACAGGTCGTCCACCACCTCACGGGCGCCGTCGGTCGCCAGCTCTGCCTGGAGGCACGGATCGCCTCCCAGCGCCTGCTGCGCGTCCCACAGGTGGATCGTCGTCTCGTGCGCCTGCCGCCGCGCCCAGGTCGCGGCCGTGTCGGGTGGGTAGATCGCGGTGCACGCGGTGTCCGCCGTGCGAGTCCGGCTGGCCGCACCGGCCGACCCCGACCTGGCCGTGTCGGTCGCATGAGCGAGTACGACCGGACCACCGGTGTCGGTACCGGCGTCGCGATCGCGGTCCTGCCGCCGGGCACGCTCGTGGTGTGCTGGTTGATCGAGCTGGTCGTGTACATCCGCGCCGAGGGCGGGCAGGGCGACGACCGGCTCAGTGACGGTGCCACGCTCGGCTGGTACCTCGGAGCTGCCGCTCTGCCCGTGCTCGTCTCCGCCTTGGTCCTGGTCGTACAGCTCGCCATCCGTCGATACGACGAGCACTGCCCGATCGTGGGGACGATCGCCGCGCTCGTGGTGCTCGCGATCGCCGTGCTGACGAACGGCCAGCTCATCGGATCCCACGTCCTGTCGATGGTTCGGTGACGGTCCGCACCCCTGCGGCACCGAGTGCCGTTCGGAGCGCCGCGATGCTCGTGTAGTGGTGGACGGACATCCCGAGTTCGACCGCTCCGGGGAGTTTCGCTGCAGAGTCGTCGGTGAAGAACACCTCCGGACCCTCGAGGCCGAGCGCGTCGAGCACGTGGCGGAACGCCCGGACGTCGGGCTTCGTGAACCCGATCTCGTGTGAGCTGAACACCGCGTCGACCCGGTCCGGCAACCCGAACGACGCGACCTCGGCCGGGACGCCGTCCGTACCGTTCGTGAGGACGGCCGTCGTGTAGCCGGCGGCACGGAGCTCATCGAGGAGTTCGAGCACGGCGTCGTCGGGCGTGAACGGTTGCCGCCCCCAGGCCTCGGCCGCCGCTGGCGCTCCGAGGTGCTCGCCGATCGCACAGACCCACTCGGCTCGCGTGATCCGGCCGACGGTCACGTCGTCGATAACCGGCTCGGAGAACGCGAACGCCTCGATCGAACCAGGCTCCAGGTCGTGTTCGCGTTCGATCCTCGCGACGTGCTCCGGGTGGAAGTGCCGGATCACCCCGTCCAGGTCGAACAGGACCGCACGGATCACCGTCACCGGCGGCTCAGTCGTTCGGGCGGATGAGGCAGAACGGGTGTCCGGCGGGGTCGAGGTACACCCGGAAGGTGTCCGTCCCCGATCCGGTCGCCGTCGCGCCGATCGCCAGGACAGCGGTCTCGCCGGCGTCGAGGTCGTCGACCTTCACGTCGAGGTGACTCTGCTGCGGTACGTCCTGCCCGGGCCACTCCGGTGCGCGGTACTCCGCCACCCGCTGGAAGGCGAGGATCGGCCGGTGGTCGGTGAAGGGGAGCGCGAGCTCCGCCCAGTCCTCGTCGAAGCCGACGATCTCGCCGCCGAGCAGTTCCACGTAGAAGCGGGCGAGGGCACGCGGGTCCGGGCAGTCCAGGACGACGACGTCGAGTGTGCCGATCATGGCCGACACGGTAGACCGATCAGCGCGCGGCCGTCAGGGCCTTCGTGATCCGCTGCAGTGACACCGTCTCGGCGGTCCCGAGCTCCTGCGCAAAGAGACTGAGGCGGAACTCCTCGAGCATCCACCGGGCGTGCACGAGCTCCGGGTGTGCCCCGACGGCCGGGGGGAAGGTCCCGCCGGCGTCGACGTAGCGGTCGGTCGCCACGGTGACCTCGCGCATCCAGGTCGCGTCGCGCCCGGGGTTCTGCAGGAGCTTCTGCACGCGGGCGTCCACCCCCTGCAGGTACACCCGGATGCGCCGGAGCCGGTCGAGGCCGGCCACCGAGACGAACCCGGGGAACACGAGCCGTTCCATCTGCTGCCGCATGTCGGTCAGTGCCGGCAGGAGCGACATCGCGTTCGCCTGCTTGAGCGACCGCTCCGCTGCCCGGTGGGCGGCGAGGACCGCGGCGACCTCGGACACCGCGGCGAACATCGTGTCGACGACCGAGGCGGAGACGGCGTCGCGCACCGCTTCGAACGCGGCCTTCGTGAAGACGAGTCCGTCCGGGTGGGCGCCGCGGATCCCGGCGTCGACGACTGCCGCGAGGACGTCGTCGAACAGTGCCGCTGTCGACGGGTACGGGCTGGCGGCGAGCGCGAGCTTCTCCTGTGCGGTGAGGTGCGCCTGGATGTACGAGACGGGCGAGGGCACGGCGTGCATCACGAGACGGCGGACGCCCGCGGGCATCCGGACGGCTCGGTCGGACGGCGTCGCGAGCAGCTGGACCCCGACGGTGGCCTTCGGGCCGGCGCCCTCCTCGACGAGCGACGGGTAGGCGCGGATCACGCCGCCGGCCTGCTTCGTGTCGAGGGTCTCCGGCAGGTCCGTGTCCGGCCAGGCCGTCAAGCCGGACCGTTCCACCTGCTGACCGCCGCCGGCGGACGCGACGCGAGCCGCGCCTCCAGGCCGACCCGCAGCCCGCACCGTGGCGGAGGCGACGCTCTGCTGCGTCCGGTCCTTGAGCTTCGTCTGCAGGGCCGCGAGGTCCTTGCCGGTCTCGACGCGCCGACCACGCTCGTCGACGACCGCCCACGTCGGCAGCAGGTGCGACGGCACGCGGGAGAGGTCGAAGTCGGACTCGCTGACGGGCACGTACGTCATCCGCTGGATCGCCTTCGCGAGCGTCGCGCGGAACGACTCGGTGGGCTCGGTCGGGGCATCGTCGGGGAGCTCGGCGACGATCTTCTCGGCCCAGTCGGCGGCCGGCACCACGTTCTTGCGGATCTGCTTCGGCAGGGACTTGATGAGCGCGGTGACGAGCTCCTTCCGGAGGCCGCGGACCTGCCAGTCGAAGCCCTCCTCGCGCATGCGGGGGAGCAGCGCGAGCGGGACCTGCACGCTCACGCCGTCGTCCTGCGCGCCCGGCTCGAACCGGTACTTGATCGCGAGGCGCTGGTCACCGCTGCGCCACTGCGTCGGGTACTCGGTGTCGTCCTCGGCTGCCTCGGCAGCGTCCTCGTCGAGCAGGTCCGATCGGCGCATCGTGAGCAGGTCCGGCTGCTCGCGACGCGTCTGCCGCCACCAGCCCTCGAAGTCCCGGGTCGTCGCGACGTCGGCCGGGATGCGGGCGTCGTAGAACTCGAAGACGCGCTCGTCGTCGAACAGGATGTCCCGGCGGCGGGTGCGCTCCTCGAGCTGCTCCAACTCGCGCCGGAGCTGTCGGTTCGCGCGGTCGAACGCCTGCTGCGCGTCCCACTCGCCCTCGACGAGCGCGTGCCGGATGAAGAGCTCGCGCGCGTGCTCGGGATCGATGTGCTTGTACTGCACGCGGCGGCGCTGCACGATCGGGACGCCGAACAGTGTGACTCGCTCGTAGGCGACCGCCGCGCCCTGCTTCTTCTCCCAGTGCGGTTCGCCGTAGGTGCGCTTGAGGAGGTCGCCGGCGAGCGGCTCGACCCAGGCGGGGTCGATCCGGCCGACCGTGCGGGCGAAGAGCCGGCTCGTCTCGACGAGTTCGGCGGCCATCACGGCGTCGGGTTGCTTCTTCGCCAGGACGCTGCCGGGGAAGACCACGAACCGGGTGTTCCGGGACCCGAGGTAGTCGCGCTTCTCCTTGTCGCGCAGGCCGATCTGGCTGAGGAGTCCGGCCAGCAGTGACCGGTGCACGGCGTCGCCGTCGTCGCTGCGCGACTGCCCGACGCGGACGTCGACCTGCTTCGCGGCGCGGGACAGCTGCCGGTACAGGTCCTGCCACTCGCGGATGCGGAGGTAGTTCAGGAACTCGGCCTTGCACAGCCGTCGGAACGCGCTCGACGACAGTTCCTCCTGCTTGTCCTCGATGTGGTTCCACAGGTTGAGGAGCGTCAGGAAGTCGCTCGTCGGGTCGGCGAACCGGGCGTGCAGCTGGTCGGCGTGCGCCCGCTTCTCCAGGGGACGCTCGCGCGGGTCCTGGATGCTCAGGGCGCTGACGACGGCGATGACCTCGCGCCCGACGCCCTGCCGACCGGCCTCGAGCACCATCCGGCCGAGCCGTGGGTCGATGGGCAGCCGGGTGAGCTGCTTGCCGGTCTTCGTGATCCGGCCGTCGGTGTCCACGGCGCGCAGTTCGCGGAGCAGGTCGAGGCCGTCCTTCACACCGCGGGAGTCCGGCGGCTGCAGGAACGGGAACGACTCGATGTCACCGAAGCCGAGGGAGATCATCTGCAGGATCACTGCGGCGAGGTTCGTGCGGAGGATCTCCGGGTCGGTGAACTCCGGCCGCCTGGCGAAGTCGTCCTCCGAGTAGAGCCGGATCGCGATGCCCGCACTGGTGCGACCCGCTCGCCCCGACCGCTGGTTCGCGCTCGCCTGGCTGACCGCCTCGATCGGGAGCCGCTGCACCTTCGCCCGCGGCGAGTACCGGGAGATGCGGGCGGTCCCGACGTCGATCACGTACTTGATGCCGGGCACGGTCAGTGACGTCTCGGCCACGTTGGTGGCGAGGACGACCCGGCGGCGGATGCCCGGCGTGTGCCGGCGCTCGAACACCCGGTGCTGGTCGGCCGCCGACAGTCGGCCGTAGAGCGGGAGCACCTCGGTGCCCGGGTAGCGCTTGCCCTCGATGGCGTCCTGCGCGTCGCGGATCTCGTTCTCGCCGGACAGGAACACGAGGACGTCGCCCGGCTCCTCGCGGTCGAGTTCGTCGAGCGCGTCGGTGATGCCCTGCATGGTGTCGCGGTCGTCGGGGGAGCCGCCACGGCCGCTGTCGTCGGTGCGCGGGTCGGTGTCGTCGCCGGTCCCCGTACCCTCGGCGTCGTCGGTGTCCGCCACGAGCGGCCGGTACCGGATCTCCACCGGGTAGGTGCGGCCGGACACCTCGATGATGGGGGCGCCGCCGAAGTGCTTCGAGAACGACTCCGGGTCGATCGTCGCACTCGTGATGATGAGCTTGAGGTCGGGGCGACGGACGAGCAGTCGTTTGAGGTAGCCGAGCAGGAAGTCGATCGTCAGCGAGCGCTCGTGCGCCTCGTCGATGATGATCGTGTCGTAGCGCCGCAGGTCGCGGTCGAAGTGGATCTCGTTGAGCAGGATGCCGTCAGTCATCACCTTGATGCGGGTGTCCGAGCTCACCTTGTCGGTGAAGCGCACCTGGTAGCCGACGAGTCCACCGAGTTCGCCGCCGAGTTCCTCCGACACCCGCTCGGCGATGGTCCGCGCGGCGATGCGTCGGGGCTGCGTGTGGCCGATGTGCTCGCGACCCAGTTCGAGGCAGATCTTCGGCAGCTGCGTGGTCTTGCCCGAGCCGGTCGCCCCGGCGACGATGACGACCTGGTTGTCCCGGATGGCGGCCGCGATGTCGTCCCGCCGCTGCGAGACCGGCAGTTCGGGCGGGTAGGTGATGACGGGCGTGGTCGACATGAGCATTCCAGCTTACAGCCGCGGCCGTCGGCGCGGGCGCCGGCGGCGCGGGTCAGGTCAGTTGCGTGGCGAGCTCGTCGCCGCTCCGCGCGGGCAGCGCGCACACCCGGTCGTGGCAGACGTAGCCCGCGGGGTCGAGGGCGTCCCGGCCCTCGAACAGCTCGAACCCGGCCTCCGTCCACGCCCGAGCCTGGTCGGGCGTCACGAGGGCGAGCACCGTCCCCGGTCGCCGGGCGTCGCGCGCGGCGGTCCGGAGCGGGTCGGCCGGATCGGAGGCCACGACGACGACCTCGCGCGACGGTCGCTGCAGCCCGAGGGCGACCCCGAGTGCGTCGGCGTGCCCCAGCGGCTGCTCGGTGCCGGTCGCAGCACGGTCCCCGACGAGCCGGGCGGACGCCGACCGGTACGACGTGTCGCCGGTGAGGGCGGCGAGGGTCGCTGCCGCCGCCGCGAGCGCGACGGTGCCCGACCGCACGGCCGTCTGCGCTTGCTCGCCGGTCGCGGTGCCGGCCGCGGCGAGCACGGGGTCGACATCGAAGCGCCCCGCCAGGCCGTCGTCGACGAGCCCCCGTGCGGTGACCGCGTACGACACCTCGCCGGTCACGAGTGCCAGTTCGAGGAGCCCCTCGGCGAGGAGGCCCACGTCCTCGATGGTCGGCGGTGCGGAGGACGCGCCGCGCGGGGTGCTCGAGCGGACGGCGACGTGCCCGTCGACGAGGTGCGCGGCCACCACGGCGTCGGCGGCACCTCGCGCGAGCGCGGTCATCTCGGCGTCGCCGTACCGTGTCCCCGCGATCGCGAGGCCCCGGATCGCCAGGCCGTTCCACCCGGTGAGCACCTGGTCGTCGAGCGGGGGCGGGTCGAGTCGCCGGCGTTCGTCGAGCGGCAGCCGGTACCACGCGCCCTCCACCCGCTGGCCGTCGATCGTGGACTCGCTGTCCTGCGCGGCGACGAACGCGCCGTCGGGTCGCCGGAGGGTGTCCCGGAGGAAGTCCGCGATGCCCCGCGCCTGCTCCGCGCCGGCGACCGCGAGCAGGCCCGCGTTGTCGTACAGCATGCGCTCGTAGTGCGGCACGCTCCAGTCCCGCTTGGTCGCGTACCGGAAGACGCCGCCGTCGGCGTCCGTCAGCTCGGAGTGGCGGATCGCGCGCAGGGTCCGGTCGAGCAGTGCGCTCGCCTGGTCGTCGCCGTCGGCTGCGGCGTCGGACAGGAATTCGAGCAGGGGAGCGCTCGGGAACTTCGGGGCGCCACCGAACCCACCGGAGGTGGTGTCCTCCGCTCGCGCGAGCAGGTCGGTGACGGCCCGGATGCTGTCGACTGCCGGGAGGCGGGGCTCGTCTCCGTCTCCGTAGGCACCAGAGCGGGCGGTCGCGTCCGCCTCGGCACCCTGCCGGATCGCCGTCGCGATCGCACTCGCGTTCGCGTCGACCTCGTGCCGGCGCTCGGTCCAGGCGTCGAGGATCGCCGCGAGGATCTGTCGGAACGACGGCACCTGCCCGACCGGCGTCGGTGGGAAGTACGTGCCCGCGAAGAACACGTGGCCGTCGGGCGTGAGGAACGTCGTCAACGGCCAGCCGAGCTGCTGCGTGAAGGCGCTCGCGGCGGCCATCAGGCTGGCATCGACGTCCGGACGCTCTTCCCGGTCGACCTTCACGGCCACGAAGTCCTCGCGGAGCAGCGCGCCGACCTCCGGGTCGGAGAAGCTCTCGCGCGCCATGACGTGGCACCAGTGGCACGTGGCGTAGCCGACCGACACCAGGACCGGCACGCCGCGCTCCCGGGCCTCGGCGAAGGCGTCCGGACCCCACTCCCGCCAGTCGACCGGGTTGGCCGCGTGCTGCCGGAGGTAGGGGCTGACGGCGGAGCCGAGGCGGTTGTCGGTCATGTCTCCAGCCAACCCGTGAGCGACGCGAGCCGCACGGCCACCTCGGGCGGGGTCAGGGAGTCCGTGTCCACCCGGGTGACGCCTGCGCGGACAGCCGCGTCGAGCCTCCCGGCCGTCCGCGTGCTGTGCGCGAGCTGCGCCTCGGGCAGGTGACCACCCGACCGCCGGCGCAGGCGGTCCGCGGTGGTGCCGTCGCCGGCGCGGAGCAGCACCGCCGTCACCGTGGGGTCGTCGCCCATCGCTCGGGCCAGGGCGTCCTGTTCGAGCACCGAGACCGTGTTCGTGTAGATCAGCCGGTGGTACCCGAGCTCGCGGTACGCGGCCCACATCGCGGCCAGGTTGCGCTCGGCGAGGAGCGCCCCGGGGAACGCCACGTGCGGCGCGGGGTGCGCGAGGTCGAGGAAGTCGCCCTCGATCACGGCGTGCCGGACGTCGGCGGCCACGAGCAGGTCGTGCAGCGCCTCGGCGGCGGTCGACTTCCCCACGCCGGACCTGCCCCCGATGAAGAGGACCTCCGAGCGGGGCACCGGGTCAGTCCCCGCTGAGGGACAGCAGCGCGAGGGCGGCGTCCTCGGGGCCGTAGTCGAACAGCCGGTCCCAGAACGGGTCAGCGGCCCACGGCACGTCGCCATCGGAGGGGACCGCGTGCGCCGTCTCGACGAGCCAGTCGAGCTCGGGCCGGACCGCGGTGGCGAACGACGGCGGCTCCCACCCCAGGGACCGCGCGGCCGTGGTGTCGAGGACGAACGGCGTCGGCGACGACCACGGTGTGGTCCCCACGAAGGCCGGGGCGTCCGCGTCGAGCAGGACCTCGTCGAGGGCGTGGTCCAGGTGGCCGGCGATGGTCCGGACGATCTCGAGGACGCTCGGCGCGGTGTCGTCCGCGACGTTGAGGATGCGCCGGTCGGGGGCGTCGGCCACGAGCCGCACGAGTGAGGCGATGCCGCTCGCCGCGGTCGTGTGGTCGACCCCGCGGCCGTGGTCGGCGAGCAGGATGCGCTCCCGGCCGTCCAGGGCACGTCGGACCACGAACCACTCCCGGGGCCGGCCGATGCCCTGGCCGTAGACCTTCGACGGACGCAGAACCGTGACCGGGGCGCCGTGGTCGAGGAGGACCTGCTCGGCGGCGACCTTCGCGGCGCCGTAGCCGTCACGGCTCGTCGGGTCGCCGTCCCCTGCCGTGACGGTCGGCTGCAGCTCGGTGACCGCGCCGCCGAACACCGGCTTCTCGGCGGAGTTCGCGTGCCGCCCCTGCTCGTCGACGTACACGGCCTTCGAGGACACGAACACCGTCGACCCGACGTCGTCGAGGAACGGTCGGAGTTGCAGGGCGTCGTCCCGGGTCGTGCCGACGGTGTCGACGACGAGGTCGGCCCCGCGGCGGAGCAGGTCGCGCAGCACCGTCGCGTCCCGGCGGTCCCCGGGCACGAAGGTCGCGCCGGCCCTCGTCAGGGCGACCGCCGCGGGACCGCCCCGTCGGGCGACGACCTCGACCTGCCAGTCGTCACCACCGCGCCCGGAGGCGTCCAGCAGGTCGCGCGCGACGGCGGACCCGATCCCGCCGGTACCGCCGAGGACGACCGCGCGTCTGGTGCTCATGGGTCAACGGTAGTGGGCGGTGCCCACGCTGGTCGCTACGAGGCCAGCGCCTCGGGCTCGTGCCGCCACCAGTCCAGCAGCGAGCCGTCGTAGACCCGGACCTTCTCGTGCCCGAGCACCGTCAGTGCGAGGGCGTCGGCGCACGCCGCGCTGCCTACCCCGCAGTACGTCACGATCTCATCGGCGTCGAGCACGTCGGCGAACGCCCGCTCGAGGGCCGGTCCGCGCAGGTAGGCGTTCGTGTCCGGGTCGACGATCGTGTCCACGGCGACGGGCACGCTCCCCGGGACCACCGGCGGGTGCTCGTCGCCGAGTACCGCATCCGGCGCCGCGAGGACCAGGGATGCCGGCTGCTCGCCCGACACCGCCCGGAGGACGCGTCCGCGGTCGGCCCACAGCGGACGTTCCTCGCCAGCGCGGAACGCCGGAGGCTCGGTTGCGCCGGTTGCGCCGGTTGCGCCGGTTGCCCCGGTTGTCCCGGTTGCCCGTGTTGCCCCTGTTGTTGCCGGCGTCCGGGTGCCGGCCGGGACGCCGTGGAGGGCGCCCACGCGGACCGGGCGACCCTCGTCGCGCCACTTCGTGAAGCCGCCGTCCAGCACCGCGACGGAGTCGAAGCCGAACGAGCGGAAGATCCACCACAGGCGTGCCGACCACTCGCCGACGCTGTCGTCGTAGACCACCACGGTCGAGGTGTTCGTCACGCCGAGTTCCTCTGCGGCGGCCTCGAACTGCTCGGCGCCGGGACGGGTGAACGGGAGGTCGCCGTCGGGCGCGGAGAAGGCCTCGGCGAGGTCGGCGAACCGTGCGCCGGGCACGTGTCCGTGCTGTTCGTAGG
>Ga0153992_100004_pt1 | contig 203165 bp, 169 predicted proteins | sample TSNC076MetaG_FD_104683 | JGI IMG/M metagenome (GOLD analysis project Ga0153992, IMG submission 104683) | Attine ant fungus gardens microbial communities from North Carolina, USA - TSNC076 MetaG | ecosystem: Host-associated > Fungi > Mycelium > Unclassified | place: USA: North Carolina, Lumber... | reverse complement strand
CGTACCTCCACAAGTGAAGGCAACGGGGTCAATAAATTGGCATTGACAATGTGCACGCTGTTGAGTTCTCAAGGACCAGACGCACTCCCCGCTCGACCCCGAAAGAGGTTCCGCCAGAGAGGCATTTCGTCTCCACCCGCAAGGCACGACTCAGAGAGTGTGACTTCGTCGGGTTGTGTTGCCTGAGCGGGACCCCGTCCGGACTGCATCCCCGGGGCGTTCGCTCCGGTGACCGTCTCGGCCGTTCCGTTCTCCGCCTCAGCGGCAACGAGTGATTACTCTACACACGCCCCGGGGGCCCCGCCAACCGGGCCGCACCCCGGGCGTGTCGCTCTGGGGGATCCCCGCCGGTACGCGGAACGGCCCGCCCCCGAGGAGGGAACGGGCCGTTCGGTGCTGCTGGTCAGTGACGAGCGATGACCGGGTTCTTCAGCGTTCCCAGTCCGGAGATCGTGACCTCGACGACCTCGCCGTCGCGGATCTCACCGACACCGGCAGGGGTGCCGGTCAGGATGACGTCGCCGGGCAGGAGCGTCCAGATCGACGAGATGAACTCGATGAGGGACGGGATGTCGTGCACCATCTCGCTGGTCGAGCCCACCTGGCGCAGGTCTCCGTCCACCCGGGTCTCGATCCGGATGTCCGACGGGTCGATCTCCGTCTCGATCGCCGGCCCGAGCGGGCAGAAGGTGTCGAAGCCCTTCGACCGGGTCCACTGGCCGTCGCGAGCCTGCAGGTCGCGAGCCGTCACGTCGTTCGCGATCGTGTAGCCGAGGATGACGCTCGCGAAGTCCTCCCGCGTGACGTTCTTCGCCAGGGACCCGATCACGATCGCGAGCTCGCCCTCGTGGTCGACCCGTCCCACCCCGGCGGGCAGCCGGATCGGGTCCTCCGGTCCGATGACCGAGGTGTTCGGCTTGAGGAACACCACCGGGTCGTCCCCGGCACGCTCGTCCATCTCGGACGCGTGCTCGGCGTAGTTGAGGCCGACGCCGATCACCTTCGACCGCGGGATGACGGGCGCCAGGAGCTTGGCGTCCGCGAGGGGCACCCGCTCCCCCGTGGTCTCGAACCCCTGGTACATCGGGTCCCCCGCCAGCACGACCAGGTCGCGCTCGTCGAGGATGCCGTACCGCGGGTCTTCACCCTTGCTGCTGAACCGTGCGATCTTCACCGTTGGAGCCTACCGACGCTCGCTGGCCGTCAGGCCGGGTCGGTCAGGCGCGTCATCCACCCGTGCGGGTCGGGACGACGTCCGTACTGGATGTCCGTGAGCTCCTCGCGGAGGGACATCGTCAGTTCGCCGGCACCGACGGTCGGCGAGCCGATCGTGAAGCCCTCGCCGCGGAGTTCCGCGATCGGGGTCACCACGGCGGCCGTCCCGCACGCGAAGGCCTCGGTGATGGAGCCGTCGGCCACGCCGTCGCGCCACTCGTCGAGGGTCACCCGTCGACGCTCCACCCGCAGGCCGCGGTCCTCCGCCAACTGCAGGATCGAGTCACGCGTGATGCCCTCGAGGATGGAGTCCGAGTCGGGTGTCACCAGCGTGCCGTCCGACTTGACCAGGACGACGTTCATGCCGCCGAGCTCCTCGAGGTACTTGCCCTCGACCGAGTCCAGGAACATGACCTGCTGGCAGCCGTGCTCGTAGGCCTCCTGCTGGGGCAGCAGCGATGACGCGTAGTTGCCGCCGGTCTTCGCCGCACCGGTCCCGCCCTTGCCGGCGCGGGCGTACTGCGTGGAGAGCCAGATCGACACCGGCTTCGGACCCGACGTGAAGTAGGCGCCCGCGGGGCTCGCGATGCAGTGGTACGCCACCGCCTGGGCCGCCCGCACCCCGAGGAAGGACTCCGTCGCGATCATGAACGGCCGGAGGTAGAGGCTCGTCTCCGGAGCCGAGGGCACCCAGTCGACGTCCGTCCGCACGAGCTGACGGATCGAGTCGACGAACGTCTCCACCGGGAGTTCCGGGAGCGCCAGCCGCCGTGCGGACCGCTGGAAGCGGCGCGCGTTGGCGTCGGGCCGGAACGTCCACACCGAGCCGTCCTCGTGCCGGTACGCCTTCAGGCCCTCGAAGATCTCCTGCGCGTAGTGCAGGACGCTCGCACTCGGGTCGAGGGTGAGCGGGCCGTACGGGTGGATCGAGGCGTCGTGCCACCCGTCGTCCAGGGTCCAGTGCACGGTGGCCATGTGGTCGGTGAAGTGCTTGCCGAAGCCCGGGTCGGCGAGGATCGCCTCGCGCTCGGCGGCGGCGCGACGCTCGGCCGAGGGGGTCGTGGCGAACTCGAGTCCGAAGGCGGTGTCGGTGCTCATCTGGGGAGACTCCTGTCAGGCGGTGGTGGTGCGTGCCGTGGCCGCGGCGGCGATGGCGTCGCCGATCTCGGCCGTGCGACGCTGCGTGGTGCCCCGGTCAGCCAGATCGGCCTCGACCGCCCGCGTGACCGCCGCCGCGAGGTCGCTGCGACCGATGTGGTCGAGCAGCAGGGCGACGGACAGGATGGCCGCGGTGGGATCGGCCTTCTGCTGACCCGCGATGTCCGGCGCGGAGCCGTGGACCGGCTCGAACATGCTGGGGAAGGTGCCGTCCGGGTTGATGTTGCCCGAGGCCGCCAGACCGATGCCGCCGCTGATCGCGCCGGCCAGGTCGGTGATGATGTCACCGAAGAGGTTGTCGGTGACGATGACGTCGAACCTAGCAGGTTCCCGCACCATGTGGATCGTGACGGCGTCGACGTGCTGGTAGTCCACCGTGACGTCCGGGTACTCCTGCGCGACGGCCGCGACCGTGCGCTGCCAGAGGGCGCCCGCGTGCACGAGGACGTTGCTCTTGTGCACGAGTGTCAGGTGCTTGCGGGGCCGCCGGTCCGCGAGCGCGAACGCGTACCGGACGACGCGCTCGACGCCGTACGCGGTGTTCAGCGAGACCTCGGTCGCGATCTCCTGCGGAGTGCCGACGCGGATCGCCCCGCCGTTGCCGACGTACGGCCCCTCGGTCCCCTCGCGCACGACGACGAAGTCGACCGCACCCGGGTCGGCGAGCGGCGTCCCGACGGCGTCGTAGACCTTGGTCGGCCGCAGGTTGACGTAGTGGTCGAACGCGAAGCGCAGCTTCAGGAGCAGCCCGCGCTCGATGATCCCACCCGCGAGCCGGGGGTCGCGCGGGTCGCCGCCGACCGCACCGAGCAGGATCGCGTCGTGGGTGGCGATGGCGGACATGTCGTCCTCGGTGAGGATGTCGCCGGTCTCCAGGAACCGCGCGGCACCGAGGGAGAACGGTGTCTCCTCCACCACGAGGTCGTCCGGGAGCACCGCGTGCAGGACCTTGAGCGCCTCGTCGACGACCTCGGGCCCGATGCCGTCCCCGCGGATGACCGCGAGCTTCACCGTCTGTGCCATGTCCGCCACTCCCCTACAGCGTGATGTCGATCTCGCGGAGCGACGCCGCGTCGATCGTGGACCGGACGTGCTCGAGGATCTCGGCCGGCACCGGCGAGTCCACGGTCAGCACGCTGAGCGCCTGGCCACCGGCGGCCTCGCGCGAGATCTGCATGGCGGCGATGTTGATGCCCGCCTCGCCGAACTCCTTGCCGTACACCGCGACGATGCCCGGGCGGTCCGTGTAGACCATGACCACGTGGTGCTCGGCGAGGGCGACCTCGACGTCGTGGCCGTTGATCTCGACGAGCTTCGCGACCTGCTTCGGCCCGGTGAGCGTGCCGGAGACGCTGATCGCCGGTCCGTCGGACTGCGCACCGCGGATCGTGAGCACGTTGCGGTACTCCGGGCTGTCCGAGTCGGTGATGAGCCGCACGGTGACGCCGCGCTGCTCCGCGATGAGCGGAGCGTTGACGTAGGAGACCTGGTCGCTGACGACGTCGGTGAAGACCCCCTTGAGGGCCGCGAGCTTCAGCACGCTGACGTCGTACTCGGCGAGCTCGCCGTGGACCTCGACGTCGATGCTCGTGACCGGCGAGGTGGCCAGGCCGGTGAACACCTGGCCGAGCTTCTCGACGAGCGGGATGCCGGGACGCACGTACGGGTCGATGACGCCGCCGGCGACGTTGACCGCGTCGGGGACGAGCTCGCCGCCGAGCGCGAGGCGCACCGACTTCGCGACCGAGACGCCCGCCTTCTCCTGGGCCTCGTCGGTCGAGGCGCCGAGGTGCGGCGTGACGACGACGTTCGGCAGCGAGACGAGCGGCGAGTCCTTCGGGGGTTCGGACACGAAGACGTCGAGCCCGGCTCCCGCGATCGTGTTCGACGTGAGCGCGCGGTGCAGGGCGTCCTCGTCGATCAGGCCGCCGCGGGCGACGTTCACGACGAACGCGGTCGGCTTCATGAGCGCGAACTGGGCGTCCGAGATCATGCCGACCGTCTCCGGCGTCTTCGGCATGTGGATGGTGGTGAAGTCCGCCCGCTTGAGGAGGTCCTCCAGCGAGACGAGTTCGACGCCGAGCTGCTGGGCGCGGGCCGTGGTGACGTACGGGTCGTACGCGATGACCTGGACCCCGAAGGCCTGGAGACGCTGCGTGATGAGCGCGCCGATCCGGCCGAGCCCGATGATGCCGACGGTCTTCTCGTAGAGCTCGACACCGGTGTACGCCGAACGCTTCCAGGCGCCGGCGGCGAGCGACGCGTGCGCGGCCGGGATGTGCCGGGCGAGGGACAGGATGTGCCCGACCGTCAGCTCGGCGGCGGAGATGATGTTCGACGTCGGCGCGTTGACGACCATGACGCCGGCGGTGGTGGCCGCCTTGATGTCGACGTTGTCGAGACCGACACCCGCTCGGGCGACGACCTTGAGGTTCGGGGCCGCGGCGATCGCCTCGGCGTCGACCTTGGTGGCGGAGCGCACCAGGATGGCGTGCGCGTCGGCGAGGGAGGCCAGGAGGGCGGGACGGTCGGTGCCGTCCACGTTCCGGATCTCGAAGTCGGGCCCGAGGGCGTCGACTGTGGCGGGCGAGAGTTCTTCGGCGATCAGGACGACCGGCTTCGGCACAGCTGCAGTTTCCTCACACGAGACGGGCGGTATCCCACCATCGTATCGACGTGCGCAGGTGGTTACGACCGCGGTCCGTCAGAAGTCGAGCAGGCGGGGCACGAAGAGCTGCAGGTCCAGCCACAGTGCGCCCGCCGCGGCGAAGGCGAGGACGAAGATGCCGATCGTGACCGCGAGGCGCGCGCGACGGCTCACCCAGAGGGCCACGCCGAAGGCGACCGGCGCGATCGCGATGTCCAGCACGAGCCAGACCCACGGCGTGCTCCGGGCCAGCGTGTCGCCGCCGGACGTGGTGCCGAGGAACGCGTTGAACGCACGGACGGACTGCGAGACGGTCACGAGGTTGCCGACGCTCTGCACCGTCATGTACGCGAACAGCACGGCGAAGACCGTCCACACCGCGATCCTGGCGACGAGCGGACCGGAGCCGGGGCGGGCGGTCGGGGTCGCTGCGGTCATCAGAAGCTCCTCGTCATGAGGAACGGCCAGGGGAACAGGACGGCGGCACCGAGGAGCATCCACAGCAGGCGCGTGCGGGTCCGGCGGCCACGACCGGCCCAGAGCACGACGGTGAACCACAGCGCGGGGGCGACGATCGACAGGAACCGGAGGACCTCGACGAAGACGGTCAGGACGGTGTCGACGTTCGCGACGTACGAGGTCGAGGCGGTGAGCAGCCACGCGACCGTGTAGAGCAGGTAGAGCCCGCCGAACACCCCGAACCCGATGAGGGCGCCCGACGTCTCCGGCGCCTCCGGGTCGCGGTTCCCGCGGTCCTTCACGGTGACGGGGTTGTGCGCCGCGTCGACGTGGGTCGCGTCGTCGGCGTCACCCCAGCTGAGGGCCTCGTCGTCGCGGTCGACGGAGCCGTCGGGCGGGGATGCTGCCGTGGTCATGCACCCGATTCTACGAGGCGACCCGCGCCGCATCGACCATGGAGGAGCTGAGCGACTCCCGGTCAGACGTCGGCGGGCTGCGTCTCGAGGACCTGGGCGACGACGTCCCGGACGGCCGGGAAGAGCGGGTGGCTCTCCATCAGACCGGTGAGGATCTCGGTGAGGGCGTGCGCCGTGGCGCCGGAGCGCAGCAGCGCGTGCAGCTCGATCGACTCCGGGTCGTTCTCGTCGTCGAAGTCCAGGGCGACGCGGACGGCACCGAGCAGGTGGTCGACGGGGAGCCCGCGCTCGGCGAGCTGTGACGCCGGACCGATGAAGCGCTCGCGACGGCCGAGCTTCCGGAGCGGGTTGCGGCCGACCCGCACCGTGGTGTCGGGCAGGTGCGGGTTCGCGATGCGGGAGAGGTTCGCGGCGACGTACCGGGCGTGCTCCGCCGGGTCGAAGCCGTGCTTGGCGACGAGCAGCGCGGTGGTCTCAGCGAGGACGCCGTCCACCTCGGCACGGACCGCCTGGTCCTCGAGGGCCTCGCGGATGAGCCGGATGCCGCGGACGTAGCCGTGGTACGCGGCCGTCGCGTGCGCGGTGTTCACCGTGTAGAGCTTGCGTTCGACGAACGGCTGGAGGTCGTCCACCCACGTGACGCCGTCGATCGCCGGCGGCTCGGCGTCGGACTCGGCGAACGGGGTGCGCTCGATGACCCACTCGTAGAAGGGCTCGAGCACGACGTCGAGGCCGCCGGACTGCCCGAGCACGCCGGACTGGTCCGGCACGATGCGGTCGATCGCACAGTTCGCGAAGACGGCGGCGATGTCGCGGTCCTCGAGGATCGGGGCGCGCCGGATGCTGGCGTGCAGGGCGTCGGTCGCGTTGAACGCGTTCTCGCAGGCGACGATCGTGACGTCCCCGCGGCCCGGCTGCCGGGCGGCGAGGCCCTCGGCGATGACCGGCGCCACGAGCGGCAGCGTGCGGGCGCCGACCGCCGTGGTGACGACGTCCGCCTCGGCGATGGCGCGGACCACCTGGTCGCGCTCGGTCTTGCTGCTCAGGGCACGGAAACCGTGGACGAGGTGCTCGACCGGCATCTCGCCGACCTCGTGCACGACGAACCGGCCGGCTTCGTTCAGGGCCGACACGACCCGGTCGTCGACGTCGACGAAGGTCAGCTCGTAGCCGCTCGCGACCAGGAACTGGCCCACGAACCCGCGCCCGATCTTGCCGGCGCCGATGTGGACCGCTCGCTTCGTCACCGCCATCCGACGATCCTCCCATGGGTCTCGGTCCGATGCTGACGCGCGGCATCGCCCGCGCACGACATCTGTCGCGCAGGTGCGGCGGGCACGGCGCGGGGACGCCGGACGGCGTCGTCGGGATCGTTCTGGAGATGCTGCATAACGTTCGGGTCACGGGCGAGGCGGCGGTGCAGGGTGCACCGCCGCCTCGTCGTCGAGTCCCCGGAAGACTACCGCGCGGCGGAACCGTCCACGTAGTCGGCGTCGTTCGACTTCCACGCGAAGAGGGCGCGCAGCTCACGGCCGGTCGCCTCGATCGGGTGGCCCTCGCCCTTGGCACGGAGGGCCTTGAACTCCGGCGCACCGGCGTCCTGGTCCTCGATGAAGCGCTTCGCGAAGGTGCCGTCCTGGATGTCCGCGAGGACGGCCTTCATGTTCTCCTTGACCTCGGGCGAGATCACGCGCGGGCCGGAGACGTAGTCACCGAACTCGGCGGTGTCGGAGATCGACCAGCGCTGCTTCGTGAGGCCGCCCTCCCAGATGAGGTCGACGATGAGCTTCAGCTCGTGCAGCACCTCGAAGTAGGCGATCTGCGGCTGGTAGCCCGCCTCGACGAGCGTCTCGAAGCCGTACTGGATGAGCTGGGAGGTGCCGCCGCAGAGGACGGCCTGCTCGCCGAACAGGTCGGTCTCGGTCTCCTCGGTGAAGGTCGTCTTGATGCCGCCGGAGCGCAGGCCGCCGATGGCCTTCGCGTACGACCACGCGAGGTCCCAGGCGGAGCCGGAGGCGTCCACCTCGACCGCGACGATCACGGGCACACCGCGGCCGGCCTCGTACTCGCGACGGACGGTGTGGCCCGGGCCCTTCGGCGCGACGAGCGAGACGTCGACGCCCTCGGGGGCCTCGATGTAGCCGTAGCGGATGTTGAAGCCGTGGCCGAAGACGAGCGTCGCACCCGGCCGCAGGTTCGGCGCGATGTCGTCGCGGTAGACGATGCGCTGGACCTGGTCCGGCGCGAGGATGACGACGACGTCCGCCCAGGCCGTGGCGTCGGCCGGGGTGAGCACCTCGAAGCCGGCTTCCTCGGCCTTCTGGCGGCTCTTCGAGCCCTCCTGCAGGCCGATCTTGACCTCGACACCCGAGTCACGGAGGTTGAGGGCGTGGGCGTGGCCCTGCGAGCCGTACCCGATGACGGCGACCTTCTTGCCCTGGATGAGCGTCAGGTCGGCGTCGGCGTCGTACACGATGTCAGTCACGAGGGTGGTTCTCCTTGGTTGTGGTCGGTGGGGGTGCTCAGCGCACCCGGTCGGTGATGCTCTTCGGTCCGCGGCCCATGCCGAGCAGGCCGGCACGGGCGAGCTCCTTGATGCCGTACGGCTCGAGCACGCGGAGGATCGCCTGGATCTTGCCGGGGTCCCCGGTGACCTCGACGACGAGGGAGTCGGTCGCCACGTCGACGACCTGGGCACGGAACAGGTTCACTGCTTCGAGCACCGCCGAGCGCGTCTGGTTGTCGACGCGCACCTTCACGAGCATGTGCTCGCGCTGGACCGACTGCGAGAAGTCCAGCTCGACGATCTTGATGACGTTGACCAGCTTGTTGAGCTGCTTCGTCACCTGCTCCAGGGGGAGGTCCTCGACGTCGACGACGACCGTGATCCGGGACAGGCCCTCGACCTCGGTGTTGCCCACGGCGAGCGACTCGATGTTGAACCCACGGCGCGCGAACAGGCCGGCGACGCGGGTCAGCAGACCCGGCTTGTCCTCCACGAGGAGGGAGAGGACGTGGCTCATGCGGTTTCCCCCGTCATGTCGGCGTCCTCGTCGTCCCAGGTCGGGGCGAGGGCGCGGGCGTACTCGATCGAGGAGTTGCCGACGCCCTGCGGGACCATCGGCCAGACCATCGAGTCCCGGCTGACGACGAAGTCGATGACCACGGGGCGGTCGTTCGTCTCGAGGGCGAGCCGGATCGCGGCGTCGACCTCCTCCGGCTTCTCGACCCGGATGCCGAGGGCGCCGTAGGCGTCTGCGAGCTTCACGAAGTCGGGCACGCGGCGCGACTGGTGTCCGGTCTCGAGGTCGGTGAAGGAGTGCCGGCCGTCGTAGAACAGCGTCTGCCACTGCCGCACCATGCCGAGCGACGAGTTGTTGATGATCGCGACCTTGATCGGGATGTCGTTGATGACGCAGGTCGCGAGCTCCTGGTTCGTCATCTGGAAGCAGCCGTCACCGTCGATCGCCCAGACCACGCGGTCCGGCTCGGCGACCTTCGCGCCCATCGCCGCCGGGACGGAGTAGCCCATCGTGCCGGCACCGCCCGAGTTGAGCCAGGCGTGCGGACGCTCGTACTTGATGAACTGCGCCGACCACATCTGGTGCTGGCCGACCCCGGAGGCGTACACGGCCTCGGGTCCGGTGAGCTCGCCGATCCGGCGGATGATCGCCTGCGGGGCGAGGAGGCCGTCGGTGGGCTCGGCGTACCCGAGGGGGAAGTCGACCTTGAGCTGCTCGAGCTTCGCCCACCACTCGCTGGTCGAGGCGCGCTCGTCGGCCGGGACGCCGTTCCACGCGTCGAGCAGGTCCGTGAGGACCTCGCGCGCGTCGCCCACGATCGGGACGTCGGCGAAGCGGATCTTGGAGATCTCCGCGGGGTCGATGTCGACGTGCACGACCTTGGCGTCCGGCGCGAACTCGTCCGCCTTGCCGGTCACCCGGTCGTCGAACCGTGCGCCGAGGGCGATGATGAGGTCGCTGTCCTGCAGGCCGAGGACCGCGGGCACCGTCCCGTGCATCCCCGGCATGCCGAGGTGCTGCGGGTGCGAGTCCGGGAAGGCGCCGCGGGCCATCAGCGTCGTCACGACCGGCGCGCCCGTGGCCTCCGCGAACCGCAGGAGTTCGGCGGTCGCCTCGGCACGGATGACGCCGCCGCCGACGTAGAGCACGGGACGCTGCGACGCCGCGAGCAGCTGGGCCGCCGCGGCGATCTGCTTGCCGTGCGCCTTGGTCACCGGCCGGTAGCCGGGCAGGTCGATCTTCGGCGGCCACACGTAGGGCGCCGACATCTGCTGGGCGTCCTTGGTGATGTCGACGAGCACCGGGCCCGGGCGGCCCGTGGTCGCGATCTGGTACGCGGCCGCGAGCGTCGCCGGGATGTCCTCCGGCTTCGTCACGAGGAACGAGTGCTTCGTGATCGGCATCGTGATGCCGACGATGTCGGCCTCCTGGAAGGCGTCCGTCCCCATCAGGGTCGAGAACACCTGCCCGGTGATCGCGATGAACGGCACCGAGTCCATGTAGGCGTCGGCGATCGCGGTGACGAGGTTCGTCGCGCCGGGGCCCGACGTCGCGATGGCGACGCCGACCTTGCCGGACGCCGAGGCGTAGCCCTCGGCGGCGTGGCCGGCGCCCTGCTCGTGGCGGACGAGGACGTGGCGGATCGTCGTGGACGCCATGAGCTCGTCGTAGAACGGGATGATGGCGCCGCCCGGCAGGCCGAAGACGTCGGTGATCCCGAGGTGCTCGAGCGTCCGGAGGACGGCTCCCGAGCCGGTCAGGATCTCCGGCGTCCGGCGTGCACCGGCGGCCGCGGACAGCGGAGTGGCTTCCGTGGGCATGAGGTGTTCCTTGCCTGGAGAGGTGGCGATGGTGCGTGTGTCGACGCTAGCCCGTCACTGCGCCCTTGGCGGCGGACTGGACGAGCTTCGCGAACTTCGCGAGGACTCCGCGGGTGTAGCGCGGGGGCAGCGGGGCCCAGCCTGCTCGGCGGGCTTCCAGCTCGGCCTCGTCGACCAGTAGGTCGAGCGAGCGAGCCGCGATGTCGACACGGATGCGGTCGCCATCGCGCACGAATGCGACTGGACCTGCGTCCACCGCTTCCGGTGCGATGTGGCCGATGCACAGGCCGGTTGTGCCGCCTGAGAATCGTCCGTCCGTCAACAGTAGTACATCCCTGCCGAGGCCAGCGCCCTTGATCGCGGCGGTGATGGCCAGCATCTCGCGCATGCCCGGGCCGCCCTTCGGGCCCTCGTACCGGATGACGACGACGTCGCCCTTCTGGATCGTCCCCTCGGTGAGGGCGTCCATCGCGGCGCGCTCACGGTCGAACACGCGGGCCGGGCCCTCGAAGACCTCGGCGTCGAAGCCGGCGGTCTTCACCACGGCGCCCTCCGGCGCGAACGAGCCCTGCAGGATCGTCAGGCCGCCGGTGGCGTGGATCGGGTTGTCGAGCGTGCGGAACACCTCGCCGTCGAGCTCCGGCGGGTCGATCTCGGCGAGGTTCTCGGCGAGGGTCTTGCCCGTGACGGTCATGACGTCGCCGTGCAGCAGCCCGGCGTCGAGCAGCGCCTTCATGATCACCGGGATGCCGCCGTTGCGGTCCACGTCGACCATGACGTACTTGCCGAACGGCTTCATGTCGGCGAGGTGCGGGACCTTCGAACCGATCCGGTTGAAGTCGTCGAGGGAGAGCTCGACCTCGGCCTCGTGCGCGATCGCGAGCAGGTGGAGGACGACGTTGGTCGAGCCTCCCAGCGCCATGGCGACGGCGATGGCGTTCTCGAACGCCTCCTTCGTCAGGATCTGGCGCGCGGTGAGGCCGAGCCGGAGCATGTTCACGACGGCCTCGCCGGAGCGGTGCGCGTAGTAGTCACGGCGACGGTCGGCGCTGGGCGGGGCGGCGGAGCCGGGGAGCGACATGCCGAGCGCCTCGGCGACGGAGGCCATCGTGTTCGCGGTGTACATCCCGCCGCAGGCGCCCTCGCCCGGGACGATGGCGCACTCGATCTTCTTGAGTTCCTCCTCGGACATGGTGCCGGCCTTGCACGCGCCGACGCCCTCGAAGGAGTCGATGATCGTGACCTCCTTGAAGGAGCCGTCCGCCTGCTTCACGTAGCCGGGCATGACCGAGCCCGCGTAGAGGAAGACGCTCGCGAGGTCGAGGCGCGCGGCCGCCATCAGCATGCCGGGCAGGGACTTGTCGCAGCCGGCGAGCAGGACGGTGCCGTCCAGGCGCTCGGCGTTCACGACGGTCTCGACGCTGTCGGCGATGACCTCGCGCGAGACGAGGGAGAAGTGCATGCCCTCGTGGCCCATCGAGATGCCGTCCGAGACGGAGATGGTGCCGAACTGGAGCGGGTACCCGCCTCCGGAGTGCACGCCTTCCTTGGCGCCCTGCGCGAGGCGGTCGAGGGACAGGTTGCAGGGGGTGATCTCGTTCCAGGAGGACGCGATCCCGATCTGCGGCTTCTCCCAGTCCTCGTCGCCCATGCCGACGGCCCGGAGCATGCCACGCGAGGTGGTCGCTTCGATCCCGTCGGTGACGACCCGGCTGCGGGGCTTCACGTCGATGTCAGGCATGGAGCGAGTCTAGGCGCAGTTGGGATACCAATCGGACAACAACATGCGTCCGCATGCTGATACCTGTCTGGAGGAACGGATCGCCCTGGTCAGCGGACCGCGCGCAGGCGCGCGAGCTGCTTCAGGACGTCGGTCAGCGCCGCCGGATCGGCGACCCGGTGGGCGGCGAGCGTCTCGCCCTCCCCCACCTTCACGCCGACGTCGCCGTCGCCGAGCACCCTGAAGGCGTCCTCGTCGGTGACGTCGTCCCCGGCGAAGAACACCGCGTCCGCGCCGTGCAGGTCCCGCAGGCGCGCGATTGCGTCGCCCTTCGTGACGTGCCGGACGGCGAACTCCAGGATGTCCTTGCCGCCGCGTTCGAGCACGTCCGGGTCGGCCTCGTGCGCCGCGGCACTGGCGGCCGCGTTCGCCTCCGCGGCGACGTCCGCGCCGACCCGCCGGGTGTGCACGCCGTGCCCGGCGGGCTTGTGCTCGATGACGACACCGGGGAAACGCTCCCCGACCGCGTCGAGGGCGGCGCCGATCCGTGCCACCCGCGCCTGCTCGTCGTCGCTGAGCGCGGCCTCGTCGTGGCCGTCGACCCGCCACTCGACACCGTGCGACCCGACGAGCGCCATGCCGTCGGGCGCGTGCGTCACCGCGGCGAGGCTGTCCAGCGGGCGGCCGGACACCAGGACGACCTCGGTGTCCGCCGCGCGGTCCAGCGTCAGCACGGCCGCCCACGAGCCGGGCAGTGCGCCGACCTCGGACGGGTCGTCGGCGAACGGCGCGAGCGTGCCGTCGAAGTCGAGGGCGACGATGAGTCGCGGCGCAGCCGCGAGCGTCTCGAGGGCCGCGTCCAGGGCGGACCGGTCGGTCGTCGTCTCAGGCACCACGCGCCTCCCGGGTGTCCTCGGCCGCACGCGCGGTCTGGGCGTCCTCGTCGAAGATGGACATGCTGTCGGTCTGCGCCTCGCGGTGCCGGTCCGCCGGGTCCGTCGCGGACGGGTCGATCTGCGCGTTGCGCGGCGCGTGCCGGTCGAGCGCCTCGAGGAAGGAGCGCGACCAGCGCGCCACGTCGTTGTCGCGGACGCGCTTGCGGAGGGCGCGCATGCGGGTCGAGCGCTCGCGGCGCGGCATCTCGATCGCCCGCTGGATCGAGTCCTTCAGCGCGCCGATGTCGTGCGGGTTCACGATGACGGCCTGCTTCAGCTCGTCGGCGGCCCCGGCGAACTCGGACAGGATGAGGACGCCGTCGTTGTCGAACCGTGCCGCGACGTACTCCTTCGCGACGAGGTTCATGCCGTCGCGGAGCGCCGTCACGAGCATGATGTCGGCGGCCAGGTACAGCGCCACCATCTCCTCGCGCGGGTAGCCGTGGTGCAGGTACGCGATCGGCTGGTGCCCGATCACGCCGAGGTCGCCGTTGATCCGGCCCACCGTCAGCTCGATCTCGTCGCGCAGCGCCGCGTACGTGTCGACGCGCTCGCGGCTCGGGCTCGCGACCTGGATGAGCGTGGCGTCCTCCACCGCGACCCGGCCGTCCTCGACGAGCTCGCCGAACGCCTTGATGCGGTGCCGGATGCCCTTCGTGTAGTCGAGCCGGTCCACGCCGAGCAGCACCGTCGTGGGGTTGCCGAGGCTCTCGCGGATCTCCCGCGCGCGCTCCTGGACCTCGGGACGGTGCGCGATCTCCTCGAAGCCGGCGGCGTCGATCGAGATCGGGAAGTGCCGGGCCTCGACGTGCCGGACGGTGATGCCCTTCCGGCTCCGGGGCGCCGACGGGTCGTCGACGGGGACGTCGATCGTCGACCCCTTCGTCGTGTAGCCCTTGATGTGCCGGACCGCGCGGAGGAAGTCGCTCGCGTCGTCGTGGCGCTGGAAGCCGATCACGTCGGCCCCGAGCAGCCCGTCGAGGATCTGCGCCCGCCACGGCAGCTGCGCGTAGATGCCGACCGGGGGGAACGGGATGTGGTTGAAGAAGCCGATCGTGAGGTCGGGGCGGCGCTCCCGCAGCAGGGCCGGGACGAGCTGGAGCTGGTAGTCCTGCACCCAGACGATGCCGTCCTGCTCGACGATCTCCGCGATCTGGTCGGCGAACCGCTCGTTCACGCGCTTGTACGCGTTCCACCAGTCGCGGTGGTAGCTCGGGTGCTCGATGACGTCGTGGTAGAGCGGCCAGAGCGTGTCGTTGCTGAAGCCCTCGTAGTACTCCTCGACGTCGGCCTCGCTGAGCGGCACGGGGACGATGTGGATGCCCTCGTTGTCGAACGGCGCGACCTCGACGTCGGGCTGGCCGACCCAGCCCACCCAGGCACCGTCGTTCGCGCGCATCACGGGCTCGAGGGCGGTGACCAGGCCGCCCGGCGAGTGCCGCCAGCCCTCGTTGCCGTCCTCGTCCACGACGCGGTCCACCGGCAGACGGTTGGAGGCGACGACGAAGGCGTAGCGGGTCGGTTCGGTGCGGGGTGCTGCCATGGGGTGGTGGGGTCTCCGTTCCGCCCGGCTCAGCGCCGGGTCCAGCCGTAAGTTACCAGCGTGCCGACAGCGGATTCACGGCAGATCGGCGGCTTCCGGGAGCCACGGGGCGAAGACCGGGGCGGACGTCCTCGGCTGCCGCCCCTGGGACCCGGGGCTCGCCGTCTCACTAGGCTCGTCCCCATGGTCATGACACGGGCGTGGCGGCACGGCACGGCAGCGGAACAGGACTTCCCGGTCGACCGGATCTCGGACGTCGTCGCCGACGCGGACGCGTTCGTGTGGGTGGACTACACCGACCCGGACCCGACGGACCTCGAGCACGTCGAGGCCGAGCTCGGCATCCACGCCCTCGCCGTGGAGGACGCCGTCGAGCGCGGACAACGCCCGAAGCTCGACCGGTACCGCGACAGCCTGTTCCTCGTCGTCTACGACGTGGCCGGGCTCGACGACGACGGCGAGCTCGTGACGCACGAGGTCAAGGCGTTCATCACCGAGCGGGCGCTCGTGACGATCCACGGCTCGGACGTCGACACCGGTGCGGTCGAGCGCCGCCTGCACGCGAACGCGGACACCGCCGACCACGGCGTGCCCTGGCTGGTCTGGGGGCTGCTCGACGCCGTGACCGACCACGCGACGGCCACCGTCGAGGACATCGAGCGCCGGATCGACGTGCTCGAGGACGACCTCTTCGAGCACGGCAACCCGCGCGAGCAGCAGATCCAGCGTCGATCGTTCCGGCTCCGGAAGGCGCTCGGCGTGCTCCGCCGGCAGGTCGTCCCCACGCGGGACAGCGTCGCCTCGCTGCTGCACGGGGACGCCGAGACCATCTCGGACGGCATCCGGCCGTACTTCCGTGACGTCGAGGACCACCTCGTGTCCATCGCCGACTCCGTGGACCAGCTGCGCGACGCCGTCTCGAGCGTCCTCGACACGAATCTCGCCCTGTCGTCGAACCGGCAGAACACGGTCATGAAGAAGGTGACGAGCTGGGCCGCGATCATCGCGATCCCCACGGCGATCACGGGGTTCTTCGGGCAGAACGTCACGTTCCCCGGCGAGAGCCACTGGAGCGGGCTGTACCTGTCGCTCGGCTTGATCCTGTCGTCCTCGCTGGTGCTGTACCGCGCGTTCAAGACCCGCGACTGGCTCTGACCGCGGCACGCCCTCGCGCCGTGCGCCCGCGCGCGCCCGGCTACAGCGTGAGCGCGAGCACGCCGGCGACGACCGTGAGCGGGGCGACCACGCACCCGAGCGCCATGTACTTCCCCCACGACAGGTGCACGCCCTCGGACGACAACCGAGCGTGCCAGAGCAGCGTCGCCAGGGACGCCCACGGCGTGATGAGGCACCCGGCGTTCACCCCGACGAGCAGGGCCGCGTAGCGCAGGGCCTCGTGCCCGGCGGCCGGCTCGAGGACCAGGTACGCGGGCAGGTTGTCGATCGCGTTCGCCGCCACCGCACCGGCCCCGCCGAGGACGAGCAGCGAACCGGTCCCGGTCCCGCCGCGGAGCGCGTCCACGATCGGGTCGGTCAGGCCGGTCGTGTGCAGGGTCTCGACGACGACGAAGAGTCCGGCCGCGAACAGGAGCGTCGACCAGGGCACGCGGGACGGCCGCAGCTCCCCCGGCGCCCGGAAGGCCGCGACGACGACCAGCACCAGCGCGGCGGCGACCGCGGCGATCCACACGGTCACGCCCGCGGTCAACGCGACGACGAGCGCGATGAGCACCGCGGACGCCGACCAGAAGAACACCGGGTCGGTCGCCTGGCGCACCGACACCGGCGTGTACCGGCCGAACAACCGCCCGCGGAACACGACGAGCAGCACCGCGCACGGCACCACCACGCCGGCGAGGGCCGCCCACACCATCAGTCCGGCGAACGGGATCGGCCCGTCGAGCCCGATCCGGTCGACGGCGAGCAGGTTCGTCAGGTTCGACACCGGCAGCAGCAACGAGGCGGTGTTCGCGAGCCAGACGGTGGTCAGCGCGAACGGCATCGGCGGCAACCCGACCCGTCGCGCGAGGGTGATCACGATCGGGGTGAGGAGCACCGCGGTCGTGTCGATCGACAGGAACACGGTGCACACGACGGCGAGCACGACGACCGCGGCCCAGAGCCCGATCGTCCGGCCGCCACCGACGCGCGCCGCGAGGTCCGCGAGCCGGTCGAACACGCCGGCGTCCGCCGCGAGTTCGGCGACGATCGTGAGGCCGAGCACGAACGCCAGGACCGGGACGACCCGGTCGGCGAGCTCGGCGAGGTCGGACAGGGGCAGCAGCCCGAGGGCGACGCACACGGCGCCGACCACGAGCAGGACTCCCCCGATGACGGCCTGACGCACAGCGGCTCCTCTTCGAGTGCGCCGGCAGGGCGACCGGCGGCGCTCCAATGTAGCGGCCGGTAGCGTGGTGCGGACCAGCGAAGGAGGAACCCGTGCGGAAGTTCATGTTCAGCGGTGCGGTGTGGAGCTCGATCATCAGCGGCTACAGCGTGGTGCAGACCACCAGGCAGGGACCGCGTGACTGGCGTCTCGCGCTGACGTGGGTGGCGTGGCTCGCCACGACGATCGTCGCCATCGGCACGGTCGTCGAGGACGACCGGGCGGTCAAGGCGAAGCAGCCGTAAGCAGCAGGTCGCGGACGCGACCAGCAGACGGACTGGAGGCGCGGTGCCAGCTGGCACCGCGCCTCCAGTCCGTTCGGTGGTTGCGCTCAGCGCTCCGAACGCGGGATGTCGGACGTCTGGATCGGTCCCGTGAACAGGGCGGCGCGGTCCTCCTGGTCGGCCGTGAAGAGCGCCGACGAGGACGCGGTGGACGCGCTCTGCCGCGATGCGCGTGGGGTGACCGCCTCGTCCACCATGAGCACCCGCTGCACCGGCTGGGCGTCCGGGTGGGTGCGCTGGATCCAGGCGACGAGTTCCTCGCGGACGTAGCACCGGAGGTCGAAGAGCGACGGGGCGTCGTGCGCCGTGACGAGCACACGGACGTGCACGAAGCCCTGCACGGCGTCGGTCACCTGGAGCACCTGCACCCGGCGGTCCCAGAGCTCGGTGCGGTCGAGGATGCGCTCGAGCTCGGCGCGCATCTCCCCCGGCCGGACCCGCCAGTCGAGGTCGAACTCGACCGCGCCGAGGAGTTCGCTGTTCGTGCGGGTCCAGTTCTCGAACGGCGTGCTCGTGAAGTACGTCGACGGCAGCACGAAGCGCCGGTCGTCCCAGAGGTGCACGACCACGTACGTGAGGGTGATCTCCTCGATCCGCCCCCACTGCTGCTCGACCACGACGACGTCGTCCACCCGGATCGACCCGGAGAACGCGAGCTGCATGCCCGCGAACACGTTCCCGAGCGTCGACTGGGCGGCGAGACCGGCGATGACGGAGATCAGCCCGGCCGACGCGAGCACGCTCGCGCCCGCCGCCTCGACGCCGGGGAACGTCAGCAGGATCGCGCCGAGCCCGATGATGACGAGCACGGCGACGGTGAGCCGGCGGAGCACGAGCACCTGGGTCCGGATGCGGCGCGCGACCCGGTTGTCCGGCACGTCGACCCGGTAGCGGTGCAGTCCGAGGCTCTCCAGGAAGATCGCGATCTCGCTGGCGAGCCAGGTGCCGACGCCGATCGTGCCGATCAGGAAGGTGTGCGAGACGCCGTCGCGCCAGGGGTAGGCGTCGGGTCGGTCCGGGATCGTCGACGCGAACGCCGCCCAGAGCAGCGCGACGAGGAGCATCGTCCGGGTCGGGTGCTTGGTGCGGCGGGACAGCACCGCCGCCCAGCGCTCACGCCGGGCGAGGGCGCGGAAGACGAGGTGCAGGACGAGGGCAGCGGCGGCGGTCACGAGCAGCGCGACGCCGACCGCGACGAGGAGCCGGAGGAGGATGTCCATCCCTCCATGGAAGCAACGGACGACGACCGTCGTTCAGGAACGCGAGTCCAGCCGCTTCGCAGTGTTGTGTGCCACCCCGGCTCGCTGGCGCTGTAGCGTGGCGCGCATGACAGCGCAGAACGACACCGGGGTGGACCGCGCGCCCGCGAACGACTTCTCGCACGAGCAGGAGGGCTACCAGCACGGTCTGAAGCCCCGGCAACTGCAGATGATCGCCATCGGCGGCGCGATCGGCACCGGCCTCTTCCTGGGCGCCGGTGGTCGCCTGCACACCGCGGGACCGGCCCTGGCGGTCGTCTACCTGATCGCCGGCATCTTCGCCTTCTTCATCCTGCGTGCGCTCGGCGAGCTCGTGCTGCACCGTCCGTCGTCGGGCTCGTTCATCTCGTACGCCCGGGAGTTCTACGGCGAGAAGTTCGCGTACGCCGCGGGCTGGATGTACTTCCTGAACTGGGCGATGACCTCGATCGTGGACACCACCGCCGTCGCGGTCTACCTCAAGTACTGGTCGGCGTTCACGGCCGCGCCGCAGTGGCTCCTCGCGCTCATCGCCCTCGTCGTCGTCCTCGCCGCGAACATGGTCGCGGTGAAGGTCTTCGGCGAGCTGGAGTTCTGGTTCGCTCTCATCAAGGTCGCAGCGCTCGTGGCGTTCCTCGTGATCGCGCTGGTCTGGCTCATCTGGGCCTTCCCCGTCGAGGCCGGCGGCGAGACCGTCCGCACCGGCTTCAGCCTCTGGTCCGACAACGGCGGCCTGCTGCCGAACGGCCTGCTGCCCGCCGTCCTCGTCGTGCAGGGCGTCGTCTTCGCCTACGCGGCCATCGAGCTCGTCGGCACCGCGTCCGGCGAGACCCAGGACACCGAGAAGGTCATCCCGCGGGCGATCAACTCCGTCATCCTCCGCATCGCGGTGTTCTACGTCGGCTCGGTCGTCCTGCTGTCGATCCTCCTGCCGTACACGGCGTACAAGGAGGGCGAGAGCCCCTTCGTGACGTTCTTCTCGTCCATCGGCAACCCGCAGGTCGGCGCGATCGTCGGGTCGATCATGAACTTCGTCGTGCTCACCGCGGCGCTGTCGTCCCTCAACGCCGGCCTGTACTCGACCGGCCGCGCGCTGCACTCGATGGGCATGAACGGCTCGGCGCCGAAGTGGACGACCAAGATGTCCAAGGGCGGCGTGCCGTACGCCGGCATCCTGCTCACCGCCGCGTTCACCGTCGCGGGCGTCGTGCTCAACTACTTCGTCCCGAGTCAGGCGTTCGAGATCGCACTGAACATCGCGAGCCTCGGCATCATCACGGCGTGGGGCACGATCATCCTCTGCCAGATGCGGCTCCGCTCGTGGGCGAAGCAGGGACTCGCGAAGGAGCCGACGTTCAAGCTGCCCGGCGCCCCGGTGACCTCGTGGCTGACGCTCGCGTTCCTCGCCTCGGTGATCGTCCTGATGGCGATCGACTACCCCGTCGGCACGTACACGATCGCCTCCCTCGTGATCGTGATCCCGCTCCTCATCGTCGGCTGGTTCCTGCAGCGCGACCGGATCCTCCGGATCGCAGCGCTGCGCGAGGGCGTCACCGGTCCGTTCCCCGTGACCGGTCGCGACCCCGCCAACCAGGTGCGCCGTCGCGACGAGGACCAGCACTGACCACCCGGGAACTGTCCGGATAACGTGCGCTCCCCCGAGCGCCACGCTGACGGGTCCGGCACGCGTCGCTACTATCGGCACGTGCCGGACCCTTCTGTCTCCCCCGCGACCTCGTCCCCCGTGCTCGACCTCCAGTTGACCTGGCGGAGCACGTTCGGCCGCGTGCGGGTCTTCGACGACCGGGTGTCCGCCGAGACGAGCTTCGAGCGCGACGGGCTCACGCAGGTGCCGATGGACGCCGTCCAGGGGTGGCGCATCGAGCCGTGCGACTTCGACGCGGTGTGCGTCGAGTTCGTCACCGCGGACGAGACCTACCGCGTGCTGCTCGACACGTCCGACGAGCGGGTCGCCGGGCTCGCGCTGCGCCGGGTCCTCGGCCCGCCGCTCCCCTCCGAGTCCTGAGGCGGACGGTCCCGACGGAACCCTCGGCGGCCGTCAGGGCCAGGTGGGCGGCGCCGTCCCGTCGGCGACCCGGCGCACCCAGACGCTGTCGAGCTCGGCCGGCGGGTGCGCAGCCCCTCAGACGAGCAGCAGGATCCCCGCGACGACCGACGCCACGGCGATCGCGAGCGCGATGAGCAGCAGCACGAGGTGGACCGTGTAGAAGGTCGTCGGCTTCCCCGCCGCGTCACGCGCGCGGGAGTCCTTCGCGACGCGCTGGAAGAAGCGCGGCCAGGCGACGACGTTGAAGACGGCACCGATGAACAGGACGACAGCTGCGAAGACGGTCACCGGACGATCCTAGACAACCGCACCGGGGCCGGTGGTGCTCGGCCGCCCCCAACGCGGCCGAGTCCCACCCCGGCGGCCACACGATCTGTAGCACTTGCTACAAACTCTACACGGGACCGACGGCGGCGTCGAGCCATCCAGTGGGATCGGATTCCCGCTCTCCGCCGTGGCTGGCTCCGGTCACCACGTGGAGGACCGCGGCGCCCGGCCAGTCGCCGACCAGCGCACGGCTCGACGCGAGCGGCACGGTGCGGTCGGCGTCGCCGTGGATGACGACGAGCGGCGGCGCGGGGACCACGACCGGCGGCCGCCGCAACCGGACGGGTGTCGACTGCCCGGCGAGGCGCGAGAGCCCCGGGACCCGCAGCGTCCACCGCAGGAGCGTCGCCGCGGCCGCGCCGAGCCGTCCGCCACCGGCACCGTGCGCGATCGCGGCGTCCCACTCGGACAGCGGCCCGGTGAGCACCGCGCTCCGGACCCGTACGGGGAGCCCCTCGGCGAGCAGCCGCAGCCACAGCGAGGCGCCGAACGACCAGCCGAGGAGCACGACCTCCGTGGCACCGCGCCCGGCGGCGAACCGGAGCCATGCGCGTGCCTCGTGCTGCTCACGGAGGCCGAAGCCGTGCCGACGAGCCGGGTACCGTGCCGAGTGCGACGCGAAGAGCACGGTCGCGCCCCGGCGGACGAACGCGTCCGCGACCTCCTGGTGCCGCAGCGGGTGCGAGCCGAGGCCCGGGAGGAACACGGCCCAGACGGACCCGTCCCCGCCGGGGCGCACCCACCCGGGGAGGCCACCGACGGTCACCGGCTCGAGCCCGGGCGCGGCCGTGACCTCCGGCGTCTCGTACAACGCCGCGGCACGGCGGGCGATCACGGCCCCGGCGACCGGCACCAGCGCGGCGCCGACGCCCGCGACCACGGCGGCCGCCCGCCCGGCGACGACGAGCGCGCTACGCCGCATCGAGTGCCGCCTCGGCCTCGGCCAGCGCCCGACGCTCGGCATCGCTCAGGGTCTGCCTGGCACGACGAGCGCCGTCGTTGATCTCCACGATCAGGCGGCTCAGACGGGTCGCCGGGTCCCCCGAGTCCGGGTAGGCGTTGTCGATCCCGATCCGCTCGTGCAGCGGTGCGAGCCGGTGCAGCGCCTCCTCGACGCGTCGGGAGCGGCGGCGACGGGAGACCTGGTGCCCGATGACGAGCAGGAGCATGCCGGACGAGACGCAGATCACGGCCCCCGGCGTCGTCACGTCGTACGGCAGGGCCAGGGCGTGGGTCAGGTCGAGGTCGCCGAGGACGTGCGCCAAGTCCATCACGACGACCACGACCATGCGCACCACGCCGAGGACGCCCCCGAACACCAGTACCCAGAGCCCGACGAGGTCCGTCGTCGTCCGGGCCTCGCGCACGCGGAGCACGCAGATCAACCCGGTCGCACCGAGGGCGACCCCGAGGTACACGGTCTGCGCGATCGAGTACACCGTCGCGGCCGGGTGCTGTCCCGCGTCGAGCATGAAGGTCGTCGTGGTCGGCGGCTTGTCGAGCACGACGAACGCCACGACGACCACGACCACGACGACCGCGCACGTCGCGACGATCGCGTTCCGGAGCCACGCTCGGGCCGCACCGACGGCCTTCGCCACGCCCCAGAGCAGCGTGCTCGTGCCCGCCACCATGAGGCAGTCGCTGATCACCGTGACGACGTTGCGGCCGCCGAACAGCGGGTCGAGCCAGAGGTAGAGCGGGTCGACGTTCGTGACGATCGTCGCCGCGAAGAGCAGGAAGGTCACGGCGAGCGTCCGGTCCTGCCCGCGCTGGAGCACGAACAGCGTCACCGTACCGGCGATGAGGAGGAGCGCCTGGACGACGGAGACGATCACCCGAACACCCCGCGGAACGCACTCGGACGCCCGCGGTGGCCGCGGATGAGCCCGGCGAGCCGGTCGGCGAAGACCTCGGCCTCGTGCTCGTACTCGTTCGAGAACAGCCCGCGGGCGAGGGCCCGCTCGACCTTGTACTCCGGCAGGTCCGGGATGACGTCGCGGATGTAGGCGGCCTGCGGGGCGTGGTCCTGGTGGCGGTGCAGGATGTGCCCGAGCTCGTGACCGACGACGAAGGACCGGAAGGTCTGCGAGGCCGTCGGCGAGATCATCACGAGGTGGCGGCGCTCGAGGGTCGCGACGAAGCCGCAGACCGGTTCGGCGGCGAGGAACGCTTCCTCACGGACGACGATCGGCTTCCCGACCACCTCGGCAGCGGCGGCGACCGCCTGGTCGACGTCCGACCAGCCCTCGACGGCACCGCGCTCCCAGAACGCGTCGACGAACGAGTCGCTCACACGACGCTCCCCCGCTCGGACTCCTCCTCGAGGACCTCCGCGATGCGGCGGAGCGCGTCCGGCGAGAGCTCGCCGGGGAACGTCCGGGCCGCGAAGCCGCTGACCCGGGCGGACCGGAGCGACCGGACGAGGGCGAGCTGCGCGCCGATGCGCTCGGGGACGTCGCTGTCCTCGAGCAGGAAGCGCTCGTCCACCTCGAAGTACCCGGCCAGCAGACGGAGCAGCCCGGTGTCCCGGTTCCGTCGGCCGTCGCCGGAGAGCATGTAGGTCCACTTCGCGCGCGAGAGCGAACCGCCCTGCGACGCGACGTACTCCTCGATCGCGGCGAACGGCACGGGTGAGCCGCGCTGCGCCTCCTCGAAGTCGAGCAGCAGGTTGAGGCGTCGCGCCAGCTCCGCGGCGTCGAGTGCGCCACCCTTCGGATCTGCTGTCGCCATGTCGATCGGACTCCTCCCCAGCCGCACGTCGTGCAGGACATCGTAGCGCGGCCGGCACGGTCCTCGCCGCTACCCTCGGGAGGGTGCCGCCACCGTTCCCGTCCACGATCGCCGCACCGGTCGAGAACGAGATCGTCATCACGAAGTCGCGGTTCATCACCACCGTCGCCCCGGTCACCGACGTCGCGGACGCCGACCGGGTGATCGCCGAGGTGCGTCGCCGACGCTGGGACGCACGGCACAACGGCAGCGCGATGGTGACGGGCGTGCTCGGCGACCAGGCGCGGTCCTCGGACGACGGCGAACCGTCCGGCACCGCGGGCGTGCCGATGCTCGAGGTCCTGCGCCGCCGCGACCTGACCGACGTGGTCGCGGTGGTCACCCGGTACTTCGGCGGGGTGAAGCTCGGTGCCGGCGGACTGGTCCGCGCCTACTCGACCTCGGTGTCCGAGGCGCTCGACCAGGCGACGCTCGTGCGCCGGCGGGCATTGACCCGGGTGACGGTGGACGTCCCGCACGCCGACGCCGGCCGCATCGACAACGTCCTGCGGGACTGGGTCCGCCACCACGACGCGCGGCTCGGCGACCCTGCGTACGGCACGGCCGCGACGTTCGAGCTGTGGGTGCCGGGCGACGCGATCGACCCGCTGCGCGCCGACCTCGCCGCGACCTCGGCGGGAGCGCTCGACCCCGTGGTCGGCGAGGAACGCGTCGTGGACGTGCCCGCGAGCTGACGAGCACGGAGTCACGGCCCGATCGCACTCCGGGCGTGTCTCCCCGAGCGGCATCCTGCGCCGAGAACGACGAAGGCCCCGACTCGACGAGTCGGGGCCTTGCTGGTGCGCCCCCTCGGACTTGAACCGAGAACCCACTGATTAAGAGTCAGTTGCTCTGCCAATTGAGCTAGAGGCGCCTGCCGCACTTCCGTGCTGCAACGGGAAACAACAATAGCATGGGTTTCGCGTGCTCCTGACCACTCGGGGCACCGGACTCGACAGGAGCACCATGACCGACCGTCTCGCCGCCGGCGACACCGCCCCCGACTTCACCCTCCCGGACCAGGACGGCACCGAGCACTCGCTCGCCGACCTGCGCGGCAAGAAGGTCATCGTGTACTTCTACCCCGCGGCCTCCACCCCGGGCTGCACGACCGAGGCGTGCGACTTCCGCGACAACATGTCGTCCCTGCAGGCCGCCGGCTACGAGGTCCTCGGCGTCTCGAAGGACGACCTCCCCGCACTCAAGGAGTTCCAGCACGAGCAGGCGCTCACCTTCCCGCTGCTCAGCGACCCCGACCTCGCGGTGCACAAGGCCTACGGGGCCTGGGGCGAGAAGAACAATTACGGGAAGATCGTCACCGGCACGATCCGGTCGACGATCGTCGTCGACGAGGACGGCACCGTGCAGCTCCCGCTCTACAACGTGAAGGCCACGGGACACGTGGCGAGCCTGCGGAAGAAGCTCGGCCTGGTCTGAGACCCGACCACACGACGGACTGGAGGCGCGGTGCCAGCTGGCACCGCGCCTCCAGTCCGTTCATGCGTGAACCGACCTCGCAAGCCCGGTCGGCGCTGGCGCCGCGGGCCGCTGGCGGGTCGCTCCGAGCGGGACGCGCGCTACTCGACCGGTCGGGCGAGCGCGTCGGTCACCGGACGCGACAGCACCAGCGTGATGCCCAGCAGCGCAGGGATGAGCAGCACCCAGCCGATCGCGGGGACGCGGAACACGCCTTGGAACGCGCCGATCGCGAGCGCTCCCTGCAGGACCTGCCAGACGATGATCCCGGAGCGCACCCACGGGCGGCGGTTGCGGAGGCCGACGAACAGCGCGCCGAGCCAGAGGGCGGCGATGGCCGTGAGGACCGTCAACGCGATGCCGGACGCGAGGCTCGAGGCGGGCGCCACGATGAGTTCCACGACCAGGACGACCGTCAGGACGACGAGGGCGGCGAACTCCACGCCGACCACCACGAGGAGCGCCACGAGCGCCGGCGACCTCCGCTCGGCGGGGGTGGACTCGTTCGGGGTGGTGTCGGGCACAGCATTCCTCCAGCGTCGCAACCCTTGATTTGGCCCTACCAGTATGGAACGATATTCGAGGTCGTTTGGACGGCACGATGTGGTGTGCGTCTCCCGTGGTTCGACGCTCCTCCCCCGAGCGTTCGCGGGCGTCAGACTCGCTTCCAGCGGACTCCTCCCCCACGGGTGTCCCCTCGTGCCTCGCGCATGCTCAGCGTTCCGATCCCCGAACCGCGGCCCCGGCCTGCCGTTCGAGCATCGATTTCAAGGAGCACCACACATGGACTGGCGTGACCAGGCAGCCTGCCTCACCGCGGACCCCGAGCTCTTCTTCCCCGTCGGGAACACCGGACCGGCCGTCGACCAGATCGAGAAGGCCAAGTCGGTCTGCGCTCGCTGCACGGTCACCGAGATGTGCCTGCAGTACGCACTCGAGAACAACCAGGACTCCGGTGTCTGGGGCGGCCTGAGTGAGGACGAGCGCCGCGCGCTGAAGCGTCGCGCCGCCCGCGCCCGCCGCGCTTCCTGACGCCGCACACGCCGCGCGCCTGACGCCCGCCGCCCCTCGGGGCCGGCGGGCGTCGTCGTGCGTGGGGCGCGCGGGCTACCGGGCTGGCGACGCGTGGCGGGTCCGGATTCGAACCGCGCATCCGACATCGAACTGCGCCTGCGGGCCGGTTCGATGTCGGATCCGCGGTTCGACGGCGCGGCGCGGCGCGCGGCGCGGCGCGGCGCGCGGCGGCGCGGCGCGCGGCGGCGCGGCGCGCGGCGGCGCGGCGCGCGGCGGCGCGGCGCGCGGCGGCGCGGCGCGGCGCGCGCTACGCGGCGCCGGCGGTCAGCCAGCGGAACGGGATCGTGATCGTGACTTCGGTGCCGCTGCCGGTGAGCGTGTGCCAGTCGATCGTGCCGCCGAGCTCGCCCTGGATCAGGGTGCGGACGATCTGCGTGCCGAGACCCGAGCCGACCTTGCCCTCGGGCAGCCCCACCCCGTTGTCGCGCACCTGGATGTCGAGGTGGTCGTCGAAGCGCTCCGCCACGATCTCCACCTCGCCGTCCCGCCCGTCGAGCCCGTGCTCCACGGCGTTCGTGACCAGCTCGGTGAGCCCGAGCGCGAGCGGCGTCGCGGCCTCGGACGGGAGCACCCCGAACTCGCCGGTCTTCTTCGGGCGCACGGTCGTGTTGTGCGACGCGGCGACCTCGGTGACGAGCTTGAGCACCGAGTCGAAGACCTCGTCGAAGTCGACGTTCTGGCTCAGGCCGGACGACAGGGTGTCGTGCACGACGGCGATCGCCGCGACCCGGCGCATCGCGTTCTGCAGCGAGGTACGGGCCTCTTCCGAGTGGGTCCGCCGTGCCTGGATGCGCAGGAGCGACGCCACCGTCTGCAGGTTGTTCTTCACGCGGTGGTGGATCTCGCGGATCGTGGCGTCCTTGGTGATGAGCTCGCGCTCCTGGTGCCGCAGCTCGGTGACGTCGCGGCAGAGCACGATCGCCCCGATGCGCGCACCCTGGTCGCGGAGCGGGATCGAGCGGAGGGACACCGTGACGCCCTTGGACTCGATGTCCGCTCGCCAGGGGGCCCGGCCGGTGACGACCAGGGGCAGGGACTCGTCGACGTCGAGCTGCGCACCGATGAGCTCGGTGGTGACCTCGGCGAGGGACTTCCGCTCGAGTTCGCCCTCGAAGCCCATCCGGTTGAAGGCGCTGAGTCCGTTCGGGCTGGCGAACGTCACGATGCCGTTCGTGTCCAGCCGCAGGAGGCCGTCGCTCGCCCGGGGCGCACCACGGCGGGGGCCGGCCGGTGCGCCGATGTCCGGGAAGTCACCGGTCGCGATCATGCCGAACAGGTCGTTCGCGCTCGCGGTGAAGTTGAGCTCCTGACGACTCGGCGTGCGCATCTCGTCCTGGTTCGAGTGCCGGGTGACGACGGCGATCGGTCGCTCGGTCGTCTCGGCGCTGTTCGCGCTCAGCCGGCGGAGCACAGGGATCGCCCGCACCCGGGTCGGGGTGTCCTCGTACCAGTCCGGCTCGGCCGAGTCGACGACCCGGGCACCGGCGAAGCACTCGGTGACCTGCTCGCGCCACTCCTCGCGGATCTCCTGCCCGACGATGTCGCGGTAGAAGAGCGTCGCCGCAGAGCTCGGTCGGGCGTGCGCGACGGCCACGAAGGAGCCGTCCTCGGCGGTGGGGACCCAGAGCACCATGTCCGCGAAGGACAGGTCGGCGAGCAGCTGCCAGTCGCCGACGAGCAGGTGGAGCCATTCCACGTCGGCTTCGGAGGAACGGCCTTGTGCGAGGACGAGGTCACTGAGGGTCGACACCCCGCCAGTCTAGGTGCGCCGCTCTGTGGACAACTCCGCGCTCTCCACAGGTCGAGACGCGGCGTATTTCTCATGTTGCACTCCCCATACGCTCACCCCGACGAAAGGGGCAGGGGTGGCGGAGCGAGCACGCCGGATCGACGATGCGGCACGAGAGGACGAGACGGCGCACCTCACGGTGGTCCCGCCACCGACGGACGTCGAGGACACGGCGCGGGCCATCGGCCTGTGTGTCGCGGAGATCCTCACGGGCGCGCGGGAGGTCGACAGCATCGCGCGGTGGATCACGGACGAGGTGCACCGGCACCTGCAGCAGCGCGCGGTCGTCGCCGCACGGTCGCGTCAGCTCGGCGGCCGCTCTCGGGCCCGCGCTCTGCTGCGGGTCGGGAGCGTGATCGTCTGCCGACCCGCGGACGGCGTGGCAGAGGCGACGGTGGTCGTGCACACGCGCAGTCACGCCCGCGCGGTCGCGCTGCGACTCGAGGAGCGTGACGGGCGGTGGCGCGCGACCGCGGTCGGCGTGCTGTAGCCGCGGGGCCGGCCGACGACGGACGGGAGGCACGGTGCCAGTCGGCACCGTGCCTCCCGTCGGTCAGGTCGTCGGTCCTGACGTCAGCCCTTCTTGGCCGCCTGTCGACGCTCGGCCCGGTTGCTCGCCGCGGCCTGGCCGGAGGCCGTCGCCGCGCTGCCGAAGGCGGAACCCTGTTCGGGTCCGGCTGCGGCCTCCGCCTCGGCCTGGGCCTTCTGCGCACGGGCGGTGGCCGCCTGCTCGAGACGACCGCGCTCGTCGCGCACCTCGACCTCGCCGTCGATCGACGGGGCGGAGTACTCGAGGCCGGACACCTCGTCCTCGGCGAGGCCCTTGGCCTCGATGACGGCGTTCTCGCCGTCGGACTGCACCTGCACCTCGAGGTTGAACAGGTAGCCGACGGACTCCTCGCGGATCTGGCCCATCATGCTCTGGAACAGCGCGTAGCCCTCGCGCTGGTACTCGACCAGCGGGTCGCGCTGGGCCATCGCACGGAGGCCGATGCCGTCCTTGAGGTAGTCCATCTCGTACAGGTGGTCGCGCCAGCGGCGGTCGATCACGGACAGGACGACGCGGCGCTCGAGCTCGCGCATGGCCTCGTCGCCGAGGAGCTCCTCGCGCTTCTGGTACGCGAGCTGGGCGTCGGAGAGGATCTCGCGGCCGAGGAAGTCCCGGGTCGCCTTGCCCTTCGAGCCGGCCTCCGTGATGACCTCGTCGATGGAGATCGAGATCGGGAACAGCGTGCCGAGCTCGGTCCACATGGCGTCGAGGTCCCAGTCGTCCGGGGAGCCCTCGCCGGTGTGGGTGTCGATCACGTCGTCCACGACGCTCTTCAGGAACGCCTGCGCACGGTCGTGGATGTCGTCACCCTCGAGGATGTGCCGACGATCGCTGTAGATCGCCTCGCGCTGGCGGTTGAGGACGTCGTCGTACTTCAGGACGTTCTTGCGGATCTCGGCGTTGCGGCCCTCGACCTGCGCCTGGGCCGACCGGATCGCCCGGCCCACGAGCTTGTTCTCGATCGCCAGGTCGTCCGGGACGTTCGAGCGGCCCATCAGGCTCTCGGCGGCACCGGAGTTGAACAGGCGCATCAGGTCGTCGGTGAGGGACAGGTAGAAGCGGCTCTCACCGGGGTCGCCCTGGCGGCCGGAACGACCACGGAGCTGGTTGTCGATGCGTCGCGACTCGTGCCGCTCGGTGCCGAGCACGTAGAGCCCGCCGGCCTCGCGGACCTTGTCGCCCTCGACCTCGACCTCGGCCTTGACGCGGGCGAACACCTCGTCCCACGCGGCCTCGTACTCCTCCGGGGTCTCCGTCGGGGACAGGCCCTTCGCGTGCATCTCCTGCACGGCGAGGAACTCGGAGTTGCCGCCGAGCATGATGTCGGTACCGCGACCGGCCATGTTCGTGGCGACGGTCACGGCACCGAGACGACCGGCCTGGGCGACGATCGCGGCCTCACGGGCGTGGTTCTTCGCGTTCAGGACCTCGTGCTTGACGCCCTTCTTCGCGAGGAGCTTCGAGAGGTACTCCGACTTCTCGACGCTCGTCGTGCCGACCAGGACCGGCTGGCCCTTCTCGTGACGCTCGGCGATGTCCTCGGCGACCTGCTCGAACTTCGCCTTCTCGTTCTTGTAGACGAGGTCGGTCTGGTCGATGCGCTGCATCGGCTTGTTCGTCGGGATCGGGACCACGCCGAGCTTGTAGGTCGACATGAACTCCGCCGCCTCGGTCTCGGCGGTACCGGTCATGCCGGAGAGCTTCTGGTAGAGGCGGAAGTAGTTCTGCAGCGTGACGGTCGCGAGGGTCTGGTTCTCGGCCTTGACCTCCACGCCCTCCTTCGCCTCGATCGCCTGGTGGATGCCCTCGTTGTAGCGGCGGCCCATCAGGATGCGGCCGGTGTGCTCGTCGACGATGAGCACCTCGCCGTTCATCACGACGTAGTCCTTGTCGCGCTTGAACAGGGCGACGGCCTTGATGGAGTTGTTCAGGAACGAGATCAGCGGGGTGTTCGCGGACTCGTAGAGGTTGTCGATGCCGAGGTAGTCCTCGACCTTCTCGATGCCGGGCTCGAGCACGCCGACGGTGCGCTTCTTCTCGTCGACCTCGTAGTCCTCGCCCGGGGTGAGCCGGGTGGCGATCGACGCGAACTCGGTGAACCACCGGTTCGCCTCGCCCGAGGACGGGCCGGAGATGATCAGCGGCGTGCGGGCCTCGTCGATGAGGATCGAGTCGACCTCGTCCACGATCGCGAAGTAGTGGCCGCGCTGCACCATGTCGGAGGACTGCCACGCCATGTTGTCGCGGAGGTAGTCGAAGCCGAACTCGTTGTTCGTGCCGTAGGTGATGTCCGCGGCGTACTGCTCGCGGCGCTCGGCGGGCGACTGGTTCGCGATGATGCAGCCGGTCGTCATGCCGAGGGCGCGGAACACGCGGCCCATGATCTCGGACTGGTACGACGCGAGGAAGTCGTTCACGGTGATGACGTGCACGCCCCGCGACGGGATCGCGTTGAGGTAGGCGGCGGTCGTCGCGACGAGGGTCTTGCCCTCACCGGTCTTCATCTCGGCGATGTTGCCGAGGTGCAGCGCCGCGCCGCCCATCATCTGCACGTCGAAGTGCCGCATGCCGAGGGTGCGCTTGGCGGCCTCGCGCACGGCGGCGAAGGCCTCGGGCAGCAGGTCGTCGAGGGTCTCGCCGTTCGCGTACCGCTCGCGGAGCTCCTTCGTCTCGTCCTGGAGCTCGTCGTCGGTCAGACTCGCGAAGTCGTCCTCGAGGTCGTTGATCGCCGAGGCGTACGCCTTCAGCCGACGGAGGGTGCGTCCTTCACCGATGCGGAGGACCTTCTCCAGCACGTTTGCCACGTGAGCTCCTTACGAGATCGACCGCGCGACCTGCGCGATGCGAACAGCCAGTCATGCTAGCAACCCGGTCGGGCGGGCTGCTGGGAGCGGCGCGGGTGTGCGCGGCCCGCGAACGGACCGCGCACACCCGGTTCCGGCCGTCTGCCGGTGGACGTCAGGCGATCGCCGCGGCCGGCTCCGCCTCGGACGCCGAGGACTCCGACGACTCCGAGGTCGCGGAGGCCGCCGATCCGCCGGCGGCCTGCTCCTCGATGCCGATGACGCCGTAGTCCCAGCCCTTCCGCCGGTAGACGACGCTCGGCCGGCGGGTCTCCGCGTCGACGAACAGGTAGAAGTCATGGCCGACGAGCTCCATGTAGTAGAGCGCGTCGTCGACGGTCATCGGCGAGGCCTCGAACACCTTCTGGCGGATCACCACGGGGCAGTACGCCTCGGTCTCCTCCTCGTTCGCCTCGTCGACCACGGGTACGGCGCCCGTCGCGACGTCCTCGATGAGCTTCCCGGTCGCCGGGACGACGCCCATCCGCTCGAAGCCCGTCCCCGCGGCCTCGGCCACGGAGGTCGGGCGGTGGCGCCCACGGTGCACCTTCCGGCGGTCGCGCGCCCGGCGCAGCCGCTCCATGATCCGGGCGAACGCCAGGTCGAAGGCGGCGTACTTGTCCGACGCCGCGGACTCGGCCCGCACGAGGGGCCCTGGGCCGATCAGCGTGAGCTCGACGCGGTCCTCGCCCTGGGACCCGCCGGACTTCTCGTGATGGCGGCTGATGCGCACCTCGAAGGCGAGGGCGCGGTCGGCGAGCACGTCGAGTTTCTCGGACTTCTGTTCGACGTAGGTGCGGAATCGGTCGGTGACCCCGATGTTCCGGCCCGTGATCGTCACGTCCATGTGGCGGCTCCCATCCAGACTCAGCGCGTCGCCTCCATCCGGCGATCCTGAACGCCTTGCCGCGAGGCTAGACCCGACGACCGCCCCCCGTCACGCGATGCCGGTGAGTCGTGCCGGACACCCACCGGACACTCAGTGGTCACCGAGGGTTCACCCGTCGACGCTCGCGACCGCGACGCACCGGACCACGCGGCCACCGGCGGCACGCACCGCCCGGACGGCCTCGGCCATGGTCACGCCGGTGGTGACGACGTCGTCGACCACGACGACGTCGCGTCCTGCGACCCCGACGGCACGGAGCGTCCCGACCGTGGCCGCCACCCGCTCGACGGCCGACCGCTCCTTCTGCCCGGCACCCGACCGGACGCCGGGGGCACGGGCTCCTCCGCCGACGCGGCGGAGTCCCCGGCGTCGCCGGACGCGCCAGCGCACGCCCCCGCGGGCGAGCAGCAGGACGACCGGGTCGAAGCCGCGACGACGGACGCCGCGGCGCGACGGCGGCACCCGGAGCAGGACCGTGTCCGGTGCCGCCTCGGCGAGCGCCGTCCGCACGAGTCGGCCGAAGCGCGCGCCCAACGGCCGTGCCAGGTCGACCCGTCCCCGCAGCTTGAGTTCGAGCAGCAGCGTCCGGACGAGTCCGACGTACTCGAAGGCCGCGTCGAGCCGCACGCCGGCGACGAGCCGGACGCGGTGCGGTTCGTCCTCGAGTCGCTGCCGGCAGCCGCGGCAGAGCGCGCGGTCGGCGCGTCCGCAGCCGACGCACGCGACCGGGAGGACGAGCCCGAGCACGGCGAGCGCCGCGTCCTGCCAGCGGTCCCTCGTGTCGTCCGTCACGTCCTCGATCGTGGCGGCGACCCGCCGCCCCGGTCGGCCGTCGCGGCGGACGGTGGACGCGCCTCCCGACCGTGCCGCTGTGGAGGAGTGACGGCCGCGACGTCAGCGCTGGATGCCGAGCCCCCCGGACGCGACGGCAGCGCCGGGTGCCGAGCACCCCCGGCCGCGACGTCAGCGCCGGGTGCCGAGCACCCCGGACGCGACGGCAGCGCCGGGTGCCGAGCACCCCGGACGCGACGTCAGCGCTGGATGCCGAGCACGTCGGCGGTGACGCCCGTCGTCTCCCAGCCACCGCCCGTCGACTGCAGGACCGACCCATCGGACATCCGCAGCAGCATCGACCCGCCACTGCCCCCGGCGATCGTCGTCGCACGGCCGTCGGGCTTCGGCAGGGTGCTCGACTGCCCGCCGATCGTGGTGCGGACGACGTCCGGCCCGGAGGACGTCTGCCCGACCGACGCGACGTCGGAGTCGCTGATCCAGGCCGCACCGACGGCGGTCCCTGTGGCGGCCTGCACGCGCACGGGCGGCCCGAGCGCGGTGGGCGTCCGGTCGGACCCGCGCACGATCGCCATCACGTAGAGGCTCGGGCCGTCGCTCGACTGGATGAGCGCGAGCGCCCTGGTCGAGTCGCGGGACACCTGGAAGGAGACGAGTCGGCCGGTCGGCAGGGTCGTGCTCACGACGTGCGAGTCGCCGCCGAGGCCGTAGGCGGTGACCTTCCGCGTGTCGGACGACGACCCCACCCAGACGAAGCCGAGGTCGTCGATGGACGGCGGGACGAGTCCCTGGGTGGCGTCGATGCGCAGGTGACGGCGGCCCTGGACGACCGTCACGCCGTCGCCGTTGCCGACGACCGCGGCCGCGCCGGAGGCCGAGAGCGCGAAGGACGCCGGGTCGAGTGCGGCGATCTCGGTGCCCGTGCCGTTCCCGAGCTCGGCGACCTTCCCGTTCCCGGAGGCCGCGTACCCGACGGCGCCGTCGTGGTCGACGAGCGGACGGGCGTCGACGTCGGGGTTCTGCACGGCCTCGGAGCCGCTGGTGTCCGGGACGGAGAACGTCGCACCCTCGGCGGTGATCGAGACCGACGAGACCGTGGCGACCGAGGCGAGGGACTTGCTGAGCTGTTCGCGCATCCGCCCGCGGTCCTGACTGCTCGCGCGGAGGGCGTCGCTGGACAGGTCGACCAGGGCGGTGCCGTTGTCGATCGTCACGGCGTTCAGGGACAGCTGCGTGCCCTCCGGGAACGACGAGACGACGGCGCCCTTGAGCCAGCCGGCCGGTCCGGCGAGCAGGGCGCTGGCGATCCGGGTGCTCGTGGAGGACCGGGCGAGGAACCACCGTTCGTCGGGCACCAGGAACTTGTAGGTCGGGTCGAAGAAGTACAGCGCGTGCTGCTGGAACACCGACTCGAAGTTGACCGGCGACAGGATGATGCCGTCCGGCGCGTAGGCGATCCGCCACTCCCCGTCCTCGCGGGTGAACTGGAACGTCAGGGTGGACGAGGTCGGGCGGACCGCCTGCGTGTACTCGCCGTCGGCGTCGACGGTCGCACTCGCGGTGAGGGTGTAGGTGAGCTCGCGCTCCCCCACCCGCTCGACGGTCGGGTTCCCCTGCCGGATCGTGACGCCGCGACGGGGGTTCCACTTCTCGGCGAAGCCGGAGGCGAGGAACTGCCGGGCGATCGCGTAGTCGTCCTGCGCACCGGTGCCGGCGGCGATGAACCCGCGGAGGATCGCGGTCTGGTCGGAGCCGGCGACGGGCTTGTCCGGCCGGTAGTCGACGCCGGAGAGCGACTCGTCCTTGATCGTCTGGCCGTCCCGGACCGGGCCGACGGTCGGGATCGACGCGCAGGCCGTCACGGTGACCACGGTGAGCGCGGCGAGCGCCGCCGCGACGAGGTGTCGGAAGCGGGTGCGCATCAGTCGTCCTCTCGTACGGCGCGGGGGCCCTCGTACGACTCGTCGAGGTCCGGCAGCGGGATCGCCGACGTGGTGACGCCGACGCGGTCGTTCCTGGGCAGGGTGAGCACGAACGTGGAGCCCTCCCCCGGCTTCGACCAGACGTCGATGCGGCCGCCGTGCAGGTTCGCGTCGCCGAGCGAGATCGCGAGACCGAGGCCGGTGCCCCCGATGGTCCGCTTGCGGCTCGGGTCGGCGCGCCAGAACCGGTCGAAGACGCGGACGGCGTCCTCTGGGGGCATGCCGATCCCCTGGTCGCGGACGGCGATCGCGACGGTGCGGGCGTCGCTGTCGACGACGACCTGCACGGGCTTGCCGTCCCCGTGCTCGATCGCGTTGCCGACGAGGTTCCGGAGGATACGCCGGACACGTTTGGCGTCGAGCTGCATGGTCGTGTGGCCACCGGGGGTGACGAGCTGCAGGTCGATGTCGGCGCGTTCGGCGAGGGGCCGGAACTCGTCGACGATGTCGGTGGCGAGCGCGGCGGGGATGACGGGCTCCGGGTCGAGCTGCACCGCCTGCGCGTCGAAGCGCGAGATCTCCAGGAGGTCGGCGAGCAGCAGTTCGAAGCGTTCGACCTGCGCGTGCAGGAGCTCCGCGGAGCGGCCGACCGACGGCTCGAACGCGTGCCGGGAGTCGTACAGCATGTCGCCGGCGAGCCGGATGGTGGTGAGCGGGGTGCGGAGTTCGTGGGACACGTCGGACACGAACCGCTGCTGCACGCGGGAGAGCTCGGCCAGCTGCGTGATCTGCCGGCTGACCGCCTCGGCCATCCCGTTGAAGCTCCTGGCCAGGGTGGCGATGTCGTCGTTGCCACGGACCGGGATGCGTTCGTCGAGGCGTCCGGCGGCGATCTTCCGGCTCGTCTCCGCCGCGCCGCGGATCGGCACGACGACGAGTCGCACGACGAGTGAGGTCACCAGCGCGATGAGCACCATCAGGGCGACACCGCCGATGGACAGCGTCTGCGACACGAAGTCGAGGGTCTGCTGCGCGTCCGAGAGGTCGTACACCAGGTAGAGCTCGTACTGGCCGGCGCTCGGGATCTGCAGCGTGGACCCGACGGCGAGACCGGGCTGTCGTCGCCCGTCCTCGTCGAGCTGCACGGGCTGCAGGCTGAGCTTGCCGGTGTTCTTGCCGACCTCCTTGCGGAGGGCCTCGGTGATCACGGCGTCCGGGAAGTGCTGGCTCGCGACGTTCTGCACCGTCTGGGGTCCGGCCTGGTCCGGGCTGCGCTCGATCGCGATGCTCGTCCCGCCCGGGCTGGTGGTGTTCGACAGGATCGCCTGCTGCGCCTCGCTCTGCAGCGTCTCGAGCTCGGACTGGTTGTTGTCCTCGCCCGCGGTCGCCGCGTCGAAGATGCCCTGCGCCACGATCGTCGCGCGGGCCGACTCGGACTCGATCTGGTCGCGGCGCTGCGCGTACACGTTGTTCGAGATGCTGATCATGACGGCGGTGCCGATGATCGCGATCGCGAGACCGGTCGTCATCACGGTGATGGCGACCGACCGGAACATCAGGGACCGTCGCCACAAGTAGGCGACGGCGCGCCAGCCGCGCCGCACCCAGTGTCGCAGGCGACGACCGACCCGACCGAGCGTGCTCAGCGAGCCGGCGCGCGACGGTCCGGCCGGCACGGTGCTCAGGCCCCTCCGGCCCGGTACCCGACGCCGCGCACGGTGGTGACGATCTTCGGGTTGTCGGGGTCGTGCTCGATCTTCGCGCGGAGGCGCTGCACGTGGACGTTCACGAGCCGGGTGTCGGCCTTGTAGTGGTAGCCCCAGACCTGCTCGAGCAGCATCTCGCGGGTGAACACCTGGTTCGGCTTCTCGGACAGGGCCCGGAGCAGGTCGAACTCGAGCGGCGTCAGCGCGATCACGGCGTCGCCGCGGCGGACCTCGTGCCCGGCCACGTCGACGGTGAGGTCACCGACGTGCAGCACCGTGGCGTCGGACGCGGTGGGCCGCAGCCGCGTGCGGATGCGTGCGACGAGCTCCTTCGGGTTGAAGGGCTTCACGACGTAGTCGTCGGCCCCGTTCTCGAGGCCGGCCACGACGTCGGCGGTGTCGCCGCGCGCGGTGAGCATGATGATCGGCGTGCCGCTCTCGGCCCGGATGCGCTTGCAGACCTCGATGCCGTCGATGCCCGGGAGCATGACGTCGAGGAGCACCAGGTCGGGCTTCGTCCCGTGGAACGCGTCGATGGCGTCGTTGCCGTCGGCGCTGAACTCGGGTTCGTACCCCTCGGAGCGGAGGACGATGCCGATCATCTCGGAGAGGGCCTGGTCGTCGTCGACGACGAGGATGCGCGGTGTCATGTGATGTGGACTCCGTGTGACGTGCTGCGGTGCCAGGGTCGGCACCTGACCCCTCACGATAGCCGAGGCCCCGTCGGGCGGCGTTTTCCGACAGGATGGACACGAGCGGACTCCGCAGTGCGCTCGAGGACCACGAGGGGGCGGCGATGGCAGACTGGCAGGCACCGGGGACGTCCGGCGGTGCGCCGGACGGGGACCGGACTGGAGGCGCGGGGCGCCCACCAGGACCGCAGCCGTCCGCCCCGTGGTCGGTTCCCGGGCCCCCACCACCGCCGGCCGCCGGTTCCCGTCCGGTGATCCCGCTGCGGCCGCTCGGCCTCGGCGACGTGCTCGCCGGTGCCTTCACGGTCTTCCGCCGGAACGCCCGCGTCCTGCTGCTCTGGAGCGTGCTGCTCAGCGGCGTGCTCGGGCTGCTGGCGACGCTCGCGAGCACGTTCGGGCAGCGGGCCCTGCAGTCGCGGATGTTCTCGGCGCTGGACGGCGGGAGCGGCTCGGAGTCGATCGTGGCCGGGTCCGTCACCCTCTGGATCGTGCTCTCGGTCGGGCTGCCGTTCCTGGCGTACCTCGGGCGTGGCTTCCTCGTCGCCCCGGTCGCCGCGGACACCGGGCAGCGGGTCCTCGGCCGGCGCGCGACGTTCGGCGGGCTCTGGGCGCTGCTCGCCGGGCGCCGGTGGTCGGTCCTGGCGTGGATCCTGCTGCAGCTCGCGGCCGGCGTCGTGATCGGCGCGGTGTTCGTCGTCGTGCTGATCGGCATCGTGGCCGGGGTGTCCGCGGGGAACGCCGGCGTCGGCACGGTCGTCCTGACGGTGTTCGGGATGATGCTCGGCTTCGGTGTCGTCGTGGTGTGGCTCGGGACGAAGTTCGCGTTCACCGTGCCGACGATCGCGCTCGAGGGACGCCCGGTGTTCGCCGCCGCGGCACAGTCCTGGCGCCTCACCCGTGGCGCGTTCTGGCGCACGTTCGGCATCGTGCTCCTGGTGCAGGCCATGTTCGGCGTCGCGGTGTCGATCGCGTCGTTCCCGCTGAGCATCGGCAGCGCGCTGCTCACCGGCGTGTTCGACCCGCTCGGGCAGACCGGCACGTCGTCCGGGGTGGGCGCCGGCGCGGTGGTCGCGGTCGTCGTGGGGAGCCTCCTCGCGATCGCGGTGCAGTGCATCGCCGACGTGCTGAACGCGTCGGTCCTCACCTTCCTGACGATCGACCGGCGGATCCGGACGGAGGCCCTCGACCAGCGGATCGCGTCGCACCTCGAGACCGGTGAGCCGACCGACCCGTACGCGCCGGCGCCGCGGGTCGAGCGTCCGCCGTGGCCGGGACAGCCGTGGCAGCAGCAGTGGCCGGCCGCGCAGCAGCAGCAACCGTGGCCGGGGCAGCAGCCCTGGACCGGTCACCCCGCACCGCCGCAGTGGGGCGGCGCGCCGGACCGGTACCCGGCGGACGGCCCGGACGCTCCGGGCGCTCCGGGCGGTCGTCCGTGACTATCGCGCCGGACGAGGCGCGCCGGCTGCTGGAACGGGAGCTCGAACGGTCCGAGTACGACGGCGCGCACGTCACGTGGTGGGACCGGGCGTCCCGGTCGTTCCTCGACTGGCTCGGATCGCTGCGGACCGACGGCCTGGGCTCCCCCGCCGTCGCGCACACCCTGCTCTGGGTCGCCGTCGTCGTGCTCGTCGCGGTGGTCGTGCTCGTCGTGGTCGCTCGCGGACTCCCCCGTCGACGCGCACGCCTCGCGGCGCAGGACGTCGGCGGGGTGCTCGACGCCGACGACCTGCGCTCCGCCGCCGAGATCGGCGACGCCGCCCGGGCAGCCCTCCGCCGCGGTGACCTCGAGACCGCGGTGCTCGAGGGCTACCGTGCCCTCGCGCGCGGGCTCGGGGAGCGCGACCTCGTCCCCGACGTCCCCGGAGCCACCGCGCGTGCCATCGCCGGCCGCGCCGCCGTGGTGTTCCCGGACGCCACCACCGGGCTGGACCGCGCGGCGCGTGCCTTCGACGACGTCCGGTACCTCGGGGTGCCCGCGACCGAGGCCGACGCCCGCGACGTCCTCGACACCGAGCACGCGGTCCGGACGTCACGGCCGATCCCGTCCACGACGCCGGCGGTCCCCGCGTGACCGCGACGGTGCCGGCGGCGGCCGGACCCGCGGCGCGCGAGGGCCGCGGCCGACGGATCGGCGTGTGGGTCGCCGTCGTCCTGGTCGCGCTCCTGCTGGCCGCACTGACCGCGGCGGTCCAGCGCAGCGGCGGTCCCACCCAGGACCCGCTCGACCCCGCCTCGGCGACGGCGAGCGGCTCGGAGGCGCTCGTCCGGGTGCTCGAGCGCCGCGGCACCGACGTCCGGGTCGTCGACCGCGCCGACCGGGTCACCGCCGACGGCGGCACCGTCTTCGTCGACGACTCCCGGGACGCGCTCGACCCGGCGGCCGCGCGTCGGATCGCCCGGACGGCGGCGCACGTCGTGCTCGTCACGACGAGCCCGGCGGTCCTGGACGCGTTCGGTCTCGACGTCGAGCCGGTCGCACGGGTCGGCGGGGACGACACCGTGGCGACCGGGACCTGCGCGATCCCGGCCGCGGCCACCGCACGGCGGGTGACGTCGACGGGGGACGCCTACCGCGTGCCCGACGACCGACGTGCCCCGGCGGGCACCGACCTCTGCGCTCCCAGCGGCACGGGCGCCGACCGCGGGTACGGCCTCGTCCGGACGGACACCCCGGCGGGTGACGTCACCCTCGTCGGCACCACCGCCGTCTTCCGGAACGACACGATCACGTCGGCCGGGAACGCCGCCCTGGCCCTCGGCCTGCTGGGGAGCGACGGCACCGCGGGCACCGACGTGCTCACCTGGTACACGACGACGCCCGGTGCCCCCGACGCGGCGCCGACCCTCGGCTCGCTCGCACCACCGTGGGTCCCGAGCGCCCTCGCGCTCCTCGGCCTCGTCGCGGTGGCGGCCGGTGTCTGGCGCGGTCGTCGGCTCGGGCCACTGGTCGTCGAGCGGATGCCCGTCGTCGTCCGGGCAGCGGAGACCACCGAGGGCCGCGCACGGCTGTCGGCACGCACCCGTGACCGCACGCACGCCCTGGACACGCTCCGCACCGCGGCCGTCCGGCGCACCGCCCGGCGACTCGGACTCCCCCGCTCGGCGCACGTCGACGAGGTCGTCCGCGCCGCCGCCCACGCCACCGGGATCCCCGACGCCCGTGTCGGCGCCGTGCTCGTCGGCGGGCCCACCCCGGACGACCGGGCCCTCGTCGCGGGGGCCGCGGCACTCGACGAACTCGAACGCGCCGTCCTCGCCGCGACGACCGGCGACCAGCAGACCGACCACGACCACCGAGGAGCACGACCGTGACCGATCCGACCCCCGTCCAGACCCAGCCGGCCGCCCCGGCCGGCGACCCCCTCCGCGACGCTTTCGGCCGACTCCGCGCCGAGGTCGGCAAGGCCGTGGTCGGACAGGAGGGCGCCGTCTCCGGCATGATCGTCGGCATCCTCGCACAGGGCCACGTCCTGCTCGAGGGCGTCCCCGGCGTCGCCAAGACCCTGCTCGTCCGCAGCCTGGCGGCCGCGATGTCGCTCGACACGAAGCGCATCCAGTTCACGCCGGACCTGATGCCCGGCGACGTCACCGGCTCGCTCGTGTACGACGCGTCGACCGGCACGTTCCCGTTCCGCGAGGGCCCGGTCTTCACGAACGTGCTGCTCGCGGACGAGGTCAACCGCACGCCCCCGAAGACCCAGTCCGCCCTGCTCGAGGCGATGGAGGAGCGTCAGGTCAGCGTCGACGGCGCCGCGCGGGCGCTCCCCGACCCGTTCTTCGTCGCGGCGACGATGAACCCGATCGAGTTCGAGGGCACCTACACGCTGCCCGAGGCACAGCTCGACCGTTTCCTCATGAAGCTCACGCTCGACGTGCCCCCGCGCGACGTCGAGTGGCAGGTGCTCCGCCGGCACGCGGACGGGTTCGTACCGCGGGACGTCCGGTCCGCCGGGATCGAGCCGGTCCTCGGCGTCGACGAGGTCCTCGCCGCCCAGCGCGCCGTCCGGGCCGTCGGGGCGCGGGACGACGTCCTGGCGTACGTCGTCGACCTCGCCCGGGCCACCAGGCAGGCGCCGTCGGTCCGGATCGGGGTGAGCCCCCGCGGCGCGACCGCCCTGCTCGCGGCGGCGAAGGCGTGGGCGTGGCTCACCGGGTACGACGCGATCACCCCGGACCACGTGCAGGCGATGCTCCTGCCGGTCTGGCGGCACCGGCTGCGGGTCGCCGCGGACGCCGAGCTCGAGGGCGTCGGCGCCGACGGCGTGCTCCAGCAGGTGCTCGAGCAGGTCCGGGTGCCGATCTAGTGGCGATCTCCGGTCGGTTCGTCGCGCTGCTCGCCGTCGCGATCGTCCCCACCGTGCTGCTCGGCACGGGCTGGGCGGGCCTGGCGTGGGCCGGCGTGGTGGTGCTCGCCGGGGCGCTCGACGTGCTGCTCGCCGCCGACCTCACCCGGGTCCGCGTGGAGCGTCGCATGCCGCGCCTCGCCCGGCGCGACACCATGGCCGACGGCACGCTGGTGCTCGCGAACGACGGCTCCCGTGCACTGCGCGGTGTGGTGCGCGACATGTGGGAGCCGTCAGCCGGGCACGCCCCGCGACGCCTCCGGATGCACGTGCCGGCGGGCGAACGACGGACCGCGCGGGTGCGCTTCGCGCCGTTCCGCCGCGGACGTCGGACCAGCGCCGGCGTCGCGGTCCGTGCGTTCGGGCCGCTCGGGCTGGCGGCCCGGCAACGGGTGCTGGCGGTGCCGGGCGAACTCGTCGTGACCCCGCCGTTCCGATCGCGGCGGCACCTCCCATCGCGGCTCGCCCGGCTGCGGGAGCTCGACGGCGACACGACGCTGCAGCTCCGCGGGCACGGCACCGAGTTCGACTCGCTCCGCGACTACGTGCGCGGGGACGACGTCCGGTCGATCGACTGGCGTGCGACCGCGCGCCGCCAGGACCTCGTCGTCCGCACCTGGCGACCGGAGCGCGACCGTCGGGTGATCGTGGTCGTCGACGCCGGGCGGGCCGGAGCGGGCCGCGTCGACGACGAGCCCCGCCTCGACACGTTCATCGAGTCCGCGCTCCTCCTCGGCGCGCTCGCGGCGGCCGCCGGCGACCGGGTCGACCTGGCGGTGCTCGACGACGCCGTCCGGGGTCGCGTGCACGGAGCCACCCGGAACGACGTCGTCCAGCGGTTCGGCGAGACCCTCGCACTGGCCGAACCCGGGCTCGCCGCCACCGACTGGTCCGCCGTCCCCGGGCTCGTCGACTCGATCACGACCTCGCGGGCGTTCGTGGTGCTGGTCTCGAGCCTGGACTCCGTCGGGGCCTCCGGTGACCTCCTCGCCGTGCTGCCGCGGCTCGCACGGCGGCACGCCGTCCTCGTCACGAGCGTGACGGACCCGACCGTCGAGCGGATGGCGCGTGGCGCCGTGGAGCCGACCGACCGGGCGCCGGAGCCCCGGGGCGGACGCACGCCGTTCCTCCCGGACCGTGCCGGACACGACGTGTACCGGCGGGCCGCCGCGGAACGCTCCCTGCTCGACGCCGACGGTGTCGCGGACGTCGCCAGACGAGCCGGAGCCGAGGTGGTGCGCGCGGCACCCGAGCAGGTGCCGCCGCTCGTCGCGGACGCCTACATCCGCGCGAAGGCGACCGGACGGCTCTAGCCGGCGACGATCGCGGTGGCGCCGCGCTCGAACTCCTCCAGGTCGCCGCGCTCGCCCGCGCGGTGCGCCCGTCCGCCGAGCACCCACTGGTACCAGAGCACGGCGGCGAGGGCGACCGTGCCGATGCCGATCTTGACGGGCCACGGCCAGTCCTGCCGGGTGACCGTGCCCTCCACGATCCCGGACAGCAGCAGGGTCAGGGTGAGCCCGACAGCGATCGTGATGAGGGCGCGGCCGTCCTCCGCGAGCGCCTGCGCACGCGTCCGGGACCCCGGGGCGACCCACGACCAGAAGATCATCAGGCCGGCGGCCGCCGCGACGAACACCGAGTACAGCTCCAGCTGACCGTGCGGCGCGATGTAGAGGAAGAAGTCGCCGAGCCGGCCCTGCGAGTGCATGATCGCGGCCGAGACGCCGAGGCCGATCGCGTTCTGCCCGATCGAGAAGGGAACGAACACGCCCGTGATGCCGAACGCGACCATCGACGCCGCGATGTACGCGTTGTTCGTCCACACCTGCGCGGTGAACGCCCCGAGGCCGTGGTCGGAGTAGTAGTCCTGGAAGTCCTGCGTCGCGTACCGGCGGAGTGCCTCGGGCGTGCCGAACGTCGCGGTCGCGCCGGGCGTCGTGCTGATCCACACCGCGACGACCGTCGCCACGATGGCGGTCGCCAGCGCCACCCAGAGCGTCAGCCAGCGAACGCGGTGGAGCGCTGCGGGGAGCTGGACGACGAAGAACGACGTCACGGCGCTGAGCGGGTCGACCGGGGTCCCGGTGAACCGGAGCCGGGCGCGGAACAGCGAGAGGGACAGGCGGTCGCCGACGGCGGTGCGCGGGGCTGCCCCGCGGATGCGTGCGAGGTCGGTCGCACCCTGCTGGTAGGCCGACACGAGCCGGTCGACGTCGGCCCCGGAGGCGTGCCGGGTCCGGGCCAGGCGGTCGAGCTCCGCCCACCGGTCACGGTGCACCTCGGTGTAGGCGTCCAGGTCCACAGCGTCTCCCCCGCTCCGTCGGTGCGCGGACGGGCGTGCCACGACCGTCTCCGACAGAATGATCCCATGTCGAAGCCCCGCGCGCCGCGAGACCTCGCCGACGCCCGGTTCGTCCGGGCGCTCGACGACACCGCCGACGAGCTCGTCGTGGGCGAGGCCGTCGCGCTCGACGTCCAGCCCGCCGGCATCGCCCTCCGGCTGGCGGCGGCGCTCCTGGACGCCGTCTGCCTCGTGGCGCTCTTCGTGATGCTCCTGATCGGGCTGTCGCGGGTCTGGCCGAGCGGCCTCGACCCGGCGTGGGGCGCGGCGCTGCAGATCGCCGTGCTCGTCGCGGTGCTCGTGCTCGTCCCGACGGCGGTGGAGACCGTCACGCGTGGCAAGAGCGTCGGCCGCTACGCCACCGGCACCCGGGTCGTGCGGCTCGACGGCGGCGCGATCGGGCTGCGGCACGCGTTCGCCCGGGCGCTCGTCGGCCTGTTCGAGCTCTGGATGACCGTGGGGTCGGTCGCACTGCTCGTCGCGCTGTTCGGTTCGCGGCCGCGGCGGCTCGGGGACCTGCTCGCCGGGACGTTCGTGCAGCACGAGCGCGCGACGAAGCACCGCGACGTGCAGGTGCTCCTACCAGCCGAGCTCGCGTCCTGGGCGGCGGTCGCGGACGTCTCGGCGCTGCCGCAACGGCTCGAGAACCGGCTCGGGGCGTTCTTCCGCGGGGCGGCGGACCTCCGCCCGGAGCTCCGGGAGGCGACCGCTCGGACCCTGGCCGCCGAGGTGGCGGCGTACGCGCACCCGGTGCCCGCCGCGCATCCCGAGGTGTTCCTGGCCGGGGTCGTCGTGCTCCGGCGGGAGCGGGACCTGCGGGCGTTGCGGTCCCGCGCCGCGATGCTCGACGCGGCCGCGGCGCAGGCCTCGGCGCCGCCCCCGGGCTTCCCGCGCTGAGCGCGGCGCCGCCCGGCGCCGCCGCGCCGCGGCGCCGGGCGGCGCCGTAACGAACCGCGGATCCGACATCGAACCGGCCCGTGTGCCCGGTTCGATGTCGGATCCGCGGTTCGACGCCGGAGGCGGCGGCGCGCCGCCGCGCCCCGGCGCGGGCCGCGCGCCGGGCGCCGCGCGCACAGCGTGCACAACCAAAGTCACCCGGAACTGCGCGCTTGCGCGGTTCCGGGTGACTTTGGTTGTGCGCCACGGGCGGCGCGGCGCGGCGCCGGCGCGGCGCGCCGCCCCCGCCCGTCAGTACCGGTAGTGCTCGGGCTTGTAGGGGCCCTCGACGGGGACGCCGATGTAGGCCGCCTGCTCCGGCCGGAGCTCGGTGAGCGCGACCCCGAGGGCGTCGAGGTGCAGGCGCGCCACCTTCTCGTCGAGGTGCTTCGGCAGGACGTACACCCCGGTCGGGTACTCGGACCGCCGGGTGTGCAGCTCGATCTGCGCGAGGACCTGGTTCGTGAACGAGTTGCTCATCACGAAGGACGGGTGCCCGGTCGCGTTGCCGAGGTTCATCAGCCGTCCCTCGCTCAGCACCAGGATGGAGCGGCCGTTCGGCAGACGCCACTCGTGCACCTGCGGCTTGATCTCGACCTTCTCGACACCGGGCAGCGCCTCGAGCCCCGCCATGTCGATCTCGTTGTCGAAGTGCCCGACGTTCGCGACGATCGCGAGGTGCTTCAGCCCGAGCATCTCGTCCACCCCGACGACGCCGAGGTTGCCGGTGCAGGTGACGACCATGTCGACCTCGCCCGCGACGTCCGCGAGACGCGCCACCTGGTAGCCGTCCATCGCCGCCTGCAGCGCGCAGATCGGGTCGACCTCGGACACGATGACCCGCGCGCCCTGTCCGCGGAGCGCCTCGGCCGCGCCCTTGCCGACGTCGCCGTAGCCCACGACGAACGCGACCTTGCCGCCGATCAGGACGTCGGTCGCACGGTTGAGGCCGTCCGGCAGCGAGTGGCGGATGCCGTACTTGTTGTCGAACTTCGACTTCGTGACGGAGTCGTTGACGTTGATCGCCGGGAACCGCAGCTCGCCGGTCCGCGACAGCTCGTACAGGCGGTGGACACCCGTGGTGGTCTCCTCCGTGACGCCCTCGATGTCCGCCGCGATGCGGGTCCAGCGGTCCGTCGACTCCTGCAGCGACGCCGCGACGGTGTCGAGGACGATCTTCCACTCCGCGCTCGCGTCGGCACCGGCCTCGGGCACGCGACCAGCTGCCTCGGCGTCGGCGCCGGTGTGCACGAGCATCGTGGCGTCACCGCCGTCGTCGAGGATCAGGTTCGGCCCGATCCAGTCGGCGCCGGCCGCCTCGGCCTCGGCCGACCAGTCGAAGATGCGGTTGGTGCACCACCAGTACTCCTCGAGCGTCTCGCCCTTCCACGCGAACACGGGCACACCGGCCGGCGACTCGGGGGTGCCGCTCGGACCGACCGCGATCGCCGCGGCGGCTTCGTCCTGGGTGGAGAAGATGTTGCAGCTGGCCCACCGCACCTGCGCGCCGAGGGCGACGAGGGTCTCGATGAGCACGGCGGTCTGCACCGTCATGTGCAGGGACCCGGCGATGCGCGCGCCGGCGAGCGGCTGCGACGCGCCGAACTCCTCGCGCAGGGACATCAGCCCCGGCATCTCGTTCTCGGCGAGGCGGATCTGGTGACGGCCCGCCTCGGCGAGGGCGAGGTCGGCGACGCGGAACGGAGCTGCGGTACGGGCTTCGGTGGGCATGCCCACCAGTCTTCCACGCCGGGAGGCGCGGGTCGTCAGCCGACGTCGGTCACGTGATCCGTGCCTCCCGTCCGCACCCTGTGGAGGACCGAGCGGGCCGCGCTCAGTCGGCGTCGCGGCGGAGCGGCTCGCGCCGCACCACCTGCCAGCCGCGGGGCACGCGGAGCTGGGTCGCGTGCCGCTGGCAGAGGTCGTACCCGTGCGGCTCCACCCGGGTGGACAGCGGACCGACGACGACCATCGAGTCGCCGTAGTCGTAGGTGAGGGTCGCTGCAGCGCTCGCGCCGCACGCGACCTTGCTGCAGATCCGGACGTCCATACCGTCCACGACCCTATCGGAGCGGGGCCGCGGTCGCCGTCGCGCGTACGATGTGGGGATGCGTCGCAGGACCCGTCTCGTCACACCGGTCGACCGAGGCCGCGGCCGCTCCCGGCACGGCCGGGGCGGACGGTCCAGCGTGACCGGTCCGGACCTCGCCCCGATCATCACCCGGGCGGAGACCTTCGACCGCATCGTCGGCGACACCGCGCACTACCTGCTGGGGATGTGGCCGGACGAGCTCGCGGGCGTGGTCTTCCAGGTCGCGGACATGCCGACCGACACGACGCTGCCCGACCACATGCCGCGGTGGCGGGTCGACCGGGAGCGCCGACGCGTGACCGTGTTCCGGATCCCCGTCGAACGGGTCACGCGCAGTCCGGAGAAGGACGACACCGACAAGCGGGTCATCATCGAGACCGCGGTGTTCCGGGCGGTCGGCGAGCTGATCGACAAGGACCCGTGGGACCTGGCGCCGGACCGCTACCGCCACTGGTGACGCGTCGGCGCCGGACCGCGCGACGCCGGACGGCGCGACGCCGGACGGCGCAGACGGGCGCACCTGGCGCACCGGGCGCACCCGGTCAGGGGTAGACGCGCACCGGCGTGGACACCTCGGTCGCCGCGCGCACCGGGAAGCCGGCGATGCCGTCGCTCCCCTCGTAGGTGACGCCGGCGACGATCCCCTTGGTCCCGGTGAGCACGAGCTGCTTCGCCACCGGCACGATCACCGTGCTCGTGGCACCCGCGACGACCTCGACCCGCTGTTGCTCGTCGCCGGACCGGATGGTGACGCGGGCGTCGGTCCGCGTCGGGTTCACCAGTGTCATGCGCTGGTTCGGCCCGGGCGCGAGCGCGGTGATCGCCGACGCGCCGAGCGGCTCCGCCGAGGCGAACCAGCCGAGGTCCGTGCGGTCGTCCTCGGTCGGTGTCGTGGTCCGGGCACCGGCGACGACCGGCACGGTCGAGGTCACCGTGAACGAGTAGCGGCCGTCCGGGAAGTCGTCGAGTGCGACGTCGGTCACGACGCCCGGCTCGGCGGTCGCGTTCACGGTCGAGCCGCCGCCCTCCGACGTGGTGATCCCGAGGGTCACGCGTGCTGCCTCGGTGCCGGGCACGAACAGCCGGACGATCGGCGCCGCGTCCGCAGTGTCGTCGCCGCGTTGGGCCTCCTGGGCGCCGGCGAGGACGACGCCGGGGATGATCTGCGTGGTCGACGGATCGGCGCCGCCGGACACGATGTCGAACCCGCCCGGGGTCAGGGTCCGGACGATGGACTCCTGCATGTGCGCGACGATCTGGCCGCCCGAGGACTCGACGTGCACGACGGTCGAGCCCTGGTCGGACACGAAGCCGGACAGCGGGACGACCTTCTGGGTGTTCGGCGCGACGACGATGCCGGTCGTGCCCGGTGCGCTGACCGTGCCGTTCGCGTCGTAGATCGACAAGTCGACCGTGGCGTTCACGTCGGTGGGGTTCGACAGCGTCACGAGGCTGGTGCGACCGGTCTCGGTGGAGCCCCCGACGAGCCAGGTCGACTGGCTCGGGTCGTCGCAGGACGCCGCCCCGGCCCCGACCAGGTCGCCGCTCGACACGCTCTGGTAGCTGCTGCCGGCGACCTGCGGCGTGGTCTTCCCCGCGAGGGCGGTGAGGAGGCGCGGGTCGCTGCCGCCCGTCGACGAGGGGTCGAGCGAGGAACGCTCGACGCTCGAGCCGGTCGTGGCGGTCGCCACCGTGGCGGAGCCGACGGTGCTGGCCTTCGTCGCGTCGTTGCCCGCGTCGTCGGACAGGCGCAGCGCGCTCCCGGCGCACACGCGCTCCGCGTCGGCCGGCACCGGCGTGACGGTCTTCCCGGCGGGTCGGCCCGGAGCCGTGTCGGTGCCGATGGCGTGCGCCGCGGTGACCGCGCCGGCGGCCACGACCACGGCGATCGCGGTGGCGGTGCCGCGGACGACCCATCGTCGGACGGAGCCGGGGGTGGTGCTCATTCGTCGCGCTCCTCGTCGAAGGTGGTTGCGGGTTCCTCGGCCTCGATCACGTTCGAGGTGGCGCGGCGGCGGCGGGGCGCGGTCGGCACGGCGAGGAGGGCCGCTGCGCCGAAGACCACGCCGAGCACGACGAGGTACAGCACGTGCGTCGCCTGTGCCGCGGCGGACCCGGTGGACGGCCGGTCGACGTCGCCCTCGTAGTGGAAGAGCTGGCCGCTCGTGGTCTCGCCGATGCTCGTGAACAGCGCGTTCTGCCCGATCGCGCCGGCGGCACGGTCGTGCACTTCGCGGGCCGCGGAGGCCCCGGGGGCGTCCGAGGGGTCGTCCAGCAGGACGAAGCTCACCCCGAGCTGCCGGAGCGCGGGTTCGGGGTCGTAGCCGCTCCGGCTCGCGAGGTTGCCCGCGAGGGTCGCGAGGCGTGCGCCCGACCGGCTCAGCGTCAGGGCGGTGGAGTCGAGCGTCGACTGGTCGTCGAGCGTCGAGCCCTGGCCGCGTTCGAGCGACACCGCGAGCGACCCGTCGGTCTGCGGCTGCACGACGAGCGTGCCGACGTCCGGGTTCGCCTGCGCCTCGGCGTTGACGTAGGCGCTGAGGACCCGGCCGGTCGTGGGCTGGATGACCGCGTTGCCGAGGTAGAACGCCCCGAAGGCCGGTGCGACCGTGACGGCGGCCAGCACCGTCGCGACGAGTCCGGCGACGGGTGCGAGCCTGGGCAGCACGTCGATGCCGATGCACGCGGCGGCGACGATCCCGAGCCAGTACACGGAGAGGCCGCTGCCCGGCCAGATGATCGTCGTCGTCGACCCCACGCCCGTGACGGCGACCTGGGTGGCCGCGAAGGCGGTCGCGAACCCGAGCAGCGCCACGACGAGCGCGCCGCCGGCGACGGCCCAGCGGTGCCCGAGCAGCGCGCCGATGGCGGCGACCGCGATCGGGAGCGCGAGGACGGCCATCAGGACGGGGAGGACCCACGCCGCGAACGCGAGCCCGGAGGTGGTCGGCAGCCAGCCGCTCCAGTCCGGGACCGGCTGTCCGATGGCGAGTTGGAAGGCCGACGGAGCACGGGTCGCCGAGGGCACGCCGGGGTCCGCGAACACCGCGAGCAGGTTGCCGCGGGCGATCTGCGCGAGCACGAGCGGCAGGAACAGCACCGCCGCCGGCACCGGGATGAACGCCCGCCGGTGCGCGCGACGCCAGCCGACGACGAGCGACACGATCCAGGCGACGAGCAGCACCGGCAGCAGCGACGGAGACGAGGCGGCGACCACGGCGAACAGCAGCGACGCGCCGGACGCCCACGCCCAGGACCGGTGCGCCTCGAGCAGGGCGAGGAAGAGCCACGGCAGCAGGACGTGCGCGATGACGGCGCCGAGGTGGCCGCTCGTGACGGCGCCGACGAGGGTCGGGGCGATCGTGTACAGCGCGGCGCCGACCACCGGGACCCACGTCCGGGTCGTGACCTTGCGCACCGCGAACCACGATCCGAGGGCTGCGACCGGGAACGCGACGAGCATGACCAGCACCACGGAGGTCGACGGCGACCAGAAGGTGATGGACCCGAGGACGGCGACGACGGCCGCGAACGGGTCGGACGGGCCGGTGAACCCGGTGCCGATCGAGTGCCAGCCGTAGCCGACGTTCTGCCACAGCCGGGCGACGTCGGTGCTCAGCGGCAGGAGGCCGCCGCCGGTGAGCGCCGGCGAACCGAGCAGCGGGTACAGCGTGACGACGCTGAGGACCGCCGCCGCGAGGACGACCCAGATCCCGCCGTCGCCGAGGAACGACGCGCGGGCGATCGGAGCGTCCTCCACCCGGGCGAGTTCGACGTCCCGCGAGGTGGTGCGCCGCTCGTGCACGCGCCGCCAGCTCACGCGGAGCGGCTCGATCGCGGCCCAGCCGAGCTTCTTGGTCCGGGCGAGGGCGCGCCGGGACCGGCCGACGCCGCCGCCGAACGCGACCGCGAACGCGGCGGACAGTTCGGCGCTGACGGCCGCCGGGTGCTTGGCGACGAGGTGCCCGATCGCCCGTCCGACCGCGAACGGCACGAGGGTCAGCCAGTGGATCCAGAGCACCCCGGCGGACGCGTACGTCAGGCGGCGGTGCAGCTGCGCCTGCCGGTGCATCCGGACCCGCCGGCGCTCGGACACGCGCTTGCGGCCGAACTCCTCGATGGGGCCGGCGCTCGTGACGCGGGCCTCGGGGACGACGGCGACGCGGTGGCCGGCGAGGCGCACGCGCACGCAGAAGTCCAGCGCCGCGTCGACGTCGGGCAGCGCCGGGTCGAAGCCGCCGAGCTCGTTCCAGACCGAGCGCCGGACGAGCATGCCGCCCGCGGCCACGGCCATCACGTCGGTGTGCCGGTCGTGCTGGCCCTGGTCGAGCTCGTCCTGCACGAGGACGAGCGACCGGCCGAAGCGCGTCATGCTCTCGCCGAACGCGCGGATCACCGCGGGGTCCTCGACCGCGACCGACTTCGGTCCGGCGACCACGACCGACGGCGCGATCTCGACCGCGGACAGCAGGTCGGCGAGCGCGGTGGGCGACGGCGCGTTGTCGTGCCCGAGCAGCCAGAGCCACTCGTCGACGGGCTCGTCCGCGTCCGGGTGCGGCGCCTCGCGCTCGCCCCGCGCGACGGCCTCGCCGAACGGCCGTCCGGCCGGCAGTCGCAGCAGTCCGGCGGAGCCGCCGAACGACAGGTCCTTCGTCGAGCCGTCGGTCGAGCCGACGTCCACGACGACGAGGTTCTCGGGGTGGCGGGTCTGGGCGGCGAGCGCGTCCAGGGTCCGGTCGAGGTGGTCCGCCCCGTTGGCGGCGACGAGGATCGCGGTGACTCTGGGCTGCATGACGGGCGTCACTCTACGGTCTGGAGGCGCGGCGCGGCCTCCGGAGGACGGCGCGCCGTGAACCTGTGGGGACGATCACCGCACGGTGTGCGCCGGACGATCGATGGCGGGTACCGTCGCGCGGCTACGCCCGTTTGCGCAGCTTGCGGCGCTCGCGCTCGGAGAGGCCGCCCCAGATGCCGAAGCGCTCGTCGTTCTCGAGCGCGTACTCGAGGCACTGCGCCCGGACCTCGCACGACGTGCAGATCTTCTTCGCCTCGCGCGTCGAGCCGCCCTTCTCCGGGAAGAAGGCCTCGGGGTCCGTCTGCGCGCAGAGGGAGTCGGCCTGCCACGCGAGCGGGTTCTCCTCGTCGTCGGTCTCGGTCCGCCGGACTCCGGGGACGCCGAGCGACACGGGGTCGACGTGCCAGTCCTCCGGCACTCCGGCGTGGAAGTCGGAACCGTTCACCCTGATCACCCCTGACGTCTCGATAACGGGACCACAACGATCGCTGTCGTTGCCTGTAATTACAGCGGTGTCATTCGCCGGAGTCAAGTCGCGGATCATAGAAGCCACTGACCGTTCCGGCGTGTCATGTCCCCCGTACGGGCGTGTCGCGCCCGGTCTGTCGGGACTTCGGGGGACAAGGGGCGGCCTGGGTGGACCCTCAGCCGACGGTGCGGCGGGCCTCCCAGGCGCTCGTGACCATCTGGTCGAGCGTGTGCCGCATCGCCCACTCCAGGTCCCGCGCCGCGGCCTCGCCCGTCGCCACGATCCGCGCCGGGTCCCCCGGACGGCGCGGCGCGATCTCGGGTTCGAACGCGATCCCGGTCGCCGCCGCCATGGCGTCCATGATCTGCCGCACGCTCACCCCGTCACCGCTGCCGAGGTTGTACGCACGCTCGAGCGGCTCCCCCGCCTCGAGCTTCCGCGCCGCGACCGCGTGGGAGCGTGCCAGGTCCGCGACGTGCACGTAGTCGCGCACGCACGTGCCGTCCGGCGTGTCGTAGTCGTCGCCGTTGATCCGCGGCGTCCGGCCGGCCAGCAGCGCGTCGAACACCAGCGGGAACAGGTTGTGCGGGCTGGCGTCGTACAGGTCCGGCTCCCCCGACCCGACCACGTTGAAGTACCGCAACGACGTCGTGGTGAACCCCGCGGCGACCTCCATGTCGCGCAGCAGCCACTCCCCGATCAGCTTCGACTCCCCGTACGGCGACTCCGGGGCCTTCGGGGTGTCCTCGACGACCAGGTCGACGTCCGGGGTGCCGTACACGGCAGCGCTCGACGAGAAGACCGCCTTCGTGACACCGTTCTCCGCCATCGCCCGGAGCAGCGTCGCCATCCCGGTGACGTTCTGCTCGTACGTGTGCAGCGGCCGCTCCACCGACACCCCGGCGTACTTGAAGCCCGCCACGTGCACCACGCCGGTGACCCCGTGCTCGCGCAGCGTCCGGCCGAGCAGCGCACCGTCGAGGACCGTGCCCTCGACGAACGGGACGTCCTCCGGCACGAACGCCCGGAACCCGCTCGACAGGTCGTCGAACGCGACCGTGTCCAGGCCCGCTCCCCGGAGCGCGCGGACGACGTGGGACCCGATGTACCCGGCAGCGCCGGTGACCAGCCAACTCATGCCGCCACGCTATCGGACCGGAGTCCGCCGGTCGGCGGCGCGCGGTCGGCGGCGCGGGGCGGCCTACGCGCCGGTCGCGATGAAGACGGTCGACGGGTGGCCGCTGCCGCCGTCGGCCTCCACCGTGACGTCGCCCTCGTCCGGCGTGATGTAGCAGGACTCGCCCTGTCGCAGGAGCGTCGCCGACGTCGCCCCCACGAGCGTCACGGCACCGGCGGTGCAGATCGCGATCGACGGACCGACGAGCGGCACCACCCCGCCGGTCCCGGGGCCCACCGGTCGGCCGTCGCCGCCCACGCGGAGCAGCGCGAAGCCGACGCCCTCCGGCGCGAATCGCTCGACGCCGGGGGCGATCCGCACCGGCTCGAGCACCGGCGCCGGGTACGCGGTGAAGTCGAGGACACGCAGGAGCTCCGGCACGTCGACGTGCTTCGGGGTGAGGCCACCGCGCAGGACGTTGTCCGAGGGCGCCATCAGCTCGATGCCGAGCCCGTCGAGGTACGCGTGGATGTTCCCGGCGGGCAGGTACATCGCCTCGCCCGCCGCGAGCGTCACCCGGTGCATCAGCAGCGACACCACGACGCCCGGGTCGCCGGGGTAGCTGGCTGCGAGGTCCCGGACCGTCGCGGTGTTCGGGGTGAGCGCCTCGTCCGGGAGCGCGGCGGCGAGGTCGCTGACCGCCTGCACGATCGCCTGCGCAGAGGAGTCCGCGGTCTCGAGCCACCGCACGGTGTCCTCGAGGCCGTGCTGCAGGTGCACGGTGAGCGGACCGAGCCGCCCCGAGCCGGCGTCGAGGGTCTCGACCTCGGCGAGGGTCTCCTCGACGGGACGGAAGCCGCTGAGTGCCTCGAACCGCTCGCTCAGCGCCACGACGAGCTCGGGCTTCGGGAACGGGTCCTTGTAGTTCCGCGCCGGGTCGTCGATCGGGACCCCGGCCGCTTCCTCGCGCGCGAAGCCCTCCCGCGCCTGCTCCGGCGTCGGGTGCGCCTGGAGCGACAGCGGGGCCGCCGCCGCGAGGACCTTGAGGAGGAACGGCAGCCCGCTGCGGTCGGGTCCGAGGGCGTCCTGCGGTTCCTCGTCGATCCAGTCCAGGAGCGTGTCGGCCCCGCCGACCATCGCCGGGTTGACCACGACGCTCGGGCTGCCCGGGTGCGCGCCGAGCCAGAGCTCCGCCTGCGGGGCGCCGGTGACGGTGCGGCCGAGGAGTTCGGGGATCGCGGTGACGGATCCCCAGGCGTAGTCGCGGGGCGTGTTCGTGATGCCGAGGAACATGGGGCCGAGCCTATCGGCGGTCACATTAGACTCTCCCGCGATGCCAGCAAGCACGGCGGAGGCGCCCACCCGACGCAGCCTCCGGACCTCCGCCCCCGGGACGAACGACCCGACCCGGTGGGACATCCAGGGGCTCCGCGCCTTCGCGGTCCTCGCGGTCGTCCTCTACCACCTGTGGCCGAACCGGCTGCCCGGCGGCTTCGTCGGCGTCGACGTCTTCTTCGTCATCTCCGGCTTCCTGATCACCGGGCACCTCCTCCGCGAGCTCACCGCGACCGGCCGGATCGGCCTCGCCGGGTTCTGGTCCCGGCGGGCGAAGCGGCTCCTGCCCGGCGCCTTCCTGACGATCCTCGCCACCGGCACCGCCGTGCTGCTGTGGGTCCCGAGCGCCCTCTGGGGCCAGTACGGGCGCGAACTCATCGCCTCGACCGTGTACGTGCAGAACTGGCAGTTGGCGGCGGACTCGGTCGACTACCTGGCGCAGGGCAACCAGGCCTCCCCGTTCCAGCACTTCTGGTCGCTGTCGGTCGAGGAGCAGTTCTACATCGCCCTCCCGCTCCTCCTGCTCGCCGCGCTGTGGATCGCCGCCCGGACCCGCCGTCGCGGCACGTCGCCCGTGGTGGTCGCCCAGGTCGTGCTCGGCGCCGTGGTCGTCCTGTCGCTCGCGTGGAGCATCGTGCAGACCCACACGGCGTCCGGCGTCGCGTACTTCTCCACGGCGACGCGCGCGTGGGAGTTCGCCCTGGGCGGCCTCGCGGCCACGATCCCGCTGACCGCGCCGCGCACCCTCCCGGGCCGGACGGTGCGGGTGGTCGGCGCCTGGCTCGGTGCCGTGGGCCTGCTCGTGTCGCTCGTCGTGATCACCGGCTCGACGCCGTTCCCCGGGATCGCCGCGGCCCTGCCGGTCCTCTCCGCGACCCTCGTCGTCCTGTTCGGCGGGCACTCGGGGCTGCAGCGGATCGGACGGTTCGCGCCGATCGGCTTCCTCGGGCGCATCTCCTACGCGGTGTACCTCTGGCACTGGCCGGCCGTCGTGATCCTGCCGATCGCCCTCCGGCACGAGCTCACGACGAAGGACAAGCTGGCGATCCTCGTCGGCGCGCTCGTCATCGCGTCGATCACCACGCTGTGCATCGAGGAGCCGCTCCGGTTCTCCCGCTGGGTGAAGGCGCTGCGCCCCCGTCGGGTCGCCCTGCTCGGCGCGCTGAGCACCGTCGTCGTGGTGGCGCTCGGCGTCGCCTCCCTCACCGCCCTGCACGTCCAGCAGGTCCAGGCGGCCGAGTTCGCGAAGCACCTCAGCAGCGGCGACGTCCGGTGCTTCGGCGCCGCAGCGTTGATCTCCTCCAGCGACCCGTGCGTCAACCCCGCGCTCGCCGACGTCCGGGTCCCGGCCGCCGCGAACGCCCTCGACGACGACGCGAACCGGCCCGCGTGCTGGTCGAACGACTCCAGTGCCTTCAACGTGTGCGAGCTCGGCCCGAAGCACGGGTACACGAAGCACCTCATCGCGATCGGCGACTCGCACAACAACGTGCTGGTCGACGCCTACGAGCGGATCGCGACGGCGGAGAACTGGCGGATCGACGTCGCCGGCCACCAGAGCTGCTACCTCACCACGGCCGTCCAGCAGGCCGGATCCGCGAAGCAGGTCGCGGACTGCAACGCGTGGAAGCAGAACGCGATGGCCTACCTCCGCGCGCACCCCGACCTCGACGGCGTGGTCGTGACGCACTCGACCGGCAACGGGCCGGTGGTGCCGGCGGCCGGCGAGTCGAACGACGACACGATCGTCGACGGGCTGGTCGACGCGTGGCAGGCACCGGCCGAGGCGGGCATCCCGATCATCGCGCTCCGGGACAACCCGACCGCGCGGCTGGACGTGGTGGCGTGCGTCGGGCAGATGTCCGGCCCGACGACCGGTGCGTGCGACTCGAGCAGGTCCGACGCGTTGCGGCTGTTCGACGGCTCCGAGCAGGCGGCTGCCAGGATGCCCGGCAAGGTGCGCACGATCGACCTCACGGACTACTACTGCACGGCCACGGTCTGCCCGGCCGTGATCGGCGGCGTGCTGGTCCACCGGGATCCGACCCACCTGACGAACACCTTCGCGAAGACCCTCTCGCCCTACCTGGGCAAGGAGATCGCCGCGGCCCTCGGGGCGTTCCGGCGGTAGGCGGCGTCGATGAGCACGTACCCTGGCTCCGTGACGAACACCTGGCCGCTGTCGCGCGGGACCGTACCCGAGCGTGAGGCGTTCGCCTTCGGCGCCACCATGCTGTTCGTGCTCTTCGCCGGCGACGCCGTGCCGAACGCGCTCACGTGGGTCGGGGCCGGCATCCTCTGGGCGGCCGTCGCCGCCTGGGGCGTCACGATCCTGGTCCGCGCCCGCCCGACGATCGCCAGGACGCCGCGGTCGCTCTGGTTCTTCCTCGCCTGGTGCCTGGTGACCGTGGTGTGGTCGCACTGGCGGACGGCGACCGTCCTGAGCCTCACCGTGCAGGTGATCTGCGCCGCGATGGCCTTCACGGTGGCGTCGACCCTGACCTGGCGGCGGATCCTCGACGCGCTCAGCCTCGCGCTCCGCTGGGTGCTCATGCTCTCGCTGCTGTTCGAGGCCGTGGTCGCCGTGCTCGTCCGGCACCCGATCGCGCCGATCTGGACCGACTACGGCGACCGGAAGATCCCGGACGCCTTCTACTTCTCGCGGGCCGAGCTGTTCACGGGGGGTCGCATCCAGGGGCTCCCCGGCAACGCGAACCTGCTGGCGATGGTCGCCCTCCTCGCCGCGATCGCCGTGGCCCTGCAGTTCGCCGAGGGGCGGATCAGCCGGAACCGGGCGATCGGGTGGCTCGTCGTGGCCGGTGCGGTCCTGCTGCTGACCCGGTCGTCCACGGTGTTCGCCGCCGCGGCGGTCGTCGTGCTCGCACTCCTCGTGGCGCTCTGGATCCGTCGAGTGCCCACCGAGCGCCGGACCCCGCGGTACCTCGTGGTGCTCGTCGGGGTCGTTGTCGTCGCCGTCGTCGGCTTCCTCGCGCGCGGCACGGTCTCCGAACTGCTCGGCAAGGGGAGCGACGCGACCGGTCGGGGCGAGATCTGGCAGCGCGTGCTCGAACTCGTCCACCAGCACCCCGTCGTCGGCTGGGGGTGGATCGGGTACTGGTGGCCGTCCATCCCGACGCTCGCGGACCTCGCGCACCGCAAGGGCGTGACGTACCTGCAGGCGCACGACGCGTACCTCGACGTGTGGATGCAGACCGGGATCATCGGGCTCGTCCTCTTCGGGCTGTACGTCGTCACGACCCTGAACCGCTCGTGGTCGTCGGCGACCCGGATCGGGTACGACGCCACCCTGGAGCCGCGCCGGTTCGACCCGGTGTCGCTCCTGCCGCTGCTGGTCGTCGTGGCGCTCCTGGTGCAGTCCGTGGCGGAGTCCCGCCTGCTCTACCAGGGCAACTGGGTCCTGTTCGCCCTGATGGCGATCAAGTCGCGGATCGTGCTCGTGGGCGAGGAACCGGCGTCGACCGGTGACGGCCCCCGGACCCCGCCCGCCCGCCGCGAGTTCCGCCAGCCCGCCGCCCGCTGACCGCCGCCGCGGCGGCGCGCTGCGGGCGCTCCGCGCTGCGCACCGCGGCCGCACAACCAAAGTCACCCCGAACCGCGGGATCGCGCGGTTCGGAATGACTGTGGTTGTGCGCACCGCGCCCGCCTCGGCGGCGGCGGCGACGGCGGCGACGACCGCCCCCTGCCCGCGGCAGGCGCGGCAGCCGCGGCAGGCGCGGCAGGCGCGGCAGCCGCGGCAGGCGCGGCAGGCGCGACCGCGCCGCACGCCGCGGCCGCGTCAGCGCCCGAGCAGCCGTGCGCACGGCACGACCGCGCCCCACGGCGCCGTCGGGACGGTCACCGACCGCTCCCGGTCCCCCGCGCACGCGGCGACCGCCGCCGGGATCTGGTCCGCCCACACCGGCCCGTCGCTCCGACGGGTCGGTCCCGGCGCGATGTTCGCCACCGTCGCGACGAGCACCACGGCGACCACGCACCACCCGGTCAGCGACAGGAGGAGGCGGGGCGCGCCTCCAGGCCGGTCCGCTCCCGACCCGATCAGCGCGCCCGCGGCGACGACGAGCGCACCGAGGAGCAGGAGGCCGGCTGCGGCCGCGTAGCGCTGCGGCGGCACGGCGGCGAGCGCACCGTCCGGGTGCGCCCACGCCACCGAGACCCGACCGTTCGCCAGGAGCGCCGCCCACCAGACGCCGCCCGACGCGAGCGCGAGCGCCGTGACCATCCACCGTGCCCGCCAGGAGCCGCGCAGGACCCCGAGGACGAGGACGACCGCGACGAGCACCGCGGGGACGACCACCACGGCCCACCCGTGCTGCACGACCGCTCGGACCGTGGCGCCGACGCCGGGGTCCCACAGGGCGCCGAACGGCTGCAGCAGCCAGCCGGCGACGACGTCCGGCACGGTGGGGTCGCCGTCGGGTGCCAGGCGGGGGTCGGTGAGCGCGGCGACGACCTGCACGGCGCCGCCGACCAGGGCGACCGCGGTCACGGGGAGCGCACGGAGCCCGACGCCGCGGCCCGGACCCCGGTCCGGCCACCAGGCGAGGAGCAGGAGCGGGAGGAAGAGCACGACCTGCAGCTCCGTGAGCACCAGCGGGACGGCGAACACCGCCACGGCGACGGCGGCCCACCACGTCCGCGCACGGTACGCGAACACCCACGGCACGGCGGCGAGCACGAACCAGTGGAGGTTCGTGGCGTTCCCGGCGATCTCGTACGGGGCGAGTGGCAGGAGTGCGGGCAACACGGCGAGGAGCACGCGGAGGCCCCACTGCGGGACGGCGGCGCGGGCGAGCAGGAACACGGCGCCGGCGAGCACCCCGACGACGATGCAGGAGCCCGCGGAGAGCACCAGCGCGTCGTCCCGGACCGGCGCTGCCCAGGCGGCGTCGACGAGCAGCCTCGGGAGCAGGTGCAGGTAGCCGGCGTACGGGTGCAGCAGGGAGTCGACCGGGCCGAGGGCGATCCGGTCCCGGAGGAACTGCCCGCCGTCCTCGGCCCACACCGTGCCGCGGGTCACCGGTCCGAGCCGCCACCAGGTGACACCGGCGGTGAGTGCACCGGTGAGCACCGCGACCAGCACCGTGACGAGTCCCGGCCCGCGCACCGCGACGCGCGCGGCGGCGGCCGCCCGACCCGCGGCCGCCGCCCGTCCCCCGGCGGCCGCCCGTCCCCCGGCGGCCGCCCGTCCCCCGGCGGCCGCCCGAGCCGCCGCGGCGACGCGGCGCACGACGCCGACCGGGCCCGCGGCGGCGTCCGCGGCCCGGGACACCGGCGACGGCGAGCGCTCCATGGTGCGCCGAACGCTAGTCCGTCCATCGCGGATCGTCGATATTGACACTCCACCGAACCCGCGTACCGAGGTCCGTGCGCCAAGATGGACTGGTGACGGACGGACGGCTGACGAAGCGGATGCTCGCGCGCCGCTACCTCTCCGCCTGGATCGGCTTCTCCGCCGGCGGTCGGTTCAGCCAGGCGCTCGCGACCGTCATCGTCCTGTTCGCGTTCGGTCAGCCGACGGTCGAGGCCCTCGTAGGCCACGCGGGCGTCTGGTCCGTGCTCGTCACGCTGTTCGTCCTCGCCGGGCTGAGCCTCCTCGGGCAGCGCTACCGGATCGAGTGGCACGGCGTGCTGCCGCTGTCCCTCCTGACGTTCGTCGGGTACTGCGCGTTGAGCGTCCTCTGGAGCGAGTACTCCTGGGTGGCCCTCCGCGGTCTGGTCGCGACCGTCTGCTTCGTCGGCCTGGGGCTGTACCTCGCGCTGGGTCGCGACCTCGTGCAGGTCATCCGGGCCTCCGGCGACGCGTTCCGCATCCTCCTCGTCGCCGCCCTCGGGCTCGAGGTCCTGTCCGGCCTGGTCCTGGACGTCCCCATCCCCGCGTTCGGCATCCAGGGCAACATCGCGTACGGGGGCCCGATCCAGGGCGTCGGCGGCACCCGCAACTTCATGGGGTTCATCGCCGCGATGGCACTCGTCACCTTCGTCGTCGAGTTCCTCACCCGCTCGGTCACGACGTGGCGCGCGATCGGCTCGACCGCCCTCGCCGTGATCGCGCTCATGCTCGTGCAGTCGCCGATCACCGGGCTCGCGATGATCGCCCTCGCGGTCACGGCGCTCGCGCTCTGGTCCCTCCGGCACGCCCGCCCCACGACACGACCGGTCGTGAACGGCGTGCTCGGTGCCGCGGTGGTCCTGATGCTCGTCGTGGGCGTGCTCGCGCGGCACCGCGTGCTCGCCGAGATCGGTGCCGCCGGCGGCACCGCGACCCGGCTCGACCTCTGGTCGCAGATCCGTGTCTTCGTCGGACAGTTCCCGATCCAGGGCTGGGGGTGGGTCGGGACCTGGCCGCACGAGGCCGTCGTGCCCTACGTGACCTTCATCGACCCCGCCGGCCAGCGATTCACCTCCGGACTGAACGCCTTCGTCGACGCGTGGCTGCAGATCGGCCTGGCCGGCACGATCATCCTCGGGGTGACGGCGCTGCTCGCGTTCGCGCGCGCCTGGGTGACCGCGACGACGTTCCCCGGGGTCGCGTACGTCTGGCCGGCCGCGGTGCTCGTGCTTCTCGGCGTCACGAGCACCGCGGAGAGCTACCTGCTGCACGGGGCCGGCCTGATGGTGTTCGTGGCGGTCCTGGTGATCGCTGCACGACGGCGCTCCTGGCGCCGGCACCTGCCGCGCGGCTGACCCGGAACGGAGGCGCGGCTCGCCTCCGCCCCGCCCCGCACGCCCGGTGCGGATCGCCGCCCGGTGCGGATCGCCGCCCGGTCCGTCCGCAGCGGTGGGTCCGCAGCGGTAGGTCCTCTCAGGATGCGCCGGTCCCGCCGGGTCCACCCCTAGACTGCGATCGGCCGTCAGGGGGACGGCGCACGTACGAGAAGGACCTCCATGCGCCTGGCCCACCGCATCGCCGTCATCTGCACCGCCGTCGCGGTCGTCGCCGCCGCCGTCGTCGCCGGCCCCGTCGCGACGGCGCAGGCCGCGGCCCCCACGACCGGCCGGTTCACGCCGCTCGACGCGGTCCGCTCCTGGTCGGGCACGGGCCGGACGACCCCGACGACCGTGCAGCTCGGCGGCCGCGCGGGGGTGCCGTCGACGGCGACCGCCGTGGTCGTCAACGTCGGGATCGGCAGCCCCACCGCTGCCGGCACCGCACGGATCACACCGGCGGGGGTGTCCGCGGGCGTCACCGCACAGGCGTTCCGGAAGGGCCAGTCGGTCGCGTCGCTGCAGACCGTCCGCCTGTCCGGCGGCAAGGTCCAGGTGCAGCTGTCCGCCGGCACCGCAACGGTCTCCCTCGACGTCACGGGCTACTACGCGGACGGGTCCGGCGCGACGTACACGCCGCTGAGCGCCACCCGGGTGCTGAACCAGCGGGTCGGGACGACGCCGACCAAGGTGCCGCTCGCCGGGCGGTCCGGCGTCCCCGCGAACGCGGTGGCCGTCGTGGTCAACACGACGGTCGGTGCGCCGACCGCGAGCGGCTGGGTCCGGGTCGCGGGCGCCGGGCGCGACACCGCGGTCGCGACGCAGGTGTTCACGAAGGGCACGACCATCGCGAACGCCTCGATCGTGAAGCTCGCGGGCGGTGCCGCACAGGTCCGCCTGGCGAGCGGCACCGCGACCGTCTCGATGGACGTCACCGGCTACTACGCGAACGGCAGCACCGGTTCGGTGTTCGTCCCGCTGGGCCCGACCCGTGCCGCGTCCACGACCCTCACCACCTCCCCGCGCACCATCCGGCTCTCCGGTACCGCCGGCGTCCCCGGGACGGCCACGGCGATCGTGGCGACCGCGACGACCTCACGGACGACGACGGCCGGGTCGGTGCGCGTCTCCCCCGCCGGCCAGGACCCGAAGCTCGGCACGCAGGTGCTCGGGGTCGGCCAGACCCTGAGCGCCGCCGTGGCGACGAAGCTCGTGGGGTCGAGCGTGGACCGCCGTGTGCAGGCCGCGGTCTCGAAGGGCACCGCCTCGCTGACGATCGACGTCGCCGGCTACTTCGTGGACGGGTCGAGCGGCTCCGGGTTCGGGGCCGACGTCTCCTGGCCGCAGTGCGGGACGACCCCGCCGACCGGCCAGGCCTTCGGCGTGGTCGGGGCGAACGGCTCCCTGCCGAACCAGAGCAACCCCTGCGTGACCCAGCAGCTGCAGTGGGCGGCCGCCAGCGCCGGCGGCACGAACCAGCCGAAGGCGCAGGTCTACGTGCTGGCGGCGAACCCGGGCCGGGCGGCGTCGGTGTGGCCCCGGGCCGACACCGACCCGGCGGGCGGCAGGATCACGAACCCGTACGGCACCTGCGCGGGCGGCTTCGACCAGGCCTGCTCGTACGTCTACGGGTACGCCCGCGCCTACGAGGCCTCGCACACGCGCGGGGTGGCGAACCCGACGTCGTACCGCTGGTGGATCGACGTCGAGACGAGCCTGTCCTGGCTGCGGGCGACCGACGCGAAGGACCACCTGACGCAGAACCGCGCCGACCTCGAGGGCATGGTGGCGGCGCTGCGCGCGAGCGGGATCGGTACCGTCGGCCTCTACTCGACGACGTCGCAGTTCACGACGATCGTCGGTGCCGTCCCGAAGGCCTCGCCGCTCACCGGGCTGCCGAGCTGGATCGCGGTCGGCACCGACGGTGTCGCGGCAGCGCAGGCCGCGTGCTCGGCCGGCGGCCTCACGACCGGCAGCCGCGTGCAGATGGCGCAGTACGTCGTCGGCGGTCAGGACCGGGACGTCAGCTGCGTCTGAGCCGCCGGAAGCGTCGTTCGACGCCCCACTGGGTGACGCGGACCATCGCCTCGACGACCACCGAGCGGCTCATCTTCGAGACGCCGTGCACGCGGTCCCGGAACCGGATCGGCACCTCCACGATGCGGCCGCCGAGGTCGTCGACGCGCAGGGTCATGTCGACCTGGAAGCAGTACCCCTTCGAGTCCACCGAGCCCAGGTCCATCCGAGCGACCGTCTCCGCGCGGTACGCCCGGAAGCCCGCGGTGACGTCCCGCACGCCGAGGCCGAGCGCCATCCGGGCGTAGGTGTTCGCGCCCCGGCTGAGGACCTCGCGCCGGAGCGGCCAGTCGACGACCGAGCCGCCGGGGACCCAGCGCGACCCGATCGCGAGTGCCACGGACCCGTCGTCGGTCACGCTGCCGATGAGCGCGGGGAGGCGGTCCGCCGGGTGCGACCCGTCCGCGTCCATCTCGACGAGCACCGGGTAGCCGCGCTCGAGCCCCCACCGGAACCCGGCCACGTACGCCGTCCCGAGGCCGAGCTTGCCGCTGCGCTCGAGCAGGTGCACGCGCTCGTCGGTGGCTGCGAGGGACCGGACGATGTCGGCGGTGCCGTCGGGGCTGCCGTCGTCGACCACGAGCACGTGGGCCGTGGGGACGGCGTCGAGGATCGCCGCCGTGGCGGCACGGATGTTCTCGGCCTCGTCGTACGTCGGGACGACGACGAGGGCCGTCGGATCGGTCCCGGTCACCGGCTCTGCAGGCGCCGCTTGATCTTGCCCGCGACGCTGCGCGGACCTTCGGTGCGGAAGTAGTGCACGGCGCGGCCGACATCGTGGCGGATCCCGTAGAGCTTCTTGCGGTCCGGGACGCGGACGCGCATCTGGTGCGCCTCGATCGGCGCCGCCGTGTCCCGCACCGACTTGTCGGCGGCGCGGACGGGGTTGCGGCAGAACTCCACGAGCGGTGCGAGGACGTTCTCCCACGTGAACTGCTCGCGGACGCGGTCGACGTTCCCGATGAACTCGGTGCGCGCCTTCTTGTCGTAGATCGCCGTCTCGAGCGCCGCGGCCAGGCCGTCGACGTCCTGCTCGTGCACGGCGATGCCGAGCTTCTGCTCCGCGACGAGGTCGCCGAAGGAGTCGCCGGCCGTCGTCACGATGGGCAGGCGCGCCCACAGGTAGTCGAGGATGCGGGTCCGGAACGAGAACGTCGTCTCGAGGTGCTCGTAGTGCGTGGAGACGCCGGCGTCGGCCTCGAGCAGGTACGCACCGCGCTCCTCGTAGGGGATCCACGTGTCGTTGAAGAACACGTGCTTGCCGGTGAGCCCGAGCGCGTCGGCCTCCGCCCGGACCTTCGCGACGATGTCCATCTCGGGGACGTCGGGGTTCGGGTGCTGCACGCCCATGAAGAAGAGCTTCACGGTCGGACGGCGCTCGGCGAGCCGGGCGATCGCGCGGACGAGGGTGATCGGGTCGAACCAGTCGTAGATCCCACCGCCCCAAACGACGAGCTTGTCGTTCTTGCCGATCCCGGGCACGACGCCCTTGACCCGCTGCTGGTCGTGCACCGGCGGAGTCGAGGACAGACCGAACGGCACGACGCCGATGAGCGAGCGCAGGTCGGCGTCGCGCGAGTAGGTCCGGGCGTTGACGCGTCCGGAGCCGGCGAGCTGGCCGAGCCAGAACATCCGCTGCCGCTCGGACGCGCAGATGAAGTAGTCGCCGAGTTCGAGCTGGTGGTTCAGGGTGTCCGAGGCGTCGAGGATCTGGCGGTTCCACTGGTCGACGTCGTCGCTGCGGCCCTGCTCGAGCTGTTCCAGGTGGAGCGGATCGTAGACGTCCACCACGAGGATCTTGCGGGTCGACTCGAGCACCGGGAACAGGCGGAGCGCGTGCCCCTGCACGATGATCACGTCGGCCCAGGCCTCGTGCTCGACCATCTGGCGCGGGTGCCGGTGCGGCACGGTGACGACCTCGTACGAGGGGTCGATCGGCGACGAGCGGGTCAGGCTGATCACCCGGACGTCGTGCTCCTTCGCGAGCTGCTTCGCCATCTGCGTCGCCCGGATCGCCGGACCGGCCATCTTCTCGCCGATCGAGTCCCCCGTGATGATGAGGACACGACGCCGCGTGCCGACCTCGAGCACGCCGAGGGAGTGCACGATCTTGTCGTAGCCGGCGAGGTAGTTCTCGATCGGGTACGCCGGCTCGTCCCGGTTGCCGAACAGGCGCAGGAGCTCGCGGTCGCTGCGGACACGCGTGGCCTGGATCTCGCGGCGGGACTCCGTCATCGACGGCAGCTGCTCGACGAACTGGTCGACGCCGTAGATGCCCGCCATGCTCGTCTTCGGGACCGGGATCGTCGGGACGGCGTCGTCGCCGGGGTTGCGGAGGTCGAGCTCGGTCGAGTCGAGCTCGCCGCGGCCGATCGCACGACGGACGACGAGGGCCAGGGACCCGGGCAGCGCCGCCGCGAGCTGCTCGTCACCGAGGTTCTTGTAGAGCGTGAAGAGGGCGTTCCGCTCGAGCAGGTAGGTCTCGCGGAAGTCGCCGAACTTGTTCATCGACGCGTGGTGCTTGTGGAACGCGACCGACTTCGGCTGGTAGCGGAAGCGCCAGCCGAGCAGGTTGAGCCGCCAGCCGAGGTCGACGTCCTCGTAGAACATGAAGTAGCGGTCGTCGAACCCGCCGAGTTGCTCGAACAGCTCCGCCCGGATGAACATCGCGGCGCCGGTGCCGAAGAGCACGTCGGTCTCGGACTCCCAGCGACCCGTGTCCGGCGACCCGGCGAAGGGCTTGTAGCCCATGCCGTACCAGGTCATCGCGGCCTCGGTGAAGTCGACGTTGACGCCCTCCCAGTCGAGGACCTTCGAGGCCACCGCACCGATGTCCGCGCCGGAGGCGAACGTCGCCATTGCCTCGCGCACCCAGCCGGTGTCGGGTCGGGCGTCGTTGTTCAGGAAGGCGACGATCTCGCCGGAGGAGTGCTCGACGCCGAGGTTGCAGCCGCCGGTGAAGCCGAGGTTCGCGCCGGAGTCGACGAAGGTGAAGTCGAGGTCGGAGGCCTTGAGCCGGCCGACGTGCTCGGCGCCCGAGCCGTTGTCGACGACGATGACCTCGAGCTTGTCCTGCGGCCAGTCCTGCTTGCGGAGCTCGGCGATGCTCGTCAGGGTGTCGTCGGTGCCCTTGTAGTTCACGAGGACGACGGACACGACTCCCGGCTTGCGCTCTGTCACGGCGGGTTCCTCCAGCGGCTGCCGCACGCGCGGCATGGATCGGTGGTGCGGCCGCGGGGTGCCCGGCGGCCGAACTCACCATACAAGGCGGAGCACGGCGCTCCCCTGTGATCGGACCCGGTTCGTGCACAATGGCAGACGGCCCCCACCCGGCCGAACCGTACGCCGCGTCCCGTCCGCGGGCACGGTGTCCCTCCCCAGACCCGGAGTCCCCCGTGACGCACCCCTCGATCCCGACCTCCCCCGCTCCGTCGCCCCTCGCCGACGAGTACGCCGCCATCGCCCGCGGTGACCACGCGACCGGGAGCAAGGGCACGATCCGGTTCGCGGTGTCGACCGCCGACCCCGCGGAGGGCAAGGGCGACCTGTTCGTCGCGCTCGGCATGGCCCGCGCACTGCGCGCCGCGGGCTGGGGCGTCGCGATGTGGCCGATCGACCGCTGGGCCGAGGACGTCCCGGCGGACACGACGGTGCTCGTGAACATGATCGAGTCCTACGTGCCCGGGCTGGTGCCCGCCGGTACCGCGACGATCGCCTGGGTCCGGAACTGGACGGCGCAGTGGGCCACGCTGCCGTGGCTCGGCGAGTACGACGCCGTGTGGGCGTCCTCGTCGATCGCCCGGGACGAACTCGCCCGGGTCCACGACGGACCGGTCGAGGTCGTGCCGATCGGCGTCGACCTCGACCTGTTCACGAACGACGTCGAGGGGGTCCGACCGGCCCGCAGCGACCGCGCCGTCACCACGGTGAACTTCTGGGGCGCCCGGCGTGGCGTCCAGGACGTCCTCGAAGCGGTCGCCCCGCCCGAGCCCATCGTCTGGTTCGCCGCGAACGCCGAGCACGTCGACCCGTCGCCCGGGGTGGAGCTCCGCGCGGCCGTCCCGTACTTCGCGCTCCCCGAGGTCTACCGCGCCGCGGCGTTCGTCGTGGACGACGTGATCGCCCCCGCGGCCGAGTTCGGGACGTTGAACTCCCGCCTCTACGAGTCGCTCGCCTGCGGTGCCCTGCCGGTGACGACCTGCGCGCTCGGGCTCGACGAGCTCGGACTGGCCGAGGTCCCGGTCTTCCACGACGCGCCCTCGCTCGAGGCGGCGCTCGCGATGCCCGCCGAGGAACGCGACGCGCTGGCCGAGGAGCTGCACGCGGTCGTGGTGGAGCGGCACTCCTTCGCGCTCCGGGCGGAACAGGTCGGCCCGTCGCTCGACGCCGCGACCGCCCGCGCGGCGACGCGGTCCGGGTCGCGGGACCCGCTGCTCCGCTGGGCGGCCCTGCACCGTGAGGAGCTCCGCGAGACGGCCCGGGAGCGCGACGTGCACCGTTCCGGCGTCGAGGCGATCAACCAGCGGCTCATCGTCTCCGAGGAGGCCGTCGCGGTCATCGACCGCGCCCGCCGGGACGCCGAGGCGGAACGCGACGCGATGGCGCGTCGGTACGACGCGCTGACGCACTCCGCCGAGTTCCGGGTGCTGGACCGTCTCGGCGGGGTCGCCCGCGCGCTGCGCAAGCGCTGACGAACGGACGGGAGGCGCGGTGCCAGCCGGCACCGCGCCTCCCGTCCGTCTCCGGGTCACCGTCTACGAGACGGTCACCGTCTTCGTCCCGAAGTCCTTGTACGCACCACCCGGCAGGTCCTGGTACCAGATCCGGATCGTGTGCGTCCCCGGCGCGACCCCGGTGACGGTGCGCGCGAGACCGACGTCCGACCCCCAGCCCGGGTGCACCTTCTCGACGTCCGTCCGCACGGCGTTCGCGCTGCCGGCGGCCGCGCCGACCCCGTCGACGTGGATCTTGTACTTGACCGGTGCAGCGGTGTCCGGGTCGATCGCCCAACCGGTGACCGAGACCGAGCCCTTGCCGCCCGTCGCGGTGTCGTACGCGCCGTAGACCGCGCCGGTCGCGCCGGTGCCGGCCGGCTTCGCGGACGTGACCGTCACGGTCTTCGTGCCGAAGTCCACGTAGGTCCCGCTCGGCAGGTCCTGGTACCAGATGCGGACGGTGTGCGTGCCCGCCGCGATCCCCGTCAGGGTCCTGGCGAGACCGACGTCCGAGCCCCAGCCGGGGTGCGCCTGCTCGACGTCGGTGCGCACGGCGTTCGCGCTGCCGGCGGCCGCGCCGACGCCGTCGACGTGGATCTTGTAGTTGACCGGGTCGTAGCGGTCCGGGTCGATCGCCCAGCCCTTCACGGCGATGGTGCCCGTGCCGCCGGTGGCCGACTCGAACCCGCCGGTGACCTTGCCGGTCTTGCCGGTCGCGCCGGACGTCGGCGGCGCCGCGCTGGCCACGGTCACCGTCTTCGCCCCGAACTTGACGTAGTTGCCGGCGGGCAGGTCCTGGTACCAGACCGTGACGGTGTGCTTCCCCGCGGCGACGCCGGTCAGCGTGCGGTCGAGACCAGTGTCGGACCCCCACTTCGGGTAGGTCTTGGCGACGTCGGTCCGGGTGGCGTTCGCACTCCCGGCCGCCGCGCCGACGCCGTCGACCTGCACCTTGTAGGCGACCGGGGCGTAGGTGTCGGGGTCGACCGCCCAGCCCTTGACCGCGACCGTGCCCTTGCCGGCCGTCGCCGACTCGAACGCGCCCTTGACCGCGCCGCTGGTGCCCGTCGCCGCGGTGACCGTGGTGGCCTTCTGGGCGACCTTCACCCAGCTCGCGCCGGGCTTGTCCTGCGTCCAGAGCGAGACCGTGCGGCTGCCGGCGGCGACCTTGGGGATCGTCCTCGAGAAGCCGATCATGCTGCTGGCTCCCGGGTACTTCGCGGCGATGTCGGTCCGCTTGACGTCCGCCGAGGCCGAGATCGCCCCGACCCCGTCGACCTGCACCTTGTACTGGGTCGTCGCCGTGGTGTCCTGGTCGAGCGCCCATCCGGCGACCGCGATCGAGGCGGTGCCACCGGTGACCGTGTCGAGCCCGCCGACCGGCTTCGTCGACGCGACCGTGACGTCCTGGCACTCGAGCAGCGTGTTCGCGCCGGCACCCACGTTGATGCCGAAGACGCAGACGTTGTGCGTCCCGGGGCTGATCCCGGTGATCGTCGTCTGGTAGCCGTGGGCCGTGTTGTTCGCCCCGAGGCGGCTCGCGAGGTCGCTCCGCACCAGGTTCGCCACGACCGACGCCTTGCCGACACCGTCGACGTACATCTGCGCCTTGATCGCATCCGTGGTGTCCGGGTCGGCCGTCCAGCCCCGCACGGTGATGGAGCCGACGCCGGGGGTCGCGCTGTCGACGTAGCCGACCGGGGACGAGCCGCCCGTGGGCGAGCCGAACCAGTCGGTGTACATGCGCCAGAAGTTGCGGTTGCCGTAGGCCGAGCAGCTGTCACCCGTGCCGTACAGGTTCGCCATCGCGGCGGTGTTCGGGGTGTACGGCGTGTAGATGTACAGCCCGGCCGTGGCCTGGTTCTGGATGTAGACGGTCTTCCGGCCGCACGCGGCGTTCGGGTTGTACAGGATCGCGTTGTTGCGACCGGCCTGGTACGCCCACGAGGTCGGCGACGCCTGGTAGCGCTTGAACTGCAGTGCGGCGGCGTAGACCTGCTGGCCGAACCCGAAGTAGGCGGGGTCGCAGGGCGCGGTGTCCGGGCACGCGAACCCGGTGGCGTGCAGGTACATGTAGCTCGTCGGCGAGTTCGTCGCGACGATGCCCTGCTCCTTCTGCAGCAGGACGAGGAGCACCTTCTGGCTGATGCCGCACGCGGCCCCGACCTGCGCGATGATCGTCGCGGCCGACTTGTTGCCGCCGGCGATCGCCGAGCACCGGCCGGAGACCGCGCTGATCCCGGACATGTTCTGCGTGAAGTCCTTCAGGCACTTCGGGCCGCCGGACGCCTGCCGACAGTTCGGCGCGACGCTGTTCAGGAAGGACTGCACGCTCGACCCGCTCATCGCCGCGCCGTTGTAGAAGTTCGCGTCGCTGATGATGTTGCCCGGGTCGAAGTTCGCGGCGACCGCGGCCGAGGCGGACTCCGTCGTCGTCGCCTCCGACACGAGCGTGCCGAACGTCAGGCCGCTCACGGCGATCGCCAGCGCGGCGACCATCCCGAGCGCGGAGCGGAACGGGCGTCGGCGCCCGTCGCTGGTCTGGATGGAACGCATCACGGCACCTCCGCCGTCATCGGGTCGGACGTGGTCGACTTCGACCCGACCGAGTACTGCAGCGTGATCGACCAGGTGCCGGTGGACACCTGGCTCGCGGGGAAGGCCACCTGCGCGCAGTTCACCGAGGACGCACTCGCCTCGGCCGTGCTCGTCAGGGTCCTGGTCACACCGCTCTTCCGAGCGGTGAACGTGCAGGTGCCGGACGTGTCGGTCGTCCCGGACACGAGGCCGCCAGCCTGGAGGGTCCCGCTCCCTGCGTCCCAGCCGGCGAACGTGACGAGCGCGGTGGCCGGGAAGTCGGCGGGATCGGTGTCGGGCTGCGCCGTCTCCCCGGTCCCGGGGAAGGCCGTCGGGACGTCGGTCGGGTCGTCGTCGGCGCTCTGGGTGGGAGCGGCGGTGACGGTCGAGGACGCGGACGGCGACGGGGTCGCCGAGGCGCTGGCGGATCGCGAGGACGACGGGGAGGGAGTGGGATCGTCACCGCCGGCGGAACAACCCGCCGCGAGGAGACTGAGAACACCGACCACCGCGAACGCAGCGATCGGCCGTGGAGCAAGCTGCATGCTGACGGGCCGTCCTGTGGATGTTGACAAGGGTCCGGGTTGCATCAACGGTAACCCCAAAGTGAAGGTTGAGGGTTGAATCCGCCGACATTCACCCCCGCTCGGGGTGCACGACGGATGTCGGACAGCGCACGACGGACGACCCCGTCGCGCAGGTGCCCCCGAAGCGCCGGTGAGTATGCTGTTCCGGTCCTGCCCCCACGAACGAAGAGACGAATGGTCGATCAAGCCCGCATGGCGGCGCTCGCGAAGGAACCCCTCGTCGTCGTCGGTGCCCCGACGAGCGCCGTCCGAGGAACCTGGCGAGAACTCCGCGACGTGTTCCGGCAGCGCGAGATGCTCGGGATGCTCATCCGCCGCGACCTCAAGGCGCGGTACAAGGACTCCGCGCTCGGGTTCGTCTGGACGCTGGTGCGCCCGCTGACCCAGCTCCTCATCTACTACTTCGTGATCGGCAAGGTGCTCGGCGCCGCCCACGGCATCGACAACTTCGCGATCTACGTCTTCACCGGTCTGAGCGCCTACACGCTCTTCAGCGAGATCGTCGCGGGGTCCACGGGGTCGATCGTCGGCAACAGCGGTCTGATCAAGAAGGTCTACGTCCCGCGTGAGGTCTTCCCGCTCGCGAGCGTCGGCGCAGCGCTGGTGAACTTCGCGATCCAGTTCGCGATCCTGCTGGTCTTCACGCTGATCCTCGGAGCGTTCCCGTGGCACGGCGGCCTGCTGTACCTCATCCCCTCGCTGCTGGTGATCCTCGTCTACGGCGCGGCGATCGGGCTCGTGCTCAGTGCGCTCAACGTCTACCTGCGGGACGTGCAGTTCGTCATCGACGTCGGGCTCATGGTCCTGCTGTGGGCGTCGCCGATCGTGTACTCGTACTCGATGGTGCTCGCCAACCTCAAGGTGGACTGGCTCCTCGCGGTCTACACGAACAACCCGCTCACCCTGGCCGTCCTCGGTCTGCAGAACGCGATCTGGATCCACGACCCGGCCACGGTCGTCTACCCGGACCACCTCATGCTGCGACTCGGCATCGCCTTCGTGATCGGGCTGTTCTGCCTCCTCGGGGCGCAGCGGGTGTTCTCCCGTCTGCAGGGCAACTTCGCGCAGGAGCTCTAGACCATGGCCATCAGCACCCCCGTCGCCCCGTCGACGTCCGGCGCGACCGCCGATCGTCCCGACGTCATCGTGATCGACCGCGTGCGGAAGCGGTTCGTCGTCCGGAAGGACAACACCATCCGCGAGCGGATCGTCACGCTCGGCCGCGCGGGCCGCAAGCACCGCCAGGACTTCTGGGCGCTCGACGACGTCTCCGTCACGATCCAGGCCGGCACCACCGTCGGGCTCATCGGCCAGAACGGCTCCGGCAAGTCCACGCTGCTCAAGGCGATCGGCGGGATCATCCAGCCGACCTCCGGCACGGTGTCCCGCCGCGGACGCCTGGCCGCGCTGCTCGAGCTCGGCGCCGGCTTCCACCCCGACCTGTCCGGCCGCGAGAACGTGTTCCTCAACGCGAGCCTGCTCGGCCTCAGCCGCAAGGAGACCGAGGAGCGCTTCGACGACATCCTGGCGTTCTCCGGGATCGGCGACTTCATCGACACCCAGGTGAAGTTCTACTCGTCCGGCATGTACGTGCGGCTCGCGTTCGCCGTGGCCGTGCACACCGACCCCGACGTGCTGCTCGTCGACGAGGTCCTGGCCGTCGGCGACGAGGCGTTCCAGCGCAAGTGCCTCGACCGGATCCGCTCGTTCCAGGAGCAGGGCAAGACGATCATCATCGTCACGCACTCGCTCAGCCAGGTGCAGGAGATGTGCGACCGCGTCGTGCTGCTCAACAAGGGCAAGGTCCTGCACGACGGCGACGCGATCCAGGCCGTCAGCAAGTTCCGCGACGTGCTCGAGGAGCGCCGGTCCGACGAACTCAGCGCGGACGTGGCCGTCGGCCGTGGCACCGTGCTCGGTGCCACCGTTCACGCCGAGGGCAAGGAGCACCGCGCGCCGGTCGTCCCGGGTGACGACCTCATCGTGGACATGGAGTTCGAGCACCTGGACCGGGTCGAGGACTGGGAGGCCGCGGTGCAGATCAACAACACCGCCGGTCAGGTCGTCTACGGCACCACGACGGGCATCATGGGCATCCACCTCGAGCCGCTGCACGGCCGCCGGAAGCTCCGCCTCCGCATCGCGGACACGAACTTCGGCACCGGCAAGTACTTCATCAACGTGTCGATGATGGACTCCGCCGGCCGGCACCTGCACGACCTGCCCGAGTGCGACTCCTTCGAGGTCCCGTCGTTCGGCGACGCCGTCGGCACCGTGTACGCGAAGCCCTCGATCGAGGAGCTCGGCTGACCCCGACCGACGGCGCCAGCCGCACCGCGGTCGTCGTCGTCAACTGGAACCGCGCCGACCTCACCACCCGGGCCGTCCGCGCCGTGCTCGACGACGGTGCCGCCGACGCGGTGATCGTGGTCGACAACGGGTCCACCGACGACTCGGTCGCGGTCCTCCGGCGGGCGCTGCCGGACGCGACGGTGCTGGCGCGCGACACGAACGGCGGCTTCGCGGCGGGCGCGAACGAAGGCATCCGCTCCGCCGACGCCGACGTCGTCGTCCTGCTCAACAACGACGCGGTGCCGATGCCGGGCTTCGTCGCCGCCCTGCGCGACCGGCTCGACGCCGCCCCGGCCGACGTCGCCGCCGTGACCGGCCGCATCGTGCTCGGCGGACGCTGGGCGCGCCTCCCGTCCGGATCGACGCGCGCACCCGACCAGCGGGCGCTCCGCGACCACGACGGCGCCCTGTGGGTCCCGTCGGCCGGCGGGGAGGTGCGCCTCAACTCCACCGGCGTCCGGGTCGACCGGGACGGCAACGGGATGGACCGCGACTGGTTCGCCCCGGCCGACCGCGTCGCCGACCGCGCCGTGTTCGGGTTCTCCGGCGGTGCCGCCGCCCTCCGGCGCGCGGCCCTCGACGACGTCGGTCTGCTCGACGAGTCGCTCTTCATGTACTACGAGGACACCGAGCTCGCATGGCGGCTCCGACGTCGCGGGTGGCGCGTCGAGTACGTCGCCGAGGCCGTCGTCGAACACGACCACTCCGCGTCGTCCGGCGTGCAGAGCGACCTGTTCGTCTTCCGGAACGCCCGCAACCGGCTCGTCGTCGCGCTCTGGCACGCCCCGTGGCCGACGGTGGTCCGCGCGGCCGGCAGGACCCTGGCACGCGGCCTGCGTGGACTCGCCGCCGGCAGCACCCGACGGGAGGCGCGGCTCGTCCTGGCAGCACTCGCCGACGTCGCGGGGCACCTCCCCGCGCACCTCGCGCGCCGGCTCCGGCAGTCGCGGGTCGCGTCCGTCCCGCGCCGCGGCGTGGACCCGAGCGCATGAGCGGGTCGGGCTATCCTGGACACTCCCCCGTCGACGGCACCGGCCGCGGCGTCCCCGCACGGAAGGAACCACGCGTGCCGCACCTCACCGTCCTGATCGACGGGACGGCGGTACCGCGGAACCTCGGCGGCGTCGGACGCTACGTCGAGGGTGTCGCGTCGCACCTCACCGACCCGGACCTCGACGTGCACCTGGTGGTCCGACCGGTGCACGCGGACCACTTCGCCGCGATCGCACCACACGTCACGGTGCACCGGGCACCGGCGTGGACGGACTCCGTGCCGCTGCGCTTCCTGTGGGAGCAGGTCGGCCTGCCGGCGCTCGGTCGTCGCCTCGGTGCGAGGGTGCTGCACTCGCCGCACTACACGTTCCCGTTCTCGTGGCGACGCGGGTCCGTCGTGACCCTGCACGACGCCACGTTCTTCTCGAACCCGGAGTGGCACTCCCGGTTGAAGCGCACGTTCTTCACGTGGTGGAGCCGTCGCTCACTGCGGACCCGTCCGGTCGTGATCGTCCCGAGCGCCGCCACCGCGACCGAGGCCGCGCGCGTCGTCACCGGCATCCGTGCCGACGTCCGGGTCGCGCCGCTCGGGGTCGACCGCGCCCGCTTCCACGAACCCACCACCGCCGAGGTCGAGGACGCCCGCATCGCCGCGGGGTTGCCCGACGACGCCGCGTGGATCGCGTTCCTCGGCACGATCGAGCCGCGCAAGAACGTCACCGCGCTGCTCGACGCCTACGCCGCGGTCCGGGCGGCGCGCGAGGCCACCGGCTCCCCCACGCCGTGGCTCGTGCTCTCCGGGGCGCGGGGCTGGGACGACGCCGCGATCGAACGGCTCGATGCGCTGCAGGACGCCGACCACGTCGTCGAGGCCGGGTACCTGCCCCTCGAGGACCTCGCCGGCTTCCTCGGCGGTGCGGAGTTCGTGGTGTACCCGTCGCTCGGCGAGGGCTTCGGCCTGCCGGTGGTCGAGGCGATGGCGACCGGTGCGTGCGTGCTCACCACCCGCCGGCTCTCGCTGCCCGAGGTCGGGGGCGACGCCGCGGTGTACACCGAGCCCGACGCCTCGGCGCTGGGGGCCGCGATGGCGTCGCTGCTCGACGACCCTGCGCTCGTCGCGTCGCACCGGGCCGCCGCGCTCGGCCGTGCCGACGACTTCACCTGGGACGCCACCGCCGCGGTCCACGTGGGCGCGTACGAGACCGTCGGTGGTGCCCGATGACCCGCGTCGCCGTCCTCACGGTCACCTACAACACCGGTGAGACGATCCGCCCGTTCCTCGCGAGCATCGAGGCGGCGTCCACCACCCCGGTCGCCGTCGTGATCGCGGACAACGGGTCCGCCGACCTCGACGCACTCCGGGCGATCGGCGAGTCCTACGGGGCCGTCGTGGTGTCCTCGGGCGGGAACCGCGGCTACGGCGGCGGGATCGACGCCGCCCTGGCCGCGCTCGACGACGTCCTGCCCGACGTCCGGCCGGAGTTCCTGCTCGTCACGAACCCCGACGTCGTGCTCGCGCCCGGGTCGATCGACGAGCTCGTCGCCGCGGCCGACCGGCTGCCCGACGGCGGGTCCTTCGGGCCGCGGATCCTCGACGAGCAGGGCGACACCTACCCGTCCGCACGGCGGCTCCCCTCGCTCCGGACCGGCCTCGGCCACGCGGCGTTCTCGCGCTTCTGGCCGGGCAATCCCTGGAGCCAGCGCTACTGGTCCACGACGCAGGTCGTCGAGCGCGAGGCCGGCTGGCTCTCCGGTGCCTGCTTCCTCATCCGCACGGCGCTGTTCCGGGAGCTCGGGGGCTTCGACGAGTCGTACTTCATGTACTTCGAGGACGTCGACCTCGGGCAGCGCGTCGGGCGGGCCGGGTGGGCGAACGTCTACGTGCCCACCGCGGTCGTGACGCACACCGGGGCGCACTCGACGTCGTCGAACCGGCGCCGCATGGAGATCGAGCACCACCGGAGCGCCTACCGCTACCTGTCGCGGAAGTACCGGGCGTGGTGGCTGTGGCCGCTCCGACTCGTGCTGCGCGTCGGGCTGGCGGTCCGGGCCCGCTGGGTCACCCGCAAGTAGCCCCGGCGGCGGGCTGGGCACGCCCTGTCCCGCGCACCACCCAAGTGTCGCGGAACCACGGGATCGCGCGGTTCGGGCGCACTTCGGTTGTGCGGGGGCCGCATCGGCAGTGGCCGCAGCGACGGGGGCCGCATCGGCGGGGGCCGCGGCGACGGGGGCCGCATCGGCGGAGGCCGCTGCCGAGCGCGTCGGCGCGGGCGCGCGGGTCAGCCGCGGAGGCGGGTGCGCTCGGCGCGTGCCGCGTCGAGCAGCACGCGGGCGCGGGCATCGAACGAGTGCTCGGCGGCGATGCGGGCCGCGATCGCCCGGCGGTCGTCGGGGCCCGGCCACGGGTGCGCCGGGTCGAGCAGGGCGGCGAGGTCGTCCCGCGAGCGTGCGACCGCCAGCGTCGGGACGTCGAACACGTCCTCGAGCCCGGCGACCGGGTCGGTGACGACGACTCCCCCGGACGCGAGCACGTCGAACACCCGGTTCGACACGAAGCCCCCCGCCGCCATGTCCGGCCAGTGGTCGTTGAGGACGACCCGGGCGGACGCGTAGGCCCCCGCGACCTCGGCACGCGTGAGTCCGGAGGCGCCCCGCATCGCCACGGGGACGACGTCCTCCCACCCCGGGCCGTGGACGCGCAGATCGGCACCGAGGGCAACCGCGTCCGCCACCACCGGGCGTGCGGTGCCGCGCGTCGAGCCGACGAAGACCACCCGGCCGGTGTCGGGGCCCGCGGGCGCGGCCGGGTGGAACACGGTCGGGTCCGTCGCCTGCAGCAGGGTGTGCACCGGGACGCCCGACCGATCGGAGGCGGCAGCGGCCCAGACCGGACCGGCCGCGAACGCCGCGTCGAACGACCGGAGTTCGGTGTCGGCGACGTCGTCGGGGTGGCTGATCACCCAGAGCAGGTTCACGGACGCCGGGTTCGGGGGCACCCGGTCGAGCCCGCGCACCACGAGCGTGACGTCGTCGGTGCCGTCGTCGTCCCGGACGTGGGCGTCCCGCCGGTCGACCCGGACCCGCTGGCCGAGGCGCTCGAGGGCTCCGGCGAGCTCCGCGGCGAAGTGCACGTCGCCCCATCCGTCGCCCTCGGCGCCGGCCGGGGCCGCGATCTTGATCGACCACGCCAGGTGCTCGGTGCTGCCCGGCCCGCGCGGTGCCGGTGACACCGGTCGGGCGCCCCACGGCGGCAGCGGCGGTCCGGCGACGACACCCCCACCGAGACGGTCGGCAGGCGGCCTCGCCCGCCCGCGCCACGAGGCGACCACGTCGACGACGTCCGCGTCCACGGTCCGACCGGGCTCCACCGTCCGGACGACCGCGCCGACGTCGCGCGTGCGGACGGCGGCGTGGACCGCATCTGCGGCGGCCGCCGTCCACGCGGTGAGCGTCGTGCGTTCGTCCGGGAGGCACGGGGCCGGCACGACGGCCCGCTGCGGCATCGAGACCACCGGCTGGTCCGCACCGAACACGAGGTCGTCGGACGGCGCGGTGCGGTCGTCGGACCAGGGCAGCGCGCCGGGCCGCAGCAGGCGGGCACCGTTCCGGGCCGCGCCGTCGGCCGTCGTCACGCGGGCCTGCACGGGCGCGTCGACGTCACGGGCGAGGGCCACGAGCGCGGCGGCGTCGAGAACGACCGAGGTGTCGACGAGCACCAGGGTGCGCCCCACCCCGGCCGCGGTCGCTGCGTTGATCGCCGAACCGAGGCCGTCGACCGGGTCGGTCCGCACCCAGGGCAGCAGGGCCGGGTCGAAGGGGTCCCGGGGCGAGGCGTCCGCGACGTAGCTCACGGCCCGGATGTCGACCCGGTCGCCGAACGCCTCCCGCGCGGTGCGGACCAGCTGGCGCACCTCGTCGTGCCGGTCACACCGGGTCGTGACGACCACGGTGACCGGCCGGTCCAGGTGCGGCAGGGGCGCGTCGGACCCGGCCACGCGGACGGGCGACGCCGCCGTCACGGACGCGGGTCGCGCCTCCAGGCCGGTGTCCGGACCGGAGGGCGTCGCATCGCGTCGGCGGCGTCGGCCGAACCAGCCGGGACCGGGCGCCACGGTCGGGCTAGGCGGCGAGGAGCCGCTGCAGGTAGACGCCGTAGCCGCCCTTGACGAGCGGCGCGGCGAGGTCGGCGAGCTGCGCGTCGTCGATCCAGCCGTTGCGCCAGGCGATCTCCTCGATGCAGCCGATCTTGAAGCCCTGCCGGTCCTCGATGACCTTGACGTACTCCGACGCCTGCATCATCGACTCGAACGTGCCGGTGTCGAGCCAGGCCGTGCCACGGTCGAGGACCTGGACGCCGAGCTCCCCGGCCTCGAGGTAGCGCTCGTTGACGGTCGAGATCTCGAGCTCGCCACGGGCGCTCGGCTCGATCGTCTTGGCGATCTCGATGACCTTGTTGTCGTAGAAGTACAGGCCGGGGACGGCGTAGTTCGACTTCGGCTCGGCGGGCTTCTCCTCGATGGAGACCGCCGTGAAGCTGTCGTCGAACTCCACGACGCCGTACGCCTTCGGGTCGGCCACGTGGTACGCGAAGATCGTCGCGCCGTCCACCTCGGTGTTCTTCCGGAGGTTCGTGCCGAGGCCGGTGCCGTGGAAGATGTTGTCGCCGAGGACGAGCGCGACGCTGTCGTCGCCGATGAAGTCCTCACCGATGACGAAGGCCTGCGCCAGACCGTCCGGGCTGGGCTGCACCGCGTACTGGATGTCCATGCCGAGGCTCGAGCCGTCGCCGAGCAGCGCGCGGAACTGGTCGTTGTACTCCGGCGTGGTGATGACGAGGACCTCGCGGATGCCCGCCATCATCAGCGTCGACAGCGGGTAGTAGACCATCGGCTTGTCGTAGATCGGCATGAGCTGCTTGCTGATGCCCTTGGTGATCGGCCAGAGGCGCGTGCCGGAACCGCCGGCGAGGATGATGCCCTTCATGATCGGACTGCTCCCATGGGTCGCGGGCCGACTACTTCGGCGAGGATGATGCCCTTCAACGTTCTCTCCCGTTACTTCTTCGTCCGGAGGGACTCGGTGTACGCGACCGCTTCCTCGTAGGTCGGCAGCAGGCCGGCGGCCGCGGCTTCCTCGAGCGTCGGCGCCTTCGTGTCCTTCTCGGACAGGACCGGCTCCCCGATGCCCTCGGGCAGGGTCAGACCCACCGTCGGGTCGAGGATCGTGATCCCCTTCTCGCGCTCCGGGTCGTAGTGCGCACTGACCAGGTAGTTCACCGTGGACCGGTCCTCGAGCGCGACGATCGCGTGGCCGAGGCCCTCCGACAGGTAGACGGCCTTGCGGTCCACGTCGTCGATCCGGACCGAGTCCCACTGCCCGAAGGTCGGCGACCCGACCCGGATGTCGACGATGTAGTCGATGAACGCCCCGCGGACGGCGGTGACGTACTTGGCCTGGCTCGGTGCGACGAGGGCGTAGTGGATGCCACGGGCCACGCCGGCCGACGAGATGGACATGTTCACCTGCCGGAGGTCGAGCGGGTGGCCCACCGTCTCCTCGAGGACGTCGGCACGGTACGCCTCGAGGAATGCTCCTCGTGCGTCGCCGTGCTGGACGGGCGTGAACTCCCACGCGCCGGGGATCTTCAGTTCGCGGATCTGCACCGGGGAAGCCTAGCAAGCCGTCCGGTGGGACTCCTCCGAGCGACCGCGCAGTTCCAGGACGGCCGCGCCGACCACCGTCGCGACGAGCACCACGACCGCTGCCACCGCGGCCACCCGGGTCGTCGTGAGCGTGCCCGGGAGCCCGGCCGCCGGTTTCGTCAGCTCGAGGATCGCCCACCAGACGGCACCTGCCCCCACCGCCCACGCGGCCGTCAGGACCGGCGCGACGAAGCGTCCGAGGCCGGCGACCAGCCCGATCGCCATCGGGATGGCCAGCACCGGCATCACCGGCAGCCCGTACCGGGTGTTCGGTGCGCCGCCCCCGGTGGTGAACTGCACCTGCCCGGCGATCACCAGGGCGCCGACCGCGACGAGCATGGCGGCCACGAGCACGTCCGCGAGGACGTCGCCGGGCGTCCGGCCGTCGAGTCGGGAGCCGTGCCGCGCCACCGTCCGGCGGCCGCGGAGGGCGGTGCCGCGGACCACCGTCGTCACCCCCGCCACCACGGCGAGGACGAGCGGTCCGAGCAGCAGCCACCAGGTCCACTGCCAGTGCGTCTCGAGGTGCCCCTTGAAGACGCTGAACACGCCGGTCCAGAAGTCCGGGTCGGCGACCACCTGCGCGGCCGACCGCGAGGACCGTCCGAGGTGCTCGGCGGCCCACTCCGGGTGGCTGCCGGCGACGTTGCCGGTGATCTGCACGTTGCGGACGAAGAACCAGCCCGCGGCGAGCGCCGGCGCGACGACGACCGCCGCGGCGCCGACCAACCGTCGGAGCGGGGACGCTCCGCGGGCGAGCAGGAAGGCGACGGCGACCGCGACCAGGAACACCGCGAAGGACAGGCGGCTCAGCATGCCGAGCGAGGTGACGACCGCGCCGGCGACCACGAGCCGCGTGGTGAGCCCCCGCCGGAGCGCCGTGGCGGCGATGCCGACCGCCAGGGCTCCGAAGAGGACGTTCGCGAGGTCGTTGTACACCGCTCCACCGACGAGCAGGAACATGCTCGTCCCGGCGAGCACGAGCGCCGCGACCGCCGCGACCGCGGGGCGTCCGGGCACCACGCGCCGTGCCGCCCACCCGGTCGCGGCGACGCTGGCGCCGGCGAACACCGCGTTCACGGCGCGACCCGCGAGCACGGCCGCGTACTGGTGCCCGCCGTCCCAGAGCGGCCCGACGATCGGCGCGAGGACGGCGTAGAAGAAGGGCGGGTGCTGGGCGACCCACTGCACGGGCGGCGCGACCCCGAACGGCGGACGGATCGTGAGGCCGTCCTCGAAGACCGGCAGGTGACCGTGCCAGACGTCGATCACGTAGTCGAGGTGCGCGGCCTCGTCCCCGGAGGAGAGCGGGGCGTCGCTCCACGCGACGGCGATCGAGGCGAGCACGGCGAACAGCGCGGCGCCGATCACGACCGAGGCGACGAGGGACGGGACGAAACGCTGCACGGGGCCGAATCCTGACACACTCGTCCGGGACCGACGGCGCCGACCGGCGGCAGGTCATGGACTCGTCACGTAGGCTGTGCTGGCCTCGCGCACCAGCCGACATCACGAAACGAGACAACGCGACCCGTGAAGCTCTTCATCCAGATCCCCTGCCTCAACGAGGAGAACACCCTCGCCAGCGTGATCGACTCGATCCCGAAGCAGATCGACGGCATCGACGAGATCGAGATCCTGGTGATCGACGACGGCAGCACCGACCGCACCGTCGAGGTCGCGAAGGAGCACGGCGTCACCCACTTCGTGCACCACACCACCAACATGGGCCTCGCCCGTTCGTTCCGTGACGGCGTCGACTACGCGCTGCTGCACGGTGCCGACATCGTCGTGAACACCGACGGCGACAACCAGTACCCGCAGGCGCAGATCGCCGAGCTCGTGCAGCCGATCCTCCGCAAGGAGGCCGAGATCGTCATCGGCGACCGACAGACCCGGACGATCGAGCACTTCTCCGGCTTCAAGAAGCTCATGCAGCGCTTCGGCTCGTGGGTGGCCTCGCGCGCCGCCGGCCTCGACCTGCCGGACGCCGCGAGCGGGTTCCGCGCCTACTCGAAGTACTCGCTCATCAGGCTGAACATCGTGACGCGCTTCAGCTACTGCATGGAGACGATCGTGCAGGCCGGCTACAAGCGCCTCGCGATCGCGTCGGTGCCGATCACCACGAACCCGAAGACGCGCGAGTCCCGGCTGTTCAGCAACATCTGGCAGCACATGTTCGAGTCCGGGTCGGCGATCGCCCGCGTCTACCTGATGTACCGGCCGATGGCGCTGTTCCTCTGGGTCGCCGCGGTCCTCGGTGCGCTGGGGCTCTGGCCGCTGATCCGCTACCTGGTCCTCCTCGCGATGGACTCCGGCGGGAACCACCTGCAGTCGATCATCCTCGGCGTGGTCCTCCTGATCACCGCGGTCCTCTCCATCGTGATCGGCGTCGTGGCCGACCTGACCCGGCTGAACCGGACGCTCGCGGAGGAGCAGCTCGACCTGCAGAAGCTGCAGCGGTACGGCGACTGATCCCGTGGTGGCCAGCTTCGCAACCCGGACCGCAGCCTGGATCCGCCGCCCCGGCGCCTGGATCGAGATCCTGTCGTGGGCGGCGCTCGCAGCGTTCGTCGTCCTGACCATCGGTCCGGCGCTCGTCGGGCAGGGCACGTTCCTGAACACCGGCCTGCTCAGCCGGTACACGCCGTGGGGCGAGACCTTCAGGACCCTGACGTCGTCGACGAACATCTTCACGAGCGACACGATCGACAGCGCGGCGCCGCAGGTCTCGCTCCTGACGCAGCTCGCGCACCAGGGCGTGTTCGCCGCCTGGAACCCGTACGTCGCCGGCGGCTCGGAGCTCGGCGGCATCCCGGACTCGGGCGCGTGGTCGCCGCTGTCCCTGCCGTGGTGGGTGCTGCCGCTGTCGTACGCGCCCGGCATGGTGAAGCTCCTCGAGATCGCGGTCATCACCGTCGGGATGTCGCTGCTGCTGCGCCGGTGGGGCGTGCCGCGGGCCGGCTGGGCGATCGCCGCGCTGGTGTACTCGTCGTCCGGCTTCATGGTCGCCTGGTCGAACTGGCCGCAGACCCGGGTCGCCGCGTTCATCCCCCTGCTGTTCTGGGCGATCGACCGTGCCGCGGTCGAGCTCCGCGCGCGGGACGTCATCGCCGTGGGCGTCCCCCTCGCGTCGATGCTGCTCGGCGGCTTCCCGGCGATCGTCGGCTACGCGCTGTTCTTCGGCGGCGTCTTCTTCCTGGTCCGCACGATCGTCGCGCACCGCTCCTGGCTCCGTGTCCTGACCAGTGCGGGCATCGCGGTCGGCGGCATCGTGTTCGGCCTCCTGCTGTCGGCCTGGCAGCTGCTCCCGTTCGCGGTCAACGCCGCGAGCGTGGTCGACTTCGACGGTCGGGCCCAGCACGGTCCGAACGGTCTCGGCACGGCACCGCTCGTGACCGCCTGGGTGCCGGACGTCGCCTTCGAGCAGAGCTCCGGTGTGGCCTGGGGCATCCGCAACCCGGTCGAGGAGTACTCGTACATCGGGATCGCCGCCGTCGTGCTCGTCGCGGCCGCGGTCCTCATCCGGCCCGCGCTGCAGCAGGTCGACACGGTGGACGCCCGCGTCCGCCGTCGCACGACCGGGGTCGTCTGGATCGCGCTCGCCGTCCTCGCGCTCGGCGTCGTCATCGTGTACCTCGGCGGCCCGGTGCTCGCCGCGGTCCGGGAGCTGCCGGTCTTCGACACGAACCCGATCGGCCGCGCACGCTGCGTCCCGCTCTTCCTCGCGGCGGCACTCGCCGGCGTGGGGTTCGGTCGACTCGTCCAGCCGGAGACCCTCCGCGACGAGCTCGTCCGGTTCCGGGCGGCCTCGCCACTCCGTCGCACCGGTCGGGTGCTCGCCGTGGTCGTGGTGCTGCTCGGGGCCGTCGGGGTCGGGCTGCAGACCGCCATCGCCCTGCAGCCGGTGCCGAACGAGTACCGGCACGGGACGCTCGTGGAGGTCCTCGTGGTCGGGGTCGGCGGGGTCGTCGTCGCGCTCCTCGTCCTGCTCGTCTGGCTGTTCCGGTCCCGCGTCCTCCGGGTCGCCGCGGCGGTCGTCGTGATCGCGCTCGTCGCCGTCCCGGCCGTGATGGCGACGAAGCCGTGGTGGCCGATCGCGTCCACGTCGACCTTCTACCCGGAGACCCCCGCGATCCGGTACCTCCAGGACCACGTCGGCGACCAGGACCGGTACGCCACGACCGGCAGCGCGATGCTCCCGGGCTCGTCGTCGTACTACCGGATCCGCGAGACCACCGGGCACACCTTCCAGACGCCCGAGTGGAAGCAGCTCATGCGTGCGGTGGACCCGGACACCTACCCGACCGCCACCTACCTCACGCTCTCGCCGAACCTCATCCCGGACCTCAGCCGCTCGGGGATCCTGGACCGGCTCAGCACGAAGTACCTCGTCGCCGACCCGTCCGCACCGCTCGTCGGCACGGCCGAGCCCGGCGCCTCGCAGACGAAGTGGTCGGACCTGACCGCGTCGAACCCCTCGGTCGACTCCGCCAGCCAGACCGGACCGCTCAACGGCATCACCTTCACGGGTCCGCCGGCGCAGACCACCTCGTCCGAGGGCATGACGCTCACGGTCGCCGTCGTCGAGGACGGCACCGGGAAGACGCTGGCCTCGACGAAGAGCTGGGTGCCGGGGCTCGGGGGCGGCCGGAACGTCGCCCTCGCCGGCTCGGACATCCCGGCGTCGACGTCGTGGCACGTCCGGATCACGGTCACCGGGCAGGACACGCTCGTGCCGATCGGCACGGACGACGACGGGCACGCCGTGATGAGCGTGACCCGTCCGGTCGCGGGCGACGGCACGTCGGTCGTGCACACCGGCGACGCGACGATCTACGAGCGCAGCACCGCCCTCGATCGGGTCCGCTGGGCCTCCGACCAGGAGGTCGAGACGCGCTCGAGCGACCGCGTGCGCACCCTCGCCGACCAGTCGCTCCCCGACGACACCGTGGTCCTGAGCTCCCGCCCGGAGCACACCGCGGACCCGGACGGCACCGCGACGATCGCCCTGCGCGACACCGACGTGAACGCGACCGTGGCGGACGTCGACGCGACCGCCGGCGGCTGGCTCGTCGTGGCGGACTCGCTGCAGCGCTCCGGGTGGACCGCGACCATCGACGGGAAGGCGACCGACATCGTCGCGGCGGACAACGCCGGCGGTGCGGTCTGGGTCCCCGCTGGCAAGCACACCGTGGCGCTGCGCTACGCGGTGCCCGCCGCGGGCGTCGGCTCCCTGCTCACGGGTGCGACGTCGGCCGCGACGATCGTCGTCTGCGTCCTCGTGACCGTCCTCACCAGACCCCGTCGCCGACGTCGTGACGCCGACGCGACCCCCCGCGCGGAGGCCCCGCCGGCGGAGCCGTCGCGCACCTGACCCACTGGTATCGTCAATCGATCCACCGTCCCGACTCCGAAAAGGAACCAGACCTCGTGAAGATCCTCGTCACCGGCGGAGCCGGCTTCATCGGCTCGAACTTCGTGCGACGCACGCTGCAGGACGCCTACCCCGGGCTCGAGGGTGCCGAGGTCGTCGTCTACGACGCCCTCACGTACTCGGGCAACCTGGAGAACCTCGCGCCGGTCGCCGACTCGCCGCGCTACACGTTCGTGCAGGGTGACATCCGCGACGCCGAGCAGCTCGACGAGGTCGTCCCGGGGATCGACGCGATCGTGCACTTCGCCGCCGAGTCCCACGTGGACCGCTCGGTGCGCGACTCCGGCATCTTCGTCGAGACCAACGTCGTCGGCACGCAGCGCCTGCTCGACGCCGCGCTCCGCCACGGGACGCAGCGCTTCGTGCACGTCTCCACCGACGAGGTCTACGGCTCGATCAGCGAGGGCTCGTGGGACGAGGAGCGTCCGCTCGAGCCGAACTCGCCGTACTCGGCGTCCAAGGCCGGCAGCGACCTGCTCGCGCGCAGCTACCACCGCACGCACGGGCTGAACCTCTCGATCACGCGCTGCTCGAACAACTACGGGCCCTACCACTTCCCCGAGAAGGTCATCCCGCTCTTCGTCACGAACCTCATCGACGACAAGCACGTCCCGCTGTACGGCGAGGGCAACAACATCCGCGACTGGCTGCACGTCGACGACCACACCCGCGGCATCGCCCTCGTGCTCACGAAGGGCCGCGCGGGCGAGATCTACAACATCGGCGGCGGCACCGAGCTCACCAACAAGGAGCTCACGCAGCTGCTCCTCGACGCCACCGGCAAGGACTGGTCGTACGTCGACCGCGTCCAGGACCGCCTCGGCCACGACCTCCGCTACTCGGTGGACATCTCGAAGATCCAGGCCGAGCTCGGCTACGAGCCGCAGGTCCCCTTCGAGCAGGGCCTCGCCGAGGTCGTGCAGTGGTACCGCGACAACCGCGCATGGTGGGAGCCCCTCAAGGAGCGCGCGGCGCTCGCCTGAGCCCGACGCGACGACGATGACCCGCACCCTCATCACCGGCGCCGCCGGCATGCTCGGTCGCGACCTGCAGCACGCGTTGCGGGGTCGTGACGTCACCGCGCTCGGCCGAGCCGACCTCGACATCACCGACCCGGACGCGGTCGACGCGGCCGTCGCCGGCCACGACGTCGTGATCAACTCGGCCGCGTACACGAAGGTCGACGACGCCGAGACGCACGAGGCCGACGCCGCCGCGGTGAACGCGACCGGCCCGAAGCTCCTCGCCGAGGCCGCGGTCCGGCACGGCGCGAAGCTCGTGACGATCTCGACGGACTACGTGTTCGACGGCAACGGCACGGCGCCGTACGCCGAGGACGCCCCGACCGACCCGCTGAACGCCTACGGCCGCACCAAGGCCGAGGGCGAGGCGCACGTCCGCCGGATCGCGCCCGGTTCGTCGTACATCGTGCGCACCGCGTGGATCTACGGCGAGCACGGGCCGAACTTCGCGGCGACCATGCTCCGCCTGGCGGGATCGCACGACACCGTGTCGGTCGTCACGGACCAGGTCGGCCAGCCGACGTGGACGGGCGACCTCGCGGCCCGGATCGTCGAGCTCGTCGACTCCGACGCGCCGGCCGGCATCTACCACGGCACGAACTCGGGCCAGGGCTCCTGGTACGACTTCACGAAGGCGATCTTCACCGAGGCCGGCCTCGACCCCGAGCGGGTGCTGCCGACCGACAGCGCGTCCTTCGTGCGCCCGGCGCCCCGTCCGGCGTACAGCGTCCTCGGCCACGACGCGTGGGCGAACGCCGGCCTCGCGCCGATGCGCGACTGGCGCGACGCGCTGCACGCGGCGTTCCAGGCCGGAGCGCTCGGCACGGTCTGACCAGCGTGACCGCGGCTCGCGACGCGACCGCGGCTCGCTGATCGACACGGACCAGACGGGAGGCACGGTGCCAGCCGGCACCGTGCCTCCCGTCCGTCGTCGTCAGGAGACCAGCGCCAGCAGCCGCTCGTCGAGCGGCCCGACGGCGGACGCCGGCCGGAAGCGCTCCGCGGCGGCGGACGCCGCCGCACGCCGTTCCGCGAGCAGACCCCGGTCGGCGGCGAGGCCACGGAGCGCCGCTGCCATCGCGGCGGCGTCGCCGGCCGGCACCGACACGACCGCGTCGCCGAACGCCCGACGCTGCGGCGCGCTGTCGCTCGTGACCACTGCGAGCCCCGCCGCCGCGCACTGGTAGACCTTGTTCGGCACGACCTTGAGCGCCTTCGGCGTCGTCCCGGTGATGCCGATGCCGACGTCGTGGCGGGCGACCACGGCGGGCAGGTCGGCGGACTCGACCCACGGGATCCACTCGGTCGCCGCGCCACCCTGCGCGGCGGCGCGGGCGGCGTCCAGGTCCTGCCCGCTCCCGATCATCGTGAAGACGACGCCGTCCGCCGGGGTCAGCATGCCGATCGCCTCGCCGATCGTCACGGCGCCCTGGAGCGGCGTGAACAGGCCGAAGAAGACGACGCGGAGCGGGCCGTCCGGTGCACCGCCCTCGACGGTGCCGTGCGCTGCGGCGTCGTACCAGCGCTCGGTCGCGCCGACGGGCACGACGACGGCCTTCTGCCGGAGGTCCTCCGGCACGAGGTCGCGGTGCTCCTCGGTGTCCACGACCACGACGTCGGCGATCCGCAGCGCCGAGCGGTCCAGGAACCGCAGGAGACGCTGCTTCAGACCGGTGTCGCCGACGCCGCGGTCCTGCGCCGTCGTCGCCGCGAAGATCAGGTGGTCGAGCAGGATCGGCGTGCGCGGGAACAGCAGCCGGGCGAGCCACACGTCGAAGTGCCCCATGTAGCCGACGAGCAGGGCGTCCGGACGCCCGGACCGGCGGACGCGCAGGGCCTTCCCGGTGAGCGCGCTCCAGCTCCGTGCGAGGCGTACCGCCATCCGGAGGGCCCCTGAAGAACTGCCCAGCATCGCGACGCGGTCCTTCGTGGAGAGCCCGAGGGGGACGTTCGCCTCGACGACGACGTGCCCGCGCGACCGCAGGCCGTCGGCGAGGACTCGGACCCGGGGGTGATCCTCCGCCTGGTATGTTCCGAAGGCCAAGATCCGCACGCGTGCCGTCCTCTCCGATGGTGCCGCGCCGATCCGTCCTGGCGCACCCGCTCAACCCTAGGTGAAGATGACCGACGTCCAGCAGCCCGCCGCACGATCCCGAACCAAGTCGATCGTCCGCGTGGTCGCCCTCGTCGTCGCACTCGCCCTCTGCGTCGCGTTCCTCGTGCCCCGCGCCGGCGACATCGCCGTGGCGTTCGGCCGACAGGACCCGCTGACGCTCGTCGCCGCGTTCGTCGTCGGGGCGATCGCGACCTACCTGACGTTCCTGTCCTGGCGCGCGCTGATGGCCGGGGCGGGGCACCGTCTGCCGATCGCGGCCGCGCAGCGCGTGTTCTTCCTGTCCCAGATCGGCAAGTACGTCCCCGGGTCGGTGTGGCCGATCGTGGCGCAGGCCGACCTCGGTCGGGAGCACAAGGTCCCCGCGGCACGCAGCGTCGCGGTCGGCCTGCTCACCCTGCTCGTCAGCTGCGGCGCCGGGGTCTGCGTCGCGGCGGCCACGATCCCGTTCGTCCAGCCGGACGCGTTCGCCCGGTACTGGTTCGTCGTCCTGCTCGTGCCGATCGTCCTCGCCGCCCTGCACCCCGCGGTGCTGCGGTTCGCGTTGCGCACGGCCGCCCGGGTGACGCGGCGCGACCTCGGCACGATCGACCTCCGGCTGCCGGCGATCGCCCGCGCGTTCGTCTGGGCGGTGCTGGCCTGGATCGTGTTCGGGCTGCACATCGTGCTCGTGCTCGTGCCGATCGGCCACGTGGACCTGCGCATCGTCCTGCTCACCATCGGTGCGTACGCGTTGGCGTGGCTCGTCGGGTTCCTCGTGTTCTTCCTGCCGGCTGGGCTCGGCGGCCGGGAGGCCGTGCTGACCGCCCTGCTCGTCGCCGGCGCCGGGATCGGCTCGTCCGCGGCCGTCAGCGTCGCCGTGATGTCCCGCGTGCTGCTCACCGTCGTCGACGTCGTGTTCGCCGGTTCCGCGGTCCTCGGCGAGCGCCGACACCGCCGCCGGACGGCCGACTGACCGGTCCCGACGACCCCCCGTCCGCTGGCGGCTGGCGCCCCGGTCGCCCTGGTAGGGTCAGGCAGTCCACTCCCCCGAGCACCACCGAGGAGCAGCTCCCGCATGACCACCCTTCGCGTGATCGTCGACCAGATGGTCGCTCCGGTCCCGGGCGGCATCGGGCGCTACGCCGAGGAGCTCACGCGCCACCTGGTCGACGGAGCGCCCGCCGGCTGCGACGTCGTCGGGGTGGTCTCGGCGATCAGCCCGGACGAGGCGGCGCGCATCCGCACCGTCCTCCCGGGGCTCGCCGACCTCGACCGCATCCCGCTGTCCCGTCGCGCCCTGTCGGTCGCGTGGCAGAGCGGCATGGTCGGCACGCAGGGTGCCGGCATGGTGCACGCACCGAGCGTCCTCGCCCCCCTCGTGCGGCACGACCGCTTCCGCGAGGTCGGTCGGCAGACGGTCGCGACCGTGCACGACACCGTCCCGTGGACCCACCCGGAGACCCTCACCCCGCGTGGCGTGCAGTTCCACCGGTCGATGGTCAAGCGTGCGTGGAAGTACGCCGACGCCGTGGTCGTGCCGACGCACGCGGTCGCGAACGCGCTGAACGAGATCCACCGGTTCGACGACCGGCTCCGGGTCATCGGCGGCGCCCCGAGCGGCCGGCTCCGGCTCCCCGTCGACGCGGACCTCCGCGCCGAGCGCCTCGGACTCCCCGACCGGTACGTGCTCGCCGTCGGCACCCTCGAACCCCGCAAGGGCCTGCAGTACCTCATCGAGGCGATGGCCCACCCCGACGCCCCCGCGGACGTCCCGCTCGTGATCTCCGGCCCGGACGGCTGGGGCGACGTCGACGTGTACGGCACCGCCGAGCGTGCCGGGCTCGCCCGCGACCGTGTGAAGGTGCTCGGCCGGATCGACGACGCCGACCTCGCCGTCGTGTACGACCGTGCCACGGTCTTCGTGTTCCCGAGCCTGGCGGAGGGCTTCGGCCTGCCCGTGATCGAGGCGATGAGCTTCGGGACGCCGGTCATCCACTCCGACGACGACGCGGTGCGCGAGGTCGCCTCGGACGCCGGCGTCACCGTGGCCCGCGACCCCCGCGACTCCTACGCCGAGCGGCTCGCCCAGGCGGTCTACCAGGTCGTCAACGACCCGCTGCTCGCCGGCCAGCTCGCCGTCGCGGGGCCGGACCGGGCACGGATGTTCGACTGGAAGGACTCGGCGGCCGAGACCTGGCAGCTGCACGCCGACCTCTGATCGACGGCGGGCACGACCCGCGTCGGTCGCGCCCGGGTCAGAGCGAGTCGCGCAGCCGCGCCGCCTTCTCCTCGACGAGCTGCTCGAGCCCGTCGGCGTACTCCGCCAGACGCGCGGCGACGGTGGGCTCCGACGAGCCGATGATCCGCGCCGCGAGCAGCCCCGCGTTCGCCGCGCCGTTGATGGCCATGGTGGCGACCGGGATGCCGGCGGGCATCTGCACGATCGACAGCAGCGAGTCGAGTCCGTCGAGGCGGGCGAGCTGCACGGGCACGCCGATCACCGGCAGGGTCGTCATCGAGGCAACCATGCCCGGCAGGTGCGCCGCCCCACCGGCTCCGGCGATCACGACACGGATGCCGCGGGCCGCGGCCCCGCGGGCGAAGCGGGTCATCTTGTCGGGGGTCCGGTGGGCGGACACCACGTCGGCCTCGAACGGGATGCCGAGCTCGGTCAGCATGTCGGCGGCCGCACGCATGGTGGGCCAGTCGGAGTCCGACCCCATGATGATCGAGACGAGCGGCTGGGTGGGGGCTGCGGTGTCGGTCACGCGACGAGCCTAGTCGAGCAGCGCCGCGCGCCAGGCGTCCCCGTCCGCGCCGATCGTCCGTTCGTCGCGCACCCACCGGGCGGCCTCCGGATCCGGCATGCCCGCGTCGACCGCATCGCGCACGGCACGGCGCCACGCCGTGACGTCGTCGGGCACCGCGACCACGCCGTGGTCCCGGGCGGTACGGTACGAGGGCCGGTCCGACACGACCGCGGGGAGCCCGAGGGCGGTGTACTCGATGGCCTTCAGGTCGCTCTTCGCGCGGTTGAACTCCTCGTCACGGAGCGGGGCGACCCCGGCCGACCAGCGCTGCCGGTGGTCGACGAGCCACCGGGCGAACGCCGGGTAGTGGCCGTCGGGCACCTCGACGCGGCGGTACCAGTCCGGTGGTGCCGAGCCGTCGTCCTCGGTCACGCCGATGACCTCGAGCCGGACGGGCGTGCCGTCGCTCGCGGTCAGCCCGGTGAAGACGTCGCGGAGCAGCGCGAGGTCGGCGCCGTGCGTCAGCGTGCCCATGTAGAGCACGCGGTGCTCGTCGGTCGGGCGATCGTCGTCGTCCGCCGGCTCGCCCGGGGTCCAGATGGTCGGGTCGAGGGCGTTCCGGACGACCACGACCCGGCGCGCGAGCGGTCCGACGAGGTCGGCGAGTTCGGCGGTGCTGACCACCACGAGGTCGGCGCCCCGCACCAGCGCGTCGATGGAGGCCAGCCGGTCCGGGTCGTACTCCGCCCGGGCGAGCCGGTCGCGGCCGGACGTCGTGAAGAAGTCGTCGTCGACCTCGGCGGCGACCCGGGTCCCGCGTGCCGCCGCTGCGGCGAGGAACGGCGCGACGAGCTCTCGCGGCAGGACGTCCCGTTGGACGAGCAGTGCCCGGTAGTCGGTGGTGTCCGTCCCGTCGACGAAGGCCGCCGGGTCGACCTGCTGCACCGTCGCCGCACCGCTCCGCGCGAGGTCCTCGGTGCGCCGGACGACCCGCACGTGGGCGGACGCGGGGTGCGCTCCCCCGCCACCGGCGACGACGTACCCGAGCACGGGCAGCGGTGCGGGCGGCGTCGGTGCGACGGACGGTGCGGCGGGCGTGCCGGTCAGGCTGCGACGGAGCCGCCTCGCGGCACGGCGGACGAGATCACGCGGCATGCGGCCATTGTCCCGCACCGGCCGGCGGTCCCGCACCGGCCGGCGGTCCCGCACCGGGTGACGGTCACCGGACCGTGACGGTCGTGCAGCCGATCGCGGTGTCGCCGCCGCGCCCGATGCCGACGGCGGTCAGGCAGACGCTCCGCTTGCCGCTGGGCACCCCGACGGTGATCGCGAACCCGTGGCGCGTCCCGACCCGGTACACGCGATCGACGTCCGGACGGGAGACGTTCGCCGGGTACGCGGCCAGGACCCTGCCGCCGACCACCACCCGGATCGTGACGGACTGCTGCAGGTCGTCGCGGTCGAACGCCCACCCGCGCACGGTCACCTTGCCCGTCGCACCGGACACGGCGGAGTCCCGGTGCGCGGTGGGCGCCACGGCGGGCTGCCGCTTCGCCGGCGTCGCGGAGGCGGTCGGCTTCGGCGTCGCGGAGGCCGTCGGCGTCGGCGTCGCGGAGGCCGTCGGCCCCGGCGTCGCGGAGGCGGTCGGCGTCGCGGGCGCGGTGGTGGCCGTCGGCGCCGTGCCGAGGCGCGCGTTCGCCACGAGCGACTGCGCGAACGCCGACCACCACTTCCCCGCCGCCGGACCGCCGTTGCAGGTCCCGTCGCTCGCACCGGGGGTCTTCACCCAGAGCAGGGCGTCGAGCGCGGTGCCGTCGCTGACGACCCGCGGCGAGGTGCCGAGTCCGGAGCCCGGACCGTTGCACCAGGTGCCGCGCCACCCCTGCCCGTTCCGCGACGTGTCGATGACGTAGTGCGACCCGCCCGTCGCCGCGGAGACCCGCTCGGCGTACGCCTGCTCCTGCGCGGTCGGGTAGTAGTTCGCGACGTTCGTGAAGAACCCGCGCGCCTGCTGCACACCGGCACGGTCCAGACGCGACGCCATCACCGCGGGCGGCACCCAGTTCGAGTTCCCGGCGTCGAGGTACGACGCGACGCCGACGGCCGTGAACGCCGCGACCTCGCGGGACAGGATCCGGTAGCGCTGCTCGTCGAGCGTGGCGCTGCAGGCGCTGTTGCTGAGCATCGCGAGCGAGTCCGGCTCGACGATCACCACGGCGCGGTGCCCGGCCAACCGCGCGGCGATCTGGTCCACCCACGCGTCGTACGTCGACTCGTCGAACCCGCCCGCCGAGTACCCGCCGCAGTCGCGCTGCGGGATCGCGTAGGTCACGAAGACCGGGGTCGTGCCGGTCCGCTCGGCCCCGGCGACGGCGGCGTCGATCGTCTTCGTGAGCGTCGCGCCCTGGGCCCAGTCGCCGAGCCACGTGGCGACCGGGTACTGCGCGATCGTCCGCGCGGCCGCAGCACCGCTCGGGTCGCTCGTCGCAAGCGCGGTCGCCTGCTTCGCGGCCTCGCTCGTGTCGGAACGGTACGGGCCGCCGGCGTAGAGGGTCGCGGCGGTCGCCGCGCGCACCGTGGACGCGGACGTCGCCGCGGTCGCGGTCGTCGGCGTCAGCGCTCCCGCGGCGAGCGCGAGCAGGGCGCTGAGCGCTCCGGTCGTGCCGAGCAGGCTGGTGCGGCGCATGACGGACTCCCTGGGGTCGTGGTTCCCGGACGTCTCCATGGGAGCACGCCGGCAGCCCCCGGCACACGCGCCAGATCGGGTGCCACCCGACCGGGTGTCCGCCGTTCTGCGGACCGGTCACGGGACGGACGGGAGGCACGTGGCGGACCCGCCACGCGCCTCCCGTCACCGGGACGTCGGGACCGCGCCGTCAGTCGTCGAAGTGCGCCGCGGCCGCCCGTGCGCGGTAGGTGACGTCGTCGAGGTCGTCGCCGACCACCGTCACGTGCCCGATCTTCCGGCCGGGGCGCGGGGCCTTGCCGTATAAGTGGTACTTCGCCTCGGGGAAGGCCTCGAGGGCCGCCGGGTACCGGGCCGCGAGGTCGCCGTCCGCCGGGCCGCCGAGCACGTTGATCATCACGGCTGCCGGGGCGTGCACGCCCGTCGCACCGAGCGGCAGGTCGAGCACGGCGCGGAGGTGCTGCTCGAACTGGCTCGTCGTCGCGCCGTCGATGGTCCAGTGCCCGGTGTTGTGCGGACGCATCGCGAGCTCGTTGATGAGGATCCGTTCGTCATCGGTCTGGAAGAGCTCGACCGCGAGGACACCGGTGACGCCGAGCTCGGTCGCGATCCGCACCGCGATGTCCTCGGCGGCGTCGGCGAGGCGACCCGCGCTGTCCGGAGCCGGGGCGAACACCTCGGCGCACACGCCGTCGCGCTGCACGGTCTCGACGAGCGGCCAGGCGACGACCTCGCCGGACGGCCGACGGGCGACCGACTGGGCGAGCTCGCGGGTGAACGGCACGAGTTCCTCGACGAGCAGGGCCTGGTCGGCACCCGCCTCGGCGACCGCGATGAACCAGTCGGCGACGTCCGCGGGGTCGGAGACCACACGGACGCCCTTGCCGTCGTAGCCGCCCCGTGCCGTCTTCACGACCGCACGGCCGCCGTGGTCGTCGAGGAACGAGCGCAGCGCCTCCGGGTCCTGCACCGCAGCCCAGTCCGGCACCGGGAACCCCAGTTCGGACAGGCGGGAGCGCATCGTGATCTTGTCCTGCGCGACCGCGAGGGCGTCGGGGCCGGGGTGCACCGCGACGCCCGCGTCCACGAGCGCACGGAGCACGTCCTGCGGCACGTGCTCGTGGTCGAAGGTGACGACGTCGACCTCCCGCGCGAACGCGAGCACGGTCTCGACGTCGTGGTAGTCGCCTTCGGCGGTGGCCGCGATCGCCGCCGACATGCCCGGACCCTCGGCGAGCACCCGGATGTCGAGACCGAGCTCCACCGCGGCCGGCACCATCATCCGGGCCAGCTGTCCTCCACCGATGACCCCGACGCGCAACGCCATGCTGTGTGTTCCTTCCGTCGTTCTCACCCTCCGGCGAGAACGTGCTGTCTACAATCGCTCTTCGGGTCGCCATCGCGACCGTTGGTCGGCCGTGCAGAGGACGACCAGCAACAACTCTACGGACCATGGAGAACGCGTGCGGCGACTGATTGCCCAACTGGCTCGCTTCGGCGTCGTCGGCGCGGTCGGCTTCGTCGTCGACACCGCGATCTTCAACATCCTGCGGGCGACCGTGCTGAGCCCGGACGAGGTCCACTCGGGGCCGTTCTGGGCGAAGGTCGTCTCGACCGTCGTCGCGATCTTCGTCAACTGGATGGGCAACCGCTACTGGACGTTCCGCGACCAGCGCCGCAGCGTCGCCACCCGCGAGGGCGTCGAGTTCGTCATCGTCTCGCTCGGCGGCATGGTGATCTCGCTCGGGTGCCTCGGGATCTCCCACTACGCGCTCGGGCTCACCTCGGCCCTGGCGGACAACATCTCCGGCAACGTGATCGGCCTGCTGCTCGGCACCGCGTTCCGGTTCTGGCTGTACAAGGTGTGGGTGTACCACCCCGAGCGCGGTGGCCGTTCCCGGGCGGAGACCGGCACCGCCGTGCCGCAGCCCGAACGGGCCCCCGCCGTCCGACCGCCCCACTAGGCTCGACGGGTGCAGCCGACCGCCAGCCGAACGCGCCCGACGTCCACCGCACCGCACCCGGCGATCTCCCGGCGCGAGGGCATCGCGATCGCGGTCACGACCGTCACCTTCGGTCTCTGGCTCGTCCTGTGGGCGCTCGTCGTCCCGGCCTTCCAGGCGCCGGACGAGACCGCCCACTTCGACGCCGCCGTGCACGTCGCCACCGGGGACCCGTGGGCGGCCCCGGGCACGTTGCACATCGCGAACGCCGTGCAGGCCGCCCTCCAGGAGCAGGCCGCCGGCGACGCGTCGACCTGGTCGACGATGAGCGAACTCCTCGCCGAACACCCCGGCGACTCCGCCGCGGTCGACCAGATGACCCAGCACCCGCCGACGGCGTACCTCGCCGACGCCGTGGTCCTCCGGGCGCTCCACTACGGTTCGCTGCGCTGGGACCACGCCCTCGTCGCGCTGCGCCTGTTCGACGCCCTGCTCGTCACACCGCTCGCCCTGCTCGCCTGGGCCTCGGTGCGCCGGGTCACCCGGTCGCCGCGCGCCGCGCTCGTCGGCGCCCTCGCCCTGTTCGCGACCCCGCAGCTCGCGTCCATCGGCGCGTCCGTCACGAACGACGCCCCGGTGATGCTGCTCGGCGGGATCGTCGTGTGGCTGGCCACGCGGATGCTCACGGGCGACCTGCGGACCCGGACGCTGCTCGCACTCGGCGTCGTCACGGCCGCCCTCGTCTGGATGAAGGGGACCGGGCTCCCCGCCGTACCGTTCGTCGGCCTCGTCGCCCTCGTCGCTGGAGCCCCGGCACTGCCGGTCGTCCGCCGTGTCGTGCGCACCCTGGTCGTCCTCGTCACCGTCGCCGTCCTCGGCGCGTGGTGGTGGCTGCACAACCTGCTCGCGTTCCACCACCTGCAGCCGGACGGCTACTCGTCGATGCGTCCGCCGCGGGACTTCCCGCCGGGTCAGCACCCCAGCGTGGCGCACTTCCTCGACGTCGCCTGGGGGACGATCGCCCGGACGTTCTGGGGCAGCCCGGGTGGTCGGGCGCAGGTGAGCATCGGCGACACCCTGACGGCCGTGCTCACCGTCGTCGCACTGGTCGTCGTGGCGGTGTGGGCGTTCCGCCGCGGCCCGGAGCTGCGCACGGTCCTGTGCCTGGCGGTCTTCCCGGCGCTCCTCATCGTGCTGCAGATGCAGAACAGCGTCGGGGCGTACCTCGCCACGACCGAGGTCGCCGCGACGCAGGGCCGCTACTACTTCCCCGCGATCGTCTGCCTCGTCGTGCTGAGCGCGGTGGCGTGGCGGCGGATCCCCCGTTCGACCTCGGGCCGGGGCGTCCTGGCCACGGGCATCGCGGTCGTCGCGCCGGCGGTGGGCCTCTACGGCCTCGCGGTCGTGTCGAGCTGGTTCTGGAACGCCGCACGGTTCCCGGTGACGCCCGCGGGCATCGCGCGCTACGGCGCCGACGGCCCGGTGCCGTTCGGCGTGGTCGTCGTGGTGGCCGTGCTCGTCGCCGCCGGCCTCGTGGCCTCGGTCGCGCGCGTCGCCTCGGCCCGGCGGCTGCTCGTCGGTGCCCGGACGGACGACGAGGGCCGCGCCTGACGGCACGGCCCTCGTCGGTGGCGGTCCCCCGGGGTCAGCGACCCATGCCGAGGTGGGTGAAGCCCGCGGCGGTCCAGGCGTCGCGGTCCAGGCAGTTGCGACCGTCGATCACGACCGGGTTCGCCACGAGCGAGGCGGCGACGGCGGGGTCCAGCTCGCGGAACTCGTTCCACTCGGTGAGGACGAGGACGAGGTCGGCGTCGCGGAGGGCGTCGGTGGCGCTCTCGACGTACTCGAGCTCGGGGTGGATGCGACGCGCGGTCCCGACCGCCTCGGGGTCGTAGGCCGCGACGACGGCGCCGTGGCCGAGGAGGCGCGCGGCGATGTCGAGCGCCGGGGAGTCGCGCACGTCGTCGGAGTTCGGCTTGAACGCGAGGCCGAGCACCGCGATGCGCTTGCCCGTCACGACGCCGCCGAGGGTCTCCTGCGCGAGCGCGACGACGTGGTCGCGACGGCGCAGGTTGATGGCGTCGACGTCGGCGAGGAACGCCAGCGACTCCGGCACGCCGAGTTCGTTCGCCCGAGCCTGGAACGCCCGGATGTCCTTCGGCAGGCAGCCGCCACCGAAGCCGAGACCGGCGTTGAGGAACTTCCGCCCGATCCGGGCGTCGTGCCCGATCGCGTCGGCGAGCGCGGTGACGTCGGCGCCGACGACCTCGGCGATCTCCGCCATCGCGTTGATGAAGGAGATCTTCGTGGCCAGGAACGCGTTCGCGCTGACCTTCACGAGCTCGGCGGTGGGCAGGTCGACGACGAGGCGCGGGGTGCCCTCGGCCAGGGTGGTCGCGTAGACCTCGTCGAGCAGGGCGACGGCGCGCTCCCCCGTGTCACCGGCGGGGACGCCGTAGACCAGGCGGTCGGGCGAGATGGTGTCCTGCACCGCGAAGCCCTCGCGCAGGAACTCGGGGTTCCAGACCAGCGAGGCACCGGGCACGGCCGCCTCGACCTCGGCGGCGAGTCGGGCCGCGGTGCCGACCGGCACGGTCGACTTGCCCACGACGAACTCGCCGGCGCCGAGGTGCGGGACCAGCGCGGCGACCGCGGCGTCGACGTAGGTGAGGTCCGCGGCGCCGGTCGGGCCCTGCGGCGTGCCCACGGCGAGGAAGTGCACGCGGGCACCGGCGACCTCGGCCATGTCGGTCGTGAAGCGGATCCGGCCGGACTCGAGCGCCTCGGTGAGGATCTCGGGGAGCCCCGGTTCGAAGAACGGGGCCTCGCCCGCGGCGAGCCGCTCGATCTTCACCGGGTCGACGTCCACCGCGACGACGTCGTGCCCGAGCTTGGCCATGGAGGCGGCGTGCACGGCACCGAGGTAACCGCAGCCGATGACAGAGATACGCACGGGAAGACGGTACCGGGTTCTCGTCGAACTTCTTCCGAGTGCGATGCCACCGTGTCGGCACCCCGGCCGTCGCTCCGCTGCCGCCCGTCAGGGCCGGACGTCGCCCCAGTCCGGTCGGTCGGCGCCCCCGCCGACGATCTCGTCCCAGTCCGGCTCGCGGTGCCGACGCCGCGCCTCGTACGCCTCCACCATGTCGTGCAGCACCGCGACCACGAGGTCGGCGTGCGGGACGTCGCCGAGCACCAGCGCCGGTTCGTCCCCCGGGAAGACGAGCACGTCACCGGACCGGAACACGCCCTGCAGGCCCCGGCGACGGACCGTCACGTCGTACCCCCGCGAGTGCAGGAGCTCCCGCCGGGTGCGGGTGCCGAGTCCGTGCACGACGACGAGTCGCCTCGTGGTGACGACGTACCGCTCGGACATCCACCGGAAGAGCGGCACCGCGCCCCCGAGGAGCACGAGGAGGACGACGAGTCCGGCGACGACGGCGTTGAGCCACGCGAGCTGCGCCCGGAACACCCCGAACCCGAAACCGCCCGCGAGCGTCACGAGCACGACGAAGACCGCCGGCCGCACGAGCCGTCGCGCGTGCGGCCGCAGGCGCGCGACGACGCGTTCGGGCGGCGGCTCGTCGGTCATGCCGTCATGCATACCGCAGGTGGGTGACGTCCCCCACTGCGACGCCCCTGAGGACGCCCTGTCGATCCCGGATCGTGATGCGGCCCTCGTCGTCGATGCCGGTCGCGTCCGCCTCCTCGACCGTGCCGTCCGGCAGCTCCAGACGGACGCGCTGCCCGATCGTGCCGCAGGCCGACCGGACGCCGGACCGGACGGTCTCGGCGGCGGCACCGCCCGCGACCAGGGCGGCCACCGCCTCCAGGAGGAACCCGTGGAACGCGGACAGCACCGCGTCGGCGAGGTCCTCCGCACCACCATCGGCACCGGCCACCGCGAGGGAGGTCGCGGTCGGGGTGGGCAGCCGGTCCGCGGGGATGGTGAGGTTCACCCCGGCGCCGACCACGACGCTGCCGTCCGCGGCGACCTGGCAGAGGATGCCGCAGACCTTCCGGCCGGCGACCTGGACGTCGTTGGGCCACTTCACGGCGACGTCGGCGTCCGCCGGGAGCACGGCGGCGACCGCGTCGCGCATCGCGGTCCCCGCCACGAGCGGCAGCCAGCCCCGCTCCCGGTCGCCGAGCGCGGCCCGGACGAGGACGCTGACCGCGAGGGTCTCGCCCGCCGGGGCCGACCACGTGCGGTCGAGACGGCCACGCCCCGCGGTCTGGTCGAGCGTCGCCAGCACGCTGCCGTGCGGCTGCGCGGGCGCGGCGGCGAGCAGGTCGGCGTTCGTCGAGCCCGTCCTCGCCGGTGCGGTGAAGACGGCACCCGCGCGGTCGACGGCCGCCCGGCTGCGCGCGAACGCGGGGACGGCCGACGGTTCGGGGGACGGCGACGCGGGTGTGGACATGCACGCAAATCTACGGCCAGGAACCGTGGGGGTCCTCCAACCGACCGTGTGCCCGCCGCCGGTAGGGTGAGCGGGTGACTTCAGGAGACACCCCCGATCTCTCGACGACGGCCGGCCGGCTCGCCGACCTCCGCGAGCGGTACCACGAGGCCGTGACCGCCGCGGGCGAGGCCGCGATCGCGAAGCAGCACGCCAAGGGCAAGACCACGGCGCGCGAACGCATCGAGCAGCTGCTCGACGAGAACTCCTTCGTGGAGCTCGACGAGTTCGTCCGGCACCGCACCCACGCCTTCGGGATGGAGTCGAAGCGGCCGTACGGCGACGCCGTCGTCACCGGCTTCGGCACCATCCACGGCCGGAACGTCGCCGTGTACGCGCAGGACTTCACCGTCTTCGGCGGCTCGCTCGGCGAGGTCGCCGGCGAGAAGATCATCAAGGTGATGGAGCACGCCCTGAAGACGGGCGTCCCGATCATCGGCATCCTCGACTCCGGCGGCGCCCGCATCCAGGAGGGCGTCGTCGCCCTCGGCAAGTACGGCGAGATCTTCCGCCTGAACACCCAGGCGTCCGGCGTCATCCCGCAGATCTCGATCGTGATGGGCCCGGCGGCCGGCGGCGCGGTGTACTCCCCCGCCCTCACGGACTTCGTGATCATGGTCGACAAGACGAGCCACATGTTCGTCACCGGCCCGGACGTCATCAAGACCGTCACGGGCGAGGACGTCGGCTTCGAGGAGCTCGGCGGCGCCCAGACCCACAACGCGGTGTCCGGCGTCGCGCACTACCTCGCCGAGGACGAGTCCGACGCGCTCGACTACGCCCGCTCGCTGATCGGCTTCCTGCCGGACAACAACCTGTCGGACGCGCCGGCCTACGACGTCGCCCCCGAGCTCGAGACCACCGACGCCGACCGCGAGCTCGACGTCGTCATCCCGGACTCCACCAACCAGCCGTACGACGTCACCACGATCATCGAGCACGTCGTCGACGACGGCGAGTTCCTCGAGGTGCAGCCGCTCTTCGCGCCGAACATCCTCATCGGCTTCGGTCGCGTCGAGGGCCGCACGGTCGGCATCATCGCGAACCAGCCGCAGGCGATGGCCGGCACGCTGAACATCGACGCCGGCGAGAAGGCCGCCCGCTTCGTGCGGTTCTGCGACGCGTTCGGCATCCCGATCCTGACCCTCGTCGACGTGCCCGGCTACCTGCCCGGCACCGACCAGGAGTGGACCGGCGTCATCCGCCGCGGCGCGAAGCTCCTGTACGCCTACGCCGAGGCCACCGTCCCGCTCGTCACCGTCATCACGCGCAAGGCCTACGGCGGCGCGTACATCGTGATGGGCTCGAAGCAGCTCGGCGCCGACATCAACCTGGCGTGGCCGACCGCGGAGATCGCCGTGATGGGCGGTCAGGGCGCGGTGAACATCCTGTACCGGGCCGAGATCAAGCGCGCCGAGGAGTCCGGTGAGGACGTCGCCGCGGTCCGCGCGAAGCTCGCGAACGAGTACACGTACAACGTGGCGTCGCCGTACCTGGCGGCCGAACGCGGTGAGCTCGACGGGATCATCCAGCCGCACGCCACCCGGGTCTCCGTGATCAAGGCGCTCCGGGCGCTCCGGGGCAAGCGCGCGACGCTCCCGCCCAAGAAGCACGGGAACATCCCCCTCTGATGGGCCGCCACGCCGCCGCCGTCCCCCCGGCACCCGTCGACGCAGCCGTCTCGGCCGCGGCCGACGTCCGTGTGGTGTCCGGCGAGCCCACGCCCGAGGAGCTCGCCGCGGTCATCGCCGTCCTGCAACGGCAGGCCGACGAGGCCGCCGCGAACGGCCGTCCCGAAGTGACCGTGTCGCCGCGCTCCGGCTGGGACGCCTCGGCCCGGGGCCTGCGCCGGCCGCTCGAGCACGGCGCCGGCGCCTGGGCCCGGTCCCTCCGCTGACGCGCGCGGTCCGCGCTGACGGGCGCCGTCCGCGCTGACGGGCGCGGACCGGCGCTGACGCGCGCGGTCGCCCCGCTGGTCTTGCGCTGACGGCGGGGAACGCGCGACCATGTACCCCTGGGGTCGACGGTCCCGAGCACGCTGCGGGCTGCACTTCCCGGTCGGTCTCCCCTCGGTCGGGGGACACATCGGAGCCAGAGCGTCGGAAAACGCACGATTTGTCCCCCATAATGACGACTGACACGGCGCTTGCGGGCGGGCATAGTAGTTCGTGTTCGGTGTCCTTCAGCGAAGAACATCGCAGGTCGGTGGCCGACTAGGGTACGACGCCACCACCAGCTACGAGTCAGGGCGATATTCGGGTTGTCGCTCAGACTCGGGTCGTGAACGGGCCGGTCGGTTTCCGACCGGCCCGTTCCCCGTTTCCGGGGACGGCCCGACCGCGCACCCGTTCCGCGACACCGCACGCGTCGATCGACGCGCAGGTCGTCGCACGATGCGCGTGCACGCGTTCCGGCCGCAGGGCGCTGCCGCTACACGGCGACGTGCCGCGGGATCTCCAGCCAGAGGACGACCGAGTCGTCCTCGTCGCCGTCCTCGTCGTCCAGCCCGGCGCCGAGCGCGGCGGACTCGCTCGCCGCGGTGTCGAGCCGCAGACCGACCACCGTCACCGCGGACTCGGAGCCCTCGGAGACCGTCCGGACGATCACGTTGTCGGCATCGCGGGCCTGACGCAGCGCCTCGGCGACGCGGGCGTGCACGCGTCGCAGGTCGTCGATCTCCAGGTCGTCGAGCCCGCCGTCGTCGTGCAGCTGCACGGTGGCGCCACGACGACGGAGGCGCATGACCTCCTCACGGACGTCCTCCGACAGGAGCGACCGGCCGCGGATCTCGTCGCGGATCGCCTGCTCGAGGTGCAGGCACTCGGCACGCTCGGCGGCGGAGAGGTCCCCGCCGGTGTCGATGATCCGCTGCAGCATCGGCAAGGCCATGCGCGTGGTCTGGCTCAGCCGGAACTGCCGCTCGAAGACGTGCGCGTCCTGCGCCGCCTGCCAGTCCGCCGTCTCCTGCTCCGCCCGCACGAAGTCGCGGGTCACCCGGGTGGCACGGTTCATCGCCGCGGCGAACCCGGTGGCGATCGCGACCCACGCGACGCTGCCGAGGACGCCGAGCGACCCGAGCGCGCCGAGCCCCGCCCACGCGACGGTGTGCACGGCGAGGAAGCCGACGCCGATCCACGCGAACGGCCCGCGGCCGCGCACCACGAGGACGACCATGAGGGTGCCGACCGCGGCGATCCACCAGGTGGTGTAGTTCGGCCCGGACCGGAGCTCGACCACGGGCGAGGCGATGAGCGGCATCACGATCGCGGTGCCGAGCGAGAAGCACGTCGCCCACACCGGGAGCGTGCGCCCCGGCAGGAAGATCGCCAGGCCGGTCGCCGCCGCGTACAGGACCATGCACGCGATCACCGGTCCGACGTCGAGCACACGCGGCAGCGTCGTCGCGGCGAGCAGCAGGTGGTAGACGGAGAACAGCGCGGCGAGCCCGATCGCGACGCGCGCGGGGATGGATACCCTCACGAGGTGGCCTCCGCACCGGGCCGCCAGTCGAGCAGGACGCGCGTGCCGGAACCCGGCGCCGTGCGGACCTCGGCCGAGCCGTCGACCGCGACGACGCGCTCGACGATCGACCGGCGGACACCGAGTCGTTCCGCCGGGATGGCCGCGAGGTCGAACCCGGCGCCGTCGTCACCGACCTCGACGTGCACGCCGGTCCCGCGCTGCTCGACGAGGACCCACCGGTCGACCTCCGCACCGCCCGCGTGCTGCACGCTGTTGACGGCGGCCTGCAACGCGGCCGAGGCGAGGGCGTCCGACACGATGGCGGGGACCCGGAGCCCGCCGAGCGTCACCGGCGGCACGCGGACCGGGGCGGCGAGCGCGCTGACGGCGTCGGCGATCCGACCGTGCAGGTCGAGGAGCGGCACCGGCGGCGCATCCCCCGGGCCGTCGGACGCGGCCTGGAGGTGGTCGATGGCGTTCCTGGCCATCCGTGCCGCGAGCATCTCCGCGTCCGGGGTCTCCGCACGGGCCGCGGACAGCAGGGTGGTGAGGACGCTGTCGTGGACGATCGCGTCGACCTGCACCCGCTCGACCTCGGTCGCGTGCTCCCGGATCGCGTGGGAGTACCGGCGCACCGCGGTGGCCTGTGCGGCGTCGACCGCCGTCGCGGCGCGCCGGAGCACGACCGCGATGACGAGGACGGCGCCGCTGAGGATCGCCGTGTACACGCCGTCGAGGAGCGCCCGCACGCCGGCGTCGCCGCCGACCGGGGTGAGCCGGATCACGACGTACACGGCCGGCACGAGGGCGGTGTAGACCGTCGCCCGCCACGGCGCGAAGCCCATCGCCGCCGCGGTCGACCCCACCGTGCACAGCCACCACGGCCACGGCACCTGGTCGGCCGGGATCGGCTCGCGGACGGTCAGCGGCCACGTGACGAGCGCGACGAGGAACAGGAGCGCGCAGACGATCTGGGCGACCTGCGCCAGCCCGCGGGCGAACACCGACGCCCCCACGAAGAGGAACGACGCCGCGAGGCCGCACGCCACCACCGGTCCCCACACGGGATCGAGGTACGGCAGCTGGTCGAGCACGGCCGGGACCGTCGTCGCACCGAAGCCGAGCGCCGCCACGGCGATGAGGATCGCGAACGCGCGCTCGACCGACGCCTGCGTGATCGACGCCCGCACGCTCCTGGCCGGGTCCGCGCCGAACGGCGTCTGCCCGCCGGGTGGGAGCGTCCGGGCGCCGGGCGGTGTGCCGACGGCGCGTGCCGGACCGGCGGCCCGAGCCGAGCCGCCCGTCGGCACCGCGTCAGCCGCAGCCATCCTGGTCAGCGACCGTCGCCGTCGGGGTCGATGCCCGAGTCGAGGCCCGGGAGGATGCCGTCCTCCACCGCGCGGCGGAGCAGGTCGACCTTCGTCGGTGCCGGGCGGCCGACCTCGACGTACTTCACCCGGATGCGGTCGAGGTACTCGCGGGCCGTGGAGTACCCGATGCCGAGCTGCTGGGCCGCGAGCTTGAGCGGCAGGCCCGAGGCGTAGAGGTGCAGGATCTCGCGTTCGCGACGACCGAGCTGCGCCTTCGCGAAGTCCCGGTCGGCGTCGATCGCGCTGGCCCACTCGAGGTTGTTGAGGACGTCCCCGCGGGCGACGGTCGCGACGGCCGCCATCACGGTCTTCGTCGCCGAGGACTTCGGGATGACGCCGGCGGCCCCGGCTGCCAGCGCCTCGCGGACGTTGGCGACGCGGTCCGCGATGGAGTGCACGAGGACCGCGGAACCGGTGCCCTGCACACCCTTCACGTTCGCGGTCACGGTGGAGCCGTCGCCGAGCGACAGGTCGAGCACGACGACGTCGACCTCACGCCCGCCGAGGTTCTCGATGTACTCGGGAACGCTCGCGGCGGTGAGGACGACCTCGAACCCCTCGTTCTGACACGCTGCCTGGATCCCGAGTCGCACGGACTCGTGGTCGTCGACGATCGCGACACGGACGGGCTTGGTCGCCAGTCCGGTCGTTCCGGTGGTGGTCGGTTCTGTTGCCACGGTGGCCTCTCTGGTCGATGCGCACCCCCGGCCCCTGAAACCGGGACGCCATCACCGACCAAGGATACCCAGGTCGGACTCAGGGAGGAGCACGACCCGCGCGCGACGTCAGGCGACGGGCACCAGGCGCGCCACGGCCTCCAGGTGGTGGGTGTGCGGGAAGAGGTCGAAGGCGCGCAGTGCCTCCAGGCGGTACCCGAGGTCCGCGAAGGTGGCGACGTCGCGGGCCAGCGCGACCGGGTCGCACGCCACGTAGACGACCTGCGCGGGCTGCAGCGCGGCGACCTGCACGACCACCTCGCGCCCGGCGCCGGAACGCGGCGGGTCGAGCACGATCGTGCCCGCGCGGTACCGCTGCCGTTCCGACGCCGTCAGCGCGGCCACGGTGCGCTGCAGCCAGCGGTCGACGCGGCCGGTCTCGGCACGTGCGCCGATCCACTCGGCGAGGTTCTCCTGCGCGTGCTCGGTGGCGCGGGGGGCGCTCTCCACGCTGGTGAGGCGCGCCTTCGGTCCGACGAGGTCGCCGAGCGCGGCGGCGAGGAGCCCGACGCCGCCGTACAGGTCGAGGTGCTGCCCCTCGGGGTCGAGGCGGTCGCGGTCGACGAGGTCCTGCACCGCGGCGGTCAACACGGTCGGCGCCTGGCGGTGCACCTGCCAGAAGCCGGTGTCGTCCACCTGGAACGTGCGCTCACCGACGACCTCGGTGACGATCGTGGGCTTCTGCTCGTCGATGACCAGGCGCGCCCCCTCGGAGCCGCTCGGCGCGAGGACGTCGACGACGGAGGCGCCGGGCATCGCGCCGCGGCCGAGCGGTGCGCTCTCCTGCACGGCACGGCTCGCGAGCGGCAGGGACGTGACCGGCACGACGGTGTGCGACCGGGCGGCGAACGGCCCGGCGGTGCCGTCCTCGTCGACGTGCAGGCGCACGCGGGTGCGCCAGCCGGTTCCGTTCGCCTCGGCGTCGCCGGGCGCCGCCTCGACCACGGGGTCGGCCCCGAGCACGTCGGCGAGGTCGGTGCGGGCGAACCGGGCGAAGGCGTCGACGAGGACGTCGTGCTTCAGCGTCCGCTGGTGCGGGAGGGCGATGTGCCCGAACTCGGCGCCACCGGCACGGACGGCCGGGTCGCGGTCGAGGGCGGCCTCGGGCCAGACGTGCTCGACACGGTGCTCGCTCGGTTCCGTCACGGCGACCGTGTCGGCACGCCAGAACGACTTCTTGCGGTCCTCGGTCACCCGGGCGACGACGCGTTCGCCGGGGATCGCGTCCGACACGAACACCACCCGCCCCTCGTGCCGTGCCACCGAGATGCCGCCGTGGGCGATCCCGGTGACGTCGAGGTCGAGCAGCGTACCGACGGATTCACCCATGGTTCGATGTTCCCATGCGTCTGTACCTCGCGAGTACCTCCCCCGCCCGCCGAGCCCTCCTCGCCCAGACCGGGATCGAGCCGGTGCTCGTCGCGCCGGGGGTCGACGAGGACGCCGCGGTCGCCTCCGCCGCCGCCGCGCTCGGTCGCGACCTGACCGGCCCCGAGCTCGTGTCGATGCTCGCCGTCGCCAAGGCGTCCGCCGTCGCGGACGCACCGGTCGCGGGCCGGCCGGTGGACGGGCTCGTCTTCGGCGGCGACTCCGCGTTCGAGGTCGACGGCGTCCTGTACGGCAAGCCGCACGACCCGGAGGTGGCCAGGGAGCGCTGGCGGCAGATGCTGACCGTCGGCGGCGGCACCCTGTGGAGCGGGCACTGCGTGCTCGACCGGCGGCGGGTCGTCGACGCGACCCTTCCACCTACTGGAGGCGCGGTGCGGGCCGGTGACGCGCCTCCCGTCCGCCCCCTGTCCACGTCCACCGCCGGGGACGGCGTCGTCACGGAGGTCGCGCCGGGCGGGTCCGCGATGGTCGCCGACGGCGACCGCGTCGTGGCGGTCGACAGCGCGGTGCTCACCTTCGCCGACGACGTGTCCGCCGACGAGGTCGACGCGTACGTCGCGACCGGCGAGCCGCTCGAGGTCGCGGGGGCCTTCACCATCGACGGGCGGGCCGCCGCGTACATCACGCGGATCGACGGCGCGCCCTCGGCCGTCGTCGGACTCTCGCTGCCCGTGCTGCGCTCGATGCTGCTGCGCGGCTTCGGCATCCCGTGGCACGAACTGTGGGCGCTGTAGACATCCACACTTCTTCCAGGCCGTTCTTTGTCGGTCCCGGTCAATTCGCGCCCTCGCCGCACGAATACGCTGATGTGTCATGCCCCGTATCAGCAAGGTCCTCATCGCGAACCGCGGCGAGATCGCCGTCCGCATCATCCGCGCGGCCCGCGACGCAGGCAAGGCATCGGTCGCGGTCTACGCCGACCAGGACCGTGACGCCCTCCACGCCCGCCTCGCCGACGAGGCCTACGCGCTGAACGGCACCACGAGCGCCGACACCTACCTCGTCATCGACAAGATCATCTCGGTCGCCCGTCGGTCCGGCGCGGACGCCGTGCACCCGGGCTACGGGTTCCTCGCCGAGAACGCGGACTTCGCCCGCGCCGTCATCGACGCCGGGCTGACCTGGATCGGCCCCTCGCCGGAGTCGATCGAGCGGCTCGGCGACAAGGTCTCCGCACGCCACGTGGCCGAGAAGGTCGGCGCGCCGCTCGCCCCCGGGACGATCGAGCCCGTCGCGGACGCCGCGGAGGTCATCGCGTTCGCGGACGAGGTCGGGCTGCCGGTCGCCATCAAGGCAGCCTTCGGTGGTGGTGGCCGCGGCCTGAAGGTCGCGCGGACGCGCGACGAGGTCGCCTCGCAGTTCGAATCGGCCACGCGTGAGGCCATCGCCGCGTTCGGTCGCGGTGAGTGCTTCGTCGAGAAGTACCTCGACAAGCCGCGCCACGTCGAGACCCAGTGCCTCGCCGACGAGCACGGCAACGTCGTCATCGTCTCCACGCGCGACTGCTCGCTCCAGCGACGGCACCAGAAGCTCGTGGAAGAGGCACCGGCGCCCTACCTGACCGATGCCCAGACCGAGCGGCTGTACGAGTCGTCGAAGGCGATCCTCCGCGAGGTCGGCTACGTCGGGGCCGGCACCTGCGAGTTCCTCATCGGGGCCGACGGCACCGTGTCCTTCCTCGAGGTCAACACCCGACTGCAGGTCGAGCACTGCGTCTCGGAGGAGGTCACCGGCATCGACCTCGTCCGCGAGCAGTTCCGCATCGCCGAGGGCGGCGTGCTCGACTACTCCGACCCCGCGCCGCGCGGTCACTCGTTCGAGTTCCGGATCAACGGCGAGGACGCCGGGCGCAACTTCTTCCCGGCGCCCGGCCCCGTGCACGCCTTCAACGCACCCTCCGGCCCCGGTGTCCGCGTCGACTCCGGCGTGGTCTCCGGCGACGTCGTGTCCGGGTCGTTCGACTCGATGCTGGCGAAGCTCATCGTGACCGGTGCCACACGCGAGGAGGCCCTCGAGCGCTCCCGGCGGGCCCTGGCGGAGTTCGAGGTCACCGGCCTGCCGACGGTCCTGCCGTTCCACCGTGCGGTCGTGTCCGACCCGGCGTTCGCCACGTCCGACGACGAGCCGTTCTCGGTGTACACGCAGTGGATCGAGACCGACTTCCAGAACGACATCCCGGCGTGGAGCGGTTCCCCCGAGGACCTCCCGGCACCGGCGGCCCGCGAGAGCGTCGTCGTCGAGGTCCAGGGCAAGCGCATCGAGGTCACCATGCCGTCGATCGTCGGGGTCGGCGGCGCGGGTCGTCGGCCGGCCGGGCCCACCGCTCCCCCGAAGCGCCGTACGTCCGGCGTCCGCGGGGGCATGGCGTCCTCCGGCTCCGTGACCTCCCCGATGCAGGCCACCGTGGTGAAGACCGCGGTCGCCGAGGGTGACACCGTGGTGAAGGGCGACCTGCTCGTCGTCCTCGAGGCCATGAAGATGGAGCAGCCCGTGCAGGCCCCGCGCGACGGCGTCGTCACCGGGCTGAACGCCCCCGTCGGCCAGACGATCTCGTCCGGCCACGTGCTGCTCGAGCTCGCGTAGCGCGCCGGCGGGTCGCCGCTCGGTTTCGAACCACGGATCCGACATCGAACCACGCTCCACGCTCGGTTCGACGTCGGTTTCGTGGTTCGGTGCGCTTCGTACCTCACCACGCCGGCGTCACGAGCAGTCCTCGGCGCACGGGGAGCCCAGCCGCCGCCAACATCTCGGGGAAGCGTCCGCCCGGCACCACGTCACGCCAGGTCGGCCGGACGACGTGCCGCACCTCGTCCAGCGCGCGGAGCCGGTCCTCCCGGAGCTTCTCGGCGATGACGACTTCCGCGGCGGAACGGCCGTTGCGCATCGCTCGGTCGCGGTACTTGACCAGTCCGTCGAACTCCACGATCACGCCGTCGTCCGGGAACCAGAAGTCCACCCGGCCGATCGAGCCACGCGCGTCCCGGAACTCGTGTTGTTGGACCGGCGCAACGCTGCTGACGTCGCGCATCACGAGGTGCGTGACGCTCTCGCCGGCTGACTCGGACAACGCGGACGCGAGCTCGAGGACCCGGCGCGCTCGTCGACGCGCTCGGACTGACGTCCTGGACGACAGTTCGGCGTCGAGAGCGGTCGGATCGACTCCACGTCGGAGGACAGCGTCCGCCACGGCGAGTGCTCGGCCTCGGTCGTAGCGCAGTGCGACGTCCACGGCGGTGTCGACGAGGGTCGTGACCGGGAGCCCGGCAACCAGCGTCGAGCGTCCGACGCGCCCTCGCCCCGCGGCACGGTCCGTGAACCGGGTGCGCTGCGCGGTCTCCCTGCGCGGGTCGATCACGGTCACACGGTCGGGTACGGGCTGGATCCAGGGCAGTCGATGGACGATCGCGGCGGACGCGTGCGAGACGACCAGACGAGGCGTGGTCGCCAGTGCCGCCGTCGCGAGGGCGATGTGCTGTTCCCAGGCGGTGGCTCGCGACCAGTCCTCGTGCCGGACGAATTGGCCGTGCCCGACCCGGAGGAGCGTGCCCGCGCGGGCGTCACGTTGCTGCCGACGTCCTGTCGCCGGATCGGGATGGGCTGGGAACACCTCGGGGACCGCCATGACCCGAGGGTGCCCGGACACGGGGAGGGCCCGCGCGCGATCCGGGCTCCCTGTGGACAACCCGGTCGTCCCCAGGCAGGAGGCCACGTGAGGTCGAACCGCGGAACCGACGTCGAACCGGGCCTGGCGGCTGGTTCGACGTCGGTTCCGCGGTTCGACGCGTGCGGGGCGGCGGCGGGCGGGCGGCGGGGCGGCAGGGCGGCAGGGCGCCGGCGCGCGCGGGCTACGAGACGAGGGGGCGGACGGCGGCGGCGAGCGTGTCGACGAGCGCCTGGGCCTCGGCGGGGGTGGGCGCGACCGTGTCGATGTAGACCTTCACCTTCGGCTCCGTCCCGCTCGGGCGGACGATCACCCGGGCGTCGCCCTCCAGGTCGTAGCGCAGGATGTCCGAGGGCGGGAAGCCCTCGACGCCGCCCAGGTAGTCCGTCGTGGTCAGCACCGCGACACCGCCGAGGGACGCCGGCGGCGACGACCGCAGGGCCGCCATGATCGTCCCGATGCGCGAGAGGTCGTCCACGCGGGTCGCGACCTGACCGGAGGCGAAGGCACCGAACTCCGCGGCGAAGGCCTCGAGGTGCTCCGCGATCGTCGAACCCGACGCGGCGAGGTCCGACGCGAGCGACAGCAGGGACAGGGCCGCCGAGATGCCGTCCTTGTCGCGGACCACGTCCGGGTCCACCAGGTAGCCGAGCGCTTCCTCGTAGCCGAACAGCAGCCCGGGGACGCGGGACACCCACTTGAACCCGGTCAGGGTGTCGCGGTAGCCGAACCCGTACCGGGCGGCGACGCGCGACAGGGCCGGCGAGGACACGATCGACGCCGCGAGCGTCCCGGTCCGCCCGGCACTCGACGCCTGCGCGGCCGCACGCCACCCGAGCAACCAGCCCACCTCGTTGCCGGAGAGCCGACGGAACGAACCGGCGCCGTCCGGGATCGCGAGCGCGAGACGGTCGGCGTCCGGGTCGTTCGCGATGACGAGGTCCGCTCCGACGGCGACGCCCCGCGCGATCGACAGGTCCATCGCCCCGGGTTCCTCGGGGTTGGGGAAGGACACGGTCGGGAACGCCCCGTCCGGCTCGATCTGCTCCGGCACGGTCTCCGGCACGGCGAACCCGGCGGCGGCGAACACCGCGCGGGCGGTCTCCCACCCCACGCCGTGCATCGCCGTGTAGACGACCTTCGGCTGGGCGTCCGGGCCGACCGCGGGCGCCGGCACCGTGGCGGCGGTGGCGGCCACGTAGGCGTCCCACAGCGCCGTCGGAGCGACCGTGTAGTCGGTGGCGCGGGGCAGGTCCGTGATCGACCCCGCTGCGACCGCATCGATGGCGTCCGCGATCAGGCCGTCGACGGGTGGGACGATCTGGGAGCCGTCGTCCTCGCCGCCGAGGTACACCTTGTAGCCGTTGTCGCGCGGCGGGTTGTGGCTCGCCGTGACCATCACGCCGGCCCCGACCCCCAGGTGCCGGACGGCGAACGCCAGCACCGGGGTGGGCATCGCCGAGGGCAGCAGGGTGACGTCGAGCCCGAGGCCGCGCATCACCTCGGCGGAGTCCCGGGCGAACACGTCGGAGTTCACCCGACCGTCGTAGCCGATCACGACGCTGCGCTGCCGGCCGGTGTCGATGAGGAACCGCGCGAGCCCGGCGGCGGCCTGTGTGACCACGACCCGGTTCATCCGGAGCGGCCCCCAGCCGAGCTCGGCCCGCAGTCCGGCGGTGCCGAACTGGAGTCGCCCGTCGAAGCGTGCGGCGAGGGCCTGCACCGCGGGCCCGTCGCCAGCGGCCGCAGGCCCGGTCGCCGCGGCCTCGGTCGCCGCGGCCTCGGTCGCCGCGGCCTCGATCGCCGCCGTGAGTCCGGTCCGGGTCTCCTCGTCGGGGTCCTGCTCCGCCCATGCGCGGGCGGTGGCGAGGACTCCCGGCAGACCCGGCGTCACAGCGCGCCCACCACGCGGGCGAGCAGGTCGGCGATCACCGGCTCGGCCTGCTTGCCGGCCTCGAGCACCTCGGCGTGCGACAGCGGGGTGGTCTGGATGCCGGCGGCCAGGTTCGTGATGAGCGAGAAGCCGAGGACCTCCATGCCGGCCTGCCGCGCCGCGATGGCCTCGAGCGCGGTGGACATGCCGACGATGTGCCCGCCGATGGTCTTCGCCATCTGCACCTCGGCCGGGGTCTCGTAGTGCGGGCCGCGGAACTGCGTGTACACGCCCTCGTCGAGCGTCGGGTCCACACCGCGGGCGACGGCGCGCAGCCGCGCCGAGTAGAGGTCGGTCAGGTCGACGAACGTGGCGCCCTCGAGCGGGCTGTCCGCGGTGAGGTTGATGTGGTCGCTGATGAGCACCGGGGTGCCGGGCGTCCAGTGGTCCTTGATGCCGCCGGCACCGTTGGTGAGGACCATGATCGACGCGCCGGTGGCCGCGGCGGTGCGGACGCTGTGCACGACGCGACGGACGCCGTGCCCCTCGTAGTAGTGCGTCCGGGCGCCGATCACGAGTGCGTGCCGGCCGTCGGCGAGGCGGATCGACCGGACCGTCCCGGAGTGCCCGGGGACCGCCGAGGCGCTGAAGCCAGGGACCTCGTCCGCGGGGATCTCGGACACCGTCTCGCCGATGAGGTCGGCGGCCTTGCCCCATCCGGATCCGAGGGTCAGGGCGATGTCGTGGCGCTCGATGCCCGACTTCGCCGCGATGACCGCGGCGGCGTCACGCGCGACCTCGAACGGGTCGGCGGCGGGGTCGTTCAGCGGGTTCTCCGTGCTCATCCCCCAACTCTAGAGGGCGAGCGCGAGCCGGCGACGCCCTCAGTGCTCCCCGAGCGCCCGGTCGACCGCGGCCGTGATCTCGCCCTGGTCGAAGTGGTTCCTGATGACGATGACCTCGGCGTAGGTGTCACCGATCGCCTCGACGAACTCCTGGCTCGTCAGGATCACGTTCGCGTCCTCCGAGACCGCCCGCACCGACGCCACGTCCGCCGCGACGACGGACGCCTGCAGCCCGAGCGCCGCCAGGGCCTTCTCGGCGTTGACCTTGAGGATCCCGCTCGAGCCGATGCCGGCGCCGCAGATGGTCACGATCTTCACGCGGGCACCCCCATGATCGCGCGGACCTCGTCCGCCGTGGTCGCGTCCGCCAGACGCCCGGTCACGGTGGCGTCGTTGAACAGGTTCGCGATCTCGCCGATCGACTCCAGGTGCGTCCCGACCCCGGCGACGGCGAGCCCGAGCACGACCCGCACCGGGTCGTTGTGCGGGTGGCCGAAGGCGACCGGCGTCGCGAGCGTCACGACCGCGAGTCCGTCGTGCAGCACGGCGGGACCGGGTCGTGCGTGCGCGAACGCGAGTCCGGGCGAGATCACGATGTAGGGCCCGTGCTCCTCGACGAGACCGATCATCGCGTCCGTGTACGGCTCGGTCGCGGCACCGGAGGCGACGAGCGCGCCGCCGACCGCCCGGAGCGCGTCGCGCCACGAGGACGCGGTCGCCCCGAGCACGACGGCGTCGTCCGGCAGCGGCGGCAGCGGCATGCGTCAGGCCTCCTGGTACCCGGCCGTGATGGTGGCGATGATCTCCTCGCGGTCCTCGAGCGGGAGGAACGACCCGAGGGCCGCGTTGATCTGGAACGCCGCGAGGTCGTCGAGGTCGTAGCCGAACGTGCCGGCGAGGAGTGCGAGCTCCCGCGACAGCGTCGTCCCGCTCATCAGGCGGTTGTCGGTGTTCACGGTGACCCGGAAGCCGAGCTGGTAGAGCACGTCGAACGGGTGGTCGGCCAGGTCGTCGCCCCAGGCCGCGATCGCCCCGGTCTGCAGGTTCGACGACGGCGAGACCTCGAGCGGGATCTCGCGGTCGCGCACCCACGAGGCGACCTCGCCGAGCGAAGCAAGCGTCGAGCCGTCGCCGGCGTCGGAGAGCGTGACGTCCTCGAAGATGCGGACGCCGTGCCCGAGGCGGAGCGCACGGCCGTCGACGAGCGCCGAGCGGATCGAGGCGAGTCCGTCGGCCTCGCCCGCGTGGACGGTGACGGGGAAGAGTTCGGCCGCGAGGTGGTCGAAGGCGGCACGGTGGTTCGAGGCCGGGAAGCCCGCCTCGGCGCCCGCGATGTCGAACCCGACGACGCCGGCGTCGCGGTGCCGCACGGCGAGCTCGGCGATCTCGAGCGACCGGTCGGCGTGGCGCATCGCGGTGACGAGCTGCCCCACGCGGATGCTGCCGCCGGCGGCGTCGACGGCTTCCTCGATGCCGGCCTGCACGGCCTCGACCGCCTGGTCCAGGGTCAGCCCGCCCTGCAGGTGCTGCTCCGGAGCCCACCGGACCTCGCCGTACACGACGCCGTCGGCGACGAGGTCCTCGACGAACTCCTTCGCGATGCGGTGCAGCTGGGGCGCGGTCTGCATCACCGAGGTGGTGACGTCGAACGTCTTGAGGTACTCGACGAGCGAACCGGAGTTCGACTGGTCGGCGAACCACTGGCCGAGCGCGTCGGCGTCGGTCGTCGGGAGCGACACCCCCGACGCCGCGGCGAGCTCGATGATCGTCGCCGGACGCAGGCCGCCGTCGAGGTGGTCGTGCAGGGACACCTTCGGCAGGTCGTTGATGACCGCCCCGGCGTCGGGCAGGCGGTAGGTCGGGGCGTCGGCGCTCATGCTCCAAACCTACCGGAGGCGTCAGCCGATCCGCTCGCGGACGATGGGACCGCGGTCCGGTGCCGACGAGCCGATCGACCACGCGCCCTCGAGCGACTCGAGCGCCCGCGGGATGCGCGACTCGTCGTCGCTGTGCAGGGTCCAGAGGGGCTGCCCCTCGGTCACGGTGTCGCCCGGCTTGACGTGCAGCTCGATGCCGGCCCCGGCCTGCACCGGGTCCTGCGCGCGGGCCCGACCGGCGCCGAGGCGCCAGGCCGACACACCGAAGGGCAGGGCGTCCTGCTGCACGAGCACGCCCGACGACGGTGCGGTGACGACGTGCTGCTCCCGGGCGACCGGCAACGCTGCGGAGGGATCGCCACCCTGCGCGGAGATCATCCGGCGCCAGGTGTCCATCGCCCGGCCGTCTGCCAGTGCGGCCGCCGGGTCGGCGTCCGGCAGTCCGGCGAGCGTCAGCATCTCCGAGGCCAGTGCCACGGTCAGCGCGACGACGTCGGCGGGTCCGCCACCCTCCAACACGTCCACCGACTCCCGCACCTCGAGCGCGTTGCCGATCGTCAGGCCGAGCGGGACCTCCATGTCGGTCAGCAGCGCCGAGGTCTTCACCCCGGCATCGTTCCCGAGGTCGACCATCGTCCGTGCGAGCTCCCTCGACGCCTCGTAGGTCGGCATGAAGGCCCCGGACCCGAACTTCACGTCGAGCACGAGCGCCCCGGTGCCCTCGGCGATCTTCTTCGACATGATGCTCGAGGCGATGAGCGGGATGCACTCGACGGTGCCGGTGATGTCGCGGAGGGCGTACAGCTTCTTGTCCGCCGGGGCCAGACCGGAGCCCGCGGCACAGATCACCGCACCGACGTCCTCGAGCACCGCGAGCATGCGGTCGTTCGAGATCGACGCCTGCCACCCCGGGATCGACTCGAGCTTGTCGAGGGTCCCACCGGTGTGGCCGAGGCCCCGGCCGGACAGCTGCGGCACGGCGACGCCGAACGACGCCACGAGGGGCGCCAGCGGCAGCGTGATCTTGTCGCCCACCCCGCCGGTGGAGTGCTTGTCGACGGTGGTCTTGCCGAGCGAGCCGAACGACATCCGCTCCCCCGACGCGATCATCGCGAGCGTGAGGTCCTTGATCTCCCGCCGCTCCATGCCGTTCAGGAAGATGGCCATCGCCATCGCCGCCATCTGCGGGTCCTCGACGTACCCGCGCGTGTACGCGTCGACGAGCCAGTCGACCTCGGCGGTGCTCAGCGCGCCGCCGGATCGCTTCGTGCGGATGAGGTCGACGGTGTCGAAGGGCTCGACGGCCATGGGATCAGTGCTCCTGCTGGTAGGTGGCGAGGGTGCGCGGGCCGAAGGCGTCGGGCAGGACCTCGTCGATGGTGCGGATGCCGGACACGGTCTCGAGGAGCATGCCCTCGGTCGAGTGCTCGAACAGCAGCTGGCGGCAGCGCCCGCACGGCATCAGGGTCGCCCCGTCGCCGTCGACGCACGTGAACGCGACGAGCTTGCCGCCGCCCGTCATGTGCAGCTGCGAGACGAGCGAGCACTCCGCGCAGAGGGTCACCCCGTAGGACGCGTTCTCGACGTTGCAGCCGGACACGATCCGGCCGTCGTCGGTGAGCGCCGCGGCGCCCACCGGGAACGACGAGTACGGCGCGTAGGCGTGCCGCATCGCGGCCGTCGCTGCGGTCCGCAGGGCGGTCCAGTCCACGTCGGACGGGAGGCGCGGGGCGGCGTCCGCAGGGCCGGCGTCGGTGACCGCCTCGTCACCCTGGGCGTTCGTGTGGGTCATGTGCCGCGCCTCCCGGCTAGCTCTTGATGTACGGCTTGCCGGACGCGGCGGGACCGCGCGACTGCCCGACCAGGCCGGCCACCGCGAAGATCGTCACCACGTACGGGAGCATCAGCAGGAACTCGCTCGGGACGGGCGAGTTGATCGCGCCGAGCGTGTTCTGCAGGTTCGACGCGAACCCGAACAGCAGGGCGGCGAGCGTCGCCCGGATCGGGTCCCACCGGCCGAAGATGACGGCCGCGAGCGCGATGTAGCCGGCGCCGGCGGTCATGTCCTTCGTGAACGGTCCGACCGCGTCGAGCGTGAAGTACGCGCCGCCGAGACCGGCGATCGCGCCGGCGAGCGACACGTTCCAGAACCGGGTGCTCGAGACGTTGATGCCCACCGTGTCGGCCGCCTGCGGGTGCTCGCCGACCGCACGGAGGCGGAGGCCCCAGCGGGTCTTGAACAGCGCGAACGTGACGACCGCGACCGCGACGTACGCCAGGTAGACGACGACGGTCTGCTCGAAGAACACCGGACCGATGACCGGGATCTGGTGCAGCAGCGGGATCTCGATCTTCGGGAAGCGCACGCCCACGTTGAGCGTCGTCTCGTTCGGCGAGAGCACCTGCGAGTACAGGAAGCCGGTCAGGCCGGAGATGAACGCGTTGATGACGACACCGACGATGACCTGGTCGACGAGGTACTTGATGCTGAACGCGGCGAGGATGAACGACACCAGGACACCGGCGACGAGCGCGCCGACGAGACCGACCCACGGCGAACCGGTGAGGGACGCGATCAGCGCCGAGGTGAACGCCCCCGCGAGGAACTGGCCCTCGATGGCGATGTTCACCACGCCGACGCGCTCGGAGATGACGCCGCCGAGGGCACCGAACACGAGCGGGACGCTGAGCCCGAGCGCTCCGACGAGCAGGCCGGGCAGCGGGACGGTGGCGCCGGCGGCCGCCCAGGTGAGGAAGCCGACCACGAACACGATCGCGAAGACGGACGTCACCCAGAGCGGGACCCGTCGGAACGCGCGGACCTCGACGAACGCGTACACCGTGGCGATCGCGAGCAGGACGACCACCACGTACCCGGTCGGGCCCGCCGCGAGCGGGACGTCCGGCAGGGCGAAGAAGTCGCCGCCGTTCGCGAGCCGGAACGTCGTCGTGCCCGACCGGTGCAGCAGGACGAAGAAGACGAGCGCGAGCACCGTGAAGACGGCGTAGCCGATCGGCAGCTTCCAGCTGCGGGTGGTCTCGACCGGACGGTCGGCGAGGGGCGCCGCGGGCGCCGCGGTGGGGCTGAGGGTGCTCACGCGGCGACCGCCTTCTTGCTGTGCTTCGTGCTCGAGCGACGACGGGCACCCGGCTGCGGGATCCGGAAGATCGCGCGGACGAGCGGCGGCGCCGCGATGAACAGGACGATGAGCGCTTGGATCACGCCCACGATGTCGATCGGGATGCCGTTCGCGGCCTGCATGGCGTAGCCGCCGTTCTTCAGCACGCCGAACAGGATCGCGGCCCAGAACACGCCCCACGGCTTCGAGCGGCCGAGGAGGGCGACGGTGATCGCGTCGAAGCCGATGCCCGCGTCGATGCCCGAGGTGAACCCGGTCGTGACGGCGCCCTGCACCTGGTACGCGCCGGCGATGCCGACGAGGGCACCGGAGATGACGAGCACCCAGATGGTGAGGGTGGGCACGCTCATGCCGGCCACACGCGCCGCGCGGGGGTTCTCACCGATGGTGCGGAACCGGAAGCCGAGGGATGACTTGTTGACGAGCCACCAGACCACGACGACGGCGATGATCGCGACGACGAAGCCGAGGTCGATCCCGTACCGCGGACCGAACAGCGGCGGGAGGAGCGCGCTGTCCTTCGTCGCGGGCGAGATCGGGTTCGTGCTGCCCGGTGCCTGCAGGAGTCCCGGGGTGCGGAGGAGGTAGCTCACGAGGTACAGCGCGACGTAGTTGAGCATGATCGTGAGGACGACCTCGTTCGCGCCGGTCCGGGCCTTCAGCACGCCGACGATCCCGGCCCACACCGCCCCGCCGACGATGCCGGCGATGATCGTGAGCGGGATGTGCACGATCGCGGGGCCGTCGAACGAGAACCCGACCCAGCCGGCCGCCGCGGCGCCCATCAGGATCTGCCCCTGGCCGCCGATGTTGAACAGGCCGGCGCGGAAGGACAGGGCGATGCCGAGGCCCGCCGCGATGAGCGGCACGCTGTAGTCGATCGAGCGGGTGAGCGGGACGATGGCCTGCTGGAAGCTCGACGCGCCGAAGTTGATCACGGAGCCCTCGAACAGCGAGGCGTACGACCCGCCGACCGCGGTGCCGATCGCCCGGAACGTGTCGGCCGGGCGGGCGAAGAAGTACCCGGCGGCGGCGCGGACGTTCTCGTCGGTGATCGCGATCAGGATGCCGCAGGCCACGAGCGCGAGGACGACGGCGAGCACGGTGACGAGGGCCGATCCGTTCAGGATGCCCTGCAGCGCGGCCTGCCAGCGGCCGTCCCCGTTCCGGCGCTCGGTGTCCTCGGCGGAGTCCGTCATGAGGTGCGGGGTGGACTCGACGTCCTGCAGACGGTCGTCGGTGGGTGCCTCGGTCGGCTCCGGCGTCCTCGGCTGCGTGTTGTCTGGCGTGGTGCTCACGCTGCCAGCTCCGTTCCTTCTGGGAGTTCCCCGGCCATCATCAGGCCGAGGACGTCGCGCGGGGTGTCCGCGGGGACGATGCCGACGATCCCGCCGCGGTACATCACGGCGATCCGGTCGGCGAGCGCCACGACCTCGTCGAGCTCGGTCGAGACGACGATGACGGGGACGCCGGTGTCGCGGGTCGCGACGATGCGCTTGTGCACGAACTCGATCGAGCCGACGTCGATGCCGCGCGTGGGCTGCGCCGCGACGAAGAGCCGCAGGTCGCGGCTGAGTTCGCGGGCGAGCACGATCTTCTGCTGGTTGCCGCCGGACAGCCGCCCCGCGGCGGTGGTGCGACCGGGGGTGCGGATGTCGAACTCGGCGATCTTCTCGTCGGCGAACGCGTCGCGCTCCGCCGACCGGATGGTGCCCGCGCGGACGAACTCCGCGTGGTCGGCCCGGTCGAGCATGAGGTTCTCGGCGATGGTGAACTCGCCGACGAGCCCGTCCTCCTTGCGGTCCTCGGGCACGAAGCCGACGCCCGCGTCGAGGATCTGCTTGACGCTCCGGCCGGTGAGTTCCCGTCCGTCGAGCACGACGCGCCCGCCGTGCACCGGCTCGAGGCCGAGGATCGCCTCGGTCAGTTCGGTCTGACCGTTGCCCTGGACACCGGCGATCGCGAGGATCTCGCCCCGGCGGACGCTGAACGAGACGTCGTCGACGAGGACGATGCCGTTCGGGTCGGTGACCGTCAGGCCCTCGACGACGAGGGCGTCCTCGCCCCCGGACGCCGGCGTCTTGTCGACGACGAGCGACACGGCGCGGCCGACCATGAGGGCGGCGAGCTCGTTGTTCGTCGCGGTGGGCGACGCCTCGCCGACGACCTGGCCCAGGCGGATGACCGTGATGCGGTCGGCGACCTCGCGGACCTCGCGGAGCTTGTGCGTGATGAAGACGATGGCGGTGCCGGCCTCGCGGAGCTGGCGCATGATGCCCATCAGCTCGTCCGTCTCCTGCGGGGTGAGCACGGCCGTGGGCTCGTCGAACACCAGCACGGAGGCGTCGCGGGACAGCGCCTTGATGATCTCGACGCGCTGCTGCACGCCGACCGGGAGGTCCTCGACCTTGGCGTCCGGGTCGACGTCGAACCCGAAGCGCTCGGAGATCTCCCGCACGCGCTTGCGGGCGCCGGCGAGGTCGAGCCGGCCACCGAAGCTCGTCTCCTCCTGGCCGAGCATGACGTTCTCGGCGACGGTGAAGACGGGGACGAGCATGAAGTGCTGGTGCACCATGCCGATGCCGGCGCGCATGGCGTCGCCGGGCCCGTCGAAGTCCTGGACGACGTCGTCGAGGAGGATCTCGCCCTCGTCGGCCTGGTAGAGGCCGTAGAGGACGTTCATCAGGGTCGACTTGCCGGCGCCGTTCTCCCCGAGGAGGCAGTGCACCTCACCCGGCTCGACGGTGAGCGAGATGTGGTCGTTGGCGACGAGGGGGCCGAACCGCTTCGTGATGCCACGGAGTTCGAGCTTCATGTTCTCAGAGTCTGTTCCTGTGATCGGGTCTGTCGTGCTGCGGTCGGCGCACGGAAACGCGGGCGAGGGTGCGTCCCCCGCCCGCGTCCACCGGATTACTTGACGGTCGCCTTGGTCTCGACCTTGATGGAGCCGTCGATGATGCCCGACTTGATCGTGTCGAGCTCGCCGCTCAGGCCCTTGTCGACCTTGCTCGCGTAGTCGTGGAACGGGGCGATGCCGACGCCGTCGTTCTTCAAGGTGCCGACGTACGGCTCGTTGGAGAACTTCTTGTCGGCGGCCTGCTCGACGACGTCCTTCGTGGCGGGGCGCATGCCCTTCTCGACGGACGTGAACGCGATGTCCTTGTAGCGGGGGTCGGCCTCGTAGAGGTCGCTGTCCGCACCGATCAGCACGGAACCGTTGTTCGCGTCCTTGATCGCCTCGGCCGCGGACTGGTAGATCGGGCCACCGACGGGCAGGATCACGTCGGCGTCCTGGTCGATGAGGGTCTGCGCGACGGCCTTGGCCTGCGTGCCGGCCTCGAAGCCGCCCGTGAAGGAGCCCTTCTGGCTGTCGACGTCCCAGCCGACGACCTTGACGTCCTTCTTCTTCTGCTCGTTGTAGTACTTCACGCCGTCCGCGAAGCCGTCCATGAAGATGGTGACGGTCGGGATCTGCATGCCGCCGAAGGTGCCGACGACGCCGGACTTCGAGTAGGACGCGGCCGCGTAGCCGGCGAGGAACGCCGCCTGCGAGGTGTCGAAGGTGATCGGCTTGACGTTCTTCGCGTCGATCGAGTTGTCGTCGATGATCGCGAAGTCGGTGTCCGGGTTGGCCGCGGCCTGCTTCTTCGTGGCGTCGGCGAGGTTGAAGCCGACGGTGACGATGAGGTTGCAGTTCTGACCGATGAGCTGCTCGATGTTCGAGTCGTAGACGGTGGCGTCCTTCGACTCGGCCGACTTGTAGGTCGCGCCGAGGTCGGCGGCGGCGTCCTTCATGCCTTCGAACCCGAGCTGGTTGAACGACTTGTCGTCGAAGCCACCGGCGTCGGAGACCATGCACGGACGGAAGTCCGTCTTCTTGGCCGATGCGTTGTCGGACGGGGCGGCCGAGCAGCCGGCGAGGACGGCGACGGTGCCGGCGAGCGCGAGGGAGCTCAGCAGGACCTGACGGGTACGAGATGTCACGGGTGGGTTCCTCCGGGGGGCGTGCCCGGACCACGTGCGTTCCGGGCGATCGTGGCGACAGTACACGACCGTCGGGCCGGTGCAGAACGACCTCGGAGGGGTCTGTGGATCAGTTACGGGATCGCGACCGCGCGGAAACGCGCCCGTAACGCGGAGTCCCGGTTCCGCCCCCAGTTCGGGGGACGTCAAGCGCTTTTCGTGATGGAGCGCTACAGGACGTCGCCGCGGCCGCTGATCTTCAGTGCATCCACGACACCCTTGACCCGCTGGGCGTTCGCACTCGTCGTCACGAGCAGCGCGTCGGGGGTGTCCACGACGACGATGTCCTCCACGCCGATGAGGGAGATGAGGCGCTGGCTGTGCGACACCACGATGCCGCTGGAGGAGTCGGCCAGGATGCGGGCGCCGTCGCCGAGCACCGCGAGGTTGTTCGCCCGCCCGCCGGACTGCAGCTTCGCCAACGACGCGAAGTCGCCGACGTCGTCCCAGTCGAAGTCGCCGGGGACGACCGCCATGCGTCCGGCCGCCGCAGCGGGCTCGGCCACGGTGTAGTCGATCGCGATCTTCTCGAGGTTCGGCCACACCGCGTCGACGACGGCCCCACGGGCGGAGGTGTCCCAGGCGTCGGCGAGCTCCTCGAGCCCGGCGAGCAGCTCGGGCTTCGTCCGGCCGATCTCGGCGAGCAGGACGTCGGCCCGTGCGATGAACATGCCCGCGTTCCAGAGGTACGTGCCCTGCTCGACGTACGAGCGCGCGGTGTCGAGGTCGGGCTTCTCGACGAAGGACCGGACGGCGTGCGCGGTCGGGGCGCCCTCGATGCCGATCGGGTCGCCGTGGGCGTGGATGTACCCGAAGCCGATCGCCGGCTCGGTCGGGGTGATGCCGATGGTCGTGACGTAGCCGGCCCGGGCGGCCGCGACGGCCTCGCGCACGGAGCGCCGGAAGCCGCGGGCGTCGCCGATGACGTGGTCGGCGGCGAAGGACCCGACGACGACGTCGGGCTCGCGGCGGCGGAGGATGGCCGCGGCGAGGCCGATGGCCGCGGTGGAGTCCTTCGGCTCGCTCTCGAGCACGACGTTGTGGTCCGCGACGCCCGGCAGTTGCGACTCGACGGCGATGCGGTGCGCGCGGCCGGTGACGACCATGATCCGCTGGTCGCCGGCGAGGGGGGCGAGCCGGTCCCACGTCTGCCGGAGCAGCGAGGTGCCGGAGCCGGTGAGGTCGTGCAGGAACTTCGGCGCGTCCGCACGCGACAACGGCCAGAGCCGCGATCCGATGCCCCCGGCCGGGATGATCGCGTAGAAGTCCTCGAGTGCGTCTGCCACGTGCTCACCGTACCGGTGCCGCCGGGCACCACCTGGGTGCTTCCCGCACGCTTCCCGCACGGCGCGGTGCGGGAGCCCGCACGCGCCCACCGCGTCCGACGCGTCCGACGCGTCGGACGCGACCGACGCGTCGGACGCACCCCGCGCCTCCCGACCGGTGTTCACCACCTGCCTGCCGGCCGTTCACGTCCTCCGCCCCACCCGGTCACGCCGCCCGCGGAGCATGGGACGCACCATGAGCGCACGCAGCGTGGAGCGCGGCACGTCCCAACGGACCGTCGCCGTCGTGACCGAGAGCTTCCTGCCCACCCTCAACGGCGTGACCACCAGCGTCCTGGCGGTCCTCGACCACCTGGAGCGCCGCGGTCACCGCGCGGTCGTCATCGCGCCGGACACCCCGGGGCTCGCGCAGTTCCGCTCCCGCACCCAGGTGGAGCGCTACCGCTCCTTCGACGTGCACCGCGTCCCCGCCGTCGCGTACCGGCAGTTCCCGGTCGCGCTCCCGCACCCGGTGCTCGACACGATCCTCGCCGCCTCCGGCGCCGACGTCCTGCACGCCGCGAGTCCGTTCCTGCTCGGCGGCCGCGCGATCACGGCGGCCGGGAGGCTCGGCATCCCCTCCGTCGCCGTCTTCCAGACCGACGTGGCCGGGTTCGCGCGCCGCAACGGCCTGACCGCGACCGTCCCGTTGGTGCGGAAGATCCTCGGCCGCATCCACGCAGGTGCCTCGCTGACGCTCGCGCCGTCGAGCGCGACCGCCGCGATGCTGGCGGAGGACGGCGTGCCGCGGGTCGCGCGCTGGGGACGCGGGGTCGACACCGAGCTCTTCCACCCCTCGCGTCGCGGATCGGCCCACGTCCGCGCCCTGCGTCGGCGCCTCGCCCCCGGCGGCGAGACCATCGTCGGGTACGTCGGACGGCTGGCCCCGGAGAAGGAGGTCGAGCGACTCGCGGAGCTCGGTGGCATCCCGGGGATCCGGATCGTGGTCGCCGGCGGCGGGCCGTCGCGGGCCGTCCTCGAACGGCGGCTCCGGCACCTCGACGTCACGTTCACCGGTCCGCTGCGCGGCGACGCGCTGGCCGACGCGTACGCGAGCCTCGACCTGTTCGTGCACACGGGCCCCGCGGAGACCTTCGGTCAGACGCTGCAGGAGGCGCACGCGAGCGGCCTGCCCGTGATCGCCCCGGCTTCCGGCGGTCCGCTCGACCTCGTCGCACCGGGACTCGACGGCGAGCTCTACGCACCCGACGTCCCGCAGGCCCTCCGTCAGGCGGTACTGCGCCTGCACCACGACCGTGCACTCGCCGCCCGGATGGGGTCGGCCGGGCGCCTGCGGGTCGAGGGGACGACGTGGGAAGCGGTCGGCGACCAGCTGCTCGGGTACCACGACACGGCCAGGACGATCGGCGCGCCGCCGGCCTCGACGCGGGCCGCGCGGGCGGGGTGGCACGAGAAGGTCAGCGCACGCGCATAGGATGGGTCGTGTTCCGAACACGAACACGAACGGCAAGGGCTCGCCGATCGGCGAGCCCGTCCTATGGGAGGACGAGCTCATGGCCGAGCAGACCGGAGGGGGTACGGCGACCGCCGTGCCATCCGTGACGATCGAGGCGCCGCGCGCTTCTCGGACACCGCAGGGGACGCTCTACCGGGGTTCCACCGGCATGTGGTCGTGGGTCCTGCACCGGATCACGGGCGTCGCGATCTACTTCTTCCTGCTCGTGCACATCCTCGACACGGCACTGGTCCGCCTCTCCCCCGAGGCGTACAACGCGGTCATCGGCACCTACAAGACGCCGATCATGAACCTCGGCGAGATCGCCCTCGTGATGGCGATCGTCTTCCACGCGTTCAACGGGCTCCGGATCATCCTCATCGACTTCTGGTCGAAGGGCCCCAAGTACCAGCGGGCCATGTTCTGGATCGTGATCGTCCTCTGGGCGATCGCCATCGCGGGCTTCCTGCCGCGCCAGCTCATGAACCTCGTCGCCGACTTCCACTGAGGGGACCACGATGACCACGCAGACCATCGAGCCCCCGCGCTCGGCAGCAGCAGCCCGCCGCACCACCAACTGGGAGAAGTGGGGCTGGATCTACATGCGCGGATCGGGCGTCCTGCTCGTCGTGCTGATCTTCGGCCACCTCTTCGTCAACATGGTGGCGGGCGAGGGCGTCAAGCAGATCGACTTCGCGTTCGTCGCCGGCAAGTGGGCGTCGCCGTTCTGGCAGGTGTGGGACTCGCTCATGCTCGTCCTCGCGCTCATCCACGGCTCGAACGGCATGCGGACGATCGTCAACGACTACGTCTCGAAGCCGGGCATCCGGAAGACGCTGCTCGTCGCGATCCTCATCGCGTGCGTCGTGCTGATCGTCCTCGGCCTGCTCGTGTGCTGGACGTTCGACCCGTGCCCCGCCGGAGCCGCCGCCGCCGACCTGCCGTCGTTCTGCCCGGCGCGGTAGCAGCAGTCGCGCACGCCCGCCCCACCTCCTAGCGAAAGACCCCTGTGCCTGTGAACACCTCGACCGACATCCCGGTCCATCACCACCAGTTCGACATCGTCATCATCGGCGCGGGCGGCGCCGGCATGCGCGCCGCCATCGAGGCCGGACCGAAGGCGAAGACTGCCGTCATCTCGAAGCTGTACCCGACCCGTTCGCACACCGGTGCCGCGCAGGGCGGCATGGCGGCGGCGCTCGCGAACGTCGAAGAGGACTCGTGGGAGTGGCACACCTTCGACACGATCAAGGGCGGCGACTACCTGGTGGACCAGGACGCCGCCGAGATCCTCGCGAAGGAAGCGATCGACGCGGTCATCGACCTCGAGAACATGGGGCTGCCGTTCAACCGCACGCCCGAGGGCAAGATCGACCAGCGTCGCTTCGGCGGCCACACGCGCGACCACGGCAAGTCCCCCGTCCGCCGCGCGTGCTACGCGGCCGACCGCACCGGCCACATGATCCTGCAGACGCTGTTCCAGAACTGCGTGAAGCTCGGCGTGAACTTCTTCAACGAGTTCTACGCGCTCGACCTCATCATGGTGGACGTCGTCGGCGAGGACGGCGTCACCCGCAAGCAGCCCGCCGGCGTCGTCGCCTACGAGCTCGCGACCGGTGAGCTGCACGTCTTCCACGCCAAGGCGATGATCTTCGCGACCGGCGGCTTCGGCAAGATGTACAAGACGACCTCGAACGCCCACACCCTGACCGGCGACGGCGTCGGCATCGTGTGGCGGACCGGCCTGCCGCTCGAGGACATGGAGTTCTTCCAGTTCCACCCGACCGGGCTCGCGGGCCTCGGCATCCTCCTCACCGAGGGCGCCCGCGGCGAGGGCGCGATCCTCCGCAACGCCTCGGGCGAGCGGTTCATGGAGCGCTACGCCCCGACCATCAAGGACCTCGCGCCGCGCGACATCGTCGCCCGCTGCATGGTGCAGGAGGTGGCCGAGGGGCGTGGGGCCGGCCCGAACAAGGACTACGTCCTGCTCGACTGCACGCACCTCGGCGCCGAGGTCCTCGAGACGAAGCTCCCGGACATCACCGAGTTCGCCCGCACCTACCTCGGCGTGGACCCGGTCGTCGAACCGGTCCCGGTGATGCCGACGGCGCACTACGCGATGGGCGGCATCCCCACGAACACAGACGCCGAGGTCCTGTACGACAACACCACGGTCGTGCCCGGGCTGTACGCCGCGGGCGAGTGCGCCTGCGTGTCCGTGCACGGCTCGAACCGCCTCGGCACGAACTCGCTGCTCGACATCAACGTCTTCGGCAAGCGCTCCGGTAACAACGCCGCCGAGTGGGTCAAGACCGCCGACTTCCTCCCCCTGCCGGAGGACCCGGCGGCCGGCGTGCGCGACATGCTCGCCCAGCTGCGCGCCTCCACGGGCACCGAGCGCGTCGCCGCCCTGCGCAAGGAACTGCAGGACGAGATGGACAAGAACGCGCAGGTGTTCCGCACGGACGAGTCGCTCGCCCGCGTCACCGAGACCATCCACGAGCTCCGGAACCGGTTCCTCCAGGTGTCCGTGCAGGACAAGGGCAAGCGCTTCAACACCGACCTGCTCGAGGCCGTCGAGCTCGGGTTCCTGCTCGACCTCGCCGAGGTCGTCGTCTTCTCCGCCCGGAACCGCAAGGAGTCCCGCGGCGGCCACATGCGTGACGACTACCCGAAGCGCGACGACGAGCACTACATGCAGCACACCATGGCGTACCTGACGGGCGATCCGCACTCGTCACTCGCCGACGACCACATCACCCTCGACTGGAAACCAGTCGTCGTGACGCGGTACCAGCCGATGGAGAGGAAGTACTGAGATGACCGACACCCTGGTCTCCGAAGCACCCCGTACCGACACGGTGCAGGACGCCCCTCCCGGATCGTTCCCGGTCACGCTGATCATCCGGCGCTTCGACCCGGACGTCGACGACGAGCCGCGCTGGCAGGACTTCGACGTCATGATGCTGCCGACCGACCGCATCCTCGACGCCCTGCACAAGATCAAGTGGGACCAGGACGGTTCCCTGACCTTCCGGCGCTCGTGCGCGCACGGTGTCTGCGGCTCGGACGCGATGCGCATCAACGGGCGCAACCGTCTGGCGTGCAAGACGCTGATCAAGGACCTCGACGTCTCGAAGCCGATCTACGTCGAGGCGATCAAGGGCCTGCCGCTCGAGAAGGACCTCGTCGTCGACATGGAGCCGTTCTTCAAGTCCTTCCGCGAGGTCCAGCCGTTCCTGCAGGCCAACAGCGTGCCGGAGAAGGGCAAGGAGCGCGTGCAGTCCGTCGCCGACCGCGCCCGGTTCGACGACACCACGAAGTGCATCCTCTGCGCCGCGTGCACGTCGTCGTGCCCGGTGTTCTGGACGGACGGCCAGTACTTCGGCCCGGCAGCGATCGTCAACGCGCACCGCTTCATCTTCGACTCGCGCGACGACGCCGCGGACGTCCGGCTCGACATCCTCAACGACAAGGAGGGCGTCTGGCGCTGCCGCACGACCTTCAACTGCACCGACGCCTGCCCCCGCGGCATCCAGGTGACGAAGGCGATCTCGGAGGTCAAGCAGGCGCTCATGCGCGGCAAGGCCTGAGCCCGGCCGACGCTCGGCGTCGTCCAAGGCTCGGCAGAGACACCACCGATAGGCTCCGGTCCATGACGTTCGCGGACACCCGCCCCATCCTCGACCAGCTCGGCTACACGATCCGCTACGTGCAGCTCCCCGGTGAGACCCTGCACGAGCCACCGGTCGAGGGCGCGCTCCGCATCGTGCCGGTGCAGCAGGACGACTTCGCGCTCGAGGTCGTCGACTACGGCACCGCACGGCGCCTGGCGACGGCTCGTGGCGAAGAGGACGCGGTCGAGATGCTGCGGCGGTTCCTGAACCGGCCGTTCCCGGCACCGCGCGACATCCCGCGCCACGAGCTCGACGGGCTCCGTGACCGGGCGGCGTCGACCTACCCGCAGCTCGCGCAGCAGGTCGCCCAGGCCGGGGAGCAGGGGCTCACCATCCAGATCCCGGCCGGCGTCCCGGTGGACCGCATCGGCGGCCCCGACGGGTACCTGCTGCACCCGCTCGACACCCCGGTCCAGCAGCGGTCGCTCCCGCCGCACGTCGTGCAGGCACCGGAGGTGCACCGCTACCTCGTGGAGCGGCCGTTCATGGTGACGGTCCGGTTCGTGCAGCCCTGGTTCGACCAGCCGGGAGGCGCGCTCCGGTTCCAGACGGCGGATCCGTCCGTCACGGTGCGCGACCTCGTCGTGGACGGTTCGCTCTCCCGCCTGCGGGTGGTCTGACGCCGCGTCGCTGCGCGACACGACCGGTACGACGAAGCGGCCCTCCCCGGACGGGGAGGGCCGCTTCGTCGTGGTGGGTCAGCCCAGGTCCGGGCGGTCGTACTGTGCGCCGGCTGGGTTCGGGCCGAGGCAGCCGAACACGATGGCGACGATGCCGACGAACAGCGCGATGAGCCAGAACGGTCCCGCGAGCCCGGCGTCGTGCACCCGACGCCACCCGAGCGCGATGTTCGGCACGATCGTCCCGAGCCACCAGATGCCGTACAGACCGAGCAAGAGGAAGATCCAGACGGGTGGCGCGCCCTCGCTGTGGGTGTAGCCGTACTCGTCCGTGACCTGACTGGAGACGCTCCACCCGAACAGTGCCACGAAGAACCCGCCGTAGAGGACGGTCGTCACGATCGCGTTCGCGAGGATCCAGTACCAGAACTCGCTCCGGCTCGCGCGGCCGTCGAACCGCGCGTACTTCTTGAAGAAGCGGAGGAAGGCGTCGAGGAACCCGATGCCGTACCACGGGGCCCACAGGGGCGGCGCCCCGTCGGGTCCGACCGGGATGGGCGGCCCGTACTGCGGGTACGGCTGGGCGTACGGCTGCTGCCCGTACGGCTGCTGCCCGTACGGCTGCTGCCCGTACGGCTGCTGCGCGGAGCCGGACGGATCGCCGTACTGCGGCTGCTGGCCGTGCGGCGGCTGCGCACCGTTCGGCGGCCCCCACTGCGGCGTGCGGTCATCGCTCACCGAGCTGCCTCCGGGCGGTCGAAGCGCGCACCCTCGGGGTTCGACGGCAGGAGGCCGTAGACGATCCCGACGATGCCGATGAAGAGGGCGATGATCCAGAGCGCGCCGGCGAGGTTCGCGTCGTGCAGGCGTCGCCAGCCGAGCGCGAGCGACGGGACGAGGATCGCCAGACCCCACAGGATGGAGACCACGACGACGATCCAGTAGAGCGCGCTGAAGCCGCCGGTGACCTGCCCGGTCACGCTGTCGACGCGGATGTCCGACGTCGCCGCTCCGACACCGGCGAGGATGCCGAGGACGATCCCGACGATCGCGTTCGCGAGGTACCACCACCAGAACTCGCTCCGGCTCGCGCGCCCGCTGAAGGTCGCGTACTTCTTGAAGAACCGCGAGACCGCGCCGCCGAAGGAGATGCCGTAGTACGGGGCCCAGAGCGGCGGTTCACCCCCGGGTCCGGTCGGTGCCGGCTGCTGGCCGTACGGGTTCTGGTTCGGGTACTGGTCGGTCACGGGGTCCCCCTGTGTGTGGGCTGGCAGTGTCGGCTCAGAGTCAACCAGAACGACGACGCCCCCGTCAGTTGGTGACGGGGGCGTCGGAGACGAGGGGATCAGCCGCGATCCGGACGGTCGTACTGCTGCCCCTGCGGGACCGTGCCGAGCAGCCCGACGATGAGGGAGAACAGGACCCCGATCGGCGGGATGATGAAGAACAGCGCGAAGTACCCGCTGAGGTTGACGTCGTGCAGCCGGCGCACGGTCAGGGCGATGAACCCGATGAACGTCGCGAGCGCCCACAGCCGGACGACGCCGTCGTCGCCGTTCGAGATGAACGGCAGGACGTTGAAGACCGATCCGACGATGCCCGCCGCGACGTTGCCGATCACGTACCAGAGCGCCCAGAACCAGTACTCGCTCTTGCTGGCGCGGCCGTCGAACCGGACGTACTTCTTCCAGAAGCGCACGAACGCCTGGGGGAAGGGGATGCCGTACCAAGGGGCCCAGAGCGGCGGCTGTCCCTGCTGCTGCCCGTTCGGCGTCGGCGCGCCGTACGGGTTCTGCGCGCCGTACGGCTGCTGACCGTAGGACTGCTGGCCGTACGGCGGCGGGTACTGGTTGCTCACGAGTTCGATCCTTTCGGCTGCGTGCGCACGCTGTCGATGCACACAGAGTCAAGCACGTCCACGCGGGCGAGCGCGTCACCCCAGCGGAGGACCCGGTCGGTCAGGGGATGAGCGCGAGCTTCCCACCCGGGTGCTGCGACTCCAGCAGCTCCGCGGCCGTCCTCGCCTCGGCCAGGGGGAAGGTGCGTGCGACGGGCACCTCGAGCTGACCTGCTCCCGCGAGGTCGATCAGCCGCTGCCGCACCGAGTCCCGGAACGCCTTGCTCTCCGGCTGCCCGCCGCCGACCGCCGGGAAGCCGTCGCGAGTCGCCCGCCCCTGCGCTGCGATCGTCACGATGCGGCCGCGATCCGCGACCAACGCGAGCGAGACGTCGACGGCCTCGTCGGTGCCGACGCAGTCCAGTGCCACGTCGACACCGGACGGTGCGAGGTCGCGGACCCGCGCCTCCAGGCCGTCGCCGTACGCGACCCACTCGCCACCGAAGCGTCGGACGGTGTCGGCGTTGCGCTCCGAGGCGGTGCCGATCACGCGCGCGCCCAGCGGACGCAGCTGCTGCAGGAGGCTGACGCCGACCGCGCCGGAGGCGCCGTGCACCAGGACCGTGTCGCTGCCGGCGGCGCGCGTGACGCGGATCATGTCCGCGGCGGTGGCGCCGGCGAGGAGGAGGTTGGCCGCTTCGGGGAAGCCGAGGGCCGACGGCTTCGCGAAGACGTCGGCGGCGGGGACCGTGATCCGCTCCGCCCATCCGCCCTCGACGCGGAAGGCGATGACCTCGTCACCGACCGCTCCCCCGCCGGAGGCGATCTCGGTGTCCGGTCCGACGGCGCTGAGGACCCCGGCGACCTCGTAGCCGACGGCGATCGGCAGGTCGGACGGGTCGCCCTGCCGGGTGTGCTTCGTGTCGGCCGGGTTCATGCCGGCGGCGCGGACGTCGATCGTGACCTCGCCGGGGCCGGGAGCCGGCACCTCGACGTCGACGTACTCGAGGACTTCGCTCCCGCCGAACCGCGGTGCCACCCAGTGCTTCGTCATGGCACGGACGCTACGCGCCCGACCCGTGACCGAGGAGAGCGACGGACGGGAGGCTCCCTGCCGGTCGGCGGGGAGCCTCCCGTCCGTCAGGAGGTCGCCTCAGGGGGTCGCGTCAGGCGCGCGCGGAGCGCACCCGGTCCGCGAACGCGGCGTGCAGCGGGTGCTGCTCGTCGAGCCCGGTGATCTGCGTCACCACGGCGGCGTCGCTCGCGTCGGAGCCCAGGAGGTCCTGCAGCTCGACGCTCTGCTCGTCGTCCGGTACGTCGAAGCGGAGTGCGGCACCCATCGCGTCGAGCAGCGCCGTCGGTTCCGTGCCGTCCTCGGCGAGGGCGGCGGCGGGCGAGACGAAGCGCTCGTCGCGGGAGAGCTTCCGGAGCGGCTGCCGACCGACCCGCGTCACGGTGTCGGGCAGGTGCGGGTTCTCGAAGCGACCGATGATCGCCTGGACGTAGGCGCGGTGCACCTCCGGGTCGAGCTCGTGTCGACGGACCAGCAGGTCGCTCGTCTCGGCGAGCACCGACTCGAGCTCGGAACGGACCGCGGGGATCGCGATCGCGTCGGAGATCTTGTCCGCCCCGGCGAGGAAGCCGTGGTACGCGACCGTGGCGTGGCCGGTGTTCACGGTGAAGAGCTTCCGTTCGATGGACGCCGCGAGGCCGTCGACGTAGTGCGCGCCGGGGATCTCCGGTTCGTTCCCACCGAAGGGCGTGCGGTCGATGGCCCACTCGAAGTAGGTCTCCACCGTGACGTCGAGGCCTGCGCCCTCGGGCTGGGCCGGGACGATGCGGTCCACGGCCGTGTTCGCGAAGACGGCCTTCGCGAGCGCCTGGTCGCGCACGTCGGTCGGCAGCGCGTCGACGATGAACTCGCGGAGGCGGTCCGTGGCGTTCAGGGCGTTCTCGCAGGCCATGACGGCGAGCGGTGCGGCGTCGGCGTCACGCTGCTGCAGCGCCGCGGCGATGACGGGCGCGATGAACTTCAGGACGTTCGGGCCGACCGCGCAGGTGACGATCGACGCGGTGGCGATCTCGGCGACGACGGCGGCCTCGTCCTGCGCGCTGTTCAGGGCGCGGAAGCCGGTGACCTCGTGGTCGCGGGCGTTCGCGCCGACCTCGTGCACGGTGTACGAGTCCGCGGCGGCCAGCGCGTCGATGAGCGGGGCGGCGACGTCGGCGAAGACGACCTCGTAGCCGGCCTCGTGCAGGAGCAGTCCGACGAAGCCGCGGCCGATGTTGCCCGCGCCGAAGTGGACGGCGGTACCGGTGCTCACTCGTTGACCTCGCCGAGGATCGACAGGATCGCGGCGGTGTCCGGCGCGTCGGTGAGCTTCTGGACCTCGTCCTCGTCGGAGAACACGATCGCGATCTTGGACAGGATGTCGAGGTGCTCGTTGTTCACACCGGCGATGCCGACGACGAAGCGCACCGGGTTGCCGTCCCAGTCGATCGGGGTGGCGTAGCGGATGAACGACAGCGCCGACGACTTGATGGCGTCCTTCGCGTCGTTCGTGCCGTGCGGGATCGCGAGGAAGTTGCCCATGTACGTGGACACGCTCTTCTCGCGCTCGAGCATCGCCGGGTAGTAGTCCGCCGTGACCGCGCCCGCAGCCTCGAGGATCTCGGCCGCCTCCTTCATCGCCTCCGACTTGGTCGGCGCGGTGTCCTCGGTGTGGATGCGGATCTGGCTCTCCTGCAGGACGGGCATCGGGGGTTCTCCTTGTAGTTCGAGGACGTGGTGGAGGGGACGGCGCGTCGCCGTCCCCTCCGATACTGCACTGCGTTACTGGTTCTTGAGTTGGTCGACGACCTGGTCGTACTGCGGCGCGTTCATGAAGTTGCCGACCGAGACGTGCTGCGCGTTCGGGTTCTTCTGCTTCGCGCGGTCGGTCAGCTCCTCCTGCGTGATGATCAGGTCCTCGGTGCCGTCGAGGTTCGCGATCGCCTTGTTGACGACCGTGACGCCCTCGATGCCGGCCTTCTTGACCTTGTTGCGGAGGACACTGGCGCCCATGGCGCTCGAGCCCATGCCGGCGTCGCAGGCGAACACGACGCTCTCGACGCGGGTCGCGGTCGCGGTGGTCGCCGAGCCGACGCCGCCGAGCGAGGCCTCGGCCTCTTCCTCGTTGGCCGGGGAGTTGTTGCCGAGCAGGCCCGAGGTCGCGGCGTTGACGTCGCGGCCCTTGTTCGCCTGGAGCTTCGCCATCGCGGCGCTCATGTCGCCGCCACCGTTCGCGAGGTCGCGCTTGCGGGTGGAGATGAGGAAGAACGAGGCGACCGCGAACGACACCGCCGCCGACAAGATCACGGACAGGATGACGCCCACGTAGCTGTCCTTCGAGGTGCTGATGAGCACCGCGAAGATCGAACCCGGGGAGGCCGGGGCGACCAGGCCGGAACGGAAGGCGACGTTGGTCGCGACACCGGTCGCGCCACCGAGGATGACGGCGATGAACAGGACCGGCTTCTGCAGCACGTACGGGAAGTAGATCTCGTGGATGCCGCCGAGGAACTGGATGATGATCGCGCCGGGAGCGGTCGAGCGGGCGATGCCGACACCGAAGAAGGTGAAGGCGAGCAGGATGCCGAGACCGGGGCCGGGGTTCGCCTCGAGCAGGAACAGGATGCTCTTGCCGGACTGCTGGACCTGCTGCGCACCGAGCTGGTCGAGCACGCCGTGGTTGATGGCGTTGTTGAGGAAGAACACCTTCGCCGGCTCGATGAGCACGCTCGCCAGGGGCAGCAGCGAGTGGTTCACCAGGAACTCGACGATGAGGCCGAGGCCCTCCGCGACGCGCTTGAAGAGCCAGGCCAGCGGGAAGAAGCCGATGAAGAACAGGATGAAGCCAAGGATGCCGGCCGCGTAGTTGTTCACGAGCATCTCGAAGCCCGGCTTGATCTTGCCGTCCCAGATCTTGTCGACCTGCTTGATGATGTACGCACCGAGCGGACCGCAGATCATCGCGCCGAGGATCATCGTGGTGCCGGAGGCCCCGAGGATGACGCCCATCGCGAAGATCGAGCCGACCACCGCGCCGCGGACGTCGTACACCATGCGGCCGCCCTGGATCGCGATCGCCAGCGGGATCAGGAACGACAGGATCGGGCCGACGACACCCGGCACGGTCCCGTCGGCGGATCCGCCGAGGATGGCGACCGGGGTCCATCCGGTCGGGATGAAGAACGCGGTGATGAGGCCCCACGCGATGAAGATCGCGATGTTCGGCATCACCATGCCGGAGAGGAACGTGCCGAACTTCTGAACGGCGACGCGTGCGCCGCCCCGCGACTTCGCGGGAGCGTCGGGCGCTGCAACGGACGACGTTGTCATGTGCGGTGACTTTCTGTGAGGTGGTGCTGCTGCGGTGAAGGGGTGTGGTGCTGGTCGGGTCAGGCGGGCTGCGTCGCGGCCGCGGCGGACTTGGCGGCCGCCGCCGTGCTCGCGGCGAGGGCCGCCTTCGCCATCTCGCGGGCCTGGTCGAGCGTGTACTTGCCGAGTTCGGCGCGCACGTCGGCCAGGGCCGCGGGGGTCATGGAGAGGGTGGTGGCACCGAGCCCGACGAGGACGACGGCGAGGAGCGGGTCGGCTGCTGCCTCGCCGCAGATGCCCACGGCCTTGCCGGCGTCCGCACCGGCTGCGCCGAGCTGCGCGACGAGCCGGAGGACGGCGGGGTGCCAGGGGTCCTGGTAGGACGCGACGGTGCCGAGCATGCGGTCGGCGGCCATCGTGTACTGGGTCAGGTCGTTCGTGCCGATGGACACGAAGTCGGCGGAGGTGAAGACCTGCTCGGCCATCAGCGCGAGCGAGGGGACCTCGGCCATCACGCCGGCGGTGCGGATGCCGAGCTCGCGGGCGAGGCCGACGAAGTACTCGGTCTCCTCGGCGTCGGCGACCATCGGGGCCATCACCCAGAGGTCGGCCTCGGTCTCGGCGTCGGCCTGGGCGAGCGCGGTGAGCTGGTCGCGGAGCACCTCGGGGTGGTTCCGGAGCGCACGGAGTCCACGGCGCCCGAGGGCCGGGTTCTCCTCGTCCTTGTCGGTGAGGAACGGCAGCGGCTTGTCGGCGCCGGCGTCGAGGGCGCGCACGACGACCTTCTTGCCGGGGAACGCCTCGAGCAGCTGTTTGTAGGACGCCTTCTGCTCGTCGACGGTCGGGGCCTTCGGCGAGTCGAGGAAGAGGAACTCGGTGCGGAAGAGCCCCACGCCCTCCGCACCGAGCGCGACGGCGCCGGCGGCGTCGGCCGGGCTGCCGAGGTTCGCGAGCAGGGGCACGGTGTGGCCGTCGGCGAGGGCGCCGGCGGTGAGCGGGGCGGCCGCGGCGGCGAGCCGGTCCGCGATGCGCTGCTCGACGTCGGCGACGAGCTCGGCCGACGGGTCCGTGACGACGGTGCCGGCCGCGGCGTCCACCACGACGACGGTGCCGTCGGCGAGGTCGTCTGCCCCGGTGACGCCGACGATCGCGGTGATGCCCTTGGCGCGGGCGAGGATCGCGGTGTGCGAGGTCGGGCCGCCGTCCCGGGTCACGAGCGCGAGGACCTTGTCGAGGTCGAGGAGTGCGGTGTCCGCCGGCGCGAGGTCGCGGGCCACCAGCACGAAGGGGGTGTCCGACTCGGGCACGCCCGGTGCGGGGACGCCGCGGAGCTTCGCGACGATGCGCTGCGCGACGTCGTCGAGGTCGGCCGCGCGCTCCCCCATGTAGCCGCCCATGCCGACGAGCAGGTCGCGGAACTGGGCGAACGCCTCGTGCACGGCGCGCTCGGCGTTGGTGCCGCCGTCGATGCGGGCGTGCACGTCGTCGAGGAGCGTCGGGTCCTGCGCCATCAGCGCCTGGGCCTCGAGCACGGCCTGGGCGTCGCCGCCGGCGAGCTGTCCGCGCTTGTTGAGGTCCTCCGCCACCGCGGCGATCGCCGTGGCCACCGCCTGCTTCGCGTCGTCGGCCGAGCCCTCGAGCGCGGCGGTCGACGGTTCGCCGAGCGGGTCCGCCATCCGGAGCACGGGGCCCTGGGCGACGCCACGGCCGACGCCGGTTCCGAGCAGTTCGGACATTCGAGACTCCTTCATCTCACACGCGCTTGCGGTGGGGTGGTTCGTTCGGTGCGCAGCGGCACGGAAGGAACCCCGCCCGTGCGGCTTGAGCAGCACCATACCCCGATCCGCGTTGACAAACAAACACATCCGGGGATAAAAATGCAGAAACAGATGCCCGTTTGCGTCTGGCGACCGAACCGACTCGCTCGGATCGGCCCGGGACGTGCCCGAGCATGTCCGTTCCGTTCCGACCCGAGACGACGAGGTCCGATGTACGCACCAGAGCGCCACCAGCGCATCGTCGAGCAGGCGCGCGCACAGGGCCGGGTCGACGTCAAGGACCTCGCCGAACTGCTCGAGGTCACGCCGGAGACCATCCGACGCGACCTCACGAGCCTCGAGCGGCGCGGCCTCGTCCGGCGCGCCCACGGCGGGGCGATCCCCGTCGAGCGGATCACCCTGCACCCGGGCGTCGGCGACCGCGGCGGCATCAACCAGTCCGAGAAGATGGTCATCGCCGAGGCCGCCCTCGGTGAGCTGCCCGAGAACGGCTCGATCATGATCGACGCCGGCACCTCCACGATCTGCCTCGCCGAGATGCTGCCCACCGACCGCGGGCTCACCGTCGTGACGCACTCGCTGCCCGTGGCGATGGCGGTCGCGAACCGTCCGGGCATCGACCTCCACCTGCTCGGCGGCAACATCCGGAGCGACTCCCTCGCCGGCGTCGGCACCTGGACGCACCAGCTCATCGGCATGGTCAGCGTCGACGTCGCCTTCATCAGCATCAACGGGATCACCCCGGAGCGCGGCCTGACGACGCACAACATGGCCGAGGCCGCCGTCAAGTCCGCGATGATCAAGTCCGCGCGCCGGAGCATCCTCCTCGCCGACCACACCAAGTTCGGCCGCGAGGAGTTCGGCCGCGTCGCGCCGCTCGCCGCGATCGACACGATCATCACCGACCCGGCCGTGAACGCCGACCTGGTGCGCGAGGTCGAGGCGGCCGGCACCGAGGTCTTCTGGCCCGGCCGCGACTGATCGAGACCCGGTCCGTCCACCCAGTCCCCACCCACGGCGTGCTCGCTACCATGAGCGCACCACCCATCGACAGGAGTTCATCGATGTCCGAAGCCACCCGCACCGTCACCGTCGCCAGCGCGTCCGGCCTGCACGCCCGTCCCGCCTCCCTCTTCGTCCAGACCGTGACGGCGTCGGGCCACCAGGTCACGATCGCGAAGGGCGACAAGTCCGGCAACGCGGGCAGCATCCTCGCGCTGCTCGGCCTGGGGATCGAGAACGGCGACGAGGTCACGCTCACCGTGAACGGCGACGACGCCGAGACGACCGCGGACAGCCTGGTCGAGTTCCTCAGGACGGACCACGACGCGGCCTGACCATGCGGGTCGCGTCCTCGACGCGACGAACTGACGGACTGGAGGCGCGCTGCCGGATGGCACCGCGCCTCCAGTCCGTCGTCGTGTCACCACCGACCGCCACCGGTGCGTCGGGGCTGTCGGCGCCCGCCGATAGGGTGTTGGGCATGACACGCCTGCGCCTCGCATCCGTCAACGTGAACGGCGTCCGCGCCGCGTTCCGCAAGGGGATGGGCGACTGGCTCGCCACGCGTGACGTCGACGTGCTCGCGCTGCAGGAGGTCCGCGCCTCGAGCGACGACCTCGCCGCTCTGCTCGGCGACGAGTGGGACATCGTGCACGACCCGGCGTCCGCGAAGGGCCGCGCCGGCGTCGCGATCGCGTCCCGCCACCGTGCGCACGTGCACCGGGTGGAGCTCGGCGCGGAGGAGTTCGACTCCGCCGGCCGCTGGCTCGAGGCCGACTACGAGATCGGCGGCACCACCGTCACCGTGGTCTCCACCTACGTGCACTCGGGCGAGGTCGACACCCCGAAGCAGGACGAGAAGTGGAAGTTCCTCGACGCGATGACGGAGCGGCTTCCGACGCTGCGCGAGCACAACCCGCTCGCCGTGGTCGTCGGCGACCTCAACGTCGGACACGACGAGCGCGACATCAAGAACTGGAAGGGCAACGTGAAGCGGGCCGGCTTCCTGCCCCGGGAGCGCGCCTACTTCTCCCGGTTCTTCGGCACGGAGGGCTCGACCGTCGAGGGCGCCGACGGGTCGACCGGCCCGGGCCTCGGCTGGGTCGACGTCGGCCGCGCCCAGGCCGGCGACGTCGAGGGTCCCTACACCTGGTGGTCCTGGCGCGGCCAGGCGTTCGACAACGACACCGGCTGGCGCATCGACTACCAGATGGCGACCCCGGAGCTCGCCGCGAAGGTCACGCAGTACACGGTCGACCGGGCGGCGGCGTACGACCAGCGATGGTCCGACCACGCTCCCGTGGTCGTCGACTACGAACTCTGACCGTTCCCTCCCAGCAGCAACAGGACAGCAGCACCATGACCAAGACGCGCATCTTCTCGGGCATCCAGCCCTCCGCCGGATCCCTCCACCTCGGCAACTACATCGGCGCGCTCATGCAGTGGCGGACCCTGCTCGACGACTACGACGCGATCTACTGCGTCGTCGACATGCACGCCGTCACCTCCCCGCAGGACCCGGCCGAGCTCCGCGCGAACACCCGCGCGACGGCCGCGCAGTACATCGCCTCCGGCATCGATCCCGCCAAGGCGACGCTGTTCGTGCAGTCGCACGTGCCGGCGCACGCGGAGCTCGCGTGGGTGCTCAACACCCTCACCGGCTTCGGCGAGGCGAGCCGGATGACCCAGTTCAAGGACAAGTCGGCGCGGCAGGGAGCGGAGGCCGCGTCGGTCGGGCTCTTCACCTACCCGATCCTCATGGCGGCGGACATCCTGCTGTACGACACGAAGGTCGTCCCGGTCGGGGACGACCAGCGGCAGCACGTCGAGCTCACGCGTGACCTCGCCGGACGCTTCAACTCGCGGTTCGGCGACACGTTCGTCGTCCCGGAGGCGCGGATCCTCACCGACACGGCGCGGATCTACGACCTGCAGGACCCGACGAGCAAGATGAGCAAGTCGGCCGCGTCCGACAACGGCCTCATCCGCCTCCTCGACGACCCGAAGCGCACGGCGAAGAAGATCCGCTCGGCCGTCACCGACACGGAGCGCGAGATCCGGGCGGACCGGCAGGCCAAGCCGGGCGTGACGAACCTGCTCTCGATCCTCTCGGCGTTCACCGGGACACCGGTCGCGGCACTCGAGACCTCGTTCCAGGGCAAGGGCTACGGCGACCTGAAGGGCGAGGTCGCCGACGCGGTCGTCGCCGAGCTCGAGCCCGTGCGTGCCCGCACGCTCGAGCTGCTCGACGACCCGGCGGAGCTCGACCGTCTGCTCGAGGTCGGCGCCGAGCGTGCCGAGTCGATCGCGGCGGAGACCCTCGCGAAGGTCTACGACCGCATCGGCTTCGTGCCGCGCTCCCGACGCTGAGCCGGACGCGGCGCCGTGATCCCCGTGACCCTGTCGTCCGCCCGGGTGCACCTCGACGTGCCCACCCGGGCGGACACGGTGGCGATCACCGAGGCCTGTCAGGACCCGGAGATCGCGCGCTGGACGACGATCCCGACGCCGTACACGCCCCGGGACGCCACGACCTTCGTGGACGCGCTCGTCGGTCCCGGCTGGGCGTCGGACCGCGAGTACACCTGGGCGATCCGCCGCGCGGGCTCCACCTGGTTGGAGGGCATCATCGGCTACCGGACGGCGGTCCGCGACGTCGGGTTCTGGCTCGCACCCTCGGCGCGTGGTGCCGGGCTCATGCACGACGCGGTCGAGCTGGTCGTCGACTGGGCCTTCCGGCAGGGCGCCCCCGACGTCTCGTGGGAGTGCTACGTCGGCAACACCGCCTCGGCCGCGGTCGCACGTGCCGCGGGATTCTCCTTCACGGGCACCGGACCGGCTCGCATCCCCGGACGGGACGGCGGACCGACCACGGCGTGGCAGGGCATCCGCCGAGCCGACGGCGTCCCGTCGTCGGACCGCGCGTGGCCGGCCGAGTCGTTCCCGGCACCGCTCGGGGGACACGCGGGTGACGTGTCACCCCACGAGCGCCGGTAGTCTCGGTCCGTGAGCAGCACCCCCGCGTCGTCGGGCCCCTCGGCGGCACCGGCGGCCCCCGTGACCCCGGCCGAGGTCCGCGCGATGCGCCGAGGCCTCGAACTCGCTGCGCGCGGCCCGGCCGTCGGCGACCACGCCCGCGTCGGGGCGGTCATCCTCTCCCCCGCCGGCGACGTCCTCGGCGAGGGCTGGCACCGGGGCGCCGGTACCCCGCACGCCGAGGTCGACGCGATGGCGAAGGTCCCCGCGGAGGCCCTCCGCGGCGCGACCGCGGTCGTCACGCTCGAGCCCTGCAACCACACCGGACGCACCGGCCCCTGCGCGGTCGCGCTCATCGAGGCCGGCGTCGGCCGCGTCGTCTACGCCATCGACGACCCGGGGGCACACGCGCACGGCGGCGGCGACCGACTCCGTGCCGCCGGGGTCGAGGTCGTGTCCGGCGTGCTCGCCGACGAGGCCGAGGCGTTCCTCGAGCGGTGGCTCCTCTCCGTCCGACTCGGCCGCCCGTGGGTGACGGTCAAGTGGGCGTCCAGCCTCGACGGCCGTGCCGCCGCGGCCGACGGGTCGAGCCGGTGGATCACCGGCGCTGCGGCACGTCAGCACGTGCACGAGCAGCGGGCGGCGCACGACGCGATCCTGGTCGGCACCGGCACCGTCCTCGCCGACGACCCGAGCCTCACCGCACGGGGCGACGCCGGCGAGCTCCTGCCCGACCAGCCGCTCCCGGTGGTCCTCGGCGACCGGCCCGTCCCCGACGACGCCGTCGTGCGTCGGCACCCGCGGGGGCTCCTGACCCTGCCCGGCCACGACCTCGCCGCGTCACTCGGTGCCCTGCGGAGCCACGGCGTGCACTCCGTGTTCGTCGAGGGCGGTCCCACCGTGGCGTCGGCACTCATCGCCGCAGGGCTCGTCGACGAGTACCTCGTGTACCTCGCCCCCGTGCTGCTCGGCGGCCCCCGCGTCGCCCTCGACGACGTCGGTGTGGGAAGCATCGGCGAGCGTCGGAGGTTGGACGTACTATCGACCACCAGCCTCGGCCCCGACCTGCTGGTCCGAGCACGTCCCCACCGCCAGACCCTGCCGGCGCGCGACGGGCTCGGGGACGCGGGGCCCCAGAACGACCGGAGCACCCCATGACCGATGCACTCACGTCCCCCACGCCGGGGAGCCCGGTCCAGTTCGAGGTGTCGACGAACGTCCCGACGACGCACGGCACGTTCGAGATGCGCGCCTACCGGGACCTCGTCACGAGCGCCGAGCACGTCGCGATCATCGCCACCGGGCCCGACGGCGCGGCCCCGGGCGACGGCGCACTCGTCCGCGTGCACTCGGAGTGCCTGACCGGTGAGGCGTTCGGGTCGCTGAAGTGCGAGTGCGGCCCGCAGCTCGACGCCGCACTCGACACGATCGCGGCCGAGGGCGGCGTGGTGGTCTACCTGCGCGGGCAGGAGGGGCGCGGCATCGGCCTCGTCAACAAGCTGAAGGCCTACCGCCTGCAGGAGGACGGCCTCGACACCCTCGACGCCAACCTCGCGCTCGGGCTGCCCGCCGACTCGCGCGCCTACGGCGGTGCCGCCGGCATCCTCGCGGACCTCGGCATCACCACCGTCCGCCTGCTGTCGAACAACCCGGAGAAGCGTCGCCAGCTCGAGGAGCACGGCATCACGGTGGAGCGCCTCGTCCCGCTCGTCGTCGGCGTCTCCGCGCAGAACGCCGGGTACCTCGACACGAAGCGCGACCGGATGGGCCACCAGCTCCCGACGCACCTCGAGGCCGGCAGCCCCCTGGCCTGACACCGTCCCGTCCCCCGCGATCCGCTCGGCCCGTTCTGGGCGGATTCGCAGGTGTGCGACATCTGTCGTACGATGAGGACCCCGTCACAAGCGGTCCACCACCAACCGAACGCACCCGATCGGTGCCCGCGCCACCCTGCGCGAACCGATCGGTGTCCGCCGTCCGGCACACCGCTGCGCTCCTCCCGAGCGTCCTCCCACGGAGTCCCCTCACCCCATGTCCGCCGCATCGGCACCCGTACCCCCGCAGACCGCCGGCAATCCGCGCTCCCGCGTCGTGATCGCCAGCCTCGTCGGCACCTCGATCGAGTTCTACGACTTCTACGTCTACGCGACGGCCGCCGTCCTGGTCTTCCCGACGCTGTTCTTCCCGAACGAGGACCCCACGGCCTCGCAGCTGTCCTCGTTCGTGACCTTCGCACTCGCCTTCTTCGCGCGGCCGGTCGGCTCGGTCGTCTTCGGCCACTTCGGTGACCGCGTCGGACGGAAGGCGACCCTCGTCGCCTCGCTGCTGGTGATGGGCACCGCGACGTTCCTCATCGGTTGCCTGCCCACCTTCGACTCGATCGGCATCTGGGCGCCGGTACTGCTCGCCGTGATGCGCTTCGCCCAGGGCGTCGGACTCGGCGGGGAGTGGTCCGGCGCGGCCCTGCTCGCGACGGAGAACGCCCCGAAGGGCAAGCGCGGCGTGTTCGGCTCGATGCCGCAGCTCGGCGCCCCGATCGGCTTCCTGCTCGCGAACGGCCTGTTCATCGCGATCAACGCGGCGATGCCGGCCGGTGCCGACGGCACCCCGAACCCGGACTTCCAGGCCTGGGGCTGGCGTCTGCCGTTCCTGCTCTCCGCCGTCCTCGTCATCGTGGGCCTCTACGTCCGCTTCAAGCTCGTCGAGTCCACCGTCTTCCGCGGCGTGCAGGAGTCCGGCACCGTCGCGAAGGTCCCGCTCGGCCGCGTGTTCCGCACCTCGTGGAAGGCGCTCATCGTGGGCACCTTCGGCATGGTCGCCACCTACGTGCTCTTCTACTTCATGACGACGTTCACGCTGTCCTACGGAACGACGGGCGCCGAGGCCGGCCCGCTCGTCCCGAAGGTCGGGCTCGGCTACACCCGCGGCGAGTTCCTCACGCTGCTCATGATCGGCGTCGTGTTCTTCGGCATCTTCACCCCGGTCGCCGGCATGCTCGCCGACCGGTTCGGGCGTCGTCGCACCCTCATCCCGACCACCGTGGGCATCGCACTGTTCGGCCTCACGTTCCAGTTCTGGTTCGCGGCGTCGACCGGACCGATCACGGTGGTGACCTTCCTCATCGTCGGGTTGTCGTTGATGGGGCTGACGTTCGGACCGATGGGTGCGCTCCTGCCGGAGCTCTTCCCGACGAACGTCCGTTACACCGGCTCGGCCATCGCCTACAACGTCGCCTCGATCCTCGGCGCCTCGCTCGCGCCGACCATCGCGCTGGCGCTCTGGAAGCCGGACGGGAACATCTTCCTCGTCGGGCTCTACCTGACGATCGCCGCCGTGGTCACGCTCGTCGCCCTCCTGTTCGTGCGGGAGACGAAGAGTGCCGGCCTCGACGAGGCGGACCGGTCCGGCGCACCGGACGCGGCCCCGGCGGAGGTCCGCGCGTAACGCACGTCCCCTCGGACTGGAGGCGCGGTGCCGGCTGGCACCGCGCCTCCAGTCCGTCTGTGGGGACGTTCCACCGCACGGCGGCGCGTCCGGCGCGCGCTTTCCGACATCGCACCGGTCGATCGACGCGCGGTGTGTCGGACGATGCGCCTGCACGCACCGACAACCGGAACGGCTCCGCAGGCCGTGCGTCAACGCAGGTTGACAACTGTCCGCGCGTCAATGTAGGTTGACACGCGTGGACCGACCGACCATCACGAGCCTCGCGGCGGGAGCAGCAGGGGACGACCCGTTCTCGGCGCTCGCCAGCGTCCGCGAGCTCCGACGTGAGCTCGACCGGACTGAGGAGCTCGCTGCCCGCCGCGCGCGGAACGCCGGCGCCTCGTGGCAGGAGATCGCGACCCTGCTCGGCGTCAGCCGACAGGCAGTGCACAAGAAGTACGGCAGAAACTAGGAACACGATGAGCTCCCCCTTCGCGCGACCCAAGAAGACCGACGGACCCCGCGCCAGCTTCGGCCGACTGCTCGGATACCTGTTCGAGAACAAGCCCGCGATGGCCGTGATCATCGTGCTGAGCATCCTCGGCGCGGGCGCGTCCCTCGCCCAGCCGCTGCTCGTGAACCAGGTGGTCACCGCCGTGCAGCACGGCAACACGCTGAGCATGCTCGTCTGGGCCCTCGTCGCCCTGGTGCTCGTGTCCGGGATCCTCAACGGCGTGCAGCACTTCCTGCTCCAGCGCGCGGGCGAGGGCGTCGTGCTCTCCACCCGCCGCAAGCTCATCGCCCGCATCCTCAACCTGCCGATCTCCGAGTTCGACACGCGTCGCACCGGCGACCTCGTCTCCCGGGTCGGCAGCGACACGACGCTCCTCCGCGCGGTGCTCACCCAGGGGCTCATCGAGTCGATCGGCGGCGCGCTCACCTTCATCGGTGCGGTCATCGCGATGGCGATCATCGACCCGCTGCTGCTCGGCATCACGGTCGTCATCGTGCTCGTCGCCATCGTCGTCGTCGGTGGCCTGAGCCGCCGCATCCGGATCGCCTCGAAGAAGGCGCAGGAGAAGGTCGGCGACCTCACCGCCGCGGTCGAGCGCGGCATCGGCGCCGTCCGCACCATCCGCGCCGCGGGGGCCACCGAGCGCGAGGTGCAGGAGGTCGACGGCCACGCGACCGAGGCCTACAAGCGCGGCCTCGACATCGCGAGGATGTCGGCGTTCGTCGTCCCGGTCGCGAGCATCGTCATGCAGGTCGCGTTCATCGCGGTGCTGGGCGTCGGCGGCGCACAGGTCGCCGCCGGCACGATCACCATCGCCACCCTGATCACCTTCATCCTGCTGCTGTTCATGATGATCATGCCGCTCGGGCAGGCGATGGGAGCGGTCGTGGCCGTCGCCCAGGCGCTCGGCGCGCTCGGTCGGATCGAGGAGATCCTGCACCTGCCGACCGAGGCGCAGGACGACGGCGCGGTCCACGTCGCGGCCGCGGTGGAGACGGACGACGCCATCGCCTTCGAGCACGTCTCGTTCCGGTACCGCGGCTCCGCCGACGCGTCGGGTCCGGACGGCGCGGTCGCGTCGGACGCGTCCTCCGGCCGGCCTGGAGGCACGACCCGCCTCCCCGAGGCGACCGACGACGAGCAGGCGGTGCTGCACGACGTCTCCTTCCGGGTCCCCCGCGGCTCCCGGGTCGCGCTCGTCGGACCGTCGGGCGCGGGCAAGTCGACGACCCTGGCCCTCATCGAGCGGTTCTACGACCCGACCGACGGCGTGATCCGGCTCGGTGGGGTCGACATCCGCGGCCTGGAGCGCGACGAGCTCCGCGCCCAGATCGGCTACGTCGAGCAGGACGCCCCGGTCCTCGCCGGCACGATCCGGGCGAACCTGCTGCTCGGGTCGCCGAACGCCACCGAGGACGACTGCGTCCGCGTGCTCGAGGCCGTGAACCTCGGCGAGGTCCTGCACCGCGACCCGCGCGGCCTGGACGCCCAGGTCGGCGAGGACGGCGTGATGCTGTCCGGTGGTGAGCGTCAGCGGCTCGCCATCGCCCGCGCGCTCCTCGCCGCTCCCCCGATCCTGCTGCTCGACGAGTCGACCTCGTCGCTCGACGGGGTGAACGAGCAGAAGATGCGGCTCGCGATCGACGCCGTCGCGGAGGACCGCACACTGCTCGTCATCGCCCACCGGCTCTCCACGGTCGTCGACTCGGACGTCATCGTCGTCCTCGAACACGGCCGTGTCGTCGGCGTCGGCACGCACTCCGAGCTCGTCGACTCCACGCCGCTGTACCGCGACCTGGCGAAGCACCAGCTCCTGGTCTGACGCCCGGGCGGCTCGACCACGCCGCCGCCCGGGCGGCTCGACTACGCCGCGAACGGGTCCGGGGTCAGCACGTAGACGCTCTCCAGGTACTCCTCGAGGCCCTCGTGCGACCCCTCGCGTCCCAGGCCGGACGACTTCACGCCGCCGAACGGGAACGCGGCGTTCGACACTACGCCGGTGTTCAGCCCGAGCATCCCGGTCTCGAGCCGCTCCGCCAGCCGCTGGCCGCGGGCGAAGTCGGACGTGAAGGCGTAGGCGATCAGCCCGAACTCGGTGTCGTTCGCGAGCCGGATGCCCTCCTCCTCCGTGGTGAACCGGGTGATCGACACGACCGGCCCGAAGATCTCCGTCGTGAGGATCTCCGACCCCGGCTGCACGTCGTCGAGCACGGTGGGCGCGTAGTAGGTGCCCGGCCGGTCGATCCGCTGGCCGCCGGTCACGAGCCGTGCCCCGCGGTCGACGGCGTCGTCCACGAGCCGGGCCGCCTTGTCCACCGCCCGGTCGTCGATGAGCGGGCCCATCGTGGTCCCCTCCTCGCTCCCGCGCCCGATCCGGAACGCCTCGACCTTCTCGGTGAGCGCCGCCGTGAACGCGTCCGCGATGCCCTCCTGCACGAAGAAGCGGTTCGCCGCGGTGCACGCCTCACCCACGTTCCGGAACTTCGCCAGCATCGCCGCCGAGACCGCGGTCTCGAGGTCCGCGTCGTCGAAGACCAGGAGCGGCGCGTTGCCACCGAGCTCCATGCTCGTCTTCAGGACGGTGTCCGCCGCCTGCTTCAGGAGCTGCGAGCCGACCGGGGTCGACCCCGTGAAGGTCAGCTTCCGGAGCCGGCGGTCCGCGATGATCGGGCCGGACAACCCCTTGGCGTCGAGCGACGGCACCACGTTGAGGACGCCGTCCGGGAGCCCGGCACGGCGGAAGAGCTCGACGAGGAACAGCGTCGTGAGCGGGGTCAGCTCGGCGGGCTTGACCACCACGGTGCACCCGGCGGCGAGGGCCGGACCGATCTTGCGGGTCGCCATCGCGAGCGGGAAGTTCCACGGGGTGATCGCGTACACCGGGCCGACCGGGCGCTTCAGCACGATCGCACGGCCGGTGCCCTCCGGGTTCGATCGGTAGTCGCCGCCGATGCGGACCGCCTCCTCGGAGAACCAGCGCAGGAACTCACCGCCGTACGTGACCTCGCCGCGGGCCTCCGCCAGTGGCTTCCCCATCTCGAGCGTCATGAGCGCCGCGAGGTCCTCGGCGTGCTCCCGCACCAGGTCGAACGCCGCACGGAGCAGGTCTGATCGGGTCCGGGGCGGCGTCGCGGCCCAGCCGTCCTGCGCGGCGACCGCAGCGTCGAGCGCCGCGATGCCGTCCTCGGGGGTGGCGTCCGCGACCTCGGCGAGCACCTCGCCGGTCGATGGGTCCCGGACCGGGAAGGTCGCGCCGCCCGACGCCGCGCGCCAGCGTCCGCCGATGAAGAGGCCGGTCGGGACCCCCTCGACCGAGACGGTGTCGTCCGCGACGGTCGTGGTGAGGTCGCTGGTCGGGGTCGTGGTGTCGGTCACAGTACTGCTCCTCCGGGGTTCGCCAACCCCTCGTCCATGTCGCTTCGGTCGACGTGTCCGCCGGCCGTCCGGACCTCGTCGAGGGCGCGGGTGCTCCGCTCGGGGTCCACGCCGGCGACGAGGTCGTCGTACACGGCCACGTCGTACCCTGCCGCGAGTGCGTCGAGGGCCGTCGCCCGCACGCAGTGGTCGGTGGCCAGGCCGACGACGTCGACCGTGGTCACGTGGCGTTCGGCGAGCAGCTCGGGCAGCAGGACGCCGCCCTCGGTGCGCGCTTGGAACGCCGAGTAGTCCGGGGTCCCCTGCCCCTTGAACACGTCGACGTCGACGTACTCGGTGTCGAGTGCGGGGTGGTACTCGGCCCCCGGCGTCCCCGCGACGCAGTGCACCGGCCAGGTGGACACGAAGTCCGGCCCCTCGGGTCCCGCGAAGTGGCCGCCGTTGTCGTCGTCACCGTGGTGCCAGTCTCGGGAGCCGACGACGAGGTCGTACTCGTCCTCGGCGTGGCGGTGCAGGAACGCCGAGATCCGTCGGGCGAGCTCCGCGCCACCGGCGACGGCGAGTGCGCCGTCCTCGGTGAAGTCGTTCTGGACGTCGACGATGAGCAGTGCCCTGGCCATGGGGCCATCCAACACCCGACGGCTCAGGAACCGGTGAGCTTGCTCCCGCACGAGTACGTGGCCGCGGTGACGGCGTCGAGCGCCGGCAGCGCCGCGGCACGGGACGACCCGATGGCGTAGAACGCGAACGTCAGCCGGGTGCCGTCGGCAGCGTCGATGTAGCCGCCGAGGGTGTTCGCGCTGTCGATCCAGCCGGTCTTGGCGTGGACCTTGCCGCGCGCGACGGCGTTCGCGCCGGTGAACCGGCTGGCGAGCGTGCCGGACTGCCCGGACACCGGCAGGGCGTTCGCGAGGGTCCCGAGCCCCTTCGCACCGGCCTGCACCTGCACCATGAGGTGGGCGACGAAGTTCGGGGAGACCGCGTTCGCGGCGCTCTCGCCGGAGCCGTCCTTGATCACGATGCCGGACGGGTCGACCCCGTACGTCCTGAGCGCCGTCTGGTAGACGGACGTCAGCGAGGCGGCGGAGCCGTTCGCCCCGGACTCCTTCGACGACACCCGCGCGAGCATCTCGGCCAGGGTGTTGTCCGAGTTCGGGATCATCTGACCGATGAGCGTCGAGACCGGCTGCGACGACACGGTGGCGATCGTGTCGGAGCTCGTCGTCGCCCGCTTCACGATCTGGGCGTTCGCGGCGCCCGCGACCCCGGCGTTCGCGAGGGCCGTGCGGAACAGCGCACCGGCGCGACCGACCGGGTCCGTCGACCGGGGCGACGTCGCAGCGCCGGGGTTCGCCCGGTCGCCGTCCACCATGAGCGCGGTCACGTTCGGCTGGTAGCCGATCGTCCGCTCGCTGACCGGCCACGTCGGGTCCCAGGCGTCCGCGTCGTTCCAGTACGTGTCGTCGGTGACGATCGTCGTGACCGGGGTGTCCCCGAGCTTCGCCTTGACCTGCTGCGCGAGCTGGCCGAGCGTCGGCGCGCCCGGGTAGACGGTCGCGCCGCCCGCCGACAGGGTGGCGTCCCCGTGGCCGACGAGCGCGATCGCACCGCCGGACTCCCGCGTCACGGTCGTCGGGATGCGGTGGTCTCCGCCCAGCACCGCGAGGGCGGTCGCCGTGGTCAGGGTCTTCATCACACTGCCGGTCTGCGCGGCCTTGTCGCCGTTGCGCGAGAAGAGGACCTCGCCGGTCTTCGCGTTCATGACGTAGCCCTCGAACGCACCGAGCCCGCTGGCCGACGCCGCACTCGTGATCGTGCACGTCCGGAGTGCGGACGGACCGGCCGCGTGCTCCGGCACCGCGCGACCCGTCGGCGTCGGGGTGTCCGAGGGCGCCGACGACGACGCCGTCGCGGACGGCGTGGCGGTGGCGGACGCGCCGGCGACCGCGCGCGCGGAGGGCTCCGGCGACGGCATGGTCGCCGCGGCCACCGCGACCGCTCCACCGGACCCGAGCACGATCACGGCGGCCAGGCCGCCGGCGATCCACGGCACCGGTCGACGGGCGACGGAGGCGCGGACGGCGGCGAGCGCGTGGCGGAGGCGATCCGGGACGGAGCGCGGTGCGGGCTGCTGGTCGGACATCGCGAACGATCCTACGGAACTGCGGGAGGAGCCTCCAGACCTGATCCGGGTTCAGTCGGCGTCGGCCGCGTACCGGACGCCCACCTGCGCGCGTGCCTCGTCCATCAGCGCCATGATCGCGATGGTCTCCTCGGGGTCCATCGGGCCGCCCTCGTGCGTGCCGGAGGTGACCATCGACTCGAAGGCCCGGACCTCGTGGGCGTACCCGGTGAGCTCCTCACGGCCGTCGAACTCCTCGACCACCACGCCGTCGAGGTCCCGGATCCGCCACGTCGTCGGCGTGTACCAGGTCGCGTCGAGGTCGATCCGTCCCTTCTCACCGATCACCGACGCGGTGTTCGGGCTGCGGAGGTCGAGCGCGAAGTGCAGCATCGACTGCGCGCCGTCCTCGTGGGTGAGGACCAGCCCCATCTGCGTGTCGACCCCCTGGTCGCTCAGCGTGCCGGACGCGGTGACGCCGGTGGGGACCCCGAGCACGTCCACCGCGAACGAGATCGGGTAGATGCCGAGGTCGAGCATCGCCCCGCCGCCGAGCGCGGGGTCGTTCAAGCGGTGCCGGGGGTCGCTCGGGAGCGCCTGGTGGTGAGTGGCCTGGACGAGGCGCACGCGGCCGATGCGCCCCTCGGCGATGACCTCGCGGATCATCGACATCTGGGGCAGGAACCGCGTCCACATCGCCTCCATCACGGCGACGTCGGCGCGGCGGGCGGCGTCGACGACCCGACGGGCCTCGTCCGCGGTGATGGTGAAGGCCTTCTCGACGAGCACGTGCTTGCCGGCCGCGATGGCGAGCAGGGCGTCCTCGGCGTGCCGTACGTGCGGGGTGGCGACGTAGACGGCGTCCACGCCGGCGTCGGCGACGAGGTCCGCGTACGAGCCGTGCGCACGCGGGATGCCGAACTCGGCCGCGAACGCGTCGGCGCTCGCCTGCGTGCGGCTCCCGACCGCGACGAACTCGACGCCGGCCGCCCGGCAGTCCCCCACGAAGGAGCGCGCGATGCCGCCCGTGCCGATGACTCCCCAGCGAACCGTCATGCGACCTGTCTACAGCGCCGCCACGGTCGCCGCGCCTGTCCACCCGCAGCACTTTGCTATGGACTCCACGGCCGATTGCCAGCTAGCGTGCTGCAGTGCCCCTCGAACGGGGGCGACTCCTCCCCGAGAAGGTCCTCCATGCGCCGATCCGTCCTGTCCGTCGTCGCCACCAGCGCCGCGATCGTCCTCACCTCGACCCTCGTCGGCGTCACGCCGGCGAACGCGCACGGATGGGGATCGCCGGGACACTCGCCGGGGCACTCGTCCGACGCCGGGTTGACACCCCGGACGCACTTCACCATGGCGGCCGACGGCTCCTCCGGCGCGACCCAGGGCGGCGAGGGCATCCCGAACATCGACTCCGTCAAGAAGACGATCGCCACCTACTACGGCGACCCCGGCACCGGCCTGGCGAACCGCACCGACTCGCCCTACATCCGCGAGATGCGGTCGATCATCGCCCGACAGTCCGCGAGTCTGCAGCGCATCCACGACCAGGCCGTCCGGCACGGCGAGAAGCCGGCGATCGTGCTCGACGCCGACGACACCACGCTCTGGACCTACGACATGGAGGTCGCGGACATGCACTTCGTCTTCGACCCCGCCCGCCAGGACGAATGGGTGCAGGACGAACGCTTCCCGGCCACCCCGTCGATGGTCGGGTTCGTCAACCGCGCCGCCGCCATGGGGTTCACGATCTTCGGACTGACCGGACGGAACGACAACCAGAAGGCCGCCACCGTGCAGAACCTGTCGAAGGTCGGCTACACCGCCTTCACACAGGACCGGTTCTTCACGAAGTGGACCGGGGTCGGCACCTCGCAGCAGCCGTCCTACATCACCTGCGCCACCGCGAAGTGCACCACCGTCGAGTACAAGGCCCTGACCCGCAAGCACATCGAGCAGGACCTCGGCTACGACATCACGCTGAACGTCGGCGACCAGTGGAGCGACCTGCAGGGCGGGTACGCCGACCGGTCCCTCAAGCTGCCGAACCCGACGTACTCCCTGCCCTCCGCCGATCTGCCCGGCGTTTCCGAGCCCCGGCTCTCCCCGCGGACCCAGTTCACCATGGCGGCGGACGGGTCGTCCGGCGCGACCCAGGGCGGCGAGGGCATCCCGAACATCGACTCCGTGAAGTCCACCATCGCGACCTACTACGGCGACCCCGGCACGGGCCTGGCGAACCGCACCGACTCGCCCTACATCCGCGAGATGCGCTCCATCGTCGCCCGCCAGGCCCCCGTGGTCGCTGCCCAGTGCGCCGTCGGCCGCAAGCTGCACCGCAACCCGGCCGTCGTGCTCGACGCGGACGACACCACGCTCTGGACCTACGACATGGAGGTCGCCGACATGCACTTCGTCTTCGACCCCGCCCGCCAGGACGAGTGGGTGCAGGACGAACGCTTCCCCGCCACCCCGTCGATGACCTCGCTCGTGTCCGTCGCCCAGCGCGCCGGCTGCACGATCATCGGGCTCACCGGACGGAACGACGACCAGAAGGCCGCCACGATCGAGAACCTGCAGAAGGTCGGCTTCCCGCAGTTCGCGGCGACCCAGCACGGCGTGCAGACGTACTACACGAAGTGGACCGGGGTCGGGGCGTCGCAGCAGCCGGCGTACATCACCTGCGCGACGGCGAAGTGCACCACGGTCGAGTACAAGTCGCAGACCCGGGCGCACATCGAGTCGCGCGACGGGGGCCGGTTCGACGTCGTCGCCAACTTCGGCGACCAGTTCAGCGACCTGCTCGGTGGGTCGGCGGACCGCAGTGTGAAGCTGCCGAACCCGACGTACTACCTGCCCTGAGCGACGAGGTCGGGACACGAAGAAGCCCCGGTCAGACAGTGTCTGACCGGGGCTTTTCGCGGAGCCGCCTGTCGGAATCGAACCGACGACCTATTCATTACGAGTGAATCGCTCTGCCGACTGAGCTAAGGCGGCGGACGCTCCGTTCCCGGAGCGGCACGGGTCACAACTATACAGGTTCAGACCAGCGAACGCGAAACCAGCGCGTCGAGGCCGGCGAACGACCGCTGGAGCTCGTCCACGAGGTGCGTCTCCGAGCCGGACTCCGACCACTCCCACCACGCGTGCCGCAGCGTCGCCAGCGCCACCAGCGACGCCAGACGCGCCCGTCGCCGCAGCGCAACGGGCTCCGTGGTGGATCCCGCCGCCTCGAGCCGGGTGACGACCGCGCGCTCGATCTCGGCCTGGAACTCCTTCATCGACTCCATGCGCCGACTGAACAGCTCGGGCGCGGCGCGGAGCACCTGCTGCCGCTCCTCGATGAGCCCGCGCTCCTCGATGAGTTCGCGCGTGGAGTGCACGAGCAGCGCGCCGAGGTCCGCGAGCAGGTCCCCCGTCGGTCCCCCGACGACGAAGTCCTGGAGTGCCTCGTCGTCGGGCAGCGTCGGGTCGTCCCCGAGGATCGCGCCCTCCTTGTTCGGGAAGTAGTTGAAGAAGGTCCGTGGTGAGACGTCGGCGCGGCGGGAGATCTCGTCGACCGTGACGGCGGCGAGCCCCTCCTCGATCGCGATGCGGAGCGCGGCCTGCTGGATCGCGAGTCGGGTGGCGCGGCGCTTCCGCTCGCGCAGGCCGGGTTCTGCGTCGGACATGCGGTGATTGTCCCATGCGCGGCCGTGGTGCGGGCGGCTGGGTTGCGGCGCGCGGGGGGCGGCGCGCGGGCGGCGCGCGCGGGCGACGCGCGCGGGCGACGCGCGGGGGCGGCGCGCGCGGGCGGCGCGCGGGCGCGGGGGCGCGGGGGCGCGCGTCGTGCGGGCGTCCCGCGCCGGTCAGCGGCTGGCGCGGGCGATCGTGACGAGCAGCGCCTCGAGCGCGAGCAGCGCCGCGACGTTGGCGGCGATCCGCTGCCGGGCCAGGGCGACGGCGTCGAGGACCTCGAGCGCGGCGGCCGGCGGCACCGACTGCAGCGCGTGGTCGAGGTGCTCCCGCATCGCGAGGTTGACCGGTTCGGCCGGTGCGCCGAGTCCGAGCAGCAGCAGGTCGCGGTAGAGCGAGGAGACGTCGACCAGGATGCGGTCCAGGCCGTCCCGGAGACTGCGCGTCGCCCGCCGCTTCTGGTCCTCCTCGAGCACCCGGAGCTGCGAGCGGAGCGCCGGAGGGATCGTGCCACCGGGCTCGACGCCGAGCGACCGGAGCGCCGCGTCGCGTTCCTCGGAGTCCCGTTGCTCGGTGATCGCCTTGGCGTCCTCGTCGGCGACGGCGAGCAGGTCGGCGGCGGCCATCACGGCATCGCCCACGGTGCGGACGCCGAGCACCGTCGTCAGGGTCCGGCGACGCCGGGCGCGTGCGTCCTCGCTCGTCGCGAGTCGCTGCGCCATCCCGATGTGGCTCTGGGCCTGCCGTGCGGCGTCCATCGCGAGGGCCCGGTCGACCCCGGTGCGCGCGACGATGAGGTCGGCGACCGACTCGATGCCGGGGACCCGGAGCCGCACCGAGCGGACCCGGGAGCGGATGGTCGGCAGCAGGTCGGCCTCACTCGGCGCGCACAGGATCCAGACCGTGCGCTCCGGTGGTTCCTCGAGCGCTTTCAGCAGGAGGTTCGAGGTGCGCTCGGTCATGCGGTCGGCGTCCTCGATGATGACGACGCGGTACCGGCCGACCGACGGCGAGTAGTGCGAGGACGTGACGAGCTGCCGGATCTCGTCGATGGTGATGATGACGCGCTGCGTGGTGAGGACCGAGACGTCTGGGTGCGTCTTCGCCGTGATCTGCTGCAGGGTGTGGTCGTCGTCGGGACCGTTCCCGACGAGGGCCGCCGCGAAGGCGGAGGCGACGTTCGAGCGACCGGACCCGGGCGGTCCGGTGATGAGCCACGAGTGGGTCATGCCGCCGGTGCCGTCGGTGGACTCAGCCGCGTTCCGCAGCGATGCGACCGCTTCCTCTTGCCCGGTCAGGCCGTCCCACACGCTCACGCGCTCATCCTGCCAGTCGCCACCGTCATCGCCCGACGATCCCGACCAGCGGTGCGACGGCGGACCGGATCGCACGCTGGACCTCGTCCGCGGGGGCTCCGGCATCCACGACGAGGAACCGGGTCGGCTCCGCCGCCGCCATGTCGAGGAAGGCACGGCGCACGGTCTCGTGGAAGGCCTCGGCCTCGGACTCGAGGCGGTCGAACGTGTCGCCGCGTGCTGCTGCCACCCGGGCGCGTCCGACCGTCACGTCGAGGTCGAGCAGGATCGTCAGGTCCGGGGCCAGACCGTCCGCGGCCCAGTCGGACACCGAGCGGATGTGCTCGGCGCCCAGGCCGCGTGCGACGCCCTGGTACGCCACCGAGGAGTCGATGTAGCGGTCCTGGAGGACGACGTCCCCGCGTGCGATGGCCGGACGGACGACGGTCTCGACGTGGTGCGCCCGGTCGGCCGCGTAGAGCAGCGCCTCGGCACGCGGCGCGACGTGGCCACGCTCGTGCAGCACGATCTCACGGATGCGGACCCCGAGGTCGGTGCCGCCCGGCTCACGGGTCCGGACGACGGTGCGCCCGTGCTCCTCGAGCCAGGCGGTCAGGAGTTCCGCCTGCGTGGTCTTCCCCGCACCGTCGCCGCCCTCGAGCGTGATGAACCGGCCGGTCACTTCTTCTTGGCCGCCGGCTTCCGGGTGGTGGCGGTCTTCTTCTTGACCGGGCCCTTCGCACGCTTGTCCGCGATGAGCTGCACGGCGCGAGCGTGGTCGACCGCCTCGACGTCCTCGCCGCGCGGGATCGTCGCGTTCGTCTCGCCGTCGGTGACGTACGGCCCGAACCGGCCGTCCTTCATCTTGATCGGCTTGCCGGACACGGGGTCGGCGTCGAACTCCTTGAGCGCGGCGCTCGCGGCACGACGTCCGCCGTACTTCGGCTGCGCGAAGAGCTCGAGCGCTCCCGGCAGGTCGATGTCGAAGATGGCGTCCTCGCTCGGCAGCGTCCGGGTGTCCGTGCCCTTCTTCAGGTACGGGCCGTAGCGGCCGTTCTGCGCCGTGATGTCGTCACCGGACTCGGGGTCCTTGCCGACGGTGCGGGGCAGGTCGAGCAGCTTGAGGGCCGTCTCGAGGTCGACCGTCTGCGGGTCCATCGACTTGAAGAGGGAAGCGGTGCGCTCCTTCGGCGCCGCGGCCTTCTTCGTGGTCTTCTTCGCCGGGGCCTTCTTCGCGGTGGTCTTCGTACCGGCGGTGGCGGTCGACTCGGCCTCGGCGGCGGGCGCGGGCGTCGACTCGGCGGCGGCCTCGAGGACCTCCCCTGTGGTCGGATCGACCGCGGGCTCCGGCTCCGGGGTCCGCTCGGTGACGTAGGGACCGAACCGGCCGTCCTTCGCGAGGACCTCCTTGCCGGACTCGGGGTTGATGCCGACGACCCGGTCACCGAGGACGGGGGCGTCGACGAGCTCGCGGGCCTTCTCGGCGGTGAGCTCGTCCGGCGCGAGGTCCTCCGGCACGTTCACCCGGCGCGGCTTCTCCGGGTCGTCCGTCGGTACCTCGATGTACGGGCCGTACCGACCGATCCGCAGCGTGAGCCCGGGCGCGAGCTCGACCGAGTTGATCTCGCGCGCGTCGATCTCACCGAGGTTGTCGATCACCGTGCGGAGACCGCGCTGGTCGCCACCGCCGAAGTAGAACTCCTTCAGCCAGTCGACCCGGTCCGCGTCGCCGTTCGCGATCTTGTCGAGGTCGGCTTCCATGTCCGCGGTGAACTGGTACTGCACGAGGTCGCCGAAGTAGTCCTCGAGGAGGCGCACGACGCTGAAGGCGATCCAGTTCGGGACGAGCTGGGTGCCGCGCAGCGACACGTAGCCGCGGTCGATGATCGTGGGGCTGATCGTCGGGAACGTGGACGGACGACCGATGTCGAGGTCCTCGAGGGTCTTGATGAGGCTCGCCTCGGTGTAGCGCGGCGGCGGGGTCGTGTCGTGCCCCTTGGCCACGACGTCGTCGACGGCGAGGTGCTCGCCCTCCTTGACGTCCGGCAGCGCCACGTCGGCGCCCGAGCGGTCCGAGGCCTCGTGGCGGTCCTCGTCCTTCCCCTCTTCGTAGGCGTTGAGGAACCCGCGGAAGGTGATGACGGTGCCGGACGCGGTGAACTCCGCGTCGGTGCCGTTCGCCGTCGACGGGATGCCCTCGACCGCCTGGTCCGAGGTGATGCCGAGCACGATCGATGCCGTCGATCCCTTGGCGTCGGCCATCTGGGACGCGATGGTCCGCTTCCAGATGAGGTCGTAGAGCCGCCACTCGACGCCGGTGAGCGTGCCCTCCAGCTGCGCCGGCGTCCGGAAGGTGTCACCGGCGGGACGGATCGCCTCGTGCGCCTCCTGCGCGTTCTTGCTCTTGCTCGCGTAGACGCGCGGCTTGTCCGGGACGGTCGCGGCGCCGTAGAGGTCCGCGGCCTGCTTCCGAGCGGCGTCGAGCGCCTGCTTCGAGAGGTTGACGGAGTCCGTACGGATGTAGGTGATGTAGCCGTTCTCGTACAGCGTCTGGGCCGCTCGGGCCGTCTGCCGCGGCGACAGGCGGAGCTTGCGGGCGGCCTCCTGCTGCATGGTCGACGTCGTGAACGGCGCGGCCGGTCGCCGCGTGTAGGGCTTCGACTCGACGCTGCGGACGGTCGCGTCGCCGGCACGCTCGAGCACCGTCGTCAGCGCGGCTGCGGCGGCCTCGTCGAGCCGGACGGCGTCGCCCTTGAGCGCACCGCGGTCGTCGAAGTCGCGTCCGGAGGCGACACGGGTGCCCTGGACACGGGCGAGGCGCGCGGTGAAGGCGGCGTCGCCCTCCTTCTCGAAGCGTGCGCTGAGGTCCCAGTAGTTGGCGGAGACGAACGCCAGGCGCTCGCGCTCACGGTCGACCACCAGCCGCGTGGCGGCGGACTGGACGCGGCCGGCGGAGAGGCCGGGCCCGACCTTGCGCCAGAGCACCGGCGAGACCTCGTACCCGTAGAGACGGTCGAGGATGCGACGGGTCTCCTGCGCGTCGACGAGGGCCGTGTCGAGTTCACGGGTGGCCTCCTGCGCGCGCTGGATGGCCTCCTTCGTGATCTCGTGGAAGACCATGCGCTTGACCGGCACCTTCGGCTTGAGTACCTGGAGCAGGTGCCACGCGATCGCCTCGCCCTCGCGGTCCTCATCAGTGGCGAGGTAGAGCTCGTCGGCGTCCTTGAGTGCCCGCTTGAGCTCGGAGACCGTCTTCTTCTTCGCGTCGGACACGACGTAGTAGGGCTCGAAGCCGTTGTCGACGTCGACCGAGAACTTGCCCAGGGAGCCCTTCTTGAGCTCGGCTGGCAGGTTCTTGGGCTCGACGAGGTCCCGGATGTGTCCGACGGACGCCTGGACCTCGTATCCGTCTCCGAGGTATTGCGCGATCGTCTTGGCCTTCGCGGGGCTCTCGACGATGACGAGCTTCTTCGTGCCTGGCACGTGACTCCTTGATCGATGGTGCGCGTCGGCCCTGGACGACGAGCGCGTCCGGGTCGACCGGGGCACCGGTGACCGGGGGCCGACAGGCACACCATACACATAGTGTTCGGGCTGGTCGTCCGCCGGACCGGCGACCGCGACTGCGCTCACGGCGAACGGTCCGCCGTGCGAGACGACCGTGAGCCGGGCGGTGGACCGGGCCGTCCGGCAGCTGTCGACCACGACCCGGTGCGCCGTGACCACCCGCGTCGCGACGGCACACGGATCGCCGGGGACGAGGCCGACCAGCGCACCCGCCGCGGCGAGCGCACCGGCGTCGGCGGCCGCGTGGACGCGGACCGCCTCGACGCGGAGCCCTGCTGCCGTGACCGCGCCGGCCGCCACGAGCAACGCCACGCCGACGACGACCGCGACGACCGGTGTCACGGAACCGCGGTCGGAGCGGCCCCGGCGGTGCACCGCGGTCACCGTCCACCGTCCGCGGCGCAGCCGGTGGCCCGGAGCGGCAGCGCGGCGAACGGTCCGGTCCCGCCCCGTGCGGCCTCGATGCAGACGACATCACCGCTGCGGCGGACGGAGAGGGACGCCCCTGGTGCGATCCGGTCCAGGGCGCTGCGTCCGGCGTCGTCGTCCCCGCGTCCGAACGCCCGGGCGGCGGTGGCGGCCCCGAGCTGCAGCCGTCCCACGGCGTCGACGACGAGCACGGCCGCGACGAGGGAGGTGAGCACGAGCGCGACGACGGGGAGCACGACCGCGAACTCGACGCTCACGGATCCGCGCTCCCCCGTCGGCGCCGGTCGTCGATCAGAGCGACAGGGCGCCACGGACGAGCTCCGTCAGGATGCCCTGGACCTCGCCGGAGCGCATCACGGCGACGAGGACGCCGGCGAAGGCGACCGCGGCGAGGATGACGACGGCGTACTCCGCGGTCGCCGATCCGCGGTCGTCGAGCAGCCGGCGGTGCAGGAGGCCGTGCGGGCGGGCGTCGGTCGCCCGGCGGTGGGTGGTCGATGAGTGGGTCATGGTTCCGTCCTTCCTGGTGCGGTGGGTCCAGCCTCGCCACTCCGGAACGCCCGTCGGGCTCGGCCGTCCCGATCTGTGGAGGATCAGGTGCCGCGCACCACGGTGGAGGAGAGGACACCGACGACGACGGGGACGACCCCGACCAGCACGAAGGCCGGGAGGACGCAGACGCCGAGCGGCAGGACCAGCCGGACCGCCAGGCGCTCGGCGGCCGCGAGTCCGGCGGCCGCAGCGTCGTCACGGACGTCCTCGGCGGCCGCGCGCAGCAGTGCGGCGGCGGGGACCCCGGCTCGTTGGGCCAGCCCCAGGACCTCGCGCAGCTGTTCCGTCTCCGCCCCACGTGTCGGGGCGGTCGCGGGGTCCGGGACGAACGCCGCGTGCACGGCCCGACCGCCCGCCGCCCACGACCCGCCGCCGGACACGGCCACGGCCCACGCGTCGAGGAGGATCCCCGGCACGTGGCCGTCCGGGCTCGCCCGACGGACGAGCCGCGTGGTCCAGACGCGGCCGAGCAGCACGAGGCCGGTCGCGAGGACGGTGCAGGCCCAGCCGAGCGGCGTCCCGACGAGCGTCTGGACCGCACCGGCACCCCACGTCGACCCGAGCGCCAGGCCGAACGCGGGCAGGGCGAGCACCACCCGTGCGCTGGTCCGCGGTCCGGCGAGGGCGACGCTGACGGCGCGGTCGGAGGCGGCCGAGCGGCGCAGCGCCCGCGCGAGCGCGCGCAGGGTCGTCGCGACGGGTGCGCCGGTGCCGTCGGCGACGCGCAGCACGGCCGCGACGTCGCCCCACGCCGGCCCGCCGTCGGCGGGGAGGCCGCCGACGAGTTCCCAGGACCGCGACGGCGGCACGCCGGCGGCCACGAGGGTCGCGACCCGGTCCAGCGTGCGTGCGTCCTCGGCGGGGTCGCGCGGGCGCGACGTGCGTCGGCTCACCGCAGTCGGTCCACCGGGCGCACCTCGAGCCTCCCGTCCGGGCCGATCCGGAGCGCGCCCACGGAGCCGAGCCGACGCTTCCCGCCCAGACGCTCCACGTGCAGCACCACGTCGAAGGCGCTCACCGCCTGTCGGGCGAGCGCCTCGGATCCGAGGCCGGCGAGCGCGCCGAGCGCCTCGAGCCGGGCCGGCACGTCCGCCGGCCCGTTCGCGTGCACGGTCCCGGCCCCGCCGTCGTGCCCGGTGTTCAGGGCCGAGAGGAGTTCCCGTACCTCGGCACCGCGGCACTCCCCCAGCACGATCCGGTCCGGCCGCATGCGCAGGGCCTCCCGCACGAGGCGGTCGAGCCCGAGCGCACCGGCGCCCTCGGCGTTCGCCTGCCGCGCTTCGAGCCGCACGACGTGCGGGTGGTCGACGCGGAGCTCGGCGACGTCCTCGATGGTGACGATGCGTTCGTCGTGCGGCACCGCACCGAGCATCGCCGCCAGCAGGGTGGTCTTCCCGCTGCCGGTCGCCCCCGAGACGAGCACGTTCCGGCGTGTCGCGACGGCCTGCTCGACGACCGCGCGGGGTACCCGTGCGAACGTGCCGGACCGCTCGAGCGATGCGAGGGTCGGACGTCCCGGCCGCGGGAGCCGGATCGACACGGCCGTGCCGCCGACCGAGACCGGAGCGAGGACGACGTGGACGCGGATGCCGTCGCCGTGACGGACGTCGGCGCACGGCGTCGTCTCGTCGACGTGCCGACCGCCACGGGCCACCAGCTCGGTGGCGAACTCCCGCGCCCGCCGCTCCGGCAGGTCGGGTCGGGTCCGCTCGAGTCCGTTCCCCCGGTCGACCCAGGTTCCCTGGCCGCCGACGACGAGCACGTCGGTGACGGCGGCGTCCCCGACGAGGGCGGCGAGCTCCTCGAAGTCGCCGGCGGACACCGCCCGTCGGCGCGACGGCGGCGCGGTGCCGGGGAGGAACGGCGTGTCGGCCCGGTGTCGGTGCATGGGACCAGACAGTAGGGAGCGCCGCGCGGTCGGATCCGGCGCGGAGCGCAGCAGTGGAGAACCGGATCGGGGCCACAGCAGCGGACCGATTTGTACCCCGGAGCACGATGCCGTACCCCGCACGGTGTCCGGCACGCGGCGGGCGAGTGGGGACGCCCATCCGTGCCCCCGCGACGTTGACGAAGGCAACACAGCGCGGCCACGCGCGCACCCGGGTGCATGCAAGAGCATGGACAGGTCTGTCCACCGTTCGGCATGCCCGTGCGGATCGGAGGCGGGTCACGTGTCCCGCGCCACCCCGGAGAACCGTCGCCGGGTCCGGAAAACAGAAGAGGCGGCACCGGTTGGGGGGAACAGGTGCCGCCTTGACATCGGTGGATTGGGGGGAATCCGAACCGTTGCCGCCGGAAACGAGTCCAGCGGGAACTACTGTACCCCACGATCACCCCTGCTCGGCAACCCCCGACTTCTCGGCGTGCCGCTCTCGGCGAACACGGGGGCGCCCGCCCCGCGTGCACCCGAGGGGTATCCTCCGACTGCACCCCTGCCGCAACGACGCGAAAGGACATCGATGTCCGCTCCGACCCAGACCGATCCTCGCCACGACGGAGGCCAGGACGGCAGCCACGACGGTCGCCAGGACGGCACCCAGGACGACACCGCGACCTTCGCCCCGTCGCCCGAGTTCGTCGCCGACGCCGTCGCCCGCGAGGACCTCCACGAGGCCGCGGCCGCGGATCGCGAGGCGTTCTGGGCCCAGCAGTCCCGCACGCTGCTGGACTGGCGCACGCCGTTCACGCAGACCCTCGACTGGTCCGACGCCCCCTTCGCAAAGTGGTTCGCCGACGGCACGCTCAACGTCGCCGAGAACTGCCTCGACCGTCACGTCCGGGCCGGCAACGGCGACCGTGTCGCGATCCACTTCGAGGGTGCCCCCGGCGACACCCGGCGCATCACCTACGCCGAACTGACCGCCGAGGTCCAGCGCGCCGCGAACATGCTCACCGACCTCGGCGTCGAGCGCGGCGACCGGGTCGTCGTCTACATGCCGCTCATCCCCGAGGCCGTCGTCACCATGCTCGCCGTGGCGAGGATCGGCGCCGTGCACTCCGTGGTGTTCGGCGGGTTCAGCGCGGAGAGCCTGCGCGCCCGCATCGAGGACGCCGGCGCGAAGCTCGTCGTCACGGCCGACGGCGGCTGGCGACGCGGTGCGGTCTCGCCGCTCAAGCCCGCGGTCGACGAGGCCCTCACCGGCGCGGGCACCGACAGCGTCGAGCACGTGCTCGTGGTGAAGCGCGGCGGGAACGAGATCGCCTGGAACGACCGCGACCGCTGGTGGCACGACGAACTCGCGAAGGCGGACGCCACCCACGAGGCGCAGGCCTTCCCGGCCGAGACACCGCTCTTCATCCTCTACACGTCGGGCACGACGGGGAAGCCGAAGGGCATCGTGCACACGTCGGGCGGGTACCTGACGCAGGCGGCGTACACGCACCGCAACGTGTTCGACATGCACCCGGAGAAGGACGTCTACTGGTGCACGGCCGACATCGGCTGGATCACCGGGCACTCCTACGTCGTCTACGGCCCGCTGGCGAACGGCGTGACGCAGGTCCTCTACGAGGGCACCCCGGACGAGCCGAAGCCCGGCCGCTGGTGGGACATCGTCGACGCGTACGGCGTGACCGTCCTCTACACGGCGCCGACCGCGGTGCGTGCGGCGATGAAGGCCGGGCGGGCGGTCCCGGAGGCACGCAGCCTCGAGAGCCTGCGACTCCTCGGCAGCGTCGGCGAGCCGATCAACCCCGAGGCGTGGCAGTGGTACCGGCAGGTCATCGGCCACGACCGGACGCCGATCGTCGACACGTGGTGGCAGACCGAGACGGGCGCGATCATGATCTCGGCCCTGCCCGGCGTCACGAAGCTCAAGCCCGGCGCGGCCCAGACGCCGCTCCCCGGGATCGTCGCCGAGATCGTCGACGACGACGGCAACCGCGCGGACCCCGGCGAGAGCGGCTACCTCACCATCACCGAGCCGTGGCCGTCGATGGCCCGCGGCATCTGGAACGACCCGGACCGATTCGTCGAGACGTACTGGTCACGGTTCCCCGGCCGGTACTTCGCGGGCGACGGTGCCCGGCTCGACGGCCAGGGCGACATCTGGATCCAGGGCCGTGTGGACGACGTCATGAACGTCTCGGGCCACCGCTTGTCGACCGCCGAGATCGAGTCCGCGCTCGTCGGGCACGAGGGGGTCGCCGAGGCCGCCGTGGTCGGAGCGGCCGACGAGACGACCGGTCAGGCGGTGGTCGCGTACGTGATCCTGACCGCGGAGGCCGCGGCCGGCGTCGACCGCGAGGCCGCCGCGACCGAGCTCCGCAACTGGGTCGGCAAGCGCATCGGTGCGATCGCGAAGCCCCGACAGGTCGTGATCGTGCCGGAGCTGCCGAAGACGCGGTCCGGGAAGATCATGCGGCGGCTGCTGCGCGACGCGGCCGAGGGCCGTCGGATCGGCGACACGACGACGCTGGCGGACCCGACGATCATGGCGACCATCGCTGAACTCATGTAGCGGGAACGACGCGAGCCGCGCCTCCAGACCGTCCGGACTGGAGGCGCGGCTCGCGTGACGCGCGCTGCTGACGGTCCGTCAGTCGGTGAGCTCCACCAGCAGCTCGACCTCGACCGGCGCGTCCAGCGGGAGCACCGCGACGCCCACCGCGCTGCGCGCGTGGACGCCGGCGTCGCCGAACACCTCGCCGACCAGGGTGGACGCGCCGTTGGCGACGCCCGGCTGGCCCGTGAAGGCCGGGTCGCTCGCGACGAAGACCGTCACCTTCACGACGCGCGAGACGCGGTCCAGCGAGCCGGCCACGGACTGCACGGCCGCGAGGGCGTTCAGCGCCGCCGTGCGGGCCTCGGCCGTCGCGGTCTCGGCGTCGACGGTCCCGCCGACCTTGCCCGTCACGGGCAGCGCGCCGTCGACGAACGGCAGCTGGCCGGCCGTCTGGACGTACTTCCCGGTGATGACGGCGGGCACGTAGGCGGCGACGGGCGCGGCCACCGACGGGATCGTCAGGCCGAGCTCGGCGAGCCGGTCCGCGACGCTCACGCGTCGGCCTTCGGGCGCTTCAGGTAGGCCACCAGGCCGCCCTCGGGGCCGGTGACGACCTGGACCAGCTCCCAGCCCTCGTCCCCGAAGTTGTTGAGGATGGCGGTGGTGTTGTGGATGATCAACGGGGTCGTGAGGTATTCCCAGCGAGTCATGGAGATCCTTGCCAGCCTTTCAGTCGGCGGTGTCGTTTAGGCTGCATCCTATGTCTGCCCAGAAGACGTCTGCCTCGCGGACCAAGCCCGTCTCTGCAGTCGGCGCCTTCGTCGGTTTCGTCGGTTTCAGTGTGCTCGCCGGCCTGCTCGTCACGATCGGCGTCACCCCCGCGATCGCCGTGGCCGGTGTCACCACGACGTCGACGATCGGCGTGTTCGAGTCCCTGCCGGAGTACATCGAGATCGGTGACCTCCCGCAGCGCAACGAGCTGTACGCGTACCAGGGCGGCAAGAGCGTGCACTTCGCGACGGTCTACGACCAGAACCGCGAGGAGCTCAAGTTCGACCAGATCAGCGACCAGCTGAAGAACGCCGCCATCGACGGCGAGGACAAGCGCTTCTACGACCACGGCGGCGTCGACATGACCTCGCTGATCCGCGCGGGCGTCGGGTCGCTCGCGGGCGGTCTCGGTGAGTCGGGCGGTGGATCGACGCTCACGATGCAGCTGGTCCGCAACATCAAGATGAACCAGGCGCTCGAGCTGCCCACGCAGGAGGAGCGCCTCAAGGCCTACAACGATGCGGTCGAGCAGACCATCCCCCGCAAGCTCGAGGAGATGAAGCTCGCGATCGGCCTCGCGAAGAAGTACACCCACAAGGAGATCCTCACCGGGTACCTCAACATCGCGTACTTCGGCGACCAGACCTACGGCGTCCAGGCAGCCGCGCAGCACTACTACAACAAGAGCGCGTCGGACCTCACCCCGGCAGAGGCCGCGTCGATCCTCGCGATCGTGCAGTCGCCGAACACGCGCAACCTGTCGAACCCGAAGTACTACGACGCCAACGTCGCGCGCCGCAACGTCATCCTCAAGTCGATGTACGCGCAGAAGCACCTGACGAAGGCCGAGTACGACCAGGCCGTCGCGTCGAACCCGAAGGACTACGTCCACCTCACCGAGCCCTCGCAGGGCTGCAAGGCCTCCGTCGGCGACGGCTCGCAGTTCTTCTGCGACTACGCCGTGCAGGTCGTCAAGGAGATGTCCCAGCTCGGCGCCACGCAGAAGGAGCGCGACACCGCCTGGCGCAACGGCGGCTACAAGATCCAGACCACGCTCGACATCGACGCGAACGCCCAGCAGAAGCAGGTGCTCAACACCTACGACAACAAGGCCGAGACCACCTTCAAGCTCGGCGCCGCCCTCGACTCGGTCGAGGTCGGCTCGGGCCGCATCCTGACGATGGCGCAGAACAAGGACTACGACCAGTCCCTGCAGTCCCCGCCGACGTCGACGTCGATCAACTACAGCGTCGACAAGAAGTACGGCGGCGGCATCGGCTTCCAGGTCGGGTCGACCTACAAGGTGTTCACGCTCCTCGACTGGCTGAAGGCCGGCCACGGGCTGAACGAGGTCGTCAACGGCACGCCGCACAACACCCCCGTGTGGCAGCACTGCGGCGAACCGACGTACACGAACTGGGCGCCGAAGAACGACTCCGCCGGTGAGCGCGGCAACTACACCGTCATCGCTGCGACCGCGGCCTCGGTGAACGCGGCGTTCGCGTCGATGGGTGCCAAGCTCGACCTGTGCGACATCAAGCAGACCGCCGAGGACTTCGGCGTGCACTCCGGTGACGACAAGACGGAGCTGAACTCCTACCCGTCGTCCATCCTCGGCACGAACAACATCGCGCCGCTCACCATGGCCGCTGCCTACGCCGGCATCGCGAACAACGGGACGTTCTGCGCCCCGATCGCGATCGACAACGTGACGAACGCCGAGGGCAAGAGCCTGGGCGGCCAGCCGAAGAGCTGCAAGCAGGTCGTCGACCCGTCCGTGGCACAGTCCGCGGTGTACGCCATGAAGCGCACCATCACGAGCGGTACCGCGGTCGGCGCGCAGACCCCGGACGGCACGCAGCTGTTCGGCAAGACCGGCACCACCGACGACGCGGACCAGATCTGGCTCGTCGGCGGCAGCACCCGCGTCGCGACGGCGTACTGGCAGGGCAACACCGACGGTGGCAAGAACAACCTCCGTCACTACAGCAACGGCGTCAACGGCACCTACGCCGGTGCCCGCGCCGGTGTCTGGCGTCAGGCGCAGACCCCGCTGAACGCGCTCTACCCCGCCGGACCGTTCACGGACCCGTCGCCGTCGGCCCTGCGCGGCAACGCGAAGGCGATCCCGGACGTCACCGGCAAGAGCGCGGCCGACGCCAAGGCGGCCCTCGCCTCGGCCGGCTTCACCTACGTCGACGGCGGCGCGCAGCCGGGCACCGGCACCGCCGGCACCGTCACGTCGACCTCGCCCGCGGCGGGCTCCCTGCTGTCGAGCGGTTCGAGCGTCACGGTCTACACGTCGGACGGCTCGCAGCTGCAGATCCCCTCGGTCCCCGGGAAGACCCTGGAAGAGGCTCGATCGCAGCTGAACCAGACCGGCTTCACGAACGTCGCGATCTCCGACCAGTACGCCAAGGGCGGCGGCGACAAGGAGTGCCGCGTGGCCTCGGTCGACCCGGGCGTGCACACGAACGCGGGCAAGGACTCGACGATCACGCTGACGCTGTACGGCGACAAGAACGGCAAGGCGCCCAAGGACTGCAAGTGACGCGCGGTCGCGCCGCGCTCGGGGTCCTCGCAGCGGGCGCGGCCGCCGGCGCCGCGACCGCGGCGTGGGGAAGCCTGGTCGAACGCCGACGCTTCGGCATCCGGTGGGAGACCGTCCCGGTGCTCCCGCCGGGGTCGCGGGACGTGGTCGTGCTGCACCTGTCGGACATCCACATGGCACCGTGGCAGGCCGACAAGCAGCAGTGGCTCCGTGACCTCAGCCTCGTCGAGCCGGACTTCGTCGTGAACACCGGGGACAACCTCGGACACGCGACGGCCAACGCCGCCGTGGAGTACGCGCTCGAGCCGTTCCGCGGGGTGCCCGGAGCGTTCGCCCACGGCTCGAACGACTTCTACGGCCCCTCGCCCCGGAACCCGTTCAAGTACTTCTCCGGGCCGAGCCGGATGCACTCCGAACGCCGCCCGGTCGAGCTCGACATCGACCGGCAGACCGCGTTCTTCGAGTCCCTCGGCTGGCTCGACGTGAACGACCGCGCGCACGCGATCGAACTCCGGGGCTCGCGCTTCGAGCTCTTCGGCACGTCGGACGCGCACCGGGGCTGGGACCGGCTCGACCTGCTCCCGACCAACGTGGACGAGATGCGCAGCGACGTGCCGTGGTCCGAGGACGAGGACGGCCCCTCCCCCGTCGCGATCGGCATCACCCACGCGCCGTACCGCCGTGTGCTCGACGCCTTCGTCACCCAGGGAGCCGACATCGTCTTCGCGGGGCACACCCACGGCGGACAGGTCCAGGTCCCGGGGGTCGGCGCGCTCGTCACGAACTGCGACCTCCCGCGTCGGTACGCGAGCGGGCTGCACAAGTGGCAGCACCGTGGGCACTGGTCGTGGCTCGAGGTCTCGGCGGGGCTCGGCACGTCGATCTACGCGCCGGTCCGGTTCTCGTGCCGACCGGAAGCCGTGGTCGTGACCCTGACCGCCCGCACCGACTGACGGGCCCAGCGGCGACGCGCCCGGGAGTTCGCCCGATGGTCACGAGCACCCCCGATCATCGGATAGACTTCTGGGGTTGCTCCGGTACGGAGTGACCACACCGCGGGGTGTGGCGCAGCTTGGTAGCGCGCCTCGTTCGGGACGAGGAGGTCGCAGGTTCAAATCCTGTCACCCCGACACTGTGTTGAGACAGTACGAGACAGGCCCTGGTTCTCCGGAACCGGGGCCTGTTGCTTTCCCGCCACGCGGCCGAGGAGCACCATCTCCGGCGCGGCTACGTCCACGGACACACAGCGGTCCCCCGCCCCCGGCGCACGACCGCGCCGCCGGTAGCCTGATGACGCCATGCAGACGACCGCGCGCCTCCAGTCCCTCCTCGAGCAGATCGGCGCACGCTTCCCGGAGCTCGCCGAGGACCCGGTGATGGCCGCGAGCCTCGCGGAGAACGTGACGTCGATGCTCGCGGAGGCGCACGAACGGTACGCCGCGGGCGCCGAGACGAGCGTGGTGAGCGACGCGTACCTCGACCCGGCGCACCTCGCCACCGGGGCGCTGCACGCCGAGCACGCCCAGCACCCGGCCGGCGCCATGCTCGCGGCCGAGGTGCTCTTCGACGCCTACCTCCCGGTGTTCGTCGACGAGGTCGGCGCGTCGAGCACGACCGACGTCCTCCGAGCCACCAGAGCGCTCCACGCGGGCATCTGGAGCCGCTTCCCGGCCGGTGCGATCGCCTACACCGAAGCACTCCGACAGCGCGTCACGACGGCGCACATGGACTCCCGGACCCAGATCGCGCGGGACCTGCACGACCGCGTTGCGCACGGGATCCTCGCCGGGCTGCAGCGCATCGACCTCACCCTCCTGACCGATCCCCCGGCACCGGCGCGGACCGCACAGCTCGAGGACGCCGCCCGGCTGCTCCGCACCGCGCTCGGCGAGGTGCAGGACCTCGCGGTGTCGCTCCACGCACGGGTCGGCGACGACCACCTCGACGCGGCACTGGCACGGCACGCGCACGACCTGTTCCCGGCCGAGGACCCGGTGGCGATCACATCCTCGGGGACCCCCGTCCCGCTCGCGAACTGGAAGGCCGAGGAGGCCCTCACGATCGTGCTCGAGGCGCTGACGAACTGGCGCAAGCACGCGTCCGGGTCCACGGCCGCCGTGCGGTTCGACTGGACGGAGCGCTCGGTCGCGGTGACGGTCTCCGACGACGGACCCGGGTTCGACACCACCGCGGCGGCCGACGGCCGACTCGGTCAGCTCACGATGCGCGAGCGCGCCGGACTCATCGGCGCGGTGCTCGCGGTCGAGAGCGCACCGGGGGCCGGCACCACCGTCCGGCTCACCATCCCGATCGGAGCACTGTGACCGGCATCACGCACGTCGCGATCGTCGACGACCACCGGCTCTTCCGCGAGGGCCTCGCCACGATCCTGTCGTCGGTCCCGACGATCCGCGTCGTCGCCCACGGCGAGCGACCGTCGGACGTGCTCGACTCCCCCGAGGCGCAGGCCATCGACGTCCTGCTGCTGGACGTCGAGCTCGACGGGCCACCGGCGCGGACGACGATCGCCACCGTGCGCCGGAACCACCCCCGCATCGCGGTCGTCGTGCTGACCATGCACCGCGACGCCGTGCTGCGCCGTGCCCTGCTCGACGCCGGTGCCGTGGACTTCGTCACGAAGGACACCCCGAGCCGGGAGCTCGTGGACCGGATCGTCCGGGCCACGAGCACCGACGCGGCACCGGTGACGTTCCCGATCGACCTCGTCACCGAGGCCCGCGCGGGGTCGCCGCTCAGCGACCGGGAGCTCGAGGTGCTGCGGCTCGTCGCCGGCGCGCGGTCGAACGCCGAGATCGCCGCGGACCTGGGGCTCGCGATCGGCACCGTGAAGCGGCACGTGTACAACGTGTTCCGGAAGCTCGACGTGGGGTCCCGGGTGGCCGCCATCGCCGCAGCGAACCGGCTCGGCCTCCTCGCCTAGCGGGGTCGGGTTCCGGCCGGCGCCCGCGTCGGCGACGTCGGGACGCTACACCGCGGCGCCGGCCGGCACGAGGCGCCCCTCGGCGTGCAACGCCGCGACGACGTCGAGCGCCTGGTGCCGGTACCGCGCCTGCGCAGCACCGGGGGCGACGATCACGCCGTCCGCCCCCGTCGAGTCCACGAGGGCGTTGATCTTCGCCGCGACCTGCTCGGCGTTGCCGTAGGCCTGCCGCTCGGTCCGCGCCGCGATGAACCGCCGCTCGAGGTCGCTGAACTCGTACGCCCGGGCCTCCTCCATGGACACCGGCTCGGGCTTCGCACCCTGCCGCATCCGGATGAACGAGATCATCCCGGGGGCGCTCTGCTCCTCGATGACCGCCGGGTCCTCGTCCGTGACGACCTGCACGCCGATCAGGGCGTTCGGCGTCTGCCGGAAGCGCGATGGCCGGAACGAGTCCCGGTACAGCGCGAGCGCCGCCTCGGTGTTGTCGGAGGCGAAGTGGTGCGCGAAGGCGAACGAGACGCCGAGCGCCCCGGCGACCTGCGCGCTGTACCCGGAGGACCCGAGCAGCCAGAACTCCGGGACGTCCCCGTACCCGGGCACCGCACGGATCCGTGCGAGCGGGTTCGACTCGTCCATGCCGGTGAAGAACCCGATGAGGTCCGCCAACCGGTCCGGGAAGTCGTCGACGTCGAGGCGGTCGGTGCGGCGCAGGGCCATCGCCGTGGCCCCGTCGGTGCCCGGCGCGCGGCCGAGCCCGAGGTCGACACGGTCGCCGTACAGCGCGCGCAGGGTGCCGAACTGCTCCGCGACGACGAGCGGCGCGTGGTTCGGCAGCATCACGCCGCCGGAGCCGATGCGGATTGTGGACGTCGCGGCCCCCACCGCGCTCAACAGGACGGCCGGCGCCGACGACGTGATCCCCGGCATGCCGTGGTGCTCGGCGACCCAGAAGCGCTCGTAGCCGAGCTCCTCGGCGTGCACCGCCATGTCGATGGAGCCCTGCAGGGCCTCGGTGTTGGACTGGCCGTACTCGCGCGTGGCCAGGTCGAGGACGGACAGGTGCACGGATGCGTCGCTCATGTGGACGCCAACGCCACCCGGCGCGCGTGCATTCCGCACCACCCACCACCCTGGAGGCGCGTGGCGGCGCCGACCCGTGCCTCCAGTCCGTCCCCCGGTCGCGTCGCACCGACGCGACGAACGGGCAGGACGCGCGCGTCAGTCGCCGTCGAGGCGGCCGCCGGACTCCGTGAGGTAGCAGTTGGCGCAGAGCGACTCGTAGGCGACGTCGACGCCGTCGATCGCGACCTGCGACCCGTCGAAGACGAACCGGCCGTCGACCGTGCGGGCGTTGAAGACCGCCTTGCGGCCACACCGACAGATGGTCTTGAGCTCCTCGAGCGAGTGCGCCACCTCGAGCAGCCGCGCACTGCCCGGGAATGCCTCGGTCCGGAAGTCCGTGCGGATGCCGTACGTGATCACCGGGATCTCGTCGAGCACGGCGATGCGCAGCAGGTCGTCGACCTGGCGCGGCGCGAGGAACTGCGCCTCGTCGACCAGCACGCAGCTGACCGGGCGGACCATGCCGTCGAGGCGGTCCGACTCCGGGTCCGTGGCGCCCGCCTCGGTCACCGCCGCCCGGACGTCGGCCTCGGGTCCGAACACGATGTCGACGGTGCGGGTCACGCCGAGCCGCGAGACGATCTCACGGTCGCCCTTGGTGTCCACCGACGGCTTCGCGAGCAGGACCCGGTGGCCCCGCTCCTCGTAGTTGTAGGCGGCCTGCAGCAGGCCCGTGCTCTTGCCGCTGTTCATCGCGCCGTAGCGGAAGTAGAGCTTCGCCACTACGCGAGGAACCCGTCCTCGGCCGCACGACGGATGAGGTCGGACTTCTTCGACGCCGGTCGCCCGACCTTGCTGTACTTCTCCCGCACGCGGCGGAGGTAGGTCTTGGCGGTCTCGTACTGCACGTTCATCTGCGCGGCGACCTCGTTCGTCGAGTAGCCGGACACGTACAGGCGCAGTGCCTCTTCCTCGCCGTGGCTGAGCTTCGGCCGCTGGTGCGCGTTCGCCCCGGTCGGCAAGGGTCGCCAGTCGCGCTGCGGCGGGGTGTCCCGCGCGACGCCCATGATCTCGCGGGCGACGTCCATGACCTCGCGCATCGGCAGCGACTTCGACAGGAAGGCCGCGGCGCCGGCGGCCAGGGCGCGGTCACGGGACTCGCGGCTGTCGACGCTCGACAGGACGATGACCTTCGCGCCCGCCGCGCGGCACGTGCGCACGCGGGCCTCGATCGAGACGGGTTCCTTGAGCTGGAAGTCCAGGAACACCAGGTCCGTCGGGAAGTTCTCGCTGTGCACCATCTCGAGCCACGTGTGGGCCGTCAGGGCGAGGTCGAAGTCGAAGGCGTTCACCGCGATCCAGCTCGACAGGCTGTCCAACAGCACCTCGTGGTCGTCGAGGATCGCCAGCCGCACGCGTCGTGTCCCCGGGTTCGAGACGGCAGGTGCGCCGTCCGTGATCCGGCTCGGGTCAGTGCTGGTCATAGGAGAACCTTAGTGCGAGGGCGGAGGGGCGGACGGCGACGTCGAGGTCGGGGAACGTCACGCGGAGGACGGCGAAGTACGGGTCGAACGTACGGTGGATGCCGACGTCCGAGTCGGCGACGGCGAGGTCGATCGCGACGGTCACCCGCTGTCCGTCGTGCGCGCCGTCGACGTCGACGTCGGTGGCGCGCCGGATCGTCGCGCGGAAGCCCGCCGGGTCGACCGTGGAGGCCCGGAGCGCGGCCCGGACGAACGTGCGGACCACGGTCCGCTGGTCGGCGTCCAGCGTGGCGATCAGCCCGTCCGGGTCGTCGACGACCGCGCCGACACCGCCCTCGACGGCCACCGCGTGCGCGAACCACGTCCGGTCGGCGTCGGCGACCATCGCGCGGCGGATGCCGTCCGCGATCGACCGGGCACGGGCACGGTCGGCGTCCGTGATGACCTCGCGCGTCCGGAGCTCGGCGAGGAACGGCGCGACGTCCCGCGCGAGGATCGTCGACCGGTCGTGCTGCACACTCGCGGCGATGCCGTCCCGCTCCGCACGCTCGACCGAGTACGACCCGGCCCGGATCTGGACCCGTTCCGCCAGCCCGGCGAACGTCCACGCGAACACCGCGGACGCCGCCGTGAGGACGAGCGTCGGAGCGGCCGCCAGGAACGCCGCGACGCCGACGGGGACGTGGTGGGGGAACACCGCCGCGCCCACGCCCCACGACACCCCGGCCACGACGGCGAGGACGACGCCGCCCACCGTCAGGTCGGTCCACGGGCGGTACGGCGCCGTCATCACGATGCCGGTCGCGGTGAGCAGGGACATGAAGTCGTTCAGGACGCTCCGGTCCGGGCCCCACTGCGCGGCGATGCTCGTCACCGTCGCCGCCCCGAGCAGGACGACGTGCACGACGAAGGCCCACCGCGGGAACGGCGCGCGGAACGGGCTCGAGGCGACGAACACGACCGCACCGGACGCCGCGACGAGCAGCACGGTGAGGGCGCTGAGCGTGGGACTGCCGACCACGTCCCGGTCGAACACGGACACGAGCAGGGCCCAGAGCACCCCGCCGGCGCCGAGGACGATCGCGAGCGGTCGCGAGCCCATCGCACCGAGCGGGTCGTACTGCTGCGCGGTGCGGAGCGCCTCGGGACGCCCGATCCGGGGGACGGTGCCGCTCACGGGCGCACCTCCGTGCCGTCGGGGGCCACCCGCGGGACCACGCCCGTGACCGCGCCGTACGGCACCGTCATCATCACGCTCGTGCCGGAGCCCGGGGACGACCACACCTGGACGTCCCCGCCCACCCGACCGATGCGCTCGCGGACGGAACCGCGCAGCCCCATCCGGTCCGGGCTCGTCGTCGACTCGTCGAAGCCGCGCCCGTCGTCCACGACCATGACCGTGCAGGCGGCGCCGTCGTCGAACACGCTGACCTCTGCCGCGTCGGTGCCGGCGTGCTTGCGGACGTTCGCCAGGCACTGCCCGACCGCCCGCAGGATCGCCGTCATCGCGGCCTGGTCGAGCCGGGCGAGCGCCGACGGATCGCCCGTCACGGAGACGTCGAGCCCGTCGGCACGGTGCTCCTCGACCATCTGCTCGAACGCCCGGACGGCGGCGCCGGGCTCCGGACGCGCCGGTCGTGCCGCCGGGGCGAGCCACTCCTTGCCCGTGAGCATCGTGACGTCGGCCTCCACCGTCCGCGCCAGCTGCGGGTCCATCGGCCCGTCGGGGGCGAGGGCGATGGCCCCGAGGTGGTTGAGGACGGTGTCGTGCAGGATCGCCGCGGCCTCGGCCTCGACACCGGCACGGTAGGCCGAGACGTGCTCCTCGCGAGCGGACCGGAGGAGCTCGGGCTGGACGCGCTCGGACCGGCGGGTGTTGCGGCTGGTGAAGAGGACGAGGGCGATGACGAACGCGAGGGTGATCCAGGCGAGCACGAGCGGGTGGGTCGACCCGCCCGTCTGCAGGAGCGCGACGGTGGTGGCGACACGGCCGACGAGGAACCCGGCGATCGACCACAGCGCGACCCGACCCGCGACCGCCCCCGCGCCGCCGACGAGCACGAGCGGGATCACCGCCAGGGACAGCAGGTACGACACCACCCAACCGGCCGGGACCTCGCGCTGCACGACGACGGCGAACCACCAGGCGCAGACCCCGCCGACGACCAGGAACGCGACGGCCGACCGCCACGTGCCGAACTGCACGTGCACGGCGATCATGCCGAGCATCGGCACGAGGGCGAGGACCGCGCCGACCACCCGGACGTCGGGGTCGGCGAGACGGTAGAGGAGCAGGGCCACCGCGGCGGCGGCGATGGAGCCGATCGCAGCGGCGTGGAAGGCCCGCACGGTCGACCACGCGTTGACTCGCGGAGCGAGGTGCGTGGGGATGCCGAGCACGGGTGGTGGGTCCTTCCGGACGAGCGGGAACGCCGCTCACGATCCAACCACCTGCGGTCCGATCGTGTACCCCGTTCGGCAGGGCATCCAGCGACCCGCTCGATGATACCGGCACTCCTGGGAGCCGGGTGTCCCCCGAACGCGGACCGACGGGTACTCAAGATCGACTGCTCAGAACAGCGTCGGCACCGCTGCCTCCGGCCGTCGCGGAGCGAGGCGACGGTCGAACCCCGGGTCGGCGCGCTTGAGGGGCGAGGAGGTCGGCACGGACTGCTCCGTGCCGTCGTCCGACCGGTCGGCTCGGGGCCGGTCGCCCTGACGGTTCGAGAAGCCCATCGAGCCCGTCGCCGGGTCGACCCGTCCGAGCCCGAGTCCGTGCGCGCGGAGGATCGGCCGGACGCGCTCCGCGAGCCAGCGTCGGTAGTCCTTCGGCGCGTACGTGTTGTCGAGGTACATCGACCGGTACCGCTGGACCAGGTCGGGACGGGTGCGCTCGAGCCACGCGAACCACCACGGCTTGACCCCGGGCCGCAGGTGCAGCGCGGAGTACATCACGCTCGTCGCGCCAGCGGCGGCGGCCCGACCGATCGCGTCGTCCAGGTGTGCCCGGGTGTCGGTGATGTACGGCAGGACCGGCATCAGGAACACCGAGCAGTCGAGGCCGGCGTCCCGGATCGCGCGGACCGTCGCCAGGCGCGCCGCGGTCGTCGGGGTCCCGGGCTCCACCTGCTGCTGCAGCGCGTCGTCGTGGACGGCGATCGACATCGCCAGGTCCACCGGGACCGACCGCGCGGCCTCGACCAGCAGCGGGAGGTCGCGGCGCAGCAGCGTGCCCTTGGTCAGGATGCTGAACGGCGTGCCCGACTCGGCCAGGGCACGGATGACGCCGGGCATCAGCCGGTACCGCCCCTCGGCCCGCTGGTACGGGTCGGTGTTCGTGCCGAGCGCGACCGGGTGCCGGTCCCACGTGGGCTTCGCGAGTTCGCGGTGCAGGACGTCGGCCACGTTGGTCTTCACGACGATCTGCTGGTCGAAGTCCGCGCCGCCGTCGAACTCCAGGTAGGTGTGCGTCGGTCGGGCGAAGCAGTAGACGCAGGCGTGACTGCAGCCGCGGTACGGGTTGATCGTCCAGCCGTAGGTCCCGCTGCCGTCGGCGGCGGGCACCCGGTTCAGGGCGCTCTTCGCGAGGACCTCGTGGAAGGTCACCCCCGCGAACTCCGGCGTCGTCACACTGCGGACCAACCCGCTGTTCGACTCGAGCCCGGGGAGCGCATCGCTCCGCGAGGCGTCGAGCGCCTGCCCACTCCATCGCATGCAGCCATTCGAACACACGTTCGAACGCGCCGCAAGCGGGAGCGGGTCAGTGGTGCAGGCCGAGCACCTGGGCGGTGCGCTCCAGCGTCTGGTCGGCGAGCTCGGGGTCGCTCCCGAGGTCCTGCCCGTACGTCGGCACCATCACCCGGACGGCCGACTCCCAGCGGTCCCAGCGGTCCGGGAAGCACCGCTGCAGCATGCTCAGCATGATCGGGACGGCGGTCGACGCACCGGGGCTCGCGCCGAGGAGCCCGGCGATCGAGCCGTCGGCCGAGGTGATGACCTCGGTGCCGAACTGCAGCACGCCGCCCTTGTCCTTGTCGGGCTTGATCACCTGCACACGCTGCCCGGCCGTGATGCGGTGCCAGTTCTCCGGCTGCGCACTCGGCATGAAGTCCCGCAGGGCGTCGAACTTCGTCTGCTTCGACGCGAGCAGCTGACCCACCAGGTAGCGGACGAGGTCGAAGTTCGAGAACGCGACGCTCAGCATCGGCCGCAGGTTGTGCGGCCGGATGGACTTGAACAGGTCGAGCAGCGAGCCCTGCTTCAGGAACTTCGGGCTGAAGCCCGCGTACGGGCCGAACATCAGGGACGCGTTGCCGTCCACGATGCGCGTGTCGAGGTGCGGGACGGACATCGGCGGCGCACCGACGCTCGCCTTGCCGTACACCTTCGCGGAGTGCTTCTGCACGACCTCGGGGTCGTCCGTGCGGAGGAACTCCCCCGACACCGGGAACCCGCCGTACCCGCGGATCTCCGGGATCCCGGACTTCTGCAGCAGGTGCAGGGCCCCGCCGCCAGCGCCGACGAAGACGAACTTCGCGGCGATGCGCTGCGTCGACCGACCGATCTCGTTCCGCACGTCGAGTACCCAGCCGTCGCTGATCTTCGACCGGGTCAGGTTCGTCACCTGGTGCGACGGCTCGAACTCGACCCCCTCGATCTCGAGCTGGTCGAAGAGCTGCCGGGTCAGCGACCCGAAGTCGACGTCCGAGCCTGCGGCCGAGTAGGTCGCCGCGATCGGCTGGTCCTTCTTGCGACCCGGGATGAGCGCGGGGGCCCACTGGCGGATCTGCGCCGGGTCGTCCGAGAACTCGAGGCCGGCGAACAGCGGGTGGTCCCGCATGGCCTCGTACCGCTTCCGCATGTACTCGACGTTGTCGGCACCCCACACGAACGAGATGTGCGGCGTGGGGTTGATGAAGTTCGACGGCTCGGGCAGCGCACCCGTCTCGACGAGGTACGACCAGAACTGCCGGGACACCTGGAACTGCTCGTTGACCGTGACGGCCTTCGCGATGTCGACGCGTCCGTCGGGCAGCTCGGGCGTGTAGTTCAGCTCACAGAGCGCGGAGTGGCCGGTCCCGGCGTTGTTCCACGGGTTCGAGCTCTCCTGGGCGACAGTGCCGAGGCGCTCGTAGACGCGGATCCTCCAGCTCGGCTCGAGCCGGTGGATGATCGCGCCGAGGGTGGCGCTCATGATCCCTCCCCCGACCAGGACGACGTCGATGGGGTCCACCTGCTTCACTGCCACCAGACGATCCTAGCGGCGTCGGCTGGCAAGCCGAGCCGAGAAGGACGGGAGGCGCGGCGCCGACCGGCACCGCACCTCCCGTCCGTCGGGTGGTCAGGCGGCGACGGTTCGGCGCGCGACGATCGTCTCGGCGATCTGCACCGCGTTCAGCGCGGCGCCCTTGCGGAGGTTGTCGTTGCTCACGAAGAGGACGAGGCCGCGCCCCTCCGGGGCGGACTGGTCCGCGCGGATGCGACCGACGAAGGTCGGGTCCTGCCCGGCCGCCTGCAGCGGTGTCGGCACCTCGGACAGCTCCACGCCGGGGGCGTCCGCGAGGACCTCGGTCGCCCGCTCCGGGGTCAGCGGTCGGTCGAACTCGGCGTTGACCGAGATCGAGTGACCGGTGAAGACCGGGACGCGCACGCAGGTGCCGGCGACCAGCAGGTCCGGCAGCTCGAGGATCTTGCGGCTCTCGTTGCGGAGCTTCTTCTCCTCGTCGGTCTCGCCGAGACCGTCGTCGACGATGGACCCGGCGAGCGGGACGACGTCGAACGCGATCGGCCGGACGTACTTCACCGGGTCCGGGAACGTCACCGCCGAGCCGTCGCGCGTGAGGGCGGCGGTGTCCTGCTCGAGGGCGGCCGCGGCCTGCGAGAGGAGTTCCTCGACGCCGGCGAGCCCGGAACCCGAGACGGCCTGGTAGGTCGTCGCGACGAGGCGGCGCAGCCCGGCCTCGGCATCGAGTACCTTCAGGACCGGCATGATCGCCATCGTCGTGCAGTTCGGGTTCGCGATGATGCCCTTCGGCGCATCGGCGATGGCGTGCGGGTTGACCTCGCTGACCACCAGCGGCACCTCGGGGTCCATCCGCCAGGCGCTCGAGTTGTCGACGACGAGCGCTCCGGCGGCGGCGAACTTCGGCGCGAGGCTGCGGGACGCGGTGGCGCCGGCCGAGAACAGCGCGATGTCGATGCCGGTCGGGTCGGCGGTCTCGGAGTCCTCCACCACGATCTCCTCGCCGCGGAACGGCAGGGTCGTGCCGGCGGACCGGGCGCTCGCGAAGAACCGGACGCGGTCGGCGGGGAACGCGCGCTCCTCGAGGAGGCGGCGCATCACGGCGCCGACCTGGCCGGTGGCGCCGACGACGGCGACGGTGAGGGTGCTCATGCGGGGTGCTCCTGTCGGGTCAGCGGCCGGTGCCGGCGTAGACGACGGCCTCGGAGTCGGCGTCGAGGCCGAACGCGTTGTGCACCACGCGCATCGCCTCGTTGAGGGTGTCGGCACGGGTGACGACCGAGATGCGGATCTCCGAGGTGGAGATCATCTCGATGTTGATCGACGCCTCGTGCAGCGCGCGGAAGAGCGCCGCCGAGACCCCGGCGTTGGTGCGCATGCCGGCACCGACCAGGGCGAGCTTGCCGATCTGGTCGTCGTACTGGATGCCCTCGTAGCCGATGTCGGCCTTGGCGACCTCGAGCGCGGTGAGCACGCCCTGGCCCTGGTCCTTCGGCAGCGTGAAGGAGATGTCGGTGCGGCCGGTGACCGCCTCCGACACGTTCTGCACGATCATGTCGATGTTCGCGCCGGCACGGGCGACGATCGTGAAGATCTCGGCCGCCTTGCCGGGGGTGTCGGGCACGCCGACGACGGTGATCTTGCCCTCGGAGAGGTCTCCGGCGATGCCGGTGATGATCGGTTCTTCCACGGTTTCCCCCTCTGCAGGGTTGTAGACGATGGTTCCCTCGGCGTTGCTGAAGGAGGAGCGGACGTGCAGGGTGACGCCGTGCCGGCGGGCGTACTCGACGGCGCGGATGTAGAGGACCTTCGCACCCGAAGCTGCGAGCTCGAGCATCTCCTCGCTCGTGATGCGGTCGACCTTCCTGGCCTTCGGCACCACGCGCGGGTCGGCCGTGAAGATGCCGTCGACGTCGGTGTAGATCTCGCAGATGTCGGCGTCGAGGGCTGCGGCGAGGGCGACGGCCGTCGTGTCCGAGCCGCCGCGGCCGAGCGTGGTGATCTCCCCGGTCGTGCGGTTGAAGCCCTGGAACCCGGCGACGATCGCGACGTGCCCGGCGTCGAGCGCCTCGCGCACGCGCTTCGGGGTGACGTCGACGATGCGGGCCTTGCCGTGCTGGGCGTCGGTGAGCATGCCTGCCTGGCTGCCCGTGTAGGACGAGGCTTCGACCCCGAGGCTCTTGATCGCCATCGCGAGCAGCGCCATCGAGATGCGCTCCCCCGCCGTCAGGAGCATGTCGAGCTCACGACCGGCCGGGATCGGCGTGACGGAGTGCGCGAGGTCGACGAGTTCGTCGGTGGTGTCGCCCATCGCCGAGACGGCCACGACGACGTCGTTGCCGGCCTTCTTCGTCGCCACGATCCGCTTCGCCACGCGCTTGATGCTCTCGGCGTCCGCGACGGACGATCCACCGAACTTCTGGACGATCAAGGCCACTGGCTGGTACTCCCGGGGACGACGGAACCGCGAGGTGACGCGGTCTGACAATGGTAGTCGGTGTTTCGCGGATGTTGCGTCGGAGCGGGCGCAGACGCAAGGATCCTGCGTGGCGGTCGGTGGCCGTCGGCCGGCGGCCGGGTCAGCCGCCGACGACGCGTCGGCCCTCGAAGGCGCGGCCGAGCGTGACCTCGTCCGCGTACTCGAGGTCGCCGCCGACGGGCAGCCCCGATGCCAGCCGTGTCGTGCGGATCCCCATCGGCACGAGCAGCCGGCTGAGGTACGTGGCCGTCGCCTCGCCCTCGAGGTTCGGGTCGGTCGCGATGATGACCTCGTCCACGGTGCCGTCCGCCAGGCGCGTCATGAGCTGCTGGATGCGGAGGTCGTCCGGACCGATGCCGTCGATCGGGCTGATGGCGCCGCCGAGCACGTGGTAGAGCCCACGGAACTCACGGGTGCGTTCGATCGCGGCGACGTCCTTCGCCTCTTCCACCACGCAGATCACCGCCGGCGACCGGCGGGGGTCCCGGCAGATGCTGCACTGCACGTTCTCCGTGACGTTGCCGCAGATCTCGCAGAAGCGGACCTTCTCCTTGACGTCCGCGAGCAGCTCGGACAGCCGGGACGGGTCGAACGACTCGGTCTGGAGGATGTGGAACGCGATCCGCTGCGCCGACTTCGGTCCGATGCCGGGGAGGCGACCGAACTCGTCGATGAGGTCCTGCACGATGCCGTCGTACATCAGGCGCCTTCCTCGTGGAGGGAGGTCTCCTCGATGAACTGGGCGTTCAGGATCTCACGGACCACGGCCTCGCCGTAGCGACCGGCCACCGGCGTCCGACGGACCTGCGGCGCGGCCTGCTGCGGCGCAGCCTGCTGCGGCGCGGCCTGCTGCGGCGCGGCAGTCGGGGCCGGTGCGGAGCCGGCGGCAGGTCCGGCCGCGCCCGGTGCGGTGGCGCGGTCGGCCGCGGCGTCCGGGTACGGCTCGCCGTCACCGTAGGGGTCGTCGTCGAGCGGGTAGTCGTCGACGGGCACGTCCGGTGCGCCGGGACCGACGGGAGGCGCGGCCTCTGCCGTCGACGTCGGCTGCGGTGCACCGGCCGACAGGGACGACGCGGGCCGCAGCTGGGCGGCGAGGGCGGCGTCGGCCGCGGGGTTCGACACGGTCGGGGCGGGCGCGACGGGTTCGCCAGTGTCCGTGGTGCCGAAGGGGGCGGACCACGAGGGCTCGACGTGCTCGGGGACGGCGCCCGCGGTCGGATCGGTCGCCGGGATCGACGCGACGGCCCACTCGGTGACCGGCGCTCCGCTCGGCTCCGGCGCCGCCGGTGCTGGTGCCTGCGCGGTCGACGCCGCCGGGGCTGGTGCCTGCGCGGCCGACGCAGCCGGTGCGGGCGCTGGTGTGGCAGACGCAGCCGGAGCTGGTGCCTGCGCCGGGGCCTTCGCGGTCGCCGGTCGTCCTGGCGCCGGAGCCGTTCCCGCCGCACGTGCCGGAGCCGGGGCCACCCCCGGTGCACTCGGCTGCTGCGGCTGCGCGGGACGCTGCTGCCCCGGCCCACCCGGACCGCGTGCGACGAACTTCACGCGCAGCCCGAGCACGTCCACGATCGCCGCGCGCAGCAGTTCGCTCACGCTGTTCGACGGGTCGGACATCTCCTTGAAGGACGCGACGTCCTGCTGGCTGGGGAACGTCAGGGTGAGGACGTCCTCGCGCAGGGCGGTGACCTGCGCCGTGACGACGACCGACCAGGCCGACCGCTTCGCGCGCTGCACGTGCTCCACGATCTGCGGCCAGGAGTCCCGGAGCTGCTGGAACCCGACCGCGGCGATCGGGCGCACGGCGGGCTCGTCACCCGCGACGGTGCCCTGACCGGTCGACGACGCGTTGGCGTTCCCCGCCGCCGGGGTCGGCTCGGGAGCCGCCGGGGTGGGACGCTCGGACGGGGCCTCCGGCGCACTCGGGACGGCCGCGGCCCAGGACGCCGCGGCGTCGCGTGCGGCGGCCCCGGGGTCGGCGGCGGGCCGGGCCGGGGTGGACGGCGGCGCGGCGGGAGCTGCGGCCGTCGGCGTGGTCGCCGGGGCGGCGACGGGCGCCGGGACCGTGGGCGCCTGGGTCGCCGGTGCCGGAGCGGTCTCCGCCGCGGGGGTCGGACGTGCCGCGGCGGGTGCGCTCGTACGGGCGGGCGGCAGGGTCTCCGGGCCGGCCTGGTGCCCGCCGGCATCCCCGACGCCGACGCGACGTTCGAGCCGCTCGACACGGGCGAGCGCGCCACGCTGGGTGTCGTCGGCCTCGGGTACGAGCATCCGCGCCGTCATGAGTTCGAGGTGGAGCCGGGGCGAGGTCGCTCCCGTCATCTCCGTCAGGGCACGGTTCGCGATGTCCGCGGCCCGCGACAGCCCGGTCGCGCCGAACACCCCGGCCTGCCGGGTCATCGTGTCGAGCTCTTCCGGCGAGACCCCGCGCAGCACGGCGGCGGCGCTCTCGTTCGTCGCGGCGACGACGATCAGGTCGCGGAGGCGTTCGAGCAGGTCCTCGACGAACCGGCGGGGGTCCTGCCCGGTCTGCACCACGCGGTCGATGGCCGCGAAGGCCGAGGCCGGATCGGCCACGGCGAGGGCGTCCACGACGTCGTCGAGGAGCGCGGCGTCGGTGTACCCGAGGAGCGCCACGGCCCGTTCGTACGCGATCGCGCCGTCCTCGCTGCCCGCCATGAGCTGGTCGAGCAGGGAGAGGGTGTCGCGGACGGAACCGCCGCCCGCACGGACGACGAGCGGCAGCACGCCCGGCGCGACCGAGACGGACTCCTGCGTGCAGAGCTGCTCCACGTACTCGAGCATCGCGGCCGGCGGCACCAGACGGAACGGGTAGTGGTGGGTGCGCGACCGGATCGTGCCGATGACCTTCTCGGGCTCGGTCGTCGCGAAGATGAACTTGACGTGCTCCGGCGGTTCCTCGACCAGCTTCAGCAGCGCGTTGAAGCCCTGCGGCGTCACCATGTGGGCTTCGTCGAGGATGAAGATCTTGTAGCGGTCGCGCGCCGGGGCGAACACCGCGCGGTCGCGGAGGTCACGGGCGTCGTCGACACCGTTGTGACTGGCGGCGTCGATCTCGATCACGTCGAGCGATCCGCCGCCCCCGCGGGCCAGCTCGACACAGCTCGGACAGACGCCGCACGGGGTGTCGGTGGGGCCCTCGGCGCAGTTCAGGCAGCGCGCGAGGATGCGGGCGGACGTCGTCTTGCCGCAGCCCCGGGGGCCGCTGAACAGGTACGCGTGGTTCACCCGGTTCGTGCGCAGGGCGGTCCGGAGCGGATCGGTGACCTGCGACTGTCCGATCAGCTCGGCGAAGTTCTCGGGCCGGTAACGGCGATACAGGGCGGTGACCACGCCCCAAGGGTAACCGGCACGACCGACACCCCGCGGCCGGGACGGACCACCTGTGGGAAGTGCGGTGCCGGCACGGACGGCACCGCGCCTCCCGTCCGTGCCGGTGGCGGACGGGAGGCGCGGTGCGAGCGGTGTCAGGGACTCAGGCGCGTCCGCGGCGGCGGATGCCGCGCGCGAGGCGCGACAGGCCCAGCAGGAGGAACCCGAGCACCACCAGGCCGCCCGCTGCGCCCGCGAGCGGGGCCACGTCGGCACCGGTGAACGCGAGTCCGCCCGAGCCCGAGCCGCTGCCGGAGGCGGGCCCGCCGCCGGTCCCGCCGACACCGGGCGTGCCAGGCGTGCCGGGCGTGCCGGGCGTGCCAGGCGTACCAGGCGTGCCGGGCGTACCGGGCGTACCGGGCGTACCGGGCGTGCCCGGGTCCGCCGGGTCCACCACCACGGCGACCGCCTGGGCCGCCGAGGTCGCACCCGCGACGGTCTGCGTCACCCGGATCGTGTGCGGCCCGACGCCGAGGCGGAGCACCACCGACCAGGCACCGGCGTCGTCGGCCGTCGTGGTGACCGGGGTGCCGTCGTCGGCGACGACCGTGACGGTCGCACCCGGCTCCGCCGTCCCGGTGACCCGCCAGTCGACGGTGCCGTCCGACGTGGCCGTCCGGTGGGCGCCCGGCGTCGGCGAGGTGACCGCGAGCGGTTCGACCGCGTCCACCACGATCGGCACCGGCTGCGAGACCGTCGTCGTCCCGTTCACGGACTGCGACGCGGTGATCGTCCACCGGCCCTCCGGCACCCGGTCGAAGGTGACGCTCCAGTCGCCGTCGTCGTCGGCGGTCGTCGTCCGCACCTGCCCGTCCGACAGCCGCACCGTGACCAGTGCTCCCGGTGTCGCGTGCCCGGTCACCGTGAACGAGCCGGTGTCGCCCGTGCCTGTCGCGGGGATCAGCTGCCCGGGCGCCGGACTCGTGATCGTGACGTCGGTCGGCTGGACCGCCCGGACGGTCACCGAGCTCGTGACCGCCGCCGAGGTGGCGCCGTCCACGGTCTGCGTGACGGAGACCGTGTGCGGCCCGACCGGCACGCCGCCGACGGTCACCGTCCACGACCCGTCGGCAGCGGCGGTGGTGGTCGCCGTGCGGCCGTCCACGTCGACCCGGACGGTCGCCCCCGGCTCGGCCGTGCCGCTCACGGGGAGCGGGACCGTCGTGCCCGTGGTCGTGACGACCTGCCCGTCGGACGGTGCCGTGATCCGGACCGGCGCGGCCGCGGTCACCGAGAAGCCGACCGTCGGCGCGTCCGTGGTGGTCCCACCGACCGTCTGCGCGGCCGCGATGGTGTGCTGGCCCGTCCCGACGTCCGGCACGGTCACGGTCCAGGCGCCGTCGGCGTTCGCGGTCGTGGTGACCGGACCGCCGCCGTCGATGCGGACCGCGATCGCGGCGTTCGGCGCCGAGACGCCGGCGACGACGACGTCGGCCGTGCCGTCGACCACGCGGTAGACGGTGCCGGCCGCCGGCGAGGTCACGACGATCGCGTCCGGTGCGGCGACGTCCACCGTCACGTCCCGGACGACCGGCGACGAGGTCGTGCCGTTCACCACCTGGGTGACGGTGACGGTGTGGTCACCGGCGCCGAGGGTGACGTCGGTCGTCCAGCTGCCGTCGGGTCCGACGGGGACCACGACCGGGTCCTCGTCGTCCACGACGACCCGCACGCTGCCGCCGGGCTGCCCGGTGCCGCTGACCGGCACGGTGGCCGTCGTGGTCCCCGCTGGGACGGTGACGGTCGCGCCGTCGGCGGGGGCGGTGACGGCGAGCGCGGCGCCCGGGGCCACGGTGAACGCGCTGCTCACCGCGGCCGAGGTCGAGCCGTCGACGGTCTGCGTGGCGCGGACCGTGTGCGGGCCGACCCCGACGTCCTCGAGGTCGACCGACCAGCTGCCGGCCGCGGTCGCGGTCACGGTCTGTGGGTCGCCCCCGTCGATCGTGACCCGGACCTCGGCTCCGGCCTGTGCCGCCCCGGCTGCCCGGATCGTCGCGACCGAGTCCTGCTGCGCCACCCGCACGGTCGACCCGTCCGCCGGGACGGCGATCGTGATCGGGTCCGCGACGACCACACGGACGTCCACGGTGACGGGAGCAGACACGGTGTCGCCGATGCGCTGGGTGACGCTGACGGTCGGGCTCCCGGCCGGCACGTCGGGGACCGCGACGCTCCAGTCGCCGTCGCCGCCCGCGGTGGTGGACTCGCTGCGCCCGCCGCCGAGGTCGACCACGACGGTCGCCCCGGGCTCGGCGGTGCCGCTGACCCGGACCGTCGTGGTCGCCCGTCCGTCCGCCACGACGTACTGCTGACCGGTCGTGGGCTCGTCGACCACGACGGGCGCGCCCGCTTCGATCGTGAAGGACGACTCGACCGGGCTGGTGGAGGTCGACCCGTCGACGGTCTGCGTCACGCTGACGTCGTGGGTCCCCACCCCGAGGTCGGGGACGTCCACGGTCCAGGTACCGTCGCCGCCCGCGGTGACCTCGACCGGGTCGCGGTCGTCGATCGTCACGGTGACGGTGGCACCCGGCTGGGCGTCGCCGGCGACGGTCACCGTCGTCGTGGCGTCGCCGTCGGCGACCGTGATCGGGTCGTCGCCGGGCTGGCGGATCGTGAGGTCCGCCGCGGCGACGACCGACACCGGCCGTTCGACGGCGGCGCTCGTGGTGCCGCCCACGGTCTGGGTGACCTCCGCGGTCCAGGAGCCGGTGGGGACGCCCGTGACCGTGGTGGACCAGCGGCCGTCGTCGCCGACCGGCGCGGTGGCTGTGCCGCCCGCGCCGAGGTCGACCGTGACGGTCGCTCCCGGCTGGCCGGTCCCGGCGAACGGCACGTCGGCGGTGGCGTCGTCGTCCGCGACCGTCACGGCGGCGGCACCCGCCGGCGTGGTGACCGTGAGCGGGGCACCTGCCCGGACGGACACCCGGGCGCTCACCGGCGCGGACGTCTGCCCCTGGACGACCTGCGTGGCCCGGACGGTGTGGTCGCCGACCGGGACGTCCGCGAAGGTCGTCTCCCAGGAGCCGTCGGCCTCGGCCGTCACCTGCCGGGAACCGCCGGTCGACAGCGTCACGGTGACCGTGGCGCCGGCCTGGGCGCGTCCGGCGGCGCGGACGTCGGCCGTGCCGCTCGCGTCCGCGACCGTCAGGACGTCACCGTCCGCCGGCGACGTCAGCGTGAGCGCCGTGGCCGCCTGCACCGTGACCGTCTGCTCCGGTCCGGAGGCGGTGGTCCCGCCCACCGTCTGGGTCGCGGTGAGCGCGAGCTCGCCGACACCGACGCCACCGAAGGTCACCGTCCACGCGCCGTCCCCGTCGGCGGTCGTCGCGACCTCGTCGTCACCGAGGCGCACCGTGACCGGTGCCCCCGGCTCCGCCGTGCCGGCGACGGTCACGTCCCGCGTCGCGTCCTCGTCCGGCACGAGGAGGACGGCGTCGGCGGCCGGCGCGGTGATCGTCACCGCGGCACCCGCCTCGAGCGTCACGGTGCGCGTCACCGGGTCGGACACGGCCGGCGACGAGACCGTGCCGGGCAGGGTCTGCGTCACGGACACGTCGTGCGGCCCGACCCCGAGCGCCGGGAACGTCACCGACCAGGAGCCGTCCGCTCCGACCGTGGCCTGCTGGTCGTCCACGCCGGCCGTGCTGGCGGTGACGACGGCCCCGGCCTGACCGGTCCCCGTGACCGTCACGTCGCGCCGCACGTCGTCGCCCGCGACCGTGATCGGCGTCGTGGTGGGTGCGGTGATCGTCAGCGGGTCCGCCGTGACGACCTCGAGGGTGATCGGGACGGCACTCGTGACGACGCCGTCGACGTCCTGGCTGGCGTTCACGGTGTACGTGCCGGTGGGTGCGAGGCCCGTGGCGTCGACCGTCCACGCGCCGGAGGCGTCCGCCGTCGTGGTGAACCGGGTGTCCGGCCCGAAGGAGACCGTGACGTCGGCGTCCGGCTCGGACGTCCCTGAGATCGGCACGGTCGCGGTGGCGTCGCCGTCGACCACGACGAAGCGCGACCCGACGGCCGGCGAGTCGATGGTGATCGCCGTGCCCGGGACGACGGTGAAGTCCGTCGTGACCGTCGGTCCGGTCGTGCCGTTCACGGTCTGGACCGCCGCCACGGTGTGGTCACCGATGCCGAGCTGCACGGCGTCGGTCGACCAGTCGCCGGACGCGTCCGCCACGACGTCGACGGGGGCGCCGTCGTCGACCGTGACCGCGACCGAGGCGCCGGGCTCCGCGGTGCCGCGCACCACGACGCCGGCCTGACCACCGGCGCCGGCCGGGACCTGCTGGGCGTCCGTCGGCGACGCGATCACGAGGTCGTCGCCGACCGCGATCGTGAAGTCGCGGTCGATCGCCGCGGACGTCGCTCCGCCGACCGTCTGGGTGACGCTCGCGGTGTGGTCGCCCGTGCCGACGTCGGGCAGGGTCACCGTCCACGTGCCGTCGTCGCCCCCGGTGGTCGTCACCGGGTCGTCGGCCCCGTCGAGGACCACGGCGACGTCCGCGCCGGGCTGGGCGGTGCCGGACACGGTCACGTCGATCGTCGCGTCGTCCGTGGCGACCGCGGTGGTGCTCCCCTGCTGCGGCGTCGTGACCGCGAGGGCCGCACCGGCGGCGACGGTCACGCCCTGGCGGACGGCCGGGGACGTCGTGCCCCCCACGGTCTGCGTTGCCGCGATGGTGTACCGGCCGACCGGGACGTCCGGGACCGTCGCGGTCCAGGCGCCGTCCCCGTCCGCCGTCGTCGAGGCGGTCAGGCCGCCACCGAGGGAGACCGCGACGTCGGCCCCGGGCTCGGCGGTGCCGGACACGGCGAGGTCCGTCGTGGTGTCCGCGTCGAGGACCGTGACCGTCGTGCCGGGCGCCGGCGCGGTGATCGCGATCGGTGCGCCGGCCCGGACCGTGAACGTCGAGGTCACCGGGCCGGAGGTCGTCCCGTCGACGGTCTGCCGCGCCGTGACGGTGCGGTCACCGACCGGGACGCCCTGGAACGTCGCGTCCCAGGCACCGTCGTCGTCGGCCGTGACCGCTGCGGCGAAGGACCCGCCGATGTCCACGGCGACCGCGGCGCCCGGCGCCGCGGTGCCGCTGACCGTGACCGGCGTCGTCGAGGTGGCGTCGGCGACCGTGATGGTGCCGCCGTCCTCCGGCGCGTCGATCGTCAGTCCGGGAGCTCCGGTGACGGTGAAGTCACGGACGACCGGGTCGCTGGTCGAGCTCCCGACCGTCTGCGTCACGCTCGCGGTGTGGTCGCCGGCGGGCACGCCCGGGACGGTCGTCGACCAGGCTCCGCCGGCGTTCGCTGTCGTCGTCGCCGTCGCGTCGCCGCCGTCCACCGACACGTCGATGCGGGCACCCGGCTGCGCCGTCCCGGAGAACGGCACGGAGCGGGAGTCGCCGGCCAGCGGGAAGTCCTGCCCCGGCGTCGGGGTGTCGACCGTCAGGCCGGCGGCGGCGACCACGCGGAACGTCCGGGTGACGGGAGCCGAGGTGCTGTCGCCGACCGTCTGGGTGACGCTGGCCGTCTGCGCCCCCACCGGGACGCCGGGCACCGTGACGCTCCAGGCGCCGGTGCCGTCCGCGGTCCCGCTCGCGGTGCGCCCGCCGCCGAGGTCGACGTCGATCCGCGCGTTCGGCGTGGCGGTGCCGGTCAGGGGCACCGGCGTCGTGGTCCCGGTGGTCGTGAAGGTCTGGCCGGTGGTGGGCGACGTGATCGTGAGCGCCTGCTGCGCGACGACCGAGAACTGCTGTGTGGCGGTGCCGGCCGCTGCGCCGCCGACCGTCTGCGTGGCGGTCGCGGTGTACGGTCCCGTCGGCACGCCGGCGAAGGTCGTCGTCCAGGTCCCGTTCGCCGCGACCGTGGCGCTGGCGGTCCGTCCGCCGCCGAGGTCGACGGCGATCGACGCGCCGGGCTCACCGGCGCCGGCCACCGTGACGGTACGGGTCGACGTGGCGGTGGGCACGCTGAACACCTGGCCGGCGGTGGGGGTCGTGATCGTCGGCGCGACGAAGGCGGTCGCGCGGACGGTCGACGTCGCGAGGTCGACCGTGGCGACGTTCGCCCCCGGCAGGATCGAGAGCCGCAGGGCGTGCACGCTCCGCGACCCGGGGTCGTACCCGCGGGCGTCGCGGAAACCGGTGGTGGTGTCCTGCGCGTTCACGGTGAGGTCGATCACCTGGCGGAGGAGCAGCACGACGGGAGCCAGGGCGGTCGCCACGGCACGCGTGGTGTTCGCGAGCGTGGTGCCGAGCTGGGCGAGCGCGGCGCCGCCGATGACCGGGCGGAGCGCCGTCTGCAGCGTCGGGACGACGGTGCCGGTCACCACGGGGGCGAGCACGGTCCCGAGGGGCAGCGGGAGGCCCGCGATGCTGCCGGTCGCCGTGATCGTCGGGGTCGCGGTGGCCGTGCCGGCGAGCGCACCGAGCGTCGTGTCCGCATCGAGCCCGATGGCCGCTGCGGGCCGCCCGAGGACGGTGGCGTTCGTCGCGATGGACACGCGGACCGCGGTCGAGTTGATCGTGTTCACGACGGCGGTCTGCAGCGCGGTCGGCAGCTGTGTGCCGAGGATCGTCGTGATGCTCTGGTTGATGGTGTCCACGGCGGCCTGGGTGAGCACCGGCGTGTTCGCGGACTGACCGTTGAGCGCCGTGAGCCGGTCGAGGTCGACGGTGATCGTCCCGGTGGCCGGGGTGATCGTCACCGCACCGTCGGTCAGGGGCTGTTGCAGCACCTGGGTGAGGGTGTCGTCGAGGTTGAGGTTCACGTTCGAGGTGATCGTCGTGCCGCTCACGGTCACGGTGCCGAGCAGTGCCTGCCCCAGCAACGTCTGGATCTGCGTGGCGACGGCCGCGGTCGTGCCCTGCAGCGCGCCGCCGGTGCCGAACACGCCGTTGACCGAGCCGGAGACCGTCCGGAGCTCGTCCCGCAGCGAGGTCGTGAGGCCCTGGACCGCCGGGCTCGTCAGGGTGAGGTCCGCGCCGGCGATCCGGTAGTCGCTGGACGTCGACACCGTCGTGCCGCGCGTCGCGGACAGGGTCGACGCGAGCGCACCGACCTGCAGCCGCGCGTCCGAGAGCACCGACGTGTCGGCGCCCACCCGGGAGAACAGCGGGTCCAGGTCCAGCGTCGCCGCCCCGGTCCCGGACCCGGTGCCGACACCGATGCCGCCGTCGTTGGTGAGGAGCCCCGAGGACGCCGTCGCACCGTTCGCCGAGGTGGTGGCGTACTGGCCGTCGACGCCGAGCGTGAGGATGCCGTTCGCCCCGAGCAGGTTCACGTCGTTGCCGAGGTCGACCCCGACGGCGTTCAGCGCGGTGAGGTCGAGCGGCTGGTTCGTCGTGCCGCCGCCGGTCGTCGCGCCCCGGGCGGAGTACGCCCCGCCGAGCTGCGCGATGGTGTCCAGGTCGACGATGCCCGAGCCGCTGAGGAGCACGCCCTCGGCCTCGGACACGTCGGTCTGGGCGGCAGCCGCCGGTTGGAACGCCACGGTGGCGGCGACGAGCGCCGTCACCGTGGCGATGACGCCGCCACGCAGGAGGAGACGCCGATCGTCCGATGCTCGTCGTCGAGCTCGGTCGCCAGCACCGGTGATCCGTCGTGTCCAGTCGCCCGCTGCGCCGGGTACACGGGTACCCCGCAGCGACACGTGCCTGCGCATGCGTGTCTCTTTTCCTGGCAGGGCGCGCCCCGCCACCTGATCCGGAGAACTCCCCCGCTGGTGAGGCGGTGGAGGGTCAGGAACCCTGGTTGGGAGTTCCTGGGGCCGATCTTTGCACACGATCAGGTTGCTGTCCGCAACCCGTTTCGAATCGGAGACGAAAAGACTCCTCACGCACCCGCCAGAGCCCGGTTACCCTTGCTGCGTTTCCGCCCTGGGGGAGTTGGCCTGGATGGCGTCACGTGAGGAGCCGCCGAGCAGTCTACCGGACGCGAGGAGCAGGATCGGACACATGAAGATCGCCATCGCCGGAGGACACGGCCAGATCGCCCTGCTCCTCGCCCGCCTCATCACCGACGCCGGCCACGACGCCGTCGCCATCGTCCGGAACCCCGCCCACGTCACCGACGTGGAGCAGCAGGGCGCGACGGCGATCGTCGCCGACCTGGAGCAGCTCGACGACGACGAGCTCGCACTCCGGCTGCGCGGCGTCGACGCGGTCGTCTTCGCGGCCGGCGCCGGGCCGAACAGCGGCGCGGAGCGGAAGCTCACGGTGGACCGCGACGCCGCGATCCTGCTCGCCGACGCCGCCGAGCGCGTCGGGATCCGCCGGTACGTGATGGTCTCGGCGATGGCGGCGGACTCGTACGACCCGGAACGGGCCGTCGTGCCCGCGCGGTCGGAGGACGACGTCTTCCAGGTCTACCTGCGCGCGAAGGCCGAGGCCGACGCGAACCTGCGTGCCCGGAGCCTCCGCTGGACGATCGTGCGCCCCGGCGGCCTGGTCGACACCGTCCCGCAGGGCACGGTCGACGTCGGCCGGACGGTGCCGCGCGGCACGATCCCGCGGGCGGACGTCGCCGCGGTGGTGCTGCACGCCCTGCTCGACGACACCGCCGTGGGCGTCCAGTTCGAGGTCACGAGCGGGAACACCCCGATCCCCGCGGCCCTCGCCGCGCTCAGCTGAGCGCGACCGCCGCCGCCTGCCGGGCGATCTCGAGCTCCTCGTCCGTGGGGATCACGAGCACCGCGACACGCGAGCCGTCGGTTGAGATCCGACGGGCCTCCTTCGAGGCGAGCTCGTTGCGGTCCGCGTCGATCTCGATCCCGAGGTGCTCGAGCCCGGCGAGCACACGGCGACGGAGCAGCGCGTTGTTCTCGCCGACGCCCGCCGTGAACACCACGGCGTCGAGTCCGCCGAGCTGCGCGGTGTAGGCGCCCACGTAGCGGCGGATGCGGTGACGGTAGACGGCGAGCGCCGCCTCGGCCTCGTCGTCGCCGTGCAGCGCGGCGTCCTGCACGTCGCGCATGTCGCCGTTGCCGGTCAGGCCGAGGAGACCGGACTCCTTGTTGAGCATCGTGTCGAGTTCATCGAACGACAGACCGGCCTCGCGGTGCAGGTGGATGAGCACCGCGGGGTCGAGGTCGCCCGAGCGGGTCCCCATCACAAGCCCCTCGAGCGGGGTGAGCCCCATCGAGGTCTCGATGGACCTCCCGCCGTCGATCGCCGCGGCGGACGCCCCGTTGCCGAGGTGCAGCACGATCGTCTTGAGCTCGGTCAACGGTCGGCCGAGGAACAGCGCGGCCTGCTCCGAGACGTACTTGTGGCTGGTGCCGTGCATGCCGTACCGCCGGATCCGGTACCGCTCGGCGAGGTCGGCGGGGATCGCGTACGTGTAGGCGTGCGGTGGCATGGTCTGGTGGAAGGCGGTGTCGAACACGGCGACCTGCGCCACGTCGGGGAACACCTGCTGCGCGGCGCGGATCCCCTCGAGGTTCGCCGGGTTGTGCAGCGGCGCGAGGCTGCTGAGCTCCTCGATCTGCCGCTCGACCTCGTCCGTCACGACCGTCGCCCGGTCGAAGGTGGTCCCGCCGTGCACGACGCGGTGCCCGACGACGGCCGGCGGGTACTCGTCGAACGACGGTCCGACCTTCGCGAAGGCGTCGATCATCGCCTGGAAGCCGGCCGCGTGGTCCGGCACGTCGGCCGCGTCGTTCGACGAGGACTCCCCCGTGAGGGCGTTGGTGTGCTTCCACGCACCGGTCGCCTCGCCGATGCGCTCGACGAGTCCGGACGCGAGCGTGCGCTCCCCCTCGAGCTCGATGAGCTGGTACTTGAACGAACTGGATCCGGAGTTGACGACGAGGGCTGCGGTCACGGGGCGGTCGCTTTCTGTCAGGGCCTGGAGGCGCGGTGCGGGTCGGTCGGTCAGGCCGCGTCGGACGCGGTGCCGGCCTGGATCGCGGTGATCGCGACGGTGTTGACGATGTCGCCGACGAGCGCGCCCCGGGAGAGGTCGTTGATCGGCTTGCGCAGCCCCTGGAGCACCGGGCCGATCGCCACGGCGCCGGCCGAGCGCTGCACGGCCTTGTAGGTGTTGTTGCCGGTGTTGAGGTCCGGGAAGATGAACACCGTCGCCCTGCCGGCCACGGGCGAGTCGGGCATCTTCGTGCTGGCCACCGTCGGGTCCGCCGCGGCGTCGTACTGGATCGGCCCCTCGACGAGCAGGTCCGGTCGGCGCTCCCGCACGAACGCGGTGCCCGCGCGGACCTTGTCGACGTCGGCACCGGACCCGCTGTCCCCGGTGGAGTAGCTGAGCATCGCCACGCGCGGGTCGATGCCGAACTGCGTGGCGGTCTCGGCCGACGAGATCGCGATGTCGGCGAGCTGCTCGCTCGTCGGGTCCGGGATCACCGCACAGTCGCCGTAGACCAGGACCCGGTCGGCGAGGGCCATCAGGAAGACGCTCGACACGATCGAGGTGTCCGGACGGGTCTTGATGATCTCGAACGACGGCCGGATGGTGTGCGCGGTCGTGTGCTTCGCCCCGGAGACCATGCCGTCGGCGAGGCCGAGCTGCACCATCATCGTGCCGAAGTACGAGACGTCGGTGACGGTGTCGCGGGCGAGCTCCATGCTCATGCCCTTGTGCGCACGGAGCCTCGTGTACTCCTCGGCGAAGCGTTCGCGGAGCTCGGGGTCGAACGGGCTGACGAGCTGGGCGGTGTCGAGGTCGAGCCCGAGCTCCGTCGCCCGGGTGCGGATCGCCGCCGGGTCGCCGAGGATCGTGAGCTCGCACACCTGCCGCTGCAGCAGCGTCGACGCCGCACGGAGGATGCGGTCGTCGTCGCCCTCGGGCAGGACGATCCGCTTGCCGTACCCGCGGGCACGGTCGAGCAGCCCGTGCTCGAACATCAACGGCGTGACGACGCCGGACGGGGTCAGCTGCAGGCGGTCGCGGAGTGCGTCGGCGTCGACGTGCTGCTCGAACAGGGCGAGGGCGAGGTCGGCCTTCCGCGGGGAGTCGGCCGCGAGCCGCCCGCGGGTCTGCGTGATCCGGAGCGCCGTGTCGTAGGTGCCGAGTGCGTTCTGCGCGATCGGCAGCGAGCTCGACAGCCCCTCGAGCAGCCGGGCGATCTGCGGCGCGGTCTCGAACCCGCCGTTCAGGATGACCCCGGCGAGGCTCGGGAAGGTCTCGGACTGGTTGGCCAGCAGGGTCGCGATGAGGACGTCGCTCCGGTCGCCGGGGACGACGACGATCCCGCCCTCGATGAGCCGCGGGAGGACGTTCTCCATGCTCATGCCGGCGACGACGGTGCCGAGTGCCTCGCGGTCGAGGAGCGCCGCGTCCCCGCGGACGAGCGTGGCGTCGGTCGCGGCGAGCAGCGCGCGGACGGTCGGCGCGACCAGGACGCGGTCCTCCGGGATCGCCCACACCGGCAGGTCCGGGTGGTCGTCGTGCACCGCGTGCTCGACGCTCGACACGATCTCGGCCAGCGCGTCGGGGTCCGCGCGGTTCACGACGACGCCGAACACCTGCGCGTGCGCGGCGCGGAGCTCGCTCGTCGTCACGTCGGCGACCTGTGCCATGTCCTCCGGCGTGCGCGCGCCGCGTTCGGCGGCGTCGCGGCCGCCGAGCACGAGGAGCACCGGGGCGCCGAGGTTCGCCGCCACCTTGGCGTTGAACGACAGCTCCGTCGGGCTGCCGACGTCGGTGTAGTCCGACCCGAGCACGACCACCGCGTCGCACTGCCGCTCGACCTGGGCGAACCGGGTGACGATCGTGGCGAGGGCCGCGTCCGGGTCGGCGTGCACGTCGTCGTAGGTCACGCCGACCGCGTCGTCGTAGGAGATGCCGACCGCGGTGTGCTGCAGCAGGAGTTCGAGCACGTAGTCCGGTTCGGACACCGAGCGGGCGACCGGCCGGAACACCCCGACCCGTCCGACCGATCGTGCGAGGGTCTCGAGGACACCGAGGGCGACGGTGCTCTTCCCCGTGTGTCCTTCTGCTGACGTGATGTAGATGCGGGTCGACACGGGTCCAGGGTAGCCGCGCGCTTGTCGTGACAACTGGGAGCGGCGACACCCGTGGACGCGCGTGGTCGTCCACACCCCCGAAGACCTGTACCATGGGGTGTCGTCGCGAGACGGCACCGGGAGAATTCGCCTAGTGGCCTATGGCGCACGCTTGGAAAGCGTGTTGGGTGCAAGCCCTCGGGGGTTCGAATCCCCCATTCTCCGCCAGCACGACGAAGGACCCGAGCCACACCGGCTCGGGTCCTTCGTCGTCCGGGGCGATCGCGCGCACGGCGGACACCCCGGTCCCCCACCCGGCCGACCGCGCCGCACCCCGTTCGCCATGGACTGGCCGGGAAACGACGATCGGGGGTGGAACGGGCTGTCCTCGATACCCGTCGGTCGCCTAGACTGCCCGGACGGACGACCCCGGGACGGGTCGGACACGGTGCACGGAGCGGCAGGGGCGTCGCTCCCCGGGCGGACGACGACGGCTGCCCGGGCACCCGAGGGGCGAGGAGTCCACGTGGGGGACCTGACGGCGCAGGCGACGACGCACCTGCGCACGACCGCGTACGACCTGGTCCTGCGACCACGCCGGTCGCTGGTGCGCTCGACGATCCTCAGCGCCGTGTTCTCGGCCGTCCCGCTCGCCGTCGCCCTCGTGTGGGTGTCCCTCCCGCTCCGCCTCTGGACCTTCGTCGCGTCCGTGGTGATCGCCCTCGCGGTGCTCGTCGGTGTCGTGTTCGTGCGCCTGGCGACCGCGTTCATCGGCGTCGACGGCGCCGGGATCACGGTGCGCGGGGTCGTCACCCCGAGTCGGCGCATCCCCCGCGACCGCGTGCACAGGGTCCTGCTCGCGACGACGCACGGCAGCTCCGTGGAACGGACCTCGCGCGAGCTGGTCGCCTTCGACGCGGACGGCGACCACCTGTTCCGGCTCCGTTCGGACGTCTGGGGCGACGACGGGCTCGACCGGGTCGTGGAGTCGCTCGACGTGCAGGTCACCGAGGAACCGCGCCCGATGCCCGCGCGGGAGTTCGCCCGCCGCTGGCCCTCGAGTCGCAGCTGGTACGAACGCCGCGGCACCCACCTGGTGGTCGGCGCGCTCGCGGTCGTCGCGGTCGGCGGGGTGCTCGCGATCGAGACCGTGACGCTCTTCGGCGCCTGACGCGGGGCCTGCCCGGCGGCCCGCGCCGCTCAGCGCCGGCGACGCAGCGTCGAGAAGATCCCCTGCACGACCTCCTTGGCGATCGCGCCGCCGAGTCCGGACCCGAGCAGGTCGGACAGCGGGTCGTCGGCCGCGCGCCGTGTCGTCGTCCGTGTCGGCGTCCGCTTCGACCGTCGGGCGTCCGCCGCGCGTTCGGCACGCTCGAACTCCCGCTGGGCCCGCTCGTACTCCTTCTGCGCCGCGGCCCGCTCGCGTGCCTCCTGCCGCTCCTGCGCGGCGGCCTCCTTGGCCGCCGCGGCGGCGGCGCGGGCGGCCTCCTTCTCGGCGTCGGCGGCCGCGACCGCGGCCTCCTGCTGGGCGACCTCGGCGGCGGCCGCTGCGGCGGCCGCCTCCATGCGGCGGGCGAGCATCTCGTGCGCGGAGTCCGGGTCCACGCGGGTGCCGTAGGTGGCCAGGAGTGGCGAGGCCTGCACCCGGGCCTCCATCTCGGCGGCGGGCATCGGGTCCATCGATCCCTCGGGGGCGCGGAGCCGGGTCCAGGCGACGGGCGTCGGCGCGCCCTTCTCGTTCATCACCGTGACGATCGCCTCACCGGTGGCGAGCGAGGTGAGCACCTCCCCGAGGTCGTAGCCGCTCGTCGGGTACGTCGACACGGTGGCCCGCAGCGCCTTGGCGTCGTCGGGCGTGTGCGCGCGCAGCTGGTGCTGCACCCGGGAGCCGAGCTGCGCGAGCACGTCGTTCGGCACGTCCTTGGGCGTCTGCGTGACGAAGAAGATCCCGACGCCCTTCGAGCGGATCAGCCGGACGGTCCGGACGATCTGGTCGAGGAAGTCCTTCGACGCCCCGCTGAACAGCAGGTGCGCCTCGTCGAAGAAGAACACGAGTTCCGGCTTGTCCCGGTCGCCGACCTCGGGCAGCTCGTTGAACAGGTCGGCGAGCAGCCACATCAGGAACGTGGAGAACACCTCGGGCTGGTCCTGGACACCGGGGACCTCGAGCAGGCTCACGATGCCACGACCGTCCGGTGCGGTCCGCAGGAACTCCCGGGTGTCGATCTCGGGCTCGCCGAAGAACTGGTCGGCGCCCTTGTCCGCGAAGGTGATCAACTCGCGGAGGATGACGCCGACGGTCTGCTTCGACAGGCCGCCGAGGTCGGCGAGCTCCGCCTTCCCCTCGTCGCTCACCAGGAAGGTCAGGACGCTCCGCAGGTCGGTCAGGTCGACGAGCGGCAGACCGGCCTGCTCGGCGTAGTGGAAGACGAGTCCGAGCGACGACTCCTGCGTGTCGTTCAGTCCGAGCACTTTGGCGAGCAGCAGCGGCCCGAACCCCGAGACGGTCGCCCGGATCGGCACGCCCGTCCCCTGGCCGCCGAGGGAGTAGAACTCGGCCTGGCTGGCGACGCCCCGCCACTCCTGGCCGATGCCGGCCGTGCGGGCGAGCAGCTTCTCGTTCGGCTGCCCGGCGACCGCGAGCCCGGAGAGGTCGCCCTTGATGTCCGCCGCGAACACCGGCACGCCGTTCGCCGCGATCTGCTCCGCGAGCAGCTGCAGGGTGCGGGTCTTCCCGGTCCCGGTGGCACCGGCGACCAGGCCGTGCCGGTTCAGCATGCCGAGTGGGATCCTGACCTGCACGTCGGGCTGCGCCTCGCCGTTGACGAGGGCGCCGAGCTCGAGCGCGCTGCCGTCGACCTGGTACCCGTCGCGGATCGCGCGCACCGCCGCCGCGTCCAACGGACCGTCCGGAGGCGCGGCGCCGGTCGCCGGGGTCGCCACCGGTGTCGACGTGGTCGGGTCCAGGGCGGGCTCCGTGGCGGTCGCGGGCGGTGCCTCCAGGGCGGCGGCGAGTTCCTCGGCACGCGCGGCGGCCTCGTCGGCGAGGCGTCTCGCCTCGTCCGCCGCGGCCTTCGCCGCTGCCGCCGCTGCCCGGGCCTGTTCCACCGCGTCGCTCATGACCACAGCATATGGACGGGCCCGACCGCGCGACCGGATCGCTCCCGTGCGACCGTCAGTGCGTGAGCGCCGGGACCGTCCGCGGCCGGACGACCGCCCAGAGCAGCACGATCGCGGTCACCGAGGTGCACGCCATCACGGCACCCATCGGCGTCGCGGTCGTGATGCCGATCCAGCCGACGACGGGCGAGATGATCCCGGCGACGCCGAAGTTCAGGGCGCCGAGGAGGGAGGCCGCCGTGCCGGCCTCCTTGCCGTGCGCGGCGAGGCCGATCACCTGGACGAGCGGGAACGAGAACCCGCACGCCGCGATGAAGAACCACAGCGGGACGAGCACGCCGACGAGTCCGGCGCCGAGCTGGTCGAGGACCATGATCGCGACGGCGGCCAGGAACAGCGTCCCGGTCGAGCAGGCCAGGATCCACTGCGGACCGACCCGCTGCGCCAGGCGGGACGACACCTGCACGCCGAGCACGACGCCGACGGAGTTCACGGCGAAGAGCAGGCCGTACTGCTGCGCGTCGAGTCCGTACAACCCCTGGAACAGGAACGGTGAGGCGCTGAGGTACGAGAACAACCCGCTGAAGACCATCGCCCCGATGAGCGCGACCCCCACGAAGATACGGTCCGAGAAGAGCGCACGGTAGCGCTGCCCGATCGTCGAGTGACCGGCCTCGTGCCGACGGGCGGGCGGCAGGGTCTCCACGATGAGCAGGATCGACGCGATCACCACCGCGGCGCCGTAGCAGGCGAGGAACACGAACACGCCGCGCCAGCTGACGAACCGGAGCATCTGCGAGCCGATGAGCGGCGCGAGGATCGGGGCGAGGCCGTTCACCATCGCCAGCCGCGACAGCATCCGCACGAGCGGCTTGCCGCCGAACAGGTCGCGCACGGTGGCCATCGCGACGACGCCGCCGGCCGACGCGCCCATGCCCTGCAGCACGCGGAACAGCGCGAGGACCTCGACGTTCGGCGCGAGGGCGGCACCGATCGACGCCCCGACGTGCACGCTCGTCGCGATGATCAGCGGCAGGCGCCGACCGACCTTGTCGCTCCAGGGGCCGACGAGGAGCTGCCCGGCCGCGAACCCGAGCGTCGTCGCGGTGAGGGTGAGCTGCACCGCGCCGTCGGTGATGCCGAACTCGTCCTTGAGCGACGGGAACGCCGGCAGGTAGAGGTCGATGGTGAACGGCCCGAGCGCGGTGAGCGCACCCAGGACGAAGACGTAGACGAGTCGCTGCCCACGGGAGAGCGCGTCTCCCGGGTGCAGGACGACGCGGAGCGAACCGGTGGTGGCGGGCGCGGTCACGAGCAGGAGTCCTTCGACGGTGAGGGGGGTGGGGGTGATCGCGGCGTCGATCGAATCGATTCGTCCGCGGAACCATCCTACGGGAGCGCGGGCCGGTCGCGGAGCCGTTGCGGCGATCCGGCCGCGTGTTGCCGCGCTCCGGGGCCGCTCCGGACGCGACCCATGCGGTACCGTCGGACTGCCCGGGTGCCGGCGGACCGCCGACGGCCCGGACGGAACCGGATCAGAAGGGGGATGGCGTCATGGTGGATGCCCGGATCCTGCACACGACCGCCGCCCTGCGCGAAGCGGTCCTCCGCCTCGCGGCCGACCGGCCGGTGTCCGAGATCACCGTCGCCGACGTCACGCGGGCCGCGGGGATCAACCGGGCGACGTTCTACTCGCACGCGGTCTCCCCCGGGTCGCTGCTCGCCGACGTCCTCACCCCGGAGCTCGACCGCATCCGCGAGGACGACGCGGCGGCCCGTCGCACCGCCGTCGAACGCGGTGCCGGCGCGGACGAACTCGCGACCATCACCCGCCGGGGCATCAACGCCGTCGTCGAGCACGTCGTCGCGCACCGGGAGATCTACGGGCGCGCGCTGCCGGACCCGAACGACGGATCCCTGCACCGACTGCTCGTCGAGCACTTCACGGTGTCGAGCGCGCAGCACATCGACTCGCTCGACCCCACGCACCGGCCCGACCTCCTCGACGACGTCGCCGCCGGGTTCGTCGCGCAGGGGTTCGTCGGCGCGATCGAGGCCTGGCTGGCCGGGCCGCGCCGTTCCCGG